>OCHV01000002.1_pt1 | contig 438195 bp, 414 predicted proteins | sample 1538461 | NCBI WGS metagenome assembly OCHV01 (sample SAMN04571692, study PRJEB22368) | human gut metagenome | biome: human gut; material: stool | host: Homo sapiens | place: Luxembourg | collected 2012-08-03 | reverse complement strand
TGGTGGGAGTAACAGGGCTCGAACCTGTGACCCTCTGCTTGTAAGGCAGATGCTCTCCCAGCTGAGCTATACTCCCGAGTGTTGCCGTGTGCAACGGTGATTATGATACTATATCTTGATTAAAAAGTCAACACTTTTTTTAAAATTTAAGCAAGTTTTTTTATTAGGCTTTTTATGTCATCAAGACCGAATTCGTATCTTTTGTCACAAAAATGGCACTCCACCACGGCCGGCTTTCCGTCCTTGAGCATATCCTCCAGTTCTTTTTTCCCGGCCGCCAGCATTGCAGCCTGCGCTTTTTGGCGGGAACAGTTGCACTTATAGGTAAACTCCGTTTCATCCAGTTTATCCAGATCCAGACCACCCATTGCTTTTACAGCCATTTCATCAACAGTCATTTTACCGCTGAGCATTTGCGTTACGGGCGGCAGTACAGATATGTTTTTTTCGAGGACGCCAATAATATTCTCCGGGCATCCGGGCAAAAGCTGGATCAAAAAACCGCCTGCGCAGTTTACCGTGAGATCAGGATTGATCAGCACACCCAGGGAACATACGCTTGGCGTCTGCTCCGATACGGCAAAATAATTTGTAATATCCTCTGCCACTTCTCCGCTCACGATCTGTGTGGTTCCAATAAAGGGCTCTTTTAATCCTATGTCTTTAACAACATAAAGATAACCGGAATTTCCGAGCGCGCCGCTTACATCCAGTTTGCCTTTGCTGTTTAATGGAAGTTCTACGATTGGATTTTCAACACTTATTCTGCAGTTTCCCTGCCAATCAGAAACGGCAATAACGCATCCTGCCGGGCCGTTTCCGTTAAACCGTAAGGTAACAGAATCATCTTTGTCCTTAAGCATAACACCCATAAGGGATGCTGCCGTCATCAGCCTGCCCATGCCGGCAGTAACGGCGGCTGAAGGCTTGTGTATTCTTTCCATTTTATATACGGCATCCGTTGAATCCGCAGCAATGATAAAAGCGGAGCCGTCTTTTGTGATATATCTTACAATTTTTCCCATTATTTACTCCTGCATACAAAATAAAGCCTTTCAGAGGTTTTTTGAGGACTTTTTCGGCTCAGATCATCAAAGACCTCGATTGAGGAAAAATACGGTTTTAAAGCTGCTGTAAGAGCCTTTACGGAATATGCTTTCTCTGTAAAACTTTCTGAAAACCTTTTATAATCCGCACCCTGTTTAACAAACAAATCCAGAAAAATTCTGACCTCTCCGTCAGAGATACCTTCATTATCCCATGCCAAAAAATAGTTTTCCTCATCAAAAACAAAAGCATGATCCGAAAGGATGTTGTTGTGTTTATAGATTGTGTTGACATCAAAAATAAACAATCCGTCTTTTTTCAGGGAACTGCCTACGCATCTGAAAGCGTGTTCAACCTGTTCAAGATCAGACAAATGATTTATGGAATCCATGCAGCATATGCAACCGTCATACATTTCTGAAAGCCGAAAAGAGCACATATCGCCTTTCAGAAAATTTGCTCTGCCGCCGCATTTTGAATCTGCAACCGTAAGCATTTGCTCACTTGCATCCATGCCGGTAACGCGATATCCCGCATTGGCAAAAAGCAAAGAAAAGCTGCCGGTTCCGCATGCGAGATCAAGTATGCGCGCACCATTTTGAATATTATATTCCTTGAAAAAAGACATCATATAGTGAAACCTTTTTTCATACTCCACGTTTTCCGTCAGATCGTCATATACGAACGCAAAATGATTATAACTGCTCATTTTCTTTCTGTTCTTTTTCCTTTAAACGTGCAAATACGCGATCATATCCGTCGCAACCGTACTGCAGGCTTCGGTTAACCCTGCTGATCGTTGCAGTGGAGGCACCGGTCTGCGTTACAATATCCGTATAAACGCTCTTTTCGGAAAGCATTTTCGCAACAGAAAGACGCTGGCTCAGTGTTTTCAGTTCCTGGACGGTGCAAAGATCCTCGAAAAAATCATAGCATTCGTCTATATTTTCAAGCTGTAAAATGGATTCAAATAAAAAATTAAGATTTTTATTGTCTCTGCTGAGCGCCATATAATCACCTCAAAATCAAATTTAATATATTTTAACACATTAAAGTCTGATAGTAAAGTGAAATTTATGAATGAATCCGAATAATATGTAGTCTCTTTTTGTAATGCAGAGTAAAAATATACCGAACGTATAATACATTCGGGATGATGTGTCTGCCTATTCTTTTTACTCAGACGGCAATCGCGCTGTCTTCAAATTGCTTTTCGAATTTTATTTCTTTTTCATGGTTTATAACGGATTGGTCTGCTGCTATGCCCGCCCAGTTTAGGATGATCTGCGGCTCTTCAAAAATCTGATCCAGTTTTTGAAAAAACGGCACACAGTCGCCGTAATCAAGCGCACGGTGATCAATGGCTACCGTAATCGGCAGAACCTGCCTGATTTCTATCTTTTTGCAACCGTTTTCATCCTTGATCACTACTGCGCGGTCCTGAATCGCATTTACGGCAAAAGCAGTCGTCTGCGGCGGGATGATCTCGAGCAGGAAACACTGCCCTTTCTGACCTCTGTAAACAGATCCGAGATTGGATATGGTCGTTGTGCCCTGTTCAATGTCATGCTTAGTAAGTCTCAGTTCTTTTGGAATACCGTAATATTCTTTTTTGTGTTTGCCAGTCAATGTTTTTACTTTGTGTTTACCAGGTGTTTTTGAGCCGAAAAGCCGGCATAAGGTTTGCATAATCTTTCCTTTTTTCAATCCTTTTAAAGTGTTGTCCATGGAAACTTCAAACATCACTTCATTCATATCGCTGTGATCGGCGCGTTTTACAGTATTCGCTATCGTACTTGCTATTTCCGGCAAAGACTTGTTTCCCATATCATGCAAATTAACCGTCATCATCTCGCCGTTCTTTAAGATCATCGGCATGGAAATGTCTATATTATCATGATAATTTAATGTTCCGCGCACAAATTTTCTGCTAAAATCAAGCGTTGTATTCATTTTGGGCGCAGCCTTCAGACCCTCGCATATGATCTTCAAAACAAGTGTATTTACTGTGATTTTTTCCGCCGGATCGGAAATCTTTTCATTTAACAGGTGATAATACTTCAACATTTCCGTGACGTCTGCTTCATAGCTGAATGCGGTATGCGGGATCTGTTCCCAGCTTTCAGAAGTCATATTCGATACTATTTTTCTTGCAATACCAAAGTATTCTTTTTTGTAAATTGACATTTCATTTCTCCTTAAATTTGATCCATCGTGCTTTTCCGATGTGATCTCAGGATAGCAAAACGAAGAGCAGAGCACAATACACTTTGGTTTGCAGGAACGCAACTTGCGTTTACATAAAAGTTTACAGTATCAAAAAAACCGCTTGATTACGGCACTTTTGGTAATCAAGCGGTGTAAAGTATCTGTTTTGAATATATGGATCAGCCTTTGATCAGATCATCATAAAAATCAAAGCAATCAAACGTTGCAAAGTAATCTTTTGGCGTTTCCGCTCTTCTGATCAATTGAACAGAACCGTCTGACTTGAGCAGCAATTCAGCGGATTTGAGTTTGCCGTTATAGTTATACCCCATGGAAAACCCGTGCGCGCCTGTATCATGAATATAAAGAATATCCCCTGTTTCAATTTCAGGCAGCATTCTGTCTATCGCGAATTTATCGTTGTTTTCGCAAAGAGAGCCCGTAACATCATACTTTTGATTACAAGGTTCCTGTTCTTTTCCTAAAACCGTGATATGATGATACGCTCCGTACATTGCAGGACGCATTAAATTGACTGCGCACGCATCAACGCCAACATACTCTTTATAAATATGTTTTTTGTTGATTGCAGTTGTTACCAATGCGCCGTAAGGGCCCATCATGAATCTGCCAAGTTCAGTATAGATCGAAATATCGTCCATTCCTGCGGGCACAAGCACCTCGTCATACACCTTATGGACGCCCTCGCCGATTGCAAAAATATCGTTTGGCTCCTGATCCGGAAGATACGGAATGCCGACACCGCCGGAAAGATTGATGAACTTGATATTTACACCGAGTTTCTGTTTCAGTTCTACGGCAAGTTCGAAAAGTACTTTGGCAAGCATTGGGTAATATTCATTTGTGACGGTGTTTGAGCAGAGAAAAGAATGAATTCCGAATTCTTCTACACCTTTTTCTTTCAGAATCTTAAATGCATCAAAAATCTGCTCATGCGTCATGCCGTATTTTGCGTCGCCGGGGTTATCCATAATGCCGTTGCTGATCTTAAAGACACCGCCCGGATTATAACGGCAACTCATTTTTTTCGGAAGCTGCCCGCATGCCTGTTCCACTTTTTCGATGTGGGTAATATCGTCTAAATTGATGATGCCGCCAAGATCGTTACAGTATTTGAATTCCTCTGTGGGTGTATCATTAGAGGAGAACATAATATCCTCCCCTACTGCTCCGATCGCTTTGGCAAGCATAAGTTCCGTTTTAGAGGAGCAGTCGCATCCGCAGCCGTATTCACGCAAAATATTGATCAGAAACGGATTGGGCGTTGCTTTAACAGCAAAAAACTCCTTGTATCCTTTATTCCAAGAAAAGGCTTTTTTCAGATTTTCAGCGTTTTTTCTGATGCCGTTTTCATCGTAAATATGAAACGGAGTCGGATATTTTTGAATGATCTCCTGCGCTTTCTGCTTCGTTAAAAAAGGTATTTTTGCCATTTTCTCCTCCTATGGTTTCAAATGTTTTTGAATCACATCTTTAATTTCATCAAGACCTGTTCCGTTTAACGCGGAAAACGGAATCACACAGCAATCGCAGCCGATCTCCGCTGGAGCTGCCGCATAGCGTTCTTTATACGCCGTTTTATTGAGCTTATCCGCTTTAGTAAGAACAGTAATAAATTCAATATGATTAGCTTTCAGGAAAGAAATCATATTGAGATCATCCGCCGTGGGCGGACGCCGCATATCAATCAGCAAAACAACCAAAGAAATATTGCGTGAACTTGTGAAATAGCCCTCCATAAGCTCGGCAAATCTGTCTTTTTCTGCTTTGGATATTTTGGCGTATCCGTACCCCGGAAGATCCACAAAGCGGTACCCGTCCACAGTATAGAAATTGATTGTAATTGTTTTTCCGGGAACGGAACTGACCCTTGCAAGATTTTTTCTTCCGAATAATCTGTTTAAAAGCGAGCTTTTTCCCACATTGGAACGGCCGGCAAAAACGATTTCCGCTTTATCAGATGCAGGCAGTTGCGCGGAAATGCCGAACGCTCTGTCAAATTCTGCATTGTTAAAATTCATGATTATTGTGCCACGGATCCTCTTCTTGGATCGGTTTCCTTTAAAATATTGTTAACGCTGCCGTGCGCGGATGGCACAGGCATATATTTCAGCGCAATCGCCAAAACTTCTTTAAATGTTTTTACCGGTTCGAACGTAACGGAATTTTTTACTTCGTCGGAAATCTCCGCCAGATCTTTTACATTCTCTTTAGGAATGATCACCGTGGAGCATCCCGCCTTATACGCAGCCATGCTTTTTTCCTTAAGGCCGCCGATAGGAAGCGCTTTTCCTTTCAGGCTGATCTCCCCTGTCATGGCTACATCACGGCGGATCGGTATGCCTGTAAGTTCCGAAACCAGCGCAGCAGTGATTGCAAGTCCGGCAGACGGGCCGTCCTTGGGTATTGCCGCTTCGGGAGCGTGGATATGTATATCCTTGGTTTTATAAAAATCCGAATCGATTCCGAATATATCGGCGTGTGCTCGAACATAGGATACTGCCGTTTTTGCGCTTTCCTGCATAACATCGCCAAGGTTACCCGTAAGCACAATCTTGCCCGTACCGTCCAGCGCGGATACTTCTATCGGCAGAAGTGTTCCGCCAACGCTTGTCCATGCCAGTCCGTTTACGGTGCCCACCGTATCTTCTTCGGGAATCTTATCCTGAGAAAATCGCTTTGGTCCCAAATATTTTTCAATATTCTTAGGTGCTACTCTGAAAGATTTTGCGCCGCTTTCCAGTTCAACAGAAGCTTTTCGGCACAAAGATGCAATGCGCTTTTCCAGATTTCTGACGCCTGCCTCGCTTGTATAGCATTCAATAATCGTATAAATCGCATCGTCAGTTATCTTGAACTCTCTGGCAGTCAGGTTATGTTTTTTCATCTCTTTTTTTATGAGATGTTCTTTGGCAATATGGAATTTTTCAAGCGCTGTATAAGAATTGAGTTCTATTACTTCCATTCTGTCCAAAAGCGGCGCAGGAATCGTGGAAGTGTCATTCGCGGTTGTAACGAAAAGCACTTTGCTCAGATCAATCGGAAAATCGATATAATGATCGTTAAAGCTGAAATTCTGTTCAGGATCCAATGCCTCAAGTAAAGCAGATGCGGGATCCCCTTTATAGTCGTTGCCGACTTTATCAATCTCATCCAGCAGAATAACGGGGTTCATATAGCCGCTTTTGATAACCGCCTCAATAATGCGCCCCGGCATAGCGCCGATATAAGTGCGTCTGTGTCCGCGGATCTCGGCCTCATCATGAATACCGCCCAAGGCGATCCTTTCATATTTTCTGCCCATGCTTTTGGCAAGGCTTTTGACAATGGAAGTCTTACCAACTCCGGGAGGGCCGGCAAGGCAGAGGATCTGACCGGAAAACTCTGGATTCCTTTTGAACACGGCAAGGGATTCTATAATTCTTTCTTTCACTTTATCCAAAGAATAATGCTCTTTATTTAAAAGCTTTGCGGCAGAATTCAGATTAATGGTGTCTTTAGTGAATTTACTAAATGGGATCTCAAGGCATTTATCCAGATAATTTCTGACAACAGTGCCCTCATGTGAGCCCTGCGGCATCTTCATCAGCTTATTGCACTCTGAAAGCAGTTTGTTTTTGATCTCGTCGGAACACTGCAACTTTTCGATTTTTTCTTTATATTCGTCCGCTTCTTCGGCAGGATTGTCTGTTTCGCCGAGCGCCTCACCGATCACGCGCATTTCTTCGCGAAGATAGTATTCACGCTGATTCCGGTCAATATTTTCCTGCACCTTTTCGTGGATCTCGCTTTCGATCTCAAGTGTTGCGTTTTCTTTATTCAATAAAATAAAGAGTTTCATTAAGCGCTCGGTAATCGGAAGCGTTTCCAATATGGTCTGTTTTTCTTCATACTCAAAAAAGCTGTTTGAGCAAATGAAATCGCAAAGTTTACCGCAATCATTTATGGAAAGGACTTTTACCTTAACATCGTTTGATATTTTCGGTATGTAGGACGCATATTTTTCAAATTCTTTCTTAACAGCCCTGCTGTATGCTCTTTCCTCATTGTCATCCAGCGGCGTTTCTTCCGGAATCGGGAATAAGGAACCGGAAAGATAAGGCCGGGTTTGCGTCAGTTCCATCAGATGTGCTCTTTGGTTTCCCTCAACAACTACCCTTAAATTATCTGAATTCGGGATGCGGATCGTTTGCTTAATATGGCAGATCACACCGACTTCATACAAGTCCTCAATTCCGGGTTCGTCAACGGATGGGTCGCGCTGCGCAACCAAAAAGACTTGATTTGAGGCGCGCATAGCATTTTTGATCGCGTTTACGCTCTTTTTTCTTCCAACGTCAAAATGAAGCATCATTTCAGGAAAAACAACAAGCCCTCTGAGCGGAACTACCGGTATATCTATATAATTGTTATTCGTTAAATTTTCACTCATATGATCACCTTAAAAGATGTTAGTATTATATAATAGAAATAAATAAAAGGCAAGTGTTTTACCTGCCTTTTATATTTATGCGTTTTTCAGATCTGAAGCGCGAAGAGATTTTTGTGTTTTATTCGTGTTGCGCAGAATAATCGGCTCAGCCGCATTTCTGACACAATCTTCGGTTATAATCACCTTTTCCACTGTTGCATCGCTAGGAATCGCAAACATAAGATCTTTCAGCACACCCTCAAGCACGCTTCTCAGACCCCTGGCACCGGTTTTTCTTTCCAGAGTGATATCCGCAACGGCTGTTAAGGCATCATCTCTGAATTCAAGCGTAACGCCGTCCAGCGCAAACATCTTGGTATACTGCTTTACAATTGAATTCTTGGGCTCTGTCATGATTTTAACCAAAGCCTCACGGTCAAGATTATCCAGCACGGTGATAACCGGTATTCTGCCGATCAGTTCGGGAATCAGTCCGTATTTGACAAGATCATGCTGAATCACTTTATGGAGCACTTCGTTCTCGTCATACTTTTCTTTTTCAATATCCGCGCCGAATCCCATAACTTTTGAACCGATGCGTTTTTCGATTATTTTTTCAATGCCGTCAAATGCACCGCCGCAGATGAACAGTATATTGGTTGTATCAATCTGTATAAATTCCTGCTGAGGATGTTTTCTTCCGCCTCCGGGAGGTACGTTTGAAACCGTTCCCTCCAAAATTTTCAGAAGTGCCTGCTGAACGCCCTCGCCGCTCACGTCTCTTGTGATGGAACGGTTTTCCGATTTGCGGGAGATCTTATCGATCTCATCCACATAAATGATACCGCGCTGCGCTTTCTCCACATCAAAATCAGCAGCTTGAATCAGCCGTAAAAGAATGTTTTCAACATCTTCGCCAACATATCCGGCCTCCGTAAGTGTAGTGGCATCCGCAATGGCAAACGGAACATTCAGTATTTTGGCAAGTGTTTGGGCAAGCATTGTTTTGCCAACACCGGTTGGCCCCAACAACAATATATTGCTCTTTTGGAGTTCAACATCATCAGAGCCAGCACCTGAATAAATTCTTTTATAATGATTGTAAACCGCAACGGAAAGCGTCTTTTTTGCTTCATCCTGGCCAACAACGTATTCATCAAGTTTTTCTTTGATCTGCTGCGGCGTGGGCAAGACCATATCGTTTTCCTGCGAACGGTGCGCCTGTTTGGCAAGATCAGCGGATTTTGCAAGCAGGTCATTGCAAAGGCCAACACATTCATCGCAGATATAAACATTCGGTCCTTCAATCAGCCTGTGCACCATGGCTTCCGACTTTCCGCAGAAAGAGCATCTTGCAACGCGGTTCATGTTGTTTTTATCATTAGACATTCAAATCTACTCCGGTCTAAAGAATTATCTTTTATCGAAAACTTTATCAACAAGTCCATATTCCAGAGCTTCCTGCGCAGTAAGCCAGTTATCTCTTTCAGTATCCCTTGCGATCTCTTCAACGGATTTTCCGCAGTTAGCGGCAAGAATCGTATTTAATTTTTCTTTGGTTCTCAAAATATGTCTTGCAGAGATTTCAATCTCTGTTGCCTGACCCTGTGCCTGACCTAACGGCTGATGAATCATAACTTCGGCATTCGGCAGGCAGATTCTTTTGCCTTTTGCACCGCTGGAAAGCAGAAACGCGCCCATTGACGCAGCCATGCCGATGCAGATGGTGGAAACATCACATTTAATATACTGCATAGTGTCATAGATCGCCATACCGTCTGTTACGGATCCGCCGGGGGAATTAATGTAAAGGTTAATGTCCTTTTCATTATCTTGCCCTTCCAGGAACAGCAGCTGCGCTACAACGAGAGACGCAGTCTGTGAATTGACTTCATCCGAAAGAACAATGATTCTGTCATTCAGAAGCCTTGAAAAAATGTCCATAGAGCGTTCGCCGTTACCGGTTTGCTCAATAACATAAGGTACCAATGCCATTTAAATCACTTTCCTTTAAATAATTATAATTAGCAAATTTAAAATTATTCAAATTTATTCAACAACAGCGGAATCGATCACAAGATCAACAGCTTTGTTTCTCTTCACATCTTCGGAAAGCTGGTCGTCTGCAAGAACCTTTTTCACCTGATCCGCGTCCATACCATACTGCTTGCCGATCTTTTCCGCTTCCGCGGTGATTTCTTCCTCTGTTGCCTCAATCTTTTCAGCCTCAATGATCGCGCGCAGCGCAATAGATACTTTTACCTGCTTTTCAGCACCTACTTTAAAGGTTGCTTTAAAGGAATCTCTGTCCTGACCGATATACTTCAGATATGTGTCAAGATCCAGGCCCTGCGCCTGAAGTCTGTACTCATAATCCTTGAGCATATCGTCCTGCCTCTTATCAAACATGCACTGCGGGATCTCCGCCTCCATATTTTCGCAGATCTGTTCCAGAAGATCATTTTCCATCTTGCTCTTTGCATCCGCCTCTTTCTTCTCAGAGATCTGCTTTTTCAGGTCCGCTTTCAGTTCGTCTAAAGTATTTAGATCTTCCGAAACAGACTGTGCAAAGTCATCATCTAATTCCGGCAGTTCTTTTGCTTTGATCTCATGAATCTTGCATTTGAAAACAGCGTCTTTACCGGCAAGCTGCTCTGCATATTCATCCGGGAATTTAACATTTACATCAAATTCCTCATCGATCTTATGGCCGCATACCTGATCTTCAAAACCGGGAATAAAGGAACCGGAACCAAGCTCAAGCGGATAATTTTCACCTTTTCCGCCGTCAAATGCCTCTCCGTCTACAAAACCTTCAAAATCCAGGGAAACCGTATCACCTGTCTGTGCGGCTCTGTCGTCCGCAACAACAAGGCGGGAATTTCTCTCCTGCAGGCTCTTGAGTTCATTATCTACGTCCTCGTCTGTAGCCTCTGTATTCTCTTTTTTGACTTTAAGACCTTTATAATCCCCTAATTTTACCTCCGGGTAAGTAGTAACTTTCATTTTCATTTCTACACCGTCTGCTTTGCTGATAACAGGGATCTCCAGATCATAAGGAGCGTCCACAACTTCAAGGCCTGCTTCGGTAAACGCCTCAGAAACGGCGGTTGGATAAACAATATCCAGCGCGTCTTCATAAAACGTGCCTTCGCCATACATCTTTTCGATCATTGCCTGCGGAGCCTTTCCCTTACGAAAACCGGGAAGCTGAATGTTCTTTTTGTCCTTAAGATATGCCTGTGTGCAGGCTTTTTTGAAAGTTTCGCTGTCTACTGTAACTTCAAGTTCATAAGTGTTGGTGTCAACCTTATTTGATGATTTAAGCGCCATTTTAAACTCTCCTGTTTCTTAATATATTAATAATAAATTATCACTGAATAGGCATTATAGCATATTGATACGCCTTTTTCAAGAAAAATCAGTATTTTAAAATTAAATAAGGTGTGAATTTTAATCTGTCGCAAGAGATCAGTTTATAATCTACACCGTTCAGGCTGCCCTCAAATGCATATTTTGCGGCTTCTCCGTGAAGGTGCCCGAAATAGCATTTTTTTATACCGTATTCCTTTATCAGATCCGTTATTTCTTTACACTGAATATTTTGAGACACCGGCGGATAATGCAGAAATAAAACAATATTCTCCGTTTCCGCGCTTTCAATACTGCGCTTTATTCTTGCAGTTTCTCTTAACAGGATCCGCTGATCCTGTTCCTCCTCACTGTCATAGATCCAGCCGCGAGAGCCGCAGACGGAACAAGTGCCGCAGGTGTAAGCGTTATTATACAAAAAACGAATGGATCGATAATGGTTTTCTTCTAAAAATCTGTTCATTTTAGAGAGCGTATTCCACCAGTAATCGTGATTCCCTTTTAAAAGGATCTTATTTCCGTTCAGACTTTCCAAAAAATCAAAATCAGCAGCCAATTCGCTGAAATCCATAGCCCAGCTTATATCTCCGGCAATCACAACATCATCGTTCGGGCTTACAACATTGTTCCAGTTTTTTTTAAGTCTTTCGGTGTAGTTTTCCCACCCTTCAAAGGTATCCATGGGTTTATCGGTTCCAAAAGAAAGATGTGTGTCTGCAATGGCAAAAAGCGACATAGTATTTAAACCTTTCAGTAAAATTAAAAAAAGAATAAAACGGATTTCATTGGCAAAGATAGCATTGAAGGGAGTGTGAAAACGATGGACGAAATTAAAGGAATTTGCTGTGAAGTAAAAAATTGTGTTCACCATAACAGCGACAACAGCTGCACTGCCGGTCATATCACAGTTGGCAGCAGCATGGCAAAAACAACAACGGAAACAAAATGTGAAACATTTCAATGCAACGAAAACTGCAACGGCTAAATCAACAAAAACGGCTCTGAACTGAGCCGTTTTTTATTGTAAAAACACGAAGAAAAAGTGTTGCATATAGAATCTTGCCGATATTTACGGAAATCTATATTCCCAGAAGTTTGAAAACCATTTCTCCCATATCTTCTTTTGTGCAAACATGATCAAAACGCACTTCTTTATCTTTTAAAGATACAAGCGGCGCGGGCACCGCGGATCCTGTTGTTTTATAGAGTTCATTTACCATTTCAAATTCATCAGCATCGGGCAGATTACCGCCTGTTACGGCACTGAGAACGCTTCTTGAGAATTTGTACGGAGAGGCAGTTGAATCGATCACGGTTGGAATATCGTCGCCCGTATTCTTTACATAATCGCCATAAACTTTAAGCGCAACGGCAGTGTGCGTATCACAGAGATAACCAAACTGATCAAAATATGCTTTGATTGTTTCATTTACTTCCGATTCCTCGGCAAATCCGGCAGAAAAGTGTTTCTGAATCTCCGCCAGCAGGGATTCAGAAACCGTATAAACACCGTTTTCTGAGAGCCGGCGCATCAGATCGTTGATAAGCGCATCATCATTGCCGCTTAAGTGGTAGAGCAGTCTTTCAAGATTGGAAGAGATCAGTATATCCATGCTTGGAGATGTTGTTGTATAAAACGCACGGTTTTTATCATAAGTTCCCGTTGTCAGAAAGTCCGTTAAAACATTATTTGAGTTGGACGCACAGACCAGTTTCTTAACAGGCAATCCCATTCTCTTCGCGTAATAGCAGGCAAGAATGTTTCCAAAATTACCTGTGGGTACTACCACATTCATTTCATCGCCGGCGTGGATTGAACCACTGTTCAAAAGATCACAATAAGCGGAGAAATAATAAACAATCTGCGGAACAAGTCTGCCCCAGTTGATGGAATTTGCAGATGAAAACATCATATTTTTCTGCGCAAGTTTTTCTTTAATTTCATCATTTGTGAAGATTGCTTTAACGGCGCTCTGGGCATCGTCAAAATTGCCCTTTACAGCGCAAACGGAAACATTGGCGCCTTCTTGCGTAACCATTTGAAGTTTCTGCATTGGAGATACACCGTTTTCCGGATAAAATACAAGGATTTTCGTATGATCAACATCTTTAAATCCTTCAAGCGCGGCTTTACCGGTATCACCGGAGGTTGCAACAAGGATTACAATGGTTTTGCCATCTGCCGTTTTTTTAGCGGATACGGTCATAAGATACGGCAGGAGCTGAAGCGCCATATCTTTAAAAGCACAGGTGGGCCCGTGCCAGAGTTCCAGCACATTTTCATTACCGTGGATATTTACCGTCGGCGCAACAGCATCGGAAGAAAATTTTCCGGCAGCATAAGCGCCGCTTACGCAATAATCCAGTTCTTCTTCTGAAAAATCATCTAAAAATTCACGCAACACGGTCTTTGCCCTGTCAATATAACACATGGATGCCATTTCTTTTATTTTATCTACAGAGAAATGCGGAAATTCACAGGGCACAAAAAGGCCGCCCTCTTCACTGATACCCTGTGCAATTGCATGCGCGGCACTCACTTTTACGGAATTATCCCTTGTGGAAGTGTAAAGCATGATGAACCTCCTAATAAAATCTTTAAAATATTTTAATATAATTGAAACGCATTTTCAAGGTGTTTAAAAGATTTAATTTTATTATTTTCGCAAAACACTTCTACAACGTCAAACCGTGGCTGAAGATCCGTCTTATGAGAAGAAAGATACACCTTTGCACAGGCGGAAATCTTATTCTGCTTAGCGCGGTCTACAAATTCCATTGGTGAGGCAATGCTGTTTGCATTTCTCATTTTCACTTCAACGAAGCAGAGGTATTTTTTATTTTTAACGATCAGATCTATCTCGCCGAACCGGCAGGAAAAATTGAAATCCACAAGTGAATACTTTTTCTTTTCCAAAAATTCCGCTGCTTTCATTTCCGCAAGTTTTCCCAAAGCATTCATTGATTCAGCACCTTTTTTAAAAAGGATCTTCTGTGAATTTCACAGATCCCGTATTGTTCAATTCTTTCATAATGCAGTTTCGTGCCGTAGCCTTTGTGTTTTTCAAAACCGTACTGCGGAAATTTTTCTGCCATTTCCAGCATATATCTGTCTCTGGAAACTTTGGCAAGAATCGACGCTGCCGCAATGGATTCGGATTTAGCATCCCCTTTTACGATTGTAAAAACATCACAGCTGAGCGGCGGTGCCTGATTTCCGTCTACAAGTGCGCAGTCCGGCTGAACGGAAAGCCCTTCCACCGCTCTTTTCATAGCCAGAAACGTTGCCTGCAAAATGTTGATCTCATCAATCTCAGCAGCGCTTGCGCAGCCGATTGAATAATCGGCGCACTGCGAAACGATTCTTTCAAACAACGCCTCTCTTTTTTTTTCGGAAAGTTTTTTGGAATCGTTCACGCCTTCAATGACCTGTCCTCTTTTTAAAACAACTGCGGCCGCATAAACAGGTCCTGCGAGCGGCCCTCTGCCGGCTTCATCCACACCGCAGATCACCTGATATCCATTGTTATATTTCTGTTCTTCATAGAATAGCCAGTCCATTTTTACGGCAGCTCCAGGCTGATTTTGCCGAGCTTTCCTCCTCTGAATTCATCACATACGGCAGTAGCGGCACGCAGAGTATCAATTTCCCCGCCTTTGATCAAAAAGCCTCTTTTTCTGCCGATCATTTCAAGAATTTCCCAACTCTGTTTCTCTTCAAAGCCGCTGATTTTGTATCTTTGGGCAATCATTTCCGGCCTGGTTTTGGCAAGCGTTTCCAAAAGCCGGCAGGCAATGGTTTCCATATCCGTGACTTCATCTTTTACAGATCCGATAAAAGCCAGTTTGTCTCCGACTTCCCTGTCTTCAAACTTAGGCCAGAGCACACCCGGTGTATCCAGAAGCTCTATGCCGTTTCCTGCAGAAAACCACTGGTTGCTTTTGGTAACGCCGGCTCTGTCTGCAACAACCGCTTTATATTTTCCTGCCATTCTGTTGATGAACGAGGATTTGCCTGTGTTCGGTATGCCGACCACCATAAAACGCAAGGCTTTTCCGGCCATACCCTTTTCTTTGTTTCGTTCTACTACAGATGAGAGCGCTTTTGAGCAAGCGCCTTGAAACTGATTCAGACCTTTTCCGGTTTTACAGTCCACGGAAATCGCCGTAATGCTATTTTCGGAATAATATTTGATCCAAAGATCCGTGACCGCCGGATCCGCCATATCGCACTTATTCAAAAGCACGATCTTGGGCTTTTTCCCGATAAGCTGCGCCAATTCTGGGTTGGAACTGGATCGTGGTATTCGCGCATCCACAATCTCTATAACGCCGTCCACCAGTTTCAGGCTCTCTCGGATCAGCCTTCTTGTTTTTGCCATGTGGCCGGGGAACCACTGCACGTGCTGTTTTTGAAAATCGGGCATAAATGAACACCCCTATGTTTAGTAATTTCAATATATTAATCTGGTTTGTAAAATTCCCATTATAACAAAAACCGCCTGCGTGAGGCGGTTTGAGATGTCAGATATCTTCCTTAACTTTAGCAGCTTTGCCGACACGGTTACGAAGATAATACAGTTTGGCTCTGCGAACTTTACCTTTACGAACAACCGTAATGCTGTCAACGTTGGCGGAATGAAGCGGGAATACACGCTCTACACCAACACCGTAGGAAACGCGGCGAACTGTAAACGTTTTAGAAACGCCGGAACCTTTAACGGCAATAACAGTGCCCTCAAACATCTGAATTCTTTCTGTTTTTCCCTCACGGATACGAACACCGACTCTTACGGTATCACCGATAGAAAATGAGGGAACTTCTTTTTTCATGCTGCTCTCTGCAATAATTTTAAGTGCATCCATTATAAATTCCTCCTTATTATTTCCGGATGTTCGTAACGAATCAACGAAAGAGGACCACCCGCTTAAATGCTTATTATGCATGAGCATTTAACGCGTTGCGGGACAGCAACGGAACAAATGCTTAGATACTATATCATAAAAGTTGTGAAAATGCAAGCCTTTTTTATCTGAAATTATTATAATTTGCGTCTAAAAGCGACAATCTGGCAATATTTTTCCATTCAAATTCCAGACCGGCAAGGTTAAGAATCGTTTGTGAAAACAGTTCAGGGCTCAGATTTTGTTTTTGCCCTGCGGCAAGCCGTGCATTCAGCACAACATTTTCACCGCGCTCGGAAATGCCGTATTGATCTATAAGCGGTTTGATATTTACTTCTTTCAAAACTTTTTTGTGCCCTTGTTTGCCTCTTTTTAAAGCCGTAATCGAGTCCCTTTGCAGAACTGTATTGATTTTCTTTACAGCTTCTTCGTTATTTTGAAATTCATATTTGAAAACATAATCGGAAAAAGCGATCTGACTGCAATCTCTGAAATCCTCATAAACATCCAGAATCCTGATACCGTCGGGCAAAACGGCGTTCAGTCTGTTTTTAATCCCTTCGTTTGTGATCTCGCCGATGATTCGAATTTCAAGACTTTCACACATGCTCTCAACGCCGAGCGGCAGCGGCAGGGAAAAACTCATATACGGATGCGGATTGAATCCCTCCGTGTACCAAAGCGGGATCTTGGCTCTTGTGAGAGCGCGGGACATACATCTGTTAATATCCAGATGGCTTATGTATTTACATCTGTCTGTTTTCGAAAACAGCAATCTAACCTCGCGCATCGCAATGCCCTCCGTTCAGCATATTTGCACCGCATCCGGCGCATCTTATTCTGCAATGCGGTGTTGTTTCATTTTCATGGGCTTTCTTGTTTTCATTTTCCAAAAATTTTTTCGTAACGCCAAAGTCAAGATGATCCCATGGTAAAAGTTCTGAAAACGCCCTTCTTCTCTGTGTATAGAAATACGGATCGATGCCGTTTTGCGCAAAGGCTTTCATCCAGGCGTCAAAGTTAAAGCGGTCATCCCACGAATCAAATTTACAGCCAAACTTATATGCGTCATAAAGCACCTTACACAGCCGTCTGTCTCCCCTTGCCAAAACACCCTCAAGTAAAGAGGTAGGGGTTTCGTGATAGGATACCTTTACTTTTTTGCTTGGAATGGATTCCAGCAGATGCGCCTGTTTTGCTTTCAGGCTATGCATAGAATCTTCCGGTTCCCACTGAAACGGTGTAAACGGCTTCGGAATAAAAGATGCACAGCTTACAGAAACCTGCACGCCGGTTCCTTTTTGGCGGTTGGGATTATTATAAAACGCGTGAACAACCTGCATTGCAAGATCCGCTATGCCTTCAATATCTTCCATCGTTTCTGTGGGAAGACCCATCATAAAGTACAGTTTAACGGAAGTCCAGCCGTTATCAAACGCCTTTCTACAAGTGGATAGCACTTCTTCTTCCGTTACATTTTTATTAATTACGTCTCTAAGCCGCTGTGTTCCGGCCTCCGGCGCAAAAGTAAGACCGCTTTTACGCACTTTATTCAGCTTATCAACCAGTTCATCGGAAAAATTATCAACCCTGAGAGACGGCAGGGACAGATTAATCTTGTCCTTAACCGTCCAGTCAATCAAAGAGCTCAGCATTTCGTTTACACAGCTGTGATCAGACGTAGACAGCGAACAAAGAGAAAGCTCGTCGTAACCGGTTGATTCGATCAGTGCTTTGGACTGCTTGTTGATCGTTTCCACACTTTTTTCCCGAATCGGCCGGTATGTAAATCCTGCCTGGCAAAACCGGCAGCCTCTGATGCAGCCCCTAAAAATCTCTTCCACTGCTCTATCGTGCACGATATTGATAAAAGGAACAACAAAATTATCGGGGTAAAAACAGTTGTCCATATCGGAAACAACCGCTTTTTTTATTTTTTCCGGCGCGCCGAAAAGCGGTTTCAGTTCTTTTAAAGTGCCGTCATCATGATAAGTATCTTCATAAAATGAGGGCACATATACGCCGCGGATATCTTTTGCTTTCATCAAAAATTCATGTTTACTATTTCCGTTTTTCTTGCATTCTTTCAGCAGATCAAGAACCTGCATTGTGCTTTCTTCACCGTCTCCAAGAAAAACAAGATCCACAAAATCCGCAATCGGTTCCGGATTGCATGCGCAGGGTCCGCCACAGGCAATAATGGGCGTCAGATCGGTTCTATCCTTGGATAAGAGCGGAATACCGGCAAGATCCAGCATATTGAGCACGTTGGTATAGCAAAGCTCATACATCAGCGTAAAGCCCACAATATCAAACTCTTTTACGTCGTCTTCGCTTTCCAGTGCGAAAAGTTTAACATCGTTTTTTCGCATCTGTTCTTCCATATCGGCATCCGGCGCAAATACGCGTTCACACCATGCGTCTTCCCTGCTGTTCACAAGGGAATAAAGAATCTTCATGCCCAGATGGCTCATGCCGATCTCATACAGATCCGGAAAGCAGAATGCGTAACGAAGATCCACTTTCTTTGGATCTTTAATAACACTGTTCAGTTCGCCGCCGCAGTACCTGGCGGGTTTCTGAACAAACTGAAGAATTTTTTCAATCTTTTTTTTCATAACGACCTCATAATAAACAATATCAAATATAAACAGACCAAAAACAAAGAAAATATGGAATATCTGAATAAAATATAAACAGAAACAGCCAGTAACGCCGTCAAAAACAATAAACTGACATATTTAACGGCACGCGGAAAAAGCAGCTTAACGACCCTGCCGCCGTCCAGCGGATAAACCGGCAAAAGATTCAAAACGGCAAGAAACAGATTGATATCATCCTGTATAAAAACATATAAAATAATATTCAGCAAAGGGCCGGCAAGAATAACCGCCAGTTCGCTGCCTATTGAAAGATCAGATTCATATTTGAGAGCAATTCCGAAAAAAGATACGGTTAGGCACTGTGGTTTTCCGCTAACTGCTATCAACGCAAAAAGATGCGCTGACTCGTGCAGAAAGCAAAACAAAATCAACAACCCTGTATTTTTATAACCGAATATGAGGCTCAAGCAAAGAATAAAAATAAAAGAAAAATCTATCCTGATCTTAAAATTATTTATAAAGAATTCCAAATCATCACCGTAACATTCTACGGTAATCCGGCACTATTTATTCTTATCTATGTAGGACTGCAAGATAAGGACGGCAGAAACTGCATCTACTTTTTCTTTTCTTTTTTTGCCTTTCACATTGTTTGCAGACAAAAAGTCATGTGCAATCACAGTTGTCAGGCGTTCATCCTGATAATCCACTTCTATACCGCTTGCTTCTTGTAACATCTTGCCTAATTCACGGCAGGCATCACATCTAAAACCGTAGCTGCCGTCCATATTTACAGGCAGACCAACAATGATCTTTTGCGCACCCTTTTCTGCCGCAATCTCCGCCAGTTTCTGCACCAATTTCGGCTGATAGGATTCATGGATAACACCGTATGGCGATGCAAGCACCTCGCTTTTATCGCAAAATGCGACTCCTGTACGAACATCACCGTAATCCACTGACATCATGATCATAAAAATGAAAACACCTCTGCAAAATTATAACGGCATCACGGATGACGCCGTTATAATCTGATAAATTCTATTCATTTGATTCCTGCGCTGCAGTTCCGGCGCTATCGGAAGATGCTGTTGTTTCAGCAGATTCATCGGAAGATTGATCCGAACTGTTTGAAGAACTGCTTGATCTTCTGCCGCCGGAGGTATAACCGGGCAGATTGTTTACATCATACCAGCCGGTATTACCGCTGGAATAACTCGTAAGAAGGCCGGTTGAAGAATCATAAGAGCGCTGAACGATACCGTCATATTCCGGAAATTCCGTTACATTTTTGCCCTTAGCATCATAGATCTCATTCATAACCGTTTCCCAGATCGTACCCGCCGGGTTATAGGAAAGCCTGTAAACAATCTCTTTCGGGGTGTCATAACCGTACCAAACCGCGGCTACATATTCCGGTGTTCCGCCAACAAACCAACGGTCTTTGGAATCTGTGGTTGTACCGGTCTTTCCGAAACATTCTACGCCGGAGATCTTATAATACCGGCCGGTGCCGGAAGTCATAACCGTTTGAAGGATCTTATTCATCAGCCAGCCGGTGCTCTCGGAAAGCGCCTGTTCTTTTGTGGACGCGGCATCTGTTTCTATCAAAACATTGCCTTGGCTGTCCTCAATTTTATAATAGCAATAAGGCTGATAATAAGCGCCGCCGTTTCCGAATGATGCGTAAGCAGCCGTCATTTCCAGAACCGAAACGCCTTGCGTGAGCGAACCGGTTGCAAGCGGAGCGTAATCGCAGTCCGCTGCGCTCATAGACGAAATATGGAACCGATTTGTAATATAGTCATACGCATAATCCACGCCAATCGTATCCAGCGTTCTGGCAGAGATCGTATTTAAAGAATTCGCGATACCGTGTTGAATCGTTAATTTTCTTCCCGAATATCCGCCGCCTTCGTTCGTGGGCCACGGATCCCCGTCAATCACTTTCAAAGGTCTGTCCTCAACAAGCGTAGACCAGTAAATATCCACACTGTCATCATTCAGGCTCTTTTCGAATGCCGGTCCGTAAACCGAGAGCGGTTTTATGGAAGAACCGGGCTGTCTGAAAGACTGAAACGCGCGGTTTAATTCAAGAGATCCGGAATATTCACCGGTTCCTCCGACAAGTCCGAGCACCCTGCCTTCGTAATTCATAACAACCATCGCGCCCTGTACAGTTTCATCGGGCATCCTACGGTAATTTTCGTATACGTCTTCAAGTGCCGCCTGCACATCAGGATCCATCGCCGTATAGATCTTCAGGCCGCCGCCGTACAGAAGTGAGCGGGCTTTTCGCTCAGTATAACCCATTTTCTGAAGGTCATCCTGAACCGTTTTGATTACGTAGTCCACATAATAGGAATCGATCTTGTTTTCATTTGACCCGCTGTTGGAATCTGAAACCTGACTTCCTTGATAATTTTCACTATTTGTGAATACCATTTCGTATGCAACAGCCTCATCATATTCTTCCTGCGTGATAAAGCCCTGTTTAAGCATTCTGTCCAGTATGGTGAGCTGCCTATCACGGTTATTATCGGGATGGCGGAGAGGGTCAAAGCGGCTCGGGTACTGGGTGATTGCGGCAATACTTGCACATTCAGCGATATTGAGATCCGCAACATCTTTTCCGAAATAGGTTTCCGCAGCAGTTTTTACACCGTAACAGCCTTCGGAAAGGTAGATCGTATTTAGATATGCCTCAATGATCTCATCCTTTGAATAGTTCTTTTCAAGATTCAGCGCGGAAAGGATCTCGTTGAACTTACGTTCGATCGTAACATCCTTTTCATCCGTTAAATTCTTGATCAACTGCTGGGTGATGGTTGATCCGCCCTGCCCGTGGTTGGACGGTTTCACGATAACGCCGATGGTTCTGATCCAGTCCACTCCGTGGTGTTTCATAAAGCGTTCGTCTTCAATGGCGATAAACGCGTCTTTCATATGCGGGCTCATATTTTCAAGATCGACCCAAATACGGTTTTCCTCGCCGTGCAGTCTGGTCAGTTCAACCTCGTTGCCTTCGCTGTCATATCCGTAAATAAAGGAAGTCTGGTTTTGCGAATATTTTTCCTCCGTAAGATTAAATACGGGATCGCCGTGAACAAAACTGTATCCGTAGATTGAAATAACGGAAAAGCAAACGATAAATACAACGGCAACAACCAACACAAAGCCCAGTAAAATGCGCAAAGGCAATGAAGCAGGCGCCTTGCTTTTTGGTGATTTTTTCTTTTTAGTCGCATTTTTAGCACTGCTTTTTTTGGTTCTTGTTCTTTTTACATGCTGCTTTGAGGTGTTTTCACTTTCAATATAAGCCGCAGGTTTTTTATTTGCCTGGGTGGTTTGCTTCTTTTTATCTTCGTCATAAACCTTGGCGGAATTATTCATAAAAGATTCAAGCAAATCATCATATTTACCTGCCATATCTTAGCCCCCTTTACAGATTGGTGCGCCCAAAAGACAATAACCTGATTATATCCAAATTTAATTATACTATATATTTATTATTAAATAAAGAATTTTTTGTTAATATTTTTTCGCCTTATTTTTGCTCATTTCCGTGATCCTTTTGGCGGTGCTGACTCCGTCATAAAGGCGTTTCACTCTGATAAATCCCCAGAATTTCTTTTGGCAATGCTTGCACAGCAAAACAGTTTTAAAAGAATTATTGATAACCTGCACATCGCTTATTCTTGCCATATCACAGCCGCAGTCAGGGCAGGTAAAGCGTTCTTTAAAAAAATTATATTCCTTAGAGACCGGCTTAGTGATAAGATAAGATTTAAAAGCAAGCCTGCCGAAAAAATCCTCGTCACACAAACTGATCATAGATTCCGCTTTTTCTTTACAGAAAACTTTTTTGAAACAGGCTGCCTCCGCATAACAATCTTCAAGCGCGCGATGGAGGTTTTCCTCTTCAATGCGAATATCAAACTGCTCTGCACAATGTGTTAGACTGATCTGATCCTTACTGTTTTCCAGAAAAGACTGGCAGTATTTTTGCACATCCATATACTTTTTCATAAACATTACGCTGGTTTTACCCAAAAATCGTTTGAAGTTTGATACCAAAACATACAGATCACTGTTTGACCAGCTCATGAAAACGGTTTCCTCATTGCCGACCCATTGCGAAAACGCAAGCATGGCACGCTCAAACGGAATCCCCATTTCACTGATTTCTTCTTTGGTTATGCTTGTAAGATCCACAAAGCGCTTTGAAAGTTTTTTGGAAAGTTTCGGTTTAATCAACTGTGTATAAGTATCTGCAATATTTAGATCTTCATCCAGCTTTACCGCGCCGATTTCAATGATTTCGTTTAAACCTTTTTGTTCCTTATAATCAAAGGCATTATTCCATTCCAGATCAAAAATTACATACTTCATTTACTCACCCAAAAAAAATAACCCTGCGAAACGCAAGGTTATTCCACAAGTATAATCATCAGCCAATAAACAGGAAAATCAGGAATGCGGCAAGAACAAGAACAAAGAAAGCAACGATCAGCCACTTTGTAATTTTTTCAAGTTTTGCCTCTATCGTGCGGCCTTTTGATTTGCCTAAAAAGGTTTCAGCACCGCCGGCAATGGCACCGGAAAGATTCTGAGAACGGCCTTCCTGCAAAAGAACAACTGCAATAATAATTATAGAAACGATGATAAGAACCACACCGAAAACATAATGATACCAAAGCATGAAACAATCCTCCGTTGATATTTAATACTAATGGATTATAGCACATACTTTTATATTATGCAAGAGTTTTTTGCCATTAATTAACTTGAATTTTATTTGCGTTTCATTTAATACTATCAATGACGGTAGAAATTTCGCGTTTGCTTTTACCGTCTGCCGCTTGCAAAAGCGGTATTTACATATTCTCAGAACGATAACTGCTCTCCCACATCAGCCGCGCTTAATAAGGCGCCTGCCGCAGGCAGGTTTTTAGGACGGAAACGCCACTCTTTTTCAAATTCTCCCTCTTTATATAAATGCAGCGATATCACTTTATCGCTCTTTTTCTTTAAGGTCATCGCCTGGATACCTTGCGTGCTTTTCGTTGTTTTCGGCAGGATCACAGCCGTGTTGATCAGCAGATTTCTGCCTGCCTGGGAAGTGATCACGATATCTGCATCCTCTTCAAGGTAAACGGCAGCGGCAAGGGGCGATTTATCCGAAAACGCGTTGATCAGTTTTTTTCTGTTTGTTTTCGTTTCATAGGCGGAAAGATCTACTTTGGCAAGCTTACCATTTTCAAAAACAAAGATCATATAACCCTGATATTTGCTGATTACCGCTGTATAAAGCGCAGTCTCCTCTTCTTCCATCTCCAGCTTTCCGGGCAAATATTCGCCTAAAACAGACGCTTTTGTATCCGGAAAATCATCCAGCTTTGCTTTATAGACCTGATGCTTGGAAGTAAATACAAGGAGTTCGTCTTTATTTGAGCATTCAACACTGCGCGAAACAGCGTCTCCCTCTTTCACTTTCTGTTCACCGCTCATTCTGAGGTTCGCAGTTTTGATCTTTTTAAGGTAACCGCCGTGGGTCAGAAATACCGTCACAGGATAATCCGCTACTTCCGGTTCCTCCGCTTCGATATCTTCAGGTATTTCATACAAAATTTCCGATTTTCTGCCTGTATCATATTTCTTTATTACATTTTGCAGTTCGGAAATAATGATCTGTTTCTTTTTCTTTTCACTGGAAAGAACTTCTTCTAATTCCGCAATCTCATTTTCAAGCGCCTCAATATCATCAATGCGTTTTAAAATATATTCCCGGTTTAAATGGCGGAGTTTGATCTCTGCCACATATTCCGCCTGTGTTTCGTCAATGCCGAAACCAATCATCAAATTCGGAACCACATCGGATTCATTTTCAGTCTCACGAACGATCTTGATTGCTTTATCAATATCCAGCAGTATTTTGGAAAGACCCTTTAAAAGGTGCAGCTGCTTTCTCTTTTTGGCAAGGCTGAAATTTACGCGTCTTGTAATACAGTTCAGCCTAAATCGAATCCATTCGTTTAAAAGCTCTCTGACCCCGCGAACGCCCGGTTTGCCGTCGATCAGAACATTGAAGTTGCAGGAAAACGTATCTTCCAGCGGAGTCAGTTTATACAGCCGCTGCATCAGTTTATCGGGATCCGTGCCCCTTTTCAGATCAATCGTGATCTTCAGGCCTTTCAGGTCTGTTTCATCCCGGATATCCGATATTTCTTTCACCTTATTGGCTTTTGCCAATTCAACGATCTTGTCAATGACCGCTTCGGAAGTGGTTGTGGGCGGTATTTCGGTTATATCAATACAGTTGTAAGACTTGTCATAACTGTACTTAGCGCGGACTTTTACGGAACCTTTACCGGTTTCATAAATCTTGTCCAGTTCGTCCTTATCGTAAAGTACGTAACCGCCGCCGACAAAATCAGGCGCAATCAGTGTATCTGAAATAACATGCGCTTTATTTTTCATAAGCGCGATCGTTGTTTCACAAACTTCCCGAATATTGAAAGACGCAATGGAAGACGCCATACCAACCGCAATTCCCGTTGTAACATTACAAAGCACCGTTGGAAAAGTTACGGGCAAAAGCCGCGGTTCTTTCATGGTATTATCGTAGTTATCCACAAAATCAACTGTGTCTTTATCTATATCGCAAAAAAGCTCACTGCATATCGGAGCCAGCTTTGCCTCTGTATAACGCGAAGCGGCATACATCATATTTTTTGAATACGCCTTGCCGAAGTTTCCCTTTGATTCCACATAGGGATAAAGCAGGGATTCGTTACCGCGCGAAAGGCGCACCATTGTCTCATAGATGGACGCGTCACCGTGCGGATTAAGCTGCATGGTTCTGCCCACGATATTGGCGCTTTTGATCGTTTTTCCGTTCAGAAGACCCATAAGATACATCGTGTAAAGCAGTTTTCTGTGCGATGGTTTTAAACCGTCTATTTCCGGAATCGCACGGGAGAGAATAACGCTCATTGCATACGGCATGTAATTGGTTTTCAGTGTTTCCGTAATCACTTCACTTTTAACGGTGCCGGCGTTTTCGATATGCACATTCTCATTCAGTTTGGATTCCGTTTCCTTTTTGGATTCTTTTCTTTTTCTTGGCATGTTTTCACCTTAATATATCAACTAACGTCTGCTGTGTCCAGATACATATATCCGTAATCGGTAATATACTGTTTTCTTCCTTCCAGATTATCACCGAGAAGAAGATCGAAAATCTGCGAAGTTTTTTCCGCGTCATCCGGCGTTACCAGTATAAGCCTTCGCGTGGCAGGATTCATGGTTGTTAAAGACATCATATCCGCCTCGTTTTCACCCAGACCTTTTGAACGCTGAACGGTATATTTTTTACCTTTCAGTTCTTTTTCAATCTCGCCCATTTCCATTTCATTATAGGCAAAATAGGTCTGATCTTTGCAAGTTACTTCATAAAGCGGTGATTCGTCAATATACACCTTACCCTGCTCAATCAGCTGCGGCATCAGTCTGTAGATCATCGTTAAAACAAGCGTTCTGATCTGAAATCCGTCCACATCCGCATCTGTACAGATCAGGATCTTGTTCCAGCGCAGATTGTTGATATCAAAGGCGGATAATTCTTTAGACGCCTTTGAACGAACCTCCACGCCGCACCCCAGTACCTTAATAAGATCAGTAATAATATCGTTTTTAAATATCTTGCTGTATTCGCTTTTAAGGCAGTTCAGTATTTTACCGCGAATCGGCATGATAGCCTGAAAGTTGGCGTCCCTTGCTTGCTTACAGGCGCCAAGCGCAGAATCGCCCTCTACGATAAACAGTTCTCTTTCTTCCACGTTCTTAGAGCGGCAGTCCACAAATTTCTGCACGCGGTTCGTCATATCAATCTTCGTTTGCAAAGTGCTTTTCAGGCTTTTTCGGGTATTTTCCGCCTTAACGCGGCTTCTCATATTGATCAAGACCTGATCGGCGATCTTATCCGCATCCATTTTATTCTCAATAAAGTAAACTTCAAGCTGTTTTCTGAAAAAATCCGTCATTGCTTCCTGGATAAATTTATTCGTAATGGATTTTTTCGTCTGGTTTTCGTAAGAAGTTTGCGTTGAGAAAGAAGATACAACAAATATAAGAATGTCCTCAATATCCTGAATATTGATCTGGCTGTCCGTTTTTGTGTACTTATTATTTGCTTTCAAATAAGCATTGATCTGGTTTACAAAGGCGCTTTTAAACGCCTTGTCCGGCGCGCCGCCGTGCTCCAGAAAGCTGGAGTTATGATAATATTCCTTGCACTGGGTCTTTAAAGAAAAGCAAAGCGCCGCCTTGATGATCAGTTTATATTCACTAAGATCCTCTCTGTCCTTACCAACCCTTTCACATTCCCAATACTGCGGGGTAGTAAAGGCCTTTCCGTCTGCAAGCTCTGCAACATAATCTTTAATGCCGTTCTTATAGCAATATTCGAACGTTTCAAAGCCGTTTGCCGTTTCATTTTTCAGTATAAACGTAATACCGTCATTTACAATCGCCTGACGTTTAAGCGTATCCTGAAAATATTCCAGCGGCACACAGATATCCGTAAAAACTTTCAGATCCGGTTTCCATTTTATTCTTGTGCCGGTATCTTTCTTGGAATACGGTTCTTTTTTAAGTCCGCCGATATTTTTACCGCGCTCAAAATGCAAAGTATACGAAAAGCCGTCTCTGTGAATCTCAGCATCCATATATTCGGATGCATACTGCGTTGCGCAGAGACCGAGACCGTTCAGACCGAGGGAGAATTCATAATTGTCCGCGCCGTCTCCGTATTTACCGCCCGCGTACAGTTCACAGAACAAAAGTTTCCAGTTTTCTTCCTTTTCGGCTTTGTTATAGTCAACAGGAATACCTGCGCCGAAGTCCTGCACTTCCACTGAGCAATCTCGAAATCTGGTTACAACGATCTTGTTTCCGCGCCCCTCTCTGGCTTCATCGATCGAGTTGCTCATGATTTCAAAAATAGAATGCTCGCATCCCTCAATATCGTTGGATCCAAAGATTACCGCCGGTCTTTTTCTGACTCTGTCCGCGCCTTTTAAAGACCGTATACTTTCATTTGTATAATCATTCTTTTTGGCCATAGTAACCTCCGTACAATTTATACAGAAATATATTATACAAGATATTGTGGATTTGTCAAGATTTTGTAATAAATGTAACAATATCATGGAATGAAAACGCTTTATGATACATTTTTACAGCAAATTCAACATAAAAAAATAAGATGTGACGAACACATCTTATTCTTTGTAAGAAATCTTTAATTATTATCGCTGTCATCTTCCGATGCTTCTTTTTTATCTGTGTCAGATAGATCGGAATCCGATAAAGAAGCTGCGGAATCTGCACCATCCGAAACCTGCGTTTCAGAAACAGAATAGGTTTCTTCCGCCGTTTCACCGCCATTAACAGGCTGCGCATTCGTATCAGGCTCGGATTTTTCCGTTTCTGTTTCAGGAAGTTCACCTGTCTTCATCAGTGCATCAAACTCTTCTGCATTGATCTTTTCGCGAGCCATAAGAGTTTTGGCAACCAGATCCAGTTTATCATAATGCTCCTTGAGTATGCTATATGTTCTGTCATACGCCTGACGCATCAGTTTTTCAATCTGTTCATCGATTCTTGCAGAGGTTTCTTCGCTGTAATTATTTACATGGCCGTAATCTTTACCGAGAAATACCTCATTATTTTCATCTGTGTAAACAACGGGGCCGAGTTCCTCACTCATGCCGTATTTCGCAACCATATCGCGGCAGATCTGTGTTGCGCGCTGCAGATCATTGGAAGCGCCTGTAGAAATATCATCAAGCGCAATCGCCTCGGCAACACGGCCGCCCATCATGGATACCAAACTGTCCAGCATCTCGCTTTTTGAAGTGTAATTCTCTTCCTGAGGCTGATACATGGTGTAACCGCCGGCACCCATGCCGCGCGGGATGATGGAAATCTCTTTGACCGGATCATGGTTTTCAAGATAAAAAGACGCAACGGCGTGCCCTGCCTCGTGGTAGGCAGTCAGCTTTTTCGCCTTTTCAGAGTATTTGTGGGATTTCTTTTCCGTTCCCATTTCCACACGTGTGGTTGCATCCTGAATTTCTGCGTTCGTAATTGCCTTTTTATGCCTTCTTGCTGCAAGCAGCGCAGCCTCATTCAAAAGGTTTTCCAGATCCGCGCCGGTAAAGCCGATCGTTAGCTGCGCAATTTCTTTCAGGTTGACATCCGGACCCAAAGGTTTGTTTCTGGAATGGACTTTCAGAATGTCTTCCCTACCCTGTGTGTCAGGTCGGTTAACAGTAATCTGTCTGTCAAATCTGCCCGGTCTTAATAGAGCGGGGTCAAGAACATCCGGCCGGTTCGTTGCGGCAATTACAATAACGCCGCTGTTGGTGCCGAAACCGTCCATTTCAACAAGCAGCTGATTGAGCGTTTGCTCTCTTTCATCATTTCCGCCGCCCGTGCCGGCGCCTCTGTGTCTGCCGACTGCGTCAATCTCATCAATAAACACAATTGCAGGCGCTTTTTTGATTGCCTGAGAAAACAGATCTCTTACACGGCTGGCACCTACGCCGACGTACATTTCCACAAAGTCTGATCCTGAAATAGACAAAAACGGCGCATTTGCCTCGCCGGCAACAGCCTTGGCAAGAAGCGTTTTACCGGTACCCGGAGGGCCGACAAGCAAAACACCTTTCGGTATCCTTGCACCCAGGTCCGTAAACTTCTGCGGATCTTTCAGAAATTCTACGAGTTCTTCCAGTTCTGCCTTTTCTTCATCGCACCCGGCTACATCGGCAAATGTCTTTTTATCCTTGTTTTCAACGGATTTTGTTTTCACCCTGCCGAAACCGAGTGTTCTGTTGGTCTCATTATTCATGGTATCGCCCATCTTCTTCATCATAAACCAAACGAGAAGAGAGCCGCCCACAATGATCAGAACATACGGCAAAAGATTAAACAGCCAGTTTCTTGAACTGCTCTGTTTGTAGTTGTAAACGATCTGAGAATCGGGATGCGCCTCGTTATACTCATCAATGCTGTCTCTGATATCGTCCAGAAAATACGTAACGCTGGGCACTTTATACTCCTGCTCTTCTTCCGGCTTATCAAACGTTTTATACGTAAGTGCGCCTGAAGTCAGGTCAAGTTCAAATTCAGAGACTTGATCCGTTTTAAACAGATTGACGATCTGGCTGTATTTCATTTCCGTGCCGTTTTGCTGGTTAGCGATCATAAAAGCAAAAACAACCAGCAAAACAGGAATTAAAATATAAAAGATTGCCGATTTCCAGTTTTTGGACATATTGTTCATTAAGCCTTATCCTCCGTGCGGATATATAAAATTAAAATATTTTTGGTATTGCTGTCCACAGCCGCTCTTTGTGAAACCGCATAGCCCGCTATACCGATAATGCCATTATCGTCCGCAATGACGGGTATACTGTTTCGAATTTCGGGCGGAATGTGCAGTTCGTTAAAATATTTTTTTAAATTTTTCGTGCAGTTTCTGCCTTGAATGGAGATTTCATCCCCTGCTTTCCGGCTTCTCACAACCACATTGCCAACTATTTTATCACAGTCGCAATAAAAATCAAACGGTTTGTTATGAAATTCACATTTATTTAAGAATTCTTTTACAGAAATCACGTTTTCTGAGACTTTAAAGCAAATTTCACCGTTATTTTCATGGATATCGGCAATTCTGATTGAGCCGGCAGCGGAAACAGCATAGACGTTTCCGCAGATCTGAAAACGAGAATTGGAAACGCTGAGCGCTACCACACCCGATATAACGTTATCATTGACAGGCAGGTGATTTTCATTCAGCCATCTTGCTATGGCCCTGTATTTTTCGCTTGCTGAAAGTTTGTTAAATCTATCGATAATAAGTTTATGATCTGAAAACAGACTATAATAAATACGGTCTGTATGCTTTTCAAGAAAATCCTCATCCCGCTGAATGCTTTCCAGCAAGCGGGAAGTATGCTTTTCAAACTGCGCATTCAGATTTTTCATCAGAGGTAAGATCTGATTACGGATATAATTGCGTGAATAGCCGTCATCGTGATTTGTGCTGTCGATTCGAAAAGGAATCTTGTTTCTATTCAAATACGCCCGGATTTCAGAAGAAGAAAGCCCGATAAGCGGTCTTATGATCTTTCCTCTTTTGGGCGGGATGCCACACATGCCTTTTAACGAAGTGCCGCGTGCCATTCTGAAAAGCAGGGTTTCTATACTATCTGATAAATTATGCGCTGTGGCGATCTTATCGCAGTCAATCGTATCAAAAAACGCATACCTCGCCTTTCGGCTGTATTCCTCAACGCCCATTTTAAAGTGTTTTGCCTCTTTCGGTGCATCAATGTGCAGAATCTTAAATGGTATGCCGTTTTTTTTGCAAAATTCTTCACAAAATGCGGCATCTTCCACACTCTCTTCGCCGCGAATTCCGTGCTCCACATGCGCAGCGGTCAGATCCAGCGCATATTCCTCTTTAATCTGCAGCAAAAAATGCGCAAGCAAAATGGAATCGGCGCCGCCGGAAAGCGCAATCAGCACCGAATCCCCTTTAGACAGCATATCATATTTTTTTACTGTATCAAGAATTTCAGTTATCATTGCCGTAGTCTTTTTCCACGCACCGGAATCTGGTGAATTCCTTATCAAAGGTCATCTCAACCGTTCCCGTTGCGCCGTGTCTGTTTTTTGCCACAATCAGTTCCGTGGCATTTTCATCCACCTGATCGCGCTGATCATCGCTGAGCTCACCGCTGTAATAATCCGGTCTGTAAAGAAATAATACAATATCCGCATCCTGCTCAATAGAGCCGGATTCCCTAAGATCGGCCAGCTGCGGCCGGTGGCTCTTATTTCTGCCTTCAGTGCCTCTGGAAAGCTGGGCGCAGCATATTACGGGAATATTCAGATCCTTAGCCATCATTTTCAGGTTTCTGGTTATATCAGAAACTTCCTGAACGCGGTTTTCTTTTCGCACAGCCGATTGAAGAAGACCGAGATAATCAATAATAATGGCTTCCACATTCTTCATACGGCGTACCTTTGCTTTGATTTCGGGTACGGTAATGCTGGATGAATCATCCAGATACAGTTCCGCCTCCTCAAATTCACCGGCGGCATTTCCGAGACGAACCCATTCATCATCTGTAAGTTCCCCGCGGCGTATTTTTTGGCTGGGTATGCCCGCTCTTGCGGAAAGCAATCTTTCTGCAAGCTGCTCTCTGGACATTTCTAAGCTGAAAAACACACACTTTTTTCTTGCAATCATGGAAACGTTTTGCGCCAAATTAAGCGCAAAAGAAGTTTTACCCATTGCAGGACGGGCGCCGATCAGAATCAGATCAGATTTTCCGAGACCGGTAATATATCTGTCCAGCAGGCTGAAACCGGATGGAACCGCCTGATATTTTTCTTTTTCCTCGCCGGTGATCTTATGTAAACGGTCGTACACGTCATTTACAATAACATCGGAAAGTTTTTTCGGATCATCATCCTTGGAACCTTGCCTGATATCATAGATCTTCTGCTCGGCATACTCCAGCAGATCAGATGCGTTTGAATTATTGGATACAGCCGTTTCTATAATATTTTGCGATACAGTTATGAGACTGCGCAGATAATACTGCTCTTCCACGATCTTGGCATACGTTTTTACATTTGCAGTGGAAGGAACGCTGTCTCTTAGTGTTAAAAGGTATTCCCTGCCGCCGGCAGCGTCATAAAGCCCTTCTTTTGCAAGAGCGTCGGCAATAACAACAGGATCGATTTTTGCCTTAGATCCTGTAAACATTGCCATCATGGAAGAAAATATAGCCTTGTGCTGCGGAAGATAGAAATAATCCTGTTTCACGATTGAAACAACATCTTCCATGCATTCCGGATCAATCAGAATGGATCCTAATACCGCCTGTTCCGCCTCTAAGCTGTACGGCATAGCGGCGGCGCCTGAATTGTTTGTTGGCATTTTTTATCAACCGTTCCTTTATTCAGGCCTCAGAAACCTGAACATAAATTTTTGCGCTTATGCCCTGATATACTTTGATCTCTGCCTCATAAGTGCCAAACTGTTTGATATCCTCAACACTGATCTTGCGCTTGTCTATATCCAGCCCAAGATCGGTTTTGATTACGGCACTAACGTCCTTAGCCGTAACTGAACCGAATAATTTACCGTTAGCACCGGCCTTGGCGGTCAGTTTAAAAGTTTTGCCATCCAGTTTAGCGGCATCTGCCTTTGCGGCATCAATCTCCTGCTGTTTATGATATTTTTTTGCGTTCTCTTTATTATTAAAATCATTCATTGCGCTTGCATTTGCCTCGGTTGCCAAACCGCGGGGAAAAAGATAATTTCTTGCATATCCGTCCGAAGCATTTACAAGTTCGCCCTTTTTACCCAGATTTTTAACATCTTGTTTTAAAATTACTTTCATAAGCCGTACCTTTCTTTATATCTCCATGATGATCGGCAGGATCATCGGATTTCTCTTGGTCTTTTCGTACATCATACGTGAGACCTCTTCTTTCAGACTTGTTTTCACACTGTTCCAGTCGTGATAACGGCTGTTATACGTTTCATCTATTACACGGCAGGCAAGATCCCTTGCCGAATTGATCAGTTCTTCGCTTTCACGAACATAAACAAAACCGCGGCTGACGATATCCGGCCCGCATAAAATATCTCCCGTTTCGGAATCAATCGTTGCAACAATGATAATAATGCCGTCTGCCGAAAGATGTTTTCTGTCATTTAAAACGATGTTGCCGACATCGCCTACGCCGTAACCATCCACATAAACCGCGCCGCTCGGAACGTTTTCAAGCTGCTTGATTCCTTTTTCTGAAATCTCAATATAATTACCGATATCGCCAACAAAAATATTTTTCTTATTGATTCCCATGGCTTCTGCAAGCTGTGCGTGTTTTCTTAAGTGCTTTTGCTCGCCATGCACCGGAATAAAGAATTTTGGATTAACAATACCCATCATGAGCTTGAGTTCTTCCTGGCAGGCATGACCGGATACGTGCACTTCGTACATTTTTTCATAAATAACTTCCACGCCGCGTTTCATCAGTTCGTTTACAACGTTGCCAACCATTTTTTCATTACCGGGTATCGGCGTTGCGGATATAATAACGTAATCATTCGGCGATGCGGTCACTTTCTTATGCTCGCCGTTTGCAATCTTGGTGAGCGCGCTCATCGGCTCGCCCTGAGAACCGGTTGTAATAATTACAAGTTTATCATCCGTGTAATTTTTGATCTCATCAATACTGATCAAAATATTGTCAGGCACATTAAGATAACCGAGTTCCTCTCCAACCTGCACAAGATTTTCAAGGCTTCTGCCAACAACGGCTACCTTGCGCTTCAAATGCTTGGCAACATCAATGATCTGCTGCACTCTGTGGATATTGGATGCAAAAGTAGCCACAACAATCCTGCGCTTTCCGGCTTTTCTGAAAAGGTTTAAGAAAGATTCGCCAACCTTTTTCTCGCTCATTGTATAACCCGGTCTTTCAGCATTGGTTGAATCCTGTAAAAGCGCCAAAACGCCCTTTGTGCCGTATTCTGCAAAGCGCGGCAGATTGATCATGTCGCCGTCAACAGGTGTGGTATCGATCTTAAAGTCGCCGGTATGGATGATCATTCCCGCCGCACAGGAAATGGCAAGGCCAACCGCATCAGGGATGGAATGGTTCACGTGAATGAACTCAACCGTAAATTTTCCGAGTTTAATTTTATCAGACGGGCTGATTTCGCGAAGCTTTGCCTTGTCCAAAAGGCCGTGTTCCTTAAGCTTTCCTTTGATCAGACCGATCGTTAGTCTGGTTGAATAGATCGGAACATTGATTTTTTTCAACAGATATGGAATGCCTCCGATATGATCTTCGTGACCGTGTGTGATCAGCAGCCCTTTGATCTTATCCGCATTTTCCTCAACAAATGTAAAATCCGGAATAACCGAATCCACGCCAAGCAGTTCAGCGCCCGGAAATGCAAGGCCGCAGTCAACGATAAACATATCACCGGCATATTCGTAAACGGTCATATTTTTGCCGATCTCATTCATGCCGCCTAAAAATGCAATCTTAATGTTTTCCGCATTTCTTGATCTTCTGCCCGAAGTCTGCGGCTTTTTTGTAACCCTGCGATAAGTATAGGTGCGCTTTGCGGAATTCCGTTTTCCCTCAGCGCTCTTCGCAGCGGCTGTATTTTGTTTTGCCATAAAAAATAACAATCTCCTTTAATTTTAGATTTTTTCCGGTCAAAAAAGTTAGATATATAATAAAATATAATGCCAAACTTGTCAAGAACAGAATAAATAATTCAAGTCATTCTTGGAATCTATATTGATTATTACCAAAATGAATGATAAAATATTCCAAAATGAAAAATACTTTAAGAAAGTGGATCCTATGAAAAAAGTAAAACTGTATACGGACGGTGCGTGCAGCGGCAATCCCGGCAGCGGCGGCTGGGGGGCGGTTCTGGTGTACGGCAGTGCGGAAAAAGAAATATGCGGCGCAGAAAAAAGCACCACCAACAACCGAATGGAACTGACTGCCGTAATCAGAGGGCTTTGCGCTTTAAAAGAGCCGTGCGAAGTGGAAGTGGTAACCGATTCAAAATATGTGTGTGACGCCGTCAATAAAGGATGGATGTATTCCTGGAAAAAGAACGGCTGGAAAAAAGCGGATAAAAAACCTGCGCTCAACGTTGATCTTTGGGAACAGCTTATACCGCTCCTTGCGCAGCATAAAACCACCTTTACATGGGTTAAGGGGCACAACGGCCACCCGTATAACGAAAGATGCGATCAACTTGCGGTTGAGCAATACAAAAAACTGCAAAACGAAATTCAAAACTAATCAGCAAAAATCTGCGGACGGTAAAACCGTCTGCTTTTTTATTGTGGCGATGCCGATTCCAAAACGGCGGCCGCTTAATCTATATTCTTTTGCGCTTTTTTGCAAACTTGTCTCTTCCGGAAGATTGCGGATCTGTGATCTGAACAGCGGAACGCGATACAGCCCGAACAGTCTTTCATACGTCTGATTTTCATAGTGGATTGAATAATGAACGGTAAACAGGTTGGTGAATTGCAGTATGTTGCTGTTTTGCGCCATAAATGCGTGATTGTTGCCGTAAACAAGCCAGCTTTCACAAAGAAAATATGCCCATTTCAGTTCAGGAAAATAGCGGCTGAAAAAGGAAACGGCCTGAGAGAGCGATCTTTTACATTCCTGCGTATCTAGCTTGCCGCAGGCAGGAATATGGACATTGATCAATGTATCCCCATAATGAAACGGCAATTTAGAATAGTGCATTGTGGGATTTTTACATTTTAGGATCTCGAACTGAAGTCTTCCGATCTTAAAAAGTTCAAACGAAACATGGTGTTTGATCCAGGGATAATTTTTCAGACCGTTATTATTATTTTCCCTGCACCATATGCCAAGGTCGCTTACAGTATCAAAAAAGATACTGTCCGGAATTCCTTTTTCTTTATACCGTTTATAGGTATATTCAAATGCTTTCAAGGCAATCGCAAGGCGAAGAAGATCGCTGCATTTTCTGATCTTTTTAACATTGCCGTTCGCATATTCCTCTGCAAGGCGCAAAAAAGCGACCTCGTCCGAAACGGCAAGGTCACTTAATTTTGTTTTCAGATCATTGCTGATGCCTGCATAATCAATAAACTTAAAATCCATAGATTATTGTGCCTGAGACGTGCTTTGCGCAGCGCCGGAAGTGGTTTCATATCTGCTGGTAAGACCGCTTGAAACAACGTAGCGCACTTCCGTCTGTATGCCGTACTGCTGCAAAAGCGGCAGCACTTCCTCATAAAGGAATGTGGAATCCGCGTCTTCATCCTGAATAACAAAACTTGCGCCGGAATCGAGATAACGCACTTCGCTTTCAAGCCCTTCTATTCCGTCCACCTCTTCGCCCTCAAAGAAGATATAGGTGCCTTTTACTGTGATGATCCCTTCATACGGGTTTTCCGGCAAGGTATATGCTTGCGTTTCCGGCTCCGTAGTTGTTTGCGCAGTTCCAAGACCGATACCGGCAAGAGAACCGCTGAAATACAGATAACAGAAAACGGCAATAACCACAACAAGAAACGTGAGAATAATAGGCCATTTGCTGCTTTTTTTCTCTTTTTTAAAACGATGGCGTTCCAGCGTTGCCGTCTCTTCTTCTATATGGGTTGCGTTAACATCCACATTGTTTTCTGTTTCGTGATAGGAAGCATCTGTTACTTTGTGCACCACAAGCGGGCTGTCCAGATGTTCATCATGATAATCGTTTGCCATATTAAAAATCCTTTAATCCGCAAATTTCTACTTTTTATTATTAGATATAATATCATAATAATCCTTTTTTTTCAATAAGTTATTGCAATTAAAAATATCCGCTGTTATAATTTAACTATAAATAACAGGAGTGTTTTTATGAGGATACTTGCTTTTGACATTGGCGGCACGAACATTAAATATGCCGTCTGCAACGAAAAATACGTGCTTACTGAAATCCAGTCTGTGCCTACGGAGGCTGCGAAAGGCGGTCAGTATATCATCAACAAAGTGCTTGATATTATTGACGACTTTGAGGATATTGACCGAATTGCAATCAGCACAGCCGGTCAGGTAGATTCCGAAAACGGCATCGTGGTATATGCCACAGATAATATTCCCTATTATACGGGAATGATGGTTAAGAAAATGGTGGAAAGCAAGACTGGAATTCCAACATACGTTGAAAATGACGTGAATGCCGCCGCAGTCGGCGAAGCGCTTTTCGGCGCCGCTAAGGGATGCAGTGATTTTATCTGTCTTACGTTCGGAACCGGCATCGGCGGCGCAATATATATTAATAATGAACTGTATAAAGGTTCTCATTCCTCCGCCGGCGAATTCGGGCACATTATAACGCATGCAGGAGGCAGGCCGTGCACTTGCGGCGGTGAGGGCTGTTTTGAGCAGTATGCTTCGGCAAAAGCGCTGACGCAGGCAGTTGAAAAAGTAGCAGGCAAAGAACTTAACGGATTTCAGATCTTCCAGAAAGAAAACATTGAAAACAGAGAAATCCGCCATGTAGTTGATATCTGGATTGATGAAATCATCATCGGTCTGAAAAGCCTGATCTGCGTTTTTAATCCGTCTCTGATTGTTCTCAGCGGCGGAATCATGAGTGAAGAATATATTATTGATCTGATAGACAGAAAGATATATAAAGAACTCATGACAAACTTTAAAAACGTAAAAATCGTAAACACGGAACTTGGAAACAACGCAGGCCTGTTAGGCGTTGCATACAAAGCGTCCAAATTATAAAATTTAAGATCCGGCAGCGAACTGCCGGATCTTTTTTTAAGTTTACCTGCATTTCATTTTAAGTGTGCCGTCTGAATCAAAACTGGTAACTATTTCCTTGGAAACGCTTTGACCGTTTTCGAATTGAACTGTTATTTTAATTACATCGGTTGGAAGTTTATCAAAAGACATATCCGGATAATTCAGCAGATATTCCATAGCCTTGTCAGGCCAATAATTTACGTATCCAATCTCATCCCCGGGCTGATACGTTTTAGCTACCACCTTTTTCTGATTGGTCTGCATAATATCCCGATTTTTTTCTTTATCCACGATCAGGATGCAGTATTCATAGCCGTTTTCATCCTCCCCTGCCATATCAGAAGAATAACAGGAATATTCATACGTTGAAATTTTATTAACATCAAAATTTTCGTCGTAGATATAGGCGGAGCAGTCCTTGCTGCGGATCAGTTTTGAAACAAAATCCTGTTTTAGTTTAGAAGTTTTTTCTCCGCCAGATTCAGCAATCAATTCGTTATATTCATTATACTGCTGTTCTGTAATCGGAATAACGGCGGAGTAATATTTTTGTTGTTTTACCCGATAAGTTTTGAGCAAAGAATCCGTATACGTAAAAGAACCGTTTTCACATTCAAAAGTTACCGACTCTATATCTTCGTCAGCACGAACGGTGATCCCGTTATCTTCACTGGAACCGCTAACAGAATATCCGTCTGACCCATGATTCAAAGTAATTTTTATGTTCATCAGCTCAAAGTCTTCATCTTGAATGGTTACAACCTCTTCTCTGTTATTCTGCGCATATGCAACGATGGAAAAGTCGCTTGACGCGGAAAAATGCTGGGAATATTCAGACCCTGCAGATCTTGCAGAATAAATTCGATAGATACCGAAACTGCCGCCAGCGATCACAGCGAAAGCGGCAACTGCCGCAACAATTTTTTTGGCAGAAAAAACAGGCTTTTTTTGCCAACTGCACGGTTTAAAACTTTATTTTTGATTTCTTCGCTCGGCACAACTGTGCTAAACAGTTCTTTATATTCCTTTTTCATAATGTATCCTCCTTTTCCAGTATTCTTTCAGTTTTTTTCTTGAACGCTGTAACAGCACCCCTACATTTCCGTCTTTAAGTTTTAGGGTTTGTGCTATTTCTTTGATACTCAGATCTTCATAATAAAACAAATGCAGGATTAAAGCGTATTTTTTCGGAAGTTTCCGCAGCGCAAAAGATAAATCCTCTTTTTCCACCGGTCTGTCCTCAAACGATGCGTCCAGTTCGCATACTTTTGTTTTCCAAAAAGAGCGCATGCTTGTTTTTGAACAGTTTACGGTTACACGAATAAACCAGGCTTTTTCATGCTCCTCATTTTCAAATACCGGCTGCTTCTTTATATATCTGTAAAATACTTCCTGATAAACATCATCCGCATCTGCGCGGTTTTTCATCTGCGCAAATGCCAGCCGATAGACGGCATTACTGTTTCTTTCAATAATCTGTATCATCTCGTCATGACGATTCACTCAAAAACCTCCTTTCACTTTCTATACTTTTTAAACCCGCAAAATTTAACAAAGAATACAGAAAAAGGCTGTTTCGTTTTGAAACAGCCACAAATCATAAGAAATATTCTATAAGATTATGAACGGCAAGCGTACCATCCGTGCGCAGAATATGTTTATACCGCTCCATATTAATATCGCTGTGCTCCGTTTCCTTGCTCCAAAGGTGGATCGTCCAAGCATCATTTCCGAAAAATGCCGGGATCAGCACGCCGACTGCTGCGGCTTTGATTTTAGACAATGCATCCCGGTCATATATTGCCTGCAAAAAATATCGAAATATCATATATACTGCTATATTTTCGCAACTTTTTGTGTTAATGACAGATTGATTGAAAACGCCTTGCTCAACTTTTTTTACCCACTCCGGATTAATGACTTCCGGGTTCTCAAAGACCTCTTTAAAAGACACAGTAGGTTTACCTTCGGGATAATCGCCCAAATCTTTTTGAAGTTCAAAACCAAATTTTAAAAGCTGCGTCATTCTTTCCTTCAGCGGAAGTTCTTTATTTTTTACGATCTCATACGCTTTTTTCCTTGCTTTTAACAGCAGGAAATAGAGTTCGGCATCAATGTCATTCAGCACAGGCGGATCGGAATTTACGGTTTCCACAAAATCAAAATCTTCTTTTAAATTCCACATTATATCGCTTGCGACCGGGCAGGAAAAGGATAAGCCCATTTCCCGTACAGAACCGAAATCATTAATAAATCTTGGGAAAGTACGGCAGGTATAAGGGGTGTGCTCCTGCCCAAGTGCAATATGCATATCGCAAAGATTATCCCGGTTCAGAAACGGGCACCTCTTATTCTCCGTAAGCCGAAAAACAGTATTTCCGTATTCATCTTTACTTAAAACAGAATCGATCCTGCTTTTAAAACTGTTTTTCATGGCTTTATAATAAGCAAGTGAATCGCTGTCTGCATCCACATCCCAGCCCTGGCAGCAGGAATCCGGGCAGTCCCCCGCTATGCATTTAAAATCATTATAAAAAGAAGGCGTTACAATTTTCATACTTTCCTCCTAAGAGACGTTCGTTTGCTGTTTTGATAAAAAAGAAACGGCTAAATCCAAATGGAAATAGCCGTTTCATGGTGCGAGAGACGGGACTTGAACCCGTACGAGTCGCCCCACACGCCCCTCAAACGTGCGCGTCTGCCGATTCCGCCACTCTCGCTCACAACGATAGTGATTATAACAGATTAATCATATGTTGTCAATATCAATTTTAAAAATTTTCAAAATATCTTCCGGATTGTTTATGATAATATCCGCACCGGCAGAGAGCAGGTTCTGAGCGGGTCTGAAACCCCATGTAACGCCGATTCCAAGGCAGCCCAAATTATGCGCAGACTCAATATCAACATTGCTGTCTCCGATCCACACAGCATTCTCTGCCTGGATATAAAGTTCTTTCAGAATCTCAGCGGGAACCTGTGGGTCCGGCTTTTTTGGTTTGCTGTCCAGCGCGCCCTGCACAACATCAAAAACATTTCTGCCAAAGAGTTCAAACACCATGCCCTTGGCGGAAAGATCCGGCTTATTTGTGCAGACAACCAGTTTTTTGCCTGCATTCTTGAGGGCGCGAACCACTTCCGCCATTTCCGGATAAACATGTGCATGGTCAAATTTAATTTTATCGTAAACAACTTTAAACCTCGCATAGGCGGATTCCAGTTCTTCCGTGCTCAGTTTATTTTCAAACGCTCTTTGAACAAGCAGTTTTGCACCGTTTCCCACAAACGCCTTATAATCGTCCATACTCCATTTCGGCTTGATTCCATGCTCTTTCAGAAGATAGTCACACGCAAGGCCAAGATCCTGAATTGTATTCACAAGCGTGCCGTCAAGATCAAATATAAAGCATTCCGGAGAACCTGCCGCGGTTGACGCTTCCATTAAACTGTTTTCATCATGAACGATAATCGTTTTTTCCATAAACATCACTTAAATCTTCAAATTTTTTCTTTTTGGCGTCATAAATCAGTTTTGCGGCAACGCAAAGAACAGCAATGCCCAGCACCGCAGCAAATTCAATATAGATCTTCTTTTCATCCGCAGCGCTGCTTGTGGAAAGTCTGCCGCTCTTTACTTTCGTCCACAGATCTGCCTGCAGTTCAAGAATATTCTGCGGCAGATTGCCAAAATACTGCCCTTTCGGCATTTCAGCAGGATAGACTGCTTCATTGCCATGAAGAGAATGCTCCTCATTATTGATAACAGAAAGATTGGGAGATGCATAATAAATATATTCCGCGTTTTCAAGCGCTACCTGCGGCTCATGCATAAAGTTGATAAACGCCTCCGCACCGCGCTTATTCTGCGTACAGGTTGGTATGCAAAACGCGTCATAAAAAATGTTTACGCCTTCCTCCGGAAAAGCGTATGCCAGATCGGGGTTATTTTCATTCATCAGAGCATAATCCCCGGCATAATACGTGGCAAACGCGTATTCGCCGCTCTCCATAAGATTAAACACTTCATCCATTACATAAACGGGGTTTACTTTATCTCTCTGCTCAGCAAGGAGTTCGGCGGCAGCGTTCCAGTCGCTTTCATTCGTGGTATTGAAATCCTGACCAAGCAGCGCCTGCGCAATTGCAAAAGCGTCTCTGGAATTATTAAACATCAAAACTTTGCCTTTATACTGTTCATCCCAAAGCACATTCCAGCTGGTGGGAACTTCGTCAACCAATTGTGTATTATATATCAGTGCCGTTGTACCCACATTATAGCAAAGAGAATATTTCTGATCCGGATCATAAAACAGATTCTGATATTGCGGCGCAATTAATGAACGGTTGGGAACATTGTTCCAATCGATCTCCAGCAGCATATTTTCATCAATCAGCCGCTCAATCATATAATCACTCGGCACAATCACATCATATGACACACCGCCGCCAGCGAGTTTTGAATACATATTTTCGTTGGATTCAAAATTCGTGTAGTTGACTGTTGCACCCGTCAGCCGCTCAAATTCCGAAACAACGTCCATAGATCCTTCAGAACCGTCAGAAATATATTCTCCCCAGTTGTACACGTTCACCGTAGTGCCCTGCAAGCCGAGGTTTTCATAGTACGCTATCTGCTCCTCGGTAAAGATCTCGTCATCCTCCGCGGCAAAAGCACAAACGGAAACAGGTGCCCAGCAAAGCACAAGGCAAAGTATAAGGGTTAAGATCTTTTTCATTTCCGCTCACTCTTACCCTTTTCTGACCGGTTCTGCGCAATATTCAGCAGAATAAGCAACACAAGAATCACAACAAACATCAGCATGGAAAGCGCATACATATCCGGCTTTACGCGTTTTTTCGTAAGCGAAAAAATATAGATGGGCAGCGTTTGAAAACTCGGCCCGTTTGTAAAATAGGATATGATGAAATCATCCAGCGAAAGCGTAAAGCTCATGACAAGACCAGTTATGATTCCGCTCATAATATTGGGCAGAACGACTTTGAAAAACGCCCTGACCGGTTTGCAGCCAAGATCAACTGCCGCCTCATAAATATTAATATCAAACTGCCTGAGTTTCGGCAGAACATTCAAGATAACATATGGCAGGCAGAAAGTGACGTGCGCGATCAGCAAAGACCAGAAATTGAGTGATTCGCTGCGGTTTAGCATAGCACCCACAAAAACGAATAGCAGCATCATGGAAATACCGGTAACGATCTCCGGATTCATCATGGGAATATTCGTTACGGTCATAATAACACTTTTGATGCGTTTGCTTCTGTAATTATAAATGCCTACAGCAGCCAGCGTACCGATAACAGTAGAAATAATACAGGAAACAACCGCAAGTATAATGGTGTTTTTCAGCGCATCCATTGCCGCAGAATTGGAGAACATTTCTTTCCACCATTTCAGGGAAAAATCTGTAAATTCATATGTGCTTGCGCTTTCGTTAAAGGAGAAAACAGCCATAACTGCTATCGGAGCGTAAAGAAATATGAAAACCAGAACCATATAAAATTTTGACATTGGAGAAAGTTTTGCTTTTTTCATATTACTACTCCCCCTTCCGAATCGCTGTCTGCACCCAGATAATTCATGACGCCGAGACAAATGAGTATCAAAATCATCAGCACAAGTGAAAGACTTGCGCCAAGATGATAGTTATTTGCAGACTGAAACTGCGTTTCAATGATATCGCCGATCAGAACAATCTGACCGCCGCCGAGTTTTTGGGTGATATAAAAAGTGGATACACAGGGCACGAATACCATGGTGATGCCGCTTAACACGCCCGGCAAAGACAGCGGCATCACCACTTTTTTCAGAATCTGAAACCGGTTGGAGCCAAGATCCTGTGCAGCCTCAATTAGAGAATTATCCATTTTAGAAAGCACGGAATAAATGGGCAGGATCATATAGGGCAGAAAATTATACACCATGCCCAAAATCACGGCTCCGCCTGTATTGATCAGCTGGAGACTGTTCAGCCCCAGCGCATTTAAAAACGTATTGATAATGCCTGTATCGCCCAATATTGTCATCCAGGAATAAGTCCTGATCAGGAAATTCATCCACATCGGCAGCATAACAAGAAGCACCATCATGCTTTGGGTGCTGAATTTAAGTTTAGAAAGGAAATAAGCAAACGGATAAGCAACCACAAGGCAAATCGCCGTGGCGGCGAAGCCATACAGAATGGAAAGCAGAATCGTGGAAGTATATTCCGGTATTGCCTTGATACTTTCCAGTGAAAACGCGCCGGTTGTATCTGTAAAAGCATAATAGATGACCATCAAAAGCGGCACAATGATAAATAAAACAGACCAAAGGATATACGGTTTATCTATGATCTTTTTGGAAAGACTATTTTTCATCTGCGTCCTCCCATTCATAATCAGCGTCGTTTATATGGTCAAACTCGTCTGAGAAGAATGAGTAGTCGCCGAATTCACCGCTGTATTCGCTGCGTTTCATAACGTGAATGGAATCGGCATCTATATACATGCCGATCGTTTCACCAACCTTATGATATTCCGTTGTTTGAACAAGCCAGATAAAGCCGCCGACATCTACAAAAGTTTCAAAGAAAGTGCCTTTGAAAACAACATCCGTTACTACGCCCGGCAGCGTATCTTTTTCGCCGACTTTTTTAATTGTGATGTCCTCGGGACGGATCACAGCTTCCACACGCTCGTTTGGCGCAAAACCTTTGTCTACACAGTCAAACGTAACGCCGGAGATTTTTACGTAATAATCCTTGATCATAATGGCGTCAACAATATTGGATTCACCGATAAAATCCGCCACAAAGGCGTTGACAGGTTCGTTGTAGATATCTTCCGGTGTTCCGATTTGCTGGATCTTTCCTTTATCCATAACAACAACCCTATCGCTCATGGAGAGCGCCTCTTCCTGATCGTGCGTAACATAGATAAACGTGATGCCAAGCCTTTTTTGAATGGCTTTCAGTTCCTTTTGCATGTCTTTTCTGAGTTTTAGATCCAAAGCGCCCAAAGGCTCGTCCAGCAAAAGCACATGCGGTCTGTTCGCAAGTGCCCTTGCAATGGCAACACGCTGCTGCTGCCCGCCCGAAAGGCTGTCTATCGACCGTTTCTCAAACCCTTTCAGATTGACAAGTTCAAGCATTTCGGCAACAGTTTTTCTGATTTCTGCCTTGCTCATCTTCTGAATTTCCGGGCCAAAAGCCACGTTTTCAAACACATTTAAATGCGAAAAAAGAGCATAACGCTGAAAGATCGTGTTAACCTTTCTTTTATGAGGCGGAATATTGTTGATCACTTTCCCCTCAAATACGATCTCCCCTTCATTCGGCTCAACAAAACCCGCGATACAGCGAAGTGTGGTTGTTTTGCCACAACCGGAAGGCCCAAGCAGCGTTATGAACTCTTTTTTATTGATTGACAGATTCAGTTTGTCAAGAATCACATTTTCTCCGTACTTTACGGTAATACCCTTAAGATCAATGATTTTTTCCAATTATGCACTTCCTCTTTGTAACCCGATTTAACGCATTTAGCGTTATTGAAATAAATATATCAAATTATGAGGAAATGTCAATAATTTCAGAATATTTTTTTCAAAATTTCTTCTCCGTTTGCAACTTTACGTACAGTATCCGCCACAAGTGAAAAATCGCATACCATGGATTTTGTTTTATGAATGCAGTCATCCATTCCGAACGGAATGAAGTAATAATTTTTATAATTCATCAGATTGCCGATGTTCTTTGCCGCAGCGCCAAGCGCATCATTCGTTGAAACGCCGATGATCACCGGGCGTGAATTTCTTAAATGGCTCTTTGCCGCCATTGTAACTGCCGTATCGGCAATACCGTTTGCAAGCTTTGCAAGCGTGTTGCCCGTGCAGGGCACAATACACAAAATATCAAACATTTTTTTAGGGCCGATCGGCTCTGCCTGCTCAATTTTATGAATGATCGGCTTGCCGGTGATCTCCTCTATTTCTTTCTGAAAATCTGCGGCGTCACCGAATCTTGTGTCCGTACCATATGCGGTTTCGCTCATAATGGGATAAACATCATATCCTGCGTCAACAAGTTCTCTGAGCGCATTCAGGGATTTAGAGAAGGTGCAGAAAGACCCGGTTAAAGCATATCCTATTTTCAAAGTTTTTCCCCCTCAATCATATTCATTACAGCCTCTGCGATGATTTCTCCCGCCGTTTTCTGCGTGTATTTGGACGGCATGCCTCTGCCGTTGATCAGTTTTATTTTAAGGCTGTTTGCAACAAGCGTATCAACGCCGCCGGGGAATGAAGCGAGGTCAAGTATCAAAACGCCTTTTTTTTGCGCAGCTAATTCGTCTTTTGTTAAGACGATATGCGGAACCGTATTGATTACAATATCATAATCAGCAGGATTTTTCAGTTCCGAAAAAGAAATATGTTTGGCGCCGTTAAACTGAACTTCCGCGGCAGAAAGCGAACTTCTTGAACAGATCGTGATGTTCGATCCGTAAGAGCAAAGGATCTTATGGAGTGCCTTTGCGATTCTGCCGTATCCGATGAGCAGTATTTTGCTTCCGGTAAGCGAATAATCCGTATTCTCCTCCAAGCAGGCAACAGCGCCCTCCGCAGTAAGAAATGCGTTTTTTTGCACATAGGTTTCGTTTTTCATATAATCAAAACCGTTTTTGTAATCTCCTTTTCCGTAAAAAACGATTTTTCCTTTCACGGAATCGATCATTTCCTTTTTTACCGGAACGGGAAGCAAAACAAAATCACAGTTTTCGGTGTCTTCCGTATATTTAAAACCGTGCTTTTCAAGATATTCGGCAGCGTAGATCATTCTTTTATCCTGTGTATAGGGCACGGCAAATGAAACGAGTTTCATATAATCACTCCCACAATCCATAGTATGCTTAAAATATTTTGATGTTCATTGCGTTTAGGTGTTTATTTTTTGTTATAATAGTTGTATAATATTATAAATTTAGTAACGGAGGATATTCCCCTTGAAAACGATAGACGAATTGCTGAAAGAAGTTAAGAATGTGCATTTTATCGGTATCGGCGGCGCAGGAATGTGCCCCCTTGCTGAAATCCTCATATCCCTGGGATATCACGTTTCGGGATCGGATAATAACGATACGGAAACCTTTCGCCGCGTTGAAAAAGAAGGCGCCAAAGTATTTCTTGGGCAGAAAAAAGAAAACATCAGCCCGGATACGCAGCTTGTGATCTATACGAACGCCATACTTGCCGGAAATGAAGAGCTGGAATACGCAAAAGCGAATTTCCCTTGTTTTGAGCGCGCAGAACTTTTAGGCGCGGTCAGCAGGGTATTCAGCAACTGTATCGGCGTTTGCGGAACACACGGAAAAACAACGACCACCAGTATGATCACAGAGGCTTTGCTGGACGCCGGTTTGGATCCGAGCGCTGTAATCGGCGGCAAACTGCCGAGAATTGATGCATACGGCAGAGTTGGTAAAAGCCAGAATTTTGTTTGTGAATCCTGTGAATTCAACAACACATTTCTGCACATGAATCCGGATATGGCGGTTGTTTTGAACGTGGATGAGGATCATCTGGATTTCTTCGGAAATCTTGATAATATAAAAAAATCTTTCCGCAAATTCTGCGAAAACACAACCCGAACCATTATTTATAACGGTGATGACGAAAACACCGTGGATATGCTTAAAGGCATAACCGGAAAGAAACTGATTTCTTTCGGCATCCAAGACGGCAATGATTACACGGCAAAAAACATAGATGTACCCGGTGGGTTTCATATTGAGTACGATATTTATAAAGGCGAAACTTATATCACACATATCGTGCTGACCGTTCCGGGCGAACACAATGTGCTGAACTCGCTTGCCGCTTTTATTGCTTGCGTGGAGAGCGGCGCAGATCTTGAAAAAATCAAGCAGTCCCTTTACGAATTTCACGGCGCCGGCAGAAGATTTGAACTGCGCGGCACCTTTAAAGGGATCACCCTTGCAGACGACTATGCGCACCACCCCAAAGAGATAGAGGTAACGCTCAAAGCCGCAAAAAAAATGAATTACAAACGCGTATGGGCGGTTCACCAGCCGTTTACTTATACAAGGACGGCCAAATTTTTAGATGATTTTGCAAGAGTATTAAAAATTGCGGATCAATGTGTGATCTCTGAAATCATGGGCAGCCGCGAGGTAAATACGATCGGTATAAAAGCAACGGATCTTTCCTCCAAAATACCGGGCGCGGTTCAGATTGATAAACTGGAAGATATTGCCGATTACCTTGCCGAGCACTGCAAGGACGGAGATCTTGTGATCACGCTGGGCTGCGGTGATGTATATAAAGTTTCCAGAATGTTGGAAAAGAAATTAAAGTAACAAAAAAAATTGGGCAACCGCCAAAAGGCGGCTGCCCTCAGACTGTCGATAAAGTCGGCTGAATCGCGCTAACATATCGTTTGAAGATACGATCAACAAAAAACAACAAACGGATAAATAAAGTCTTATCAACAAGACCGAAGATTCCAAAATGGTAAAATGCCGCATAAACAAGTGTTTATGCGGCATTACGCTTTCCGCTTTTTGCTCGGGGGCAGTACTGTTGTACGGCACCCGCTCGCAAGAAAACGAAATTCAGCTCGATTTCTCGCAGTCTTCTCAGCGCGCAAGGCAGCACATTTTTGTGCATTTACACCTTTTTCTACACGCTGAGGGCAACCGCCAAAAGGCGGCTGCCCTTTTCTCATCAGCAGATATCTTCTTTCAGAGTTTCTACGATTGAATCGTGTTTCAGTTTTGACACAGCATAAAACATGGAGGCACCAACAATCAGAAATACTGCCGCTACAACGAGTAAGAAAAGAGGGATGTTGATCGTAAACGGAATATTGCTTGACTGAAGACAAATATACATTCCAAAAGAGATCAAAATACTGATGGGAATACCAAATAGAAGTGCTTTCAGCCCGTAAAACAGACTTTCAAGGCAAATCATTTTATTGAACCCTGCCGGTGTAATGCCAACGGATTTATACATGGCAAATTCTTTTCTTCTGAGATCGATTCCGGTTGATACGGTGTTAATAATATTGGCTACGGCAATCAGTGTGATCAGCGCAACAAATCCGTAGGTGAATACCTGAAGAACAAAAATTACGGTATTCATCGTTTCCATGGATTCCGTCAGATTGATATACGTAATGCCGCTCATGGAATTCTGATCAATGATCTTGCCGATCTCATCACAGGTTTGCTCTGCATCGTCTGTTTCAATGCCCATTTGCAGAATCGGCGGCTCCCCATAGTTACTGAAATAAGCATTATTGCAATAGGAAATATACATACTTAGCGGTATATAGAGACTGATCATAGTGGCGCCGTTCAGATTACAAAGATAATTATCTGCATCATAATCCACAAAATCAGTAACGACTGCTTTTATATTTTTATTTTCGGAATTCGGCAGAACATTGCCATTTTCATCTGTAGCGTCATAATAGAACGCTTTTCCGATTATGTTATCCGTAAATACCTTGCCGGTTGAATTATCATGAGAAACATTATTCATCAGCAGCGCTTTGACTTGAGAATCATTTCCGTTAACCACGGAATAATACGGATGATAATCAATGCCGTTTTCTTCACACAGGGCATTAAAATCCTCATCATTAATAAAATTCATATAGGCGCAGGTATCTTCAAACAATTTGCTGTAAGATGAAGTTAGATTCTCTTTATTAGCAACATCCTGATTCGTATACAAGTTATCCTGCGGTGTATCGCCGCCGTAAAAGAGAATACTGCTTGTCGTGCTGTACACGGCGTTTACACCGTTTATATTCTGCGTTTCTTCAACAAGTTTGTTATAATCCTCTTCACTGCCGGCGGTAACCGTTACCTGATACGGCATATCGTTTTGCAGATCATTCGCTTTTACAAACATATTGCAAAAAGAATTAACGCTTAAGAACAGAATGATGGACAGAGCAATGCTTGCCGTTATCACTCTTGATTTTCTGCCGTTGCGTTTTAGGTTTTTATTTGCAAGTTCTCCCTCGTAGCCGAAAATCAGGCGGATCAGTTTGGAGGATCTTAATTTTTTAGATTCAAGTTTGATTTCATTCGTCTGCCTTAAAGCGTCTATCGGTGTAACGGAAGACGCTTTTTTTGCCGGAATCATAGCGGAAATAAAGATTGTAAGCGCACTTACAAGGATGATGCCGAGGATGATCCATAAAGGTACAACCACATTCATTTCAATATTCTCTCCGCCATTGATCATACCGGATTCCTGTATTCTTTTTCCAACCGCCTTAAGCGTGATGAAAATGCCGAGGATCCCGGCTCCGATCCCAACGGGAATGCCCACAAGGCCAAGCAAAAAGCCTTCAAAATAAACGGAAGAACTCTTTTGAGATTTCGTTGCGCCAACAGACGCCAACATACCGAGATATCTGGTTCTTTCCGAAAGAGACATACCGAACGCGTTATAAATAAGCGCGATGCTTGCAATCATAATAACCGCAAGAATAACAAGGCACATCGGAATGATAGTCAACGCGAAGGCACCGTCTGCCGCAAACGAGAAATTCCCACCCAAATATTCTTGATTTATTCTGTATCTTGAAGAATCGATACCGCAGGCGGTCATGATCTGCTGAATATCGGCTGTTGATTTCATATTTACATCGGTAAGTTGAATGTACGCAGTTGCGCCGTTCAGTTCTTCCGGCTCCGCAAGGCGCAGGATCTTATAGCCACGGGTGGGGAAATTATTGTCTACAATGCCGGCGATCCTGTATTCTTTGATATCGTTTATAGTAAAGGACTCTCCCGCAACATAATTCCCGGTAACATCCAGAACAGAACCTTCGCTTTCGTACTGCCGTGTGCCCACAGGAATGGTTACTGTGTCTCCAACCTGCCAGTCCAGTTCATTACTTTCAATAAATTCCTTTTCAACAAGGATCTCGTCATAATTTTTCGGCATAGCGCCGTCAATCTCTGTAGTTACCGTCTGGCTGAGACCAACGGAATCCGCAGCATAAACAGACCCAACGGAAGTGCGCGGGGAAACGCCGTAATCAATCATGAAACCGGAAGATTCCGAACCAAGCTGGGCGATCTCCCCTACTTTTGAAACCGTATTTTGCGATTCAAGTTTACTTAGTTCATCTGTTGTTACGTTTACGACCTGCGCGTCCCAGTGCCCGCCGGAATAGTAAGTAACATCAGCTATATAGTTCATAAAGGAAGCAATGCTGACAAACACCGCTGTGATCATGGCAACGGACACGCAGATGCCCAGGATCGTAACCACTGTTCTGCCCTTGTTCTTTTTAAGATGCGCAAGGGTGAGTTTCTGTATGATGCTCAACCCATCCTCACCTCATCTCTTGTGATTCTGCCGTCTTCAATCGCGATGATCCTGTCCGCAGAAAGCGCAATACGCTCATCATGCGTGATCATAATAACGGTCTGATTGAATTCTTTATTGAAGCTTCTGAGCAGGGAAATGATCTCGCGGCTGTTTTCACTGTCCAGATTACCGGTAGGTTCGTCCGCCAGCAAAAGAGCAGGATTATTGATGAGCGCTCTGCCGATTGCTACTCTTTGCTGCTGACCGCCGGACAGCTGATTCGGCAGATGATTCATTCTGTTGGAAAGTCCGAGTTTCTGAATGATATTGTTCACTTTTGCCTGATCTGGTTTTCTGCCGTCCAGCAAAAGCGGAAGCGTAAGGTTTTCCTCCACCGTCAGGATCGGAATCAAATTATAGAACTGATATATCAGCCCGATTTGCCTGCGTCTGAAAATAGCAAGCGCCGTTTCATCCAGTGTTGAGATATCGGTCTTATCAATAATGACCGAGCCTGAAGTTGCGGTATCCACGCCGCCCAAAATGTGCAGCAATGTGGATTTGCCGGAGCCGGACGGCCCGACGATTGCTACAAATTCGCCCTTTTCCACGGAAAAGGAAACATTATCCAGCGCACGGACCATGACGTCACCTTTGCCGTAAGTTTTGCATAGATTTTGCGTTTCAAGAATTTTCATTTCATCTATCTCCTTTCTACGATCAAAAGAATACCATTTGAACCTTACAGCAAAATGACTTTTTTATAACAATTTCGTAATATTACACTACAAATTTATAAAAACGTATCGTAAACTTCGTTCCGATCCCCTCTTTGCTTTTTACATCTATATTTGCGTTTTCTTTTGAAAATACGGCTTTGGAAAGCGCAAGCCCGATGCCGACGCTTTCTGCCGAGGAATTTTTGCCGTGATAAAACCGCTCAAAAATATGCGGAAGATCCTCTTTTGCAATACCGCTGCCGTTATCGCTGATTTCAATCTCGTTATAGATCGTTGTGGAATTTGTGTTTATATTGAGCGTTCCGCCGTCAGAAGTGTGTTCTAAGCAATTTTTAATGATGTTTTCAAGCGCCTCAACGCTCCAGTTTTCATCACCCATAAAGGTAAATGGATTCACATGTTTGCTGATCTTAATTTTTCTGATCTCCGCCTGCACCAGAAACGGATTGATGCTGCGATTAATAATATCTGCGCAATTCAGAGATTTCATATTAAAATCCGCTGTATCCGCATCCAGTTTTGATAATTTCAAAAGCGTGGTGATCAGCCATTTCATCTTTTCCAGCTGTTCTTCAATGATTCTGATAAATCCGGCGCGCTTTTCTTCATCTTTTTCATCCTGCAAAACCTCAGTAATGATCATCATAGAGGTGAGCGGCGTTTTCAGCTGATGTGAGATATCTGCAAGCGAATCCGCAAGATAAAGTTTATCTTTTTTCGCATCCTCACTTGCTGTGCGCAACAGGATCATCACTTTATATAAATTGTTTTTCAGAATAGAAAGCTCGCCCTCGGCATTGTCATTGACAGCAAGTTCGTAATTGCCGGAGCAGACTTCGGAAAGATAATCATTGAGTTCTTCTATCTTACGATATCTCTGCTTTGTAAAAACATAAAACACAACGGATAGGATGATGCCAAGCGCAAGGCTAATGAACGCGCATGCTGTGCTGATAAACAGACAGATCAAAAAGCATAGTACCGTTGCGAACGCCGATATCATCAGCATGAGTCTGAATTCTTTATTTTTCATTTTTCCAATATATACCCGAGTCCCCTTACGGTTTTTATAATGTTGGGAGACGCGGGATCCTCCTCAATCTTATCTCTCAGTCTTTTAATATACACGGTGAGCGTATTATCGTTTACAAAATCGCCGGCAACATCCCAGATATCCTCCAGCAGTTTCTGCCGGGAAAGCACAATGCCGCGGTTATTGATAAAGATCAACAGCAATCTGTATTCCATAGCGGTTAAGATCACTTCTTTAGAATCTTTATAGACTTTTGCCTCATTTGTATTGATCCTGATATTGCCTATATTGATCATGCCGTCCGCAGTGTCTTTATTATAGCGGCGCAGCACGGTCTTGATACGCGCCAGAAGTTCCTTGACCCGAAACGGTTTTGAAATATAATCATCGGCGCCGAGTTCAAGACCCATAATCACGTTAACTTCATCATCATAAGCGGTGAGAAAGATCACAGGCAGATCACCCTGTTTTTTGATTTGCGTGCAAACATCATAACCGCTGCCATCCGGCAGCGTAAGATCAAGAATATACAGTGTAAAGGTCTTATTCCGGATGATCTCCAGCGCCTCTTTTACTGTTTTTGCAATCGTTACGGAATAGCCCTCATTTTTAAGCGAATAGGAAAGGCCGATTCCGATTGCATTGTCATCTTCAAGCAGAAAAATATCCATACCGATACCTCCTTATCTATAATAGCATATACAAAAGGTGAACTCCATTACAAAATTGTAATATTAGCTGCGTTCAGTGCGCACCAGCAATGAATCTTTCTACACAAACAAGAAAAGGGCGCATACTACGCCCTTAATGATTTAAGATATTCTTTTGTGTTCCGATCCACCCTGAAACTGTCCCTAATTTTAGAAATGGTTCTGTTCTGCACGTCTTTGGGCAGAGTTTTGGATTCCAGCACAGGCATCACCTTATCCTGATATTTCGTAAAGGCCGTGCAAAGCGCCCAGGCAACCGCCATCTGAACGTAATAATACTCACTTTTTACACTCTTTAGCCAGTTTAGTGAGAAATCTATATAATCATCCGTCAGATAATAATCCATCAGGATAACAGCGGCAAAGCGCAGTTCGTATTCCTTTTCCGAATCCATATACTTTTTTAAATATTGCAAAAATTCCGTTCGCTTTTTTTCAATAAATTTCAGGGACGCGCAGACACAATCGCAAACCGCCCAATTATCAATTCTTGGCACAAACCCGTCTAACAGAGATAATCTTTCGGAATATTCCATTTTTTTATAGCCGATATAAAAGCCGTGCAACATAACCTCTTCATAATAATCCCAGGCAAAGTCATCGTTTTCTAGTTTTTTGCCCAGTTCTCTGAGCTGCGGTATTCTGACGCCGATGATCTTATCTTCCTGCACATCCGGTATCAGTTTTTTATGAAACGCTTTGTATTTCGGATCCGCCGCGGCGAATAATTCCTGCCTTATATCCAATTTCATCACCGAAATCAGTATATCATTTTTTTCTTTCCTTTACAATACGTGCGGCAAAATAAGAAACAGCGCAAAACACTGCGCCAACGGCAAGAAAGTTTACAAGATTCTGCGAGTGATAAACGATCTCAAAAACCGAGGGGCTTACAACAAAAGCGCCTTTGATCTCAAAAAGAACAGAAACAATAAAAGCGCAAAAATTGATCAGCAGAGCAAGAAAATATAAAGGCGGCGAAGTAAACAGCAAAAGAATCAACGCCGGCGCCGGATTCCCGCTGATCAGCATTAGAGCGCCGATCAGCAGATTTGCTTTAAAATTTTTCTTTTCCGAAAGCAGGATACCGAGCAAAGCAAACAGAAAAATACAGCGCCCGGATAGATACCGGATCAGATCCGTCTGCGGATCCGCCTTTACAATATTTACCACGCCGCATACAAGCTCGTTGCCGATCAAACGTGCGCCGCCGTATGAAGTTTGGTAAACCAGCGTTTCAAAATCAAAAATACCCGCCGTATTAAAAAGAAAATCAAAAAAGCCAAATGATGCACAAGCTGACGCAAATTTTTCAGCCGCAAATGAAAACAGCAAATCCCCCAATATAAAATAGACGGCGGAAAAGAATATTGCCAGAAGAATCAAAACGGCTTTCCACGCTTTTGCATTTACTCTGGATACGATAAAAAAACAGAGCAATGCGGTGGTGCAAGTAAAAAAGAAAACATTTGCTGCTGCCGCATGAAACAACCGAACAATATACAGAATAACAGACAAAATACTTAGGATAAGCACGGGGATATACATAAAAGTCATATCGTATTTTTTGATCATGAAATGTTTCATACTTGAAATATTGACCGTAAACATAAAAAATAAACACGCAACTGAAACAAAAGTTCAGTCGCGTGTTTAGGTTACACTTTATTCCATTTTCTGTGGTCATAATCCGCGCAGGCCTTATTCTTAAACGCGGCGCGCAATTCGCAGTAACAGCCGCATTTTCGGCACATGCCGGAGATCAGTTCCTCACATTCCCGGCAGAAAGACAGCCGTTTCCGATACACATCCTGACTGACTTTCAGCGAATCATCCACTGTTTCAAGATAATCCTGTATTCCTTTTAAAGACGCTTTTTCCCCCGCCTCATACAAAAGGCACTTTTTACAGAGATGTTCCATTATCTAATCACAAATTTTACAACGCTGCAGGGCGGAAGTTCAGCCTGAAATCCGTTTTTGCAGACCGTAAAGTTTGTGAATTCCTTTTCTGCAACACAGTCTTTGCTTTCAAACGTATTTCCGTCATGGATATCGCCTGAAAGGATCGTTGCCTCAACAGAATGAACAGCACTGTGCGCAATTTCGCAGTCTATCCGGGCAGAATGTTCCGGGCAGGAATTTACAATCGTGGAACAGATCGCACCGTTTTCGTCTACGGATGCAGATTCCACCAACTGCGGCGCTGTTTCGCTGTTAAGTGTTCTTTGAGGCGTAGTGATATAGGAACCAAGCAGCGTATTATTCTGATGCGCTTTAAACATTTTAAACACATAATACGTGGGTGTCAGAACCATATCTTCCCCGTCCGTCAGTGCAACAGACTGCAAAACGTTAACGGTCTGCGCTATATTTGCCATTTTGACCCTATCTGCATGCTTGTTAAAAATATTTAAAGTGAGCGCGGCAACAACCGCATCGCGCATGGTGCTGAGCTGATACAGGAAACCGGGGTTCGTGCCCGGCTCCACATCATACCAAGTGCCCCACTCGTCCACAACAAGACCCACGCGTTTTTCAGGATCATACTTATCCATAATGCTGCAATGGCGTGAAATAATGCTGTCCATCTTATACGCTTTCGCAACGGTTGAAAAGTATTCCTCAGCATCAAAATTGGTAGAGGAACCTTTTTGATCCCAGTTACCCGTCGGCACAGTATAATAATGCAAAGAGATACCGTTTGCTTTGTTGCCGGCATTTTTCATCAGAACATCTGTCCAGTTATAATCTTCCGCGTTCGGGCCGCAGGCAACGCGCAAGATCTTATGATTCGGATCATAATCACGCACATAGGTGTTATATCTTCTGAAAAGATCGCTGTAATACTGCGCCTGCATACTGCCGCCGCAGCCCCAGCTTTCATTGCCAACGCCGAAATATTTCAGCCTCCACGGTTCCTTGTGCCCATTTTCTGCGCGCAGGCGCGCCATAGGCGAATCTCCGTCAAAGGTCATATACTCGATCCATTCATTCATTTCCGCGACCGTGCCGGAACCTACGTTTCCGTTGATATATGCATCACAGCCAAGTTGGCGGCACAGTTCAAAAAATTCATGTGTGCCGAAAGAATTGTCCTCTACCACACCGCCCCAGTGGGTGTTGACCATCCGCTTTCTTTTCGCTTTATCACCGATACCGTCTTTCCAGTGATATTCGTCCGCAAAGCAGCCGCCCGGCCAGCGGAGCACGGGAATGCCCATTTCTTTCAGCGCATTTACCACATCACAGCGCATACCGTTTACGTTCGGAATTTTGGAATCTTCGCCCACATAAATGCCTTCGTAGATACATCTGCCGAGATGCTCGGAAAAATGGCCGTAAATGTCTTTATTGATCTTGCTCATTTTCTGATAAGGGTTAATAAGATATTTTTCCATTTTTTAAAACCTTTCCGCTATTTAATGAAATAAAACTACCATAACCAAAATTTAAAGTCAATAATAATTTGACAGTTTGCGCAATTTATTTTACAATTAATTTTGGTGATTTATATGAGGACAGAAAAAGCATTAAAACTGATTGAAGAAAAGGGAGCAGACGCACTCCTTCTGTTTAACGAAAGCAACATGCACTATTTTTGTGGTTTTGCCCCAAGCGAAGGCATCGTTTTGATTTTGAAAAACGGCTGCGGATACCATATTGTTGATTCCAGATATACAGAAACCGCGCAGAATTATGCCAAAAAAACCGGTCTTATCGTTCAGGAGCCGGAGGTTCCGTTTGCCGATCATATTGCTGAAATATGCAAACATGCAAATATAAGAAAGATCGCGTTTGAGGACGAGACCATATCCTATAAGCGTTACAATCTTTATAAGGAAAAGACAGGCTGTATATTCATCGGGATCGGAGACGCCTTAATGCGCATCCGAAATGTAAAAGAACCGGAAGAAATCCGGTATATGAAAAAGGCAAATGAAATTGCTGAAAAAAGCCTTGCCGAACTTCTGAACCATATCCGCCCGGGGAAAACAGAAAAAGAACTGCAGGCTTATTTTGATTATATTATGCTGCAAAACGGATCTGACGGCGTTTCGTTCGATACCATTCTCCTCACAGGCGCGCACACTTCCCTGCCGCACGGAGTGCCGGACGACAGAAAGATTCAGAAAGGCGATTTTGTGCTGATCGATTTCGGCGCTACATATAAAGGCTATCATTCCGATATGACAAGAACATTCGCCGTGGGCGCAGCCAGTGACGAAATGAAAGAAATGTATGATCTTGTTTTACGAGCAAATCTTGCAGGAATCCATGCGCTGAAACCAAACACGGCGTGCGTAGACGTATATCAGGCGGCATATGACGTGCTGGAATCTAAAAATATGGGCAGATATTTCCGCCATTCGCTCGGGCACGGTGTTGGGCTGGACATTCATGAAGGGTTTAACGCTTCGCCGCGCAGCAAAGACATCTTTGTTCCCGGAAATATCACTTCAATCGAACCGGGCATCTATATTCCCGATCTGTTTGGAATCCGAATAGAAGACGTTTGCCTGGTAACAGAAGACGGGAATGAAGATATTTCTCAATTTTCAAAATCTTTTACCGTTCTTTAAGAGGCAGCAGAATATGACGGTTAAAAAGGCAAAACTGATTCCGATTCTAATGTGTTCAGCAACACTGATTATCGGCTTGATCCTGCTGATTGCTGGCATAAGGGATCTTTCACTTGAAAACAAAGACACAAAAGGCTGGGAAACAACTGAGGGTACGCTGGTAGATTATGAACTATACCGGGACGCTTACTATGACGCAGCAAAAAGAACCGAACATGCCGCAACCTATACTTTGATCTACAAATATGAAGTAGACGGGCAGGGCTATATACTACGTTCACAAATGGCAACAAGCGCCGTTCCATCAGTGGGCACCACCAGAGACATACGCTATAATCCCGGTTATCCGGAAGAGTCAGTGCTAAGCGGCGATGCAACAGGCTCTGCCATGATCATGATTGGAATCATGTTTATTGTGATTCCCGGTTTGATCGAACTGGGCTTTGCCGGTGTTTTGCAGAATCTAAAAATGAATATCACGGATTTCATTTTCGGCGCAGTGCTGATCGGTCTGACCACAGGCTCTGTATATTTGATTGCAGGTTCTCTGAAACCTGCCAAGGTATTTGAATTTTTCTCAGATTCTTTTAACCCAATGCTGCTCATTCCAGTTTTACTGTTTGCAGCCGGCATATTTCTGATCATCAGAAGTTTTGCCGCACCGCTGAAAGAAAAACTAAAAAGTAAAGGCAATAAAAAACCGGAACACTAAAAAGTGTTCCGGTTTTTTATTTATCTGACGGTTTTAATATATTTGTATCCGGCGCCCTCCACCGCTGCTTTCAAAGCGCCATCCTCTGCGTCACCGCGTTGAATATACGCTTTGCCTGCGCTGTGATCCGCTTTAACCGTAACGCCGATTTTCTCAAGCGCTTCCGTTACATGGCGCTCACAGTTTTGGCACATCATACCCTCGATCTCAATGTAAGGTTTTTTGTCTTTGTTAAAAATACTCATATCTATTTCTCCTTTTTTAGATTTTTTATATACAGCTTTATCTATATTCACAAGATTCAGCCTTAAAGCATTCATGACCACACAAAAGCTGGAAAGACTCATCGCAGCAGCTGCGATCATAGGATTCAGAGTAATGCCGAACGCCGGTTCAAGCACACCTGCGGCGATCGGTATACCGATCACGTTATAAATAAATGCCCAAAACAGGTTTTCCTTAATATTCAGAATCACTCGCCGTGAAAGGGAAACTGCTTTTGGAATGTCATGCGGATCGCTTTTCATGAGAACAACGTCTGCTGCGTCAATTGCAACGTCCGTGCCCGCACCGATCGCGATGCCGGTTGCTGCCCTTGTAAGCGCCGGTGCGTCATTAATGCCGTCCCCTACCATGGCAACATTTCCTAATTCGGACAATACGCGTACTTTTTCCTCTTTACCATCCGGCAACACTTTTGCGATCACATGATCAATACCGACTTCATGTGCGATGGCATTTGCCGTCCGTTCATTATCTCCTGTTATCATAACCGGTGTTATGCCCATTTTCTTAAGATCTGCCACAGCTTGCCTGCTTGTTTTCTTAACCGTATCCGCAACCGCGATCAGTCCTGCAAATTCACCGTTTACGGCAAAATACAGTGGCGTTTTGCCATTTTCGGAAAGCTCGGTTGCTTTAGAAATATAGTTTTCCGGAATCTCGCAGAATTCAGAAATATATTTATCATTTCCGCCATAGACCTCATAACCGTTTACGGTTCCATGGAGCCCGTTTCCGGCAACAGTTGCCGCGTTTTCGCATTCCAGAAGATCAATATGGTTATCATTGCAGTAAGAAATAACCGCTTTGGAAAGTGGATGTTCACTTTTGCTTTCCAGAGCATAAGCAAATTTTAACAGTTTATCCGTGTTGTCGGAAAGAATATCCGTAACTGAAGGATCGCCTTCTGTGACCGTTCCCGTTTTATCCAGGCAGACAATATCCGTTTTTCCGCACACTTCCAAACTTTCCGCAGTTTTGAATAATATGCCGTTTTTTGCACCTTTCCCGCTGCCGACCATAATGGCAACAGGCGTTGCCAGCCCCAGTGCACACGGGCAACTGATAACCAGTACAGAGATTCCTCTTGAAAGTATAAATCCGGCACTCTGCCCTGCAATCATCCATCCGATCATGGTGATTAGGCTGATTGCAATAACGGCAGGCACAAATACACCGGAAACTTTATCCGCAATTTTAGCGATCGGTGCCTTTGTTGCAGAGGCATCAGACACCATTTGGATGATCTTGGAAAGTGCGGTATCTTCACCAACAGAAGTTGCCTTGCACTCTATAAACCCGGACTGATTAATCGTGGCGGCAGAAACGCTGTCTCCCACCGTTCGGTCAACAGGAATACTTTCACCGGTCAAGGCAGATTCATCCACAGCGCTCTCCCCTTTTAAGATAACGCCGTCCACCGGTATGCTCTCTCCTGCGCGGACAACAAAAATATCGCCAACCTGAACATCATCCACACTGACTCTGACTTCTTTACCATCCTTTAAAAGGACAGCTGTATCCGGCGCAAGCTTCATAAGGCTCTTTAACGCATCAGTTGTTCTGCCTTTGGAATACGCCTCAAGTGTTTTTCCAACAGTAATCAGTGTTAAAATCATGGCCGAAGACTCAAAATACAGATTTCCGTGCATATATTCGTGCGCCGCTGCAGTGTTGCCCAATGTGATCTCATAACTCATAATGAACATAACAACCGTGCTGTAAACGAATGCAGCGCCGCTGCCGAGTGCCACGAGCGTATCCATATTCAGGGCACGGTGCAAAAGCCCTTTAAATCCGCTGATGAAAAACCGTTTATTTATGATCATTACCGCAATGGTAAACAACAACTGAAACAGCGCTATGCCCATTATATTTCCATCTAAAAATGCCGGAACAGGCCAGCCCCACATCATATGCCCCATGGACACATACATGAGCGGTAAAAGCAAAACAACGCTCGCTACAAGGCGTTTGAGCATTTTTGGTGTTTCACTGTCTTTTAACGCATCTGTTTTTTCTTTTGCATGATTCGGATTGGCCCCCTGACGGGATGCACCGTAACCGGCATCTTCCACAGCTTTCACGATTTCCGCATCTGTTGCTGTTCCTTCCACAATCATAGAATTGGTAAGCAGATTCACAGAACAGGAACGAACATCATCCAGTGAGGAGACCGCTTTTTCCACCCGTGCCGAGCATGCGGCGCAGGTCATGCCGGTAACATCATATTTTGCCATAGTATCCCTTCTTTTATTTTAACAATTTTTGCAAAGTAGAGATCAGATCGTCAACCGTTTCATACTTTCCGTCTTTTATATCCTGTTCCACACAGGTCTTAATATGGTTTGAAAGCAGTTCGCGGTTAAATGCATTCAGCGCCGAAGAAGCGGCAACTGCCTGGTTGATAATATCTGTGCAATAAGCATTATTTTCAACCATTCTTTTAATACCCCGTATCTGACCTTCTATGCGGTTCAGCCGATTGATAAGAGATTTATATTCAGTTTCGCCGCGTTCTTTGGTTTTATGCGTACAATTACAATCTTTCATAGTTCCTCCCTCTATACCCTCATGGGGTATCCTTATTATATACCCCATTAGGGTATTTGTCAACCCATAAAAAAGCCTTCGCTAAAGCGAAGGCAAAATTTATTTTTCAGGAACATTTACTTTGCTGTTAAATTTATCAAGCACAAGCGCAATAATAATACCGGCTGCTATGCAGACAATATTAATCACCGCTTCCTTGATGCCGACTGTAAAACTTTTAAACGGTATAATCACGATTGTTGCAGCGATAACGATTCCGATAATTCCGTGGAACACGATACTGTAATGCCGGTTCATCAGCGTATCTATAGCCTTGGCAAGCAAAATAACTGTAATCAAAGCACCGATACCCGCCGGTATCAGGACACTGAAATCCAGATTGCCGATGCCTTCCACAAGCGGCGTATACAGACCAAGCGGCATTAACAGTGTAGAAAAGCTCATACCGGGCGCGATAACGCTGAGCGCAATGCAGAAACCGCAGAACAGATACCACCCAAAATTCGGAACAATGATTACATGAATGGCATTTAATCCGAGAAGCAGGGCAAGCACAACAACGAAACAAATACCGAGTGAGATGAAAGAGCCTTTACTTCTGCCCTTTTCGCCCGCCTCTCTAAACAAAGAAGGAAGCATTCCCGCGATCAGCCCAACAAATAAGCAAACCGAGGGATCCGGATATTTATTCAGCAGAAATCCGAGAAGTTTGGATATGGCCAAAAAACCGATTCCGATGCCGATTACGATGGGTATAAGCAGTTTGGCATATTTCTTGATTGCTTTGAAAGGATGAGAAAGCAGTTCCATAATCGGCTTATACACGCCGAAAACAACACATAAAACGCCTCCGGAAATTCCGGGCAAAACAGCACCCAAACCAATAATTGCACCATGGATCAGGCGCATAATGATCTCTCCTACGCCGGATCTTTTTTTATTTTCCGCATTTTGAATGTCATTTTTTTCGCTGTTCATACGATTTCTCCTATAAAGTTATTGCAAGATGATATGCGTCCTCAGTGGCGTTATAGATCCTGCCGGATTTTAAGCAGTCACCGATCGCATAAACATTATTATACCTGTCTTTCAGTTCATTGTAAAGTGTGTTATCCGGCCTTACACCCATGGAAAGCACAACGCCGTCACATTCTATTGTGTATTTTTTCCCGGTTTTTGTATCTTCAACCTCGATTCCGCTCGGAAGAATATCCGCAAGTTTTGTGGAAGTATAAAACTGCGTATCTGCCTGCACAAGTTTCGGCATAGCGTCATCAAGCTGCTGAAACCACGCGCCGGGTGCGATCTGATCTGCCATTTCAATAACAGAAACTTGATTTCCCTGTTCCACAAGCAGTTCCGAAGTCTCCAGACCGGTCATACCGGAACCGATAACACAGATCTTTTTGCCGCTGTATTGGACGGACCCGTTCAAAACATCGGTAACTGTTACAACATGATCACCGGAAAAGGCTTTGGGATGAACCGCATTTGCGCCTGTTGCAAAAATAATATATTCAGGAGAATAAGAATCTATAACATTCTGATCTGCATTTACACCGTATTGAATATCCACACCGTTTGAAAGACAATTTGTTTCAAGATCCTCAACACACCAGTGCAGTTTTGCCTTATGCGGCGGTTTATCCGCAAGATTAATCTGACCGCCGGCTGAATATTCTTTCTCGAGAACAGTAACGCTGAAACCGCGCCGCGCAAGAAGTTCTGCAGCACATAAACCCGCAACGCCTGCACCAATGATCAATACTTTTCTTCCGTTTCCGTTATGTTTCAGTTTTTCCTTTTCCCTGCCAACAAACGGATTGACAGAGCAATGACCATGCGTACCGGTATAGGCACCGTTCATCATGCTCTCAAAGCAATACAAACAGCAAATGCAACGTTTGATTTCTTTTTCTTTTCCGTTTTGCACCTTTTGCACCCAGTGCGGATCTGCAATATGCGGGCGGCCAAGGGAAACAAAATCCTGAATTCCTGCCTCTAACTGTTCTTCAGCCTGTTTCGGTGAACGAATCAGATTTGCCGCGATAACGGGAACGCTAACAACTTTTTTGACTTCCTGCGCCAAATTTTTACGCCAGCCGCATTCAAAAGTTGCCGGTTCCAGCCAATAGTTGAAAGTATCGTACGCACCGGAGGAAACATCAATGGCATCTATGCCCTTTTCGTCCAGCATTTTTGCCATTTTCAAGCCTTCATCCAGCCCGTATCCTCTGCCTTTCTGACCAATCCGGTCATACATTTCATCAACAGTAAGGCGAACGATTAATGGAAAATCGCGCCCGCATTTCGCACGCACATCATCTATAATCTCATTTAAAAACCGCATCCTGTTTTCAAGAGATCCGCCGTATTGATCGGTTCGGTGATTGGTTGCGGGCGAAAGAAACTGCTGAATCAGATAGCCGTGGCTTGCATGCAGTTCAACACCGTCGCATCCGGCTTTTTTCACTCTCAGCGCGGCATCTCCAAACTGGGATATGATCTTTTTGATCTGTTTTACAGTCAATGCCTTATTTGCACTTTCAGAAAATTTGCTTTTTTCTGTTTTACTGGGTGCAACGGTTTTAAAAAACAGATCCTTTTCAACCATTTTCTTTCCGAGCGGAACGATTTTGCCATACATAAGTTTTGAATAAGCATTGCCGGGCAGGATCTTATCCATTGCAACGGAAATCGGGACGGTATTGATCATAAGATTGACATTCTGCCTTCCCGGATGGTGAAGTTCCACAAAAAGTTTTGCACCGTATTTATGTATTCTGTCCGCCAAGCGTTTGATAGACGGAATATTACGGTCTTTAGAAGCGGAAAGCTGGCCAAAGGAAGACGCACCGGTGAGGTCATTTACCCTTGTAATCTCCGTAATGATCAAACCCGTACCACCCTTGGCACGTTCTTCATAATAATCGATCATTTGATCAGTAGCATCACCGTTAAAGGTGCCGAATCCCATAAGCATGGGCGCCATCACAACTCTGTTTTTTATTTCGAGGTTGCCTATCTTCATAGGGCTGAAAAGCATATCGTAGGAAATAGGAATCACCGCTTTCATGTAATATAAAAAGTATACCATTTATACGGTATGAAATCAATAAAAAAGCGCCGTAAAACGACGCTTTTACCAAAATTAAACAAGAACTTTAATTTTTCTTTTTCTTCTTAGCCTCATCCCGAGCCTTTTTCTCCGCAACTTTACGTTTTGCCTCTTCAATAATACGTTTTTGTTCTTCTTCGTGCGCTTTTGCAGCCTCTTCGCGTTCTTTCTCTTTTTTCAGCTCGTTCTCGCGTTCTTTGGCAGCCTTTGCTTCCGCCTTTGCAAGGCGTTCCTGCTCAAGTGTTTCATCTGATTTTGCAGGAGCGATAACAACCGCAATATTGATGCCCAAAGCAACAAGAAACAGCACAAGCGCGATGATATAACCCCAGAAAAATCCTCCGCTGACGTCATATGCGGCAAATTCACCAACCGAAAACGCCTTAGCGTCCGCGCCGATTCCGGCAGCAGATGAAAACAAAGAAACAGCCACTATGGAAAACGCAATCGTGATAATATCAAACGTGATCGCAGACTTGGTTTTCGGCTTTTTGCACTTGATAATGTTCATAAAAAACGCAATAACAATAAACAAAGCGGCAAGGAAATAAAAAACCGTACCTACAACAAGGAATGTTGTTGGGCCGAAGAAGTTTTCAAACTTCAGATTTTCCCAAATCAGCGAAAAATTATTAAAGATCTGAAGAAAGATATCCAGCGCGGATTTTGCACCTGTAAAAGAAAACAGTGTAAGCTGAAAATCCTCGCCGTTGCTGTTGACAGACGACCAAGGAATAATAAACGCAACAGCGGGCAGGAATGTAAGTATAAATCTGACGATCCTGAGTTTTGTGCCGAAAAGAGAATAACGGACTCGGTTCATCGTTCTGTAGAACACGGTGAAAGCCGCTTCTGCTTTTTGATTATCCTCTTCCAGCCGTTCCATCCAATTATAGTTGGGAATGGAAACGCCGCAATATTTGCATTCCGCCTTAATATTCCACCATGGAATCTTCTTTCCGCAGTTGGGGCAAGTTGCCATCGTGACACCTCTTATCAAAAATACTACCTAATATTTTATAATGTTTGTAATAAAAAGTCAATATTAAAAATAAGAGCGTTATTTTTGTTTGCTTCGCTTAGTTAGCTTATGATACGCGATCGTATCCTTGCGCAGAACCCCGGATAAAACAATCAGCGAAATCAGGTTTGGCACTGCCATGAGGCCGTTAGCAATATCACTGAAAGACCATGCCACATCAAGTGCTGCAACCGAACCGAAAAACACCATAACGGCAAACACGATCCTGTAAATATAGCAGATCACTCTGTTTTTAAAGAGGTATTCCAGCGCCTTTTCGCCCTGGTATTCCCAACCGAGTATGGTGGACCACGCAAACAGAAGAATGCCGATGGAAACGACTACTGCACCGGGCTTGCCTAAAACACTTTCAAAGCAGGCAAGGGTGAGATCCGCACCGTCAAGAAGTACTCCGTTTGCATCCGTTGATCCCAAAAGGCCGGAAGATGCAATAACAAGGCCGGTAATCGAGCAAACAACAATTGTATCAATAAACGTGCCGCACATGTTGATATAACCCTGATTAACATGGCTGTCCGTTGTAACGGAAGACGCCGTTATCGCCGCAGAGCCAAGACCGGCTTCATTTGAAAAAACACCTCTTGAAACACCGTAGCGAATGCTCTGCATAACGGAAACCGTGAGCGTGCCGGCAAGACCTCCGGCAACAGCTTTTCCTCCGAAAGCCATAGACCATATGGTGCCAAGACCGGCAGGAATATTTTTATAATTGGCAATAATAACAACCAAACCGGAAATTATGTAAAAGACCGCCATAACCGGCACCAAAACGGAAGATACTTTGGAAATGGATTTTATACCGCCGAAAATGATGATACCGGTCAAAACAGCAAGCACAATACCGGTGATCCAGGAAGGAATGGAAAATGTTTGCGTCAGCGAGGAAGAAATGGAATTTGCCTGAGACATATTTCCGATTCCGAAAGACGCGAGCACGGTAAATACTGCAAACGCACCTGCAAGAATCAGCGCAATTTTTTTATGCTTAAACGCATTTTTGATCGTATACATAGGGCCGCCGCACATCTCGCCTTTTGAATTGGTCTCTCTGTATTTTATAGCAAGCGCACATTCAGCGTATTTCGTGGAAATGCCAAACGCTGCCGCGATCCACATCCACACAAGCGCACCGGGACCGCCAGTTATCATAGCGGTTGCTACACCAACGATATTACCGGTTCCGATTGTGCCGGCAAGAGCAGTCATCAGCGCCGAAAAAGGAGAGATATCCCCTTTCCCTTTATCCGTTTTTCTGGATTCCGGGCTGAAAACCATTTTCAGCGCTTTCGGCAGATTGCGCCAAGGCAGAAAATTCAGCTTAAAGGTGAGGAATATTCCGGTACCAACCAGAAAAACAAGCATTACCGGGCCCCAAACTACCCCGTCAATCGCATCAAGTATTTCGCCTAACTTTTCCATAGTTTACTCCTTTAATCATTTATTTTCAAAACCTGCGAACTGGCTGTTATAAAGGTGATAATAAAAGCCGTGCTTAGCAAGCAATTCATCATGTTTGCCCTGTTCGATAACTTTACCGCTGTTCATAACCAGGATCAGATCCGCATTCCTTATTGTTGAAAGTCTGTGCGCAACGATAAAAGTGGTTTTACCTTTCATCAGAACATCAAAGGCTTTCTGAATCCTGATCTCCGTTCGTGTATCAATGCTTGATGTTGCCTCATCCAGGATCAGCATCGGCGGATTCACCAGCATCAGCCTGGTAATACATAAAAGCTGTTTTTGACCCTGAGAAAGATTACCGCCGTCAGAGCCGATCACGGTGTTGTATCCGTCCGGGAGACGTCTGATAAACGAATGCGCGTGCGATTTCTTAGCGGCATCTATTGCCTCTTCCAGCGTGGCGTCAGGTTTGCCCATCGTGATATTCTCCAGAATCGTGCCGGACTTCAGCCAAGTATCCTGAAGCACCATACCAAACGAAGAGCGCAGCGATCTCACATTGATCTCAGAATACGGAATATCATCCGCATAAATCACCCCGCCTTTCACATTATAAAACTTCATGAGAAGATTTATAATAGTGGTTTTACCGCATCCTGTGGGGCCCACGATTGCAATGCGCATTCCGGGCTTTACGCTGATATTCAGATCTTCAATAAGTTTTTTATCCTCTGAATAACTGAAGTCAACATGCTGCACTTCAATCTTTCCTTTGGCGTTGCTGAGCGTCTTTTTCTGATCTGTATCCGGCTCGACCTCTTCTTCCTCGATTAGATGAATCAGTCTGCCGGCACAGGCAACTGCGTTTTGCAGTTCAGTAACAACGCCGCTGATCTCGTTAAAAGGCTTGGTATACTGCGTTGCGTATGCAAGAAAACTGGAAAGTATGCCAACGGTTATATTCCCTCTTATGGCAAGAATGGCGCCAAAAAGGGTGACCGCTGCGTAAACGATATTATTTACAAACCGCGTTCCCGGATTCGCAAAAGAGGAATAAAAAGTAGCTTTAAAATAGTAAAGCGCAACATCTCTATTTGTTTTATCAAAATTTTCCTGATTTTCTTTTTTATGCCCATATGCTTCCGTAACTTTCTGATTGGTGATCATTTCGTCCACAAAAGCGGTTTGCTCTCCCCTTGCCTCGCTCTGCTTTCTGAACATCTTATATGTTTTTTTGGCAATAAAATTTGCCAGCAGGAAGGACATTGGCGTCAACACAACCACCAAAAGCGCGATCCAGAAATTAATATAGATCATAAATCCGAGCGTGCCGATAATGGTTACGATTCCCGTAAAAAGCTGCGTGAACCCCATCAGCAGACCGTCTGCAAACTGATCCGCATCCGTAATCACGCGGCTGACGATCTCTCCGTTTGAATGACTGTCAAGGAACTGGAACGGCAATACCTGTAGTTTTTTAAATGCCTTATTGCGCATATCGCGCACAACATTAAATGTGATCCTGTTGTTGAGAACATTCATCAGCCATTGCAAAAGCGCAGTTACCGCTACGATCACAGCAATTTTTAAGAACAGGCTGATCATAGAATCAAAATCCACATGATCCGGCCCAACAATATAATCAATTGCGCGGCCGATAAGAATGGGTACATACAGCGTAAGCAAAGAGGAGCCGGCAGCGCAGAAGATTGAGATGATGAGAATAAACTTATATCTGCCAATATAACTGAGCACTTTTTTTATGATTGTTTTTGTCATTTTGCGGCCGCCTCCTTTTGGAACTGCGATTCATAGATTTCTCTATACACTTCGCAGTCATTCAGAAGATCAGCATGTGTGCCGCAGCCAACGCATTCGCCGTCATCCAAAACGATGATCTGATCGGCAAACATAACGGAAGACGCCCTTTGACTGACAATAAAAACAGTTGGCTTATAACTTAGATTCAAAATGGCTTTTCTCATTGCCGCCTCAGTTGCAAAATCCAGCGCGGAAGAACTGTCGTCCAGAATCAGTATTTCCGGTTTGCGCACCAGCGCCCTTGCAACGGAAAGCCGCTGTTTCTGACCGCCAGAAAAATTGGCGCCGTTTTGCTTAATTTCCGCATCCAGTCCGCCTTTTTCGTTTATGGTATCAAGCACCTGGGCGTCTTTAAGAGCAGCACGCATTTCATCATCTGTTGCATTTTTATTGCCCCACAAAAGATTATCCCGCACCGTACCTTTAAAGAGTGCAGCTTTTTGAAGCACAAATCCTATTTTATTTCTGAGAAGATGATCCTCCTGCGCTTTCACATCAACGCCGTTTACATAAACCGTGCCCTCTGTTGCGTCATAAAAGTGAGGAATCAGGGAAACCAGGCTTGTTTTACCACTGCCCGTGCCACCGATGATACCGATAATATCTCCTTTATTTGCCCTAAAATCAATATCTTTTAAGGACTCTTCAGAAGAGCCGTTGTATTTAAGGGAAACATGATCAAAGCAAACTGCATAATCATTTGCTTTTACTGTGTTATCGCTGTGCTGAAGAGAATTTTGGAGTTTAAACACGTTTTCAATTCTTGACGCACAGGCAAAACTTCTTGTAACCGTAACGATGAGATTTGCAAGTTTTATAAGTTCAACAAGGATCTGGCTCATATAATTGTAAAGAGCAACAACCTGCCCCTGTGAAAGATCCCCGGCATCTACCCGAACGCCGCCTTCATAAATCAAAACGATGATAGCAACATTGATGATCACATACGTAAGCGGATTCATAAGAGCAGAGATTCTGCCGACCGCCTTTTGAAGATGTGAAAGTGCTTTGTTTTTCTCAAAAAAACTTTCCGTTTCTTCCGCCTCACGAGTGAAAGCGCGTATTACTCTTGCGCCGGACAGATTTTCGCGCGTTTTCAGCGTAAGTTCATCTAAGTGGAACTGGATAGATCGGTAACGCGGCATCGTATATCTCATGATTGCAACGATAACAACGGTCAAAATCGGTATTGTAACCAAAAAGATCAGTGCGCATTGCACGTCAATGGTAAAGGCCATAACCAGCGCGCCGAAAACGATAAACGGGCTCCGTAAGAATAAACGGAGCACCATATTAACGCCGTTTTGCACCTGTGCCGTATCATTCGTCATAATGGTTACAAGCGTTGACGTTCCGGCGCTGTCCAGTTCAGAAAAAGAAAGAGACTGTATCTTCTTAAACAAATCTGAGCGCAATTCCCTTCCAAAACCGGCAGCAGCTTTTGCAGCAAAATACTGCGCGGTTACGGAAACAGACATGCCTACAACAGCAAGCACTACCATAATGCCCACATCGTAAAGCACTTTTCTGTAATCGTTTCTTAAAATACCGTTATCAATTACGGATGAAACAACCAGCGGAACGATCAGTTCAAAAATTGCCTCCAGCATTTTAAAAAGCGGCGCAAAAAAAGATTCTTTTTTATAGTTTTTTAAATAAACAAGCAGGCTCTTCATACTGACACCCATATAACAATTTTAAGATGATGTATATTATAATAATAACAAACACTTACTGTCAATAAATATGGTAAAATATCGTAAAAACAAACAAAATACGCAAAAATAAAAATGAACAGATTGTAAATATTTTAATAAAAATATCGGCGTTTATTTCAAATTTAATAAATTAACAGATATTTCCGGTTTTGAATACTATAGAATATAAAAGATACCAAGTTCAGAAAAAGAAAGTTTGTGCGATATGAAAACTTATCATTTCGGATGCAATCCGTGCAATAATAAACCGTGTGTATGTATAGAAACGGTTAAAGGAGACACGGGGGCTACAGGCCCCATGGGAGAAACAGGGGCTACCGGTGCAACAGGACCGCAGGGCATTACAGGCCCAACAGGCGCTACAGGAGCGACAGGCGTAACGGGAATGCAGGGCATAACCGGAGCAACAGGGCCGCAAGGCATAACCGGACCTACCGGGGCAACTGGACCAACAGGTGCAACGGGGGCGACCGGTGTTTCGGGTACAAATGGAGCAATCGGTCCAACAGGACCCACAGGCCCTACAGGAGAAACGGGGCCAACAGGTGCTCCGGCATTAAACGCTTTTGCATCCTACGCAGCATATCAGTTGCCTCTGACACTGAACACACAGATACAGATCTTTCCGGATGTTATTGATACGACTGGAAATATTCAGCAAACTTCAGAAAACGTGATAACTTTACAACCGGGATATTACCTTGTATCCTATAAAGTTTCAGCAATCTTTGCAACAGCAAATTATATGCAGGTAACCCCGTTCTACAATGGAACCGCTCATCTGGAATACGGTGTTTATTTTGCAACGGCAACAAACGGATCCAGTGCGACAGGATCAGCACATTTTATTATAAATGCAACCAGTGAAACCACGTTTTCTCTAACTTATTCCGGGTCAGCAGATGCAAGAGACGGCGAAATCAATTTAACTTTTCTAAAACTGAACAGATAAAATTTAAGCAAGCAGGGCATCAAAAAAGCAGTACACTTAAAAAAAGTGAACTGCCCCAAATTGTGCAGACAGTACAAAAAAGCACCTAAATGGTAGAATATTAAATTTAAGCAACAAACTGATTTCGTTTTTCAAGCGGAGTCAGTTTTGTTTTTGTTTGAATACGGTAATTGTTGTAAAAGTTGATGTATTCACCTATGAGGAGGCTAGCCTCCTCATAGGTGGCGAGTCTGACTCTGTTAATACATTTTGTTTTAAGAATTGAAAAGAAATTTTCTGCTAAAGCGTTATCATATGGATTTCCACGTCTTGACATTGACGGTAAAATGCCGTATTCTTTAGTTAGCTTAAAGTACGCATGAGAAGTATACTGAAAGCCTTGGTCACTGTGGAGCTGCAACTCCCCGGTGACTTTTTCTTTTCTCTTTGCTGCTTTAATCGTATCTAACACTAATTTGATTGATTGTTCTTTTGATGTTTTGTGCGAAACAATGCTGTTGTCATACAAATCTCTGATGATTGAAAGGTAAAGGAATCCCTGTCCTGTTTTGATGTACGATATATCTGTAACCCATTTTTGATTTGGCCTTTCGGCAGTAAAATCTCTGTTAAGCATATTTGGGTATCTGTGCAAATATTGACTGCAATAATGAAACTTTTTTCTGCGTACTACTGATAACAGATTGTATTTCTGCATTACTCTTAACACAGTCTTTGGATTTCTGTATATTCCTTGTCTTTCAAGCCATATTTGTACTCTTCGGTACCCGTATGTTCTGTGATTTTGTTCCTGACATTCCTTTATCAAGTTAGCAAGCGGTAAATCTCTATCAGGTATATCTTTTCTGTGTAGGTAATCGTAATATCCGCTACGTGATACTTCAAAGAATCTGCACATTTCACTTATGCTGTATTTGTCCTTATGTTTGAAAATCACTTGATACTTAACGGACGGCTTCACTTCCTTTCTGTGAGCGAGAGAAAATCCCTCAACAACTCGTTTTCCATTTTTAAACGCTTGTTTTCATATTTGTATTCTTGCAATGTTTTTGCCGGTTTTCTTCCTCTTTGCTTTGGCAATACATTTTTCTCTGGTCTTGCTCCTATCCAACTTTGTATTGCGTATCTGCTTATTCCATATTCTTTACTTATCTGATTTTGACTTTTTCCTTCTTTAATCTCTTCAAATATCTTTTCTCGTATCCAAATTGGATACTTTTTCATTCCTTTTTTTCCTGACATTACAAAACCTCCTATGGTAGTTTTCATTCTACCATAGGAGGTGCTTTTTTTCTATTGTCCGTTTTTCACGGCCTTGTTCAAAAGTGTGCTGCTTTTTTGTTTAACTTTTAAAGAAATTTTTGATCTGTCTATTCCTTTATCATTTCCTTATTACCTTTGGTAGCAAGGAATAGACTGAAAAGCCCAACGATCAGCGTCACTGCGCCAAATATGACAAAGACGTAATTTAAACCAACAGCAGACTGCAAGGCTGACGAAGCAAACACAGACACGGCAATTCCGAAAAGAACACCGCAAAGAAGCATTGCCGAGCAACCTGCGCGCTGTTCCCTGTTTTGTAGCAGAACGATACAATAAATAAGATCCATCGCCGCTATTCCAGCAAAAAATACACTGAGCATAAAAAACACTGCGTTTGCGATGATCGCGATCCCGGTAACCGTTTGCGTAATCAGGCTGCCGGTATACCTGCTGATTGTATAGGAAGACAACAGCGGGAGGACAAGCCATATTACGGAAAAAACAATCATAAAACTTGGGAAGAATACTTTGTGAGCTGTTCTTTTTCTGCTTCTAAGCAGAAACGTAATCAGCGCCAAAACACAGGCAACAACAGATAAAATTTTAATTAGAAACACTTTGATTGAATCGCCGAAAATCGTTGCAACCGCATAAGATCCGGCAGTTTCATTAGAAAATGGAATATAATATTTTATTGCCAGGACTGCGGCAGCAGACAGCACAGCAGAGACCAAAAATGAAATAATATAAGGATTTAATTTTTTATTGTATTTCATCTCTTGTATCCTCCTGCTTATCATCAATTGTTGTTCGGCTGGAAATGGCAGATTTTAGTGATTTTAAGAGGCTGTTGTCTTCACTGTACGGAATATCCTCCGTGGCAGTAAAGATCATCATACCGCCAAGATCATTTTCGATGGCGTATGCCGTTTTATCAAACGTCATCTGCGTTCCGGAAAACCACATGCCGTTTGAATAATTCTGAAATCTGTCCGACGGGGTATATCCCGGATCATCATAATTGATCCATATGCCGCCGCCATCATCAGGGCGGGCATAAAAAGGCAATCCCAAATTGATCTGTTCCGGCTGAAAACCTTTTCAAGAAAATACTGAACGGGCTGAACTGCTCCGCCGGCAAACGAACTATGATTGCCGTTTTCATCAAACAGATCATAGCTCATAATCTCAATCTGATCCAAAGCCTGAATCGCATCTTCCCGCATGTAAAAATTCCAAGGGCACACAGCACAGGAAATCTTCAGATCATATTCCGAAAGCGCCGTTTTCAAAGCAACAATGTGGTCGCTGAACATATCCCACTGCTCTTTGTTCGGATACTCCCAGTCATAACTTACACCGTCAAAGCCGTATTCCAAAAGGAAATCAACAGTATTGGTAACAACAGCGTCTTTATACTGTGTCATTACGATATTCGGGTCACACGCGTTAAAGAATACGGTTGCAAAAATTTCCACATCTTTTTCGCCGTAATAATTCCGAAGTCTCTGCACGGAATCCTTTAATTCAGCACCCGTTAATCCGTCCGGAATAACCAATTCGCCCCGGTCATTCCATTTTGCAGAGGCAATAACATGAATCTGATTTACAACATCACAGTATTCCGGAGACAAATAATTGCTGGACTGCGGATCAAAGATCTCTCCGCTTGCAAGCTGCGGCGTAACAACATAGTCGGAAACACGAAAATCAGAGCGTTCTTTTTTCGCAATGTTATATACTTCAAACTCTCTTATTTTGAAAATGCTGTCTGATTCCGTAATCTCCAGTTTGAGCTGTTTTGCAGTAACGGTCTCAAAGGCGCAATATCTGTAATCGTTGACGGAGTCCTGTTCATAAAACTTTTCCCAGTGTTCATTGCCCGGCTCATCAACATAATAAGAAAGATTGAATTTTTTGATGTTCCAGCCTTTCTCACGCAATACGATGGTATTAAAAGATTGTTCTTGTTTAAAAGTAAGGATCAGCGCGTCCGTTTTGGCAGAAGAACGCCACGCAGTATCCGTGTCTGAATCAACTGCTTTATATGTATTGGCATTGGAAACGCCCTTTGCGTTCTCAGCACTTTCATACTGTGTAACTGCAAGGTTCTGAGCACCTGCGGGAGCGGGCAGATCCGCATATCCGCTGCCGGCAAACGCTGTGGATGAGATCAACAAGGCAGCACACAGAACTATGATGATAACCGATATAATAATCTTTCTTTTCATGGCGATTACTCCTCGTTTTTCTGGTTAAAAGGCTCTACTTCAAAAGAATAGCAAAGCGGTTTAAAGTAACCAAAATCAATCCAGTGCTCTTTAGCGGGAATTGGTCCGCAGCTGCCGGAACCCGTGCCGCGAACATATCCGTCAACGGCCAGAAAAGTTGTGTTGCAATCCGGCAGATCTTCAATATGCTTAGCCCTTTTTAACTGTTCAAGCGTAAAGTGATTGGCATTAAAATTGATGTATTTTTGAAGCGCAGTAAATCGGAGACCAGTATTTTTATGATCTGTAAGAATACTGTAGCGCACATCGCCTCTGTTTCCGGAATCCTGCGGTTTGATATATTTATGTGCCATGTCTGATACGCTTGCTTTGTAAATGCCAATCGGGGCATGCTCCTTGAAATCCGAATAATTCTCCAGCGGACCTCTGCCATAGTATACAACATTCTCAAACTCTTTTTTTAACTCAGCATGAACACCGAAACGAGGAAGCTGATCTGTCAGCGGGCACACCTTTTTAAGGGAAGCGCTGATTGTTATCTTGCCGTTTTGATCAAAGAAATAACTGACCTCAGACCGTGCAAGCACAAACAACCCTCTTGTAACGAAATCATAGACCGTGCTTACATATTTGATTCCGTTTTTATGCTTTACACAGCATGATACCAGTTTCGCGGCTGCGCTGTCCAGCCCAAGGATCTTCCAGAAAATGACCATATACTGATCATTATCCAGCTTTCCCCTGTAAATATGCGGCACAAAACCATGCGCCTTATCTAAAGGCGTTTCATTCAAGTATTCCGTATTCTTTTTGCTGTAGCGTACAAGACCTTTCTTTTTATCAAAGATTGCTTTTCCGCCGTCATAAGTTACGGATATGATGTTGCCGACCTCAGAAATAGCAGCCGGTCTTGCAGAATAATCCGCTTTTTTCAGCTGAGCAGCCGAAACGATCAATTGCTCGCGGGCAATTTCCATGTCGGTATACTTATCCGTATAAATAAAGTTAACAAACACATCCTGATCATGCTGTTTAAAATAAGAAGAATTGATTTTAATTCGTTTCGAACTGCCGGCATTAAGAACGCTTTTCACTGTTCCCCTCTGCCGGATCTCACCGTTTACAGTGATATTAAAATGAATAGCAATGTCCGCACTATCTTTAAAATACCTTATATTTTTAATCTCAAAAATATCTTCATCGATATAAGCGGCTCTGATCGGGCGGTAACAGATCTTCATTTCTTCCGCGCCGCTGGATGGTTTGCGATCCGGATAAAACAAACCGTCAACACAGAAATTACCATCATGTATCGGCTCATTGTGATCACCGCCGTAAGTCCACTTATACTTAGCGTTTTCATCATATACACTGTGATCTGCCCATTCCCATATGCAGCCGCCCATAAACTGATCTGAGGAATAAAATAACTGCACATATTCCTCAAGACCGCCGGGGCCGTTCCCCATAGCATGGGCATATTCGCACTGAAAGAACGGTTTATCCCTATACTTCTTTCCTGCAGTGCCATTAAGAATCTTTCTCATCAGAGTCGGCGTGGCATACATTCTGGACACTACGTCATACGCCCATTTGCTGCTGCGTGTTACGCCCTCATAATGAACCGGAATACCGGGATCTTCTTTTTTCAGATACGCATAACACACATCTTGGCATTTATAACCGCCGGATTCATTGCCAAGGCTCCACATGGTAATGCTGGGGTGATTTTTATCTCTCCCATACATTCTTTTCACTCTGTCCAGATAATGCGACGCCCATCTGATATCATTGCTGAGTCTGTTGGGATTATAGGTACTGTAAGGCACTGCATAAAAGCCGTGTGTTTCAATATCCGCCTCGTCCACAACATAAAGGCCGTAATGGTCACACATTGTTAAAAAAACCGGATCAGGCGGGTAATGGGAAGTGCGCACCGCGTTGCAGTTATACGCTTTCATCAAACGCACATCTTGCTCAAGATCCGCCACAGACATGGCATATCCCTTTGTCATGTGCGTATCGTGATGATTGACGCCAAGCAGTTTTATCGGCTGGTTGTTGAAAAGAAAAACATTGCCGTCAATTCGGATCGTCTTGAAACCGATATAAGTGCGTATTGCCTCTGTTACATTGGAACCGTTTTTAAGTAAGATATGCACTTCATATACATTCGGCGTTTCCGCAGACCATTCTTTCACCGAAAGAGAGTGCAATTCTGCTTTGCCGTTTTTATCAACATGCGTATCAATCAAATCTTTTGCCGTGATCTCTATCTCTGCGTCCGGAGAAAAACTGCCGCGCACAGAGATCTTCAGATCATATGTTCCGTCAGCGTTTTTAGAAGTTCTGAACAGAAAATCATGAATGTAATCCGTTTCACGCTGTATCAAATACACATCGCGGAATATGCCGTTTTCGCGGAACATATCCTGGCATTCCAAGTAAGTGCCGTTGCTCCATTTATACACAACTGCCACGATCTCGTTGTTCCCGGCACAAATGTAATTTGAAACATCAAATTCCGCCGTATTGTGCGAGCCTTCGCTATAGCCGACATATTTGCCGTTTACATAAACAGACAGTGCGCCCGCTACACCCAAAAAGGTAAGAATATAGTTTTTTTCAGGATCCGATATTTCCGTAAATTTTCTGTATATGCCTGTTGCAACATCATCAGGTATGTGCGGCGGTCTTTTTGGAAACGGATACCTTGTATTTATGTATGCGATCTGATCGTATCCGGTTCTCTGCCATGTAGACGGCACAGTGATCCTGTCAAAAGCAATATTATCCGTGTCAAAATCAGCAGGCACTTCGCTCAGCTTTTTAAAATATGCAAAATCCCACTCGCCGCTGAGTACAGATATCCTGTCTGAATGATAGCGCTCCGTTTTATAATCCGTATCACACAATGCCCGTTCATTGGAAAACGGTATAAAATAACTTCTTTCAGCAAGCTTATTTTCCTCAAAAATATTGAAATCCGTATGCAGATCTCTGCGAATCATATATTTCATATTTACCCTCTCTTATATCTGAAAAGTATTGAACATGGTTTAAATTTATGAATCCGGCTACTGAATATCCAGATCGATTTCCACACAGTTTTTGCTTTCTTCATCCCAACTGTCTACAGCATAAATCTTAAAATGGTGGTTGCCTTTTGCAGGCAGCTGCAATTCCAGATCAACGGTTTGATTCATATCGTCTATTCCGTTATAGAAATCACTGAAATAATATTTTGTTTCCCGATCATCCATGACCACTTTATAGGAATGGACAAAATCATCGTCACTTGCCGCCGGAAAAGATAAGATCACTTTATCTTCACTGATGTTTGCGCTGCCGATCGTATCCGTAAATTCCGGCGCTGTGTTCACCGCTTTCCTGTTTTCAAACGAATATTTCCCGTCATTCACATAAGGCAATGAAAAACTCCAGACTTTATCGGCTTTTTCTTCTTTTCCCAAATCACCGTCAGCAAAATTCACACGGTGAATCGTGATGGAATCTGCCGTGAAATCCATAATATATCCCATCGGTGTAGTTTCGGCATCGGGGGGAATGGTTCCGTTTTCCTTGCCTTCTTCAAGCTCTGTATAAGACAAGGACTGCGTATTGATCACTGTGTAAGCGCCCTGCCAGATTGATCGTTCATCCAACAGCGAATAATGAACATGGCCGCTAAAATCAATCACATTCGGGTATTTGGAAAACACGCTGTCCAGATTCTTATCGCCCCAATCTTCGCTGCCGTAACTGGTATTTTCAGGCTGATTATGGGTCATGACGAAAATCGGTTTTCCGTTCGAATCCGCAGCCGCTTTCTGCAGTTCGCTGTCCAGCCATTTCAAAGTATATTTATAGCCGTTTTGCATACTTCCGGTATCAGGAGAAGCACCTATAAAATGATAGCCGTTGACCACATAATGCGTCCATGGCGATGAACCCGTAACGCGCTCGTAGGCCGCCTTGTGCGGGCGGTAAGTAAACACGTTTTTGCTCCAGTAGTCGTGGTTGCCCATAATATTTTGGATGATCGGCCGATCACTGCCAAACACTTCATCAATCGCGTCCTCATATGTCAGAAAAGCAAATGCAGTGCCAAGATCGCCGATATCTCCGGCAAACAAGATCATATCCACTTGATTGTTTTTCATAACCGTAAGCGCTTTTTTTAGGTTGATTAAATACGTATCATCTTCTGCAAGCTGTTTTTCAGTAGGCGGCAGCTGCGTATCTGAAATTACAGCAACCTTAAAATCTGCTGAATCCGTCTGAAACTCCTGTATCTCTGTTTTATTGATCATGGATCTGCTTGAAGAGGAATACAATACGGACAAAATAATCACCCCCGCAACAATCAGAATAGCAAAAGCAATAAGAATTGCCATTGTTATTTTTTTCTTTTTACTCATTTTGCATCACCTGCGCTTTTTTCGTTTTCCGCTGCTAATGCATTCAGTTCTTCATTTTCACGTCTTTCCTTTTCTTCCCTAAAGGCTTTCAGTTTGCCCGCCTGTGCTTTTTCATCAAACTTATAGAAAAACATCGGGATTGTTTGCAGCAGCAGACCGATTGCACCGAATGCCGTTAACAGAAAGAAAATAACGTTCAGAAGCAATGTGTAATCCACACCGCCTGTTACAAAGGACTGCGTTGGGCTTTGGATCAGCGGCTGTGTCAGATTATTGGTGAGCGCATTCATTTTATCCACGTTATATCCAAATGCGTCTACAACATTTAACAGAAGCGCATTGAATATTGCCACGGAAATCTGGCTGATCAGGCTTTGGAACGAGAAAACCGTTCCTTCAAGGCGTTTGCCGGTACGCATTTCAAGATCTTCCACAACATCAGAAAACATGGCAGTGGTCAGAACGGTCATAATGCCAACCGGGAAATTTGTAAAGAAACGAAGAATCATATATACAACTGCACCGGCAAACGTGTTGTATGGAACAATCCAAATACCAACAATAAAACAGAAAATATCCGCTGCGATACCGATGATGGATGTGCCGATCCAAAGCGTTTTTTTGTCCATCTTTTTAAGGAACAGCGGAATAAGCGCCATGGAAAGCATATAGGATATACCGCTTCCGATCTGAAGTAACGGTGTTAAAAGCCCTTCACTTGTGAGTTGCAAAGAAATACCGAAAGTCTGATTGATCCAATCGCACAGTTGATCTATCGGAAGCACACCGATACAGTTCCATTTTGCAAAATAAGGCAAAAACATGGAGCCGATGTTCACAATAGAAGAAAAGAACATTGCAATAGTTAGAACAATATACTTTTTATCCTTAAAAACAATTTTAAGGCCATCGATATACTTTTCTTTTTTAGGCGGAATTTTGATCTTTTCCTTAAATCCGAATGCAGAAAAGAACATTGGTACCGCACCGAGCGTTGCAAAAATAAGCGCAGAAAAGAAGTAGCCCTGCTTTTGATTTTCCCTGCCCCAAAGACCGGCAACGGTGAAGAACAGAAGTGAAGGCAAAACAGAACCGAGGGAGCCGAGAATATTGCTCCAAGACAGCGCTTTTACTCGCAGTTTATCTTCCGGAAAAACAAGCGGCGCAAGGCCTTTATTCGGGATATCCAGCGCAGTATAAATCGTATAATAAAGTATGTAAGCAATAATGGCGTAGATAAAATTACCTGTTTGCCCGAAATCTACCGGAGCAAAAAGCAAGGCTGTTACCAAAATCATGGGTCCTGACATCCAGAACACATACGGTCTGCACTTACCCCAGCGTGTATTGGTTTTATCCACCAGCATGCCCATTAAAGGATCATTAACAGCATCCCATACTTTTGTTACCGCCAGCATGATACCTGTCATGGAAAGAGAAAGCCCAAGCACATCGGTAAAATACATGTTCAGCGCTGTGCCCACAATGCTGTAAATCGTGCTGATACCAAAAGGCAGCAACGAAAAAGCAAGGATTTCCCTTGTTGATTTCTTTTTAAACAAACTTTTCATATTTTTACCCCCGGTTTTATAAAATAGCCGTTTTTATTTATAAGAGAAATAAATCCGCGGACTATGCTTTCTGAATATTCGTCTGACACTTTGAATTCCGGTAATGCATACTTCGGCAGTTTCCGAACAGCAGTGTCAAATATTTTTTCAAACTGATTCTGGCGCTGAGATCTGTAAAATACGATCAACTGCGGGTTAAGATAAATAATGATATTCCTGACAATCTTGGCGGGAAAAGAAATACCCATGATGCTTTTTCTAATATCTTCCGTGTAACCGACCTCACCGGCAAATCCGGCACTTCCGGTCAACAGTTCGCCGTTTACGGTTTCCCCAACGCCTATACCGTTATGCCCGAACTGAACGGTTGCAATATTTACTATATTTTTGCCGGCACAAGCACATTCTCCGATCGCCGTGAGTTTCATATCGTTTTGAACAATAACATTTATATCGTATTTTTGCTCTATCTCATTTTTAATATTCAGCCCGACCACGGACGGATTATAATACCAGTCCATAACAATACCGTCATGCAAAACACAGGGCAAGGCAAGGCAAACCGTTGAGATTTCATATTCAGCCAACGCATCATCAATCAAGCCATAAACACTATCCAAGAGATGATGCAATATAAAAGTGCGCGTGAACTCTTTTTTAATATGAAATCCAAAATCGCAGATCTTACAGATCAGATCGTTGTTATCAACAATTATAAATAAAAAATACTGATAATCATGATTCAGTTCATACAGTTTTGCTTTACGCCCTCCGGTAGAATCAGCCGTGTCGCCTTCCAGCACCATTCCGAACTCCATTGCCTGCATAACGCATTTTTTTACGGTTGTCAGCCCGCCGTCAGTCTGCTCTGTCAACTGAGCCAAACTGCAAGGGCCGCTTTTTCTCAGAACTTGAAAAATATCCGAAAGATTTTTTAGTCTGATATCCTTAAGTATATTTTGTTCTGGCAAACAAATCACCTGCCCAACACTTTTAACACAGGGTGTTAAAAGTAATTATACAAGCAAACGATCTCTTTGTCAATATTGTATAAAAAGAATTCAAAATCATGAAAAACTTTCCGTTATAAGTTACAATCAAACACCATATTTCTTAACCATGAAATGACTTTTCAAAAGGTTGAGGGAACGAATGCAATAAAAGACGGCACGTTTAACGTGCCGTTTCAGTACAAATAAAGAAGTATTAAAAGAAATAGTATCTTGAACGGAAAATTCAAAGAACACACATTAGATTTTAATGAAATAATGTTGAGTTTAGTATCTTGGTACTAAAAATGCAGCTAAAAATAAACAGTTAAAAAAGGATGAACTCAATATAGTTCATCCTTTTGATTGGTGCGGAAGAAGGGACTTGAACCCTCATGAATTTGCATTCACTAGAACCTGAATCTAGCGCGTCTGCCGATTCCGCCACTTCCGCATATTCAGTTTTGTCCTCTACATTTTACACGGCGAGGACAACCGAGGCGGAGTTTACTTTCAGTTAAAACTTACTTTTCAACTTATTCCGCTGATTTATAATAACAGAACACTGTTATTATCATTTGGATTGAACGGCATTATCCATAGAATATTCAAGCCGTTTTAATAAAAAATCAACTTTTGTTTCTATGTATTACTGAATCGCAACAACGGTATATTACCACAAGTAACTTGAAAAGTCAATCCAATTATTATATAATTTATCCGATTAATACAATATTTTCGAGGATAATATGAAGTTTATTGCAAATACAGCAATTAGTTTGTGTGCTGCTGTGTATACTATATTTTATATGAGCCTGAATGATCTAACCAGTAATGAGGGTGCTCTATCCAAAACGGGGCTTTCTCATCCCGTTTTATTTTTTATCTGGGGCACGCTGGTTTACATTGCGCTTTACATAAATATCTTTTCCCTTGCAAAAACATTTGGCAGGATAACAAGTTTCCATATCATATTTGCTGTATCCGCTCTTATTGGAATGGGGTTAACTTTATTTTTTAAATTTGACTATTCTCTGAAAACGCAGTATTTTTTGCACTGCGCAGGATCGCTCATTTTTTCCGTTTGTACCGGTGTTTCCGTATTTATCACATACCTGTCCGGATTTAAAAAGAATGTTTTTAACGCTGTACTGACCATGATAATCGGAGTTATTCTGCTTACCGATCTTATCTTACTTATTATTTTTAAGCAAAACGCCTTAATTGAAACCGTACCCGTTCTCTTTGCGCTGATCGCAATGCCCGTAACGCTGGCTTACAACCAATACAGAAAGAAAAACAAGGAGTTCGCCGATGCTTCATGATGAACTGAAAAAACTGAACAAGTACCCTTTTCATATGCCGGGACACAAAAGAAACAAAAAATTCGGCATTTGCGGTGCAGATATCGATATTACAGAAATTGCCGGTTATGATGATCTGCACGATCCGAACGGTTTGATCAGAGAAACAGAAGAAAAATTAAGCTGTCTTTACAATAGCAAATCATCCGCACTGCTCGTCAACGGATCTACCGTTGGAATTTTATCCGCAGTGTTTGCTATGACGAACGAGGGTGACACGGTAATCGTTGCTGCAAACTGCCACAAAAGCGTTTATAATGCCTGTTCTCTTCGAAAACTCAATGTGCTGATTGCGAATCCTGAATTTGATTGCAGAAACGGAATCTACACAAGACTCAGGCAGGAGGAAATAGACAGAATTACAGCAAAGCACCCGGAAGTTAAGCTGATTATTATAACCAGCCCCACCTATGAGGGGTATATAAGCGGTATAGAAAGCAGCATTCCTGTTCTGATTGATGCGGCGCACGGTGCGCATCTGCCGTTTTGCAGTTTTGGAAACTATCCGCAGGGAGATATTGTGATATCCAGCCTGCATAAGACCCTGCCTGCGCTGACGCAAACGGCTGTTGCAAATATTTACAAAGAAGAATGGGCTTTTAAATTTAGGCATTACCTTGATATTTTTGAAACAAGCTCACCAAGTTATGTTTTAATGAACAGCATTTCGGTCTGCACGGAATACCTTGAAAACAACAGGAAAGATTTTTTCTGCTTTGAAAAAGCATTAAAACAATTTTATGAAAACACAAAATTAAATCATCTTACATTTCTTGTATCTGACGACCCAAGCAAGATCAACCTGTCTGTTGCCGGCTGCGCTATCAACGGAAACGAACTTGCTGAGAAATTGCGAAGCGAATATAACATAGAATGTGAGTCGGCTCAGTTGCGCCATATCATTCTAATGGCAACCATCGGCGATGAAGAATCTGCATTCAACAAACTTTCCACCGCTCTGCTCAAAGTGGACAGGACGATTCCCGCAGCACGCAAACCTCCCCTTTCCCGCCCGCTCATTTCAGATAAAATCTATTCTTTTGCTGTTTCAAATCACAAAACCACACAAACTGAATTTGAAAGGAGCGCCGGCAAACGATCGGCTGAATTTGTATATGCCTATCCGCCCGGTATACCGATCCTTTTTCCGAATGAGAAAATTACGCAGGAATCCATAAACTATATTATGGCTCTGGTCGCAAACGGCGTCAATATAAAAAGCACCGGCAAATTACTTCCCCGCTTTATATTGACAAAACAGGAGCAATAATATAAAATAGAGTAAATAAAAAAAGAAACGAGGTTTTGAAATATGAAAAGAATCAACACGTTAAGCTCACGCAATCTTTGCAAATCTGCTAAAAAAGGCGGCTGCGGCGAATGCCAGACATCCTGCCAGTCTGCAAGCAAAACATCTTGCTCCGTTGCAAATCAGAAGTGCGAGCAGCTGAAAAAATAATCGTGCATCCAATCAGCGCGGCGGTAAAATTACCGCCGCTTTTCTTTGAGGAGATTTCTTTATGATTCATGCCTACAAAATGAACGGCTATAATATTATCATAGATCAAAACAGCGGCTGCGTGCACTCTGTGGATGAAGTGGCATATGATATCATCACAAGATATGAAACGGAGAGCAAAGAAAACATCAAAACTTTCATATTAGATAAATATAAAGAGAAAGATGACGTTACACCGGAAGATATTGACCTTTGCTTTCAGGACATAGAAGGCTTAAAAAAAGAAGGCCGTCTGTTTGCAGAAGACACTTTTGAAATGACCGCGGCTGAATTTAAAAAGAGACAGGGCGTATTAAAAGCAATCTGCCTTCATGTGGCGCACGACTGCAACCTTGCCTGCAAATACTGCTTTGCCGGTAAAGGCGAATATGACGGACCGAAAGGTCTGATGAGTTTTGAGACCGGCAAAAGAGCGCTTGATTTTCTGATTGAACAGAGCGGAACAAGGCATAATCTTGAAGTGGATTTTTTCGGCGGCGAACCGCTCCTGAACTGGGAAGTTTGCAAAAAACTGGTTGCGTACGGGCGAAGCCGCGAAAAGGAATACAACAAGAAATTCCGATTTACCGTTACAACCAACGGTGTGCTTCTAAATGATGAAATCATGGATTTCTGCAACAAGGAAATGGGAAATGTTGTATTATCCCTTGACGGCAGAAAAGAAACGCATGACCGCCTCAGAATTACGAGAAAAAACACCGGTTCTTACGACCTGATCATTGATAAATTTAAGAAATTTGCCGAATCCAGAAACCAAAAAGACTACTACATGCGCGGCACTTATACGCATTATAACACAGACTTTTCCAAAGACGTGATCCATATGGCGGACCTGGGATTTAAAGAACTTTCCATAGAACCTGTTGTCTGCGCCCCGGAGGAGGATTATGCGCTGAAAGAAAGCGATCTGCCGGTATTAAAAGAACAGTATGAGATCCTTGCAAACGAGATGCTCAGAAGATACAGAAACGGCAGTGGCTTTACATTTTATCATTATATGATAGATCTTGACGCAGGCCCGTGCATCGTGAAACGGGTTTCCGGCTGCGGGGTCGGCACGGAGTATATGGCGGTTACGCCGGACGGTGAATTATACCCCTGCCATCAGTTTGTGGGGGATGATAAATTTCTGCTCGGCGATATCTGGCACGGCGTAAAAAACAAGCAGGTTCTTTCGCAGTTTGAAAACTGCAATGTTTATTCTCACAAAGAATGCAAGGACTGCTTTGCAAAACTGTACTGCAGCGGCGGCTGCGCTGCAAACGCTTACCATTCTACGGGCAGTGTTTCCGGCATATATGAATTCGGCTGCGAACTGCACAGAAAAAGAATAGAATGCGCCGTAATGCTCAAAGTTGCAGAAGCGGAAGAAAATTTGAAAATTGTTTATTAAATATAGAATAATAAGGTTGAAAGAATATAAATTCTGTTTTAAAATATTACCGGAATTAACCACCATACTATGTTCTATGAATAACGGAGGCAATTTATGGACAACAAAGAACTCTACCAAAGCAAAGTTATAACCGCCGAAGACGCCGCCGGTTTGATCAAAGACGGAGATAAAGTGGTGACTGCATTCGGTTGCTGCGAACCGCTGGGAATAGAGCGCGCCATAGAAAAAAATTATCTGAATTACAAAAATGTTGAGATTATAAATATGCTGATCATTGGGGACACGCCTTGGGTGCGTGATGAAATGAAAGGTCATATAAAATACAACAGTTTTTTTGCTTCGGCAAGCAACAGAAAAGCAATTTCAAGCGGGATTGCTGATTTTACGACCTGCCATTTTTATGAAATACCCATGGTGCTGAAAGAAATCATCAAACCGAGAGTGGGTTTATATTCCGTTTGCCCGCCGGACGAAGACGGATATGTTTCTTTAGGAACAAATATAGATTACATTGAGCCAACCATGTCTCACTGTGAGCTTAAGATTGCACAGGTCAATAAATATGTGCCGCGCTCATACGGCAAGGCAAGAAAGCATATCAGTGAATTTGATTATTTTGTGGAATGCGATCACCCGCTGCCGGAAGTGCCTTCCGTGGAGCTTACCGATGTAGAAAAAGCAATCGGACGCAACTGCGCTTCTCTGATTCATGACGGGGACTGCCTGCAGCTTGGTATCGGCGGGATTCCAAATGCAATATGCGAAGAACTGAAAAGCAAAAAAGATCTTGGCCTGCACTCTGAAATGGTTGGAGACGGTGTTGTAGACCTGCTTAAAAGCGGCGTTATCAACAATTCTAAAAAGCAAACGCACAAAGGGAAAACAATACTTGGCTTCGCGTTCGGCACTACAAAATTATTTGATTACATGAATAATAACAAAGATATAGAAATGTACCCTATCGACTATGTCAATTATCCGCCAAATATTGCGAAAAATGATAATGTGGTTTCGATCAACTCCTGCATACAGATAGACCTGATGGGTCAGGTTGTTGCCGACACAATTGGGCTGACACAGTTTTCTGGTGTTGGCGGGCAGGTTGATTTTGTTCGCGGCGCTACCATGAGCAAGGGCGGCAGGTCGATCATAGCCATGCCCTCTACAGCCAAGCATGATACGATATCCAAGATTGTGCCCACGATCACGGAAAATTCTGCAGTAACCACAACAAGAAATGATGTGAACTGCGTTGTAACCGAATACGGCATTGCTTACCTTAAAGGCAGAACTTTAAAGGAAAGAGCAAGGGCGCTCATTAAAGTTGCGCACCCCAATTTCAGAGACTGGCTTTCTGAGGAGTTTGAAAAAAGGTTTCATGAAAAAGCCTTTGATTAACGGACACTAATTTAAACAAATTTTTATTATTGTAAAATTATATTGTTTTTATAATCTAACCATGATATAATATCTGCGTTGCTTTTGTTTATAAAACAAGGCAATCCAATAATGATTGGTTAGGAGCAAAACAATGGGGAATTACAAAGCAGAACATTCTGTGGATGTTCAAAAGGATGTTTACAATACTGTTTCCCGAAGTTGGGAAGAAATTTACAAAAGCAAATTAGTCAGCGCTGAAGAAGCAATCACATGTATTAAAGACGGTGACACAGTTGTTACCGGTTTTGCCTGCGGTGAACCTTTTGGAATTGAAAGGGCTTTAATTGAAAATTATAAAAGTTTTCACGATGTAAAAATAGTAAATATGCTTTCACTCGGCAGTTCTCCCTGGTGCAGACCGGAAATGGAAGGGCATTTTACATTGAACTGCCTGTTTGCTTCAAATAGTAACAGAATGCACATAGCAAGCGGTGTGGCAGATTTTACTCCGATAAACTTCAGTGAAATTCCCGAAGTTATAAGAGATTTTATCAGGCCGCGTGTTTCAGTTTGTATGGTCTCCCCTCCCGATTCTCACGGTAACGTGTCATTCGGTACCACCGTTGATTACACAAAGGGCACAACAGATTACACTGAGGTGGTTATAGCCCAAGTAAATAAGTATGTTCCCCGAACTTTAGGCGACAGCACTAAAAACGTTAGAGACTTTACATATTTTGTTGAGATAGACGAACCGCTTCCGGAAGTAAAATCTGTTGAAATAACGGATGTTGAAAGAAAGATAGGTAAAAACTGTTCCTCCCTTATAAACAACGGCGACTGCCTCCAACTCGGCATAGGCGGAATTCCGGATGCTATCTGTGAAGAACTCGGAGATAAAAAAGATTTAGGGCTTCACAGTGAACTTGTTGGCGACGGCGTTGTTAAACTTCTTGAATCGGGCGTTATAAACAATAAAAGAAAGCAGTTACATAAGGGTAAGACCGTGCTTGGCGCTGCGTTCGGCTCCAAAATACTTTTTGATTATATTAATGATAATCCGGCAGTTGAAATGCACCCTATTGATTATGTGAATGACCCCTATATTATTGCTATGAATGATAATGTAGTTTCAATAAATTCATGCTTGCAGATTGACCTTTTAGGTCAGGTAGTTGCGGACACAATAGGATTATCGCAGGTCTCCGCAGTCGGCGGTCAGGTAGATTTTATTCGCGGCGCAGCCCACAGCAAAAACGGAAGATCAATCATCGCTATGACTTCTACCGCGAAAAATGACACAATTTCTAAAATCGTGCCGAAGATAACCAAATATTCGGCAATTACAACAACCAGAAATGATGTTAACTGCGTTGTTACGGAATACGGAATCGCATATCTTAAAGGCAGAACTCTTAAGGAAAGAGCAAGAGAACTTATTAAAATTGCTCACCCGAAATTCAGACCCATACTTGAAGTGGAATTTGAAAACCGTTTTCAGGAAAAAGCATTCGATTAAATTAGCAGCATTTTAACAAATTGATATTTCTGTAAAAGATTGTATTGCTATTATTAATCATTCATGTTATAATAAATCTTGTTGTTTTTGATTTAACAATAATTAAGGGTTAGGAGTAAAATAATGGCAATTTACAAAACAGAACATTTCGGCATCGCAAGAAAAATCGTTGCAAATATGACCTCTGAAAGTTGGGAAACCATCCCTCATGCAGTGATGAGCTATGAGGCGGACGTAACAGATCTGCTTAAGGAACTCAAAAAACTGAACGAAGGTGTAACAGACAAGAGCAAAAAAATAAGCATTAATACCGTTATGCTTAAAATTATCTGCGAAGGTCTTAAAGCAGCGCCGAAGTTGAACTGCACACTGGATTTTAACAGAAAACTTGTGCGCGGCACTTTATATTACCATGATAATATTGATATCTCTATGCCGATGATCCTTCATAACGGAGAAATGATGACAGTCAATATGCATAATATGGAAAACAAGTCTCTTTCTGAAATGACTGCCGCAATCAACGATACGGTTCGTAGGGCAAACAACACAGATTTAAACGAAGTCATGTTTGAAGTTTCCATGGATAATACAATCAAGGGCTTAAAGCAAGGCAAGATATTGCAGACTTTGAGAAGACTTTACGGTTCCAAAATGCCGGGCAAACATAAAGTGCATACATTAAGCGGAAACGAAAGGAAAAAATATTACTCAATTCCAAAAAAGGACAGGCTTACCAAGCACGATATTGAACAAGGCACTACCACAATTACGAATATAGGCTCTGTTGGAAGAAATCATAAGGGAACCTGTTTCCTTTTAGAGATCATTCCGCCGCAGACTACAGCATTCTGTATTGGTGCGGTTCAAAGAAAGCCATGGGTAGTTACAGATGAAAACGGAAATGAAAAGCTTGAAGTTCGCTCTGTGATTACGATTACATGTGCAACGGATCACAGATCTGTTGACTACGGAGACTGCCTGCCTCTGATCAACAGACTGAATGAAATATTTGCTGATACATCCGTAATAAAAACTTGGAAATAAAACACATAAAAAAGACCCGTTCGGATCACGATTTAGGTTCCGAACGGGTCTTTTTTTATTTCTTTTTGATCTTATTCAGCATTGAATTAATTTTTAAAATCTCTTCTTTAGAAAACTTGCCGCCCATCATCATAAGCGCACGTTTCAGAGTAAAGCCTTTAGCAATCCCCAGCATGGTTTTATTGATCTTAAATCCGGCTATGCTGGCGCCGTCCTTTTGCTTTTTCTTATCTTTGCCGGCGGAAAACGCCTTGGAGATCATAAGCAAAAGCCTAACGGCAAAGATCTTGCCGCGGAAAGTGGATATAATATCCCCTATCGTGTCATTCACAGAATATCTGCCGGGCGGCGTTGTGATCTCAAACCAGTTGATCACCGCGCCCTCTTCTTTCATTCTGTATTTTTCGTTAAATACATCTACTTTCCTGATTAAGCTCTCATCCGTATATTCGCCGCATTTGGCAAGCAATTTTGTCTCGCCAACATTTTTTACCTTAAATTTAAAAAATGGAAATTCGCCTTTATCCTGCTTTTCGATACACTCTCCATTTGCATAAAGTTCAACATACGGCAGGTTGGAATACACTGTGATGAGTGTTTCATCCTCTACCCTATCTGTATACCGTTTTGAGCAGATGTGCACAAACGGTTTATCAGACAGCCATGCTTTATAGGCGTAAAAGGAATCTTTTTTATATTTTCTGTCAAACGTAATAAGGCCTTTATGATTCATACCGTTCTCGCCGCCTTCTGCGCGGGCGTCAGCGGCAAAATCAAACATATTCCAAACATGTGTTGCCCAAAGATACGGGCGTTTGGATATCTGTTTGATCAGTTCCTCGTGATAAAACGCCTGATATTCTTCGGTATAATCACCCTGTTCCGGATTGGAAGTGTGCCAGTCCAGCGCCTCGCATCCGTATTCGCTGATACCGATCACACGATCAGGGTATTTTTTATGGTATTCATCAAACCAGGGGCCGTACATATTCACATTTCCGCCGTACCAGCCAAAATAATGGTTATAAGAAAGAATATCGGAGATCTTGGTGATCTCTTCTGACGGATCACACATCGTAACCACTGCCATTGTAGTTGGCCTTGTTTTATCCATCTTATGAACAAGATCATTCAATACTCTGTGATTATCCAAAAGATCTTTATCTGCTGCGCCGCCCATGGTGATCTCGTTCGAAAGCCCCCATGTAACGATGCAGGGATGATTATAGTTCTGGCAGATCAGTTCCGTCATTTGAGAAACTGTGTTTTGCCTGCCGTTTGGCATATGGCGGGATATATACGGAATTTCTGCCCAAACGATCAGTCCATGCGCATCACAAAGATCATAAAACTCCTGCGCATGCTGGTAATGAGCCAGTCTCACCGTGTTGGCGCCCATTTCGCAGATCAGTTCAATATCTTCCTTGTGATGCTCATATTTCAGCGCATTGCCGATATCAGGTCTGTCCTGATGCCTGGAAACACCCCGGAGCGGATAGGAACGGCCGTTTAGAAAAAAGCCTTTATCCGGATCAAAGGAAAAAGATCTGCAACCGAATTTTGCAGTTATCTTATCGCCGTTATGATCCTTTTGCTCAATACTCGCCGATGCGGTGTACAGATAAGGATCCTGAACGCCATCCCACAGGTGAACGGAATCCATGTGAAAACTGCATTCCGGATCTTTTCCTGAAACTGTTTGGCTGCAAACCGTATTTCCGGAATGATCCAAGATCTCAAAAAGCACCTCTGCCTGACTGTTTGTATAGGCTTTTACAAGGATATCTGCGCTGCTGCCGTTTACTTTCGGGGTAACGGCAATTCCGGGCGCGCCGAAATAATCCAGACTGAAATGCACTTTCGGCACAGCAATGATCTTTACACTGCGGTAAATTCCGCCGTAAAACGTAAAATCGGCATTTTGCGGATATACAAAATCATTAGGGCTGTTATCAGCAGAAACAACAAGCAAATTTTTATCCTTTATGTCATTCTTTTCGATCTTTACTCGAAAGGCAGAATAACCGCCGTGATGCGTGATCTGTTTTTTACCGTTAAAATAGACTTCCGCGCTTGAGTTAACGGCATCAAACTGCAGATAATATTCCTCGCCGCCGCTGAAATCAGAACGCAGCAATTCTTTTGCATAATAACATTTTCCGCGGTAATAATCATTTCCGCCGTCCTGTCCGTCTTTGCCGTTCCAAGTATGGGGCAGATCCACTTGCTCCCAGCCGTTTGGAAGTGCATCCGGAAAAGCGGAAGAATCTTTTGAAAAATACCAGCCTTGATTGATCTCTATACATTTTCTCATGATATTACCCTTTTATTTACTGAAAATATACGTGGAAACAGAATTTTGCGCGCATGTATAACTCTCCTGCGGTGCGCCGCTGTAAACCTCTTCGCACATTTTTTCCGAATCAGTTGTGTAAACGGTTAGATTGGAATAGCCCTCCAGGTTGATTTTCAGGTCTCTTGAATCGCCCTCATTAACAACAACCACCACTACATTGCCTTCCGGCGTGAGATAGGCTGTTTCATTGACAAGTTCCCTGAAATGCGTACCCTCGTCATCCTTATAGGTTGCTACAGTATATACGCCGTCTGAGCAGCCAAGCACTTTGGAACCGGCGGGAATAAAGCGGCTGTACTGCATATATCCATAATAACGGTAAGACGTGTAAAAGTCTGAAGTGTTCTGCGGATCGGCTACAAGAAGCCCATCTGAATAGTCTTTTCCATCCTCCGGATTGACGCCTGTTTCATTCATCGCAACCCAGTTGCTCCAGCCGTTTACATTCAGACAGCCGATGTCATTGGAGATCACCCGCGCCATAATTACAGCTGTCAAAGGATCAGACGCGTCATGCGTAGACGGCAGTTCACACCATTCGCTCATATCGCTTCTGACAGAAACACTTTCCTGAATCCAGTTTCCGAACCTGTCTTTCTTTACCTTATCATTATCATTAAAATAAGAATGAAAACTGTATGCGCCCAAGACCTTGCTGATGTCTTCATCTGCCATCATTAAATTATAATAATTTTTCGCTGTATCGCCAATGTTGCCGCTTTCCAGAGCATAGAGTTTTACGTCCAGCCCTCTCTCCACGATCTTCTGTGCAAAGACCTTAAGGAGCGCTACAGCCTCTTCCGCCTCATAGTGGCAGCCTTCCTGCGCGGGCGCTTCACCGCCCCAGCCCCACTGTGGTTCATTGATTGGCGATATGTATTTTACCGGAACGCCTTCGTCAATAAAATGCTCGGTAATCGTAAGAAAATAATCTGCGTAATCCGCATAGCGGCTTGGATCTATATTTGTTTCACTGCCGCTGTCCGATCCGCTGGAACGGCCGTTTTTGCACATGGAATAATGCGGCGAATTTGCAAAAAGCACCACCGTATCCACCCCTCTGTCAAGCGCCGCCTGCAGCATTGCCTGCGAATTGGCGTCCCGGCTCCAGTCATACTCGTACTGACCGGTTTCTTCATTATAGACATAAAAACTTTCACCTAAACGCCATGCGTTGGTAACAACGTTATTATCAGGGTCATATCCACCGTAAAGGCAATAACGGTAAGTATCCAGATTCAGCCCGTCTTCAGAAAACAGCAGGTTAGCGATCTGGTTTCTTGTCTCTTCGTCCGAAATATCGTCTGCCCACCAGCAGTCTGATGTACCCCAGCCGCTGATCTCCTGCAGTTGTTCATCCGTTTTGACCTTAACGGTCAGCGTGCACGATTTAGACGCGGCATAATAAATACCCGCCGTTGCGCCCACAAGAATCACGATCACCAGAAGGGCAACAAGGATTCTTAAAAATATTTTTACCGATTTTTTCATAAAATACTCCTTTTATATATTGATTTCATTAAGAAATAATGATAAAATAAGTAAAAATGCGGGTATGGTGGAATTGGCAGACACGCAAGATTTAGGATCTTGTGGGCGACCGTGCAGGTTCAAGTCCTGTTACCCGCACCAAAACAGACGCGGCTGTAGTTCATCGGTAGAATGCGAGCTTCCCAAGCTCGACAGGTGGGTTCGACTCCCATCAGCCGCTCCACATAAGCAGTGCAAATGCACTGCTTTTTCTTTTGCCTATCTGCCTTCTTTACACACATCCAAGGCATTTCTTATGTATTTCGGCAGTTTATTTACTGCGGCATTATACGCACAATCCGCCATATCAAACAAAATCTCGTCTTTAAGAGAAGAAACAGCAACGGTAAACGCATAGTTCTGCTGCGCGTCCGGCACATGCCAAGCGCGCTGCACGGCATCGGGATATTTGCCACGAAAGAATTGGACTGATAATACATCGCAGTTAAAAGTAACAACATCCGTGCCGTTTAACACAAAAAACTGCGCGAAAATTCTGCCTTTTTTCTCTTTTGTTTTGCCTACGCGCACAGCTGCAAGCTGCGGCCCGAAAGGATAATCCAGATACGCGCCTGCTTTTTTTAAGCAGTATTCGATCAGTGCTTTAGAAGTCATCGTCGTTTCCTTATTTTACGATCGCAAACACAGCGCAATATACGGCTTTTGCGCCATATGCTTTCAATGTCAGCGCCGCGGAAGAAAGCGTGGCGCCGGTGGTTTTTACATCATCAATCAGCAAAATGGTTTTGCCGGCAACCTCTGCATTTTTTGCAAGATCAAACGCGTTGTACATATTGACATATCGGCTTTCGGCACCCTGGCGTTTTTGCATTTTTGTTTTTCGTTTTTTTACCAGAAGGCCGGCGCAATCCAGCCTGCAAATTCTGCTGACCTCTTTAGCCAGCAATGCAGACTGATTAAAGCCCCTGTACTTCTCGTCATAATTTCGCATCGGAATGTAAGTAACACAATCAAATTTCACCAATTCATACAGCGAGTTTACCGTTTTTGCGATCTCCGCTCCCTGCGCTTTTGTGAGATGCGGCAGATCATGCATTTTACAATTTAGAATCCCTTGTGCAATAGAATCTCGGTAATAATACGGCGCTACAACGGCTTTATATTCCGGTTTGTGGTGTTCTTTTTTGCAAATACAGTCTGCTTTTTCACAGCCGCATTTTAGGCAGACAGGGAGTTCTATGTGCTTTGCTGACGCACACTCATGGCAAAATATTTCGTCAAATTCTATAGTTTTACCGCAGATCGCACATCTTTTTGTAAATAAAGCGGATCTAAAAACGGCAGATATTTCCTGAATAACGCTCATACCGTAACGTAAGGGGCGATCTTTGCGTAAAGCGTATCACCGATTCCGCTGATCTCTTTTAACTGCTCCACACTTGTGTATCCGCCGAGCTGTTCACGATAAGCAAGAATAGAATCTGCACGAGTCTCTCCGATGCCGTCAATCGCCATTAATTCATCTCTTGTGCACGTATTCAGATTGATCGGAAAGTGAACGGCAATATCCGTAACTTCCTGCGCGCCATAAGACTCCGAAGAGGACGCCTGCGCCGTACTGCTGTTACTGAGGGCAGTGCTGTCAAATTCCGGGGAATAGACCTGTGTTTCGCTCGGTGTTACCGTATAGTCATTAGAAACCTTTGGCTGAGAAAACCCTACATAAAGAAAGACGGCAGCAAGCAGTAAAAGCGCTACTCCTACCAGAATATCGCTCTGCTTATTGCCGTTTGAACGTTTTTGCTTATCAGATCCGCTCATAAACAAAATCTCCGTTTCAAGCCTTAATCCGTTTGATTATCAATAATATCTTCTCCAAAATCAGCCGCTGACTGGTCAGCAAAATCGTTTTCTGAACGATCCTGATCATCAAACGACATCTGCTCTGTATTTTCAGCGGTAAACTGCCTGCCGCTGTCATAAGCGCGCTTTTCCAGCCACATCTGTTGATTCATAAGGACTTTACGGGGTTTGCTGCCGTCCGGCGGCCCAATCACGCCGTAATCCTGGAGCTGATCAATAATCTTTGCCCCGCGCGCATAACCAACGGAGAGTTTACGCTGCAAAAAGGAAGTGGACGCCGTCCCCGTCTCGATTACGACCTCCGCCGCTTTTTCAAACAGCGGATCATAGTTTTCGTCTGCCTCTTCCCCTTCAAACGGATTCTTTTTATCTTTTACGGCTTTCTCCTCAATCTCTTTCTGAATGTTTTCATCATATTCAGATTCGCCTTGTTTCTTGATATAATCGCAAAGCGACTCGATCTCTTCATCATCAATAAAACAGCCCTGCACACGCACCGGTTTGCTTGCACCTATGGGGTTATACAGCATATCGCCGTTTCCAAGAAGTTTTTCCGCGCCGCCTGCGTCCAGTATGGTTCTGGAATCAACCTGCGAAGAAACCGTTAACGCAATACGGGAAGATATATTTGCTTTGATCAGACCGGTAATTACATCAACGGATGGCCTTTGTGTTGCGATAACAAGATGCATACCCGCGGCACGCGCCATTTGCGCAAGGCGGCATATGGAATCCTCCACCTCTTTCGGAGCAGCCATCATTAGATCGGCAAGCTCATCTATAAAAATGCAGATCTTCGGCATCGGCTCCATATCCTCATGCTTTGCCACATACTTGTTATAGCCGTCTATATCACGAACACCGGTCTCAGAAAATTTATTATAGCGCTGAAGCATTTCCGAAACCGCCCAGCCGAGCGCACCGGAGGCTTTTTTGGCATCCGTAACAACCGGAACAAGAAGATGCGGAATACCGGCATACCTTGAAAATTCAACCTGTTTCGGATCTATCATCAGAAACTTTACTTCATCCGGTTTTGCTCTGTAAAGTATGGAAACGATGATTGAATTCATGCATACGGACTTACCTGAACCCGTTGTACCTGCTATAAGAAGATGCGGCATTTTGGCAATATCGCAATACACACAGTTACCGGCAATATCCTTGCCTAACCCGGCAGAAAGTTTGGAACGCTGCTGTCCGAACTCCGGCGTATCGATCAGTTCGCGCATATACACCATATTTTTAACGGTGTTCGGAATCTCAATACCGACTGCGGCTTTGCCGGGAATAGGCGCTTCTATTCTTACATGCGTTGCAGCAAGATTTAAAGCAATATCGTCCGCAAGATTGGTGATTTTAGAGATTCTGATTCCAGCAGCGGGTTTCAGTTCGTACCGTGTAACGGTCGGGCCGCGGCTGATATCCGTAATCGTAGCATCAACGTTAAAAGAGTGCAGTGTTTCAATCAGCCTTTGCGCATTGCTTTTCAGTTCGCCGCTGACATCTTTTGTTGACGCATGTTCGCCGAGATTGAGCAGGCTGACCGGCGGGATCGTATAATCCTCAACCGAGGCTTTCATCTGCTCTTTTGTTACCTCAAACTTTGCTTCTGTATTCTCAGCGTGATTTGAACTTGAACCCTCTGCCGAAGCGTGCTCAACGATCTCGTCAATAGATTTCGCTTTTTTCTTTTCACGTTCTGCCTTATTCTTAGCGTTTGCGGCGTTGATCTCGTCAATGATCTGCTGGGTTGCAACAACCTCTTCCATTTGCTCTGTGCCGCCGGCTTTTTTGCTTTTTTCCTTTTTTGATTCGTCCGGTTTTACAGGCGTTTCACCATCCAGCGGAACATCAATGCTCGCCCGGTTTCGCTTTCTCTGTTCGATCTTTTCTTCAATAACCGGCTGCACTTTCTCATAAGTAGCCTTGGCAGGCTTGACTGCACCGCGCAGAAACTGAATAATGGTAATTCCGCTTAAAAACATAAAATCAACGAAAATTAAAAGAATATCAACAATCACTGCAGGCGCTTTGCCGAATGTCAGCAAAAGCCAGCCGATCACCGCGCCGAAAAGCCCGCCGTTAAAAGAAGACGGCGCCAAATTATAAGAATCCAAAACAGACTGGGAAAAGACTTCCCCCGGCTGATTTTGAAAAATATGGATGCAGGATGAGATCAGAAGTACCATGATCACGCTTTCCGCGCCTTTCACTGCCATCAATTTCGGATCCTGTTCTTTAAGGGAATACAAAACAGTGATCACCATAGTGAGCACAGGAAAAACGCACGCCGCAAACATGCCGAAAAGACCCACATATACATTATGTATAAACAGCCATGCGCCCTGCCCTTTTATGATGGCAATAAACAGGAAAAGTAAAGAAAGTGCAAAAAGCAGAACGCCGGATATTCTGTTGATATCGGCATTTTGCCTGCGCTTATCCTGCGTTTTTTTTACGGATCTGCCTGTTTTTTTGTTTGTTGATTTTTTTGCCGCCATAATTTCCTCTTATCTGCTGCTGATAGCAACTTCAATAATTCCGATAATAACACTTAACCCGCCGACCGCAAAGCCGTAATAGGAAAAGAATTTATAAAAATTGTTTTTAAGTAAATACAACGAAAGTTTTGAAATGAAAAAAGAAAACACAATTGCGATAATCACACCGATAATACCCGCAACGATATTGATATAAGTCACGCACAGAGCGATCTCTATGATCGCGCGCACCAGCAGAATGGGAACGCTCAGACTGATAAAATACCGGAAAGCGATCTTTTTGTTGATTCCGAAAAGAGCGAGCACGGAAACGACCACCGCGCAAACAGAGAGGCCGGAGACGGGAATCGCAAAAAACACGAGCACGGAAGTTACGAGAACTGCCGGCGCGGATAGCTGCACGCCTTTTTCATTTTTTGCAAGTTTTATAGACGCAAGCAGTAGCAGCACGGCATTGATCAAAAAACAAATGCCCTCTGAAATAAGGTTTCCGTCATACGAATACGAATCAAGAAGAGAATAAATATTTCTGCCCCCGCCGACCGGGATCAGATAGATCAGCATAAATATGTACGGAATAAATGTGTAGTACATAAATTTTCTTGAATTATTCGTTTTTTTGATATCAAAGTTTTTGGTAAAGATTTCTTTTCCTGTTGAAAAAAACTCAAAAACGAGTTTGAGAAACACTTTGTAAAAAGCAATGAGGATCCCGACTGCAATCCCGATATGTATAAGCCCTGTTAATTCAGAGCAATTATTGGTATACCTTCCGGCAAAATCATGAAATATAGCGGAATGGCCGCTTTCAGACAAGGGAAAAAGATAGGTCAACACTTGGCCTATTGCCTGAAATATCGCTGTTATAATCGACAATATTCTTACCTCCGAACATCGCTGCATTGTCTAAGCTGAACCCGCACCTTATATAATCATAAGGATTGCTGGAACGCCCCTTGCGAACGACTGCTGCTGCATTCTGAAAATTAAAAAAGATATCGTTATCACTTACCACAGACCAAATCATTCAGCGCCCTCTCTTTCAATGGTATCATTCAGATAGCCTAAAGCATCCGAAAGCCCGCCAAGCTCGTCCACAAGACCGCATTGAACGGCGCCTTCACCGTCAAGCACGGTGCCCACATCCATAACGAGTTCACCCGTTTTCATCATGAGCGCTCTGAAATCCTGTGCGGATATTTTTGAGTTATTCTCCACAAAATTTACAATTCTGTCCTGCATTTTCTCAAAATAAGACAGCGTTTGCGGCACGCCGAGAACAAGCCCGTTCATTCTTACGGGATGAACGGTCATCGTGGCGCTCGGAACAATAAAACTTTTTTGACAAGAAACCGCAAGCGGCACACCGATAGAATGACCGCCGCCAAGCACAAGAGACGCAGTGGGCGTTTTCATGGTGGATAAAAGCTCCGCTATAGCAAGGCCTGCCTCCACATCGCCGCCGACTGTATTCAGTATGATCAAAAGCCCCTCGATTTCTGCGCTTTCTTCAATGGCAACAAGCTGCGGGATCACATGTTCATATTTGGTTGTTTTATTTTGGCTGGGCAGAATATAATGCCCTTCGATCTGACCGATAATTGTTAGGCAATGAATAAAATGACCGTTTTTCTTAACGGTAATGGAACCGGTTTCAAAATCAGACTGTGAAGAGCTGTTTTGCTGAGCATTTTCATTTTGTTCTTCAGGCATAATAACACTCCTTTGTAGTTATTATGCCCTGCAAATTTAATATATTTTATCATAAATCGGAGAATATTTCAATAAAACACAATAAACATTGTTTCAATAATTAAAAATAATAATATTTAGTATAGAATTTATGAAATTTTTTTGAAAATGATTGACACAATATGAGCAATATTATAAAATAGATTGACAAAAAAATTGATAACTAATTACAGGAGGGTGCATATATGGGACTTACATTAGCACAAAAACTGATCAAAGCGCATCTTGTGGAGGGAGAAATGATTCCCGGTAAGGAAATCGGTCTTAGAATAGACCAAACACTTACACAGGACGCCACAGGCACAATGGCTTACCTTGAATTCGAAGCCATGGGTGTGGACAGAGTTAAAACGGAAAAAAGTGTGGCTTATATTGACCACAATACACTTCAAACTGGGTTTGAAAACGCGGATGATCACCGTTACATACAGACCGTTGCAAAAAAACACGGCATTTATTTTTCTCGCCCCGGCAACGGAATCTGCCATCAGGTGCATCTTGAAAGATTCGGCATCCCCGGCAAAACACTGATCGGATCAGACAGCCATACGCCTACCGGCGGCGGTATCTGCATGCTTGCCATGGGCGCCGGCGGCCTGGATGTTGCGGTTGCCATGGGCGGCGGCACGTATTATATCCCTATGCCGAAAATGACAAGAATCAATCTTCACGGCTATCTTAAGCCCTGGGTTTCCGCTAAGGATATTATTTTGGAAGTGCTCAGAAGAATGAGCGTGAAAGGCGGAGTAGGAAAAATCATTGAATACGGCGGAGACGGTGTGAAAACACTCTCCGTTCCCGAACGTGCAACAATCACGAACATGGGCGCGGAACTCGGCGCAACCACATCTATATTCCCGTCTGATGAGATCACGCTTGCGTTTCTTAAAGCACAGGGCAGAGAAAAGGACTGGACGGAGATTCTGCCGGACACAGATGCTGTTTATGATGAAGTCATAGATATTGACCTTTGCTCGCTTGAGCCGATGGCCGCCTGCCCCCATATGCCCGATAATGTAAAAACAACAGAAGAGATCGGAAAGATCAAGATTGATCAGGTTGCGATCGGCTCCTGTACAAACTCTTCTTATGTGGATATGATGAAAGTTGCCGCTATACTGAAAGGCAAAACAGTTTGCCCAACAGTTTCCCTCTGCATTGCACCGGGATCCAAACAAGTGCTGAACATGCTGGCGCTTAACGGCGCACTTTCCGATATGATCAACGCAGGCGCAAGAATCCTGGAATCCGCATGCGGCCCTTGTATTGGAATGGGACAGAGCCCGAATTCCGGCGGCATCTCACTTCGCACATTCAACAGAAACTTTGAGGGCAGAAGCGGAACAAAGGACGCAGGCATCTATCTTGTATCGCCTGAAGTTGCCGCTGCGTCTGCGCTGACCGGTTACCTTACTGATCCGAGAGAACTCGGCGACGCGCCGCAGATCAGCATGCCGGATCAGTTCATCGTCAACGACAATATGATCGAACCGCCTGCAAACGAAGAGGAAGCCAAGAATGTAGAAGTTCTTCGTGGGCCGAATATTAAGCCGTTCCCGAAAACCGAACCGCTGCCGAGTGAGATCAACGCAAAAGCGATGCTCAAGGTGGGAGACAATATTACGACCGACCACATCATGCCTGCCGGGGCAAAGATACTCCCCTACCGTTCCAACATTCCGCATCTTTCACAGTACTGCTTTGCCGTTTGTGACGAAACATTCCCTGAAAGAATGAAAAAAGAAGGAAAAGGCGTCATCATCGGCGGTTCCAACTACGGTCAGGGTTCCAGCCGTGAGCACGCAGCACTCGTTCCGCTCTATCTTGGCGTAAAGGCAGTGATTACAAAGAGCTTTGCCAGAATACATGTTGCAAACCTTGTAAACGCCGGCATACTTCCGTTTACATTTAAAAATGAAAGCGATTATGACAGAATCGACCAGCTGGACGAACTTTCTCTGCCTGATATCAGAGAGAGACTTAAAAACAAAGAGCAGATCGTTCTTGTTAATAAAACGAAGAATGAAGAATATGCGCTTGACGCATCTCATCTTTCCGACCGCCAGATCGCAATGCTGCTTTGCGGCGGACTTTTGGATTACACAAGAGAGAATAACAAATAATCTGAGGAGGATCATCCATTATGGAGAACAACGAAAAAATTGCCATTGATAACGCTGTTGAACAGTTCAGACACCTGATGGAGGGGCAGCTGGAAAGGGCAAAAAGAATCAAACAAAACAATGCGTTTATCGATTATCAAACTCTGGACACAATCGTGATCGGAATTTGCGGCGGTGACGGTATTGGCCCGATCATTACAAAAGAAAGTGAAAGGGTGCTTGCCTTTCTGCTGAAAGACGAAGTGGCGTCAGGAAAAGTGAAGTTTAAAGAGATCGACGGGCTGACGATTGAAAACCGCGCAAAGTGCCTGAAAGCCATTCCGGATGACGTTTTGGAAGAACTGAAAGCCTGCCACGTGATCCTTAAAGGCCCAACAACCACACCAAGGCAGGGCGACGGCTGGCCAAATGTGGAATCGGCAAACGTTGCGATGAGAAAAGAACTGGATCTTTTTGCAAATATGCGCCCTGTTCGCGTTCCCGAAGAAGGGATTGACTGGACTTTCTTCCGTGAAAACACAGAGGGCGGCTACGCTGTTGGATCCTATGGTGTAAATATTACAGACGATCTTGCCGTAGATTTCACCGTGGCTACGCAGGAAGGATGCGAAAGAATCGCGCGCCTGGCTTACGAATATGCAAGGAAGAACAATAAAGGCAAAGTCTCCATCATCACAAAAGCAAACATCATTAAAACCACGGACGGCAAATTCCTGAACACCGCCAAAAAGATCGGCGAGGAATATCCGGATATTGTTACAGATGACTGGTACGTAGATATCACGACTGCAAAACTGATTGATCCGAACAGAAGAAAAGATTTTAAAGTATTTGTTCTGCCCAACCTTTACGGCGATATCATTACGGATGAGGCTGCGGAATTCCAGGGCGGCGTGGGAACAGCCGGTTCTGCAAATATCGGCAAAAAATATGCGATGTTTGAGGCAATTCACGGCTCTGCGCCGAGAATGATTTCCGAGGGCAGAGGTCAATATGCAGACCCGTGCAGCATGCTTAGGGCGTCCGTAATGCTTCTTTCACACATTGGCTATCAGGATAAAGCAGACGCGCTTGAAAAAGCACTGGATAAATGTATGTTTGAAGAGAAGAAATATACAATTACCGGCAGGGATACCGGCTGCACCTGTGAAGAATTCGGCAATTATGTAATGGATACGATCACGAAAATGACCGAAAACGCGTAATGAGGTAAAATTAATGGAAAGAAAAGACGAAATTTCTATATCCGTTATCAAGAGACTTCCGCGATATTACAGATTTTTGCAGAGCCTGAAAGAAAACGGCATAGTCAGGATCAGTTCAAAGGAACTTGCAAACAGAATGGGACTTACTGCCTCTCAGATCCGCCACGACTTTAACTGTTTCGGCGGTTTTGGTCAGCAGGGCTATGGCTACAACGTGCCTGAACTTCACACAAAAATCGGTGAGATATTGGGTGTTGAAAAAGAACGCAAAACCATACTGATCGGCGCCGGCAATTTGGGCAAAGCGGTTTGCAATAAAATATTCAGCGTAAACAGCGGATTCAAAGTAATCGGTATCTTTGATAAAAATGAAGCAATATGCGGAAAGATGATCAAAGGCATCCCTGTTCGAAACATTGACTATATTGAAAATTTCTGTATAGACAATAAGCCGATGTGCGCAGTGATCTGTATTCCTTCCAACGATATGCGTGAACTCACCGATCTGCTGATCAATCTGGGAATCAAGAGTTTCTGGAACTTCAGCAATTATGACATCGGCATGGCGCATCCGGAGGTGCTGGTTGAAAACGTGCACCTTACGGACAGTCTTATGACTCTTGGGTATCTTACTTCATCGGAGGTTTGATCTTGATCAGAATAAGCACGAAAGAAATTGTTGACGTTATGAAGTATGACGAAAACAAGGCGGTTATCGTAGAAAAAAGGCCCATTTTGAACACAAATCAGTTCAAGGCGCGATACAGCGTTGTGGATTTTGAAAACAAAACCAAAGAGGTCTTAACCAAAAACGCCTATTTGTTTAAGAAATTCGGTTCGTCATATGAACAGATCAGCAAGGTAATACCGAATTTTGTGCAGTGCAATGCGGCGATTTTATATGACAGACGCGTGCTTGTGCTTTACCCGAACGGTGAAGCCGGCATCTTTGACAGGGACGGAGAATTGACCTGGAGCGGATATTTTAAATATCATGATAAGACTGTAAATTCTCTTGCTCTGGACGGTAAATATTTTTGGTGTATCTGCCCTGCCGAATACTGCGCAATACGATATTCCTGCCAAAATATGCAGGTGGATCTTAGAATCGGCGGCAAAGACGCAACCACCTTTGTAAAGCCAACGCATATTTCGGTTGGAGACGGCGATATTTATGTTTGCTCCTCTACAAATAAGGTAAGAAAGATAGACGGCAACGATCTTACAGTTTCGGATTATCTTACGTTTGAAGAGAGCGTAAAACAGTTTTACAAGTTCGGGAAATATGCCATTGCCGTGCTTGCAAGCGGTACATATCTTCTGGAAAACAATCAATAAAACAAAAAAACAGGGCTTTCGCCCTGTTTTTTTCTTCTGTAATTCTTATTTGGGATATTATTTTTCCGCCCATGTTCTGCCGTTATCCGTGGAAACAAATGTTTTGGAAAGTGATGTATTATCCGCATCCGATCCCATTGTATTCACAACGGTAAGCTGACCGTGTTCATACTTTGGAATCGTATAAAAATCATACGCACCTGCTGTGCTGAACGTTAAAAGGGAAAACGTTCTGCCGCCGTCTGTAGACATATACAGATCGCTTTTCTCTCCGGTTCCGCTCGGCATAGTTAAAAACGCCGTGTTTTCATCCGTATAAAGGCATTGGCTGTCTATTTTAAAGTGGATATAATCGTTTTCGCCAATTCCGTAAAAGCGGTCGCTCCATGTTTTTCCGCCGTTTGAAGTATATTTAATGGAACCGAAAGCGTCTGTCATGGCAAAATCCGAAAACGCCAGCATATAAATATGATTCAAATCCAAAAATCCCATGGAACCGATCTCAAAATAACCCTGTAGCTGAACAAACGTGTTTTGCCAGTTATCCGAATCCTTTGATTTAAAATAGATACGTGCACCTTTCTCTTCACGAACGGTAAAGTACGTAAGATCTGCACCAATCAAAACGCCGTTCTCGCAAAGTTTATCTCCGTTGATTTCGGCAGGTGCATTCAAAGTAGTTTCCCCATCTACACTGTAATAAAGGATTCCGTTATACACTTCATATTCGCCAGCATCAAGGGAAACAACATTAAACTGCTCCAAATGATCGCTTTTTGCCGTTTCGCAAAACATAGTAACAGGAGATGCATCTTCGCCGATCTTGCAGAGCGAGACCGTGCCTCCGTTTTCTATAATGCCGGAAACACTGTCCACAACGCAATCCTCGTTGAGCGCAAGGATAAATTCATCAGAATGCGTGCCGCGCAGAATCAGAGCCGTTGTGCCGTACTGTTTAATATTTGAACCGAAATATGTATAGTCGTTACCGTTATACGTGATTTTGATTCCATTGAGATCAGAAACGAAACACACAGAATCGGAATTACTGCCCGCACTCCCCCATGTGCCCGTAACTGCGTTTGTAACCGAATAATATGAGATTCCGCTTTCTGAGCGGTCTCCATACGTTGCGGCATAGCCGTTTACCGTTCCGAAATCTTCAGCATAGGTAACGAGGCAGACATCTTGATTAATCCACTGTGTGTTTTGCAGCCGGGTAGAAGATTCTGTGATCACTTCATGTTCTTGGCAAAAAATGCCGTATGCAGGCCGGTACATAACGATCTTGCCTGTTTTATCCTCTCGTTTCACGATTGCGCAGTTTGAATAGCCCGGAGAAAGATCCACTTTTACCGATTCAAACCCGGCAGTAAAGACTGTAAACACATTAAATACCGTGAGCATAATAAAAAAGCCGATAAAAAACACAATCCACTGTTTGTTTTTTCGCAGTCTATACCCTAAACCGAAAGCGGTACAAAGCAAAAACAATTCGTTTACTATCGTGTCTTCATAGGCAAACGGATATTCAATGCCCTTCGTTATATGCAGATAATAATAAACGATCTGGAGTAAAAGCAAAACGGCCGCAACCGCAATGGAAGCAAAAGAAAGTATAGTAAGGCATTTTGAAAGTTTCTGATTTCGCACAGACATTTCCTGCTCTTTTTGCGCCAAATCGGAAAGATGTTGGCGATAAACGCTGTCCACATGATAAGCGCCCTGTATCTCGCCCGGATAAGTATGCGTATACGGATCTGCCGACGGTTTATCAGAATATGTATCCGGCTCATCACCGCTTTCGGAACCTGTTTCCCGTTCACCCTGCAACAATTCAGAGACAGTAACTCCAAAAATCTGTGCAATGCTTTCCAGCAGTGAAATATCGGGCATACTGAGTCCGCGCTCCCATTTTGAAACCGCCTTATCCGTAATAAACAGTTTTTCGGCAAGCTGTTTTTGCGTCATATGATTTTCAGAGCGTAACTGTTTAATAAATTTTCCGAATTTTATATTGTCCAAACCGATCCCTCCACGGGAAAATATTTGCGGTTTATGCGCAAGACCAAGTAAACCACGCCATTAATGATACTGCCGCTTAGCGGTTTACTCAACCGACCCACGGTAGAAAACGCAGTTTACTTATTACTAATTTCAATATTACAATAAAACATCATTTAAACGCGCGGATTTCTCCGCGCGCACAGAAGTTTTTAACGTCCGATCTCATCCAGCATTTCTTTTATAACCTTAGCAGAATCCTTGAATCTTTTTTTCTCACTTTCATCAAGAGGTATCTCAAGAATCTTACGAACACCGTTTCTGTTGATAAGCGCGGGAACGCCGATATAAAAGCCGCTTTCCGAATACTCCCCGTTCAGATATGCAGAGATCGTAAAAATGGAATTCTCATCATTGAGAATGGCTCTTGTGAGCCGCGCCAGAACCATTCCGATACCGTAATAAGTTGCTTTTTTCGCTTTAATAATCTTGTATGCAGAATCACGTACATTCACTGCAATCTCATCCAGCTCATTCATAATCTGATCTGTATGAGAATCCAACTCTTTTATGGGTAAAACGGAAATCATGGCACTGCTCCAGGCAACGAATTCCGAATCGCCGTGCTCGCCCATGACATACGCATGAATATTTCTTGGATTTACTTTAAAATAATCACCGATCATATAGCGAAGTCTTGCCGTATCAAGCGAAGTGCCTGAACCGATAACCCGTTCAGGCGGAAATTCGGAAAGATCAAGCACCGCTTTTGTCATGACATCCACAGGATTGCTCGCAACGAGAAATACACCGTTAAATCCGTTTTCCACAATCGGTTTTACGATTGTTTTAAAAACTTTATAGTTTTTTTGCAGCAAATCTCTTCTGGTTTCCCCCTCAAGTTGAGGAACACCGGCACAGATCACGATCATATCCATATCCGTGCAGTCCGTATAGTCGCCGGAATAAATTTTCATACTGCTCGGCGCAAACGGCAGACCGTGGGAAAGATCCATCGCCTCCCCCTCCGCCCGTTCTTTATTGATATCGATCAGGCAAAGTTCATCACAGATATTCTGGTTCAGCATGGCATAAGCAAAACTCATGCCAACCATGCCTACGCCTACGATTGCAACTTTTTTACTGTCCTGCGCACGCGGATTTTCATGCACGCTCATATATATACACCTTCTGCTCTTTGTTTTTACAGGATAGAAAGCCGTATATAACAAGCGGCCCTCAAAAGTATTATGACCTTTGAGGGCTTAATCATTCACCGATTTTTTCTGAAAATGTGTAATTATTCTTTAAAAAAGAGCGGAAGTTTCTCAAGAAAAATGATATCGTTGCGTTCTGCGGCGTCACCTTCGGCAAGCGGCGCGCAGCAACCCACGATTTCAGCGCCAAATGCTTCGGCAACCTTTTTACATGCCGCAAGCGACTCGCCTGTTGAGATCACATCATCTACGATAAGGACTCTTTTACCTTTGAGCAAATCTCCGTCCTCATGCCCCAAATAAAGGCTTTGTGTACCCTTAGTGGTTATAGAACTTTCTTTGATCTCAACCGGATGATCCATATATACTTTAACGCTTTTTCGGATAACGATATACTTTTTCCCGCTTCGTCTGCTCATCTCATACGCAAGCGGTATGCTTTTCGCCTCCGGCGTAAGAATATAATCAAATTCCGGAACGCGTTTAAGCAATTGCGCGGCGCAATGCTCCGTCAATTCAACATCGCCAAACAGGATGAAAGCGGCAATATCTAATTGATCACTGACCGGGAACTTTTTCAGTTTTCTTTCAAGACCTGCGATCTTTAACGTGTAATATTCCCCGCTCATAATATTTTTTCTCCGAGTTCCATACCGCCGATCAAATGAAAATGCAGATGCATCACAGACTGACCGGCATCTTTGCCGCAGTTATTAATGATTCTATAACTTTCTATTCCCTGGGATCGTGCAATTTCCGGGATCTTTTCAAAAATATGCGCAACATACTTAACATTCTCGGAATCCAGCGCATTCACACTGTCAATATGCACTTTCGGAACGATCAGAACATGTACGGGCGCAACGGGATTGATATCTTTAAATGCATAGATCATCTCATCCTCATACACTTTATTTCCCGGAATATTTCCGTTTATAATTTCACAAAACAAGCACATTTTTAACACCTCTTATTTTATCAAGCCGGAAACGATGTCAGCCACTTTGGAAAGCGCTTCATCCAGTTTGGAAAGATCTTTCGCACCTGCCATAGCAGAATCCGGTCTGCCGCCGCCACCGCCGCCGGCAAGTTTTGCAACTTCACGCACAAGATCGCCTGCCTTGACGCCTTTTGCAACAGCGCCATTTGCGCAAACGGCAACGATAGACGCCTTTTCACCTACGGATCCGGCAATAACACCAACTGTATTCTCGCCTTTATCCTTAAGTTCATCGCCCATCTTACGAAGCGCATCCGGAGTAGATCCGTCTATTCTGCCAACATAAAGCTCAATTCCATTCAGATCGATCGGTTTGGAAAAGACATCGGCACTCTTTAGTTTGGAGATCTCTACATTCAGTTTTTGTATACTTCTATCTTTTTCGTGCAGTTCATTCACAACACAAGTGATTCTGTCTTCAATTTCATTCTCACCGGTTTTAAGAACGGCACATACGGCTTTGAGCACAGCTTCGCTTGTATTCAAATATTTTAAAAGACCTAAGCCTGTAACTGCCTGAATACGCCTTACACCCGCTGCAACGGAGGATTCAGAAACGATCTTGAAAAGGCCGATCTGGCCGCTGTTTGAAACATGCGTGCCGCCGCAGAACTCAACGGAAAAATCGCCTGCCGTAACCACTCTGACACGGTCTCCGTACTTTTCGCCGAACAGCATCATAGCGCCGAGTTTTTTCGCCTCTTCGATCGGCATTTCTTTCATCTCTACAGGAACGGCTTTCATAATAAAATCATTCACAAGGTATTCCACTTTGCTGATCTCGTCCGCCGTCATCGGATTAAAATGCGTAAAATCAAATCTGACTTCATGCTCATTTACGAGCTGACCTGCCTGCTCAACATGTGTTCCGAGCACCTGGCGCAGGGCCGCCTGCAGCAAATGCGCGGCAGTATGATTTTTCATGATCGCCTCTCTGTGCTTTGCATTGAGAGAGGCAGTCACGGTGTCGCCCACACTGATAATGCCTTTAGACACATTGCCGGAATGGAGATAAATACCGTCTGCATTTTTGGCGGTATCCGCAACCAAAAAGACGTTATCGCCCTGCTTGATCACACCGCTGTCTCCAACCTGTCCGCCGGAAACGGCATAAAACGGTGTTCTATCCAGCACAACGGTGCCTTCGTCTCCTGCGCCGAGCATATCACAAAGTTCACCTTTTGCATTTACAAGGGCAAGCACTTTGCTTTCCGATTCAAAATCCGTATAGCCCGTAAACTCTGTTTTAGCGCAGTCGATCTTAACGGATTCATTCTTCCAGGCATCCGCACCCGCATCTTTTCTTGCGGCACGCGCAGTGGATTTCTGATTGGCGAGGAGAGCATTGAATTTATCTTCGTCAACGGTGATACCGCGCTCTTCCAGTATATCTTTGGTTAAATCCAGTGGAAAACCATACGTATCATTGAGTTTGAAAGCATCCTCCCCGGAAAAAACATTGCCATCCATTTTATCAATATATTCTTCCAGCAGAGCCAGACCGGCATCAATCGTTTTGCCGAATGACTTTTCTTCCGCCTCAATGACCTTACGGATGATCTCCCGTTTGCTTTCCAGATAATCATATTCACAGACGTTTTCGTCAATTACAGTGTCCACCACTTTATAGAGGAACGGATCGGTAACGCCGAGCAGTCTGCCATGACGGCAGGCACGGCGGATCAGCCTTCTTAAAACATAGCCCCTGCCGGAATTAGACGGAATGACGCCATCGCCGATCATAAATACGGATGAACGGATATGATCGGTAATTACACGAAGGGATACATCGTTCTTTTCGTCGTCATGATAATGCACACCGGCAATTTCAGAAATTTTCTTCATAATATTCTGCACGGTATCCACTTCAAACAGGTTATCCACACCCTGCAGTATACAAGCAAGGCGCTCAAGACCCATACCCGTATCTATGTTCTTCTGAACAAGATCCGTATAATTGCCGTTTCCGTCATTATTGAACTGGCTGAAAACAATATTCCAAAACTCCGTATATCTGTCGCAATCGCAGCCGGGGCCGCAGGTAGGTTTACCGCAGCCGTATTTTTCACCGCGGTCAAAATAGATCTCACTGCACGGGCCGCACGGTCCCTGACCATGTTCCCAGAAATTATCTTCCTTACCGAGCCGAACGATATGGGACGGATCAACGCCTACTTCATTGGTCCAGATATCAAACGCCTCATCATCGTTTTCATAGATCGTGACCCAGAGTTTTTCCACCGGCATCTCAAGCACTTTCGTGCAGAACTCCCAAGCCCAGGCAGTGGCTTCGTGCTTAAAGTAATCGCCGAAACTGAAATTGCCCAGCATCTCAAAATATGTGCCGTGGCGCGCGGTTTTGCCAACTCTTTCAATATCCGGCGTGCGGATGCATTTCTGGCATGTTGTAACGCGCTTTGCGGGCGGATTGATCTCGCCCGTAAAATATTTTTTCATCGGCGCCATACCGGAATTGATCAGCAGAAGGCTTTTATCATGATCCGGCACGAGTGAGAAACTCGGGAGCCTGAGATGCCCCTTGCTTTCAAAAAACGAGAGATATTTCTCTCTTAAATCATTTAAAGATGTCCATTCCATTTTTATGTCCTCTGTTTCTATTTCTGTATCTATTATAAAATATCAATGATATTGAATCCTCTTAAACAAAATTTCAAGGGCAACCTAATGAGACTAAGTTGCCCTTAAAACGCACGGATTAAAGCTTATCTACAAGCTTTTTCAGTTCCATGATCTCTTCTTTTGTAAAAGTCAAGCCCTTGCTCATTTTAGAATGATCGGGTGACCAGTCTCTTACATCGATCTTGGGATCGCGGCCGTTCCAAGAAATCATATTTACTTCTCTTGTCCAGCCTCTGGCTGTTTCGGAAATAACGCCAATGTGCTCCGTGATCTCATATTTGATTTCCGGCATTCAAAACTCCTCCTTTTCATTATTTTAAATTTTCAACGATTTCTTTAGTATCTCTTGCAATCATAAGTTCCTCATTCGTTGCAAGAACAAATACTCTTACTTTATCCCCGGGCAAAGTGAGTTCAGCCTCATTGCCTTTCACGGCTTTTTGATTGATGGACTGATTGATATTTACACCGAGATAAGTAAGATAAGAACAAACTTTAGAACGAAGCCAGAATCCGTTTTCACCGATACCGCCGGTAAAGACGATGGCATCTACGCCGTTCATAGCGGCAACATAGGAGCCGATGTATTTTGCGATCTGATACGCCTGCATTTCATGCGCAAGGATCGCTCGTTCATCGCCCTCGTTCTGCTTGGCAACGATATCACGGTCATCGGAATAACCGCCGGAAATACCGCTAACACCGGACTGTTTATTCAAAACTTCCTCCACCTGCGTTGGGGTAAGACTGAGTTTCTCCTCAAGGAAGATTACAACGGAGGGATCAATACCGCCGGAGCGTGTGCCCATCATAAAGCCGTCCAGCGGAGTAAAGCCCATCGAAGTATCAAATACCTTGCCGAATTTTATAGCAGCAATAGATGAACCGTTGCCGAGATGGCAGGTGATCATTTTCAGTTTTTCAATATTTACGCCCATTTTCTTAGCGCAGCGGTCGCTTACATATTTGTGCGATGTGCCGTGAAATCCATAGCGGCGGATACCGTATTTTTCAAAATACTCATAAGGCAGAGCATACATATATGCCATTGGCGGCATTGTGCTGTGAAACGCGGTATCAAAAACGGCTACCTGCGGAACATCCGGCCCAAGAAGAGAAAGGCACGCCTCATACCCCTGAAGATTGGCAGGATTGTGCAAAGGCGCAAGCGGGATCATTTTTTTCACGTCCGCAACAACATTTTCATCAAACAAAACGCTTTTTGTATATTTTTCACCGCCCTGAACAACACGATGGCCGACTGCATCGATTTCCTCAAGGGAATCAAGCACTTTCAGATCACTTTGCGTCATCAGCTCCATTACGGTATTAAAAGCATCGATATGAGACGGAACTTCGCGGTCAAAAACCAACTCGTCCTTTCCCACGCGATAAATGATATTTTTTTCACCGCCCTGTATCGGCAGACCGATTCTTTCTATGGTGCCTTTACAGATTACGGATTCATCCTCCATATTTATCAGCTGGAATTTCAGTGAAGAACTGCCGCAGTTGATAACAAGAATTTTCATAATTGTATCCTCCGCTATTGAAATTAATTAATATTATTAATATAATAATAAATAGTTAACATAAAAAAGTCAAGGGCAAACCTGAATTTTTTGACGTAAACATGCGTTTCACAATTAAATACGAATTGTAAGCATAAGAAAAAGAACAGATGGCTGGTATTTTCATGAACACAGGTGTAATTTGCGAATTTAATCCGTTTCACGCGGGGCACAAATATCTTTTTGAAAAGATAAGAGAAAGCGGAAACGATAAAAGAATAATATGCGTCATGAGCGGAAATTTTGTGCAGCGCGGTGATTTTGCCGTTTACAATAAATTTACAAGGGCAAAGGCAGCGCTGCAAAACGGCGCGGATCTTGTGATTGAACTGCCTGCGGAGCAGGCTTTGCTTTCCGCAGAGGGTTTTGCCAAAAGCGCCGTTATGCTTGCCGAAAGTTTAGGAGTAGTGGATGAACTTGCCTTCGGCGCGGAAAACAATAATATAGCCGAACTAAAAAAGATGGCAGAAATGCTGAAAGACAAAAATACCCAGGAAAAGATCAAAGCCGAAATGAAAGCGGGCATCTCTTACCCCGCGGCAAGAAAGAACGCGATTCAAAGCGATCTTTTGGACAGCCCCAACAACATTCTTGCCTGTGAATATATTAAGGAAACCAAACTTCCCTGCTTTGCGGTTAAACGGATCGGGAAAGGGCATGACAGCGATGATGTTGCTTACAGCGCCTCTCAGATCCGGAAAACTCTTTCCGCAGACGAAACGGCAAATATAAAAAACTGTGAATCTGCTTTTCTATACAGACTGAGAAGTATGACAAAAGAGGATTTTTCTAAAATAGCCGATGTAAACGAAGGGCTGGAGAACAGACTGTATGACGCTGCCGGCAGGGCGTCGAGTTTTGAAGAATTTCTGTTTCTCGTGAAATCCAAGCGGTATACACTGTCCCGGATCAGAAGGATCGCCTTTCGCGCATATCTGGGTATGGAGGGTATCGGTTACGAAGTGCCTGTTATTCGTGTTTTGGGATTTAATCAATGCGGGAGAGAACTTCTGTCCGAGATCAAGAAAAGAACAGATAAGCCCATCATAACTAAATTATCCGACTGCGACGAAACGAATCTTGCATATTTCCAAAAACAGTGCCGATACACGGATTTGTACAGCCTGGCATATAAAAATCCCCTGCCCCGCGGAGAGGAACAGAGGAGTCAAATCGTCATCATATAATCTTCAAACTCATCTTTTGTCATTTTGCTGTTCAAATAACTCAAAAGAGAATTTACGGAAAGAAACTCCGGCAGATCCAGCGACCTCAGGAGTTTTTTTCTTTTTTGAGAGGCATTTGCACTGCCGGAAACACCGGCGGCAAACAGGTCATAATTCGTGATCCGGTCTTTCGGAAAAACCGATCTGCATTCCACGCCTATACTTTGAAACAGTTTAATCAAAATATCGTCCGAAATACCTTCCACACCGAGTTTTCCCTCTTTGGAAGGCTCTTTTTTTCTTTTTTCCCTGCCATAGATATCCGGTATGTAAAGATGTTTGATCCTGTCTTTCGGGATACCGTTTGCAATGTAATTTCTGATCTGAAAACCGGAATGATCCGAATCGGTAAGCAGAATGATGCCGCGCTCCTTTGCAAGGCGGCGAATAAAAGCAAGCCGCTCTTTATCCTTATAAATACCGAAACCGTTGGTTTCAACAATCAGAGCATCAAGAAAATTGGAAAGTTTGATCTTATCATATTTTCCCTCAACAATGACCGCTTCGCGAATCTTAATCATAGCGCACCTCTTTGGAGATCAAAAGCAATTTTACAAGCATCTCCTCCAGAATCAGCCTGGAATCGGCGGAAGTGCTCTTTAAGCCGTTATCGGCAAGCATGATCACATCGAGCGATCTTCTGAGCTGATCAAATGAAAGCGCAGCACTGTCTCTGGAAGCGTTTTTCAGCGCAAATTCCCTGCCCCTGTAATTAAAATAGGACGCCACGTCATCAAAAGGCATTCCGGCTGTTTTTGCGCATTTCACTCTGTACATATCCACAAAGCAACCGGATATCGCTGAAAGTACCTTTACCGGATCTTCTTTCGCGGCAAAAAGCGAATCCAAAACAGCATATGCCTTATCGTAGTTGCCGCGCACAACGGCGTTTGAAAGATCATAAATTCTTGCCTGCAGACATTTCACGGCAAGTTTATCGATCATCTCTTTTGTGATCTGTGCACCGTTTGCAAACGCGGAAAGTTTCTGCACTTCATTCAGCAGGGTTTTTATATCACAGCCGGAAACGGATATAAGATAACGCGCATTGTTTTGAGAAAGCTCCGCTCCCCTTTTTCGGCAGCCGGAAACCAGCAGTTTAACCAGATCTGTTTCACTTTTTCTGGAAAACGAAATACTGGAGCCGTATTTTGCAAAAGCGGCCTCTACACCTTTCCAGCGGGCGCTTTTTTTCACGTCCGGTTCAAGGGAATTATACCAGAAAACGAGCACGGTTGTTTCGGGAATATCCGTTAGGTATTCCTTGATTTCTTTGCAGTCATTCTCGCTTTTATCAAACGGATAATCACAGGCAAGAACCAAATTACAGCCGCCCATCATGGGTAGCAGATCAGCATCTTTTAAAATATCATCCACAGGAACCTGTTTGCCGTCAAAACGATGAAGATTGAATTCTTCAAACGAACCGGAAACCAGTTTTGCTCTGATCTTGGACACATAATATTCCTTAAGGTAACTTTCCTCGCCATAGATAAAATAAGCTTTGGAAAGGTTGTCATTTTTCAACTGCATTTTCAGTTCCTTTTCATCTATCCTGCCCACCGGTTCACCCCTTTTCTGCTATAGCCTTTATCATTCACTGTGTAAATTATATCATATTTTTCAGCGTTGGCAAGGTCATACTCCGTAAATTCAAAAGAAGTATTTTCAATATTCAGTAAAACGGTTTGCTGCCCGTTTTGCCCGGTATAGGAAACAGTCAGACCATTCCAAAGCGTATTTGTAAACTGCCCGGCAATTATAAAATTACAGTTTAGAGACTCCGTTTTTTCCTTATTTTCTGTAACAAAATTAAGGCAGCCGCTTTCTTGAGCCAGTGCGAAAGAGTATTCCCCTCCGTAATCTATGATCATAGCCGTATTAAGATCGTTTGAATCTATAATCTTCTGCGCAGTATAATACTGGTTATATTCTTTCAAGCCCAAAACCAATGCGTAATCCTGATTATACACGATCACGGCATTAGAATATTCGCCGTGCAAAACGCGCAGAAAAGTATGATTGCTGCTGTAGCCCACACTGAAAACAGAGATGAGCAAAGCGAACACGCAAGAAAGGGCGACACACGGTTTAAACACGCGGCTGCCTGAAAAGCCTTTGATCAAAAATGCTACGGCAAACAGAACAAAAACACAAAAGATCAGTAAAGCAAAAAACTGAGAGGAAATCGTAACTTTGCTGAAAGAAAAACGGGCAAAATATTCCGTGATTCCAAGCATTGCGCCTGAAACCGTCTTTAGAATAAACACCGTTACAGAACGTATCACACCAAACGAAGAAAACGCGCTGAAAAATACGGCAGTGATCATCAGCACTTCCGAAAGCGGGATCAGAACAACATTTAAAAAGATTCCTGCAATACTGACTTCGCCGAACATAAAATACATCACGGGAAACGTGGTGACAAACACGCTGACGGAAGAACAAATCGTTTGCAAAACGTTTTTGATTATTTTGTTTTTGCATCTGACTTTTGAAATCAAAAACGGATTGACCGTAATCAGTCCCAGAACTGCCGTAAACGTTAGCAAAGCACCCGCATCGGTTACGGCATACGGATCAAGGCAGATCAGAAACGCTGCAAAACCGAGAGAATTCAGACTATCCGTTCTTTCGTTAAAAAGTTTGGAAAGCAAAAACACAAGCATCATAATTGCCGCCCGGATCATAGAGGAAGAAAAGCCGGCAAGCAAAACATAAAACCACACGCTTGCGCTGCAAACAAGGATCAGAGGCACCTTGGGAACCAGCATTCGCCGCAGGATCTTATACAGCATACCCGTCAGCACGGCAAGGTTGAAACCGGAGACCGCCATCAGGTGCGTTGCACCGCACGCCTTAAAATTATTGTATGCCGCGTCGCTAAGAGAAGCGGTATTCCCTGTCAGCACAGCCAAAGACAGAGCGCCCTCATCTCCGCCTACCAGTGTGCTAAACCGACTGCTTAACTGATCACGAAGTTCAATAAAACTTTGATTTATCCTTGTTATACCGCCGATTTCGGTGCCTAAACCGCGGTAAGTTCTGAGATAACCGCTCAAAAAGATGCCGTCATCAAAAGTGCCGCGTGATTCAAACGCATTGCTTCCTGTTGAAAACAAGCTGATCTTTGCGCTTAGAATCTCATAACTCTGCGCATCAATGCGCGAATCGGAATAAACGGTGAGTTTTATATTCTGAGGCGCATCCGGCAAATCCAAACTTCTGGCTTTAACGGTATAGGAATAGCCGTTTTCAGTTTTTTCCGCAACGTCAACGATATAGATCTCAGCGTTAACCGTTTGCTCCGAAAGCGCTGTCTGCGGAAGAAAAACGTTATAATAACTGACAATAAAAATCAGGCAGGCAAGCGCGGCGCTGAGCATAGAGACCGGCAGCACCGCCGCCTTTCTTATGGTTTGATTTGCAAGAAAAATCACGAAAAGAACGCTTACGGCAACAAAAGCCGCAAGCGCCCATTTTATGCTGAGAAAATTCAGAATGATCAGAGTCAGCGCAGAGGAAAACCCGATAACCGCAAAAGGCCGTTTCACGAATTATTCTTTCTTGGATTCACCGGTTCCATCATGAAACTGTAACTCTGTTTCACGCCTTTTTTCATTTTATAAGGCTCTCTGACAAACGCCTGACCGGGCAGATCACCGCCCACGCCAAGCTGCAAATGATCAATATTCAGCGCCGTGATTTCTGAATTATACGGAATCGTGTGCACATGCGTTGCCTTTTCCAGCTGCTCTATCGTATAATGATGCGCGCTGAAATTGATAAAATTATCATAATACGAGGTAAATCGGAAACCGATTCCGTTTCTGTCTGTAATCGTGAAATAACGAACATCAGTTCGGTTTGCGTTTTCCTGCGGGCGCATATAGCGGTGTTCCAGATCCGTTACGGTGGATTTATAGCAACTGATCTTAGCGCCGGTCTTTCTGTCGCAATACGTTGCCTGCGGGCCGCGGCCGTACCAGTTAACATATTCATTCTTGCCGTCCAGCGTAACGCGCGTGCCGAATTTTACCATAGGCGCTTTCGGAACAGCGCTGTGATAAACATAAATGCGCTTATCCGGATAAATCTTGTAAGTGGATACAGCGTCTTTTAAAAGCGGCGTGCTCCAAGCAATATGCACTTCAACGCAGTTATCATCCCCGATATTGGCCACGGTTCGGATGGCTTTTGCCTTGTGGCTTGCTGTTCTCCACCTATAATACGGATGAAGCGGAATCAGAGCCGGCACGAAATTCAGAGAATCAATGTCGTTATCCGTCAGAGCGCGGAAATAATACGGCTCCATCGGGCCTTTGAGTTTTTCTCTTCCATCGATCGAAATGCTGGTGATCCTGCCGTTCTCAATCTTCACGGCATAACCATCCCCAACGATATTGACCGAATTGCCCTTTTTATCAAACGTGAGATCGCCTTTGGATTCGGGCGCGGCAGGCTGCGGTATAGGATTCAGAATAAACTGATCCCAGGCAACCTCAAAATTGGATTTTCTGCCCGGTGTTTTCTTTCTTGTGTAGAAAGAAACGGTGAGCACAACTTCTTTATCATCCGGGAAAGTGGTAATATCATAAGGAATTGTGATATACGTTTCGGAAAGCGGATCGCACTCAAATTTCTCCAGTTCGCCGCTTGCCAGTATCTCGCCTTCTGCCTCTACGCTCCAGCGGCAGGTAAAGGCGGAAATGTTTGTAAACAAATATTTATTCTTTACACGGAAAGTGCCTTTATTGATATCAAACGCCTCTGTTTTGATCTCCGCGTAAACTTTTTTAACCTCATGAATCTGCGGATGAACCGTTCTGTCCGCAGCGATAATACCGTTTGCGCAAAAGTATGTATTGGATCCGGCTAGGGCGGTAGTATTCGGAATATCAATCGTTTTTCTCGGCTCCTGCTTTGCGAAATCATCGCCGTAAAGCCACATATCCTTGCCGTCGTCGCTTACGCGGTGCAGCGCCTGATCAACAAAATCCCATATAAATCCGCCGCACATATTATCGTACTTTTCAAAATCATCCATATATTCCTGGAAATTACCAAGGGAATTTTCCATGGAATGGGCATATTCGCACAGCAGGATCGGCTTGCCCTCATACATTTCAGGCTTGATCGGTTTACTGTCTGCCGCAAGCTGATTGGCAATATTGTCATAAAGCGTGATCTTAATTTCCTGCTTATTGCCGAGTTTTTCCATAATATCCGCAGTTGGATACATTCTTGAAATAACATCGCTTTTGGTAAGATCAAAATCGCCTTCATAATGAAACTGCCTTGTATCGTCCAGTTCCAGAGCCGCTGCTTTCATTTTGGCAAAATTATCGCCGTCGCCGGCTTCGTTACCAAGGCTCCACATAAACACGCAGGGGTTATTTCTGTCCCTAAGAACCATGCGCTGCATTCTGTCTACAACGGCATCCGTCCACATCGGATTACTGCCCGGCACGCCTTTGCGCCGCACGCCATGGCTCTCCACTTCGCATTCATCCATTACATAAAAGCCGTATTCATTGCACATTTTGTAAAAATAAGGATCGTCAGGGTAATGCGAAGTACGTATGGAATTGATATTATTCTGTTTCATAATATCCAGATCCTGCGTGTACCGCTCACGGGGAACAGCCCAGCCGTGATCCGGATCAAAGTCATGGCGGTTTACACCCCGGATCATGAGCGGCATGCCGTTAAAATAGATCTTTTCCCCTTTGATCTCCACCTGCTTGAAACCGACTTCGTAAGTTTTTACGGCATAAACGTTTTCATCTATGCTCAAAATAATGACAAGCGTATAAAGATTCGGCGTTTCGGCAGACCATTTCTTAGGATTTTTCACTTCCGCTTTCATAAAAAAATCCGTTGTGGTATGGCCGAGTTTCTGCGTTTCCTCGCCGATCTCAATCTCCCTGCCCGTATCGGAAATCAGATACGCTTTGCAGGTGGCGCTGCCGTTTAAAGCAGCATAATTTTCAATGTGAATATCAAGAGACGCAACGGCATCCTTATAGAAATTATCAAACTTGGTTCTGAAAAAGAAGTCTCTGATTGCCGCAGGACTTTCTGCAAAAATATAGACCTCTCTGTAAATGCCGCAGAGCCACCACATATCCTGATCTTCAAGATACGTGCCGTCCGTATACCGGTACACCTTGGCGCAAACGATATTTTCTTCGCCAGTTTTCACAAATTTGGTGATATTAAATTCATGCGGCGTCATAGAGCCTTGGGAATAGCCCACATAATTGCCGTTAACATACACTTCAAGACCGGCTTTGCACGCGCCGAAGTGAATAAAGATCTCTCTTTCTTTCCACTCTTTATCCAAAGCAAATGTTTTTCTGTAAAAGCCGATTTCCTGCATTTTATGGTCTATTTTCGGGATACGGTGTTTGCTTCTGCTGATCGCGCGCGGAAACGTGCTTGCGTAATAATACGGCACAGAATAGCCCTCTGTTTGCCAGACGGAGGGCACCTTTATCTCTCCCCACTCGGCATCATTGAAACCGGGATCCTCAAAATTCTGCGGCTGGTTTTCAAGACCCCTCTGCCAATAAAATTTCCACATTCCGTTTAGGGAAAGCTTATATCTGCTCTCCTCGCCGGACAAAGCGGAATCCACATCATCGTATGGCATGGCAATCACATGGCCATCCTCTTTATTTACTTTGATCACTTTCGGATCTTCCCAAATCTGCTTTTCCATAAATTTCTCCCACTGCTTAGTAAAATTAGAAAATAAGTTTATTTACATAATATATGATTTTATAAGAAAAGTCAACAAAACAGGCAAGATATTATAGACAAGTTTGATGAATCTGTGCTATAATTCAAATTGAAAAAATTTTCTGAAAACTTATAGTTGTGTGCGCCTGCAAAACGGAGGTAAATATATGATAGAAAGAGTTACCAAAGAGAATCTTGAGGAATATGAAAATTTCATCCAACGCCACCCAAAGGGGCTGTTTCAGCACTCTTCCAAATGGGCAAAGGTAAAATCAGCGTGGAAATGGGAAGCGATCATGCTGAAAGACGACAGCGGCAATATCAAAGGCTCCGCAGCGGTCCTGATCCGGTTTGTGCCGGTAATCAAAAACGCGCTGTTTTACGTTTGCCGCGGCTTTGTTGCGGATGAAGATGATTTTGATACGTTTGACAAACTATTTGACGGGCTACTTGCGCTTGCAAAAGAGTACAAAGCCTACTGCATAAAAATAGACCCGGAGATCACCGTTGCACACACGGCGTACAAAAAGCATCTAATCAATAAAGGCTTTGCTGAACTTAACCCGGGATGTTTGGATTTTGAAAACGTGCAGCCGCGTTTTGTTTATTGCTTTGATTACAACGGCATGAATGAAGAGGAGCTGATGCTTACATTTAAGCCGGACTACAGAAACAGAATCCGCAAAGCACCGAAAAAGGGTGTGGAAGTAAAGGTTATGGGAACAGAAGCACTGGCCGACTTTGTAAGAATCATGCAGGAGACCGGCGAAAGAGACGGCTTTTCCACCCGGCCGAAATGGTATTTTGAAAAGATCCTCAACTGTATGGGAGAGGATGCAAGGCTGTATATGGCGTATTATGATGGGCAGGCAATTGCGGGCACCATTGCCATAAAATGGGGCAAAAACGTAATGAAGTACCAGTACGGCGCGTCCTCCAACGCACACAGAAATGTATATCCCAACTACGCACTGCAATGGGCAATGATGAAATGGGGCCTTGAATGCGGATGCGCAGTATACGATTTCGGCGGGATCAGCGGTGACTGCCAGAACCCTGAGAATCCGCACTACGGGCTTTGGAGATTCAAACACGGTTTTGGCGGATATATGAAAGAATTTATTGGCGAATTTGACTATGTGATCAACAAACCGGTTTACAGACTTTACAACCTTGCCATGGAGTTAAAGAAGAAATTAAGATGAGCAGATACGTAATTGAAAAAGAGAAACTGAAAGAAAATATAGAATTTATTAAGCAAAAAGCCGGCGTACCCGTGATCGGCGTTGTAAAAGGAAACGGTTACGGTTTTGGAATCAGAGAATTTACATCCGTTCTGAAAGAAAACGGAATAACATTTTTTGCCGTTACCGAAGTTACGGATATTCCCGTTTTAAAAGAGATCTTGGATGAAAAAGACAGCCTTCTTGTGATGCGATCCACCTGTATTGAAAGCGAAGCCAGGCAGATTGCGGGGAGCGGCTGTATTGCCACGATCGGTTCCCGAGCGGCATGCCGGGTAATGGAGAAGGTTGCCGATGAACTTGACACTACGGTAAAATGCCATTTAAAAATAGACACCGGCATGGGCAGATATGGTTTTATGCCCAGCGAAATCTCCAAGGCGATAGAATGTTATAAAATGCCTCACCTGAAATTTACCGGCATTTACACGCATTTTTCAAGCGCGTTTCGAAACGCTGAACTGACAAAAGCCCAGCTTGCCGTGTTTAAAGACTGCATAGCGCAGATAAAAAACGCAGGCTTTGAAACCGGAATGGCACACTGCGCCAACTCCCCCGCTCTGCTGAATGTTGACGGTGTTTCTATGGGCGCAGTTAGGATCGGCTCGGCATTTACCGGCAGAGTGATCACCAAAGCCAAAACGCCCCTGCACCGCCTTGGCAGGCTGGAAGCGGAAGTGGTAGACGTTAAGACCGTTCCGGCAGGTTACGCCATCGGTTATAACGGACTTTTTAAAACGAAAAGAGAAACGAAGATCGCGATTGTGCCGATCGGGCATTATGACGGATTCGGTCTTGAGAAAGAACGAGAGACTGCTGATCTGCACTACGTACTTTCCGCCGCCAAGCAATTTGTAAAAAAGAAACAGATGTATATGCGGATAAACGGAAGAATGTTTCATGTGATCGGTGAGATCGGGCTTTCTCACACGGCGGTAGATATTACGGATTCCGATGTAAAAGCGGGAGACACGGCAAGCGTGGATCTCTCCCCTCTTATGGTAAACCCCAGGCTGGAAAGAGTTTATATTTAAAGAAACGGTCTGAGTTATTTGCTCAGACCGTTTTTTATAAATAAATTTCTTTAATGGATGAAATACAATTTTTATACTTTTACAGACGCAAGATATTCTTCTGCAAAATGGACTGCAACCGCACCATCACTTACCGCGGTAACGACCTGACGCAGTGGTTTTGTACGCACATCGCCTACGGCAAAAACGCCCGGTACACTCGTTACAGTTGTTTCATCCGCTTTGATATAGCCGCTTTCATCCAAAGCAATCTGCCCTTTCAAAAACGCAGTAGACGGCGTTCTTCCGATACTGACAAAAATCCCGTCAGCAGGCAGTTCAAACTGAGCGCCGCTGAGCACATTTCTGATCACTGCGCCGGAAATTCTGCCGTCTCCAACCAGACCGGAAGGCACACTGTTCCACAAAATCTCAACATTATCCGCTTTAAAAAGCGGATCGGAAAGGATCTTTTCCGCTCTTAACTGATCTCTGCGGTGAACAAGATACACCTTTTTGGCAAGCCTGGAAAGATAGAGCGCATCAGCAACTGCCGTGTTTCCTCCACCAACCACGATCACGGTTTTGTCTTTATAAAATCTGCCGTCACAATGTGCGCAGTAGTGCACGCCTTTTCCGATATACGCATGCTCGTTTTCCAGACCGAGTTCGCGCGGGTCCGCCCCGGTTGAAAGCACAACGGCTTTTGCATACATATGCGCAGAGGCAGTGCGGATCTCTTTGATCTTTTTTGTTAAATCAACAGACGATACCTCGCCAAAAACCGTTTTTGCACCGAAACGCTCCGCCTGTTTTTGCATATTCATGCCAAGTGTAAATCCGTCAACACCCTGCTCAAAGCCGGGATAATTATCAATCACATCCGTAAGCGCCATCTGGCCGCCTGCACCTGCTTTTTCAACAAGGGCAACATCCAGACCGGCGCGTGCAGCATAAAGCGCTGCGGTATATCCGGCGGGACCGCCGCCGATGATGATCATATCATAAACATGTTCCATACCCATACCTCCTTTTCTGAATTCTATTATACACATATTTTCACCGTATTTCCGTGATTTGATCACACAGCACGCCGCAAAGTTGACAAAAAATAAAATTGAGAGTATATTTTTTGTATAAAGTCTTTGGAGGCGCAACATGAAAATCGCAGTAACTTACGATGAAAGCGGAAATATCTTTCAGCATTTTGGAAAGACGCAGCAGTTCAAGATCTTTGAAATGGAAGACGGAAAGATTCTGAACAGCGAGGTTGTAGACACAAACGGCACTGGCCACGGTGCGCTTGCCGTATTTTTAAAAGCCCTAAGAGTGAAGGCGTTGATCTGCGGCGGGATCGGAGCCGGTGCGCAAAACGCACTGGCGGACGCCGGAATCCAGCTATACGGCGGAGTAAGCGGCAGCGCGGACGCCGCTGCACAGGCATTTTTAAAAGGCGAACTGAAATACAATCCTCAAATTCACTGTGATCATCACAACGCGGAGCACAATCACGAACACCACTGCGCGCACGGAGATTGCTCCGGCAATTCCTGCAAATAAAAACAGACGCGCCGAATCGGCGCGTTTTGTATTACGGAGAAACTATGAAAGAATCTATATTTGAACCTGTGCTCAAGGAAAAATTCCCTTTTTGGAGTGAACTTCCCGAACAGGACAGAGAATATTTAAGCGCCAACACCCGTGCGCTTACCTATCCGAAAGGCACGATGATTCATGACGGCGCGGAATGTTCCGGAGTCATACTGGTCAGGACGGGCTGTCTGCGTGTCTACATGACCTCAGAAAGCGGAAAAGAGGTTACGCTTTACAGGCTGTATCCGGGCGATATGTGCATGCTTTCCGCATCCTGCGTGATCGAAGCGATCACGTTTGACGTTACAATTGACGCCGAGGAAAACAGCGAGTGCTGCGTAATCAGCGCCGGCGCGTTTTCAAAAGTTGCAGATAAAAATCCGCAGTTAAAGATTTTTTCCCTTGAAACAACGGTCAGCCGTTTTTCAGACGTCATGTGGGTATTGCAGCAAATCCTTTTTATGAGTATGGACAAGCGACTTGCCGTATTTTTGCTGGACGAGCATGCAAGAACCGGTAAAAACACCATAGAACTCACGCACGAGCAGATTGCAAAATACATTGGATCTGCCCGTGAGGTTGTTTCGCGTATGCTGAAATACTTTTCAAACGAAGGGATCGTTTCCGTTTCCCGGAAAGGGATCACAATAACCGATAAAGAGAAACTGAGGAAATTAGCCCTCTAACATTTTGAGGATCTGCTCTTTTGGTCTTGCGCCAACGGATTCCTGCACAATCCTTCCGTTTTTCATAACGATCAGCGTAGGGATGCTGCCCACCCCGAAATCTGCCGCGAGTTTTGTTTCTTCATCCACGTTAATCTTGCCTACAAGATATTGTGGATTTTCCTCTGCGATCTCATCCACGATCGGCGATACCATTCTGCACGGGCCGCACCAGTCGGCGTAAAAATCAAGCAGAACTGTTTTCTCACTGTTTTTTACGGTTTCAAAATTATTCAAATTTACTTTTAATACTGACATTTTTATCATCCTTTCTTTTGTTTGTGTTTATAGTATATCCTGCTTAAAAGATATTTTCAGTGACCAGATCACATAACAGCAAAAAGCCGCCCTTGCAGGGCGGTTTTTTATTTAAAGATTTTCAGGATTCTTTTTTCCAATTTTCTTTCGTAAAGGATCATAAAATTTTTGAGCAGGAATTCATACAGCACAAACGTAACATTCATAAGAACAGTGAAAAGGATAATCATGGCGGCAGAGAAGTTTCCGTCCTCAAAAAACGGGATTCCAAAAATGAAATACGCAATACATTCAACGGCGGCGACAGCCAGATTAAAAATCAGTAATTTAACAATATTTCTAATCAGTTTAAACTTAATTTTATCAATATTGCTTTTGATAATCGGATAATAACCAAAAAACAGGGTGTACATTAAAACCGATTCTTTATCCGGAACCAAAATGATTGATAGTATACTCACGGCAATATATACGCACCAAGCACACGAGGACGAAAATGTTCTTTTAAGAAACATCATAACCAGTCCGAGTATCATGGGAACAGCATAGGTAAACACATAAAAAATGCCGGAACAAAGCATAACGGCAACAGAAAGTGCGGCGCAAACTCCACCAACAGCCGCCTGAACGGATTTTTTCATAACATCACCTACCTATATTATACAATTAAATGTGTATTTATTGTAAATTATTCGTAAACTCTTGTGTTCTATATTCAAAATAATATTTACTTTCTAAAAAAAAATAGTTATAATAGATAAAAATACTTCGTTTGAGGGTGTCAGTGAATGATAAAAAAATTCAGCGCAATATTTTTATGTATTTGTTTGCTTGCCGGATGCTTTGCAGCATGCAGTGATGAGGCGGAAACCGCGGACACAGCCGGCGGTCTTTCTGACAGCATTTCGGAATACGGTTTTGAGCAGGATGAAAACGGCAATACCGTTGCCGTTCTTTATGAGGACGGGAAAGCATATGTTCTTGACGCCGAAGGCAATAAGACCGGCGAAGTGATCGATAATCCGCAGAATATGCCTGCAGAAGACAAGCAAAACAGCGGCTCCGGCGAGAATACGGAACCGAGTTCCGGTCCTGACAGAGTAACGGACAGAGAAGATGTCAGCAATAATACGGGAAACGGCTCGGGAACAACGAGTGCGGAACTTACAACTCTGCCGATGAATGAAGACAAAGTTCCCACCACTTCGGACAGCGGCAACACGGTCAAATTCAGTGATAAAGATGTAAAGACCGTTACCAATATGCTGGAAGTACCGTATCTCTATACAGCCAGTTACGAAAGCAACCAGAATGTGCCGATAGAGATTGCAACGCATGTTGCGTGCTGGATGCTCCAGAGAGAAAATTTAGATACCAACAATTTTGCAAGCGGCACGGTTGTGATTGACCTTTTCAATTACTTTGCAAGAACGGTTGTATCTTTTAAAACAAAATGCAATTCCTGCACATCAAGCGGTACCGACGTTGCCAATCCGGCACCGATCACATATAACAGCACCAGTGATACATTTACCGTTACGGGCAGTTCGTATGAGAGCCCGACTCACAGAGTCAATATTACACAGATACAGGATCTTGGCAATAACAACTATTATAAAGTGATTGCCAATGTAGACGGAATTGATTCCGGCTGCAAGGCTACAACACTTGTTGCCGTTATACAGAAAAACAAACTGGACACTTCACTTGGGTTCTCAATTAAAGCATTAAAATGGAGTTAAAAAAAGCCGCCATATGGCGGCTTTTTTTATGTAGTTTTCTGTTTGTCAACAAATTCCGTTTCTCTTGCCGTGAGTTCTGCCCATGCAGGCTTAAACCCGCAGTTTACGGCATTTCTCATAGATATAATGTTTGACCACGCAGCACAGTAAAACGGTATTTTTCCTAATTTAAAAATCTCTGACGCGAGGCGGCTTGTCAGCGCGGCGGCAATTCCTTTTCGCCGGTATTGAGGAAGAACATCTACACCGATCTGATACATTTCTTTACAATCCTTCGAACAGCCGGCAAGGCCAATCAGCTGATCACCGTCATACGCGCCCACCGCCATTACATCCAGATGCTTATTTTCTTTTCTGGAAAGCGCGTTGCTCCATTCAGGAAGATACAACGCTTTAAGATCTTCCCTTTTTAATAGTTTAGTTGGAAATCTGCATTCCAGTATTCTGAATCTGTTTAAATCAGGCAAAAAATATTCACCCATATAACATGTCTTGAGTCCGTATTCAGATAAGAAATCATCCAAATGATGGAGTTGGGGTGTTTCAAAAAGATGAAAATCCTTATTTTTTAGAAAGTCCGTTACCGGATCTTTCAGACTTTCACTGACCTGCGCAACGATATTTCCGCCGTAAGTGACCAGATCGCACGCCAACGGCAGCGGAACATAACTTCTGGCTTTTGGATTTTTTCTTGAAATAACAACGATATTCTCTGATTTAAGAAAATCAGCGGGAGAGCAGTTACAGTCTTCAGCAGACTGCGCAAGCGCGATTTTAAATATATCTTTGTTCGTCATGAGCACCTAAGATAAAACGGTCTCCGCCAAAGGCGAAGACAGTTTGTTATCAATAAAGTTTTTTTCCGCATTCTATATCCGCGATCTGATCAATTCTGGTTTGATGCCTGCCGCCTTCAAACTCCGTATGCAGGAACACATCCACAAGCTCCTCGGCAAGGCCTGAACCGACTACGCGCGCTCCAAGGCAAAGGCAGTTTGCATCATTATGCGCACGTGTGTATTTTGCGCTGAAATAATCCGAGCAGGCTGCGGCACGTATTCCTTTTACTTTATTGGCAGCCATGGAGATCCCGATACCTGTACCGCAAAACAGCAACGCTTTTTCGCACTTGCCGCTGACAACGGCATCACAGGCTTTTTGCGCGGCAATGGCATAATCGTACCGTTCCGCTGAATAACAGCCAAAATCCTGATAGACCACACCAATGGAATCCAGATATTTCATGATTTCTACCTTGAGCGGGAAACCCGCATGATCCGAACCTAAAGCAAGCATACTCTTTCTCCTCAATCTTTTCTTTTTAATTTCAGTTCCCGTTCCGCCTGGCTTGGTCTTAAATAGACCGGCATCAAAGCGGACGCGGAAATTTTTTCTTTATTTTGCGCCGCGGCTGCAACACCCAATCCATTCTGGTACACTTTATCACGCTGCGCAAGTTCGCAGTGATCCGTATGCAAAGCCGAGTAAAACAATGCAGCGCCATCCCCTGCAACAATCACTCTTTCATATTGCTTTAATTCCTCTGCAAGATCGGCTGCGGCGATCGCTCTGTCCTTACAAAGCCGCGTGATTTTACCGTTTTCCGAACGAAACAGCGCATTATAAAACTGCATTCGGCGCGCATCCATCACAGCGCAGATCACGGCATTTTCATCGGTAAAATTATAGGCGATTGCCTCCAGCGTGGAAACGCTGATACAAGGTGTATTGTATGGAAATGCAATGCCCTTAACGGTGGCAACGCCGATACGAACACCGGTAAACGAACCTGGGCCTGCTGTTACGGCAATGGCGTCCAGATCAGAAAACGAGTGGCCATGCATTACGCTCTCAATAAGCGGCAGAAGCGTTTCACTGTGCGTTAGGCCGTTATTTATAAATTCACTTTTAATTACATGATCTCCGTTTGTAAGCGCAGCAGACGCCGTTACAGCGGAAGAATCAACGGACAGTAACAGCATTACTCCATTTCACCTTTTTTATAGATTTTAAATTCCCTGACATTTTCTGAAATTTTGGAAATATCGATTATGATTGCATCATCCGGGAGCGCACCAAAAACATTTTCCGCCCACTCCACGGCAATATAGGCTCCGGAATCCAGGCAGTCAAAAAAGCCGGTTGAATAAAGATCGTCCCATCCGTCTACACGGTACATATCAAAATGATACAGCGACGCGGAATCACCGATATACTGGTTACAAATGGCAAAAGTGGGAGAAGAGACATCGCAGTCTATGCCAAGCCCTTCAACGAGACCGGAAACAAAAGCTGTTTTCCCGGCGCCGAGATCACCTAAAAACGCAATGACTGTGCCTTTTGGGAGATCCGCCGCGAAACCTTTTGCAAAATCCACGGTTTCCTGCCTGTTGTGAGAAAGAAAATAGCGCATATCAAAACAGACCTATCGTATTGCCGTTTTTATCAATATCAATGCTGTAAGCTGCCGGCTGTTTGGAAAGGCCGGGCATCGTCATAACCGATCCGGTTCTGCAAACCACAAAACCGGCGCCGTTTGAAAGCTCAACCGATTCGATATGAAGTATAAAACCGCTTGGCCTGCCAAGCAGTTTTGCGTTATCGGAAAGGCTGTACTGCGTTTTCGCAATGCAGACCGGCATCTGCCCAGCGCCGAGTTTCTCAAATTCAGCAATGCTTTTTTTAGCTGACGCGGAATAATCCACGCCGTCCGCACCGTAGATCTCTTTTGCAATCGTTTCGATCTTTTCCTCAATGGAAAGATCAAGGGGGTAAAGCGGATGATAATGGCTTTCCCCTTCACAGGCTTTTACCACTTTTTGAGCAAGATCAACGGCGCCATCGGAACCTTCTGCAAAACATTTGGTAACGGCAACATCAGCGCCTTTTTCCGCGCAATAATCCTTAATAAACTGAATCTCCGCATCGGTATCTGCATAGAAATGGTTGATTGCCACAACAACTTTTACACCGAATTTTTTAAGATTATCTATATGTGCGCCTAAATTTACGGAGCCTTTTTTCAGCGCGTCCATATTTTCTTTTGTAAGATCTTCTTTGGCGACGCCGCCGTTATACTTCATGGAGCGAACCGTAGAAACAAGCACAACACAGTTTGGTTTAAACCCGGCAAGGCGGCATTTGATATCCAAAAACTTTTCCGCGCCGAGATCAGACCCGAACCCTGCCTCAGTAATGCAGTAATCCCCAAGTTTCAGAGCGGCTTTTGTTGCGCGCACGCTGTTACAGCCATGGGCAATATTCGCAAACGGGCCGCCATGCATGATTGCGGGATTATTCTCAAGCGTTTGAACCAAATTCGGCTTGATCGCGTCTTTTAAAAGAACAGTCATTGCGCCGTTTGCCTGAATATCGCGGCAGTAGACCGGCTTGCCGTCATACGTATAGGCAATCAAAATATTGCCGAGGCGTTCTTTCAAATCAAACAGATCAGATGCAAGGCAAAGGATTGCCATCACTTCAGACGCTACAGTAATAATGAAATGATCCTCCCGCGGCACACCGTTTACAGCGCCGCCGAGTCCGCACACGATATTTCTGAGGGCGCGATCATTCATATCCAAGCAACGCTTAACCAATATTTTTCTGGGATCAATACAAAGTTCATTTCCCTGCTGGATATGGTTATCCAAGATCGCGCACATCAGATTATTCGCACTTGTGATCGCATGCATATCACCGGTAAAATGAAGATTGATATCTTCCATCGGCACAACCTGGCTGTAACCGCCGCCGGCGGCACCGCCCTTGATGCCGAAAACAGGACCCAATGACGGCTCACGCAGGGCAATAACGGCATTTTTGCCGATTTTACGCATACCGTCTCCCAAACCTATTGTAACGGTGGTTTTGCCCTCCCCTGCCGGCGTGGGATTCACGGCGGTAACAAGAATAAGTTTGCCGTCCTGCTCTGTTTCAATTCTGTTCAGGAGCGAATCGGAAAGCTTGGCTTTATAACTTCCGTACTGTTCGATCTCCTCTTCCTTTATACCTGCTGTTTTGGCAACCTCAGTGATCTTTTTCATATTTGCGCGGCGCGCGATCTCTATATCAGACAACATATGAACTCTCCCAAAACTGAATATTTTTCCTTTGTGTGAATTTATTATATCATAAAAATAAATTATTTCAACACTTATTAAATTTGCTTGCATTTAATAATTAATAATAATATAATAGACTTAATCTTGTTATCCACGGAGGTGAAGCATTGAACACGCTGCAGAAAAAAACAAACGCGTTTGATTTTTTCTCAGGCCTTGATATATTTACGATCATAACTGCGCTTACCGCCTCCGCATACGGGCTTTCGCTTGTATACAGCGCAACCTATTCTTCTTTGAGTGACGGCGAGCTGATTTCAAGGGAACTGCTTGCAATGCTGATCACCGTTTCGGGCGGTGTTGTGATCGCCATCGTGCTATCCGTAATAAACTACGAGTTCATCAGCAAACTCTGGCCGTTTATAGCGGCTGCCTGCGTTATACTGATGATCGTTACTTTCATTTTCGGTGAGGCACCGTCCGCCAGAGACACAGCAAGAAGCTGGCTGCGTATCGGTTCTTTTACGATACAGTCCTCCGAGATCATGAAAGTCGGTTTTATCATTTCCTTTTCTTATCATTTAGATATGGTAAAGGAAAAAATAAACAAGCTGAAAACGATCATTCCGCTCGTCATCCACGGGCTGATACCGATAGGGCTTGTTATCCTGACCGGAGACGCAGGTTCCGCGCTGATCTTTCTGATCCTGTTTATCGGCATGCTGTTTATGGCAAAAATAAACATCGGTTATTTTATTGCCGGTTTCTGTGCCATTATCGTGGGATTTATGGTTGCGTGGAAAACGAATCTGATTTCCGGAATACAAAGGCAAAGGATTGTTGCCCTGTTTTATCCTGAACATTATGAAGACGTTATGTACCAGCAAAACAACGCCAAGATCGCCATCGGAAGCGGCGGCTGGTTTGGGCAGGGATTTCTTAACGGCAGAATGACGCAAACAGGAAGAGTACCGGAAAACCAGAACGATTTTGTATTATCCGTTGCCGGCGAAGAACTTGGTTTTGTTGGCGCCATGGCAGTGATCCTTTTACTGGCACTGTTGATCATCCGGGTCTTTTCCGCCGGACTCAAGGCAAGAGACAATGTAGGATACTTGATGTGTATGGGCGTGGGGATCATGCTGCTTGCACAGGTATTTGTAAACGTAGGAATGGAACTTTCACTTTTGCCCTGTATCGGTATAACGCTGCCGTTGTTTTCATCCGGCGGCTCCTCCAGTTTGAGTATCTATCTTGCACTCGGTATTGTTCTTTCTGTATACAGGTACAGTAAAAATCAAACCAAATCACTGTTTTATTCAGATTAAAAACCCTTTTGCGTAAGCAAAAGGGTTTTTGTTTATGCTTGATTCAATTACAATTACGACGCCGTAACATTGATTCTGACGCTGTAACTGCCGTATATCCATACATCAGGCGCATCGGTAACGGAAACGGACAGCGCATATTCAGCTGTGCCTTCATTCAGTTTATCGGATTCACGCCTTAGATCACAACTCAGCACAAGATTTGCAGTTGTCAGATTTTCCAGCGCCTCCGGGCTGCCGACAACGGTAATCGTTGCATCCGGCAGACTGACCGCCTGCGCCGTAAAGCCGTCCGGCGCATTCACGGTTACATCAGAGGCAGAAACGCGGATATCGCGCGTTTCAAAATTATCCGGCACAGTTACAGTAACGATAATCTCTTCCGTTCCGTCCAGCACGACAACACCGTTCAGATTGGAAAGATTAAACGTAAATTCATTTTCTCCGGAACGGATTGTTGAAAAATCAATGTCTCCAAGATCAAGCACGGCATCGCCTTCACTGTCTAAAACGCCTGCCTGCACCCTGCTGACTGAATATTGAATATCCACGATATTCTGCACGTTCACAGGCGCATTTACAAGATTTACCTGCGGTGTTAGATTTTCCACTTTGAGGATCGGCACATTCGCGCTGACCGTGTTTTCAAACGTGATATAGTCAAGCTGGTTGCCGTTTGCATCCAGTGCAACGGGGGCAAGATCCACAAGCTGAGATTCCGTAAGGCCGCTGTCCAAACTGATAGTAGCCTCTACCCTGTCCACCTGGGAAACATAGGTTCTTGGCCCACCCACAAGGATAGTATCCTCGCTCAGCGTGGTTGTGCCCGCCACATAACCATCCGCGCAAAAATCCGTGTTGGAATATTTCAGTTCAACCGGGAAACTCTGCTCCTGATAGACATCGTAAAGCCCGGCAATGGATGTGGGATAATAACTCTCGATCGTAAACTCGTCATTCCCGCGCGCGGCAACCAATATCTGAACAGACTGGTAACCGGCAGAAGTTACGGTATCCGTGCGCAGAGACGCGGAAATATCGTCCGCCGTTATATCTCTGGCAAGATAACGCTGGCAGGATACGGTTACATCAACCGTGATATCCGTTGAATCAAAATACTGGATACCGAGCTGCTCTGCAAGTGTGCCGGAAAAATCAACCGTTACGGGAACCGTTACGGACTTGGTGGTTTCCGGGCTCAGATTAATGGATGTTGCGATCCATATGGTAATTGCGGCAATGATGGACAGCACAATCAAATATTTGTCATTATAAATCAGTTTTCGTAATGAAAACTTGCCTTTTCTTGATTTCTTGTTTTCGGAAGGCATTATTTTTTCACCCTCCTTACAAGTTTAGTTATAATCTTGTCATCAGAAGATGAACCGCTCGGAATAAATGTGCTCATCAGGATATCTCTTAATTCGCCGTCAGAAATATCGTTAGAGAGAACACCGCCGCGCGCTACAGATATTGCACCTGTTTCTTCCGAAACGACCACAACAATTGCGTCGCTTTCTTCAGACAATCCGACCGCGGCTCTGTGCCTTGTGCCAAACTTGGATTTAAGCGGCTTTTTGGTAAGCGGCAGGATACATCCGGCGGCAATGATTTCTCCGTTACGGATGACCATAGCGCCGTCGTGCAGGGGTGTTTTGGGATAAAAGATATTTTCGATCAGTTCCCTTGACGCCTTTGCGTTGAGGACGGTACCGCTGTCAATCACATTGCCTAACAGAGTGTTATTTTCAAACACGATCAGGGCGCCCGTTCTTGTATCGCTCATATTGGAGCAGGCTTTGATCGTGCATTCAATGGCATTCTGGATCTCTGTTAATTCAACGGCAACGCCGGGGTGAATGATCGTTTTAAAATTCTTTCTTGCAGTGCCTTTACCGACCTGTTCCAAGATCTTTCTGATCTCCGGGGCAAACAAAACAAACACGATCAGAATAATATTGTTGAAAATCATTCTGAAGATATTTGTGGAGGCCTCCATGCCCAGAAGATTTACAATAAGATAGATTATGGCAACGAACATGATGCCCTTTACAAGCTGCATTGCCCTTGTTTCCCTAATGATGCGGACACAAAGATAGATCATGATCGAAACAAGCACAATATCTAAAAAATCAGCAAATCTGAACGTGGAGAAAACGCTGAATATTCTGTTGAAAAATTCAGAAATACTTTCCTGCATTTGACTACATCCGTTTCTTTTTTTAATTATTTATATTTTAGCATAATTTTTATTAATAATAAAGCGCAAATCAAAGTTTTTTTAAAGTATTTAAAAAAACTTCACAATCTTTTTGCGTGTTAAAAAGAGACGGGCAGAGACGGACTGTGCCTCTATCCAACGTGCCGAAAAATTCATGCGCAAGCGGCGAGCAATGGTAGCCGGCACGAACCGCAATATCGTTTCCGGCAAGAAAAGCGGCAACTTTTTCGCTTGAATAATCTTTATAATTAAAGGAAACAATGGGCGCAGATTTACCGTTGAGCGGTCTTGGCGTATATAATATTGCATTCGGATCCTGATCCAGCCCGTCATACAGAAGCCGGGCTGCTCTCATTTCATGATTATAGATATTCCGCATGCCTTTTTCGTGAATAAAATCTATACCGGCACCAAGTGAAATTATGCCGCTGTTATTTAATGTTCCCGATTCAAAACGATCAGGCATAAAATCCGGCTGCTGCGCATCAAGCGAATTGCTTCCGGTTCCGCCCTCCATAAAGGGATTCAGCTTAACCCCCTCGCGAACCGCCATAAAGCCCGTTCCCATCTGCCCGAGCAGGCATTTGTGCCCCGGCGCGCACAGAATATCAAAATGATCCGTTTCAGAATGCAGCGGCATGATGCCTGCCGTCTGCGCGCCGTCAACAATAAAACGTATATTATGCTTTCTCGCCTGTTCCCCGATTTTCGCAATGGGAAAAACAACGCCGAAAACATTTGATGCAGACATGCAAACGATGAGGCTGGTATTTGGTTTGACACGAGAAACAAAATTGTTTACGCACACGGTATCGTCCTCATTATAGTCTGCAATATCCAAGTCAATAATCCCATCGTTTTTCAGTTTGCTGACTACGCGCCACACTGCATTGTGCTCAAGGGACGAGATAATGACATGATCCCCTCTCTTTACAGAGCCTTTGATTGCGGCGTTTAATGCCTCGGTGCAGTTTTTAGTGAACACTATATTTTGCGGCGCAAAGCCGAACATAGCGCCTGTTTTTTCACGAACGGAAAATATTTTTTCCGCCGCCTTAACTGACTGCCTATATCCTCCTCTTCCGGAATTAAAGCTGAAATTACGGATTGCGTTAAATGCGCTTTGCATTACCATTCTCGGTTTCGGATAAGAGGTTGCGCCGTTATCAAAATAGATCATACGCTCTCAACCCCCAAAACACGGATGCCTGCCCTATTTAGGACGGATACAGCCTTATCCGCATCCTCAACCATAAGAACGTAACCGCACCCGTCGCCGGGTTTTGGATCTTCAAGCCGCTTGATCTGCGCTTTTAGCGATTGCGCGTGCAGGGCGGATCTTGCCCGCTGCGCATTTGTGATACTGCCGATTTTGATATAGTAAAACATATGTTAAAACCCCATTTCAAGTCATACTACATCCTATGCCGAAGTGCGGTTTATGTTTATTGCAGGATAAAAAAATCAGGTATGAAAACACATACCTGATTTTATAAAATTATTATTTATCTATTAAAACCTCTATAAACCCTGTATTTTCAAAGCATATCGCCAATTAAATTTTCAAACCTTGTGTATTTTCCCTTGTTTTTGCCCTCACAAGCCGAACCAAGGGATTAATTTGTCCCAATACCAAACCGTTTTTTTCGGTGGGTAATCAGTCCCCGACGTTTGAAAGCGAAATACACCCTTCGCACAAACCTGTGGTTGGTGCAAAGGATATTTGTAATTACTCCGCTTTTAAGTATTCAGCAAAAAAGAATAAAGGCAAGTCGCTATTTTTATTTATTCCATCGTACGAAACAGGTTCACAAGTTTCTTTTAATACAAATCCGTTTTTTGCCGCAACATTTAAGTAATAGGATAATGGACGATGAAAATGCTCTGTCTCTCCCCAAAACTCTTGCGTACATTGATAGGGTTTAATATACTTATCCATTACTTTAGCATACCGGTATCCATTTTCATCTTTCTGCCAATGGCAATCATAAAATGCGGGATGAACTATTGAATAATACAATATCCCCCCTGTTTTAAGTATCCTTTTACATTCCGAAAAAACAAAATCAATGTCTTCAATATCCATTAATACTTGATTGGAGAATACAACGTCAAACTGATTGTTTTCAAAAGTAAACGGCATTGTGATATCCATAACAGAAAACTCAGTAATAGGGTATCGTTCTCGAGCCAATTCAATCATTTTTTCAGAACCGTCAACTCCTATTGCATCTGCCCCAATGCTTCGGAAATAATCCGTAAAAAAACCATAGCCGCAACCAAGGTCTAATATTTTTTCCCCATAAAAATGCTTAAATCGGTCTTGTACTACTCTTTTGTTGCTTTCTACAAATTCTGAGCGTTCTTGACCTTTCATATATTTTGAAGCAGCACTATTCCATTGTTTTATTATATTTACCATTTTTTCATCTCCAGCTTCAAATAATATAAATTTGTCTTCCCTTGTTTTTGCCCTTATAAGCCGTCAGGGAAAGAGTAAGCTTATGTGAAATCATATAAAAGGATAAGACAGACACATTGTGATAAATCCTTTATTTTCAAGGCTTTTGGAGAATTTTATTGATAACCTATGGAAAGCAATAGCCTCTCATACTTTTATGGTTTTCAAATTATAATTTATCGTTTTTCTTGTTTGATTTTTTTTCTGACTTAAGAGCTTTTTTACGTGCCTTTTCTGCCTTTCTTGCCTCCAGTTCAGCCTCCTGCTCTTTTCTCTTAAGCGCGGCAAGTTCTTCTTTTTCACGATCTTCGGCATCCGCATTGATCTTTGCCTCCTCATAAAGATCGGCAATTTCTTCAAAGTGGCTGTAATTTTCTTTCTGAAGAAGAAGTTTTCTTGCGTCAATATACGGCTTTGCGGCGCGGTTGAACTGCGCAAATTCATCCATTTTGCTCTTTTCTTTTTTACGGATTTCCTTAAGCTGCGCATTCAGATCCTTGATCTCTGCCTTAATGCGGATCAACTCCTCTTTATTGTCCGCTTTTTTCGCGTCAGACTTCTGCTGAACAAGATCAAAGATCTTCTTTTCAATAGCGTCTTCCTCATCAAAAATGGCAGTAAGATCCGCCATATCAGGCTCAACGAAATCATTGATGGAACCATAATATTTTTCAAACGCCTTTTTCGCCGAGATCTTCTTTTTAGCAAGTTCCACTTCAAATTTGCGGAATTCTTTTTCTTCTTCCGTATTCTTTGGAAGTGCCTTTGCCTTTGCAAGATCCGACTTAAGATCTGCAAAAGAAACGTCTACGATACCTTCGATTCCGGCATCGTATATATTTTGATAAACTTCGATCTCATGCTTAAAAAGATCGGAATCAAATTTATCCAGTTCTTTACATACAAACTTGGAAATATCGATCTCTTCGTTGAAGTCCAGAGCGTCTCTATATTCTTTCTTGGCGGCTTTGTATGCCTCTTTATATTCTTTTTTTGCTGCAGTTTTGTATTCGCTGATCTTTGCCTTATAGTCTTTTTTCAGCATTTTACGCTGCGCGTCACCGGTCGCATTTTGAAGATCGCGGAAATACTTTTCTTTGATCTCTTTCAGCGCGTTATTATAGGTATCGCTCTTCAGCCTCGCGCGATATTCTTCTTTCACTTGGCGATAGATATCTTTGCTGACCGTTTTCGGTTCGGCAAACGCCATTTTTCTTGCCTCTTCCACCATATCGATCGCTTCAACGATCTGATGATTATCAAGAGCGTTATTTCCGTAATCCTCAAAAAGAGAACGTACCTGAAGAACGCGAATAACGGATTTTTGCTTTTTCTCCGTGAAATCATAGAACAGATACGGTACCATATTCAGGAATGCGCCTACGGCAGCCATGATAATCAAAGCAAGCATCATATCATGAAGCAGCCCGGGCTGACCCGTGGTAACATCCAAGATATCATAAGGACTTTCGTAACCGTTTCCGTCCTTAATTCCGTACATTTCCTGAACCGCCGGAAGAACGCCGGAAGTAAACAGAGTGATAATACCCCCGATCGTGGTAACAGCGGCAAACATGCCATCTATACGTTCACCGGATCTGTATTGCTGATAATCGCGAATATCTGCCTGAATCGCAGGCGTGGTGATCTGCTCAAACGCGCCTACAAGCCAGTTAAAGTAAACACAGATAAACAGCCACCAAATGCTGTCCATATTCAGTCCCATGGCAAGAATAAACAAAACATTCAGTATATTGATACCGATCAAAACTTTTTTCTTGCCCCATTTTCTGATGCAAAGCGGGGCGAGCAACATGCCCCAAAGCGAAGCGTTGCCGGTCAGAGTCTGAATCAACGCAAACTCAGAACCGCTTGCGGTGTGGCCGTATGTATAAGACCATGTAAGAATATTGCCGTATGCGCCTTCAAGGAATCCGAGCCATCCGGCAAGGGATATGATCCAGAAATATTTATTTTTGGCAACTTCCTTTAAAGCATCCCAGAATCCGATCTGGATGGTATGCGTTTTTGCCTGAACGATCTTTTCCTGAGTGTTTGCATAAACGATCACGGTACCAATCGCGCCGACTGCCGCGAAGATCGGGTATGCGATCCTGTAAACATTGATATCATAAAGATCATCATTCGCAAATACCTGTGCAATGATCGGCAAAACGATATTTGAAATGGACGGAGCAAGTGAATAAACAACGGATTTAATAGCCAGAACATCCGTTCTTTCCTGCGTATTCGGAGAAAGAACGTGGATAAGGTTCGTATAAGCGTCATTAAAGAAAGAGTAAAAGAAACTCAGCAGCAGGTTAAACACCAAAACAACCGCACATTTTGCAACATAATACGCGTCACGGCCGAAGAGCTGACCTGTGATTAAGGTCTCAAGACTGTTGTACGGGAAATACACATAGGCAAGTGCGCAGATGATGGTCGGAATGCCTATGGAGATCAGGTATGGTCTGTATTTACCTCCCCGCCCTCGCGTATTATCTACCATATTTGCACGGATACCTGTAAGCGGTATGCCTGCAAGTGTGGAAATGATGTAGAGTATATACATATCGGTGGGTCCTATACCGATAGCGCCTCCAACGATCATATTTGTGGTTGAAACAGAAAGCTGCGTACCAAACAAAATGATGAAGTAGCAGCCGATACCACCGCCGGCATAGGACACAATCTCTTTAAAAGTCATATACCTGCCCTTGGGCGGTTCATTCCAGTAATATCGGACGTTATTTATAAGACCTCCGACTTTTTCTTTAATTCCGGCATTTGTTCCTGCCATTTAATCACCCCTCTTAAAAATCTGCGGCGATTTAGCCGCACACTATATACAACTTTAACATATTTCATAAAAATAAGCAACAAGATTTTGCTTAAAATCATAAAAATGTAAAGTATTTCGCCGCTACAAGTCAACCAAACAAAAAGAATACATTTTAATTAACTGAAATAAACAAAAAACCCTGAAGCTTTTGCTTCAGGGCGTAGTCTACAAGTTGGAGCCGGCAACTTATTTTTCGAAATAAGCCATTTCACCGGCAGCGAGAATGCGGGCACACTTCATGAGAAGTTTGAACATATTCATTCGCCTCCAAATACAGTATTTACAATGCCTTTTCGCATTGCAACTACATTATATTCAAGACGATCTAAATGTCAACGTGAAACAATGTTTGTTAATAAATTATTTACATTTAATTTTGTGCATTTTAAACAATGAACAAGTGTTCATCGGCATATTGCAAAGCGTTTTATAGTGCAATTTCCACAATACTGCCGCTTTTTTTCGCAGCTGTCAAAGTTCCGTTTTCATACTGATAGGAAACCGTCTGAAACAGGTCGTCAAATCTGCCGGAATCCTGCTGAAACGGAATCGACGCGTCATCCGAATAATACACTTCGCTGCCAAGACCCATTTGCTGCAGACCGATATACCCCAGACCAAAATACGAAAGCCCTTTTCCGGCGGAATACGTATTTTCAGCACACGGATCGAAATAATAGAGTTCCCCATCCACATCCACTTCGGTCAGAAAATGGGTTCCGTCATAGGAAACACCATATACCCTTGACGCGGAAAAACCCGCTTGCTGAACAAGATAGCGAAACATTGCCTCATACGCCGAAGAAGAGCCGGCGCCGCTAATAATGCCGTCATAGGCGGTGGAATGATCCAGATCCTGCTGCACATTTTCCGCAACATAACTGTAAAGATTCAGCAAAAGCGCGTTACCTTTTATATCCGGATAGCCGCAATCAGATAATATCGCATACACTTTATCCGTAAACTGCTCAACCAGTTCTTTATGCTGAGACTGTGTTTCTTTATACGTGATCCGCAAACTGCCGTCTGAATTCAGATTGATATCGCTGACAAGTGAGGAAAGCGGAAAGCAGATATAAAACAGTCTGCTTGCATCACTGTAGGATTCATTATTTACGGAAATGGAAGTCTCCCCTTGCGAAACAGCCGCGCAAAGATCATCATAAACCTGTATAACCCCTTCGTCTATATTAGAATAATGAGAGTCATATGTATATGCAAGGGAAAATCCGGCGTCTTTTGCAGATTGTGTGGAACAGCCGGAGAAGATACAGCAAATCACAGCAGCCACACAAAAAAAGGATAAAAATTTTTTCATAAGTTCACTCCTTAACCCGGATCTGGGAAAGCACTTTGCCGACACTATCATGTATAACAAGCTCCGCCAGAGAATCGGCAGGCGTCGGCGTTTTATTGATCAGAACAAAATGCTTGCCTTTAAAATACCGAATGAACCCGGCGGCCGGATAAACCACAAGACTTGTGCCGGCTACGATCAGGCAGTCTGCTGAAGAGATAGCGGCAACCGCGCCGTTGATTGTATCCGTATCCAGGCTTTCCTCATAAAGGACCACATCCGGTTTTATGACGCCTCCGCAGCTGTCACAGCGTGCAATATCCGCGGAATCTTTTATATATTCCGCAGTAAAGAATTTTCCGCAGGAAGTGCAGTGATTCTGCAGCGTAGTGCCGTGAAGCTCAAAAACATTTTTACTGCCGGCCTTTTGATGCAGTCCGTCTATATTTTGGGTAACAACAGCCAAAAGTTTTCCTGCTTTTTCAAGCTGTGCCAGTTTGCGGTGCGCCGCATTTGGTTCAGCATTCAGACAAAGCATTTTATCACGGTAAAATTTATAAAAATAAGCCGTATGTTTCTCAAAAAAAGTATGGGATAAGATCTCCTCCGGCGGATAGTCATATTTTTGATGATACAGTCCGTCTACAGAGCGAAAATCCGGAATACCGCTTTCCGTAGAAACCCCGGCGCCTCCAAAGAAAACGATACGATTGCTTTGGTCAATTATTTCCTGAAGCGTCATGACTGCCACCATTAAAAATCAGAGCGGTTCCAGCCCCACTGGGCAGTGCCGGAATACTTAACATAGGTTCTTGACGCGGAAATGCCGAGTTCCTTTTCCACGATATCGCAAACAGCGGCGGTCATCTGCTCGCACTGCGCGTCGCTTGATTTGCCGAAAACGGATATATCCACAAAAGCGGCAGGCGCATCGCTGCCCTGAAAATACAAAGGCATTTCCGGGTTAAATCCTACCATAAGCCAGTTTTCCGTTTTGCCGAGGTTTTCAATCGCCTTTCCCATTTCAGACTTCACAGCAATTTCCTGTGCTTTTGTGATCTTTGTGTTTGTGTTTACATTTACAAAAGGCATACGCTTTACTCCTTACCCATAAATTATTTTATAAAAGTATAAAAATATTTTATAATAATTCTTGCCGTCGGTCAAGCGTTCTAAAACACAAAATGAATCAGCAGCATATAACCGATCGTGCCAACAGCAATACTAAGCAGTGTATTTTGTTTCCATAAATGCACAAGAGCCGTGGCGGCAACCGCGATCAGTTTCGGCAAAAGCTGCATAAACCCGGTATCACGAACATCGCCAATGCCATAAACAATCAGAACGCCTATGATTGCCACCGGCAGCACAGAACCCAAATAGCGAACAAATTTGGGCGGCTCTTTTTTACCGCTGAATAAAACAAACGGCACAAGGCGGGTGGCAAAGGTGCAGACGGCGGCAACGGCGATAATGATCAGCGTATCTTTAACAGAAAGAGGCATTATTTTTCTACCCCCTTCTTAATTAAAAACGGTCTTGCCGCAACAAGCAGTATAACCGTTAAAATCAGGGCGGGAAGAAGAAACTGATCCGCCCCAAAGATCATCAGGCAGATAAAGGCGCTGAACAAACCCACTGCGCCGCACAATCTGCTTTTTATATCGATGATCAGATCCACAAAAATAACGGTGAAAAGCGCGGTCATGGAAAAGTCTATCCCGGTAAAATCGATCGGCAGACTCTGCCCGAGCAGAGACCCAAGCACAGACCCGGCAATCCAGTAAAGATGATCCAGTTCGCCGATCAGGAATCTGGCTTTCGGCTCATCCACCCGATCCGGAACAGATTGAATAGAAACATTGACCGAATAGGTTTCATCTGTAAGGGTAAAGATCATAAACGGATAACGCCATCCGCCTGCCTTGAACTTGTCAATAAGGGACAAGCCGTAAAACATATGGCGCGAATTAATAAACAAGGTCATCACAGCAACCGTTGGTATACTTGCGGCGGAAGTAAGCAGGGATACCAGAAGGAACTGCCCTGAACCGGCGAAAACCACCAAGGAAATACATGCCGCCCAGACCCAGTTATATCCTGCATTATAAAGCATGATTCCGAATGCCGAACCCAGAAAAAGATAGCCGAACAATACGGGCAAAGATTTCTTAAAAGCATATTGAATTGTTGCGATGCGGCTTTTCTGCTTCATAACGGCACCTCTGCTTTTTTATCAGTGCATATTATAATGCAAATTTTCATTCGTTTCAATAATAATCTATAACATATTGTTTTTTATTGAATTTAATGTTAGAATGGGGGTACAAATACCAAAGGAGGCGTTCCTATGAACATATGGCATAACATAAGCCCCAAAAGGATCAAGAAGAACAGATTCTACGCCGTAATCGAAATACCAAAAGGCGGCAAGAACAAGTATGAACTGGATAAAGAAACCGGTATGCTGAAACTGGACAGAGTTTTGTTCACTTCCACGCACTACCCGGCGAACTACGGTTTTATTCCCAGAACATATGCCAGCGACAACGACCCGCTTGACGTACTTGTTTTATGCAGTGAAAAGATCCAGCCGATGACGATCGTGGAATGCTCACCGATCGGCGTTCTCATTATGGAAGACGGCGGCAGCAAGGACGAAAAGATCATTGCCGTGCCCGTGAACGACCCGAACTATAACTGCTATACGGACATCAGCGAACTGCCGAAACACAGATTTGATGAGATCAGGCATTTCTTTGAAGTTTATAAAATTCTTGAGAATGATAAACGAACAATCGTTAACGAATTTCAGAACCGAGAGGCGGCGGAAGAAATCATTCAAACCTGTATTGAAGAATACGTAAGAAGATTCCAAATGTAACATGTATATAGGTAAGGCATCAATAAGTGCAACCTAAGAAAAAATGAAAAACGCTCCCGGCAGTTGAAAAAGCACTGCCGGGAGCGTTTTTTACGAGCCTGTTTTACTCTTTTTCGAAAATAAGGTGATTAAAAAACAACATTTATATATCTGACAAATAGGTGAATCCGATTTCAGCAACCCCCAATCGTATTCGGCATAATTACTCCTCATAAAGATCGTTTTTATCAAGCCCTTTTTCAAGGCCCGACATACCGACCACCCTTGGCCATTTGCCGGTCTCAATAATCGTTGTGGCGTTTATATTGCCGAGATGTGCGTAGAAATGCCGCATCTGCCCTATTATACATTCCAGCCTGTTATGCTTATAACCTGCCGGATTTTCATATAAATCGGAATCGTTAAGGCTATCCAGATAACGCATGATCTTGGATCTTACTTTTTCAAAATAATCAAGCAGTTCCTGCCGAGATAAAACTTTTGTGCCGAGATAATCCAGACTGTTAAGCCCGTCCTCATGAAACGGCGGTTCTTCATAATCCAAAGGATTTATGTACCACTGATCACACGAATGAAGCGTATGATAACAATGCTTCCATATAGGCAAATCGCATAATACATAGTCCATATCGCATGTTACAAGCGTAACGTAAAAATTGTGGAACATGATTTCTGTTGATACTTTTATTGTTTCAACGAGTCTTCTTTCCATTCGGCTGCTCCTCAAAAAAAACATTTAGTAAACTAATTCAAGCATAACATATTATCGAAAAAGTGTAAAGCTGAGAAAAGAAAAATCCTCCGAGCGATCGGAGAATCCAGCGTGTAGAAAAAGGTGTAAATTCAGAAAAATGTGCAGTCCTACACGCTGAGAAGACTTCGAGAAATCGGGCTGAATTTCGTTTTTCGCGAGCGGGTGCCGTACAACGGTACTGCCCCCGAGCGAAAGGTGGAAAGCGCAAATGCCGCAAGAACACTTGTTTCATGCGGCATTTAACTGTTTTCAAACGTATTTATTTGTTTACAATTAAGTTGCTATTCTACGGTTTGTTATTTTTGCCGTTTTGAATATGTAAAGCATATGTCGCGCAGTTCAGCCGACTTTATCGACAGTCTGAATCCTCCGAGTGATCGGAGGATCATTTTTATGCGCCCATATGGCGGGTACAGCGGTTGAGAAGTTCATCCCAGCGGCGGTCTACCTCTTTCTGGAACGCTTCGATCATCCACTCATTTTCAGGCTTGAACATGTGCTTGAATCTGCCCTGCTTTACGAGCCATTCCTCGATGGGCACATATTTTCTGGGCTCGTAATTGAGCGTCCATACGCCGTCCTTTACCTCAAACAAAGGCCAGTAGCGCGTTTCAACCGCAAGGCGGCAGATCTCCATGATATCCCAGGTGTTATAACGCCAGCCGCGCGGACACGGCGCCATAATGTTCAGAAACGCCGGACCTTTTGTATAAATCGCTTTTTCAGCCTTAATATGAAGATCCCTAAAATTCTGAAAGAACGTGGTCTGCGCAACATAAGGCACCTGATGCTCTGCGATGATCGCGGCAAGATCTTTTCTGTACTGCGGCTTGCCGTTTGAAACTTTGCCGACAGGCGTTGTAGTGGTGTCCGCAAACATCGGCGTTGCCGAAGAACGCTGAATACCGGTATTCATATACGCGCCGTTATCATAGCAAACATAAACCATATCATGACCCCTTTCCATTGCGCCGGAAAGAGACTGAAACCCGATATCATATGTGCCGCCGTCGCCGCCGAACGTGATAAACTTATATGTATCGTTCAGCTTGCCTTTGCGCTTTAATACATTGTAGGCGCTTTCAACGCCCGCCATGGTTGCCCCTGCGTTTTCAAACGCGTTATGGATATAGCTGTCTTTATAAGAAGTATAAGGATACAAAAACGAAGAAACTTCAAGGCAGCCCGTAGCGTTGCCCACAACAGCTTTATCGCCCGGTTTGATCGCTTTTAATACGTTCCTTACGGCAATGGTGCCGCCGCAGCCGGCGCACATTCTGTGACCGCCTGCAAGGCGGTCTTCCCTGCCTACAAATTCTTTAAAATTATACATGATCGCCGCCCCCTTATTCTCTTACGCCCATATAGCGGTAAGGTTCTTCAACAACGCCTTTTTGGGCAGTTTTTTCAAGTTCTTCATAAATTTCGGTCATATCGCAGACACGCACATCCCTGCCGCCAAGACCATATACATAGTTCAGTATAAGTGTATCTGCATTTGCTCTGTAAAGCGCGGTGGTAACTTCTGCGCCGAGCGGGCCGCAGTTATCGTTAAAACTTTCCGTTCTGTCCATAACCGCAACGGCCTTACACTTTTTCAGACTTTGGGCAATTTCGCTTGCCGGGAAAGGACGAAACAGGCGAATTTTTAATACGCCCACTTTTTTGCCCTGACTTCTGAGCTGATCAACAGCCTCTTTCGTAGTACCGGCGGCAGAACCGATGATGACAACGGCAAATTCCGCATCATCCATTTTATACTCTTCAAAAAGGCCGTATTTTCTGCCGCTGATCTTTTCATACTCGGCGGCAACATCAAGCGTTACCTGCTTTGCATGTTTGAGCGCCTCTGCCTGTGCCCTCTTTGCCTCAAAATAATAATTTGTAACGCTGTAAGGGCCAACCGCCATGGGGCATTCCGGATTCAAAAGGTAGTTCTCCGGATTATAATCGCCAACAAAATCTCTGACCGCCTGATCCTCAAGCAGTTCGATGTTTTCAACGGCATGCGAAGTGATAAAACCATCCTGGCAGATCATAACGGGAAGGCGTACATCCTTGTGTTCGCCGATTCTGTATGCCATAACCAGGTTATCATAAACTTCCTGATTATTCTCAGCATAGATCTGGATCCAGCCGGCGTCACGCGCACCCATGGAATCGCTGTGATCACAGTTAATATTGATCGGGCCGGAAAGGGCTCTGTTTACAAGCGTTAAAACGCAGGGCAGTCTGTTGGACGCTGCCAGATAGAGTTCTTCCCACATCAGCGCCATGCCGGCGGAAGAAGTGGCCGTAACGGAACGCGCGCCAGCCGCCTCCGCGCCGATTACGGCGGACATAGCGGAGTGTTCGGATTCTACCGGGACAAATTCAGAATCGACCTGCCCGTTCGCAACAAGTTTTGAAAAATACTGCGGAATTTCCGTGGATGGGGTGATCGGGAAAGCCGCCATAACATCCGGATTGATCTGGCGGAGCGCCTCGGCAACCGCCTCGTTTCCGCTTAATCTGTCTTTCCTTGCCATCTCACTTCACTCCTTTCATGGTGATCGCGCCTGTATGGCACGCTTTTACACAAATACCGCAGCCTTTGCAATGGTCATAATCAAAAGGCCCTCTTTTGCCGTCAATCACAGGTATTACACTGTCCGGGCAGACGGGAACACACATCAGGCAATGCACACATAACGACTCGTTAAGCTGAGGTTTAACGGAAGTCCACTCCCCGGTATGAAAGGCAAGCGAAGTAGACTCGCCGTAGATCTGCATACCTTCGGTCAGATCCTGCCACTTACATTCAAGACCCAATTTATTTACATCTGATTTCATGAAACGCCAACCTCCTTACCTGACTTCGTCAAACGCCATCTTCAGCGCATTCATATTTCCATCTATGACTTCCGGCTTAGAAGAGAATTTGTGCATAAAGGACGCACGCATCTCATTATAAAAATCATCCCATTCCATAACGCCGGAAACCTTTACAATGCCTGCAAGCATAGGCGTATTCGGAAAATACCTGCCGAGACAGGCTTTGGAAACCTTTTTGGCATCGATCGTATAAACCGCGCCCTTGTATCCGTGGAGTTTTTCGGAAATCTCCGATTTATCTTTTGCGGTATTGATCAGGATTGCGCCGTTTTCAGAAAGCCCGTCTGTTACATGCACGGTATCCAGAAGCCCTTCGTCTACCACAACAACAAAATCCGGATCATAAATATTGGAGTGCACCCGAATCGGATCCGTGCTGATTCGGTTATACGCCGTGATCGGCGCGCCCATTCTTTCAGGTCCGTATTCCGGAAAACCCTGAACATACTTACCCGTCTTAAACGCAACATCGGCAAGAAGCAGCGCGGCGGTCTTTGCGCCCTGGCCTCCCCTGCCGTGCCAGCGAATCTCAACACAGTTTTGCATAAAGCATTGCTCCTCTCAGAAATGTATACATGCGAAAGCGCATTAAAAAACGCCCCTTTGCAAAGCAAAGAGGCGATATAAATACCGTGGTACCACTCTAATTCATCATCATGATGCACTTACGCGAACGATCATTCGCTGCAATTCTAACGGATGCTGCCGTCCGCGTTTACTGCAAATTCAACGCGGCCACTCGGGGAGGATATTACGCTCTTTCTTTTTATGCCTTGCACCGACCGGCAATTCTCTGAAAAAAGGCGAAGGGCGATTTTTGTTCCCGTCTGCGTGTTTCTCATGTATTGCTAAGATTATAATATAAACAAAAAAAATTGTCAACAAAATTTGAAATAAAAAATAAAAGGGAGCGTTGCACTCCCTTTTAAAAGTTGATTATTGCATTTTATGCGCCGTAGTCGAAATGCTGCACATCCGCATAGTAAACTTGTGCGTTTCCTGTGCTGTCTGCGGCAATCACATAGGCGCGCGCATAAGCGGTGCCGGTATGTGAAGTGATGCCGAATGTAAGCGCAAACTGCCCGTCATTTGCCATATTGCTGTTTTTATAGATATAGCAGATGCCGTTGTTCGCGTTTTCAAGAACGAGCGCAGATTCAGGATTTTCAAAATCCTTGCCGTATACAAAGCCGGACTCCAGAAGCGTATAACCTTCCGGAACATTTCTTGTTGCAAGGAATCTTACCTGACCGTTTTCCGTAGGTGTAACATCAACAGCGGCAACGGTTGGCAGAGCGGTAACATCATCACCCGAGAAGGCAACCTCAACATCCGCCGTTACAAAGAATGTATATTCCGCACCGTATGCAGCCACATTTCCGTTTACCGTCCAAGAAGTTGCACTGCCGCTTTGCGGGGCAACGGTTACAGACGCGTCAAAGCCTACTTCTGCAATGTCGTAATACGTATTGCCGCCGGTTGTAATGACGCATCCGGGCGCATTCACGGTAAACGTCATAGAATCGCTCTTTTCATAATAAGCGGTTACAACAGCGTTTTCATCAAGCGCCTTAATATCGTCCAGCGTCATGCTCCAGCCGGTGAAGTCATAACCGAGATAATCATAGGTATCCGGCATTTCTTCCAAACTTGCAAGTTCTGAATTTGTATAGGTTGCAAGAACCATATTAAACTGATCTACAAATGTTACGGTAAAGTCATCCACTTTTTCGGCAAAAACAGGAACGTAAGTCAGATCCGCATACGCAGCTGTTGTGTAAGACGGGTTTGTGGAAATCAGTTTGCCGTTTACCTGCCAGCCCACAAATTCAGCGTCATCTGCCGCAACGGCAGTGATCGTATAATTCTCACCATATGCCACTTTCTGCGCGTCACCGGTTGTCGGCGCGCTGTTGAGCGTTGTTGAACCAAGCTCGTTTTGCTCAACCGTGATCAGAACACCGAGCGGATCAATCGTTTCACCGCCGGTAGTATAGCCGCAAACGGGGCACTGCTCAACCGCAGTTTTGCCCGCTTGTGCACGGGTAGGCTCAACTGCCTCTTCAATAACTGCCATAGAGCAGGAAACCGTGTTTTCTGAAGGTACTTCTCTGTAATCCGTGGTACCCTCCTGCCACTGAGGCCAGCTGTAAGAGATCGTTGTATGCGTGCCGTTATTATTGGAAACAGCTGCAGTCGTTGCCGTATTCTGCGGCGCCGCAGGTTCTGTGCCGGCAGGCGCGTAAACCGTTGTGCTGCTGCCGTTCGCGAAATAATAGGTATAGGTTACGTCGGGAACAACATTTTCTTTAAGATTCGTATATGCATTTACAAGTGCATCTGAAGACGCAGAAGTCATGTACGCCGTCTGATTTACAACAGAAGTAAGAAGGCTGGACGCCGCTTCATAAGCATCTTGAAACGCACCCCAAGAATCTTCCGTGTAATTACCCTGCCCTGCGGAGTACGTTCCTGTATAGTCTGCATAATGACCGGCAAGCGTCATATAACTTGCAACATTCATTGAGCCGAGCGATGATTTTGCCGTATTAACGGCATTCACAGCGCTCTGGATCGCAGCCGCGCAGTTGCTGACGGCACCTGCCGTATCAGACGCATAATCATAACCGTTCGGATTTACATTCATGCACGTCTGAACCGCACTGATCAGTGCCGTTGCGCCGGAATAACTGTAAGAGGTGATATTCTCAAGGCCTGCGCCGTCAATAGCATCAAGCAAAGCCTTATAATTTACCACATAAATCGTTGCGCTTGTATTGCTGAAAATTTTAGAATCATCAGCGCCGTCCCCTGTCAGTCTGTACCAATCCAGATTATAAGCAGCAGAATAGGTGCCGGAATCCATACTGCCGACAAACTGCATACCGTTTGCCATTGCAGCGATGCTTGGATCAGCCCAAAATGACGCGCCGCTTCTATAAAGCCCCAAACGATTATCCGTGCTGGATGCTCCGGCGAACCCCTGAGGCGTTCCGTTTACATTGGTTTCATCCATGGTCCACTGCCAGCAGGCAGTATGATCTACGCCGTCAGTGCTTACGCCGTGCCAGTTCTCAGTGAGCCTGAAATACGGATTGTCGGCATTGCTCTCAGCGGATTCTGCAGGATATAACTGATAGATATATCTGGCGCTGCTGGAGCTTTTGGAAGCAAGCGCCATAATCGGCATGGTAGGTGTATGCGATTCAATACCGTCATACATCATAACCGCATTCGGATAATACATATCGATGATTACATCCGCATTTGTATCATTTGTAGAATAACTTGGGCACGCAGCAAAATACAGCAGATTCGTTGTGTAGTCAAATCCGTCATGCATATAGCCGTCATATGCAGTTCCGGTTGCCTCATTGTTGAATGTAGGCTGCACATCCTGCGTGGCAACCGCCTGCCATGGTTCCATATTATTGATAGCCGTTTCAAGCGCGGTATAATAAGTATCCACATCCTGGGGATCAGCCATACCTGCCTGAACGCCAACCAGATATGCCTGGGCATCATACCACGCATCGTAAGCAGCCTGCATATTTGTATATGCGCTGCCGTTCATCTTTTGCTCATACGTTTCGCAAAGCGTCTCAAGCTGTTCAACCGAATAGGTTGACGCTGAGGCAGTAAAACCGCCGACTGCTAAGGACGAAAGGATTATGAGCGCAGACATAAGCACAGCGACTGCTTTTTTTGTTTTCATTTAAAACATCCTTTCCACAATTTTATTATATATAAAGACAACTTTATATAGCCAAAATTAAACCAAAAACAAAATTTGCCGATCTAAAATTTGCCGATCTAAACAGCACAAAGAGAACAAAGTGTAAAAATATTTTCTTAAATAATTATATCATAATAAAATATAAATTCAATCATTATCTGTCGATTTTTTATCAAAAATCAACAAAATCAAAAGTGCTTGAAGATTAGTGCAAAGAGCGAACGGCAAAAAAATTCTCTTTCAGATTTTTGAAACCAATGCACACGCAAAACCAAAAAAACCTCCCTTTTCGGGAGGCTTTTGGGTATTATTAATACATACCGCCCTGTGCTGCAGCCATAGCGGCAGCATTTGCGGCATCCGCCTTAGGATCTTTAATATCGGTTACAAGTGATTCTGTAGTCAGAACCATTGCAGCAACAGAAGATGCGTTCTGAATTGCGGAACGTGTTACCTTGGTAGGATCAACGATACCACTATCAATCATATCGCAATATTCGTTGGTAGCAAAATTATAACCGTAGCCGGTTTTATCCGAATTCTTGATCTTATCCAGAATAACGGAGCCTTCCATGCCTGCGTTTGCAGCAATCTGGCGAACAGGTTCTTCCAGCGCTTTCAAAACGATGGAAACACCGGTCTTGTAATCCGCATCATCTGTATCCAGAAGTTTTTCAACAGCGGGAATTGCATTGATCAGCGCAACACCGCCGCCTGCAACGATGCCTTCTTCAACTGCTGCTTTTGTAGCGGCAAGCGCATCTTCAATACGGAGCTTCTTTTCTTTCATTTCCGTTTCAGTTGCAGCGCCGACTTTGATAACGGCTACACCGCCTGCCATTTTAGCAAGACGCTCCTGAAGTTTTTCACGGTCAAAATCGGAAGTAGAGGCTTCGATCGCCTGCCTGATCTGATGAACGCGGGATTTGATATCATCGCTGTTGCCGGCGCCGTCAACAATAATGGTATTTTCTTTTGTTACCTTTACCTGACGCGCTTTGCCGAGCATATCCATAGTGGCATCTTTCAGTTCAATGCCGAGATCAGATGTGATTACCTGACCGCCGGTAAGGATTGCGATATCCTGAAGCATATCTTTTCTTCTGTCGCCGAATCCGGGAGCCTTTACACATACACAGGTGAAGGTGCCGCGAAGTTTATTCAGAAGAATGGTCTGCAACGCTTCGCCCTCAACATCCTCCGCAATGATAACGAGTTTCTGACCGCTCTTAAGAACAGCCTCCAGAAGAGGAAGAATATCCTGAACGGTAGAGATCTTCTTATCCGTAATCAGGATAAGCGCATCGTCAATAACGGCTTCCATTTTATCCGTATCAGTTACCATATAAGGGCTGATATAGCCGCGGTCAAACTGCATGCCTTCAACGACCTCACAAACCGTATCCGCCGTCTTGGATTCCTCAACCGTGATTACACCGTCTGCCGTAACCTTTTCCATGGCATCGGCAACCAGTTTGCCGATCTCCGGATCCGCGGCAGATACCGTTGCAACTCTTGCGATATCGTCCGAACCCTTTACCTGGCGCGAGTTGCCTTTAACCGCATCAACGGCAGCGTCAACAGCTGCTTTGATACCGTTTTTAACAACCATAGGATTTGCGCCCGCGGCAACATTCTTCATGCCTTCGCGAACGAGCGCCTGCGCAAGCAGGGTTGCTGTAGTTGTGCCGTCGCCTGCGTCATCATTCGTTTTGGAAGAAACTTCCTTAACAAGCTGCGCGCCCATATTTTCAAAAGGATCGTCAAGTTCAATCTCTTTTGCGATCGTAACGCCGTCATTTGTGATGAGCGGTGAGCCATATTTTTTATCAAGAACTACATTTCTGCCCTTGGGGCCGAGTGTGATCTTTACGGTATTTGCAAGCTTATCAATACCGCTCTGGAGCGCTTTGCGCGCCTCCTCGCCGAAAATTATATCTTTTGCCATAAAATGATTCCTCCTTTAGCCGTGATTACTCCACAACAGCAAGTATATCTTTCACGGATGCGATCGTATACTCTTTGCCGTCTACCTTAACATTTGTACCGCTGTACTTGGTGATAATAACCTTATCGCCAACGGAAACAGTCATGGGGTATTTTTCTGTTCCCGGTCCGACTGCGGCAACGCTCATAAATTCAGGTTTTTCCTGCGCGGACGCAGCAATGAAAAGCCCTGACGCTGTTGTTTCCTCTGCCTCCATAGGGGCAAGCAAAACTTTGTCTGCAAGTGGTTTGATAGTCATAATCAATTTCACCTCTGTAAAATATTGTTTCCTCAATTAGCACTCTCTATCCCTGAGTGCTAATACTATTTTAGCAACTTTTTCCGATTTGTCAATAGTGTTTACAAATATTTCAAAAAATAATTATAAAAAAACTTACAGATATGAGATTTTTGCTTTAAACAGCAAGCAAAAATCTGCAAAAAAGTGCCGCACAATGGATATGCGGCACATAAATTTAAATATTATTCTTTTTCAATAAGGCAAACACAGTGGGCGCTTATGCCCTGCATATTACCGGTAAAGCCCAGCTTTTCTTCCGTAGTTGCCTTAACGGACACGCAGTCAATTTCTACGCCGCAAGCGGCCGCGATATTCTGACGCATCTGCAAGATATACGGCGCCAGTTTCGGCGCCTGTGCTATAACGGTAGCATCAATATTTGAGGCTGAATATCCTTTTTCCTTGATTAACGCAACGGTTTTTCGGAGCAGAACAAGGCTGTCCGCCCCTTCAAATTCCGGCGAAGTATCCGGAAAATGTGTTCCGATATCGCCCAGCGCCGCTGCCCCGAGAAGCGCGTCCGCCACGGCATGCAGCAGCACATCTGCATCCGAATGGCCTAAAAGGCCTAAATCACTGGGGATATCTACACCGCCGATGATGCATTTTCTGCCTTTCTGCAAACGGTGCACATCATAACCGTGCCCGATTCTAATCTTATTCATATCTGCCCTCCGCACGTGCTTTCAGCAAACTTTCCGCAAGCGGAACATCGCTTTTTGTAGTGATCTTAATATTGTCATATTCGCCGATCACAACGCTGACTTTCGCGCCGAAATGTTCAACAAGCTGGCAGTCATCCGTATACTCTTTTCCCTGCTCCGTTGCCTTATCGAGCGCCTGCTTATATAAAGTAAAATCAAAGATCTGCGGCGTCTGAATGGAAACGAGGTATTTTCTATCCGGCGTGCCGACCACATTCAGATCATCATCCACGAGCTTTACAGTGTCCTTTACATATACGCCCGCCGCGGCGGCTCTGTCCGTCTGCGCTTTATCCAATGTTCTGATGATCGTGTCTTCCCGTACAAGCGGCCGTGCGCCGTCATGGATCAAAATGTAATCGCACTCATCAATGGTATCCACGGCGTTTTTCACACTTTGCTGCCTGCTTTCCCCGCCGATAACGAAAGTTACGTTTTCATCGGGAAGCAGATTTGAAAACGTCTCAAAATCACATTCGCGGCAAACGACAATGATCTCATCGACCTCCGCCATATTCTCAAACGTTTCCACTGTTCTTTCGATTACCGTCTTTCCGCCGATCTCCAGCAGCAGTTTACTTTTTTCGATTCCCATCCTTGTGCCGTTTCCGGCAGCAAGAATCACTGCTATATTATACAATTTTTCTTATCCTTTCCAGTTCCGCTTCATTCGGTGTAACATATTCCGTTTTATAGGTTTCGTAAATCACCATGCCGGGTTTGGCGCCGTTTGGTTTTTTTACATTTTTGACCTCTGTATAATCAACGGCAACATTGGAAGAAGCGTGCGCTTTGCTGTTGAGCACAGCAAGCATTGCCGCCTCTCGGATCACACCGTCTGTAAACTCCCTGCCGTCATTTTTAACAATCACGTGAGAACCGGCCGTATCCTTCACATGAAACCAAAGATCTCGATTGGATGCGGTTTTCAGCGTAAGGCGGTCATTCATCACATTATTTCTTCCCACAAATATCAAAAAGCCATCCGAACTTTCATATTCAAGAGGTTTCAGCGCTTTTTTGTTTTTCCGATCGGGCTGCTGCCTGCGTTTCAGAAATCCCGTTTCCGTCAATTCATCTTTGATTGCCGTGATCTCGCTGTCTGAAACAGCGCGCGAAAGTGCATCCGATACGGATTCAAGGTATTTCGCCTCTGAAAGCGCATCCCGAATAAAGCCGGTAAGTTTGGATTCAGCAGTTTGCTTTTTTCTGTACTCTTTATAATACTTCTGCGCATTCTGAACCGGCGTAAGCGCAGGATCTGCCGGTATCTTTATAACCGAATTATGATCATAAAAATTATGGACTTCATAAACTGCGCTGCCTTTTTTCAGAGCGTACTGCTCCGCAGTGATAAGATCGCCGAAGATCTTATACTCCTCTTTATCAGCGCAATCCTCCAGCTCTTTTTGCCGGTTCAGCGCTTTCCTGACCGCTCTTTCCTGAAGGGTGCTAATCGTTTTGAACAGTTCACCCGAACGCTGGCGAATCCTGTCTATCGTAACGCGTTCATGATAAAAATAATCCAGCGTCTGAGAAAACGTATCAAAGGCTCTGATCTCGGCAAGATCGCCATACTGCGTTACCGGCATAAACGTAAAATCGATCGGTTTATCGGTAATCACCGCAACCGGATGCGGCGAAAGCGCATATTCCCTGATCTTTTCCACAGAAACACCGTTTTCATATTCCCGGCAAACGATGGGAGAAACGCCCATAACGGCATCCTGAAACGCCTTTGCCGGCGCGCGGTGCGACAGGGATATCCTGGCTTTGATCTGATCCGGGCTGACTTCAAGCAGATTCAGTTTATCCTGCGCCGGGGGCGCAGCGTATGGCTCGCCGGGCATAACCGTTCTTACATGCGATTTGCCCTCATCCACGCGCTTTAACGCATCCATAATGATTCCATTGCCGTCCACCAAAATAATATTGCTGTACCTGCCCATGATCTCCACAACAAGAGTAAAGCCAACCAGATCGCCGAGTTCATTGACCGCCTGCAGTTTTATCCTGATGATTCGTTCTAGCCCGTCCTGTTCAAGAGACAGGATCTTTGCGCCGGAAAGATGTTTTCTGAGCAGCATGCAGAGCATCGGCGGCTTAGAAGGATTTTCCGGCGGGTAATCGGTAAAATAGATACCTGCCGTATCCGCCCGGCAGGATAAAAGCAGTTTTTTGGCGCCTTCACGCGAACGAAGAGAGAATAAAAGTTCTTCTTTTGAAGGCTGGTGGATTTTTTCGATCCGTGCCCCCACAGCGAATGCGGAAACCTCATTTTTCAGATGATATAAAAAAATTCCGTCAAGCGCCATTACAACACCGCCAAAACCGGATTCTGCTGCTCAGCGGAAATAAATTCCACATCCGGGAATTTTTCAGAGATTCTCTCTTTGAGCATCAAAAACGCCATGGATTCCGTTTCAAAGTGACCTGCGCCGATCATGCAGAAATCGTGTTCCGCCGCCTCAAGCATCCCATGATATTTCGTATCTCCGGTAACGAAACAATCGGCAAACCGCATTGCCTGCGGCAGATACTCCTCGCAGGCGCCGCCGCCGACCGCAACCGTTTTGATTGGCCTACTCGAACCCGTATACCGGAGTCCGCTTACATGCAGCCTGCCGGACACAAAACGGGCGAACGCCTCTGCCGGCATTTCCTTTTGCAATTCGCCGGTCACAATAAAAGTGCCGTCAACCGGCTTTACGTTTTCAAGTTCCAGAATTCTGCAAAGGTTGGTATTGATACCGTTTTGCGCCCTGTCAAAATTTGTGTGGGCGGAGATAACCGATATGTCGTTTTGCACGCACATATAAAGTGCGGAATCCGGATCAAGCCGTTTTACCGCCTGAAAGATGAGCGGATGGTGGGATAGGATCAGCTGTGCTTTGCATTGCACTGCTTTTTGAACAGCGGCTTTTGTAACGTCCAGGCTCATAACGACCCTGCTGACCTCAGAATCCGCGGAACCGGTGATCAAACCGGCATTATCCCATGCCTCCTGCGTATCAAAAGGCGCAACCTCATGATCGATATAATCATAAATCTCTTGAACTGTAATCATAATCTTGCCTCTATCTCCTGAATGACCTGCGTATAATCCGCTCCGCCTTTCTGCTTGTTTTTCAGATAATGCAAAAGACTTTTAAAATAATTTTTATCTGAAAAATCACGGATATTTCCCAGAAAATAATAGGCAGGCGGATAATCTTTTTTTGCGCCTGTATAATACGCATCCAGCACGGAATAGGCATGGTTTCCATCCCTCACGATCAGGTCACTGCCGATCTCATAGCCGTTGTTACAAAGGTAGGCACGCAGTTTTTCAGGGTGCGTCATCGGATTAAATATGTAATGCACACCGGGTGTTTTTGAATACGGGCATTGCTCTAAAATAGACGCAATGAGTTCCCCGCCCATTCCGCAAACGGCAATATCCTGCAACTCAGAAAACCTGATTTTGGATAATCCGTCAGACAAAACGCATTGGATCTGCGCCGAAAGATCATACTGCTCCACAAGCGCGCGGCAGCGCTCCAGCGGCCCCTTGTTGATATCGGACGCCACGGCGCCTTTGATTTTGCCGCACTGCAACAAATATACAGGCAAAAAGCCGTGGTCGCAACCTATATCCGCAAGATAGGAATCCCGGCGGACAAGGTCGGCAACGGCTTTTAGTCTTAAAGAAAGATCAATCATCGTTTACTTATTTAAAAGTTCATTTACCTTTTTAACGAGTTCGTCCGGATCATTGCCGTGAACGGCGCATGCCTGTTCAATCGTCTCCCCTCTTGACGCAGGGCAGCCAAGGCAGTGCATGCCGATCTCCAGAAAAAGCGGCGCAGCATCCGGGCAGATATCCAGAATATCACCAATAATAGTATTTTTTGTTACTTCTTTCATTTTAACAACCTCTTTCAAAATATTCTTACGCGCATTTTTAAAGTAGGTAAAAGGCGCGGTAAATTACGCTGTTATTATAGTATAAATCAAAATTGTTTGCAAGTGAGGAAAGATTATGTTAATATATTTTTCAAACGAGGTGATTTTATGAGCGATAAAGATCAGGAAAATTTAAACTTTGACGCACTGCCCTACGGCTCTTCGGACGGTGTGCTTCACTCAACCATGGATATATATTTAATGATCTGCTACGTTATTGTAAATGCCAAAGAACGGCTCACTGAGGATGTTTTGATCAGAACAATGGCGGAGGGAGAATTTGCCAATTACTTTGAGGCAACAAGCGCGCTGCAAAAAATAAAGGATAAAGGCCTTGCCGTCATTGATGACCGCGGCTTTCTGAAACCTGCCAGCAACTGTGAAAAGATCGTAGAGCTGATTGAAAATGAACTGCCGTACTCCATGCGTAAAAGAAGCGTGGAACTTGCCGCCAAACTTGCCGTTAAAGAACTTTATAAAAAAGAAAATGAAGTGGAAATAGAAAAAGACGGCGAAGATTATGTGGTTACGATGCATTTTAAGGACTGCGGAAAAGATTTTATGACGCTTTCTTTGCGGGCGGCCACAGCCGCACAGGCAGAAATGATAAAGGATCAGTTCTATGCAGATCCCGTTAAGATATACAACAACCTGATCGATTCGCTGTTCAGCGAGTATGAAGACTAAAATGAGCAATGCCCTTGCGACAAAATAAGCGCAGGGGCATTTTTTTATGTGGCTACTTCTGCGCAACAAAGAACAAACGCCTGAAACGGAAAATAATGCTGCCGTTTTCCGTTGGCGGATAGGCTTTAATTGCCCGTTCAAGAATTTCCTGCTCAAAGCGTTGTTGCTCCTGTTCGTTCAAAACGGATAAATACGGCCTTAAACGAGTGGAGCGCACCCAGTCGATCAACTGAGAATGATCTTTCATGGTATGATAATAAACGGTTTCCCAGATCGTAAAGCAGTCTGTATGCCGGCTCAACAGATCATAATACGCTTCCGGTTTCAGGATATCATTCTTTTCAAAATAAACGCTGCTGAAATCAAATTCGGAAGTTTCCGCTGTTTCTTTGATGATTTTAAAAAGCGGCTCTTCGGCATTCATCGGCATCTGAACGGCAAGCAATCCGCCGGAATTGAGTTTTGCAAGCAGAAACGGAATCAGTTTTTCATGATCCGGCACCCACTGCAGGCAGGCATTGGAAAAGATCAGATCATAATTTTGTTCAAGATCCCATACTGAACGCAGTTCAAACTGAAGATCCGGGCAGTTTTCTTTTGCATTGCGGATCATATTTTCAGAATTGTCAAACCCGGTAATCACTGCGCCGGGGAAAAGAGATTTCAGCACCGCCGTACTGTTTCCCGGTCCGCATCCGAGATCTGCAACGGTTTTCGGCGCAGCAGAACGCACTCTTGCCGCAAGATCAATACAAGGCTGCGTTCTTTCCTTTTTAAACTTCAAATAACTTTCAGCATTCCAATCGCTCATATCGTTTCTCCTTTATCATTCTTACCTAACGAGGCTGCAAACGCACAGATTTCTTCAAGATTGCGTTTCTGCTTTGTGATCAGATCATCAAGAGAGTCTGTATTTCTTATTGAAAAGCGCTGTGTCGGGGCGATTCCCATATGCCCGTAATAGTGCTCAATAAAATCAAGTATGATCTCATTTTCCTTTTCGGAGTTGCCTGCTCTGACGACAATGGATACACCAAGCACTTGTTTTTTTGCTTTTACAATGTGATTTGGATTGGTATCTCCCAAAGGTGTATTTCTGTCAAAAAACGTTTTTAACTGCCCGGGCACATCCGCCCAAAATGAATAACAAAAGCCCGCCGAAACGGCGGGCTTAACTTTTTATTCCTCTGCGGCAGTTTCTTCCACTGCTGCCTCGGCAGCGGTATCATCCGTAGTTTCTGCAACAGTCTCTTCTGCGACTGTATCCTCAGCAGGTTCTTCGGAAGCTTCGTCTGCATCGTCAGACTGAAGAGCGGGGATACCTTCTTCCGGTCTTTCAATCAATTGTTTCATAGAAAGGCTGACTCTCTTCTTATCAAAATCAATATTTGTGATCAGAACGTCTACCTCATCGCCTACCTTCAGCACATCGGCAGGGGTCTTGATTCTGCTCCAGCTGATCTCGCTGATATGGATCAATCCCTCAATGCCGGGAATCACCGTGGCGAACGCACCGAAAGAAGTGATGCCAACAATCTTGGCGTTTTTAATCACCGTGCCAACAGGATAATCTCTCTTAAGAATCTCCCATGGGTTATCTTCTATCTTCTTAAATCCGAGAGAGATCTTTTTCTTTTCCTGATCAAGCGCTTTTATGTAAACTTCAACCTGATCGCCAACATTGACTACCTCTGACGGATGCTTGATACGAGTCCAGGAAAGTTCGCTGATATGGATCATGCCGTCTATGCCGCCGATATCAACAAAAGCACCGTAATTGGTAAGGGATTTAACTGTGCCTGTAAGTTCCATTCCCTCTTCCAGTTTGGCCCAAGCCTCTTCGCGCGCCTTTCTGCGTTCCTCGCTGAGTACGGCACGAATAGAGCCGACTGCACGTCTTCTCTGCTCATTGATATCAATGATCTTGAATCTTGCGGTAGTGCCCTTCAGGATATTGAGATCCTCATTCTTGGGAACGCCGGAAAGAGACGCCGGAATGAACACACGCGTGCCCTTAACGGTTGCAAGAACGCCGCCGCGAACAACTGCGGTGATATAGCCTTCCAGAATCTCGTCGTCCTCTTTTGCCTTAACGATATCTTCCCAACCCTTGAAACTGTCCGTAAGTTTCTTGGAGAGTTTGAGAACTCCGTCCTGATCATTGGTTTTCAGAATGATCAGATCCAGAACATCGCCCTTGGAAACGATATCCTCGCACTTATCAAACGGCTCGGCAGAAAGATCTTCACGGGCGATAACGCCGGTCTGCTTTCTTCCGGGAACATCCACAAATACTTCTGTGGGCGTAATGTTTTCCACAACACCTTTAACGATTTTGCCGGTGTCGTTTTCGCTGAAAGATTGTTCGAGCATCTCTGCGAAGGTTTCACCATCAGCAGATGCTTCGACAGCAGCCTTATCGGCTTTATCAGCGGCTTCTGCTGTCTCCGCAACAGTTTGTGTTGCTTCAACTTCCTTTTCTTTAATTTCTTCGGACATGGTTTTAAGTACCTCCTTGATAATTACCGAGGGTGTAGACGCCCCGGCAGTAACTCCAACTACATTGAAACGCGAAAAATCCATATCGGCAAGCTCCGCAGCAGTCTCTATCAAGAAAGTGGGTGCATATTCCGAACAAACATCTTTCAACTTGCAAGTATTGGATGAATGGCGACCTCCGATAACGAGCATGGCGTCGCACTCTTTGGCAAGCGCGAGCGCTTCTGCCTGTCTTTCAGACGTTGCACTGCATATTGTATCAAAAATTTCGCAGTTTGTACATACCTTTTTAAGAATTTTCTCGCATTTTTTCCATTCTTCCGTGCTAAAAGTGGTTTGAGAAACGCAAATCACCGATTTTTCACACGGAATTTTATATTTTTCAATAATCTCGGCAAGTTCTGCACTGTTCTTAAACACATAGGTGCCGCCAACGCAGAAAGAGCGGATTCCTTTGACTTCGGGGTGATTGGAATCACCGGCGATCAATGTGACCGTGCCCGGCTGCGCCTTGCTGACGATTCGGTGGATCTTAAGCACGAACGGGCAGGTAGCGTCTATATAGGCAAGACCTTTGGACCGGATATCGCCCAAGGTTTCTTTTTCAATGCCGTGTGTGCGGATCACGATCTTATAGCCACTTTGGCATTCTTCAGGTGTGGAAATATCGTTTACGCCTTTGGACTGCAGATCTTCCACAAGCTGCTGATTATGTATGATGGGGCCGAGGGTGCAGACTTTTTCGCCGTCCTCAACCAATTTATAGACAAGGTTTACTGCTCTGTCCACTCCAAAGCAAAAGCCTGCTGTTTTGGCAAGTTTAATCTGCCGCATGCTGTTCCGCCTCCCACAGTGCAACGATATGATCCATAACCGTATTTGCCGCGTTTTTGATGTCATGCGGGGTGATCTCTTCCTTATCCAGCCCCATTTCATGCAGGGAAAGCATTTTGCCGTAAGAAACCACTACCTTTTTGCCGGCTTTTATTGGGCCGTTGCAGTAGATTGCAACAGGCAAAACAGATGCATTTGTGGCTTTTGCAATAATGGCAACGCCGGATTTTGCTTTCTGCGGCACGCCGTTTTTATCCTTTACCCTTTTGCCCTCCGGGCAGATCGCCATCACATGGCCCTCTTCAATAATCTTTTCGCCGTATTCAATGGCGGAGGTATCGCCCTTTCCCCTTTTAACGGGAAAGCCGTACAGGTGCTTGATAACCCAGCCGACTACAGGGTTTTTAAACAATTCCACCTTTGCCATAAAATGAAGCGGCGGCACATTCTTTGGCATGGAAACAAACACCGGATCAAACGCACACGTATGATTGATGGCAACTATGTATCTTCCGTCTGCCTCAGACGGAACGTTTTCAAGCCCCTTAAACTCAAGTTTATAAATGAGCTTGAACAGAGGGCCGAAAACTTTTTTAACAAAACCGTAGAATTTATAATGCTTTACTTTGCTGTAATCGAAACTAACCATTTATCTTCTCCTTAATAACGGAAACTACCATTTCTATACTTTCAGGAAGCGCTTTGCCTGTTGTATCCGCCATAACGGATTCCTCGGTTGGCTTTAAAGGCGCGATCTTTCTGTGGCTGTCCTGATAATCACGGTCATTTACATCTTTTAAAACATCCTCATAACGGACGTCTTCGCCTTTTTCTATCAGTTCCTTATATCTTCTTTCTGCCCGGCATTCCGGCGAGGCAAACAGGAAGATCTTAACATCGGCGTTCGGCAATACGACTGTGCCGATATCCCTGCCGTCCATAATCACATTATTATTACGCGCAATGGAACGCTGCAGTTCCAGCAAAAATTCCCTGACAGCCGGTATCTGAGACACGGAGGACGCAGCCATGGAGATTTCCGGTGTCCTGATAAGGGAAGAAACATCCTCGCTGTTGAGATACACCTTTTGCTCGCCGTTATCATCAAATTTAAGCTCAACGGTTATAGAGGAAAGCATATCGGCAATTTTTTCTTCATCGCCAAGTATATTTTTTCTTTGAGCGGCAAGAGCAACAGTTCTGTAAAGAGCGCCGGTATCCACATAAATGTAACCGAGTTCTTTTGCCGCGCCGCGCGCAACGGTGCTTTTCCCCGCACCGGCGGGGCCGTCAATGGCAACATTAATCAAAGTAAAACAACCTTTCTATCCTTACATATTTTCTCCGCACAATCTGCCTGTTGAAAAAGCGATCTGCAGATTAAATCCGCCGGTATAGGCATCAACGTCTATGATTTCCCCGGCAAAATAAAGATTTTTAATGATTTTGGAGCGCATCGTTTTCGGATCGATCTCCCGAACGCAGACGCCGCCCCTTGTTATTATTGCGGAATCAATAGAATAAAATCCCGAAATATTTACTTCCATATTTTTCAGCAGGTGAACCAGTTTTTTTCTTTCCTCCCGCGTAATTTCATTTACCTTTTTATGGTTGGGAACGCCCCAAAGAGACACCGCTACGGGAATCAGTTTTTTAGGCAGAAGTTTTGAAAGCGAATTTATAATATCCTTATTTTTAAATTCCGCAAAATCCCGCTGAATGCGTTTATCAAGCGTTTCATAATCAAGCGCAGGCTTTAAATCTATAATGATTTTATACCCGCCGTTTTCGGGCTTATCCATGTGACTGGACGCGGACAAAATAACCGGGCCGCTCAAACCGTAATGCGTAAACAGCATCTCACCGAAATCGGAATAAAAGGCTTTGCCGTTTTTCAAAAGTTTTACTGCAACATTCCTTAAACTCAGCCCCTGAAGCTCGGGCACGAAATCGTCATTGCTTTTAAGAGAAACAAGTGCGGGAGTGATATCGGTAACCGTGTGGCCGGCACTTTTGGCAAGCGCATAGCCGTCCCCCGTTGAGCCGGTGGCAGGATAACTCATACCACCGGTGCAGAGCGCCACACTTTCACATTCGATCCTGCTGCCGTCAGACAAAATGACCGCGCTGATTTGATCTTGATCAAAAGCAAAAGCCTTTGCGCCGGTATGAATGAATCTGACGCCCATATCCGCGGCATGCTTTATCAGCGCGTTTGCGATATCCTTTGCGTGATCAGACACGGGAAACACGCGGTTGCCTCTTTCCACTTTGAGCGGCACACCAAGATCTTCAAAAAAAGACATAGTGTCATACGGCATAAAATTGGAAAACGCGGAATACAAAAAACGCGGATTGCGCGGAACATTTGAAATCAGCTCCGGCAGATCGAAACAGGCATTCGTTACATTGCATCTGCCTTTACCGGTGATGCAAACTTTTTTTGCGCAGACGGGCATTTTTTCCACCACAAGGGTATCTTTACCGCGCGCTGCGCAGGCAGCGGCAGCCATAAGACCTGCCGCACCGCCGCCGATTACTACTGATACAGCCATAAACCTCAACTTAACACTTTATATAATATTATACTACTTCACCATTATAATTTAATCGGTAATACTTGTCAATTCTTCCGATCTTTCGGTCCACTCCTCAAAAAGAGCGTCTCTTTCAGCAGTTTTATTCTCCAGTTCTTCATTAATAACAAGAAACTGTTCGTAGGGCGGGTTGGAATTGAGTTTTTCCTCAATCAGCGCAATCTCTTCTTCCAGATCCTCTATCCTGCTTTCCAGGCGGGAAACGGCTGTTTTCAATTTTCTCTGCCTGCTTGCCAGTTCCTTGCGCTGTTTATAATCATTGTTCTTCGGCGCAGCGGTATGCTTCTCCTTTACCTCTGCGGTTTGTGTGCGCAGTTTCGCCTCTGTATAATCGTTATAATTGCCGATATATTTTCGGATGCCGTTTTCAGTGAGCTCCAACACGGTTGTGGCAAGTTTATTGATAAAATAACGGTCATGTGAAACGATCAGCATCGTGCCCGTATACCGGATCAATGTATTTTCAAGTTCTTCCCTTGAATACGCATCCAGGTGATTGGTAGGCTCGTCCAGCAACAGGAAATTATATTTACCCAGCATCAGTTTTAAAAGCGCTACTCTTGCCCGCTCGCCGCCGGAGCAGTCAGAAAGGCGTTTATACACTTCATCGCCGCGAAACAGAAAAGCGGCAAGCGCGTTTCTTACGTTTGTTTCCGTCATCGCAGGAAATGCAGACCACACCTCTTCCAAAGCGGTCTTATTTAGATCCAGTTTTTCCTGCACCTGATCAAAATAGCCGGTAAACAGATTGGCGCCGAACCGGAAGGTGCCCGAATCCTGCGTATAATCACCCATAATGATTTTTAGCAGCGTGGTCTTGCCGCAGCCGTTATCTCCAACAAGAAAAACGCGTTCGCCGCGCCGGATCTCAAAAGACGCGTTTTCAAAGATCTTTTTGCCGCCAAACGATTTGGAAAGATCCTGAACACGCAGCACTTCCTCGCCGGACACGCATTTTGGAGTAAAATCAAACCGAATCTTTTGCTGCGCCGCATCCGGCACAACAAGCTGCGCTTTGATTCTTTCGATCACCTTTTCTTTGCTTTCCGCCGTTTTGATATTCTTTTCCCGGTTCCAGCGGCGCTGCTGCTCGATAATGCCTTCCAGACGCTCAATCTCTTTCAGATCATTTTCATATTTTTCCGCAACCGCCTTTTGCTCCGCCTCTTTTTTTACCAAAAATTCCGAATAATTGCCTTTGTAGGAACGAAGTTTCTTACAATCCAGTTCTATCGTTTTATTGGTAACTTTATCCAGAAAATATCTGTCGTGCGAGATCACGATAAACGCGCCGGAAAAGGAAGAAAGAAAGCTCTCCAGCCATTCCACGGAACGGATATCCAGATGATTGGTTGGCTCATCCAGCAATAAAAGATCCGCGCGCGAAAGCAAAAGTTTTGAAAGGATCAGTTTTGACCTCTGCCCGCCGGACAGCGTAGAGGTCGGCTTTGAAAAATCGCTTTCATCAAATCCCAAACCCATAAGCGCGGAGCGGGTAAGGCTTTTATAGGTTGCGCCGCCGTTTCTTAAAAACTGCTCGTTCAGAAAATCCTGCCGCGCAATGAGTTCCTTGGACGGATGCTCGGTCAGTTTTAAAGAAATTTCTTCCAGTTCTTTTTCCATCTCGATCAAATCGGCAAAGACGGATACAAGTTCGTCATAAACGGTTTTATTATCGGAACAGGTGTGCTGCTCCATATAACCGAGTTTGATGTTTTTTCCTATAAAAGCGCCGCCGGATGACGGGCTGTATTCCCCGGTGAGAACTTTGAACAGCGAAGTTTTACCGGCGCCGTTTGCACCGACAAGGCCGACTTTATCCTTTTCGCCCATCTCAAAGGAAATATTTTCAAATAAAGTATGTTCCCCGAACGAGAGGGTTAAATTTTGCATCGTAAGACAAGCCATGACTTCACTTCCTTTCAAACACTGAACTATATTTTACACTATTAAGCCTTGAATGTGAAGTAAAATTTTGATATTATAAAGATACTTTATAATCGACACAAAGAGGAAACGGATATGGATATACTGAAATTAGAACCCATATTTAAAGATTATATTTGGGGCGGCACGCGCCTGCGTGATGAATTCCAGATGAACACGGATCTTGATCCCGTTGCCGAGGGCTGGATGCTTGCCTGCCACAAGGACGGAATGAACACGATCGACGGCGGCGCTTATGATCAAAAAACGCTCAAGGAAGTGCTTGACGCCGAAGGCAGCGCCAAAGTGCTTGGTAAAAACAGCGAAAAATTTGAATATTTTCCGGTTTTGATCAAAATGATCGACGCAAAAGATAATCTTTCCATTCAAGTTCATCCCGATAACGAATACGCCAAAAGAGTGGAACATGAATTCGGAAAAACGGAGATCTGGTATGTGCTGGACGCTGAGGAGGGCGCGGAACTGATCTATGGTTTCAAACACCGGATCTCCAAAGAAGCATTCAGAACCGCCATTGAAAACAACACACTGCTTGACGTATTGAACAGAGTAAAAGTGCACAAAGGTGATCTGTTTTTTATTGAGGCAGGCACGGTACACGCCATCGGCAAGGGTACACTGATTGCGGAGATTCAGCAAAACAGCAACTCCACATACAGGGTATACGATTACGGAAGGCTTGGAAAAGACGGAAAACCAAGAGAACTGCATATTGATAAAGCGGTGGACGTTACGGTTACGGAGCCGCCGAAATACGGCACGAAGCCACAGGGCGAAGCCCAACCCGTAAGCGGCGGCACAAAGCAACTGCTTACAAGCTGTGATCTGTTTACCGTTTACAGATATGACTGCGAAAGCAGGATAGAGTTGTTTGCCGATGAAAACAGTTTTCACCATCTGCTGGTGATCAACGGCAGCGGCAGTATCAACGGCAGAGCGTTTAAAAAGGGCGACAGTTATTTTGTTCCCGCCGGATTCGGAAAATATGAAATGGACGGAAAAGCAGAAATTCTTTTAACAAAAATTTAAAAAGACGCAAAACAAAATAAATGAATAAAAAGTCGTTAGTACGGGCAACATACTAACGACTTTTTTAATTGGAGATGAGAAAATGACGATTATCAACAGAATAGCATTGATCCTTAACATAATAGGCGGACTCAACTGGGGTCTTATAGGTCTTTTTAAATTTGACCTTGTTGCATGGATATGCGGCGGGCAGGAAAGCGTGATCGCGCGCATCATTTACTGCCTGGTTGGCCTTGCGGCGATCTGGTGTATCAGCCTGCTCTTCAGAAGAAACGTTGTTGAGGAATAACGCTTAGCGGTGCGGCAGAACCACCGCCTACATATTATGCGTATTCTTTCATGATCTGGTTTTTGATCTTTAAAATGATCCGTTTCTCCAGACGCGAAATATAACTTTGCGAAATGCCCATAAGATCTGCCAGTTCTTTTTGTGTATGTTCCTTTTCGCCGAGAATGCCGAACCGCTTTTTCATGAGATCCCGCTCTTTTTCCGGCAGAGCGAGGATGATTTTTAAAAGCAGTTCTTTTTCGTCATTATACTCGATATCATTGGATATCTCATCCGGCTCACTGCCGAGGACATCGCGCAGGGTGAGTTCGTTTCCGTCCCAGTCTATGCTGAGCGGCTCATCAAAACTCATTTCAAATTTTGCGCTGCTGACTTTTCGAAGATGCATCAGAATCTCATTTTCAATGCACCGAGAGGCGTAAGTGGCAAGTTTGATATTTTTCTGAGGGTCAAAGGTTTTGACCGCTTTCATCAGACCGATCGTGCCGATAGAAACAAGATCTTCCGTTGAAGTTGCGCAGCCCTCGAATTTTTTTGCAATATATACCACCAGCCTGAGGTTATGGGTAATAAGCAGTTCCCTGTGCGTATCGTTGCCGGCTCTGAGTTCGCGCATAACCGTTTCTTCCTCTTCCTTTGTGAGCGGAGGCGGCAAAGTTTCCGGGCCGTTTATGTAATAACAATTCTTTTTAAAAAGCCTGTTTTGAATTCTTAAGAGAAAAAGTTTAATTTTTTGAAGCATATTGCACCTCTGATACTGATTTAGGATTGATGATTCCCTGATACTCCCCTTTTTTCACATTTTTGCTGAGCGCGATATACACTCTGCTTAATTCGCCGCTGCCGCGCGACGTTGAAATCACCACCTTTTCCGGCTTAAATGCCTTTAATATTCCCTCCCCGTTTACCGTTGAAACGGGGATAACTCTGCTGCACGGAACATCTTTAAAAAGATTTTCATCCGCAACGATAACGGGATAATCAGAAAACGGTTCGCGCAGGTTATTGCCGCTGTCCGCAAAAGCAAAAAAAGAGCATTTTTGCCCGTCGTAATAAACCGTAAGCTGATACAGCTCATTCTTAGCGGTTTTGTTATTGTAGATGCGGATAATCACTGCACTGATCACGTAAGCGATAAATGCGGAAATGAGAAGCGCGGTTGCCGAAACATCAAAATAAACGGTTGAATTGTTTATAACGATGCCGGCGGGCTTGAAGATCATCCACAACCCGACCATGATACCGACAAAAACAAAATTTACAAAAAAGAAGATTGCCGTGTTTTTGGCAAAACATTTCAAGCCGGAACGCCGAAATGCGATCAGAACGATCAAACAAGCTGCCGCCAATTTGCCGAGCAGGGATACGGCAAAGTCCAGTTCGTCAAAAAGGATCACCAAAGAATACGCCGCGCCTGCAAAAGACGCCAGCACAAGACGAACAAGTTTGGAATTCTCCTTTGCCAGTTTCTGCGTAATCAACAACAGCAGAAACGTGATAAAAAAATTCACCACAAGCAATACGTCTACATAAATTACAGTCAACGCCACCACCGATATCATTATAAATTCCGTTGGTTGCATAAATTGTCAAATATTACTATACAAAAAATAAAAAGCGGCTGATTTTCAGCCGCTTTCGTGATAAGTAAGAACGATTATTCTGTTACAACGATTTCATTGATGATTACATCATCCAACGGTTTATCGTTTGCGCCGCATTTTACAGCGGCAATGGAATCCAGAACATCAGCGCCGTTTATGAGCTGCCCGAAAACCGTGTGGTGGAAATCAAGCCACGGCGTGCCGCCAACCGTTTTATAATTTTCGATTACCTCCTGCGGAAAACCGTTTTCCGTTAACTGCTCCATCTGTGAAAGCAGATTTTCCGGCACGCTTTTTGCCTGCACAATGAAAAACTGACTGCCGTTTGTGTTTGGCCCGGCATTTGCCATGGAAAGCGCACCGTAATAATTGCGCGCATCCAAACTGAATTCATCTTCAAAATTTTTGCCGAAAACAGATTCGCCGCCCATACCCGTACCGGTTGGATCGCCGCCTTGAATCATAAAATCCTGAATGACCCTGTGAAAGATCTGCCCGTTATAATAGCCGTTTTTGGAGTGCGTTACAAAATTCTCTACGGCTTTGGGCGCAACTTGAGGGAAAAGGACGAATTCCATATCTCCCCGATTGGTTTTGATTACGGCCTTTACGCCGTCCTTTAATGCCAACTGATTCATTATAATTTTACCCTTTCATTGATTTTTCTTAAAAAAGCGGCAGGGATCTTCTGCACTTTTCTGTCATAAGTAAGTAGTCCGTTGAGTTCATCTTCTACATCCGTCAACTGCGTATAAACCGTTGCCGAAAGCCCTGTTTTGATCTGTGGAATAATAACTTTTTCAAAGGTCTTTTTATAGGCTTTGGCAAGGCTCTCCGGTGTGCCATATATTTTATAGCCAAACATTTTATCGTTAAATGTATGCCCTTTTACACGGTGCGAAAAGCCGCCGAACTCGGAAAGCACATAGGGTTTTTCGCCTTTTTTCACTTTGATCGGCGTGAAATAGATGTGTTTGGAGATCACATCCGTAACACCGCGGTCATGCCAGCCGGACGCGGAATCGACCGTTCTGGTCGGATCCAGTTCTTTAATATACCGGTAAGCCTTAGCGCTGTCAAACTGGCCCCAGCCCTCGTTAAACGGCACCCAAAGCGCAATGCAGGGGCAGTTATAAAGCGTATCAATCATTTCTTTCAGTTCCCGGTAATAACTTTCGCGCTGGGACGCGTCTGTGCGCTTGAATGTTTTATAATTTGTATCATCCAAGTTGATGCCGATAAAGGGAAGCACATTGATCTCCAGACCGTACTTGCCGCCGCCGTTTACCATATCCTGCCAAACGAGAATGCCGTTCACATCGCAGTAATGATACCAGAGCAGCGGTTCGATCTTGATATGTTTTCTGAGCATATTAAAACCCATGTTCTTAACGGTTTTAACGTCAAATTCCAAAGCCTCGTTGGACGGCGGAGTCAAAAATCCATCCGGATAATAGCCCTGATCCAAAAGGCCGTTATGAAAATAAGGCTTATTATTCAAAAACAGGCGTTCAATGCCGTTTTCATCCTTGCCTGTTGAGAACTTACGCATGCCGAAATAGGATTTGACCCTGTCTTTGCCGCAGGTGAAAACCACATTATATAAAAACGGACTTTCCGGCGACCAAGATTTAAAATTGGGAAGTTTAACCACATTTCCCGTTGTTTCGGCAATCAGCGTATCGCCCTCATAAACAGCGGTCAGGACTTCGCAGTCCGCATCAAAATCAAAACGCACCTGTTCCGAATCATATTCTGGCGTGATGCGAACGCTGTGCAGATATTCTTTAGGTGTGCTTTCCAGCCAAACCGTTTGCCAGATGCCGCTCTGCGGGCTGTACCAGATCTGCCCGCGATGAAACTTTTGCTTGCCGCGAGAATACTCGCGTGTGTCCGAATAATCCCGAACGGTAACATGGATCCTGTTTTCACCCTCTCGGATCTGATCGGTAATTTCAAAGGAAAACGGCGTATAACCGCCGGTGTGGGAGCCGGCAAGCGTGCCGTTGATATAGACATCCGCAATCTGGTCCACGGCGCCGAAATGAAGAAACACTCTGCCTTGATTGAAATCTGACGGAAGAGTAAACGATTTTTCATAATGCAGATATTCAGACGGCTTTAAGACCCTGCCGACGCCGGATAACGGCGTTTCGGGAGAAAACGGCACAAGAATATCCGTTGAAAAGCGCTTTGGAAGATCATGACTGTCCGTAAACGCACATTTCCAGACGCCGTTTAAATTTATGTAGCTGTTTCTGACAAACTGCGGGCGCGGATACTCAGCAAGCGGACTTTCTTTATGGATGTTTTTTCCGAATTCAGTCAGCATATTCATTCACCTCGCTGATAATTTTGGCGTTTTCGATGCGCACATGTTTATTGCAAATCTGCAGGGCAGCTTTTTTATGGCTGACGATAATGCAGGTAACGTTTTTCATCTTTTTTAGATTGGTAAGAAACGCCCTTTCAGTTTCTTCATCCAGAGCGGAAGTTGCCTCATCCAAAAGGAGCACCGGGGATTCACTGAGCATGGATCTTGCAATGGCAAGGCGCTGGATCTGCCCTTCTGAAAGGCCAAGCCCTTTTTCCCCTATAACGGTATCGATCCCCTGCGGCAGTTCCTGAATAAATTTGTCCGCGCAGGAAATATGGATGGCGTTTTGGATCTCCTCCTCGGTAACGTCGGGATGGATAAATGTTAAATTATCCCGTATCGTGCCGGAAAGCAGCATATTGCCCTGCGGAACATAGGAAAACAGCCGCCTTGTATGCTTATCGACCGGAAGGCTGCCGCCGCTCAGTTCCAGTGAAATGCTGCCGCTTTGCACATTTAAAACGCCGAGCAGAAGTTTGAGCAGTGTGCTTTTGCCGATACCGGAGATACCGGTGATCGCAATAAAATCACCTTTCTGAACGGTTAAAGACGTATCATCCAGAATTAGATCACGGTCATATTTGAATGTGATATCCTTAAACGAAATCGAGCGAAGCTGATCGTATGTAGCTTTAACATCTATATCTTTTTCGTTAGTTTCCCGTTCATCCGGCAGATTCGTGATCTCCATAAGCCGTTCGGCAGAGGCGACCACCGTATATATTTTGGGGAAGATCGACGAAAGGCTCGCAAACGGGCCCTGCACCTGGTTAACCAGTTGCAGCATGGCAGTAACCGTGCCGTAAGTCATACTGATTCCGCCGATACCAAGCAGGCCGAGTGCGCCGTATGCCAGCGCAAACACGTAACCGATATTAAAAACAGTTGAGATACCGGCGTTGGAGGCAATATTCATAAACCTGCGTTTCATTCTTGCCTTATAGTTTTTTTCCTGAAGCACATCCGCCTCCTCGGATATGCGCTTTTCTGCGGAAAACGATTTCACCACAAGCAGATTGATAATGGATTCCTGAAAGAAAGAACGCGTGGCGCCCTCTGTTTCCTGCACTTGTTTATGCAACTTTTTCAGCGGTTTTCTGAAAATGCTCATGCAGATCAGCACAAAAATGCCGCCGGCGAGGAAAACAAGAGCAAAGATCCTGCTGATCACAACAAGATAGATGAACGCGCAAAGCAGTTTTACAATATAAAAAGTGGAATTCGGCACAATGGTGGTAATACCGTCCGTCACCACGGTAATATCGTTAAACAATCTGTTCTGGAGTTCTCCTGTATGATAAGAAGTGATCTTGGAATAATCTTTTTTCATGATCTCATTCAGGATATATTTTCTGTAATCAATATCCAGCCTGCCGCGGCATCGCTCTGACATGCTGTTGCTGAACAAACTGAGCAGGAGCTGCAGCATAATGATGCAAAACAGCGCGACGGCATAGCGGATCACATAGTGGATATCCCGGTATTCCACAGCGCCGTCTATCACATTTTTTGAGAAATTCGCAAAAACCACGGAAAGGCTTGCCCAAACAATATTTGCAGCCATGATCACTACTATGCGCCACAACTGCTTTTTGCCGATTTTCATCAGCCATTTCAGCGCGGTAAGATCGCTCTTTTTTATTTTTCGGTTCGTTACAGTATCATTCAACCGTTTCTACCTCGCTTTAACATTCTTTTTATCTTGTTGAACGCGCGTTTCGGATAACAATACAGGGGACGGAGCGGCAAAAACGCGACCCAGATTCTGGAATACAGTTTATAGAAACGGTTGTTTTCAAGATCTATATACTTTTTGCCGTTTTTATAAAAGCCTCTTAAAACACCGATGATCCTGTCATCCGTAACATACTCTTTTGTAAGCAGATTATCACCCACAATCACATAATGATCCCTGCACACTTTGACCACACGGTGCATAATATACTTCCCCGATTCGGAAATATACACGGGAATATCATATTTTTTAAGCCTACCCTGCGGTCTGACAACGATAATGGTATCTTTCTGATTATGAATCAGCGGTTCCATGGAAGTGCCGCTTGTAAGGCCGGAATATATGCCGTTTTTTTCCACAGCTTCTTTAATGGTTTTTAAGTTTTCATGACCCGCCAAAGCAAGACCCCCGAACAAATCTAAATCCTTTTAAAAGTATAACATATAAAATAGGGATATGCAAATAAAAACAACCGCGCTCTGAACATGTTTTCATAACCGGGAAACGCAACAGCATAAAAAACGGCGCTTGTTATAAAGCGCCGTTTTTTTAATGAACCGATATGTTTTGAATATTCTCGCTGAGTTCATAATTTATATTGTTTTCTTTGCACCATTCAATCAGTTTATGCACAATGAACTGATCGCCGAACTCCACAAGCCCTTCTTTCAGTTCCGGATAAGCGTTAAAATACTTCCAGAACGTTTCAATAAAATCATCTGAATGCACTTTTTGAAGTATGCCGTTGAGTTTGGCGGAACCGCGCTGTTTTACGAACGCGCGCATCACCTCTTCGTTGCTGACCGAAACGAACGGTATCAAACCGAGAGAAACAAAATAAGCCGTCTGACCGACATCATCGGGTTTATCCATCTCATCCAGTTCGGAAATATTTTTAATGGTATAGTCGCCGTAGGAAAACCAATATTCTGACGATCCTCCGCCGCATTTTTGAAGTAATTCGTCATCAATTAAAAGTGTCATGCCGTAAAAAACCTCTGATCATCCTATAGAATTCAGCAAACCGCCCTTTGCGATTATATTTTGAATAAATTCCGGAAACGGCTGCGCCTGAAATGTTTTTCCGAGGGTAACATCGGTGATCACGCCGGTATTGAAATCCACTTCCACAACATCACCGTTTTGAATCTCTTTAGACGCCTCGTCACATTCCAGAATAGCAAGCCCGATATTGATTGCATTTCTATAAAAAATGCGGGCAAACGTAGAGGCGATCACACAGGAAATGCCGCTTGCCTTAATGGCAATGGGGGCATGTTCCCTGGACGAGCCGCAGCCGAAGTTTGCGCCGGCAACCATAATATCGCCGGGCTTAACCTGATGAACAAACTCTTTATCTATATCTTCCATACAATGGGAAGCAAGCCACGCGTCATCGCTCTTGTTCAGGTAACGCGCGGGAATAATAACGTCTGTATCCACGTTATCGCCGAATTTATGAACTGTGCCCTTTGCTTTATCCATCACGCTGTCCTCCTTAGATCTTGGCGGGGTCTGCAATATATCCTGCAACCGCAGAAGCGGCGGCAACTGCCGGAGACGCCAGATATACCTCTGACTGCGTATGACCCATTCTGCCTACAAAGTTTCTGTTTGAAGTGGAGACTGCCCGCTCCCCTTTGGCAAGGATGCCCATGTGACCGCCGAGGCAGGGACCGCAGGTGGGCGTGGAAACGATCGCGCCGGCCTCAATAAAGATCTCTGTGATGCCCTCTTTAATGCAGTCTAAATAGATCTGCTGTGTGGCGGGGATTACGATTACACGAACGCCGTCTGCCACTTTTTTGCCTTTCAGAATAGAAGCCGCCATGCGCATATCTTCCATTCTGCCGTTTGTGCAGGAGCCGATAACGACCTGATCGATCTTAATCTCCGGCACTTCGTCTATTGTTTTGGTATTTTCCGGAAGATGCGGGAACGCAACCGTCGGGCGCAGTGTGCTGAGATCAACCGTAATTGTGCTTTCATATTCAGTATCTTCATCCGCCTCATAGATCTTATAGGGGCGTTGTGCTCTTCCCTTTACATAAGCAAGCGTAACATCATCCACCGGGAAGATGCCGTTTTTGGCGCCGCACTCGATTGCCATGTTGGAAATCGTAAGGCGGTCATCCATGGAAAGATTTTTAATGCCGTCGCCGGTGAATTCCAGGCTCTTATACAGTGCGCCGTCCACACCGATCCTGCCGATGATATTCAAAATAACATCCTTACCGCAGATATATTCCGGCTTTTCCCCCGTTATGATTACTTTTATTGCGGATGGCACTTTGAACCACGCCATGCCGCTGATCATGCCGGCGGCCATATCCGTGGAACCAACACCCGTTGAGAAAGCGCCGAGCGCGCCGTATGTGCAGGTATGGCTGTCCGCGCCGATAACGCAGTCGCCGCAGGTAACGATTCCCTGCTCCGGCAGAAGGGCGTGCTCAATCCCCATTTTGCCGACATCATAATAATGCAGGATCCCGTGGCGGGAGGCGAACTCCCGGACCTGCTTGCAGTTTTGCGCAGACTGGATATCCTTGTTTGGAGTAAAGTGATCCATAACAAGAGAGATCCTTGTTTTATCAAAAATTTTATCCTTGCCGTATTTTTCCATAACATTGATCGCTACGGGTGAAGTAACGTCATTGCCGAGCACCATATCCAGTTTTGCGTTGATCAGCTGACCGGCAGTAACGCTTGCGAGACCCGCATGGTCTGCAAGGATCTTTTGCGTCATTGTCATTCCCATTTGCATCACCTGTTTTCTGATTGATTTTTCCTATATAAGGGCACAGCGTAAGCCGATTGCATTAAAGATCTTCGGAAAAGGATTCCGAACCTCTTTCCAGCGAGGTTTCACCTGTTCTTGCCATTTCAATGATTCCGAAATCGGAAACGGCGCCGATAAACTCATCGATCGTATCCGGTCTGCCCGTAAGTTCCAGTGTGAAACTTTCCAGCGTAACATCCACGATTCTTGCGCCGTATTTTCTGTTGATCTCAAGCAGGGCGTTTTTCTTTTCAATCCCTTTTGCCCGCACTTTAATGAGCAGAAGTTCAGAGGAAACGGAGTTCTGATCCGTTAAAAGTTCTACTTTTTTAACGATTTCCAGTTTTAAAAGCTGCATCTCGATCTGGCGAGCCATATCTTGATCCGCTTCAGACACAACCGTCATTCTGGAAAACGCAGGGTCTTCCGTTTCACTAACCGTCAGCGAATTGATATTATATCCCCTTCGGCTGAAAAGGCTTGCCACACGCTGCAAAACACCGCTCTGGTTATCCACAAGAACGGAAAAAGTAAGTTTTTCGATCATTTAAACTCCCTCCTCATCAATTAAAATTCATAATAATATCATCTGATGAGCCGCCGGGCGGGATCATCGGAAGTACGTTTGAATCCGGAGAAATACGGCAGTCAACAAGGATCGGCCCCTGATATTCGAGCGCTTCTTTTACAACGCTTTCGATCTGGTCATTATTTTCCAACCGGAGACCTTTGATCCCGAACGCCTCTGCCACTTTTACGAAATCCGTTTTTCTGTTCGGATCCGTATCCGCAAACCGATTTCCGTAAAACAGTTTCTGCCACTGGCGCACCATACCGAGCACCTTATTGTTCATAATAAACATAACGACCGGTATATTATAGGACGCCATAGTTGCAAGTTCGTTCAAATTCATATGGAAACCGCCGTCGCCGGCAAAAAGAACCACTTTCTTTTGCGGGCAGCCGAATGCGGCGCCCATGGCAGCGCCCATGGAATAGCCCATGGTTCCGAGACCGCCGCTTGTAAGCATTGTACGCGGCTGACGGAATTTATAAAACTGCGCAGCCCACAGCTGGTGCTGACCAACATCGGTAACCACGATCGCATCATCCGGCGTATTTTCATCAACGAACTCGATGAGTTTCTGCGGATTTACATAATCCCCGATCTGATTCTGCACAAACGGACGTTTCCAGCTGTTGATCTCCTCTTTCCAGTCTGAATGGTCATTCTGATTCAGCGCCTTGGTCAAAAGCGGCAGAACTTCTTTCAGATCGCCTCTTAAATGGCAGTCTGAATAAACATTTTTATCCATCTCCGCCGGATCAATATCAATATGTATAACATCCGCTTTCGGAGCAAATTTCAGTCTGTTGCCGGCAACTCTGTCCGAAAATCTGGCGCCGCAGGCGATCAGCACATCACACTGCGCGGCAGCCTTATTGGATTCGAACCTGCCGTGCATACCGATCAGGCCAACATAAAGTTCATGGCTGTGATCAAATGCACCGAGACCCATAAGGGAAGAAACCACAGGGCAGTCCAGTTTTTCGGCAAATTCCCTGATCTCTTTGCTGCTGTTGGATGAAATGGCGCCGCCGCCAAGATAAATGAGCGGCTTTTTGCTGTTTTTAAGCAGTTCCACAGCGCGGTCTATACACTTGTTTTTCGGGTGAACGAATGCATCCGGCTGCTGTTTGGGCGCAGGATAGTACTCGCATTTTGCTGAAGTAATATCCTTTGGAATATCCACAAGTACGGGTCCTTTTCTGCCGCTGATAGCGATCCGAAACGCATTTCTGATGGTATCCGCAAGTTCTTCCACATTGCGCACCATAAAATTATGCTTTGTAATCGGCATTGTAATACCCTTGATATCCACTTCCTGGAAAGAATCCCTGCCGATCATGGATGTACCCACATTACAGGTAATGGCAACCATTGGAATAGAATCCATATACGCAGTTGCGATGCCGGTAACAAGATTGGTAGATCCGGGGCCGGAAGTTGCAAAGCATACGCCGACCTTGCCGGTTGCCCTTGCGTAACCGTCCGCCGCATGGGACGCACCCTGCTCGTGGGCGGTAAGGATATGCTTAAAGGTATCTCCGTATTTATATAACTCATCAAAGATATTGAGAATCGTGCCTCCGGGATAGCCGAAAACCGTATCAACGCCCTGTTCCTTTAAAACTTCCAGAACGATCTGCGAGCCGTTTAATTCCATTACAATCCCTCCGTTATATCACATCTAAAATATTTATAGATATTTTAGTATTTTTATGCCGCAAAGTCAAGGCTATATTTTTACCTGAAAGCCCTGCGCGAAAAATATCGCAAAAAAGTGAAAACCGCTTTTATCCGGCAATTAATTCTTGCCAAATCATTTTGCGTGTTATATACTATATAATGATTAAAATTTGAAAGACTAAGGAGATCAGACTATGAAACTCGGAATCGTGGGGCTGCCGAATGTTGGAAAAAGCACGCTGTTTAACGCGATCACAAACGCAGGCGCACAGAGCGCGAACTACCCTTTTTGCACCATAGAACCAAATGTGGGCATGGTAAGCGTTCCGGACGAAAGACTGGATAAACTTGCCGAAATGTATCAGCCGGATAAATTCACACCGGCATCTATAGAATTTGTTGATATTGCCGGCCTTGTTAAAGGCGCAAGCAAGGGCGAGGGACTCGGAAATAAATTTTTGAGCCATATCCGGGAAGTGGACGCGATCATTCACGTTGTGCGCTGTTTTGAAAATGACGATATTACGCACGTGGACGGAAGCATTGACCCGAAACGAGACATTGAAACGATCAATCTGGAACTGATTCTCTCTGATCTGGATATACTCAGCCGCAGAATAGACAGCAGAAAAAAAGCGATGAAAGGCGATAAGACCATTGCGCCTGAAGTGGACTTTTTAGAAAGGCTTTACAGCGAAATGGAAGGCGGCAAAACTGCCAGGAGCTGTGAGATCTCAGACGATGAACGCGAGTATCTGAAAGAAGTTTCCCTGCTTACGATCAAACCGGTCATTTATGCCTGCAATATGAGTGACGAAGACTTTGCGAACGGCATTGACAGCAACAGAAATTACAACACCGTTCAGGCGATCGCCGCGGAAGAAGGCGCTGAAACACTTGCCATATGCGCAGAAACAGAGGCGGAGATTGCCACGCTTGACGGAGAAGACAAAAAGATGTTTCTTGCCGATCTCGGTTTGGAAAAGAGCGGACTGGACAGGCTGATCCAAAAAAGTTACAGCCTGCTTGGGCTGATCTCATTTCTTACTGCCGGCAAAAAAGAAGTGCGAGCCTGGACGATCAAAAAAGGCACGAAAGCGCCCCAGGCGGCAGGAAAGATCCACAGCGATTTTGAGCGCGGTTTCATTCGCGCCGAGGTTGTTTCCTTTGACGACCTGATGGCAAACGGATCTATGAACGCCTGCAAGGAAAAAGGGCTGATCCGAAGCGAAGGCAAGGATTATATAATGCAGGACGGAGATATTGTAGAATTCCGATTTAATGTATAATTCCGCATTAAAAAGTATTTTAAGCACTTTGCTTGACATTAGAAAAGGATTGTTATATTATAGAATCAGGTAAGTCGGAGGATATTATGGAAAAATTTAGTAATCTGAATGAAACGGATATTCTTAAACTTGCCAAAGAAGGAGATAGTGAGGCAGCAGACTTCATTATCAAGAAATACAAGTATATTGCAGTGAAAACGGCATCCGGCTGGACGAATGCCGCAATTGAACAGGAAGATCTGATGCAGGAGGGTATGATCGGTCTGCTTGCCGCGATCAAATCTTATAATCCAAGGCGCGGAATTCCTTTTCTTTCCTACGCATATACGTGTGTATATAACTCCATGCAAACGGCGCTTCGCAAAGTGAACAGGCAAAAAGATATTCCGAAAAAGGATGTTGTTCCGTTTGAAAAGGAATTTGTTGACGGGAAACGAAATTCTTTAAGCGCCGAAGATTCTTTCCTTGCGGGGGAAAGCGTTTCATTGTTATTACAGCAGCTTGATAAAAGTCTCTCAAAATTGGAAAACGGCGTATTGAGATTATTTTTGGTTGGTTGCAGTTACAACGAGATCGCCGAAAGGCTGCATAAAAGCCCCAAGGCGATAGATAATGCTTTGCAGCGTATAAGAAAGAAACTGAAAGAAGTTTCCTTCTGAATCACATCCCGTGCCTGCCGCAAAACGGCAAATCTATTTTTGAGAGGTAAAAATTATGTATGAAGACAAAACGTTAGTTTGCAAAGACTGCGGCAAAGAATTTGTTTTTACTGCCGGCGAGCAGGAATTCTATGCCGAAAAAGGCTTTGAGAACGAACCTGTAAGATGCAAGGAATGCAGAGCGGCCAAAAAAGCGGCAATCAAGGCATCCCGCGTGATGCACGACGCTGTATGCGCCAACTGCGGCGCCGCATGCCAGGTTCCGTTTGAGCCGAAAGACGACCGCCCGGTTTACTGCAGCGAGTGCTACGCCAAACTTCAGGAAAACGGCGCGCTTTAATTAGCATAAATAAATAAAAGCAAAAAGGTCTCCGCTTTTGATCGGAGACCTTTTTTATTATATATTTAGATTTATTTGATTTTGGTTTCGCAATAAATACAGCGGTATGTGCCCTTATCATCCGTAAGGGCGAACTCGTAGTTCACACCCTCCTCCACATTGGAAATACAGCGCGGATTCGGGCATTTTGCCACATTCACGATCCGTTTTGGCGGCGTTAGCGTTTTTTTGCTTGCAATACCGTCTTTTATGATATTCACGGTTATGTTTTTATCAATAAACGCAAGCACATCCAGATCCAGATCGATCAGTTCATTAACTTTAATAATATCCTTAACGCCGAGTTTTTCGCTCTTTGCATTCTGAATGATTGCCACCTGGCATTTCTGATTTGCGAGCCCGAGCGCTTCATAGACTTTCATGCCGCAGCCTGCGGAAATATGATCCAGCACATAGCCGTTTTCGATCTTATCAATTTTCATTCCAGTTCACCCGCCCATCTGAGCAGCGTTATGATCAGCGCCATTCGGATATATTTTCCGTTCATTGCCTGCTCAAAATATTTTGCGCGCGGATCTGAATCCACCTCGCGCGCGATCTCGTTCACCCTTGGAAGCGGGTGCATGATCGTAAGATCTTTTTTGGCGTTTTTCAGTTTGTTAAGATCCAGAATAAAAGCATCCTTATGTTTCAGATATTCATCTTCGGAAAAGAATCTTTCCCGCTGCACACGGGTCATATAAAGGATATCCAGATCCGGCATAACATCCTCCATTTTTTCCACTTCAATATACGGAATGCCGTTTGCATCCAGATAATCAGATTTAATATAATCCGGCATGGAAAGTTCTTTTGGAGAGATAAGCACAAATCTGATATTCCGATACCTGCTCACCGCTTTTACAAGGCTGTGCACCGTTCTGCCGAATTTCAGATCTCCGCAAAGGCCGATGGTAAGATTTTCAAAAGAACCCTTTTCCCTGTGAATGGTTAAAAGATCGGTCATCGTCTGCGTGGGGTGGCTGTGCCCTCCGTCGCCCGCGTTGATCACGGGAACGAGCGAAGTATAGGTCGCCACTTTCGGCGCGCCCTCCACCGGATGGCGCATGGCGATGATATCCGCATAGCAGGAGACCACGCGTATTGTATCCTCCACAGTCTCCCCTTTTGACGCGGAAGAGGAATTTGCCTCTGAAAAGCCGAGCACGCTGCCGCCGAGTTCCAGCATTGCCGCCTCAAACGAAAGCCGGGTTCTTGTGCTTGGCTCAAAAAACAAGGTGGCAAGTTTTTTGCCTTCGCAGACTTTGGCGTATTTCTTTTTATCTGCAATAATATCATCCGCAAGCGCGATGATAGTATTGATCTCTTCCACCGAAAGATCGGTTGTATCAAGTAAATGCCGCATTTAATCTGTCCTTTCCCGTCAGTTTTTCGCACCGTAAGTTTCCAGATATTTCTTTATGCGCTCCACGTGCTCACGGTTGCTTTCATCCGCTTCAAGATATTCAATAATATCATAAACATCCACAATGGAATACACCGGAAAACCGTATTCCTCCCCGACTTCCGCAATTGCGGACTTTTCCGTTTGCCCTTTTTCCTTGCGGTCCACCATAACAAAAACGGCGTCCACTTTGGTTCCGTTCAGTTTAGAGAGGATTGACATGCTTTCCCGGATGGCGGTGCCGGCAGTTACAACATCCTCCACGATCACGATATCCTCGCCGGATTTTGGCGTATAGCCAACGAACACGCCGCCTTCGCCGTGATCCTTTTCTTCTTTTCTGTTAAAGAAGAACGGAAGATCCATGCCGTGGTTTGCAAGCGCAACGGAGACGGACACGGCAATCGGAATACCTTTATAAGCCGGGCCGTAAAGAACCGCCTTTTTTTTGCCGAGCTTATCAAGATACGCCTTTGCGTAAAACTCGCCGAGTTTTTTGATCTGCTCGCCGGTCTTGATATCGCCGGCATTGATGAAATACGGAATCTTTCTGCCGCTTTTGGCGGTAAAATCGCCGAACTTCAAAACGCCGGCGTTTTCAAGAAACTGAATAAACTCTTTTTTATACTCTACCATAATGCCCTTCCTTTCAGAACGTTATTTCTTAAGCCCCTCAGCCGACAAATTCTTTTACACAGCGGCGGTAAGCGGCAACGGGATCCTCTGCCTGTGTAATGGGTCTGCCCACTACAATATAATCGGAACCGATCTCTTTGGCTTTTTCAGGCGTTGTAACGCGCACCTGATCCCCTACTTCTCCGTCTGCAAACCGAACGCCGGGCGTAACCGTAAGAAAATCCGCGCCGCAGGCAATTTTGACCATGCCGGATTCGAGCGGAGAGCAGACAACGCCGTCAAGCCCCGCCGCTTTCGCATTTTCCGCATATTTTACGATCGTATCGTTGATGGACGCCTGAATCAGGAGCTCATTCTGCATTCTCTCCTCGCTGGTGGAAGTCAGCTGGGTAACCGCGATCAGGATCGGTCTTGTGCCGTCCGCACGGGTAAGGCCTTCGATGGCGGCTTTCATCATTTCGATGGTGCCGGCAGCGTGCAGATTCGTCATATCCACATCCAGATCGCGCAAAACGCGCATTGCCTTTTTAACGGTGTTCGGAATATCATGCAGTTTCAGATCCAAAAAGATCTTGTGCCCTCTTGCCTTGATATCACGCACAATAGAAGGGCCCTCCGCATAAAAAAGTTCCATGCCGATCTTTACAAACGGTTTTTCTTCTGTAAACTGATCCAGAAAATCGAAGGTTGCTTTTTTGCTGTTGAAATCACAGGCAATAATTACATCTTTTCCCATTAATCCACCACTCCTATAATATCGCTGATTTTTTCAATGCCGAGGTCTTCACAGACTTTCGGCAGTTCTTCTATGATCTTTTTGCAGGCATACGGATCAATCAGATTTGCCGCGCCCACCTGAACGGCGGTTGCGCCTGCCATCATCATTTCCACAACATCCTGTGCCGAAGCAACGCCGCCGCAGCCCATGACCGGGATCCGGCACGCCTTTGCAACCTGATACACCATTCTGACGGCAACGGGAAAGACCGCTCTGCCGGAAAAGCCGCCCATTTTGTTTGCGATCACAGCAGATCTTCTTTTGATATCCACCCGCATGCCAAGCAGTGTATTGATCAGGCAGATGCCGTCTGCACCGGCATCCTCGCACGCTTTTGCAATGGAAACAATATCTGTAACATTCGGGGAAAGTTTAATAAATACCGGTTTGGAGGTGACCGCTTTCACAGCCTGAGTGACCTCTGCTGCGCACTGCGGATCCGTGCCGAAGCTCATACCGCCGCCGTGTACATTCGGGCAGCTGACATTGACTTCCAGAATACCGACCTGCTCCTCCTGATCCAGCAGAGCGCAGGTGTAGGCATACTCCTCTACCGAAAAGCCGCTGACATTGGCAATCACTTTCTTGTGAAAATACTGCTTCATTTCCGGCAGTTCATGCTCGATCACATGATGAACGCCGGGGTTTTGCAGGCCAACGGCATTGATCATGCCCTCTGTGCATTCCGCGATACGCGGCGTGGGATTGCCGAAACGCGGCTCTTTTGTTGTGCCCTTAAAGGAAAACGAGCCGAGCATATTGATATCATAAAAATCCTTAAATTCTTTGCCGAACCCAAACGTGCCGCTGGCGGGCACAACGGGATTCTCCATATGCATGCCGCAAAGATCAACGGAAAGATCTACCATATTATCTCCTCCCTGTAAAGGACGGGGCCGTCCTTGCAGATGCGTTTGCTGCCGTACTTTGTTTTGCACGAGCAGCCCATGCACGCGCCGAAACCGCAGCCCATACGCTCCTCAAAACTGTACTGCCCGGAAGTTTGGACTTTACTTTCGATTGCCTTAAACATAGGCATGGGACCGCAGGTGTAAAAATAATCATAATCTTGCGGCATAGCATCCGTTACAAAGCCTTTTACGCCGTAAGAGCCGTCTGCCGTGGCGATAATGACCGGAACGCCGAGCGCCATGAACTTCTCTTCATAAAAGATCTCTTCTTTCTTATTGAAACCGAGCACAACCGTGGGGCTCTGCCCGTCCTTTAAAAGGCATTTCGTAAGATGATAAAGAGGAGGCACACCCACACCGCCGCCGATCACGAGCGGTTTTTTCGACTTTGAGATATCGTAGCCGTTTCCGAGACCGGTCAGGCAGTCCAGCGTTTCACCGGCTGCAAGACCTGCCATCTGCGCAGTTCCGCCGCCAACAACTTTATAAATGATCACGATCTCGTTTTCACTATAATCGCAGACCGATATGGGGCGGCGAAGGAATCTGCCGTTCAGTTTGATATTGATGAACTGACCGGGCGCAGTAAGATACTGCGTATCGCCCTCCAGCCGCATTTCATACACATCCGCGGTAAGCGGTATGTTTGACAAGATTTTATAAGCACTGTTTTTATACATAGCCGTTTACTCCGCGTCTATCGTGGATACGCCAAGTGTGATCTCCTCCAGCACATCGAGCAGAACTTTGACCGTATCCAGAGACGTAAACATTGTAACATTGTTTTCAACAGCCGCGCGGCGGATCTCTGAACCGTCCGAATGGCTGTCCCCATGGCTGATATCTATGGTGTTGATCACATAGGAGATATGCCCCTGCCGCAGCGCCTTAAGGATCTCATCGCTGTCATCCTCCGTAAGTTTGGCGCGCACACGTGTGCGAATACCGTGTTTCTTCAGGAACTTCGCCGTGCCCTCCGTTGCCTCAATATTAAAGCCGAGGTCATAAAAACGCTTGATAAGCGGAAGCGCGGCTTCCTTATCATTATCCGCTATGGTAACAAGCACCGTGCCGTAATTGGAAACATTCATGCCGCTTGCCTGAATGGCTTTATAGAGGGCGCGGGTCAGAGATTTATCATAACCGATCGCCTCGCCGGTTGATTTCATTTCAGGCGAAAGATACGTATCCATGCCCTTCAGTTTGGAGAAAGAGAACGCAGGCGCCTTTACATACCAGCGTTTCTTTTCTGCAGGGTATACCTCAGTAATGCCCTGGTCTTTCAGGCTGTGGCCGAGGATCACCCTGGTGGCGATATCCGCCATCGGAATGGAGGTTGCCTTGGAAAGGAACGGCACCGTTCTGGAGGAACGCGGATTTACTTCTATAACGTAAACATCATCGTTCGAATCCGCAATAAACTGGATGTTATAAAGGCCGACGATGTTGATAGCCTTTCCGAGTTTTACAGTATAATCAATAATCTTATCTTTTACTGCCTGAGAGACGGAGAAAGTGGGATAGATGGATATAGAGTCGCCGCTGTGCACGCCGGTTCTTTCCACGTGCTCCATGATGCCGGGAATAAACACGTCTTTACCATCGCAGATGGCGTCCACTTCCAGTTCCTTGCCCATAATATATTTATCCACCAAAACAGGCTGCTCCGTATTGATCTCAACGGCTGTTTGCAGATAATGGCGCAAACTCTCCTCATTGGCAACGATCTGCATGGCTCTGCCGCCGAGCACGAATGAGGGGCGCACCAGAACGGGATATCCGATTCTTTCGGCAACACGAACGCCCTCCTCAATATCTGTAACGGCAAGACCTTTCGGCTGCGGAATACCGAGTTCATTCATTACTTTTTCAAACGAATCCCTGTTTTCCGCGCGGTCGATCGCCTGAACATCCGTACCGATGATCGGCACACCGAGCGCATCCAGCGGCGGCGCAAGATTGATTGCCGTCTGACCGCCGAGGGAAACGACAATACCGAGCGGATGCTCCAGCTCAATAACATTCATAACGTCTTCCACGGTAAGCGGCTCAAAATACAACTTGTCCGACGTGGTATAATCCGTGGAGACCGTTTCAGGGTTGTTGTTGATGATGATTGCCTCATAGCCGGCATCCCGAATAGACCAAATGGCGTGAACCGTTGAATAATCAAATTCGACGCCCTGCCCGATTCGGATAGGACCGGAACCAAGAACCACAATTTTTTTCTTATCTGAAACAATGCTCTCGTTTTCCTCCTCATACGTGGAATAGAAATACGGAACATAGGAATCAAATTCCGATGCGCAGGTATCGATCATCTTATAAACCGGGAAGATCTTATTTTCCTTGCGCAGTTTGAACACGTCGCCTTCGCTCATGCCCCAGCACATGCCGATATATTGATCTGAAACACCCATTTTTTTGGCGTCTTTCAGCACTTCAATGCTGCCCTTGTTTTGCTTGATCACGCTTTCAAACTCAACAATATTCTTGATCTTCTCAATAAAGAGCATATCTATCTTTGTGGCGTTATAGATCAGCACCGGGTCCACGTTCAGGCGGATCAGCTGGGCAATGGCGTATAATCTGTCGTCCGTGCCGATCTTGATATAATCAAGCAGTTTTTCGGCAGACCAGCCGTCAAACTTTTTATTGTAGATATGGCAGACGCCGGTTTCAAGGGAGCGCACGGCTTTCAGGATGCTCTCCTCAATGGTTCTGCCGATTGCCATAACCTCTCCCGTGGCTTTCATTTGGGTGTTCAGGCTGTTGTTGGCGTCTGTGAACTTATCAAACGGAAAACGCGCGATCTTGGTTACAACATAATCCAGCGTAGGTTCAAACGAAGCCGGGGTATTCGCAATCGGGATCTCATCCAGATGAAGACCTACGGCGATCTTTGCCGAAACTCTTGCAATCGGATAACCGGATGCTTTTGACGCAAGCGCGGAAGAACGCGAAACCCTTGGATTGACTTCGATCAAGTAATACTGGAACGAATGGGGATCCAGCGCGAACTGCACATTGCAGCCGCCCTCGATTTTCAGTTCGCGGATAATGCGCAGCGCAGAATCACGCAGCATCTGGTATTCTTTATTGGTTAAGGTCTGCGACGGGCATACCACAATGGAATCGCCCGTATGGATCCCGACGGGATCAATATTTTCCATATTACAGATGGTGATAGCCGTATCGTTGGCATCTCGCATCACTTCATATTCGATCTCTTTATAGCCTTTAATGCTTTTTTCCACAAGCACCTGATGCACGGGAGAGAGCGCAAGCGCGTTTTTGAGCATCAGGCGGCACTCTTCCTCATCGTCCGCGAAACCGCCGCCGGTGCCGCCAAGCGTAAACGCAGGGCGCAAAACAACCGGATAGCCGATCTCTTTGGCAATTTTTAATCCGTCTTCCAGATTATCACAGATATCGGACGGAAGGACCGGCTCGCCGAGGCTTTCACAGAGTTCCTTGAACAGTTCCCTGTCCTCCGCTCTTTCGATTGCCTCAAAGCGCGTGCCGAGAATCTCCACATCACATTCTTTTAAAACGCCTTTTTTGGCAAGCTGCACAGCAAGGTTCAGACCGGTCTGGCCGCCGAGGGAGGGCAGAATCGCATCCGGGCGCTCATGGCGGATGATTCTGGCAACATACTCCAGGGTCAGCGGCTCCATATAAACCTTATCTGCAATCTGGGTATCCGTCATAATCGTAGCGGGGTTGGAGTTTATGAGAACGACCTCATACCCCTCTTCTTTCAGGGAAAGGCAAGCCTGAGTACCGGAATAGTCAAATTCCGCAGCCTGGCCAATTACGATCGGGCCGGATCCAATCACAAGGATCTTATGTATATCGGTGCGTTTCGGCATATTACTCAGCCTCCTTTTTCATCAGTGAGATAAATTTATCAAAAAGATATTCGCTGTCCTGCGGGCCGGGCGCGCTCTCCGGGTGGTACTGAACGGAGAACAGCCTGTTTTGGGCGCTCTCTACGCCCTCCGCCGTATGATCCAGCAGATTTTTATGGGTGAGTTTCAATTCCGTGCCCTGCAGGGAATCCACATCCACGGCATAAGAATGGTTTTGTGAAGTGATCTCTATTTTGCCGGTTTGCAGATTCATAACGGGGTGGTTTCCGCCCCTGTGGCCGAATTTCATTTTAAAGGTTTTCGCGCCGAGCGCAAGAGAGATCATCTGGTGGCCGAGGCAGATGCCGAAGATCGGCAGTTTACCTTTCAGTTCTTTCACAACGTTGATAACCGGAACAACATCTTCCGGATTTCCGGGCCCGTTGGAGAGAAACAGCCCGTCCGGGCGCATCTTCATGATCTCCTCAGCAGAGGTGTTATAAGGCACAACGGTAACGTTGCAGCCTTTTTCATTGAGTTTTCTGACGATATTGAGTTTGATGCCGCAATCGATGGCAACCACGTCATACTTATGATTGGGCGTACGGGAATACCAGCGCTTTTTGCAGGATACGCGCGCTACCATATCGTGCGGAATCGCATAGGCGGCAAGCCTTTCCATTGCCTGCTCATGTGGTGTATCCGCATTTGTGATCAGCACTTTCTGGCTGCCCTCATCACGGATGATTCTGGTTATTTTTCTTGTATCCACGCCGGAAATCGCGGGAATGGAGTATTCATCCAGCACTTCCGAAAGCGTTTTAGTGTAGCGGAAATTGGAGGGAAGATCATTATACTCCCTAACAATCATGCCGCCCATTGTGGGCACTTTTGTTTCATAATCCTCATCCGTCATACCGTAGTTGCCGATAAGCGGATAGGTCATGCACACCATTTGGTCTGTATAAGACGGGTCAGACATGATCTCCTGATACCCCACCATGGAAGTATTGAAAACGATCTCATTGACCGCTTCCTTATCCGCGCCGAAGCCGTAGCCGTAAAATTCAGCGCCGTTTTCCAGCACGATTTTTTTGTTAAACGGTTTCATAAACGATCTCTCCTCTCAGCATTGTCAGTTTATTTTGGGAATAAAGTTCCCAGCCTTCAAAAGGCGTTGATCTGCCCATGCTTTCAAAGCCGGACGGATCAACCGTAAATTTCTCATCAAGGCAGTATGCGCAAAGATCCGCGGGGGCGCCCGGTTCAATCCTGCCGCCCTCTATGCCGAAAATCTCCCTTGGGCGCACCGCCATAAGATTTACCAGTTTTTCAAGCGGAATAAATCCGGTTTTCACAAGTTTGGTATAAAGAACCGGAAAAGCGGTCTCAAGCCCGGTTATGCCCATGGCGCTCTTTTCAAGCCCTCTTGCTTTTTCTTCGGCGGCGTGGGGGGCATGATCCGTTGCGATCACATCGATCGTGCCGTCTTTTATGCCGGCAAGCAACGCCGCTTTATCTTCTGCCGATCTGAGCGGCGGATTCATTTTAAAACAGCCGTCCTCCTGAAGGTCATCCTCGCAAAGCGTTAAATAGTGCGGTGCTGTTTCACAGGTAACTTTCACGCCGCGCGCTTTTGCCTCCCGGATGATTTGCACGCTCTCTTTTGTAGAGATATGGCACACATGAAAACGGCATCCCGTCTCTTCCGCAAGGCGGCAGTCGCGCTCGATCTCTTTCCATTCGCTTTCGCTGCAGATGCCTTTATGGCCGTGCGCTCTGCAATAACGGCCGTCATGAATATAGCCGCCGCGCAACAGCGCGTTGACCTCACAGTGTGCGGAAATTACGGAGCCCGCCTTTGCGCATTCCTCCATTGCTTTTCGCATAACAGGCTCGTCCTGCACGCCGGTACCGTCGTCCGAAAAACCGATCACTTTATCCTTAAGCGCGCTGAAATCCACACATTCTCCCCTGCCTTTTCTGCCCTTTGTGATAGAGGCAAACGGAAAAACATCAATCACTGCGTCACGTTTAATGATATCCAGCTCTTTTTGCAGATTTTCAAGGCAGTCCGGCACGGGATCCAGATTCGGCATCGGGCAGACTGCGGTGTACCCTGCTTTTGCGGCTGCCTTTGTGCCGGTTTTGATCGTCTCTTTATAAGAAAAACCGGGCTCACGAAGATGAACATGAACATCAACTAAACCCGGAATTAAAAAGTATTTGAAATGAAAATCAAAAACACGATCAACACCATTTGCAGGAATGGAAACACCAAGGCTGTGAATTACGGAATCTTCAATTAAAACATCTGATTTTTTAAAAATATTGCCTGTGTAAACCAAGGCGTTTTTAATAAGAGTTCTCATAAAACCGCACCTTTCGTTTTAAACATTATATATGAATCGGCACGGCAAGTCAATTACAAAATTGTTACAAACTAAATAATTATATTGAATCAAATAATTTATTTTATTAAACTATCTTTAATCATTAATGGAATTACGAATTTTATTATAACTTTAATGAAATCCTGTTTGGAAATACTGAATATGGGGGATTTTGCAATGAAAATAGCGGTAATCGGCGGCGGTGGCGTGCGGAGTATTTTTTTGGCTAAGAGCATAGCCTCCCGCGCAGAGGAATTAAAGATCGACCGGCTCGTTTTTATGGATAATGACGAGAAAAAGCTGAATATTTACGGCGTTATGGCAAAAAAGACAGCCGGACTTATATGCCCCCCGCTTAATTTTGAGATCACAACAGACGCAGAATACGCGGTAAAAGACGCGGATTACGTGATCACCACCATCCGCGTGGGCGGCGACGATATGCGTGTAAAGGACGAACGGATCGCGCTAAATATGGGCGTTTTGGGGCAGGAAACAACCGGCGCTGCCGGTCTTTCCTTTGCCATGCGGAGCATCAGCGCGCTTGCCGAATACTGCGAACTGATCAAAAAGCATGCGAAAAAAGGCTGTAAAGTATTTAACTTTACAAATCCTGCCGGCGTAGTTTCTCAAACGCTGCGTGACATGGGATATGACTTTACATATGGTATCTGCGACGCGCCGAACGGTATGCTGCGCAGTTTTGAAAAACTTTACGGTGCAAAGGAAGGCAGCGCCGAGGGTGAGATCTACGGTCTGAACCACCTTTCTTACTTTACCTCCATAAAGATCGGCGGTAAAGAGATGATGAACGAGATCATTGAAAATGACGAGGCGTATGAAAAGACGGACCTGCGATATTTTGAAAAAGACCTGCTGAAAAACAGGAACGCTGTATTAAATGAATATCTATACTATTTTTATTATCGGGAAAAGGCGCTTGCCAACATTCTGAAAGCAGAAAAAACGCGCGGCGAGCAGATTGCCGAGATCAACAAACATATGACGGCGGAACTGGAAAAGATAGACATTGAAAACAATTTTGAAACGGCGCTGAAAATCTTTGAACACTGGTATGGGGAACGTGAAAACAACTATATGGCAAGCGAGACCGGCATCAAACGCAAAGAGCCTTGGAAATTTGACATGTTCGGTAAAGATGACGGCGGCTACGCCGGTGTTGCGCTGAAATTTATTGAGATCGCGCTGAGCGGCAAAACAAGCAGCATGATTCTTTGCGTGCCGAACGGCGGCGCGATAGAAGGACTGCGCGAGGATGACGTTGTGGAGATCACCTGCGATATTGATAAAAACGGCGCAGTACCCCACCGTTTTGGCAAGGTGGACGAACAGAACCTTGAATTGATCCGGCGTGTGAAAAACTATGAACGCCTGGCAAGCGAGGCGATCCGAAACAAATCACGTGAAAAAGCGATAGAGGCTTTGACCCTGCATCCGCTGGTAAACAGTTACAGCCTTGCAAAAGCGCTTACGGATAAATATCTGGAGCACAATAAAGACTATATAGGAGAGTGGAACTAATGGCGTTTATTGCCGGCGCAGGCGCAACCAATGTTGACCTGCTATATGAAAACATGCCGAAAATACCGGATGTGGGCGAGGAGATTTATACTGACCGATTTTCCTGCCAGCTTGGCGGCGGTCTGCCAGCAACACTGATCAACATCGGCAGACTCGGCATTGAAGCAAAGATTGCAACTGAGCTTGGAAACGATATGTTTTCCGATTTTGCCGCAAGGGAGTACAGAAAAAATCACGTGGAACCGATAAACCTTTACGATGGGGATCAGATTCCTTTGAATATTACCTCCGCCATCATTCTGAAAGACGACAGAAGTTTTATTACATACGGAAAAGGCAGCATTGAACCGAGCGAAAAGGCAAAAGAAACATTTTATGCTATGGCGCACGGCGCAAAGATCTGCCTGATGCAGCCCGGCGGATTTATTGACGTATATAAAAAACTGAAAGCAGAAGGCACGATCATGGTGCTGGATATGGGATGGGATGAAGAGATGAGCGCGGCAAAATACGCCGATCTGCTTGAAACCGCCGATATCTATACGCCAAACCGCAAAGAGGCTCTGCGCATCACCGGCGCGGCAAACGAAAAAGACGCCGCTTATGCACTGAAAAAATATTTTCAAAAGGTGATCGTTAAGGTGGACAAAGACGGATGCATCGGCATAGACGGCGAGGATCTTTTCTTTGTAAAAAGCGTGGAAAAATTCAAAAACAAAGACAGCACGGGCGCGGGAGACGCGTTTCTTGCCGGGCTGTGTTACGGGCTGTTTTATGACAGACCGCTTAAGGACTGCATAGAATTCGGCAATATTACCGGCGGCAAAGCCGTTACCGAAGTCGGCGCGCTTTCCGCTTATGTAACCGAAAAAGAACTGCTTGAACTGAAAGAGGAAACCTATTGATGCCAAGAGAACTGGAACCGTATCAGCTGATTGAAAGAAGCATTATAAAAAGATTTCGCAAAGAGATATGGAATCCTTTTATAAGGGCGGTAAAGCAATATGAACTGATACAGGAAAAGGATAAAATTGCCGTCTGCATTTCGGGCGGCAAGGATTCCATGCTGATGGCAAAACTGATGCAGCATCTGCAAAAGCACAGCGAGATCCCATTTGAACTTGTTTTTCTGGTGATGGACCCTGGATATAACGAGGAAAACCGGCGCAGGATTGAGGATAACGCGACGCTTTTGCATATACCGATCACCGTTTTCGAAAGCAATATATTTGACGTTGCTAACAACGCGGGCGGAAACCCATGCTACCTTTGCGCCAGAATGCGGCGCGGCCACCTGTATGCGAAGGCGCAGGAACTCGGCTGCAATAAAATTGCGCTTGGGCACCATTTCAGCGATGTGATTGAAACAACGCTGATCGGTATGTTTTACGGCTCTCAGTTACAGGCGATGCTGCCGAAACTGCACAGCACGAATTTTGCCGGCATGGAACTGATCCGCCCGATGTATTGCGTGCACGAAGATTCCATAAAAGCCTGGTGCAGATACAACGGCCTTGCATTTATTCAGTGCGCCTGCCGGTTTACGGAGCAATATCAAAACAACGGCAATGAAAACCTGATGAGCAAACGCCAGGAGATCAAAGACCTGATCAAAGACCTGAAAAAGACGAACCCGAATATTGAAAACAGCATTTTCAAAAGTATTCATGCCGTGTGCCTTGATACCATGCCGGGCTATAAATCGCACGGCGTTGCACACACCTTTCTTGAAAACTACTGATTCATACAAAAATGCCCTGCGGCTTGTAACCGCAGGGCATTCAAATTGCTTTGGAAATTATATTACATATATTTTTTTATTTCGTTTACCATATCCGTCTTTTCCCAGGAGACGCCAAGATCCTCCCTGCCCATATGGCCGTAGGCGGAAAGCGGCTCATAGATCGGCTTTCTGAGATCAAGCCTGTCTATAATCGCGGACGGGCGCAGGTCAAATACTTTATTAACTATCTCTGCAATCTCCTCGTCTGATTTTTTGCCGGTGCCGAACGTATCCACCATAACGGAAACAGGCTTTGCAACGCCGATCGCGTAAGCAAGCTGGATCTCGCATTTATCGGCAAGACCTGCCGCAACAATATTCTTCGCCACCCATCTGGCTGCGTAAGCCGCGCTGCGGTCTACTTTCGTAGGATCTTTACCGCTGAACGCGCCGCCGCCGTGGCGCGCGTAGCCGCCGTATGTATCCACAATGATCTTTCTGCCGGTAAGGCCACTGTCTCCCTGCGGGCCGCCGACAACAAATCTGCCGGTCGGGTTTACAAAGAACACAGTATCCGCATCCATAAGTTCAGCAGGGACGGTGGTTTTGATCACCTTTTCAATTATATCGTTTCTTAAAGTTTCCAGAGCAACATCGGCGCTGTGCTGGCTGGAAACAACAACAGTGGTAACCTTGACCGGCTTGCCGTCCTCATATTCAACAGTAACCTGCGTTTTTCCGTCAGGATAAAGATACGGCAGTTCGCCGCTTTCACGAACTTTGGTAAGCTTTACGGCAAGTTTGTGCGCCAAGCTGATCGGCATCGGCATCAGTTCCTTTGTTTCGTTGCAGGCATAGCCGAACATCATGCCCTGATCCCCTGCGCCGTTCAGGTTATACTGATCTTCCTCATCATGCTTCAGTTCAAAAGATCTGTCTACGCCGAGGGCGATATCCGGGCTTTGCTTATCGAGCGATACGCAAACGCCGCAAGTATTGCCGTCAAAGCCTTTTTCACCGCTGTCATAGCCGATTTCGCAGACGGTTTTTCTGATGATAGCGGGAATATCCACCTGCGCGTTTGAAGTGATCTCCCCCATAACATGAACCTGACCGGTTGTGCAGAATGTTTCGCAAGCAACACGGCTTTGCGGATCCTGTGCAAGCATTGCATCCAGAATCGCATCCGAAATGCGATCACAGATCTTATCCGGATGGCCTTTTGTAACGGATTCGCTTGTAAATAATGTTTTAGACATAAAATTTATCCTCCTGCAAGCCCTATCAAGCCTATACAAAAAACAGCGCACCCGAATGAGTGCGCCGAATTGCTCATCACTCGGAAAATCCGCGGGATTTAGCACCTTGCGAATGCAGGTTGCTGTGGTATCAACGGGCCCGTCCCTACCCCACTCTTGATAAGGCATATTTAATATGATGTGTGTAACAAATATAATACAGCAACAAGCGGAAAAAGTCAACAATATTTTCTTGCGCGCTTAAAAAAGTTAAATTACAAAAAATATAAACAAATTATAAAGATTTTTTTATAGATTGTGTTGTAATTTGTTTAGAAATAGTTTATAATATGAAATGTTAAATTTGCACTTTTCTTAAGGAGGAAATCAAATGGCAAAGAAAACCGTGTTTATTACCGGCGGTACCGGTAATATGGGTTGGGCTGCCGTTCAGGAAATGCTGAAAAAGCCCGATCAGATCAATATTAAAATGCTTGCAAGAAAAAGCAAAAAAAATGAAGAGCTTTTACAGCCGCTGCTTTCCAAGCCGAACTTAAAAGTAATCTGGGGCGATCTCCTGGAATACGATGCGATTCTTGAGGGCGTTACCGGCTCTGATTATGTGCTGCACGTTGGCGGCATGGTATCCCCTGCTGCGGACTGGAAGCCTTACAGAACACAGAAAACAAATATCGGCGCCGCGCAGAATATATGCAAAGCCGTTCTTGCCCAGCCGAACAAAGATGATATCAAAGTTTGTTACATAGGCACCGTTGCTGAGACCGGCGGCCGTAACTATCCGATCCACTGGGGCCGCTGCGGCGATCCGATCAAGATCTCCATTTACGACCATTACGCGGTTTCCAAAACGGTTGCAGAGCGCACTTTCGTTGAAAGCGGTATCAAAAACTGGGTAGTTATGCGCCAGAGCGGTATTCTTTACCCCAACATTCTTAAGAATATGGATCCGATCATGTTCCATGTTCCGATCAACGGCGTGCTGGAATGGTGCACGGTTGAGGATTCCGGCAGACTGATGTGCAATCTGGTTACGGAAGACACTGCCGGCCACCTAGGCAAGGACTTCTGGAACCACTTCTTCAACATCGGCTCCGGTAAAGAATACAGAATTTCCAACTATGAGTTTGAATGCCTGCTTCTCGGCACGCTTGGCCTTGCCGGCCCGGAGAAACTGTTTGACCCCAACTGGTTCATTACCAAGAACTTCCACGGCCAGTTCTATGCTGACGGCGATAAACTGGAAGATTTCCTGCACTTCAGAGAGAATCTTCCGATTCAGGATTATTTCAACCGCCTTGCGAACCACGTTGAATTCTACTTCAAGATTCCGAGATATCTTCCGAAGGGCTTGGTTGCTGCCTGCGCAAAACCGTTCATGAAGAAAATTGCAGAGACCCCCGGTTTCGGTACACTGGACTGGGTTAAAACAAACGATCATAACCGTATGAGCGCTTACTACGGCTCTATGGAAGAATACAAGAAGATCCCATCCAAGTGGGAAGACTTCAAGATCATGCAGTTTGACAAAGACAACAGCGCGGCTGAGAAATACAAGCTTGACCATGGTTATGATGAAAGCAAGCCGGAATCCGAGCTTGACATCGAAGATATGAAACAGGCTGCGAAGTTCAGAGGCGGCGAATGCCTGTCTGACTCCATGACCAAAGGCGATATGGCTACCAAACTGAAATGGAAATGCGGCCACTGCGGCGCTGAATTTGAAGCCAGCCCGGCGCTCATTCTGCTTGGCGGTCACTGGTGCCCCGAATGCTATATTCCGCAAAAGGCATGGGATTATGATTCCATTGCAAAAACAAACCCGTTCTTTGCACAGGTATGGTATCCGAGCCACAGAAAAGATGAAAACAATAAATATGACTTTGATGAGATCTTCCACATCAACGGCGTTGCATGGGATGATCTGAAGAGATAATTCTCTGAAATCAAAAGTAATTACAAAAAAGCAACTCCGCCGGAAATCCGGCGGAGTTTTTTTATAAAAAATTAAAGCAAATTCTTTACGGATCGCAGATCACTTAGACTGGCCGTAATACGCGTTTTTGCCGTGTTTGCGCTGATAGTGTTTATCCAAAAGATACTGTTCTATCCCAATATTGGAAGCGGGATCCATGGCGGCAATCTGCTCCGTTCGCGACGCCATTTTGCACACCTCTTCAAGGATCAGCGCATTTTCCACTGCCTTGAACGCATCGCTGCCCCAAGTAAACGGACCGTGGCGGTGAACAAGCACGGCGGGAATCTCCTTTGCAGATATGCCCCGCTTGCCGAACTCCTCTATAATGACTTTACCTGTATTTTGCTCATAGGCGGACTCTACTTCTTCTTGGGTAAGCCCCCTTGCGCACGGTACGGCGCCGTTGGCAAAATCCGCATGGGTGGTGCCGTAGGCGGGAACATCCCGCCCTGCCTGCGCCCAGGAACACGCCCAGTTTGAGTGGGTATGCACGATACCGCCGATATCCGGGAAATGTTTGTAAAGTTCCAGATGCGTGGGCGTGTCTGATGAAGGATTCAGCCTGCCCTCCACCCGGTTTCCGTTTAGATCCATAACCACCATATCCTCCGCGGTCATTTTTTCATACGGAACGCCGGATGGCTTGATAACAAACAGACCTTTATCTCTGTCAATTTCTGAAACATTGCCCCAGGTGAGAACAACAAGCCCGTATTCAACCAGTTTTAAATTTGCCCTGAAAACTTTTTCTTTTAATTCTTCAAGCATGGTGCACCTTACATTCCGAGCTTATACGCAATATCGTTATAGAAAAGCTCTTTTTTAAATTCGTTTATCTCCGTTTCGTTGCCGATATGGATAAATTCGATTCCCATAATATTGGCAAAATCACGCATATTTTCCGCGGTAAGGCTGTAGGAAAGAACGCTGTGATGCGCGCCGCCGGCATAGATCCACGCTTCGGCGGAAGTCTGAAGATTCGGCAGCGGTTTCCACAAAACGCCTGCTACCGGCAGTTTCGGCATATCATTTACCTGCTCTTTGCATTCCACATCGTTGCAGATCATTCGTAATCTGTCGCCCATATCCACAAGGGTAACCACGATTCCCTTGCCCGTTTTAGCCTTAAACACAAGGCGCGCCGGGTCTTCCCTGTCTCCGATACCAAGGGGGTGCACCTGAATCTTCGGCGTTTCCGCGGCGCACTGCGGGCTGACTTCCAGCATGTGAGAACCCAAAAGCATCTCGTTGCCCGGTTCAAAATGATATGTATAATCTTCCATAAAGACGGTACCGCCGTCAAGGCCCTCTGCCATAGAGGTCATCACACGCAGCAGCGCGGCGACTTTCCAGTCTCCCTCCGCGCCAAAACCATAGCCCTGCCGCATGAGATCCTGCGCGGCAAGACCGGGCAACTGGCGAAGACCCTGCAGATCCTCAAAATTTGTATGGAAAGCATTGAAAGCATAGCGGTCCATAAATTTTTTGATGGCTACTTCCTCACGCGCCTGATAGCGAACGGCCTCAATATTTTCCGTATCCATGATATAATGCTTTTCATATTCCGCCATCTGGGCGTCGATCTCCTCCTCGGTAACGGCTTCCACTTCCCGGATGATATCGCCGACGCCGTAGTGGTCTACCTGCCAGCCGAGTTTTATCTGCGCCTCAACCTTATCGCCGTCCGTTACGGCTACGTTGCGCATATTATCCGATATACGAAGAACATGCACCTTTTTGCTTTCCGCAGCGCCGACTGCGGCTCTGATCCACGTTTCCATTTTCTTTTGAAACGTTTCGTCTTTCCAATAGCCCGCAATCACTTTTCTTCTGAGCCGCATTCTGGCAGCGATATAACCGTGTTCCCTGTCTCCATGGGCAGACTGGTTCAGATTCATAAAATCCATATCGATATCCTGCCATGGGATATCGCGGTTATACTGCGTATTGACATGAAGATACGGCTTTTGAAGCGCATTGAAGCCTGCGATCCATGCTTTGGACGGCGAAAACGTATGCATCCACGTGATCACGCCGGCACAGCGGTCATCCGCATTCGCCGCGCGGAACAGATCCAGAATCTCCTTTGAAGTTTTCACGCAAGGCTTTGCAACGATGCGGCAGGGCATCTTTTGGCTCCACTCGGCGCACATCTCCCCGGCATGGGAGTTGATCGTTTCAAAAATATCCTCTCCGTAAAGGAACTGTGTGCCCACCACAAACCAAAACTCATACTCTTGAACTGCCATAAAAAACTCTCCAATCCGTTTAAAATTTGATTCCGGCTGCCGCAATCTCCGCGGCAAGCCCTTTTTTATACTTTTTCATATATTCGTTAAAGCCATCCACATCACTCTGAACCGGCTGCTCCACAGTGCTTTCGTCCGTTGCGAAAACATACCGATCCAAATAATCTTCCAAAGAACAGCCTTTTGTGTCCGCCGCGTACTTTGCCAGAACGGCAATGCCCCACGCGCCGCCTTCGCCTGCTGTTTTGGTGACGGCAACCGGCGTGTTCAGTGCCCCGGCAAGCAGCCGCTGACCGACAACGGGCGTTTTAAACAGCCCGCCGTGGCCGTTGATGCAATCGATCTGAACGCCTTCTTTTTCCAGAATCTCCATACCGATCTTAAGAGTGGAAAGTGTGGAATAGATCTGCGCGCGGAAAAAATCAGCAATCGTTAATGCGGAATCCGCAGAACGGAACATCAGCGGAACACCCTGATTGGTGTGCGCAACCGGCTCGCCTGAAAAATAATTGTAATTGACGATCCCGCCGCAATCCGGTTTGCCCTCCAGCGCTTTCTGATAAAGCAGGTCATAAAGGGCAGGTTTTGTAAGGTCCGACCCGCTGCATTGCAGAAGCTCATAAAAAAGATTGACCCAATGATCCAGATCCGTACAACAATTATTGCAATGCACCATAGCAACGGGTCTGCCGGACGGCGTTGTGACCAAATCAATCTCTTCGTGCACCTCGGAAAGCGGTTTTTGCAGAACAACCATGGAAAAGATTGAAGTGCCGGCGGAGACATTGCCTGTTTTTTCCCTGACGCTGTTGGTTGCCACCATGCCGGTGCCTGCATCACCCTCCGGCGGGCAGAGCAATGCGCCCGGTTGCAGCATGCCGCTTTCATCCAGAAGCGCGGCGCCCTGTTGAGTCAGGCGGCCTGCCTGCTCGCCTGCCGTAAGCACTTTTGGAAAAATATCTTTTATATTCCAAGAATACTTTTTAATTTCCGGCAAAGCGGAAAATGCAGCCAGCATCTTTTCGTCATAATCCAGGCTGGCGCTGACTATCGGGAACATGCCGGAGGCTTCGCCGATCCCCACGGCATTTACGCCTGTGAGCATATAGTGCACATAACCTGCAAGCGTTGTGATGTGCGCAATATTCCGAACATGCGCCTCACCGTTTAAAACCGCCTGATAAAGATGGGCAATACTCCAGCGCTGCGGAATATTGAATCCGAAAAGCCGCGTTAATTTTTCCGCCGCCTGCGCTGTGGTTGTGTTTCTCCACGTTCTGAATTCCGCAAGCTGCCCGCCGCTTTGATCAAACGCCAAATAACCATGCATCATAGCGGAAAAGCCGATGGCAGAAAGGGTATGTATCTTCTCTCCGTATGTTTTGCACACGTCATGATTCAGATCCGTATACGCTGACCGAAGCCCCTGCCAGACGTCATCCAAACTGTATGACCAGTAACCGTTTTCCAGTTTGTTTTCCCAGTTGTGTGCTCCGGACGCGATCGGCCGGCAGTTTTCATCGATCAAAACCGCTTTGATTCTTGTTGAGCCGAGTTCAATTCCGAGCGTTTCGAAGCCGCTGAGTTTGCGTTCTTTCACATTTCTCACCCGCTGTTCTAAAATACATACTCATTTTACAATATACACAATGAAATTTCAATAAAATTATCATGTTAAATGAAAGATAAAAAGGTTTGACCGCAAGTATTTTTCGATATATAATGAAATCAGAATCATAAAACGGAGGCTGCTATGGAACTGTTTACAGACCACCCGAATCCGCAGTTTGCGCGAAAAAACTGGCAGAGCCTAAACGGGCAATGGGATTTCGGCTTCAAAAAAGCAAAGGCGGGCTTTAAATTTTCCAAAGAGGATACTGCCGCAAAAAAGATATATAAAAAAGCAGAATACACCCATAAAATCAACGTTCCGTTTTGCTTGGAAAGCGAACTTTCCGGAATCGGTTACACGAATTTTGTGAACGCCGTTTGGTACAGAAAACAAATCAATATACATACGAAAAAAGATCTTGTTTTTCTGAACATCGGCGCCGCGGATTATCTGACAACCGTTCTGATAAACGGAAAAACGGCGGGGCGCCACAAAGGCGGCTACACTTCTTTCCGGTTTGACATTACCGAACTGATCCGAGAGGGCGAAAATGAAATCTTCATTCTTTGCGAGGACAATGTGAAAGACCCGCTTGTTCCTTCCGGAAAGCAGAGCGACCGCAAAAAAAGTTACGCATGCAGTTACACGCGCACAACCGGCATATGGGGAAACGTATATCTGGAATTCATGCCAAAAGCGCATATTCAGAATTTCCAGATCTATCCGGATGCCGAAAACGGCAAAGCGGATATTGCCTTTGAACTCAGCGGCAAAGCCAACCTCTGTATTCAGGCATTTTACGACGGCAAAGAAGTTGGCAGCGCAACGATCAGCGGCGCGGCAGGAAATATTTTTGCAAGCCTGCCGCTTTGTGAAAAACATCTTTGGGAATGCGGAAACGGAAACCTCTATCACCTTGTATTCACATTCGGAGAAGATGTGGTATTCAGTTATTTCGGACTGAGAAACGTGCGGCTGGACGGAACACGATTTTTGATGAACGAAAAATGCGTGTTTCAACGGCTTGTGCTTGATCAGGGCTATTACAGAAAAGGCATCTACACAGCACAAAATGACGAGGAACTGAAACGGGATATTGAACTTTCCCTCTCCTTAGGCTTTAACGGCGCCAGACTGCACCAAAAGGTTTTTGACCCGCGTTTTCTGTATTTTTGTGACCTATACGGCTATATCGTTTGGGGCGAATACGCAAGCTGGGGGCTGGATTATTCCAACCCGAACGCGCTGGCTGAGTTTCTGCCGCAGTGGCTGGAGGCAGTAAAACGAGATTTTAATCACCCGTCTGTCATTGGCTGGTGCCCGTTTAACGAAACGTGGAATTACCGCGGCAGAAGGCAAAAGGACGAACTGATCAAAACCGTTTACGAAATAACAAAACTTGCCGATACCACACGTCCCTGTATTGACACGAGCGGCAATTTTCACGTTAAAACAGATATTTATGATGTGCACGATTACCGTTTCCGACCCGATGAATTCAAAAAATCTTATGACCGGCTGAAAGACGGCGTATTGTATGAGCATGTTTTGAACGACAACCCCGGCAGACAGAAATACGGCGGAGAGCCGGTATTCCTAAGCGAATACGGCGGCATAAAATGGGAGGCGGACACGAGCATAAAATCATGGGGATACGGCGAAGATGTACGCACACAGGAAAAATTTGCCGAGCGGTATGCCGGTCTGACATCGGCAATTACGGAAAACCCTAAAATACTTGGCTTTTGCTACACGCAGTTATATGATGTGGAACAGGAGCAAAACGGGCTGTTTACCTATGACAGAAAGCCGAAATTCAGCAAGGAAACCTACCAAAAAATAAAAGCGGCAAACACTGCACCTGCCGCAATAGAAGATTAGCAACAGAAAAAGAGCACCTGAAGCTTTTGAGTTTCGGGTGCTCTTTTTATCAGTGATTATTTTACCATATCGTTGGGATGATATGTGTTATAAAAGCGGTTACGGTTTTGCGACGCACTGCCGTACTCAATGGCGCGCACGGGACACAGACTGATGCACGCCATACAATGTGTGCAATCGTTGCCCCAAACCGGCTTTGAATCATTTAATTTTATATTGTTCAAAGGGCAGGCAGACACACATTTGCCGCAGGCAATGCAATTTTCTTTCACCTTAAAATCACGGGCAGAAACGATGAATTTATAAAAAAGATTATTCACAAATCCGCTTTTTACTCTGTCTGCAAGCGAAACTTTATGCGCGTCAAACGGCTGCATCTGCAGGATCAGCTCTGCTGCGTGCGCCAAAGACGGCACGGCGTTTCTGATGATCCCGTCCGCCGTCTGTTTATCCGGAACGGAAAACATGGCTATATAGTTTTCCGGCATGATCACCTGCTGAACACCCATAAATTCAAAGCCGCATGCACTGCACAGTTTTTTTAAATAGGGTTCGGAATTGCCGATTTCACTGCCGCAGGTCATCACAAAATATGCCTTTTTGCAGCCTGAAAAGCGACTGCTTTTTAAGAATTTTTCAAACAGCCGAGGTAATCTCCACGAATATGTAGGGCTGACAAAAACATATGCAGCGGCGGAATGAAAATCGCCTTTTCTGCCGTTTTTGATATAATCAAACGCGTTGATGCACGTGTCATGGATTCTGTTTTCAATCACTTCAGCGGCAAAACGGCTGTTTCCCGTTCCTGAAAAATATAAGATCATTATTTCCCTCCGAAAACTTCTACAGCAAAAATCGTTTCAACTGTTTTATAAATGGAGTAAATCTGTTCATAATCTAAAAATAAAATTCATATTAAATAAAAATGCTCAGATAAATCTTAACATGAACAGACTTGTTCGTCAAGGCAGAAAGAAAGTCAAAATTTTTTGTCCCCGGTTGCCGGATTGTCTATGAGTTTACCGGTTGCATCAAAACGAGAACCGTGGCAAGGGCAGTCCCAGGAGCGTTCATACGGATTCCAATTTAAAGCGCAGCCAAGATGCGGGCAGCGTTTCGGTTTAAAATTTACAAGATGGACAACAGCCTCAAACGCATTGACGGCAAGCTGTGGGCGAAGAATCGTTCTGGACGGAGAAAATACGTTAAACGAATCTTTTTTCCGCCCCGTTATCAGATCACAAAGAATCTGAGCCGCAACCATTGCAGACGTCATCCCCCATTTATTAAAACCGGTTGCAACGTACATATCCGGCGTAGCAGAAGAATAGTTACCGATATACGGCGCGCCGTCAAGGGTCATACAGTCCTGTGTTGCCCAATGATATTTTTCATTGGAGCCGGGATAATTTTTTCTGGCAAAATCACGAAGTTCATTCCAGGCGGTGGATTGCTTGCCGGTTCGGTGTTCTGCCCCGCCGATAAAAAGCAGATCTTTGCAGTTGCGGAAAGAAAGGCCGCCTTCTGCAGCGTTGATATACATGCCGCCGACATCCTGCGCATTTTCTACCGCGATCACATAGGAGCGCTGCTGATACATTTTCATGAAATAAGCGCCGTGCTTATTGATAAAAGGAAAATGCGTTGCAACGATAATTTTTTTCGCGTCAATCGTTCCGCCGTTAGTCAGCGCTCTTGTGCCGATCAACTGCGTGATCTTAGTATGTTCATAAATAGTAAGCCCCTTAGATAGTTTTGAAATAAATTCAAGAGGAGAAAACTGCGCCTGATCTTTAAAGCGAACCGCTCCGGAAACAGCAAACGGCAAAGGCGTATTGCTGATAAAATCCGCGCTGTAGCCAAACTGTTTTAAGGCGTTTATCTCTTCCACGATCTCTTCCCTGCTGCTGATCGAATAAACATAAGCATCTCGGTTTTCAAAACCGCAATCCGTATCTTCGCATAATGTTCTGAATGTTTCCACGGCGCGAAGATTCAAATCCAGATACTGTTTTGCCTTTTCAATGCCGAATTTTTTGATCAATTTTTTATAGATCAGCCCATGCTGCGCCGTTATTTTTGCGGTTGTGTTTTTTGTGATGCCCATACCTATAGACTCTGCCTCTGCAAGGACATAATCCACACCGGCGGCATTCAGCATATACGCGCACAAAACACCAGCCATACCTCCGCCAATGATCAAGACATCCGTTTTGATATCCTGATCCAGTTTAGGAAAAGCCGGCATTTTGGTTGTATCTTCCCACAGCGAGATCAAATCAAATCACTCCAATAGCATTTTGTTTATTATCTGCCCGAACAGAATAAATATACATAATAGGAGAGAAGATTTGATGTCTGAGCAGCCTGAATTTTATAACTGCTGTCATACTGCTTTCTGAGATAAGCGGCAACCTTGGCAACACTGCTGTCTTCAGCCTGACGGACGGTGCGAATATCAAACGCTTTGCGCAGTTCGTTGTTTTCAGTTGAAACAAGGCGCAGCATATTTTGCACATCTTCCGCGCTTTCGGCAAGTTCCTCGTTATCCTCAAAAACGCTGGTGTTGTCCTCTTCTTTTAGGGAATACAACGCGCTTTCACCGATCACGCCGTCCGGGCGGGCAGTATAACCGTAATGCCTAAGTACATCTTCCGGCAATATATCCGGGTAATATCTGTTGACATAATCGAGCAAATCGGATATACTAATAGTGGAAGCGGTAAGAGAAACATCACTTTGTGATGAAAGCTCTGGCTCGATAAGAGCGGTCGCTTCTTTTTTTGCATTTACGGCATAAAGCACATCAACGCTCATCACTTCATTCAATGCCCTGTTCACAACAAAGGAAACCACATACGGCTCATTTTTTTGATTTTTGGCTATGCCTATTAAGACATAGCTGTTTTTTATTGTTTCAAATTCCGGGCTGAGTTCGTTTATTCTTATAGAATTTTTAATGATAGGCCCTATATTTTCTGTAACAGGCGCTATAATACTTAGTCTTCTATCCAACGAATGGCGTAGACCTCTTTTGGATAGCATAACTTCCGTATCGGTATCATTTACATAAACATAGACATTGCCGGAACTGTCTTTACGCCCCACGCTTAAAGCGCTTCTTTGCGCTTCATCAACTACATTTTCTCTTGTTGATTTTCCGGGCGTGTAATCTTTTTGATCATTTATGACCGTAACAGGCATATCCGGCTTTGATACAAGAGATTCGTAGGAATAGTCAGAAGTTTCTTTCATTGAAAAGCGTATATCGTCATCATCGGTGGGATTTTTATTATCTATATTCTTTACCTGATTTGAATTAAAAGTTACAAAAGATATCCCACGGTCAACAACAGGCATACCGTAACCGCCGTCTGCGCCTTCGTCCAGAATAAGTCCGTCATAATCATAGCCGTTTTCTTCAATAAACTCCTGAAGATCCATAGCCTCGACCCAATCGGGCAAACCTCTGTCGCTGAGCGGAGATCCGTTGCCCCACTTCATAAAGAATTCGTTTTCAAATATTTCTCTTTCAGCAGGATTTCTTGTATCAAACGGCTTTTTGATATTCAAATAAACTTTGTATGTGTTTGGATTGTTCTCTGTTGTTTTTACAGAAAGAGAACTTGCGCCGGGATATTGATAACGGTCTGCATAGTTTCTGTTTTGTGTGAAATATGAGCCTGAACGAAATCTTGTAAAGCCGGCATTAGGCGTACCGTGGTACATAACAAGCAAATGACCGTCTTCATCACGCACCTTACTGTCTTTGAAATATTCCTGCTGCTGTTCGGAAAGTTCGTTGCCGTCACTGTCAGTTTTTAGTGAATACTTGACATTTTCGTTAGAATTGGATATACTGTTTATAGGAACTGTTGCCGATGTTTCATCGGTAACCACAGCAAGTAAAGTCTGTGGGGCAGTTCCTTTTTCAATTGCAAAAGAATAAAACCAATTCCCCTCGTTTGTTTCTTTTACATCAATATTCATATAACAATCAATGTCTTGGTTATTTTCATCTCGATAAACAAGATTTGTAATAAAATAATGCCACTGCGAAACATTTTTGTGTGCAGGATTATTTTTTCCTGTTTCCGCTTTTGATTTAACATATTGTGCTTCTTCAGCAATGGAATATAAATCACTGGCTAAATCCAAAGTCATCCTTTTTTCTGAAGCGTTCCCTTTTCTATTGCCAAAAGCAATTTTTGATAAATCACTTCGTTCAGAAAGATTTGGATTAAACCTTGCCAGTATTGGTACTGTTTTTCCATTTTTGACTATATTTAATTCAATGGGCAATCTACTCCATACATTCTGTACGAGATTAATTATATCTTGCTGCTTAACAGCCTTAGGTGTGTGTGTTTCATAATTAGTCTTATATATTGTACGCCCATCGTCTGTTTTGCCGACTTTGCTAAATTTGACTTCGTTTGATTTATTTAAATTTGTGTTGGAACTTTCAAGCGCCTTGTTGAACATGGCGAGGATTTTTTCTTTTGCCTCGGTATCGTTTTGGAGCGCTCTGTATTCCGCGTTGTTCTTTGCAAGGCGGGTGAGGGCGTTTTTGATTTTCTCAATGAAATCGGCAAAAAAGTCACGCACTTTCTCAGCAAGGCTTCTGTTCTGTTTTACAAGAGCTGTAAAATTATCCTTGTTTGAGAGCACAGTGAAACAAGCGTTAGCGGCGATCTCCTCGTCAATAACGCTTTTCTTTTGTAAGTCTGTTTTGCCTTTCAAGCTGTCTGCGTATTTATCCTCAAGGTCAGCAAAGCGGGCGTTATAATCATAATCCGCATTGCTTTTCAGCGGTCAAGAACATATGCCTGTAGCTCGTTAGCCTGCGCAGGCGCGGTCTGCTTAAGGTCATGAAACAGCTCATGCCCGAAATAAACGGACATAACACCGCCGGTATTGTTGAGCGCAAGCACGATCTTTCCGTTCTTATACATACCGTTTGCCTCGCCGTAGCCGAGTTCAGCGGTATCATCCACGATGATGACTTCCCTGCCTATACTCTTTGCATATTCGCCAATTAAATCCGCCTCGGCTTTCTGTGATTTGCTCATTTTTTCAGCAATCACGGTTACGCCGGGCTTTTTCTTTGCTTCGCATTGCCCTTTTCGAATCTCTTTATATTAAAAAAGAACAAGCACAAAAGTGCTTGTTCTTTTTTTGGCGCAGATGGAGAGATTCGCCCGCCTCGCTTCCGCGCTCGGCGGCACGCACCCGGGCACCGAAACAGTCCACAGGACTGTTTCTATGCTTCGCATTGCCCTTTTCGAATCTCTTTATTAAAAAAAAGAACAAGCACAAAAGTGCTTGTTCTTTTTTTGGCGCAGATGGAGAGATTCGCCCGCCTCGCTTCCGCGCTCGGCGGCACGCACCCGGGCACCGAAACAGTCCACAGGACTGTTTCTATGCTTCGCATTGCCCTTTTCGAATCTCTTTATTAAAAAAAAGAACAAGCACAAAAGTGCTTGTTCTTTTTTTGGCGCAGATGGAGAGATTCGAACTCTCGCGGCGGTTGCCCACCCTACGCCCTTAGCAGGGGCGCCTCGTCACCAGCTTGAGTACATCTGCAAAACTGTAACTATAACACACACTGTCAAGTTCAACACCGATTAGGTGCTTTAATAATATAACAAAAAATAACAGAATTGTCAACCACAAACCCGCATATAATTTTAAATAATCACGCATAAAATATTTACGGTGATCAAATGAAAAACAAATTATTTAAAACGGAACTGTTTGGATTTGCATTTTGCTGCATACTGGGCACGCTTTCACATTTTTTCTATGAATGGAGCGGCGAAAATGTGATCGTAGGGATTTTCTGCCCGGTAAATGAAAGTGTTTGGGAACACTTAAAACTGATCTTCACGCCGTTTTTGATCTGGACAGCGGCGGAATATTTTATACTGAAAGGGCAAAAACTCAATCTGTTTCTTTCAAAATTCTGCGGCGTGATCAGCGGGATGCTGATCATCCTGTTTATTCATTATACCTACACCGGTGCAACCGGAAACGAGAGTATGACAGCAGATATCCTATCCTTTTTTGCCGGAGTTGCCGCCGCGTTTCTGATCAGTTACACACTGATGAAAAACATGAAATACAAGAGCGCGGCAAGCGAAGTGATTTTCTTTATTCTGTTGCTTGCAGTGGGCGGAATCTTTATTCTGTTTACATTTTCTCCGCCGCTGATTCCGCTGTTTGAAGATTCGATTACCAAAACATACGGTATATAATGATTACAAAGAAAAAGCTGCGGAAAGGAAACCGCAGCTTTTTTACAATTCAAGTGCAAATTAATTATTATGGCCTCTTTTAAATCTCTTTTTGCCTTCTTCCCTGAACGCATCAATGCCGCCCTTTTCATCATAAAGCCTTGCGGCCTCCAAGCAGATATCAAGGGAAAGGTTGATACATTCCTCACTGATATTATCCGCCGTATCCAAACGGGTATGATAGTACGTTTTGGGATCATGGTTTACGCCGCAGAAACCGGATGCCAGCAGACCCAAACGACTGAATGCCTCTGCATCGATCGCGCCTGGATAAAGCTCCGTTTCTTTCATCTCTATGCCGCAGTTTTCGCCCGCCTCGTAAATAATCTCAGCAACGGCATTTGAGTTTTTCTGCGTGCCTGTGCAGCCCTGCGTATAGATTTGGAGCTGTTCGATCTCCCGCATGGTATCCATGGCAATAAAAACGGTTTCCACATTTTGAAGTTCTTCTTTATGCGCTTTCGCGTATGCAAGCGCGCCGCGGATACCCGCTTCCTCCGAACCGGAAAGAAGCGCGCAGACTTCCGTGTTTTCAAATCTGACATCATTTTCCGCCATTTCTTTGATTACGCCCATAGCGATGAAATCAGCGGAAAGGTTATCGTTTGCGCCATCCACAACAACCTTCCAGTTAATAAAGAAGCAAATCGCAATAAAGAACGGAACAAGAATCAGCTGAATAATACCGCAAACGAGCCAGAATTTGCTTTCGTAATTGCCGCCGGTAAAAGAATAGATCATCCAAACAACATCAAAAATAACTACCGCGATAAGACCGCCGATTGAGCCGCCCATGACCGGAGCAAGGCTCTTAATACCGCCGTGCAGAGAATACGTCCATTCATTCGCGGCATCCGTGTGCCCGCCGAAAATGATTCTTCTTTTCACTTCGCCTTTCGGCGCGCGGCGTGCCATGACGTTTCTGGAAACTTTTCTTGGGAAAAGAAAGTCAACAAATTCACGGTACATCAAAAATTCAACCACAAGGCATGCAAGTGCCAAAAGAACAAGCACGGTGGAAGCAACGGCAAGCCCAGGACCGGATACGGCACCCGTATATGTAAGCCAATAAAATAATACTGCGAGCATGCCTATCACTGCCGCCGCAGGGATCCAGCCCATAAATGCCGCAGGATGAACCGAGAAATCCTCCATTTCCACTTTATCCGCCCATTTTTCAAGCTCTTTCTTCAGGTACTTCTGCGCTTTTCTTTCGCTGTGAGAGCCGGGAGAGCGCCTTTTAAAATTTTCGCATACATAGCGGATACCGTCCGCCATATATTTTTGAGTGGCGGCTGACGCGCCTTTTGTTAATCTCATGATATCGACCTCTTTTCTAAAATATGCTACAGCTGATGAAACTATTATATTACAAATTGGTATATAATGCAATAACTCTCTGTAAATTCTTCAATTATTTCTTTTGGCAAATTTTCTTTTAAAAGTGAATTTCCGCTCACTAAATCGGAGGATATTCTTATCTAAATTGTATAATATTTTTTATACCCGGCGCTTATTTTTTTTAAATGTTGTGAATTGTAAACAAAAACCAATAATGATAAAATATTTGGGTATTAAAATTTTGAGAAGGAGAATGACTATGAGCATCAACAATGAATATCTTGCAGGGCTTATGGAAAGAGTAAAAAAACGCAATCCGAATGAGCCCGAATTTCACCAGGCCGTATATGAAGTGCTGGAATCTCTTGACACAGTGGCGGACAGACACCCGGAATACATAGAAAAGGGTGTTTTTGAAACAATAGTAGAGCCGGAAAGAATTATCAAATTCAGAGTTCCCTGGATCGATGATAACGGTAAAGTGCAGGTAAACCGTGGCTACAGAATCCAGTTCAACAGTGCGATCGGTCCTTACAAGGGCGGACTTCGTTTTCACCCCTCCGTATACGAAGGCATCATAAAATTCCTTGGTTTTGAGCAGATCTTTAAGAACAGCCTGACCGGACTGCCGATCGGCGGCGCAAAAGGCGGCTCAGATTTTGACCCGAAAGGCAAGAGCGATATGGAAGTTATGCATTTTTGCCAGAGTTTTATGACGGAACTTTACAGACATATCGGCGCGGATACGGACGTGCCTGCCGGTGACATCGGCGTTGGCGCAAGGGAAATCGGCTTTTTGTTTGGCCAGTACAAGAGAATTATGAATGTTAACAACGGCGTGCTTACCGGCAAAGGGCTCAACTACGGCGGATCTCTGGTAAGAACGGAGGCCACCGGTTACGGACTCTGCTATTACACAGAAGCAATGCTGAATGACCATGGCAGTTCTTTCAGCGGCAAGACGGTTGCGATCTCCGGATCCGGCAACGTAGCGATCTACGCCTGCGAAAAAGCCACACAGCTTGGCGCAAAAGTTATCACCATGAGCGATTCTGACGGATATATCATTGACAAACGCGGCATTGATCTTGATCTTATAAAAGAGCTGAAAGAAGTGGAAAGAAAGAGGATCAAGGAATATGTTACGTTCCATCCGGAAGCTGAATATTACGAGGGATGCAGCGGTGTATGGACAGTAAAATGCGATATTGCCCTTCCCTGCGCTACACAGAACGAATTGGATGAGGATGCTGCAAAGACTCTGATTGCCAACGGCGTAATTGCTGTATGTGAAGGCGCAAATATGCCGTCCACTCCCGGCGCAATCGCGCAATTCCATGAAAACGGAGTTCTGTTCGGACCGGCAAAGGCTACAAACGCAGGCGGCGTTGCAACATCCGCACTGGAAATGTGCCAGAACAGTTCCCGCCATCCTTGGAGTTTTGAGGATGTGGACAAAGAACTTAAGAGCATTATGGAAAACATCTATACCAAGAGCTGCGAGGCTGCAAAAGAATATGGCGTAGAGGGCAACCTTGTTGCCGGCGCGAACATTGCCGGATTCATTAAGGTGGCAGATGCCATGCTTGCACAGGGTCTTGTATAATTGATAAAACAAATCGGTTATGATATAAAAACTGCGCTTATTAAAAGCGCAGTTTTTGTTATAAACAAATTGATCAAAATACAAAAAAATCCCCGAAAACCGCGGAAATATGCGGGAAACCGGGGATTTTGTTATGGAGCTGATAGGCGGACTTGAACCGCCGACCTCATCCTTACCAAGGATGCGCTCTACCGCCTGAGCCATATCAGCCCGAATGGCGACCCGGAACGGACTTGAACCGTCGACCTCCTGCGTGACAGGCAGGCGTTCTAACCAGCTGAACTACCGGGCCATGGGCAGCACAATCAGCACTGCAAATGGTATTATACGAAACTTGCGGGAACTTGTCAAGGGAATGACGTTGAATTTTTGCAAAAAAAGTGGTATAATTTTAATATGAAGAATTTTCACACGCATACAAAGAGATGCCGGCACGCGACCGGCGAGGACGAAGAATATGTTTTAAGCGCCATTAAAAATGGGTTTGACGAGATTGGATTCTCTGATCACGCGCCCATGCTTTTTCCGCAGGAATGCGGCTATTATTCCGGATTCAGAATGTTTCCGGAAGACGCGGAAGATTATGTTAAAAGCATACGCTTTCTTAAAAACAAATATAAAGATAAAATCAAGATACACCTTGGTTTTGAGCTGGAATACTACCCCGATCTTTTCAGGAAGGAGTTGAATTATCTTAAGGGTTTTGACATTGATTATCTGATTCTGGGGCAGCATTACATCCATAACGAATATGATAATCAGGGGCATTATAACGCTTTGCCGACGGATAACGAAAATGTGCTGAAAGAATATGTTTCTCAATGTCTGGAAGGTTTGAGGACGGGAGCATTCACTTACCTTGCCCACCCCGATATACTGAATTTTACCGGAGACGAGAAGAAATATAAAAAGGAAATGCAAAAGCTCTGTGCGGGCGCCAAGGCGCTTGCTATCCCGCTTGAATTTAATTTTTTGGGATTTGTGGACAAGCGCACCTATCCGAGAGATGACTTCTGGAAGATTGCAGCTGAAACCGGCAACGAAGTGATCCTGGGGCTTGACGCACACACGCCGAAATTTTTTGCCATGAAAGAGCAGATTGAGGAAATGAAAAAGCACCTTGCCTCTTTAGGCATTACGCCGATCACGAACCTGACCATAAAAAAGCCGTAAAAAAAGCCCGCAGACGCGGGCAAAACGCGGCAAAAACCACAAAAACAGAAACCGATTTGACGCACTTCAGATCGGTTTTATTTTTTGTTTTACTATAACTATATTTATTCGCAACAGTTATGAAATAATTCTTCCAAAGGCACGCCAAGCACTTTGGCGATCACATAGATTTCTTTATCCGTTGCAATCCTTAACTGCCCTTCCAGTTTGGAATAACTTGTGGGATTGATATCCAGCCCCATAACCTGGATCTTAGAAATAAAATTCTTTTGCTTAATCCCTCTTTCTTTTCTGAGCCGTTCAATGTTTCTCCCAACAATATTACAATTACCGTATGCTTTTTTGCGTGTTTTCATACCCTCACCCCTTATAAATTGAATTATATTGGATAAATGCCGCTATAAAATTCTGTATTAGAAATTATTAATTTTTTATAAATTCTACGTTGGAAGTATGCCACCGCACACAGGATTGAAGAAGCGCAAATAAAAAATGAACATCGCAGGGTGTGAAAAAAAATCGGTATACATATCTTTTACCGGAGCAAAGCAAAAGATATATTTGTATATTTATTCATTATTTATGTATATTTATTATATTTTTTCAATTTCTATTGACTTTGATAAAAGCGAGTGTATAATATAAAAAGATTATAATTTTAATACACGGAGATATGCATAAAATGATTAAAGTATTCATTGACGGCCAGGCAGGCACTACAGGATTGCGCATCCGAAAGCGACTGCTTGAAAGAGACGATATAAAACTGCTTGAAATTGCGCAGGACAAGCGCAAAGACACTGCCGAAATCAGCAAATACATAAACGACAGTGATATCACGTTTCTTTGCCTGCCGGACAACGCAGCACGAGACGCCGTAAACCTTTTGGACAAAGAAAATATGCACACAAAGATCATTGACGCATCCACCGCGCACAGAACGGAACCCGGCTGGGCATACGGTTTTCCGGAACTTTCACCGGAGTTCAGGGAAAAGATCAGGACAAACAGACTGATCGCAAACCCGGGATGCTATGCAAGCGGATTCATTTCTATCATTTATCCGCTGGTGGCACACGGCGTGATCGCAAAAGACTATCCCCTCACCTGTTTTGCCGTTTCCGGCTACAGCGGCGGCGGAAAAAGCGCCATTGCGCAGTATGAAGACACGCAAAGAGATCCGGAACTTGACGCACCGCGTCAGTATGCCCTTACCCAACAGCACAAGCATTTAAAAGAAATGAAAGCCATAACGGGGATCGAGCGCTATCCGGTCTTCTCCCCCATGATCTGTGATTACAAATGCGGGATGGTAGTAAGTGTTCCGCTTCATGCGGATCTGCTGCTTGGAGGGCTGAAACCGGCGGACGTAAGAGAGATCCTTGCCGAACATTACAAAAACGAAAAGCTGATCAAAGTGCGCCCGGAAGGATACACAAAAAATATGATCGGTGCGAATTTGTTTGACGGCAGAGATGATCTGGAGATCGAACTGAACGGGAACGAAGAAAGATTTGTAATTACGGCAAGATTTGATAACCTTGGAAAAGGCGCGTCCGGCGCGGCAGTGCAGTGCATGAACATTGCCTGCGGTCTGGAAGAAGATAAATCTCTTATTTTGGGGGACTGAATATGGAACTGACAAAGACAGAAGGCGGCGTTTGCGCGCCGAAAGGATTTAAAGCAAACGGTGTATACTGCGGTATAAAAAAGCCGGCGGCGGATAATCAAAACCCGGCTGTGACGCACAAAAACGATCTTGGAATGATCGTTTCCGACACGCAGTGTGTTTGCGCAGCAGTTTACACCACCAACAAAGTGAAAGGCGCTCCGATTCTGGTAACCAAACACAATTTGGAAAAAACAGGAAACCGCGCGAAAGCCGTGATCGTAAACTCCAAGAACGCCAACACCTGCAACGCGGACGGCGTGGAAAAAGCAGAAAAAATGTGCGCACTTGCCGCCGGCGAACTTGGGATCAAGCCGGAAGAAATAATTGTGGCGTCCACCGGCGTTATCGGGCAGATTCTTCCGATAGAACCGATAGAAAAAGGAATCAAGCCGCTTGTTTCCGGCCTTTCCTATACAGGCAATGAGGCGGCGGCAACCGCAATCATGACAACAGACACCATAAAGAAAGAATACGCCGTTGAATTTAATGCCGGCGGAAAAACATGCCGGATCGGCGGCATGGCAAAAGGATCCGGCATGATCCACCCCAATATGGCAACCACGCTGAATTTTATAACGACAGACATTCAGATCAGCGCAGAAATGCTGAAGGCGGCGCTTGACGATGTGGTAAAAGTAACCTATAACTGCCTTTCCATAGACGGCGATACTTCCACCAATGACATGGTTGCCGTAATGGCAAACGGCCTTGCCGGAAACGCACAGATCACAGAACCGGGCGCGGACTACGAAACCTTTAAAGCGGCGCTTTACGAAGTGATGATGCACCTGACCAAAATGCTGGCAAAAGACGGCGAAGGCGCCACCAAAATGATCGAATGCGAATGCAAAGGCTGCCCGGATCAGGACACGGCGATCACGATTGCAAAAAGCGTGATCGGCTCCACTTTATTTAAGTGCGCCGTATTCGGCGAAGACGCCAACTGGGGGCGCATTCTTTGCGCGATCGGCTATGCGCCCGCGGAATTTGATATCAGCAAAGTGGATGTGGACATCCAGAGCGAATTCGGCTGTGTGGCGGTTTGCAGAAACGGCGCAGGCGTAGACTTTTCCGAGGAAAAGGCGGCGGATATTCTGAAAAGCGACGAAATCTACGTAATCATAGATCTGAACGCGGGAGAAAGCAGCGCAAAGGCATGGGGCTGCGACCTGACGTATGACTATGTGAAAATCAACGGCGATTACCGCACCTGATACGGAAACGGCACGTTTATATGACACGGAGGAACAAAATGGATATTACAAACGCTATGAAAGCCGAAGTGCTGGCAAGGGCTTTGCCGAACATTCAGCTTTACAGAAAAAAGACGGTTGTTGTGAAATACGGCGGCAACGCAATGATCAATCGGGAACTGAAAGAATCCGTTATGCACGATATTGTGCTGCTGACAACGATCGGCATCCGGGTGGTTTTGGTGCACGGCGGCGGGCCGGAGATCAGCAAAACGCTGGAAAAGATGAACATAAAGAGCGAATTTATCGGCGGACTGCGCGTTACGGACAAAGAAACGGCAAACGTGGTGCAGATGGTGCTTGCCGGCAAGGTGAACAAAGATCTTGTATGCCAGATTGGAAATCTGGGCGGGCACGCGATCGGCCTTTCCGGAATGGACGGCAACATGATCAAATGCCGCCCGCTGGACGAGAACCACGGCTACGTTGGCGAGATCACGGATATGAACATGGATGTGGTGGAGGAGGCGCTTTCGCACAGTTTTATACCTGTGATCTCCACGATTGGCTATGATGAAAAAGGCAACTGCTACAACATAAACGCAGACACGGTTGCCGCGGCGGTTGCCGGAAAACTAAAGGCGGAGGCACTGATCTCCATGACGGATGTTGCAGGGCTTCTGCGGGATAAGGACGACGAGGCTTCTTTGATCCACAGAGTATACATATCCGATGTTCCGGCGCTGATTGCGGACGGGATCATCTCCGGCGGGATGATCCCAAAGATCGATTCCATGACCCAGGCAATACGCGAGGGCGTGAAAAGAGCATTTATTATTGACGGACGTGTTCCCCACTCCATACTGATGGAGATGCTGACCGATGAAGGTATGGGAACGATGTTCAGAAGCAGGTGATCATTTTATGAATATTAAAGATACGGATAACAAATACGTTTCCCACGCATACGGCAGATTCAATGTTGTGCTTACTAAAGGCAAAGGCTCCACCATATATGACGAAAACGGAAAAGAATATATTGATTTCGGCTCCGGAATCGGCGTTACGGCTTTCGGCATTGCGGATGACGAGTGGAAACAGGCTGTCATTGCCCAGCTGGACAGGATTCAGCACACTTCCAATCTATATTATACACAGCCATGCGCCGAACTTGCCGAGCTGCTTTGCGAAAAGACGGGGATGAAAAAAGTCTTTTTCTGCAACAGCGGCGCGGAGGCAAACGAGGGCATGATCAAATTTGCCCGCAAATACAGTTTTGACAAATACGGCGAAGGGCGCAAAACGATCATTACGCTGAAGAATTCCTTTCACGGCAGAACGGTTACCACGCTTTCCGCAACCGGGCAGGATGAATTTCACACGGTATTCGGCCCGTTTACACCCGGATTTAAATACTGCCCGGCAAATGATATTGAGGCGCTGGACAATATGATTACGGATGACGTTTGCGCGATCATGTTTGAATGCGTGCAGGGCGAAGGCGGCGTGCTGAATTTAAGCCGAGATTTCATTGGGGAGATCGGCCGGATCGCAAAAGAAAAAGACATTCTGATGTGCGTTGACGAAGTGCAGACCGGCAACGGCAGAACGGGAAAATATTTTTCCTATATGCACTACGGAATAGAGCCGGATATCGTCTCCACAGCGAAAGGGCTTGCCGGCGGACTGCCGATGGGCGCCGTATTGTTTGGCAGCAAACTGGAAAACACGGTAACTCCCGGATCACACGGATCCACCTTTGGCGGGAACCCGATTGCAGCAGCCGGAGCAATCAGCATTGTAAAAAGAATAAACGACGCCTTTTTGCAGAAAGTTTCCGAAAAGAGCGATTACATCGTAAAGAAACTGAAAGAGATCAAAGGTGTGAAATCCGTTTCCGGCATGGGGCTGATGCTTGGAATAGAAACGGAGAAGAAAGCGGCGGACATTGCAAACAAATGCCTGAAAAAAGGGCTTCTTGTGCTGACCGCCAAAACAAAGATCAGACTTCTTCCCGCTCTCAGCATAACAAAGGAAGAAACAGACAAAGGACTTGCCATTCTTAAGGAGGTAATAGAAGATGAAACACTTGCTTAAATTACAGGATCTTGACCACCACGAAATACTGGACATACTGAACCTTGCCGACCAGCTTAAATATGAAACAAAGCACGGCATTGAGCACCACCTTTTAAAAGGAAAAACGCTTGGAATGATCTTTCAGAAGAGTTCTACGCGAACAAGGGTGTCTTTTGAAACGGGCATGTACCAGCTTGGCGGTCAGGCGCTTTTCCTTTCCAACAGGGATCTGCAGATCGGCAGAGGCGAACCCGTGCAGGACACGGCAAGAGTATTATCCCGCTATCTGGACGGCATTATGATCCGCACCTTTGCGCAGCAGGAAGTAGAAGATCTGGCAAAATACGGCTCTATCCCGATCATAAACGGCCTTACCGATTACTGCCATCCCTGCCAGGTGCTTGCAGACCTGATGACGATTCGTGAATACAAAAAAACATTTGACGGCTTGAAATTCTGCTTTATCGGCGACGGCAACAACATGGCAAACAGCCTGATCGTTGGCGCGGTCACGATGGGAATGGAATGCGCGGTTGCCTGCCCGAATGGATATGAGCCGGATGAACAGATCATGAAATGGGCGGCGGAAAACGGCAAGTTTACCTGCTCGCCGGATATTGCGGAATGCGCAAAAGACGCAGATATCCTTTATACGGATGTTTGGGCATCCATGGGCCAGGAAGACGAAAAGGCAGAGCGTGAAAAGATCTTTAAGAATTACCAGATCAATGACGCGGTTATGGCGGCTGCCAAGAAAGACGCCATGGTGCTGCACTGCCTGCCGGCACACCGGGGTGAGGAGATCACAGCCGAAGTTTTTGAGGCGCATGCGGATGAGATCTTTGACGAGGCGGAAAACAGGCTGCACGCGCAAAAGGCGGTGCTTGTAAAGTTACTTGGCACAAACAAGTAAAGGAAACGAATGTATGGACAACGAAAAAGTTTACATTTGCCTGGAAAACGGCAGAATATTTGAGGGAAAGCGTTTTGGCGCAGGCGGCGACGTAACGGGAGAACTGGTATTTACGACCGGTATGTGCGGCTATATCGAAACGCTGACAGACCCGAGTTATTACGGCCAGATCGTTTTGCAGACGTTTCCGCTGATCGGCAACTACGGCTTTATTGACGAGGACGCGGAAAGCGGCAGATCTTACGTTACGGCTTATATTGTGCGTGAAAAGTGCGATGCGCCGTCCAATTTCAGATGCAACAGAACGCTGGATGCCTATTTAAAAGAAAACAACATTCCGGGCGTTTATGACGTGGACACCAGGGAGATCACCAAAACGATACGCGAAAGCGGCGTAATGAATGCGATGATCTGTTCTGACCCGAGGAATTTTGACGCGGAAAAGGTAAAAACCTACAAAGTGGAAAACGCAGTGGAATCCGTATCCTGCAAAAGGCCTGTTCCCCTTGCGGCGAACAAGCCGGAATACAATGTGGTTTTGCTGGATTACGGCAAAAAAGAAAATATTGCGCGGGAACTGATAAAGCGCGGCTGCAATGTTGCCGTTATGCCCTATGACACCAAGGCTGAGGATGTTTTGAAACTGAACCCGGACGGGATTATGCTCTCCAACGGTCCCGGGGATCCGGAGGAAAACACAGCCTGCATTGAGGAACTCAGAAAACTGATCGGCAAAAAACCGGTCTTTGGAATCTGCCTCGGTCATCAGCTGCTTGCGCTTGCTATGGGTGCGAAAACAACCAAACTGAAATACGGCCACAGAGGTGTAAACCAGCCTGTAAAAGACCTGAAAACGGGCAGAACATACATTTCCTCTCAAAACCACGGTTATGCTGTTCTCAATGAAGAGGTTGAAAAATGCGGTGGTGTGATCCGCTTTGTCAACGCCAACGACGGCACGAATGAGGGCATCGATTACCCGGGAAAACATGCGTTTTCCGTTCAGTTTCACCCGGAAGCGTGCAGCGGACCGCATGACACAAGGTTTTTGTTTGACAGATTTATAAACATGATGGGAGGTAACGAATAATGCCTCTGAATAAAGACATCAAAAAAGTTCTGGTGATCGGATCCGGTCCGATCGTGATCGGCCAGGCAGCGGAATTCGACTACGCAGGCGCACAGGCGTGCCGCGTGCTGAAAGATGAGGGCATAGAAGTTGTGCTGGTGAACTCTAATCCGGCAACGATCATGACGGACAGCGCCCTTGCAGACCACATCTATCTGGAACCGCTGACCGAAGAAACCGTAAAGCGTATCATTGAAAAGGAAAGGCCGGACAGCATTTTAGGCGGACTCGGCGGCCAAACAGGGCTTACGATTTCCATGCAGCTTGCAAAAGACGGCTTTTTGGATAAAATGGGCGTTCGTCTGCTTGGCACGAACGCTGAGGCAATCGACAAGGCGGAGGACCGGCAGCTCTTTAGAGACACGATGGTCAAGATCAACCAGCCGGTAGTGCCGTCCGACATAGCAAATGATGTGGAGACCGCAAAACGGATTGCGGCGGAAATCGGCTACCCGGTGATCATCCGCCCGGCTTTCACCCTTGGCGGCGCAGGCGGCGGCGTGGCATATAATGAAAAAGAACTGGAAGACGTTGCCAAGCACGGCCTGATGCTCAGCCCCATAACGCAGGTGCTGGTGGAAAAATACATAGCCGGCTGGAAAGAGATAGAATTTGAAGTGATGCGGGACGGCGCCGGAAATGTGATAGCCGTCTGCTCTATGGAAAACTTTGACCCCGTTGGCGTACACACCGGCGACAGCATTGTTATTGCCCCTGCGGTAACGCTTGGCGACAAGGAGTATCAGATGCTCAGAACGGCATCACTGGATATCATAACAGAACTCGGCATTGAGGGCGGCTGCAACTGCCAGTTTGCGCTGAATCCCGAAAGTTTTGAATACAGCGTAATTGAAGTCAATCCGCGTGTTTCCCGCTCCTCTGCTCTGGCATCAAAGGCAACGGGCTACCCGATTGCAAAAGTGACCACCAAGATCGCGCTCGGCTACACGCTGGATGAGATAAAAAACGATATTACAGGCAAGACCTGCGCCTGCTTTGAGCCAACGCTGGATTATGTAGTGGTAAAAGTGCCCAAATGGCCGTTTGACAAATTCATAAACGCCTCGCGCAAACTCGGCACGCAGATGAAAGCAACCGGCGAAGTCATGAGCATTGCCCCCTCCTTTGAGATGGCAATCATGAAAGCCGTGCGCGGCGCGGAGATCGGTTTGGACACGCTCAACAACAAACAGCTTGACGGAACGGATCTTAGAAAAACGCTTTACAATCAGGACGATCTGCGGCTTTTTGCCGTTTTCCGCGCGCTGAAAAACGGCGTTTCGGTTGAAGAAATACATCAGATCACGATGATCGACGAATGGTTTTTATACAAGCTCCAAAACCTTGCGGATTACGAAACGCGCATTGCAAACCAGCCGCTGAGTTTAGAGCAGTATATGCAGGGCAAGAAATACGGCTATACCGACGCTGCGCTGGAACGGATCAGCGGCTCTCCCCTTGCCTACCATAAGCACGCTGTTTATAAGATGGTAGACACCTGCGGTGCTGAATTTGCCGCGGAAACGCCGTATTTTTATTCCACGTATGACGAGCACTGCGAAAGCCGTGAACTGCAACGCGGGGAAAAAGAAAGAATCATCGTTCTTGGTTCCGGCCCGATCCGTATCGGTCAGGGCATTGAATTTGACTATTCCTCCGTGCACTGCGTTTGGACGTTAAAAGAACTCGGCTACGAAGTGATTTTGATCAACAACAACCCGGAAACGGTTTCCACCGACTTTGACACAGGCGACAGGCTGTATTTTGAACCGCTGACGCCCGAAGACGTTATGAACGTGATCCGCGTGGAAAAACCCGTTGGCGTAGTGGTTGCCTTTGGCGGGCAGACCGCGATCAAACTGACGAAATATCTGGACGATAACGGCATTCGTATCCTTGGCACCTCCGCCGAAGGCATCGACGTTGCAGAGGACAGGGATAAATTTGACAAACTACTGGAACGATTCGGCATCTTCAGGCCAAAAGGCACATCGGTTACCACGCTTCAGGGCGCACTGGACGCAGGCAGGCAGCTCGGCTATCCGGTTCTGCTCCGGCCAAGCTACGTTATCGGCGGTCAGAATATGACCATCGCTTATACCGATGAAGATGTAGAGCAGTACATGAACATCATTCTTTCCCAAGGCATTGAAAACCCGGTGCTGGTGGACAAGTATATGATGGGCACGGAACTGGAAGTGGACTGCATTTCAGACGGTGAAAAAGTGCTGATTCCGGGCATTATGGAGCACATTGAGCGTGCAGGCGTACACAGCGGCGACTCCATTGCCGTTTATCCGCCTTATAATCTGAACGACAAAATGCTGCACAAGATCTGCGATGTTTCGGAAAAACTGGCTCTGTCGCTCGGCACGAAAGGGCTTGTCAATATTCAGTATCTGATCTATCAGAATGAATTGTATGTGATAGAAGTCAACCCGCGCGCATCCCGAACGATTCCTTATATCAGCAAGGTAACGGGCGTGCCGATGGTAGAACTTGCAACAAAGATCATGGTTGGCGCGTCTCTGGACAGCCTCGGCTACGGCACGGGACTTTATAAGACACCGCCCTATTTTGCCGTCAAAGTGCCTGTATTCAGTTTTGAGAAACTGAATAATGTAAACAGTCAGCTCGGCCCGGAAATGAAATCAACGGGTGAAGTGCTGGGTGTAGGCAAAAATCTGAATGAAGCGCTGTTCAAAGGGCTGATCTCCGCAGGATTTAAAATTGAATCCCGCAAGGAATCGCGCCACGGCGTGCTGATTACCGTTACGAAAAAAGACCGGTATGAAATCGTAAATCTTGCGAAAAAACTGGATGATCTGGGCATAAAGATATGGGCAACGCCGCAAACCGGAAAAGCAATTGCCAGTTTAGGAATAGAAGTAGAAACGGTAAACAAGCTGAGCGAGGACAACTCCATCATGGAACTTGTGGAAAGCGGGCAGCTTGATTATATCGTTTACACCGGCAAGAGCGACAAAAAGAGCATTGCCGATTACATAAAACTCTTTAACCGCGCAAACCAACTTGGAATCGCCACACTGACCTCGCTGGACACGGCAAACGCCCTTGCAGACATCATTGCAAGCCGATACAACCAAATGAACACGGAACTTGTGGATATCAACCATATGCGCAAGGAAAAAAGCCTGCTGAAATTCAGCAAAATGCAGGGCACAAGCGATGACTATATTTTCTTTAACAACACGGAAAATGCTATTACCTGCCCCGAAAGTTTTGCGATAGAATTTACGGACAGGCACAGGAGCATCGGCGGCGACGGCATTGTTTTGATTGAGCGTTCTGAAAAAGCTGACGCAAAGATGCGCATCTTTAACCGCGACGGTTCCGAGGGCGAAATGGCTGGCAACTCCATACGCTGTGTGGGCAAATACCTGTATGATAACGGTATTGTGCAGAAAGAAAACATAACCGTGGAGACGGCAAGCGGAATCCGGAGCCTTGAACTGTTTACAAGAAACGGCAAAGTTTCTTCCGTAACGGTGGATATGGGCAAAGCCTATCTTAAGCCGGGCGAGATCCCTGCCCTGTTGGACGGCGAGAATATTATTGCAAGAAATGCCGAGATCGGCGGAAAAGAATACAGCATGACCTGTGTTTCCGTGGGCAATCCGCACTGTGTGATCTTTGTGGACAATGTGGATAAAGTAGACATTGAAAAAACAGGGCCGCAGATTGAAAACGCTGAAATTTTCCCTGAAAGGATAAACACGGAATTCGTGCGCGTGGTAAACAGAAGAACGCTGAAAATGCGTGTTTGGGAACGCGGAAACGGCGAAACGCTTGCCTGCGGAACCGGCGCCTGCGCGGCGGCGGTTGCGGCAGTGCTTGAGGGCAAGTGCGATAAGGGCAAAGATATCACCGTTAAACTCAGGGGCGGTGATTTGATCGTGAATTACACGGATGAAAAGATTACCCTCACAGGCGACTGCAACCTTGTGTTTACCGGCGAGATTGAATATTAAAGCAAAAAACGTAATAAAACAAGATAAAAGAAAAGGTATGCAAGAAATCGCATACCTTTTCTTTCTGTTCTATTTTGCGGAATCTGCAACGAACCAATCCAGATTTGTTACGGCGTCATAAATGATCTTCACGCAGTTATCTGTGCCGAGCGAAGTGCTGTTGAGACTGATATCAAAATTCTGCGCCCTGCCCCACTGACGGTCTGTGTAATAGTTATAATTGATACGGCGGCGCTTATCAATATCTTTCATCAGTTTGCGCGCCTGTTTGATATCCGCATTCTTATACTTCATGATGCGCTGGATCTTGCTTTCCTCATCGCCGTGGATAAAGACATTCAGGCAGTCTTTTCGATCCTTAAGTATATAATCCGCACACCTGCCAACGATGATGCAGGGGCCTTTATCGGCAAGTTCAAGAATGATCTTTCTTTGAGCGGAGTAAACATAATCCTCCAGCGATGTTCCACCGCTGTCCCTGCTTACAAAGCCGTAAGAAAAGATGCTTTTAAACGGGGAATGCTCCCCCGCCTGCTCCACAAATTCCTCGGCAAAGCCTGTTTTTTCCGCCACCTTGGTGATGATCTCCTTGTCATAGTATTCCCAGCCGAGTTTTTTGGAAAGTTCCTCGCCTATATATCTTCCTCCGCTGCCGAATTCACGGCTGATCGTGATAACATTATACTTCATAATGATCCCTCCGTTGAAGAATTTGCCAAAGTTAGGCATACTATGGCTATTTTTATTTTATCATATTAAAATATATTTTTCATCAAGCGGAATAGACAAAGATTTTCCCTTGTTTTTATTAAAACAGCACAGAAAAAGCGGCTGACCGAGATCAGCCGCTCAAAAATTTATATTTTACAGGAGTTCGGACACCATATCAGCAAATTCCGTTGGATTCTCCACTTCAAGGCCGCTTACAAGGCGTGCCTCGTTATAAAGGATCTTGGTATACTTCTGCAGTTTTTCTTTATCTTCTGCAAAGAATTTGAAGAGTTTTTCCGCGATCTGGTGATTGGAATTGATCTCCAGCACAAGCTGTGCCTTTACACCCTGGTTGCCGCCGGGCATGCGGTTTAAGATCTTTGCCATATCCAGCGAAACATAGCCCTCGCTGGAAAGGCAAACGGCGTGGGAGCCGAGAGAATCGGAGAATTTGACGGCGGAAACCTCATCGCCAAGATAGCCTTTCATTTCATCCAGCATATCTTTTGCGCCGCTGTTCTTTTCATCCAGAGCTTTCTTTTCCTCTTCGGAAGAGAGGTTCAGATCGTCCTTACAGATATTGGCAAACTGTTTGCCGTCATATTCCATCAGCATCTGAACGGCAAATTCATCCACATCATCCGTAAAGCAAAGCACGTCATAACCCTTGGATTTCACTGCCTCCGTCTGCGGAAGCAGAGCGATCTTTTCCGGCGTTTCGCCGCAGGCATAATAAATCTTTTCCTGCCCTTCCGGCATAGCGTCAATATATTCCTTTAAGGTAACGTATTTATTGTCTTTTACGGAACGGAACATCATAAGATCTTTCAGGCCGTCTTTTTCCGCGCCGTAATCGGCATACACGCCCCATTTGATCTGCACGCCGAACGTATCAAAGAACTTTTCATACTTTTCACGGTCTTTCGCGAGCATCTTTTTGAGTTCGGATTTGATCTTTTTATCGATTGCCTTTGCTATGATCCTAACCTGATAATCCTGCTGCAGTGTTTCACGGCTGATATTCAGATTGAGATCGGCGGAATCTACAATACCTTTTACAAAACTGAAATAATCCGGCACAAGATCCGCGCATTTTTCCATGATCATAACGCCGTTGGTATAAAGGGCAAGCCCCTTTTCATACTCTTTGGAATAATAATCCATGGGAGGAGCGGACGGGATATAGAGAATGGAATCAAATGTAGCCGTGCCCTCTGATTTGAAATGGATCACATCCAGCGGGTCATGGTAATCAAAGAATTTGTTTTTATAGAAAGCATTGTATTCTTCAGGCGTGATCTCATTTTTATTCTTGCGCCAGAGCGGCACCATGGAATTGAGCGTTTCAACCGCTGTTTCTTCCTTATATTCGCCCTCTTTATCCGGGTCGGGCACAGAATGTGTGGTTTCCATTTTAATCGGATAGCGGATATAATCGCTGTATTTCTTAACAAGCTCCGTAATGGTATACTGCTCAAGGAAATGCGAATAATCCTCATTTTCCGTATCGTCTTTCAGATAAAGCGTGATCACGGTGCCGGGCTGCTCTTTTTCACACGCCGCAATGGTATAGCCATCCGCGCCTTCAGACACCCATTTATGGGCGGTATCCTCGCCGTAAGCCCTGGAGATGACCTCTACTTTTTTTGCAACCATAAAGGAAGAATAAAAACCGACGCCGAATTGACCGATGACCTCAATATCATTCTCCTTAGCCTCTTCATTATCATTCTTAAAATTGAGCGAACCGGATTTTGCGATCGTGCCGAGGTTGGATTCCAGTTCATCGGCGGTCATGCCGATGCCGTTATCAGAAATGGTCAGCGCTCTGCTTTCCTTATCTGCTGAGATAAAGATCTCAAAATCATCCTTATTCATACCGATCGTTGTATCGGTAAGAGATTTAAAATAAAGTTTATCAATCGCGTCTGACGCATTTGAAATCAATTCGCGGATAAAGATTTCCTTATTGGTATAAATGGAATTGATCATCATATCAAGAAGTTTTTTGGATTCCGCTTTAAACTGTTTCTTTCTCATTTGATCACCCTGTATTTTAAAGAATTAGCACTCTACTCTTTTGAGTGCTAATACTATTATAATCTTTATTTTAAATTTGTCAACAGGTGTCAAAAAGAATTTACAAACTTTACCAAAATAATATTGCAGCATTAAACACACTTGGCATATACAAATCAACAACGGCTTTTTATCTGTTTTCAATATATATAAAAATCCTGATCTTTAAACTTACTTTCCATCTGCTGTGCCCATGCAGCCGTTTTATACAAGCTGCTTTCAAACCGATGCAAAAAATGCTTTGGCGCAATCATAAGGGCAATCCAAACAGATATAAATAAAAGAAACAAAAGGCAAAAATACGGATTATCTTTTTGCGGATCACAATATTTGTTTGCGAATTTTTCACCGATCTTATTTCCGAACAAGCCGGAGAGCACAAAGACGATTGCGCCCATATAAAGCGTTTCTTTAAAAGCGTTCCAAAACACCATATTCGTCATGCTGCTGAAACTGCCGCTGCTTGTTAAAAAGCCCATATTAATCGCAGTGTTATACACCTCCATACCGAACGCCATTATGTAAGACATCAACAGAACGAAAACGGCTCCCTGAAATTTTGTTTTTGGCATTTTTTATAATCTCCTCCATAATAAAAATAGCGTATAACGCCGTATGGCATTATACGCTTTGCTGTGCTTTTATCGCTACACGCAATATTACTTATAACACTTTTCAAAAGATTGGTCAAACAAAAATACACAACTGTAATACGGTTTATTTAAGATAATCCAGAATATCCGGCTTTGTATTTTTGAGTTTTCCGTCCATAACCAGTTGCAGGATCTTAGAAAGCGTATCACCGATCTCTTTACCGCGGTAACCGAGGGAGAGCAGATCATTTCCGTTTACGGCAAGATCGGAAACCCGGTAAGGCTCACCTTTTTCAATGAATGACTCCGCTTCCTTTTTTAAGGATGAAAGCACCTCGATCTCCCTTATAACTTCCGGCTTATTCAAATTATGTGCTTTCAGATCTGCAATACGAACGTCAAAAAGAGAAAGCGTGTCTTCCTGCCCGATCTCATGAAACCAATGTTTGATCTGGATATCGTTTACATTTTCAACGGACTGGTGATACCGGATCAGTGTGGTAACCTTATTGAAAATTTCGTTTGATACTTTAAGGCTTTTCAGTACGTTTGCGGCAATTTCCGCACCCGCGGCAGCATGCGTTTTAAAATGATCCCTGCCGTTTTCATCCGTTGTTTTCACCGCCGGCTTGCCGATATCATGCAGCAGCATCGTAAGACGGATCACAGGATCTGCAGGCGCGAAATTCACGGAATGAATAATATGCTCATAAACGGTAAGCGTATGCCACGGCGTATTCTGGGCACAGTCAAAAGTTGGGATCAGTTGGGGAATGATCACGCCGATGACCTGCCTGTATTCCGAAAGCACCGGCAAAACATTTTTGCCGCAGAGCAGTTTTAACAGTTCCGAAAAGATCCTTTCCGCGGAGATGTTTTTCAAAAGACGCATATTTTCAAAAACCGCTTGCTTGGTTTCTTTTTCTATTTCAAAGCCGAGCACGGAGGAAAAACGCAGGGCGCGCATAATGCGAAGCGCGTCCTCTTTAAACCGTGTATCCGCATTGCCGACGGCGCGAATACGCTTATTTTCTATATCTTCCCTGCCGCCGAAAAGATCTATAATGCCGGTTTCATCATTATATGCCATGGCGTTTACGGTAAAATCCCGGCGTTTCAGATCCTCTTTAATGTCCGAAACAAATGAAACGTGCTGAGGATGACGGCTGTCCTTATACTCCCCATCCGCACGAAACGTGGTGATCTCAAACGGCGTTTTATCCATAACGGCGGTTACGGTGCCGTGTTTCAGCCCGGTTTCCACCACTTTTATATTCTGCGCGGTCAATATCTTTTCCGTTTGCTGCGGCAGCGCCGAAGTGGCAATATCCGTATCAGAATTGCGGATTCCGAGAAAATAATCACGCACGCAGCCGCCCACCACATACGCCGAATACCCGCCGCGGTGCAGCGCATTTAATATGATTTTTGCCTTATCTGAGATCTGCATAATTTTACCTCCGCCGTCTTTGATTATTTTACCACAAACGCACAAACAATACAAATATGAGAAATTTATTTTACTATTCTTTTATGTTTTTGCTTGGCGGGCAGGGATACTGCACCATAGAAATCCTGTGGCGTGGCAGAACGCATTACAGCATGTTCCTTGCCGGCGGAATTATTCTGATGTTTCTGGCATTCATTCAAAGGGAAATGAAAAAGGCACCTCTTTTGGCGAAGTGCCTTTTGGGTACTGTGTTTATCACTGCTGTTGAATTCATTTTCGGCTGCATTTTCAATATCACGCTTGGCATGAATGTTTGGAACTATGAAAACGTGCCGCTGAATTTGCTGGGGCAGATCTGCCTGCCGTTTTCACTGCTTTGGCTGCTGCTGTGCGTTCCCGTTTTCAAATGGGTCGTGAAAGACGATCTTTACCGCAGATTTGCCTGAATACTTTTGCAGTTCTTCCCTTGCCTGTTTGATCTCATCCTCATTCAGAGGGGGATGATCCTCCGGATAATCCCAAAGATCAAACGGGTTTTCTTTTTGAATGACCATTCTGCCGTTTTCATCCAAAAGCCAAGGGTAAACAAGTATTTTTCTTTTATTTTTCACATAAAACAGGCTGCCTATTCTGCCGTGGGATATATTTTTCCAATAGATCAGGCCCTTTGCCTGGCGCATAATGGTGAGCACCTGTTGGTCATACGGCAGGCGTTTGAACTGCCACCTGTTGAACGCAGGCAAAATCAGGATCCCTACGGCGGCCACAACCACAAGAATAAGAATGATCTGATACGTTTCCATTATTTTTCAAATCCTATTGTAATGATCTCAAACGGCGAATATTCGATCACATCCGTTTCCTGCTGCGTTTCCTCCAGCATATTCAGGAGACGGACTTTTTGTTCCAGTTTGATCCTGCCGCGTTCGCCGTTCTGCTCTGAAAGCCTGGCGACGATCATGGAGCCGTCCTCGCTGTACTTGAGCGCCTGAAGATACAGCGGCTCAAAGGAGGGCAGGCTGCACTGCGCGTCTGACCTGATCAGCGGGACATTATATTGCAGAGAAAGCGCATTAATCTGCGCCGCAACGGCGTTTCCGGCATGCGGCACGATCAGATAGCAGAAATTATGGTGCCCCATATCGGAAGTGACATCCGGGCGGATGGTGGATCTTAGCAGGGAAAGGCTGATCAGATTCTGATCAAAGCCGACGCCGTATTTGTTTTCATTAATAACGGCTATGCCGCCGCCCGTTTCAGAAAGATCGCACCATTTATGCTGGCAAACCTCAAAGCGCGCCTGCTGCCAGGAAGTATTTTTATGCGTATCCCGCTCAATAAAGCCGGCGGACGTATCGCAAAGCGCCTTTCTTGCAAGCACATTGCACTGAAATTCCGCTTTTGCAAGTTTATGCTTTTCATTCCAGTCCACAACATGCTCCACTTCGATTCCCCTGCTGCGCCTAAAGAACCGAACGATCACCGTCCAGGTGGATTTTTCCGTTTTCAGTGTTGCTGCAAAAGAGGCGGCCTCGCCGTCTTTTTCAAGCAGGGAAAGCGGCATGGAGACCTCGGGAGCGATCTCCTTATCCCGGTAATTCGGCAGGATATCCCACGCGTCATAATTTCCCGGGCAATCCGCAAAGATCTTTACTTTATTAAAATCTCCGCTGACCCACTCGCGGCAAAGTTCTTTATCATACAAAGACGCAAAAGAACCGTCCTCATTCAGTTTCGCCGAATAATACGGCGTTTCAATCTTTTCACCGCTGACGGTGATCCACTCGCCGTTAAAATACGTGCTGCGCAGATGAGCGCCCGAAAGCGCGGGAAGATTCGGAAAAAGCCAGTTGCCCTTTTCAAATTTTCTGGTGGAAGTGCCCTTTTTATTCGGAACAAACGTAAGCGCGTCACGCTTGAAGTTAAGCGTGTTGAAATACTTGGAACCCGTGCCGATCAGTGCGTCCAGCGCGGTTTCGATCTCTGCGTAATCCGCCATGGCATCTTCATAAACCGGGTGGATATGCGAGCCGGGCAGGATATCGTGAAACTGATTTACAAGGAATTTTTTATAAAGGGCCGTGATCTCCTGCGTATGATCCTCTCCGTTCAGAACGCCGAGCATCTCCGCCGTTCTGAACTTGAACTCCAGACGGCGGTTTGCGGCTTTCAGATCGCTCTTTGTTGTAAAAGTGCCGCGGTGCATTTCAAGATACAATTCGCCGTCCCATATTTCCAGATTGGGGTTATCCTTAAGATTTTTTTCAAGAAATTCCGCGCCGCCCATATGGGTGCATTTCGGCATAACGGAAAGTTTATCAAACCGGTGCATCAGTTCAATCATTTCTTCCGTGCAGCCGGAGCCGCCGTCGCCGTAGCCAAACATATTCATCGTTTGCCCGCCGCTGTCCTTATCAATATATGCCTCCCAGTTTTCCTGAATCTGGCTGGGCATATTCCATGTAATAAAATGCGTGGGCGGCACGCAGGCGTATACTTCTGTGCCGTCTATACCGCGCCAAATGAAATTGTTATGCGGAAAACGGTTTGTATCATTCCATGTGGACATTTTGTTTGACACAAAATACTCCACGCCGCTCTTTTTTAAGATCTGCGGCAGAATCCAGCTGTTGCCGAACACATCGGGCAGCCATGCGTTATTTACGGTTTTGCCGAACATGCGTTTATAGGTAAGCTGACCGTAAAGGCACTGCCGGATCAGGCTTTCTGCGCTTGGGATATTACAGTCCGGCTCCACATACATGGCGCCGACCGGCTCAAACTGACCGGTTTGCACCTTTTCTTTCAGTTCTGCAAAAACATCGGGATAATACTTTTCCAGCGTTTCATAAACATACGGCTGCGTATGCGTATACTTAAAATCGGGATACCGATCCATCAGTCTTAACTGGATCAAAACGGTGCGCAGATTTTTCTGCACGGCATGGATACGGCGCCAATAGTACGCGATATCCAGATGCGAGTGGGCGATCAGCGCCACGTCCCCTGCGCCCTTGTACGTATCGTTTGCGTAGATGACGTCATTAATATACTTCTGCGCATCGGCAACGCCCGTGAGTTCATCGCCGTCAAAATCGATCAGATTCATTGCGTTGTTAAGTTCTTTATTCAGAAAATTTCTGTAGTCCTCGTTAAAACGCTCACTTTTTGCAATATCAAGCAAGAGTTCAAAATCATAGACCAGATCCTGAACCGCATGATCCACCGTGCAGAGATAAGCGCCTTCAAAAATCTGGCGGCAGCCTCTGACGGACAGGCTTTCCGGATTTCGCTCGTCATCCGGCTTGCTTCTGTTATATCCTGTCATTTCAAAATGGAGCGTTTTGGTATCATCCACATACGGGGAAAGCAGCATTCTTTCACGGTTGGGATCCACGCCGCCGACATATTTGCCGTTTACCTGAACGCAGATCTCCGCTGCGGTCTTAAGCGAAAACCAGAGTTCCCTGCCCTGAAGTTCCACGGGCACCTCCACATCCGCTTTTATAAAAGCGGTGCCGTCCGGCGTGAAATACAGATCGCCTTTACGCAGCGGGCGGTAACCCTCCGGATAATATTCATATTCCATTTCAGAGATCTGGCGGGCATCGCGGATCATCAGATTTTTGATCTCCCACTTAGAAGAGTAGATATGGCGCTTGAGCCAGCCAAAACGCAGATCCGTCCACTCCTCCGGGCGCATGGATCTTCTTACTACTTTGATATGAGCCATTCTTTCCCCTCCTTACACATCCTGAAAATACGGCTTTTTGCGGATTGCCGTAACTTTTACTTCTTTTTTCAGATCCCGTTTGATCTCGCTTTCTATCCACGAAACGCAGCGGTCAAGGATCAGGCATTTAGAACATTCGCCGCGGAAGATCACGGTCAGAACACCGTTTTCAAAAGAGACAAATTCGATCCAGCCGCCGTCTCCCTGCAGTTTCGGCTGAAGAACCGTTTCCACATAATTCTGTATCGTTTTCATATTTCGTACCTCAGCCTTCTATAATCTGTTTCACTTTCGTTCTGATCTTTTCCAAACGTTTGTGCGCCTGTTTTCTGTTTTCCTCACGAACGCTGTAATAGATTTTGATCTTTGGTTCCGTGCCGCTCGGTCGCACTGCAACCCAAGAGCCGTCTGCCCAAACGAATTTCAGCACGTTTTCGATCGGAAGATCATCTACACCTTTGGAATAATCGATTACCCGATCCGCGCCCTCAAAAATATGAAGACCGTCCCTGCGGAAAAGATCCATAAGCGTTTGAATTTTTTCCGCGCCGTCTTTACCTTTAAGAACGAACGGATCAAGCGCATCAAGGAAATAGCCGTACTCGGCATAAATATCGTTTAAGCCGTCTATAAGCGTTTTGCCCTGCGCCTTATACCACGCTGCCATCTGACAGATGAGCATGGAGGAGACAACGCCGTCCTTATCCCTTGCATAAGTGCCGACTAAATAGCCGTAGGATTCCTCATACCCGATCACAAATTCGCGGCTGCCGTCTTTTTCATACTGATTGATTTTATCGCCGATATACTTAAATCCCGTGAGCGTTTCATCCACATGAAGCCCGAATTTACGCGCGATGTTAGCGCCGAGTTCAGAGGTAACGATCGTTTTTACAAGCGTGGATTTTTCACTGAGCGAATCTTTTTTCATGGTGAGCACAAACTGCACAAGAAGCGCGCCTGTCTGATTGCCGGTAAAGAGCACATATTCCCCATTTGTGTCCCGCACGGCGATGCCAACTCTGTCGCAATCCGGATCCGTACCGAGAACAAGATCCGCGCCGATCTCTTTGGCATATTCTATGGCGATATTCAAAGCGTCCTTTTCCTCAGGATTCGGACTTCTGACGGTGGAAAAATTACCATCCGGCAACTCCTGCTCTTTCACCACATGAACATCAAAACCGCCGAGCATATGCCTGACCGGCACATTCCCCGTGCCGTGCAGAGGCGTATAAACGATTTTGAGATCTGACGGCTCCGTATAGAGCGACTGGCTGCCGACGGCTTTGTAATAATCGGCAAGTATCTCATCGCCGATCTCTGTGATCCGATCATCAGGCGCGCCGGAAAGCAGTTTGGAAACAGCGGAATATTCTTCCTTTTCTATATAAGAAAGAAGCGCAGCCGCCGCCTCAGTGCAGATCTGGCAGCCGGTTTCATCATACACTTTATACCCGTTATATTCTTTTGGATTGTGTGACGCCGTGATCATGATACCCGCGCTGCAACCAAGGCGCCTGGTAGTAAATGAAAGCACAGGCACGGGAACACAGTATTTATATCTGTACACCCGAATGCCGTTTGCCGCAAGAATACGCGCCGCGGCAAGAGAAAAAGCAGAAGAATTGTTGCGTGTGTCATACGCAATGGCAACGGACGCCCCTGCCGGAAAATGATCCATAAGATAGTTTGCAAGCCCCAGCGTTGCCCTGCCGACCGTGTAAACATTCATTCTGTTTGAACCGGCGCCCATGATGCCCCGCAAGCCGCCGGTGCCGAAAGCAAGATCTTTATAAAACCGGTCTTCCAGTTCTTTTTCATCACCGGAAACGGACACGAGTTCTTGCTTTGTTTTCTCATCCGCAAACGCAAGCCATGCATTGTATTTTTCTTTTATGTTCATAAACCGCCCTCCGCAAATCAAAATCGTTTTCAAATGAATTCAGTTCATTATAGCACCTCGCCATGACCACTTCAAGCATGAATAAACAATATAATTTAAATATTTAAAAACAGAAGACCGCTGACAGGAAATCAGCGGTTTCAAAATTAGAATCAGTTATCATCCACTTCCCGGTAATCCACTTCGATGGAACCGTTCGCATCACGCTGATCCTGTATTTTTTTCTTGACCTTATGCGCAATATCGCGCACCTGAATATACGCGATCAGATCTAAAACGGCAAAGAGGATCAGCCCGATACCAAGGAACTGCACCAAGGTGTTCTGCGTGTCAAAAGGATCCGTCATGCTGACGATGCCGAGCGCTACGGACGCGACCGACAAAACAGTGGTTACGATCCAGGAATGCGGCATGGCAGACGCAACATAAAAAGAATTGACAAGATTTACAAGGCCGCCCACCAGCAGGAATATGCCCATCAAAAAGACGATAACGGAAATGATCTGCTTGTAGGCAAGGCAGATGATCAGCCCGGACACGACAGCAATGATGCCGAGGGTAAGCGTAAAAGTATACCGCTTTTTGACCAGATAACTGATAACGGCAAAAACGCCGCACGCAATAAACGCGCCGCCGATAAACAGCGAAGTATAGGCAAGCATCCGATCCGGAAACGCGACCAGCAGCGCGCCGAGCACGGCGCACACGATGATAAGGATAATGGAGTATTTTTTGATTTCAGTTAAGATCTTTTTCATAAAAACGCCTTTCAAAAGATTCTGTATTTAGTATTCGTAGTGCAACTGAAATTAAAACAAAAGGGCGGTAAAACGCCGCCCCTTAGCCAGTTAATTATTTTCGCTTTCCGAAATGATCTTTTGCGCAATATGCTCCGGGCACCTTTCATATCTTGCGAATTCGGATTCAAACGAACCCCTGCCCTGCGTGATCTGGCGCATTGCGGTGGAAAACGTTGCCATTTCCGCCTGCGGGATCTCGGAAAGGATCTCCTGCATACCGTCTCCGCTCGGCGTCATACCCAACACTCTGCCGCGGCGCTTGTTGATATCGCCGATCACATCGCCCATAGCATCGTCATTACAGGTCACTTTCACCGTCATGATCGGCTCAAGAAGGATCGGGCCGGCTTTGGAAACGCCTTCTTTAAACGCCAGGGACGCCGCCATTTTAAAGCTCATTTCACTGGAATCTACCGGATGATAGGAACCGTCATACAAAGTGGCTTTGATGCCAACCATCGGATAGCCGGCAAGGACGCCCTTTTCCATACACTCATTCAGGCCCTTTTCAACAGCCGGGAAGAAGTTTTTGGGAACCGAGCCGCCAACAATTCGTTCCGCAAATTCAAGTTTATCGCACGTGCTCGGCTCAAATTCAATAAACACATCGCCGAACTGTCCGTGGCCGCCGCTCTGCTTTTTGTGGCGCCCCTGCGCGGAAACTTTTTTGGTAATGGTTTCGCGATACGCGATCTTGGGCGCGGAAAGCTCCACATCCACTGAGAACTTTGATCTCAGTTTTGCAACGGCAACATCGATCTGCTGCTCGCCAAGACCTTTTATAATCTGTTCGTGAGTTTCATTGTTTACGGAAAATTCCAGACTTGGATCTTCTTCACAAAGCCTGGAAAAGCCGGAGGCGATCTTTTCCTCATCGCCTTTTTTGACGGCTTTGACCGCCATGGAATATGTAGGATTCGGAGTGGCAACGCCGTCTGCGCGGATCACTTTATCGGCAGAACAGAGCGTATCGCCCGTATTGAAACCGGAAAGTTTCACCACGGCGCCGATATCGCCTGCCGGAATCTCCGGGCAATCGATCTGTTTTGCGCCGAACATGGTTACAATCTTGCCCATGCGTTCCTCTTTTCCGGTGCGCTCGTTATACGCCGCGCTGTTCGGGGTGATCTTTCCGCTGAGCACTTTAAAGAAAGAGAGTTTGCCGATAAACGGATCGGCAACGGTCTTAAAGCAAACGGCGGCAAGCGGACCGTTCGGATCCGGTGAAAGCTCAACCGGCTCATCACCGCTGATCGCGTATTCGGATTTCGGAGCCGGGCAGACATCCGCAATGAAATCCAGCAGCATATCACATGCAGCGCCGCTGATGCCGCTGAGAGCAAAAACGGGAATGATCGAGCCGTCCGCAACGCCGATGCGCAGACCTTTTAAGCGGTCTTCCTTAGTCAGTTCCTCACCGGCAAAATATTTTTCCATAATTTCTTCATCTGTGCCGGCAACCGCCTCGTTGAACACTTCATGGATCGCATCGAACCTGGCGGCGTCATCATGGCTGACCTCTACAACGGCGGATTTGAAACCATCGTAAGCATATGCTTTACCGTCTATCATATTATAATAAGCGGCAACCTTGCCGTTTTGCAGCACGGGAATCACTACCGGGCAGACGCTTGTGCCGAATTTTGCCGCCATGGCATTAAATGCTTTATAGAAATCCGCCCTTTCATCATCCATCTTGGTTGTAACGAAGATCTTTGCCATACGGCGGGATCCCGCGTTTTTGAATGCCTTTTCCGCGCCCACGGCAAGACCGGAACGCGCGGACACAACGATGAGTGCCGTCTCCGCCGCGCGGATGCCTTCCGCGGCGCCCTCCGCAAAGTCAAAAAGGCCGGGGGTATCCAGAATATTGATCTTTTTGCCTTTATACTCAACAGGCGCAACCGCACAGGATACAGAGATTTTTCTTTTCTTTTCCTCAGCATCGTAATCCATTACGGCAGTGCCATCTTCCACCTTGCCGAGCCGTTCCGTTGCGCCTGCTGCACTGAGCAGCGCCTCCGCCAACGTGGTCTTGCCCTTAGAGGCATGACCGGCAAGGACAATATTTCTTATGTTTTGCGCATCATAAATCTTCATAAAACAACCTCTTTTATTACAGGCGTAAAACGCCCGATTTTCAAAATATTTGTTTACATTGTATAATAATTTTTATTACTTGTCAATTTTTTCTGTTAACTTTAACTATTAGGACAATATTTTTTAACTTTTGTATAAAAAATAAGAATTTTTTTGGTGAAATTATACATATGGGGGCTGTCCTTAAATTTATATTAACTTTTTCAAAAAATATGAAAAACAGGTTGCAAACGAAACGGCATCATACTATAATATAGGCGCATTGCATCCGCAGGGGCAAAGGGGCCCCGGGTACGCGGCTGTTTGTGTTTGCAGCCGTGAATTTGGAGCAGTAGCAGAAAGGAAATTGAATATGAACAAAAACACAAAGAAATTGGTTGGCGTTGCATTGTTCACCGCCATAGTAGTTGTTTTGCAGCTGCTTGGAAGTTTTATCAAATTCGGCCCGTTTTCCGTTTCCCTTGTGCTGATTCCCATCGTTGTGGGCACAGCGCTTTACGGAATCGGCGCAGGCGTATGGCTCGGCATTGCATTCGGCGTTACGGTGTTGGCATCCGGGGACGCAAGCGCATTTCTTGCAGTCAATGTGCCGGGCACCATCATCACGGTGCTTGCAAAAGGCGCCGCGGCGGGTCTGCTGGCAGGCGCGGTTTACAAACTGCTTGAAAAGAAAAACAAAACGCTTGCAACGGTATGCGCAGCGATTGCCTGCCCCATCGGCAACACAGGCGTATTCCTGCTTGGATGCGCGCTCTTCTTTATGCCCACGATTGAAGGCTGGGCGGCAGGACTTGGCATGGAATCCGCAGGAACCTATATGATCACCACGCTTGTGGGGTTCAATTTTATCTTTGAAATGCTTGTAAACATCATTTTAAGCCCGATCATCGTAAGGCTGATCGGACTGGGCAAAAAAGAAATAAAAGCATAATAAAAGCGGCTGTTTCAAACAGCCGCTTTTATTATGCTCAAATTAAAAATTAATAACTCCCAGATGCTCAAGCAGTATTTTAAGACCTATCAAAACAAGGATCACGCCGCCGGCAAGTTCCGCCTTATTCTTATATTTCGCGCCGAATTTATGGCCGATCAAAACGCCGATGGCGGAAAGCACAAACGTAGTGACGCCGATGATGGAAACCGAGCTCCAGATATTGACATTCAAAAAAGCAAACGTGATACCCACGGCAAGCGCGTCTATACTGGTTGCGATTGCCATAACCAGCAGTTCCTTAATATTCAGAACGGATTTTTCACTGCTGTCGTCCTCTTCTTTTTTGAAGGAATCATAGATCATTTTGCCGCCTATGATGGCAAGCAGGATGAATGCGATCCAATGATCCACAGCGGTTATGTAGGATTCAAACTGCGTGCCGAGGAACCAGCCGATCAGGGGCATCAGCGCCTGAAAGCCGCCGAAGAAAAGCGCAATGAGCGCCGTTTGCCCAAAATTGAGCTTTTGCATTTTCAGGCCGCGGCAGACCGCCACGGCAAACGCATCCATAGAAAGACCGATCCCAATCAAAAAAACTTCTAAAACACCCATAACATTCTCCTTCTCGGCGCAACATTATATGCCGGCAGCAATAAAAAAAGACCCATATACAGAAAAACCGTATATGAGTCTTGCCATTTAAGAAAAGCCAGGCTATAACGCCAGTATGTTGACTTGCCACGCGCAAAGCGCGCCGACTACTCCCTCACAAAGTAAATAGATATTACCACAGGCGGATAGATTTGTCAACAAAAAATTAAGCGTTTTCCCACGGCATCGGTTTGCCGTGCTTTTTGCAATACTTTTCTATTACATGCGCCTTATCAAGTTTTCTGATAAACAGCCAGAGGTCGCGAACCTCTTTTTCCGCGTTTTCGGCATCCTGCTCCAAGCGTTCGTCCAGTTTGTAATACATAAGATTTACGCCGCATTTGGGGCAATTCTGCTTAAAATAGAATTTGCTGATCTTCGCGCCGCACTTTGGGCAAACGTCATTCATCCTGAACACCTCCTGTACTGACTTCGGCGGCAAGCTTGCTGCGCCTTTCTGCCATTTCAGAGCGGATCAGGGCAAGGCGTTTGCCTGTCAGATTATAAAACGCGTAAGGGATAAGCGTTAGAAGACCGAGCACATAGGGAACAATCGTAAACAGCGCCCAGATATAAAGATCTGTATTCTCGCCCTTTACGGCAACCTGCATGCCCTGCGCATTTGTGGTAAACGAAAGACCGATAACCGGCAAAAGCGCCGTACCTATAGAGGTGGAAACCGATCCCGTGAGTTTGCCGACAAAAGTGAGCACGGAGAAACTTACGCCTTCATTTCTTTCTCCGGTTTTCCACTCCATATAATCGACCGTATCGCCGATCATTTCCGTGGGAATAACACTGTTGATCGTGTTGAAAAAGCTGAAGATGAAATTCTGGATCATGAGCAAAATAGAGATCACAACGATATTGGTGCGGTAAAATCCAAGTCCGGCAAAGAACACCAGCGTGCTGACAACAAAGCGGCAGATCACATTGAGCATAACGATCTGACGGTTATCCAGTTTTGTTTTCAGTTTCGGAATCAGAAGATATGTAAGAAATCCGAAGATCGTGCCGGGAAGATTGATCCACAGCACTGCGGAACTCAGATTCAGCACCTCGGAATAATAGTAGGTCTGAAAAACGCCTGCAAGGCCCGTGAGTGTGCCGAGCACATTGCCGATAATGATAAGCATGAGCGGCTTGTTTTTAAACATGACTTTAAATCCATCCAGCACGGACGGCTCTTTGATCGTCTGAACAACGCGTTCTTTTGTTTTATACCCGGCAAGCGAGAACAGACCCATACCAACCGTGCCGGCGATCAGCGCAAGGATCAGGAAATCGTGGGAAAGCGTAAGATTCCACACGCCGTTGTTGGTAAAATCCATCATAACGGGAAGAAGCGTAGTGGAAAGCCCGCCGAGGATGCCGGAAATAAACCTTGCCGAAGAGATCGCGCGGGTGCGGTCCGCAGTAGACGGCGAGATCGCCGTGCTGAGCCCCCAGAACGGCACATCGCCGATGGTATAGAAGAATTCCCAGATAAAATAGGAAATATACATATAAACGATCTTAACCGTTGTGCTTTTTGCATCTGCCAGAATCTCAGGCCCGGCAAAAAGCATAATCGTTGCAATCGAAAGCGGTATCGGCACGATCATCAGATACGGCCGAAGCTTTCCGAACCGGGTTCTTGTTTTATCGATCAATGACCCCATAAGCGGATCGTTGATCGTATCCCAAATACCGAGCACAAAGATCATAACGGCTACAGCTTCCTCCGGAATGCCGAAAACTTTGGTAAAGAAGAGCGAAAGATAGCCGCCGGCAACAAGATTATAGCCGAATACCTGACCGGCGTTTGCAAAACCATATGCAAGGTTTTCCTTAACGCCAACATAGCGCACTTCTTTTTCACTGCTTGCAGCGCTCACAATATTCCCCCTTAAATGAATTTTCTTTTAAAGTTTAACATAAGAATATGAAAAAGTCTATAAAAACAGACCAAATTAAACGATTTTTTTGTTGAATATGCCACAATTTGAAAAACCGCTATCAATATGATATGATGGATGAAACGAAATTTCTGAAAGGCGGTAATCCCCATGAAGATCATAATAGCAAGACACGCCGAGCCGGATTACATACATGACACCATAACGGAAAAAGGAAAAAAGGAGGCGGCGCTGCTCGCAAAACGGCTTTCACAAATCAAAATAGACGAGATTTATGTATCGCCCCTTGGCCGCGCGAAGGACACGGCGGCATATACTTTGCAGGCAACAGGCATGCAGGCGCAGGAACTGGACTGGCTGCATGAGTTTAAAGGAAAGATCCTGACGCCGAAAGGCATAGTAAGCTGCTGGGACAGATTGCCCGAAAAATGGACTGCTAAAGACGAATACTATGATTTTGAAAGCTGGTATACCACGCCGCAAATGCGCACGCTGAACGTTAAAAAAGAATATGATTACGTTTGCGGTAAAACAGACCGTTTTCTTGCGCAGCACGGTTATGAGCGGGATGGCAGGCTTTACAGAGCCGTTCAGCCAAACCGAAAAACGATCGTTTTATTCTGCCACTTTGCGGTGGAGTGCGTAATACTCAGCAGGATATTCAGTCTGTCGCCCATGATTCTGTGGCACAATTTTGTTGCGCTCCCCTCCTCCGTTACCACGATCGTGACCGAAGAAAGAAGAAAAGGCACTGCGCAGTTCCGCTGCCTTGGATTCGGCGATGTTTCACACCTGTACGCAGGAGGCGAAGAGCCGTCTTTTGCGGCAAGATTCTGCGAATGTTATGACGACGACACCCGCCATGACTAACCGCCTTTCACAGCGGTTATTATTTTTACCGCTATGGAAACGATCACTGCGCCGAGGGCGATTCCAAGCCCTGTAAGGGCCGTTTCGCGCGCATAGTAATAAAACATTTCCGAATTAAAGTGCACAAGAAAACTCATCATATAATAGAGACTTCCGCCGGGCAGCAGCGGAATGGAACCGGGGATCATAATGACCGACGCCGGTGTTTTCACAACCCTTGCGGCAACCTCGCTGAATGCGCACAGCGCAATCATAGCAATCAGGGTGGATTTAAAAATTCCCGCGCCGGCATATTCAAACAGCGCGGCGGTAAACGCGGAGACCGCCCCGCCAAAGACCGCAATGGCAAATTTGGATTTTGAAACATGCAGGATCACGCAGAAGCCTGCTGTTCCCAACACGCAAAGTACAGCTTTCAGCATAAGATCATCCGCCATTGAACAGAAGCAGTGCTCCGGCAAAACCGAGCACAATGGCAAAAGCGGTTACAAAAGCCTCTGTAATCTCCAGAATACCGGCAATCAGATCACCGCTCATCAGATCTTTCATGGCATTGCCCACACTCATTCCGGGGATCAGCAGCATGATGGTGCCTGTCATAATCTTATCCGGATGAACGGACAGGCCCGCCGTTTGCGGCAAAAACGCAAGCACGCCGCAGACCGTGGAATCTAACAGTGTTTTTGAAAAAATATTCAGCTTAATGTTTGACGAGGGCAGAATGCCGATGATTATACCGATCAAGCCGGAAAAGAAAGCGTCTGCCAATGTGCCGCCGAAATAGACGCAGAATGCGCCGGTTGCAAGCACCGTAGCAAGATATCTCAGTAGGGGCGGATAGGCACAGTCCACCGCATGGGCTGTTTCGGATGCGCAAAGCGCGCGGGATTCACTGTTTGCCTGCTCCAGTGCGCCGAGGTTCAGATCCGTCTTATAGATCCGTTTAAACGCCGTGTATCTTTTTTCTCCGAATTCAGCCGAGGCAAAGATCAGGGAAGGTATGATAAACACGTGAATGTTTTTTGCGCCCGCGCTTTTGCAGATCCGGAGCACACATTCTTCCGCACGGGAAATCTCTCCCCCGTTTTCCACAATTTTTGCCGCGATCTGTGCGGAATGATCAAAAATTTCTTTCACAATACCACCGCCGTTAATATTGTTTGAAAAAAATATAAAAAAACACTTGCATTTTTTGCTGAAATGATATATTATATTTTTACCGTAAACGAGCGGGTCTATATCGCGGGGTAGAGCAGTTGGAAGCTCGTCGGGCTCATAACCCGGAGGTCGCAGGTTCGAGTCCTGCCCCCGCAACCATTGCAATAGAGCCAAATTTTGATGTTTGGCTCTATTATTTTTTGCGTTTTTCTAACACTTTTTCTAACATTTATGGATAAATTCAACACCGCAAGCGCGATGCATGAAGATACGCGCGAGGAAATGCTGAAAAAAGACAGAGCGATCAAAGAGGCTTCCAAAGAACTGGATCGTTTCAACAAAAAAGCATACAATTATATTCAGGCAAGGAAATTGATGAAACAGGCGGAATATTACAAAAACTGGGATCAGATCTTTGAAACCGAAACCGTAAACGCATAAATAAAATAATTTTTAAGCAAAAGCCGTTTTCTTGTAATAAAGGTTGCAGGAAAACGGCTTTTGTGTTACAATACAAACAAATATGTAAAAAGGAGACCCCTTATGTTTATTCTTTGCGGAACCGTTGCCGCGCTGATCATTACCGCGGCGGAAATACTCTTCTTTTGCCGAAAAAGAAGTTTTGGAACTATTCTGCATTCGGCAATTCGAAATGTTTTTGTTATAAACCTGATATCCATTGCGCTTTTAAAATATGTATTTAAATACCAGCATTTTCTGGACACCTCGGCTTACGATGCGGAAAATTTCCTGAAGTATTTTGCGCTTTCCGTAGTGGTTGGAATCGTTTGGCTATTGCTGTTTGCCTTTGTAAACCGCTTTCTGACGTTTGAGGACGGAAAAAGGAAGAAAACGCACGGCACAAGATTCATTAAGATCTTATCCTGCTTTTTATTTATGCTGGGATGCGCGGCGTTTTTCGGCACAATCTGGGGAAAGGATTCTTTTGGTGACGTAACCGCGGACCAGCTGATCATTAATTTGTTCTCCCCCACCAGCGGCGCTGACCCGGGTGTGTATCTGGATGTTTTTGAGCGCCCTGTTTTTCAGACAATGCTTTGCACGGCGGTATTCAGCCTGTTCGTTTACGCAGATTTCAGCATCGTTTACCACGGGATCAGGAAGAAGATCACGGTGTTCAATGATCTGTTTCACAGGATCGTGAGCCTGATTCTCAGCATTGCCATGCTTGCCGGCGGCCTTGCTTACGGCATACATGAATTTGACCTTAAAGCGCTCTATAACGCCTATGTTGCGGATTCCGATTTTATAGGCGATAATTTTGCAGACCCGCGGGATACAAAAATCGTTTTCCCGAAAGAAAAGAGAAACATTATACACATATATCTTGAATCCATGGAAAACAGTTACCTTTCCGAAGATCTGGGCGGATATATGGAGCAGAACCTGATTCCTGATCTGGTGGATTTGGCAAAAGAAGGCTATGTTTTTTCAAACACGGACAGAAAATTCGGCGGCCCGCTTCAGGGAACCGGCACACAATGGTCGGTTGCCTCCATGGTAAACATGATGACGGGACTGCCGATGAAAGTGCCTGCCGAGGCAAACGCATACGGCTCCGCAGACAACTTTTTGCCCGGCGCTTACACCTTTGGGGATATGCTGCGCGATCAGGGATATGAGCAGACGATCATGCTGGGCGCAGACTCTACGTTCGGCGGCGTAAAGTATCTATACCAATTGCACGGCGGCTATACGGTTTTTGACTACAATTACGCAAAGGAAAACGGATTCATACCCCAGGATTACAAACAGTGGTGGGGCTTTGAAGACGATAAACTTTATGAGTTTGCAAAAGAAGAGATCACAAGGCTCTACAACACCGGAAAGCCCTTTAACTTTACTATGGAAACGGCGGACACACACCGGCCGCACGGCTACCTGAGCAAGAACGCGCCTACACCGTACAGCGATCAGTATGCAAATGTGATTGCATACAGCAGTTCTGAAACGGTGAAATTCGTGCGCTGGATCCAGCAGCAGCCATTTTATGAAAACACAACGGTTGTGCTTATCGGCGACCACTTGAGCATGGACACGGATTTCTTTGAGGATTTTGACCCAAACTATCTGCGCACACAGTTTAACCTGATCCTCAACCCGGCGCCGAATGTTTCCAACACGCCGGCAGAGCGATTCAAAAACAGGCAGTACAGCAACTTTGATATGTTTCCCACCATTTTGGCAAGTATGGGCGTTGAGATCAAAGGCAACCGGCTCGGAATCGGCACGAATCTGTTTTCAGACGAGCCGACGGTTTATGAAGAATACGGATTTGACTTTGTAAACAACGAACTGGAAAAGAAAAGTGATTTTATGAACAACAATATTCTTGTAGACCCGAACGAGCCCAAGGAAGAAACGTCTGCCGATCAGACTTAGCCAAAGGGCATAACGGATCCAATCAAAAGCAAAAGCGAAGCAGAAGACAACAGCAAGGAACACACCGAATCGGTGTGTTCCTTTTTAAAAGGACGGCGGCAAATCATGAAGATCTTAATAGACGGCGACGGATGCCCCGTGACGGGCATTGCCGTGAAGACAGCGCGGACATTTGGCATAAATGCTGTGATCTACTGTGATACCAGCCACGATATGCATGCATTTGAAGCAGAAGTGGTAACCGTATCCAAAGGGGCGGACAGCGCAGATTTTGCACTTGTAAATGACGCCCGGCGCGGAGACATTGTAATCACGCAGGATTACGGCCTTACAGCGATGGCACTTGCAAAAAACGCAATACCGATCACGCAAAACGGCATGATCATCAATGAACGAAACATTGATTCACTTCTTATGAGCAGACATGCCGCAAAGGCGGCAAGACGCGCCGGAAAACGCCTGAAAGGCCCGGCAAAGCGGACAAAAGAACAGAACAGGGATTTTGAAAAAGCGCTTTTATCCGTAATAAAATCAAATTTATCTTGATATCAAATCAGATAAACTATATAATGAAAATAATAAAACTAAAATAAATCAGGAGAAATCACTATGAAAGTAAGATTACCAAAGCACAGAGAATTTTTAATAAAATTTGAGGACGGATACGACAAGGCAGACGAAGCATGGGAGGCTTTAAACCAGATCGTGAAAGACTATTCCGTAGACGGCAAATCCATCTATTCGGAAACCTTTATTGAGGACAATGAAGATAAAGTAAAAGAACTCCAGAAAAAATATGAATTCACGTATGAAATCATAGAGAAATAAGGATTACAAATGGAAAAGAAAAAGGTTTATGTTGCCGCAACGGCACATCTGGACACAGTATGGCGCTGGAATCTGGCAAAAACAATTGATGAATTCCTGCCCGATACGCTGGAAAAAAATATTCACCTGATTGAAAAATACCCCCACTACAGATTTAATTTTGAAGGCGCTTTCCGCTACAGACTGGCGGAAGAATACTATCCGCTGCATTTTGAATACATAAAAAAACTGATCAATGAGGGAAAATGGTGCGTTTCCGGCTCTGAATACGAAAACGGAGACGTCAATATCCCCTCTCCGGAGGCGCTGTTCAGAAACATTCTGCTTGGGAACGGATATTTTAAGGAAAAATTCGGAAAAGAGAGTTCAGATATTTTTCTGCCGGACTGTTTCGGTTTCGGCAAACAGTTGCCAAGCATCATAAAGCATGCCGGGCTGAAAGGATTTTCCACCCAGAAACTGAGCTGGGGATCCGCATATGGTGTGCCGTTTGACACAGGCATCTGGAAAGGCATAGACGGCAGTGAAGTCTTTGCCTGCCTTGACGCAAAATCATACAGATATAAATTTGAGGGCGACATCCGGGGCGATCTTTCCGTGATCAACAAGATCTCCAGAAATGCTTTTGAGGGCGGATTGCCGCAGACAATGCATCTTTACGGCACCGGCGACTGGGGCGGATCACCAACGGAAGAGAGCGTGCAGGCGGTTGAAGAAAGCGTGGCAACAAATGGCGACTCGGATTTTGAAGTGGTTTCCGCATCCACGGACGAATTTTTCAACGATCTTGCAAAGTTACCGGAAGAAGAGAAAAAGAAGCTGCCCCGTTGGGACGGCGAACTGCTGATGACCTCTCACGGCGCCGGAGCATACACTTCGCGCGCAATGAACAAACGGCTTAACGCGCAAAACGAAACGCTTGCCGACGAAACGGAAAGACTCTGCACAGCGGCACAGTGCGCCGGTGTATACAACTATCCGCTGGACAATTTGAACCGCGCGTGGGAAAGAGTGATCCAGCACCAGTTTCACGATGACATCACCGGAACGGGCAATATGGACGTTTGCGCAGACAGCCAAAGCGATTATTTTCTTTCCCTCAGCGAATTTAAAAGCGAATACTGCGCGGCGGCGGGGGCGCTTGCCAACGAACTGGACACAAAATGGGTAACGGAATGCGCCGTGATCGTAAGCAACGCAGTGGCGCACAGGAGAAAAGCCGCCGTTTCGGCGCACATCCGAATGACCCACAACTGCACCTTTATAAAAGTGCTGGATAAGGACGGCAAGGAAACACCGAGCCAGATCGTAAACAAATCGGGCAAGGAGTTTGACATTGTTTTTCTTGCCGAAGTGGAGGCAATGGGGCTGAAAGTCTACGATGTGGTTCCGGCTGACAGCGCATGCAGCATAAAAACGGATCTGAAAGTCAGCGAACACGTTTTGGAAAACGAAAAATATCAGCTGATTTTTAACAAGAACGGCGATATCGCCTCTATCATTGACAAAAAAAACCGGATCAAGTTGCTTGACGCGCCCATCAAAATGGCGTGCCTGAAAGATACGTGTGCACTCTCCTACCCCGCGTGGGAAATACGAAAAAAAGACATTGACCGAGAACCATTATTCTACGCCAACTCGCCCGAATTTGAGATCGTTGAAAACGGCCCGGCGAGAGTTGCCATAAAAGTTACAAGAGAACTGGATCACTCCTCCATTGCGCAGACAGTGTTTCTGGAAAGCGGCGGCGAATACATACGCGTATTCAACAGCGTGGACTGGCGCTCCAGGCGAACCATGCTCAAAGCCGTATTTCCATTCAGCTGTTATAACCGATACGCCTCTTACGATCTTGGACTCGGCGTAATCAAACGCGAAAACAACACCGAAACCCTTTATGAAGTTCCGGCGCAGAAATGGGCAGATATTACTGCAGGAAACGGGAAATACGGCATTTCCGTTTTTTCGGACTGCAAATACGGCTGGGATAAGCCAAGTTCCAACACGCTCCGCCTTACCTGCCTGCACACGCCTGCAGGGGCGTTCACAAAAGAAACGCGCCAGGATCTGCAGGACCTTGGCAGAAACCGATTCAGTTTTGGCATTTTCAGCCATGAGGGCGGATATGAAAACGCAACACAGCTGCAAAGCGAATGCTTTAACAAGCCGCTTACGGCGTTTCAGACCGGCGCAAGGCGCGAAGGCGACCTGACGGACAGTTTTTCCTTTATGACAGTAAATGACGCAAACTGCATCGTCAGAGCCGTTAAGGCTGCGCAGGATCAAAACGGAATGATCGTTCGTGTCAACGAGGGCAACGGGCAGGCGCGTAAAAATGTAAAACTGAAATTTTACAAAAAAATAGAAAACGCCGTGGAAACGCTTGCCAACGAAAAAGAGATCGGAACTGCCCGGTTTGCCGCCAAAACGCTTACGTTCTGCTTAAACCCGTTTGAGGTAAAAACATTCAGGATACAACTTGAAAAAGCGGAAAAGAAGCCGCGTGAAAGTTTTAAGAAGATGGAGATCGAATGCAACGCCAAGGGATTCACGCCAAACGAGAACATGAGAAACGTGATTCTGCAGGGCGGCGGCTGCTCCCTGCCGGCAGAACTCTGCCCGGCATCCGTAACAAAGGGCGGCATCACATTCAGAATGCCGGATCCGGCTGCGGATAAGGACGTAATGGTTGCACGCGGCCAGACGATTGAACTGCCGAAAAACTGCACAAAGCTATATCTGCTTGCAGCCAGCACTTTAGGAGACCGGGAGGTCATCTTTTATGCGGACGGAAAAGAAAAACCGCTGACCGTGTTCGCCTTTAACGAGCCGATCGGCATTTGGGATATGGCAGGTATGAAACAGAAAGCCAAGATCAAAGATGCCGTATTAGGCTTTGAGTTTACACACACACATCACCCCGAAGGCGATATAGCAAACGGAAAGGCGTATTTCTTTATCTACGAAATTGATATCAGAAACGCGAAAAAGTTGACTTTGCCTGAGGATAACCGGATCATCATTCTTGCCATGACGGCGGTTAAAAAGTTTTCCAATACAAGGCTTGCAACCAAGATTACCGATGCATCGCCCGACGAAGCTTATGATTTTGATGAGATTCCGCCGATTGAAAAGATCATTGACAGATCCGAATTTGTAACCATCCGCGCCGGTAAAATACAAGATCAGAAAAACGGCGGAAAAGGCAAGGGATTTAAACGGGATAACCTGATTACTAACATTATCAGATCCTATACAAAATCCGAATGGTAAGCAACGAAAAAGCATTCATAAAAAACGCATAGTATACAAAAAAGAGCGCCCCCTGAGTATACAGCAATTGTATATTCAGGGGGCGTTTTTTGTAAAGCCAGAAATCTTTACAGGAATTTTTTGTTAAATTCTTTGTTGAAAACCTTGTTGATAATGTTGAAAAACGGTTTTTAATTCTTATAAAAACTTAATCTTGTAAAGTAATAATACTTTATATCAATATCTTCAACACAGTTTTGAACATTTTAAAGAGAAAATATGCACATTGATAAAAAGAAAACAAAAAGTATATACAAAAGCCTTTGCAATATGCAAAGGCTTTTCATAATCTGCTTATTTCTTATTGAACAGGCTTACGATATCGTTGAACGTATCCGAATCATTTGCCGTGAAAGAACTTGCCGGCTGTGCTTCCGGAGGCGCAACCTCAATGTTTGCCGTTGTGGATTTGATTGGAGCGCCGGGTCCCTTATCGCCGAATCTGGTTGCAACAACGGTGATAATCATTTCGTCCTCAAGCGACTCATCCACATTTGCACCCCAGATGATCTCACAATCCGGATGAACAGCATTTTTAACAATGGTGGATGCCACATCAATCTCTTCCAGACCGATATCGGAAGAAGCAGTGATATTGAGAAGAACGCCGCGAGCGCCGTCAATGGAAGTATTAAGCAGCGGGCTGGAAATAGCTGCCTGCGCAGCAACCTCTGCCTTATCCTTGCCTTTCGCTCTGCCAACGCCCATATGCGCGTAACCGGCGTCTTTCATGATTTCCGTTACATCGGCAAAGTCACAGTTTACAAGACCGGTAGCATTTACAAGATCAGAAATAGACTGAACAGCCTGGCGAAGAACATCGTTTGCAATCTCAAACGCATTGAGAAGTGTGATTCTTTCATCTGTAACGAATTTCAGATTCTCATTTGGGATAACCATAATGGAATCCACATACTGCGCAAGCTCGTCTATGCCGACCTGCGCCTGATCCATACGTCTTTTACCTTCAAAAGCAAACGGAGTTGTAACAACGCCGACTGTAAGTATACCAAGATCTTTCGCAACCTGCGCAACAACGGGAGCCGCGCCGGTGCCTGTGCCGCCGCCCATACCGGCAGTGATGAATACCATTTCAGCGCCTGTAAGTGCGTCTGTAATTGCCTCTCTGCTTTCATCAGCGGCTTTTTTGCCAACCTCAGGTTTTGCGCCGGCACCGCGGCCTTTCGTTGCCTTTTCGCCGATCAGAATCTTCTGAGAAGCCTGCGACTTAGCAAGAGCCGGTTTATCACTGTTTATGGCAATAAACTCTACATCCTGAATATTACAATGCACCATACGGTTTACGGCGTTTCCGCCGCCGCCGCCGACGCCGACTACTTTAATGGAAACAACTTTTGTATCTTCCGTGTCTATTTCATATCTTCCCATTTTTTATTCTCCTTGTATGTAGTATAGTTAGACTCTGAGTTGTCTGTACTCTCTTATTGTAACAATATTGTAATCATTTTGCAATATTTTTTTCTATTTTCGAACAATATTTCTTTCAAATTTTATAAAATATTTGCGCAATAATTTGTGCAGTATAAACAAAACTTGATTTTTTGCGAAAATTTGTTCTATTTTTGTAAAGCGATCTTCTTTACATGATTTGCAACCTTATTCAGGTGTAAAGTAAGATTGCTTGTCAACGGTAAGATTTAAATTTCCTTTCAAATTTGAGCCGTCTTTATCTAATTGTTCGCAGGATGCAAGCCCTCTGATGATCTTATCTTCCAGATTATCCAGCGTACCCAATTCAAATGTGATGCGGCCCATATATACAATATAGTTGTTGTTTACGCCTTTTGTATAGATCTCCGTTGCCTGCGCCATACCCGTTTTGCTGATGCCGGCTGCAATTTCATTCAACCGCTGCTGAACAGCAGTATCGCTGAATGCAATGGTTGTGCCCGGATTGGCGCTGCTGATCTCCGCGTTGCTGATCAATATGGTATCCGCCGGGTTTTGCGCCGCTACGTTTTCCAACACCTTAAACTGCGCATCCAGCAGGATATACGTGCCATCTGCATTTTCTATGGCATAGGACGCGATCGTATCCGTTACATGGATATGCAAGGTATTGGGAAGTTCCCTGTTGATCGTTACGGTGCCGATATACGGCAGTCTGCGTGTGATGCTGTCTGCTATTTCTTCTTCACTGATCAAAAACAGATTGTTTCCGGAATTGATACCCGACGCGTCCACAATCTCCTGCTCTGCATAAATACCGCTCCCCTGCGCGGTTACCGTTTCAGTTTTAAAGAAAACCGTAAGAGACAGCGTAACGCCGAATGCCAGCAGAACCACAAGCAGGCAAAATGCGAGCAGCGCTCTTCTGACATTGTTTTTTAATTTTCTTTTTTTATTTTGTCTGCGCCGCGTCTGGTTTTTTGTTGGGCGCATCGAATCGCCGCCGAGATGGCTGTCTGCCCTATATACTTTCGGAGGCTCCAGATCATCAAGCGGCGCTCTTGCATGATAACTTTTTTCAGAAACACTGCGTTTTCGTTTTTTATTATCTTTCATATTCTTTTCTCTCTATAACCGCTCCTATTTTTCTGAGATTCTTTTCTATATGTTCATAGCCCCTGTCTATATGGCATACATTGCCGACTGAGGATGTGCCCGCAGCGGCAAGCGCAGCCAAAACAAGAGACGCGCCGCCGCGGAGATCGGTAGAATACACATTTGCGCCAAAAAGATCGCGCACGCCGTTTACAACGGCGATTCTGTCATTCACCGTGATATCCGCGCCGAATCGGCGAAGTTCGCTGATATGCTTATATCTGCCGTCAAACACGCTTTCATTAAAAACCGAAGTTCCTTTTGCTTTGGAAAGCGCAGCCATAAAAACGCTCTGGCAATCCGTAGGAAACCCGGGATACGGCATTGTTTTTATATTTTTAACGCGTTTCAGCCTTTTGGGAGAGATGATTTTAAGATCAGTGCCGGATAAATAGATTCTGCACCCCATCTCGCTGAAAACGGGAATGACCGGAACAAGATGCGCCGCGCGCACGTTTTTCACAACAAGTTCCTTTGCCTGAAGCGCGCCTGCGCACATATAAGTGGCCGCAACGATCCGATCCGGGATCACGGTATGGGCATTGGGAAAAAGTTCGTCTACGCCCTCAATCTCCACCGTGCTTTCCCCGGCGCCGAAGATTTTGGCGCCGCAGGCATTCAAAAATGACGCCAGATCACTGATCTCCGGTTCTCTTGCCGCGTTGATGATCGTTGTTTTACCTTTTGCAAGGACGGAGGAAATCATAATATTTTCCGTTGCCCCAACGCTTGGAAATGACAAAAAGATCTTTGCGCCGTGAAGCCGCTGCGCGCGGCAGTGTATGCAGCTGCCGTTTTCGCTGATCTGCGCGCCCATTTTTTTCAGGGAACTCAGGTGCAGATCAATCGGCCTTACACCTATATCGCAACCGCCGGGCGGACACAGCAGCGCTTCTTTGCATCGCGTAACAAGCGAGCCGAGAAAGATGATGGAAGAGCGCATCTCGCGCATCATTTCCTCGGGAATGTCATTATTGATAATATTGGATGTATTTATAATAAGCGTGTGTTTTTCACGCTGAACCTCAGCACCCAGATGCCTGAGGATTTCAATGGACGCGGTTACATCACTGAGGTCAGGAACATTATGTAGAACCGTTTCTCCCTTAATGAGCAATGTTGCCGCAAGAATCGGCAGCACCGCATTTTTTGAACCGTGAACGGAGATCTCTCCGCCCAGCGGCTGATTGCCTGTAATAATAAGTTTTTCCAAGTTAGCCACCTGCCTGCATATTCTGTATCATTCTATGCAAACAGCGGCGCTTTGCTAAATTATTTGCGGCAAAGGGATACGATGATCTGCGCAATTCGCTCTGCCGAATCGGTTACAGCCATCTTTTTGGCGTTTTTACCGATCTCTGCCAGTTCCTCTTTATTGGAAAGCACTTCATCCATCACGCTTTGCAGGCGCTCAGCAGTCAGTTCATTCTCCTCTATGATTCTTGCGGCGTTTCTTTTTACAAGCGCCATAGCGTTGTGATACTGGTGGTTTTCAGCAACATAGGGGCTAGGGATCAATACAGAAGCCTTGCCGAGCGCCTCGATCTCTGAAAGGGTTGACGCGCCTGCCCTGCTGATCACAAGATCCGCAGCAGCCATACAAATATCCATATTATCTATATACTGCCTGACCTCTACAGTGCCTTTTCTGCCGTTTTTGAATCCAGCTTTTTCAAATTTTTCTAGATAACCGCCGCCATTGGTACCAACGGAATGAATGTGATGGTATTTGCCGTTTTCAGCGCTGTTTAAAAGAATCGCATACATCGCCTCATTGATCGGTTCGGCGCCTAAAGAGCCGCCGAAGGAAAGGACAAGCGGTCTGTTGTCTATCCCAAGCTGCGCGCGGGCGAAATCGCGGTCTGCATTCAAGAGTTCGCCTCTTACGGGCAGACCGGTGATGACCGGCGGATTTTTGGATTCCAGCTTGGAAACGGCGTCCTCCACGGTTACCAAAACAGCATCCGCCTTTTTGGCAAGCGTTTTGTTTGTGATACCGGGAAATGCGTTCTGCTCATGAATGCAGGTAGGGATCTTCAGTTCCGCAGCCTCTTCAATGACAGGGCCGGAAACATAACCTCCGAAACCGACGCAGACATCGGGCTGAAAATCACGGATGATCTTTTTGCTTTGCCCTTTGGATTTAAAGATTCTGAAAACGGTTTTCAGATTATATACGATTGCAGACGGGGACATGGATCTTCGAAAGCCTGAAATATCCACGGTTTTAAATTCGAAGCCCGCATTCGGAACAAGGCGGGATTCCATATGATCTGATGTGCCCACAAAAAGGATCTGCGCATCTGCATAATGTTTGCGAATATAAGACGCCACGGCAAGCGCCGGATTAATATGGCCGGCAGTGCCGCCTGTTGCAAATAAAATCTTCATTACTGCTCCTATTCGACCGACTGAATATCGGCCTTTTTTTGATTGGCTCTTCTGGAGACGCCGAGCACAACGCCCATCTCACCAAGAATCATGAGCAAAGCGGTGCCGCCGTAACTGAAAAACGGAAGAGAGATACCTGTATTCGGAATAAAATCCGTTACAACCAGAATATTGAGCGCCACCTGCACACCAAGCTGGGTGGCGATGCCGATAACCAAGAGCGACGCGAATTTATCGTTGATGGATACGGCAATCTTAAACGCCCGGATCACAAGCGCGGCAAAAAGAAGAATGATGACCGCTGCGCCGATAAAGCCGAGTTCTTCGCACACGATGGAAAAAATAAAATCGTTCTGCGGTTCGGAAACATACAGATATTTCTGTTTGGAATTTCCGAGGCCGACGCCGAAAAATCCGCCGGAGCCGATTGCGTAAAGCGAATTATTGGTTTGCCAGCGCGCGCCGAGCGGATCATAACTTTTGTCTGTAAACGCGCGGAGTTTTTCCTGCACATACTCCGGCAGGATCTGCGGAAAGGTAAACACCACGATGCAAAGCGCGACCACAAGGCCGCAGCCAACGATAAACAGCCTTTTATCCGCGCCGCCGGCAAACATCAGGGAAAGTCCGATAATGCCGACGATGATTGTGCCTGACACATGATTTTCCGCCATGATCAAAACGCAGTAAACGGCAATAATGGCGGCAGGGATCAGAATGCCGTATTTAAACGTGCCCATATATTTGGAATAGATACTGATATAAGCCGCAAGGGTGGTGATGAGTGTAAATTTTGCAATATCGGACGGCTGAAAGGTAAACAGCCCGCCAACGGGAATATACCGTCTAAAATCCTCGCCCGCCTCAGAGGATACGCTTGTGTGATAAAACAAAACAAGCACAAGCAAAAATATGGTTACGCCGAGGAGTATGGGCGCTGCGGCTTTAAAGATCTTATAATTCAGTTTGGAAATGAACAGCATTGCGGCTATGCCAAGCACCGCAAAGATCAGCTGCCTGATAAAATAGTGATAGGAATTGCCGGATTCAAAATAGGAATAAGGATAAGACGCCGAAAACAGCATAACCAGCCCAACAGCAAGAATAATGATGGTGAGCGCAAAAAACGGAACGTCAAACGCGCCGGTAACAAAGATATCGGATTTACTTATATCTTTAAAGCCAAGACCCTTTTTCGGTCTGACGATCTTCTCCCCGCCCTGCGGCTGCTGTGCTCTTTTACCGCGGCGTGCTTTTCTGCCGCGGTCATCCGGATCCGGATCCGGATAGCGTATCGGAGGGGTAAGTCTTTCCGGCATGGCTGTCTTCCTTTCTGAAATTATAGTTGTAAGATATGAAAAAATATAAGATTAAGGATAAACAAAATAAATACTTTTTATAAACAGGCGTGCACCGGCGCACAGGATCAGGCGGCAGTGTTGCCGAAAACGTAGAGCAAAACGCCGATGGCGCAGCCTGCAATATTGACAAGTGAGAATACAATGCAGATTTTCTTTTCTTTCCACCCGCACATTTCAAAATGGTGATGGATGGGCGCCATTTTGAACACACGCTTACCGTGGGTGATCTTGAAATAACCGATCTGAATAATATCACTGAGCGTTTCACAAACATAAATGATACCGATCGGCAAAAGCAAGAACGGGCTTTTGATTGCAAACCCCAGTGAAACAACAAGACCGCCGAGAAAGAGCGAACCCGTATCCCCCATAAACACCTTTGCGGGGTTCCAGTTCCAGCAAAGGAAGCCGCACATGGCGCCGAGCAGAGCAGTGGAAAGGATGCCCAGACCTGCAAAATTTTCAATAAAGGCGATCACGGTAAACGCGGCAGCCACCGTCAGCGTAACGGATGGGCAAAGGCCGTCTATACCATCCGTAAGGTTTACGCTGTTTACACAGCCGTAGACGATCACAATGGAAAGCGCCCAGAAAATGATTCCCGTGAAAAAGTTTTTGGAAAAATCAACCGTTCCGATAAACGGGAAATACCAGATCGTATTTTTGGAGATCCAAAGCGTAGCCACGTAACCGATCGTCATAACCAACTGACCGATCGTTTTCTGTTTCGGCGTCAGACCCTCGTTTCTTTTTAATTTGATCTTGGTGAAATCATCCGCGAAACCAACGATTCCGCAGCCGAGCGCAAGCATCAGCCCGGCGATCAGCAGCGTTTTTTCGCGGCCGGTAAGAATAGCGGAATATTCGGTTTCCAGATTTCCGCCCAAAGCGGTAAACAAAACCGCCGAAATAATGAAGGCGCAGAAGATGCCGGCAATGAACATAAGCCCGCCCATATTGGGTGTGCCCTGCTTTTTCTTATGCCATTTGGGACCGATATCCAGTATTGTCTGCCCGAATTTCAGTTTGTGAAGCCAAGGGATCACGACGAATCCAAGGGCGGCTGTTACGGCAAAGCCGATCACAGCGCTGATTGCCGCTGCGGCTGTTATGCTCATTTGATCTCCCACCTTTATTATTCCTTATTTTTATTGAATTCCTGTAAAATTTGAGCAACTGCCTCGCGCTCATCAAAATGGATTGTGCCGGTTGGCAGTATTTGGTAAGTTTCATGCCCTTTTCCGGCAAGAAGAATAATATCATCCCGGCGCGCATGCTCCATTGCCCAGTGTATTGCCTCTTTACGGTTTTCCACAACCACATAGGGCGTGGACACGCCTTTCATGCCAACAAGGATATCCTCAATAATGGCATGGGGATCTTCCGAACGCGGATTATCCGAAGTAACAACGCAGAAATCCGAAAGTTCCGCCGCGATCTTGCCCATTTTGGGGCGTTTTGTTTTATCTCGGTCTCCGCCGCAGCCGAACACGGTTACGATGCGCCCTTTGGCGATCTCGCGAAGAGAAGAGATAATATTTTCCAGTCCGTCCGGAGAATGGGCATAATCGATAATTACGGTATAGTCTGTGCCGGGGGTAGGAACGACCTCAATTCTGCCCTTTACGCCGGAAGATTTTGAAACCGCATTTAAAACGGTGCCGAAATCGATGCCAAGGGTTACGGCAACTGCCGCAGCGCAGAGGGAATTATATACGGAAAACCTGCCGGGTATAGGGCAATGCACTCTGCCGATATAATCGCAGACAAGATCATATTCCACACCGTTTGCCTTGAATTTTACATTTTTTGCCACAAAGTCAGCGTCATTTGTATTTACGGCGTAGGTTACCACACTGCACGGAAGATTGGCGACAATGGAAAGCCCGTGCGAATCATCCGCATTGGTAACCGCTTTTTTACAGTTTTTAAAGAGGATCCGTTTTGCCTCAAAATAATTTTCAAAAGTTTTATGATAATCCAGATGATCCTGCGTCAGATTGGAGAAAGCGGCAACGTCAAAAGTGAGTCCGTTTACTCTGCCCTGCACAAGCGCTTGGGAGGATACTTCCATAACGCAGTATTCGCAGCCCTCCCGCACCATCAGGGAAAACAGTTTTTGCAGTTCATAGGGATCGGGCGTTGTGAATTTTGCGGGATAGATCTCGCTGCCCACCATATTCTGAACCGTGCCGATCAGGCCTGTTTTTTTACCGGCGCTTTCCAGAATCTGTTTGATCAGAAACGTGGTGGTGGTTTTGCCGTTCGTGCCGGTAATGCCAACCAGTTTCAGCTTCTCTGCCGGATTGCCGAAGAAGTTGGCGCAGACAGCGGAATAAACGGTTCTTGTATTTTCAGTAACGATCTCGCCGTCTAAACCGAGATCCCGTTCCACCAGCACAGCGGCAGCGCCCTTTTGAAGTGCGTCCCGCGCGGCCGTATGGCCGTCAAACGTGTTGCCTTTGATGCAAACAAACAGGCATCCTTCACCCACGGATCTGGAATCCTGTGTTACATTGGTAATCTCGCGGTCTGTGTATTCATTTTTAACAGGTATTCCCTTTAAGATTTCGGATAATTTCATCAGTAGTCCCCCATTTTATTCTCAGTCCAAAACAGCCTGCGTTGATTTGAAACTTACGGTTACAACCGTTCCGATTTCTACCTCTTTTCCGGCATCTTCGCTTTGCTTGTATGCCACAACAAGCGCATCATTTGCCGTATTGCCGGATATCTCCAGATTAATGTTGTTTGAAGCTGCAAGCCGGTTTGCCTGCGCAACCGTCAGCCCTGCGAAATCCGGTACTTTCACCGTTTGCTTTTCGGTGTCCTCCGTATAGATCACCACGGTGCCGCCGGACGGAATCGTTGCGCCGGATGCCGGAGACTGGTTGAGCACTTTGTCTCCGTCTCCAACAACCTTCACTTCAAGGCCGGCGTTTTTGATGGTGTTTTCCGCCTCTTTTGCGGATTTGCCGATCACGGCGGGTGTAGATACGGAAAGATCTTTCTTTTCTTCATCGGTATAAACAGGCTCTATACCGAGTTCCGCCATACTCTCCTCAATCACAGTTGCGGCGATGGGCGCGCAGATTGCGCCGCCGCCGAGATCCACATTCGGCTCGTCGCAGATGATGAGCATGGCGATCTGCGGATCATCCGCAGGCGCGATGGCTGCAAAAGAAACGATATATTTATCTTTTTCACCGGGTTTTGATTCGCCGAGTTTTGTGGAAGTACCCGTTTTGCCGCCTACGCGGTAGCCTGCTACGTAGCCGTTTTTACCTGTGCCGTTATCCACAACGGACTGCATCATCTGGCATACTTTTTTGGAAGTATCTTCGCTGATGACTTGCCTTACCACATTGGGCTGTGTTTTTGAAACGGTATTGCCGTTTTCATCCGTAATTTCAGATACCACATAAGGCGTAAGCAATTTGCCCCCGTTTGCGATTGCGCAAAGCCCGGTGCACACCTGTATGGGTGTAAGGCTGTTCGTCTGCCCGAAAGAAGCGGAAGAAAGTTCTACAATACCGTATTCATCCTCTTTATAATACTGCGGGCTTGCCTCGCCGGGAACATCGATTCCGGTTTTTTCGGTAAAACCGAATCCGTTGAAATATTTGTAATAGTTGTGCACGCCAAGTTTTTGGCCGAGCGTGATAAAGAACGGATTGCAGGAGTTTTCAAGGCCCTGTGTAAGAGTTTGCGTGCCGTGGCCGGGATGATAGTGGCAGTGCATGATGTGTTTATCCACTTTGATTGAGCCGGTGCAGGTATATTTCGTATCCAGGGTGGCAACGCCCTCCTCCAGCACGGCGGACGCCATAAAGGTTTTAAATACCGAGCCTGGCACGTATGTATCGGAAACGATGAAATTTCTCCACTGCCTTTGAATATATTCGCTTTGCTTTTCCGTTTTTTGTGTTTCGTCCTGTATGGAATCCAGTTCTTTCTGATACTCTTCGTAAGTGATCTCATAAGGATCGTTGCAGTCATAATCCGGCAGGGACGCCATGGCGAGCACTGCGCCCGTATTGCAGTCCATCACAACGCCGTAGCACCCTTTTGCGGAATACTCGTTGAGCGTTCTTTCCAGCTCTTTTTCCAGATAATACTGGATCGTTGTATTGATCGTAAGTTTCAGGGAATAGCCGTCCTGCGCGTCATAGGATGTTTCATAATCGTTTGAGATTGAATTGGACTTTGCGTCTTTTGCGGTGATGACCCTGCCGTTTGTGCCGGTAAGCTGTTCGTTATAGTAAGATTCTATACCGGCAAGGCCCTGATTATCCGCGCCTGTAAAGCCGATCACGGACGAGGCAAGTTTTCCGTAAGGATAATACCGGCGTGTGCCCTCTTCAAAGCCGATGCACAGGGAAAGTTTGTTATCTGACACAAACGCGGCAATCTCTTCTTTCAGCCTGTTTTCAACATTTTTCTCAACAACCTGATATTTTCCGTCCGCCTTGCTCTTTTCCAGAAGTTCCTGCTTTTGTTCGTCATCATACTCAAAAGCGGAGGCAAGGTAATCCACGATCGTCTGGCGGTTATCGTCTGTGATATTGGAAGGATCCAAAAACACCGTCCATACTGTTGCGGACTGGGCAAGGATATTTCCTTCGCTGTCATAGATCGTGCCGCGGTTGGCTTCGATCTCCGTATCGGAAAGCTGCTGGCTCTGCGCCTTATCGGCATATTCCTCGCCTTTAACAACCTGAATATAAAAAAGGCGGCCGATATCCGTTACGAACAACAGCGCGATCACCAAAAACAGGATCAGCGCTCTTGACTTGAACACTTTTCTGAATGAAGTCATATCCGCTCCGCCTTTCTTTAAGTGAAAGCCGGCGGCATTTCACTTAAGTTATATATTATATTAAATAATTTTATGAGAGCCGAAAAAATACGGCTCTCAATATAATACTGCCAAAGCGCGGCTTTTATTCCGCACCGTCCTGCTGCGTTTCGCTCTGCTGCTGTGTTTCCTGCTCAGCATGCTGCGCCTCATACTCAGAAGTGTCAATATACCTGATCTGATTAGACTGAAGCCGCGTCATGCCGAGTTTTTCAAGGGCATAACTGTCTATCTGCGAAACGGAAACAAGCGCTTCCAGCTCCGCATTCAGGCTTACATTATCACTTTTTGCAACGGAGATCTCCTGCTGAATACCGGCAATGCTTTTTGTGAGTTCATTTTTCTGCACGTACGTAAACAAAACGGCAGAAAGCATGGCAAGCACCAAAGAGACCACGATCGTGATCTCCGCAACGCGCACGCGCGCCGCCCGCTGCTCTTTAACAAGCTGCGCCTTGCTTTTTCTCTCCGTATTGGGGCTTAAAGTCAGTTTTTTCCTTGCCGGTCTGCGCACCTCCGGCGCGGCGGAGGAACGAGTTCTGTTAAACGCTTTCAGCGCATAAGCGGCATCGCCGTCATACGAATATCTTCTGAAATCGCTGTTGTTGACCATTTATTTTTCCTCCTTTTTAAAATTCCCGAACGGAACGTTCAGTATTTCTTAAACGCTCTGAGCCTTGAGGAACGCGCACGCGGATTTTCCTTAATTTCCTGCTCTGACGGCGTTTTTGACTTAAATAGAAGTTCGCCTTTCGGCTTATTGCCGCACACGCACACCGGAAATTCCTTGGGGCAGGTGCAGCCGCGCGTCCACTCGGCAAAAGCATCTTTCACGATCCGGTCCTCCAGTGAATGAAAGGAGATAACGGCAATAATGCCGCCGGGGTTTAAGCATGCAAAAGCATCGTTCAGCGCTGTTTTCAGCTTTTCCAGTTCGCCGTTTACCTCAATGCGGATCGCCTGAAATGTTTTTCTGGCAGGATGCCCTTTTTTCAGTTCTTTCGCCGGCATAGACGCCCGAATCACATCTACGAGTTCAAACGTGGTTCGGATCGGTTTCTCCTGCCGCCTGCGCACAATGTTTTTGGCGATGGAGCGGCTGTATTTTTCCTCGCCGTAGCGGTAAATGACATCGGCAAGCATATGTTCATCATAAGTATTGACCACATCGTAAGCGGAGATACCGCTTTTTGACATACGCATATCCAGTGGCGCATCCTGATGAAAGGAAAAGCCGCGGTCTCCGTTATCAAGCTGAAACGAACTGACGCCGAGATCCAGCAAAAAGCCGTCCATACCGCTTATGCCAAGCGAAGAAAGAATCGTTTTGATATTTGAAAAATTATCGTGAACAATGGTAACATTCGGAAATTCCGCAAGCCTTTCGCCCAGGACTTTGACGGCGTCCGGATCCTGATCCACGGCAATCAGCCTGCCCGCCTGTTTGGCGATCTCCCTTGCGTGACCGCCGCCGCCGGCAGTGCCGTCCACGATCAGTTTGTTTTTATTCAGTTCCAGAGCCTTGATGGACTCATCAAACAGTACGCTTTTATGAACAAATTCCATATCCGTCTTCTTTATCTTCTCAGCCCTGATCGGAAACCGGGGCGCCGTCTGCATGGTTTGCTCTGTCCATCAGATCATAAATACCGATATTCGGGTCAAACGTATTATGCATTTTTTCATACTGCGCAGGGCTCCATATCTCGATTGAGCGGCCGTTGCCCTCATAGATGACATCGCTGTCATTGGAAAGCATTGCCATTTCTTTTAAACGCTGATTAAGTGTAAATCTGCCCTGGGAATCCAGAGACGCCTCTTCGGTTTTGCTGAGCAATTCCTTGGAAGTATTGTATCTGTTATTTTCAGAACCGATCTGGGTGCTTTCATATACCTTTTCAAACTCTTCGGTGGGATAAAGCGTTAAGCAATGGCACCCTTTTACGGTTACGGCAACCACATAAAATTCCCTGCCGAGGCGTTCACGCCATTTTGTGGGCACGGAGAGCCTGCCTTTACTGTCTAATTTAAAATTATCTAATGTGCCTGCAAACAGCAAATTCATGCGCTCTCCTCCTTTTTTGAGAATTTTTTGTGGGATTTAATTGGAATTCATGGGATTTCAATTGATTTTCAACCTATTGACTTAATTATAATAGGATAAAGTACAGTTGTCAAGGCAAAAATCAGCGGGGCGGATTTTGTAACTAAATTGTAATATTTGATGCGGCAGTTGTTTTGTTGTGTTCAGTCTGTTAATATGTTATAATTCTATATGCTGACTATAGGCGATAACTGATTATGAAAGGAGCCGAAAAAACAAACATGGCTGATTACAAAACCTCCTGGAGGGAAAAGATCGGGTACGGCGTAGGCGCGATCGGTCTTGATCTTTCTTACGGACTTTTCTACTCGTATCTTTCCTATTATCTGTCCAGCGTGCTGGGGCTGAAAGAAGCGTTTTTGCTGATTCTGACGCCCCTTGCAAGAATATGGGACGGCATCAACGACCCGATCATGGGCACGATCGTGGACAGCACCAAAACAAAGATGGGCAAATACCGCCCGTGGATCCTGATCGGCACGGCGTCAAACGCAATTGTGCTTTCGCTTTTATTCACATCTTTCGGCATGAGCGGCACAAAACTGTATGTTTACATAGGTTTTATGTATGTGCTGTGGGGCATGACGAACACAATGGCGGATATTCCGTACTGGTCCATGGTGCCGAGTTTTACAAATGACCCGAAAGACAGAAATCTGGTTGCCACCGTTGCAAGAACATTCAGCGGCTTCGGCCAGGGTGTTATAACGGTTATGACCCCCATCGTTTTGCCGCTGCTTTCAAGCGGTATGGAAAAGACGGAAGACGGCTACAGCGAATCCGGATTTTCACGCTGGGCAATCATCTGCGGCATACTGCTGGTTACCTTTGCAGTGATCTGCGTTGCCTCCACCAAAGAACGGCATGTGGTTTACAACACGGAAAAATTCAGTTTTAAAAAGATGTTTAAAGTAATCGGCTCCAACGATCAGCTGGTTGTATTTATGATCTTTGCGATGATCTCCAACGCCGGCTGGTATCTGACAAGCGGCACGGCGGTTTACTACTTCACCGATGTGCTTGGCGAAAGCACGGCGCAAAGCCTGTTTTCCGTGATTGGCGCGATCGGATCCGTGCTGGGACTGCTTGTGATCCCCGTTTTGAGTAAAAAGTTCACGAACCGCACGATCTATCAGATCTCTCTGATCATGGCGATCATCGGTTACGCGCTGATGTATCTGTTTGGCCCTGTGCTGAAGATCACAATTGCGCTGGATATCAGTTACATTCTGGCGAGCATCGGCATCGGATCCATGTTTGTGGCGCAAACGGTATTTCTTGCCGATATTGTAGACTACGGTGAATACAAAAACGGAAAACGAAACGAGAGTATCACCTTTTCCATGAAAGGGTTTCTTCAGAAAATGGCATACACCATTCAAACGATATTCCTTTTCGGCGGTCTGGGAATCATGAATTATAATGAACAGATCCTGAGCGGAACCATTAACGACGCCACAAAGACGGCGATCGGCATCATCTGTTTTGCTGTACCGCCTGTTTTGATGGTGATTTCCCTGATTGTATTCAGCACAAAATTTAAACTATACGGCGAACTGAAACAGACCGTTCATGATTACATTGCAGATAAGCGCGCGAAAGAGGCGGCTGAAACCGACGCAGAAAACGCATAAATGAAAAAAGATCCTGCCTGATTTTGACCGGCAGGATCTTTTTTCTGCGATAGGTGGACAAACTCCACGTTTCGTTCCTTGCTTTTCTTAAAATTTTACGGTAAATTCAAAGCAGGAGGTGGTTTTATGAAAAAAACGGTCACAGCAATGATTACCGTACTTTTAGCAATACTTTTATACGGATGCGCCGCACTTTTCGGCACGGGCACCGAAAACACAAAGATCGATCTGGGCGCATCCGAAATCTACACAAGCAGTGAGCTGCAAAATGCCGCGGATCATATTCTTGCGGAATTCCGATCTTGGAAATCCGTGGAAGAGGTTTACACACTGACCTACTGCGGCGATGAAAAAGCGGCGGACAATCTTGAATACTGCAACCAGTTAAACGAAAAAGAATATGATCAATGCGTGGTTTTTGAATCTGCTTTCCTTACTTCCGGTTCTGCAGAATCCGAAGGGTTTGAGGCAAATTCCCGCTATGACGGATGGGAATGGTACTTAGCGCGCGCAAACGGCGGCGAGTGGGAGATCCTGACCTGCGGATACGCATAAGCCTGCAGTGAGGGTGTATTTTTACGAAACTGCGATATTGACAAAATTTTCTGCTTGCGTTATAATATGCGCCGTTAGCAAACGGAGGCATAAAAATTGATAACCATTAAAGAAGCGGCAAAAAATAAAAAACAGTTTATTCTGCGGTGCATCATTCTGTGCATGGGGCTGGCATTTATGGCGCTTGGAGTGGCATTTTCCATAAAGGCGGATCTGGGTGTGTCACCCATTTCCAGCGTGCCCTACATAACAGGCTATATTTCCGGGCTGAGCACCGGCACAACCACATTCATCATGAACGTTCTGTTTGTGGTGATTCAAATTTTGATTTTACGAAAGCAGTATGATAAGTTTCAGCTTTTGCAGATCCCCGCATCGCTGCTCTTCGGTGTGCTGATTGATCTGTTTGAATGGATCATAAAAGGGCTTGGATATTCAAATTATTTGGAGCAATGGGGCTATTGCGTGCTGGGTATTCTGTTTCTTGCATTTGGCGTCAGCCTGGAGGTTGCCGCCGGGCTGATCACAAACGCAGGCGAAGGCATTGTGCTTGCCGTGTGCCGCGTTCCCCTATAAAATTCGGAAATATGAAAGTTGTGTTTGACGTGACCCTGATGCTGATCACCGTAGTGATCTCGCTGATTGCCCTGCACCGGCTGGAAGGCGTGCGCGAGGGCACGGTTGCCGCGGCAATATTTGTGGGCCAGGTAACAAAGATCTTTTCCCGCTTGCTGAGGCCGTTTATCAGAAAATATCTTTCGGCGGACGAGGACAAACAGGAACAGAAAGCCTGATCAAAACAAGCCCTTATAAAGGCATAAAAACAGCGCCCGATGCCATATGCATCAGGCGCTGTTTTTTATTTGTCTCTTCAGCAAAGAATAAACCCCCGGTTCAACCGGGGGAAATAAAAAGCTTTAGTAAAAATAAAACCGGCGAGCTTAATGCAAGCCGGGCGTGTTGGCGAAAAGGAAACCTCCAAGTATAATAGAAACGGTTTGGCAGCCGCGTTACTAAAATACAGGAGGTTTAAAACAATGATAAGTAAGAATGGAAACAATGAAATAAAAACATTATCGCACTCAACATACAGATGTCAGTACCATATAGTTTTTGCGCCGAAATATCGCAGAAAAGCGATTTACGGAAAGATCAAAAAAGATATTGGGGAGATAATCCGAAAATTGTGTGAACAAAAAGGTGTGGAGATCATCGAGGCAGAAGCGTGTAAGGATCACATACACCTTTTGGTAAGTATCCCACCGTACACAAGTGTAGCACAATTCATGGGATATCTCAAGGGAAAAAGCACACTGATGATTTTCGACCGACACGCGAATTTAAAGTATAAGTACGGCAACCGGCATTTTTGGTGCAGAGGATACTATGTAGATACAGTCGGTCGAAATAAGAAAGTGATAGAGAAGTACATACAAAATCAGCTTGAGGAAGATTTTGCGAATGACCAAATCTCACTCAGAGAGTATGTAGACCCGTTCACGGGTAACAAGAATAAGTAAGCAAAAGGAAAACAGCCGCACGAGAGCGGCTGCTTGAGATAGTAATGCGCTGTCAAACTTCAGTGCCGACTTTCAGTCGGCGAGCCAGTAGGCGGCCCTTTTAGGGCCTGTGCAAACCACCAGTTCAACTGGTGGTTATGATTTTCTGTTGGATTGTTCGAGATCAAGCAAAAAGCGCTTTTTGTCCGTTCCGCCGGCAAATCCGGTTAGACTGCCGTCTGATCCGATGATCCGGTGACAAGGCACAAGAATGAGCAGCGGATTATGATGGAGCGCGCCGCCGACTGCCCGGGCGGCTTTCGGTTTGCCGATCATGGCGGCAAGTTCCCGATAGGTTGCCGTTTTGCCGTAAGGGATCTTCAAAAGCTGCGTATATACGCTCTGCCGAAACGGCGTTTCTTTTTCAAACGAGAGCGGCAGATCAAACGTTTTCCGTTTTCCGAGGAAATACGCGCTGAGCTGTGCAGCCGCCTGCTCCGCCAAACATGACGGCAAGGAACGTTCTTCATTTTTGCCGTCCGCAAGCGTTACGCGCACGATTTTTTCTTTTTCTTCACACACGCCCATTCTGCCGAGCGGTGAATCAAAATAAACAAAACGCAAAAGAATTACCCGTTAAAAATTATTCGTTGGCGCCTCTCTTATTGTTCAGGCCCTGGCGGATTCTTCTGACATCCGCAAGCGCTTTATAAAGAGAGTCGTCAATGGCAAGGAGGGTATCGTCCGCGTAATTATTAACAGCAGTCAGCATTTCCCTGCTCTTGTTCTGCGCATTTGTGAGCATATCGTTTGCTTTTGTAGTTGCGTCGCCAAGGATCTCGGAAGCCTGGTTTTTGGCATCCTGAATATAGGCGTCGCCCTCTTCCTTGGCTTTTGCGGTGATCTCTGCCGCTTCTGCCTGTGCGGTCTGGGTGATCTGGTCACGCGCAACAAGTTCTCTTGCCTGCGCCTGCGCTTGGGCAATGATCTCGTCCGCCTCTTTCTTTGCCTCATCCAGAATGCTGTTTCTGGAATCCACAATTGCCTTTGCCTGTTTGGTTTCCTGCGGCGTATTGAGGCGAATGTCCTCGATTATGGTTTTGATCTTGTCCACATCAACAAGACTCTTTTTCGTCATCGGCATGGAAGTTGCGTCATCCAGCACATCTTCCAGATCTTCAAGCAAAATATCTGTATTAGTCATTCTTTATTTCTCCTTTACATCTTAATACAACTTCATCTAAAATTTCCTGCGGCACAAAGCGGGATATATCCCCGTCTAAGCGGCAGACTTCTTTTACCATGCTGGAAGACAAAAACATATTTATGCCCTTAGCGGTCAAAAACACGGTTTCGATCTCCGGCAGCAGGCTTTTATTTGTAAGAGCCTGCTGAAATTCATACTCGAAATCAGACACGGCTCTAAGCCCCTTTACAATTGCGACTGCGCCTGTTTTTTTTGCATAATTCACAAGCAGTCCGTCATAAGTATCTATTTCCACATTTTTCTTTTTTACACATTTTTTCAGAAGTTCCACACGTTCCTGAAGTGAAAAAAGAGCATGTTTTTCACTGTTTGTCATAACCAGAACGATAACTTTGTCAAACAACTCGGCAGCGCGCTCGATAATATCGATATGGCCGAGTGTGACCGGGTCAAAACTGCCCGGGCAGATTGCGATCTTCATAGTTTATTCCTTTCGGTAAAGGGTCAGTTTCGTTTTGCCGTACCGCCTGCTGCGTATTACGCTGAGTGACCCAACCGTTTGCGGCAGTTCCTCTGCCGATGCGGTTTCACACGCCACAACGGCGCCTGGGTTCAGCCGGCTTTCCAGCACAGGCAGGATCCCGGTAACCATACCTTTATGATAAGGCGGATCCAGAAAAACAATATCAAATCCGGGGCAGGACGCCGCATAGGCCTGCGCGTCCACCGGGATCACGCGGGAAACGTGCTCAAAGCCGCACTTTTGAATGTTGCGCGAAACCACGGCTCTTGCATTTTTATTCATCTCAACAAAAACACATTCGCCGGCGCCGCGCGAGAGCGCCTCAATTCCGAGCTGACCCGAACCGGCAAAGAGATCCAGCACCTTTTTGCCCTCTATTTCAAACTGGATCATGCTGAAAAGCGCTTCTTTTACACTTTCGGAAGTGGGTCTTGTAACATCCTCGCCGGGCAGCGTTTCCAGCCGCCTGCCTCTTGCACTGCCCGTAATTACACGCATCATAACAAATCACAGCCGTTAATTGGCGGAAACCTTGCGGCGCCCGCCGGAATTTATACACATTACATTATACATTTCAACTTTCGCATAGTCAAGTTCAGAAATATTATTTTTACAATTTATGATAAAATTCGTAAATTTTTTTCGCGTCTTTTTTGCTGACGGACGGGCATTGAGCAAGGCGCTCGGGCGTTTGTTCTTTTATGGAAGATATAGTTTTAAAGTGCTTTAAAAGCGCTTTTGCTTTTTTCTCCCCTATACCGTCAATCTGCATCAGCCCGGATGAAAACGTGCTTTTTGCATGCTTTTTATGATGATAGGAAATGGCGAAGCGGTGCACCTCCTCCTGAATATTGGAAACAAGCGTAAACGCCGCCCTGTGGGAATTGATCTCAATCTCTCCGCCGCCGTAAGCGATTGCCCGGGTGCGGTGTTTGCTGTCCTTCACCATACCAAAAACCGGAACGGAGAGTTTCATTTTTTGGATCACGGGGAGCACGGCGTTTACCTGCGGCTGGCCGCCGTCCAGCAGAATCAGATCCGGCAGGATCTTAAACGTGCTGCCCTCTTCATCGTTATAGTAATGATTGAACCTGCGTGTAAGCACCTCATTCATAGAACCGACGTCGTTTTGCCCGTCAAACCCTTTGACTGAAAAACGTTTGTAAGCGGATTTCATCGGTCTGCCGTTGTGGAACACCACCATGCCGGCAACATTATCCGCGCCGAACGTGTGCGAAATATCATAACTTTCAATATATTCGGGCGGTTTCAGAAGCCCCAGCAGCGCCGCAAGTTCCTCCAGCGCGGCAAATTCCCTGCCGAGCCTGCCCTCATTCTGTGCCAAATGTTCATTGGCATTTTTGATGCACATATTCAGAATAGAGAGATGCTCGCCTTTTTGCGGATGAATAAATTCAACCTTTTTGCCCCTTTGCTTTTCAAGGAATTCGCGCAAAAGTTCCTCATCCTCTATTTCGCCGTCCACCGCGATCCGGGAGGGTATATCGGCACGCATGGAGTAATAGCGCTCAATCAGTTCAAGGCGCGCGTTCTTAAGATCATCCTGTGAATCAATGAGCCAGAATTCCGTATCGCTGAGCCTGCCGTTTTTAAAGCGAAGCACTTCAAAACAGGCTTTCTTTTTGCCGTTTACCAAAGCAAAAACATCCTCCTCCGGAACATTGATAGAAACAACCTTCTGCCTTTCCTCCAGATTTTTTATGGCACGTATTCTGTCTCTGAGTTTTGCCGCCTCCTCAAATTTGAGTTCCTCGGAAAGCGAATTCATTTTTTGCGTCATATCCCGAACAGACGCCTTGCTGCCGCCTTTAAGGAACGCAAGTGCGTCCTCCACGGTCTTAACATAATCCTGCTGCGTGATCCTGCCGGCGCACGGCGAACAACAAAGCCCCATAAAGCCGTTCAGGCAGGGTCTTGATTTGCCGTATTCCTGCGGAAATTTTTTATTGCATCGGGGTAGTTTAAAGATCTTCAGCGTTTCCTCCACCGCCTGTTTTACGGAAAAGCCGGAGATATAGGGGCCGATATACTCAGCGCCGTCATCATCGATCCGTTTACATTCGGAAATACGCGGAAAATCGCCCTTTGTGATCTTGATATAATTATAGCCCTTATCATCTTTGAGCAGAATATTGTATTTCGGCATATGCTGCTTGATCAGCGAACATTCCAGAACGAGCGCCTCAAATTCCGTATCCACAAGAATATAATCAAAATCATCCACATTCTCCACCATTCGGATCACCTTTAAAGAATGGTTGGAATGCGATCCGAAGTAGGAGGAAACCCTGTTTTTCAGTTTCTTTGCCTTGCCGATATAGATGATTTTTTTATCTTTGTTTTTCATGATGTACACGCCCGGCTGCAGCGGGAGCGCCATTGCTTTTTTACGAAGTTCCTTCTCCGTCATCCGATTCACCCGTTAAAGAAAGTTTTGCCCGAATATTTTATCATAAATCAAAGCGGGCGTAAAGATAAAAAAGCACGACGCCGAATGCGCCGTGCCGACAAAATTTTACGATCTTACTCTGTAAAGCCGCTTTTAACGAGAGCGACAAGGCCCTCAACAGCCTCTTCCTCATCAGAGCCGTCCGCGATAATGCGAATATCCGTTCCGCCCATGATGCCGAGAGAAAGAACGCCAAGCAAGGATTTTGCATTGACTCTTCTTTCATCTTTTTCAACCCAGATAGAAGACTTGAATTCATTGGCTTTCTGAATGAAGAATGTTGCCGGACGGGCATGCAGCCCTACCTGATTTTCAACCGTTACATCTTTAACAAACATACTAAAACCTCTCATTTCAAGAATTAAAAAGTTATTTACCTTTTGACTGTATTACATATTATACCACTAAAACGGTTTAGGTCAATGTGTTGGGGCAAAGTTCGTATGACTTATAGATTTAACACAAAATATTGTGCCCTGATTTGTGCAAAATTCACATAATTTTTATTTATCGTTTTAAATCGGACAGAAAGCGGATCTCTTTCTCCGTAAGCTGCGCTTTTTCGAGCATATCCGGCCGCCGCTCTGCCGTTCTTATCAGCGACTGTTCCCGGCGCCACGCCTCCACATTTGCGTGGTGACCGGTGATCAGAACCTCCGGCACCTGCCTGCCGTGCCAAACATACGGGCGGGTGTATTGCGGGTATTCCAGCAAAGAGGAATAGTGGCTCTCTTCCGTAAAACATTCGTCGCTGGAGAGCACACCCGGAATCATGCGCGAAACCGCGTCCGCAACGATCAGCGCAGGCAGTTCGCCGCCCGTGAGCACATAATCGCCGACCGAAATCTCCTCCGGCTGCAATTCTTCTATAACACGCTCGTCCACACCCTCATAATGGCCGCACAGCAGCGCAATATGATCCAGCTTTGCAAGTTCTTTCACACGCTGCTGGGTAAGCGTTTTGCCCTGGGGCGTAAGATAGATCAGATGCGGCCTTGCCCCTGTTTTTTTGCACAGATCCATATAGCAGTCGTAAATGGGCTGCGCCTGCATGATCATCCCCATGCCGCCGCCGTACGGCGAATCATCCACCCGGCGGTGCTTATCCTGCGTGTAATCCCGGATATCCGTGCATTCGATCTGCACTTTGCCCGCTTCGCGCGCTCTGCCGATAATGCTTGCCCCAAGATAGGCGCGGCACATATCCGGAAACAGCGTCATAATATCAATTCTCATCAAAAAGCCCTTTCATTGGTATGATCTCAATCACACCGTTTTCACAGTCTGTATTTTTAACGATCTCATCAATCAGCGGCACATAGCGTTTTTTGCCGTGATCTTCAATCTCCAAAATATCCGAGGCGCCGTAATTCACGACATCCGTTACTTTACCGTAAACTTCTGCTGTTTCTGCATTTTTTACCGCGCAGCCGATCAGATCCTGAATATACTGCGCGTCCTCATCAATCACGGCGTCGTCACGGTTGCAGTAAAGAATGCGGTTTTTATACTTTTCCGCGGCGTCTATGCTGTCTACCCCGGCAAGCTTGAGCACGGCGCAGTTTTTATGCGCGCGAACAGTTAAAAGTTCAACCGGCATTTTACCGCTTTCATCCAGATACAGAAATTGAAACTGTTTTAAAAAATCCACACTGTTGCACCAGGGCTGCAGTTTTACCTCGCCCCGGATACCGTGGGTATTTACGATCTTTCCGACTTCCAGAAACTGTTTCATAACATCACCGAATTTATTATATAGGCTGAAGAAATTTTTTGCAAGAAAAAACCGCCTGTTTCAGGCGGCATTTTTCAAAATCAATCTGTTGTTTTGATCAATCGATTTCCACGGAAATTTTTTGATCATGTCTGGTTGCGGCTGCGCGCATTACAACGCGTATTGCCTTTGCGATTCTGCCCTGCTTGCCGATAACACGGCCCATATCCTCCTCCGCAACGTGAAGATGATAAAAGATAACGCCCTCTTCATTGGGTTCGTCTACCTCAACGGTAACGGCATCCGGGTTATCCACAAGGCCTTTGGTGATCGCTTTTAACAATTCCTCCAAAGAAAACACCTCCGTCTTATAATCCGCAAAAGATTAAAGAATGCCTTCTTTTTTCAGGATGCTTTTTACAGTATCTGTTGGCTGCGCGCCGTTTGCGATCCATTTTTTTGCTTTTTCAGCGTCAATTTTGATCTCCGCGGGATCTACCATTGTGTTATACGTTCCGATCTCCTCGATGAAACGGCCGTCTCTCGGGTATCTGGAATCTGCAACAACAACTCGATAAAAAGGAGCTTTCTTAGCGCCCATTCTGCGAAGTCTGATCTTAACTGCCATGATGATTTCCTCCATATAAATAAGTATTGTTTTATTCATGAACCGAAATGTATCGGGTGAATACCTGATTAAAATCCAAACGGATTATTTTTTCCGCTGCCCGTCATCCCCATCATTTTCTGCGCCATATCGGGATTCTGCTGCAGCAGGCGGCGCATTTTTTTACTGATGCGCGGGCCGCCTTTGCCGCCATACTGGCTGATCATTTTTTTCATTTGCTTAAACTGGGAAAGCAGTTTGTTAACATCCTCTACCTGCATGCCGCAGCCCGCTGCGATCCTGCGTTTGCGGGAAGGATTGATAATCTCGGGATGCGTGCGTTCCTGCTTTGTCATGGAATAGATGATGGCGCGGAATCTGTCAAACGCGCGCTCGTCTATATCCTCTTCCTTGATCTTGGAACCGATCCCCGGCAGCATTTTTATGGTGTCTTTCAGGCTGCCCATTCTGGAGATCTGATCAAACTGATCCAGAAGATCATTGAGATCAAATTTGTTTTTGGCAAGTTTCTTTTCCAGTTCCGCCGCTTTTTTCTGATCCAGGCTCTGCTCTGCTCTTTCGATAAACGAAAGCACATCGCCCATACCGAGGATACGCGAAGCCATACGGCTGGGGTGAAACGTTTCCAGATCGCCGAGTTTTTCGCCGGTGCCGACGAATTTGATCGGCTTGCCGGTTACCGCCCTTACGGAGAGCGCGGCGCCGCCTCTTGTATCGCCGTCCAGCTTCGTTAAAACAACGCCGTCTATACCAAGCGTTTCATTAAAACTTTTGGCAACGTTTACAGCGTCCTGACCGGTCATAGCGTCTATAACAAGCAGGATCTCGTGCGGGTGCACCGTGCTTCTGATATTTTGCAGTTCCTGCATCAGCTGCTCATCAACATGAAGTCTGCCGGCAGTGTCCAAAAACACGTAATCATAGCCGTGATCCTTGGCGTATTTAACCGCCTCCTGCGCGATCGTTACGGGGTTTTCCGTGCCCATTTCAAAAACGGGAACATCGATCTGCCCGCCGACCACCTGCAGCTGTTTGATTGCAGCGGGGCGATAGATATCGCAGGCAACGAGCAGCGGACGGTGCCCTTCTTTTTTCAGTTTTAAGGCAAGTTTTGCGCTGTGGGTTGTTTTACCGGAACCCTGCAGGCCGCACATCATGACTACGGTAGGCGGATGATTTGCCTCGGCAAGCCGGCTCTCGCTGCCGCCCATCAGGTTTGTGAGTTCCTCGTTGACGATCTTGATGACCATCTGACCGGGTGTAAGCGATTCCATAACGTCCTCGCCGATCGCCCGTTCGGTAACGGATTTTGTAAAATCCTTTGCGACCTTATAGTTTACATCCGCCTCTAAAAGAGCAAGGCGAACCTCACGCATTGCGTCCTTAACATCAGATTCGGTTAATTTGCCTTTGGCGCGAAGTTTTTTAAAGGAATTTTCAAGCCTTTCCGAAAGACCCTCGAATGCCAAAGCGATCAACTCCTAAATTAAATTAAAGCTGAGATAAATAATCAGCCGTGGCTTTTATTTTAGAGATATTATCGTTAATTTCCCTTGAAAGGCTGTGATTGAGATTATAGTCATTGATTGCCTCTGCGCACTGCGTGATCTCATCCAGGCCTTTTTTCATTTCCGTAAAACGCTTTGCGAGACCGAGCCGGTTTTCCATATCAAACAACTGGTTTTCAGCGCGCTTAATAGCGTCTCTTACGCCCTGGCGCGTGATGCCTTCGTTTTCCGCGATCTCTGAAAGGGACAGATCTTCATCATAATAGTAAACAAGAAAATCATGCTGTTTCTTTGTAAGCATTTCGCCGTAAAAATCAAGTAAAAAAGAAACTTCAAGATTTTTCGCCACTGTTATACCCCTTTCCGCGTTTTTCTGCGTTGCTGTAAAGTAGATAATCTTTACAGCAAGAGATATTATACATAAGTGCAGCGGATAAGTCAAGTAAAATGCGCAAGATTTTTCTGATTAAATTTTTGTAATATCTCTTGACACAAAATGTTGAAAAAAGAAAAATCAAAATACACTAAATATCGTACGCTCTTATAAAATGAAAACGGCGGGCGAAAATCGCCCGCGCGTAATTTGGTTTTATTTTAAGTGAGCAATCGTAACGCCGCTTTCCCCTTCGCCGTAGGCGCCGAGCCGGAAATCGGCAATATTCGGGTGATGGCGCAGATCATCCTGCACCGCCGCACGCAGCGCGCCCGTTCCTTTGCCGTGGATGATCCGTATCTCATGCAGATTCAGCAACACGCACTTATCTATGAACAAGGAAAGATCGTGCAGCGCCTCATCCACCGTCTTGCCGCGCAGATCGATCTCTGTGCTGATATCGGAATCTGCTTTGGAAGAAGTTCTGTAAAGCAGAGACGGTTTACTCTGTTTCGGCGCCTCTTTCTTTTTGATAAGCCGCAGATCAGACATTTTGACTCTTGTTTTCAGCATGCCGGATTTTACGATCACATTATTTTTATTGACTTCAACGACCTCGCCCTCTCCGATCGAGCGTATGATCACGGCGTCGCCGGGAACAACCGGCCGAGGAAGTTTATAATCCTCATCCCATTCATCGGCAAGGCGGCGCGGATTGACGGTATCCTCCATTTCGCCAAGGCGGTTTTTGATCTCCCTCCTGGTTTTTCTTGCCACTTCGGCGGCATGATTTTGATCCGCCTCTTTTTTTAACTGTTCCAGCCGCAAAAGAAAATCCGCGCTTTGGCGCTTTGCGCTGGCAATGATCTTTTCCGCTTCACGCTTAGCCCGTTCCAGTTCATTATCCCACAGCCGGGCAGCCTTGTCTTTTTCTGACTGGGCTTTTCTGCGCATTCTGTCCGCAGCATCCATTGCGCGCTGGGCTTTATCCTTTTCCTGCTCCAGTTCGCGCCGTGTTTCCTCCAGTTTTTCCAGCACCGATTCAAAAGATCTGCTTTCGCTGTTGACCAGGCGTTTCGCCTCTTCTATAACAGCATTTTCCATGCCGAGGTGTTCTGAAATGGCAAATGCGTTGGAGCGCCCCGGAACGCCGATGAGCAAGCGGTAAGTGGGTCTTAAAGTTTCCACGTCAAATTCACAGCTGCCGTTCATAACGCCCGGCGTTTCCAGCGCGTAGGCTTTCAGCTCCGCATAATGGGTTGTAGCGGCGATTTTTGCGCCTTTGGCGCGCAGATCCTCTATAATGGCAACGGCAAGGGCCGCGCCCTCCACGGGATCCGTTCCGGCGCCGAGTTCATCGATCAGCACCAGCGAATTGCCGCCCGCCTTTTTCATAATAGCAATGATATTGACCATATGGGCGGAAAAGGTGGAAAGATTCTGCTGGATGCTTTGCTCATCGCCGACATCCACAAGGATATTATCAAACACGGCGATCTGTGACTGATCCGCCGCAGGGATCATCAGACCGCACATTGCCATTAAAGTCAGCAAACCGATGGTTTTGATGGAAACCGTCTTACCGCCGGTATTCGGGCCGGTGATCACGAGCGTATCAAATTCTCCGCCGAGCGAGATATCAACCGGCACAACTTTTTTTGGATCCAGCAGCGGATGCCGCGCCTTTTTGAGCAGCACCGTTCCGTTTGCGTTCAGAACCGGGACGGACGCTTTCATTTTATATGCCAGGCGCGCCTTGGCAAAGATCAGATCAATCCGCACGGCGTTTTCGTAAGAACTTTTAATGCTCTCAGAAAAATTACCGGCTTCCTGTGAGAGTTCAAACAGGATCCGCCGGATCTCCTCACGTTCGCGGCTCTCTAAAATGCGGATCTCATTATTTGCATCCACCACGGAGACCGGTTCTATAAAGACGGTTGCGCCGGAGGAGGACATATCGTGCACAAGTCCGGAAACATCCGCGCGGTGCTCTGCCTTTACGGGAACAACATATCTGCCCGAACGCTGGGTTACGATCGGTTCCTGTAAAAATTTTTGATAATGTGAACTGTGCAGGATCGAATCCAGTTTTTCACGCACAGAATTGGATTTGGCTCTGATTTTTCTTCTGATCTCATAGAGTTCATCGGAGGCGCGGTCTGCGATCTCCTCTTCCGAAACGATCACGGAAAAGATCTTTTCCTCCAGATACTTATTTACCGTAAGCGAATCAAAGAAAAAATCGAGGCTGGTGGAAATGCCGCTGCAGTGGCCGTACCACTCATAAAGCGCGCGCACGGCACGCAGGGTGCCGCCGATGCCGAGCAGTTCCGAAGTATTGAGTTCGCCGCCCGCCGCGGCGCGGCTGACCGCGTTATTTACATTCCGAAGGCCCGAAAACGACGGGCCGCCGAATCTGGCAATCAGCGAAAAGGCGTCTTCCGTTTGCGAAAGAAGCAGCTGCGCCTCGCTTAGAATATGCGTTGGACTGAGTTCCAGAGCGGCTTGTTTGGCATCGTCCGACGACGCCTCGTTTTTCAGCATCTCCAGAACTGCAGGCAGTTCCAGCGCTTCGTAATGTTTATTGATCTTCATTGGTTAATCCTTTATAGAACTCAAGCGCGCTGAGTTTTCTCTGCACGCGCGAGAGAATGTATTTTTCCGATACTTCGCCAAGTATCTTCAGATTTTCATTGCTCAGGGTAAAACTGAATATTTTTTCAGGCGGCGTAAGGCAGATAAACCGAATCGCCTTGATCACGTTGACCGGCACGGGAACGGCGCCTGCCTTGGGGCAGTTTTCGCAATAAATTCTGCCCTCCAGCGTATCAAAATACATCAGATCCGTTTCATATGTACCGCAATGGTCACACGCAAGAATATTGGGCATATAGCCGCCCAGACAGGCGCTGCGAAACTCAAAGACAGCTTTGATCTGCGTCCGTTTTTTACTGCCTTTGCAAAGCAGATGCAGCGAATTTAAAGTTAGGCGCAAAAGTTCCGCGCAAGGCTGCCCCTCCGCGCCCATCTCAAAGGCAAGCTGTGCGAAATACTGAGCAAGGGCAAGACTCTCTATATCCCGGCGAAGTTCAAAAAAAACTTCAACGGGCGCAACATCATCCGCAACATAGGCATCCCGCGTTTGATAAAGCGTAAACCTGCCGTAAGCAAAGAGCGAAGTAGCGCTTGCCATACGGCTTTTTACCAGTTTCGCACGGCGGACAAAGGCACGCACAATGCCGTAATCAGCAGTAAGGAGAGTAACTAAACGGTCACTCTCCCCTGTTGTCTGTTCCTTTATGACTAAGCCATTCGTTGTGATTTTCATCTGCCGACGTCCCTATATCTTCCTCGTGCTTTATATATGCAAGATAATCCTCCACTTTGCCGGAATGCACAAAGCGGCTCCACAAATCTTCTTTCATTCATACCACCGTTTTTATTTTATCCTATGGCGGCGGTAATCATTTGTGCCAGTTTAAACCAGTAAAGGCAATTATTCCTCCAAGCCGAAATTGCGGATCAGACCCTCTTTGTTTCTCCAGCCCTCTTTGACCTTGACCCAGGTATGCAAACTGATTTTTATATCAAAAAATCGTTCCAGATCCTGCCGTGCGTAAGTAGAGATCTTTTTGAGCATGGCGCCGTGCTTGCCGATGACCATACCCTTGTGGCTTTCGCGCTCGCAGTAGATCACGGCGTCAACATCCAAAATCTCCTTATCCTGCCGCTCACGCATTTTTTCTATGGCAACGGCAATGCCGTGGGGCACTTCCTTATCCATAAGGCGCAGGATTTTTTCCCGAATGATCTCTGCCGCGATCACTCTTTCCGGCTGATCCGTCAGCGTATCGTCCGGAAAATAATGCACGCTCGGCACAGCAAGTTTTTTCATTTCATCCATCAGATCCGCAATGCCTTCGCCCGTTTGAGCGGAAACGGGCACTGCGGCGGTAAAATCGCAATATCCGCTCAGTTCCCGAAGTCTGGACAGCAGAACCGTTTTATCGCTCAGCGTATCGATCTTGTTGATCACAAGAACGGTGGGAATTTTTTCCTGTTTGAATTTTTGGATCAGTTCCAGTTCCTTGGGATCGAGTTCGCCTTTCGGTTCCACAACGAACAGCACGGCATCCGTGCTGCCGATACTGTCTTTCACGGCGGCGTTCATGATCTCGCCGAGTTTATTATGCGGCCTGTGAAAACCGGGCGTATCGGTAAAAACGAGCTGAATCCCGCCGTCTGTTAAAACGCCCATGATCTTGGTACGGGTCGTCTGCGGCTTTGAGGAAACAATGGCGATCTTCGTGCCCAGCAGTTTATTCAGAAGCGAGGATTTGCCGACATTCGGCTTGCCCGCAATGGTGATGAAAGCCGATTTTGTATTCATTCTTCATCTCCCATATAATAGCTGTTATCCCGTTTCCAGCCGATCTGCGTTAAGACCGTTTCTTCCTTTTCACGCATATGGACTGCCTCTATGCCGCCCGCCTCATGGTCATAGCCCAAAAGATGGAGCATGGAATGAACGGTGAGAAAGCCCACTTCCCGCTGAAGCGGGTGATTATACATCTTTGCCTGCTCCACTGCCTTTTCCATAGAAATAACAATATCGCCAAGGATCTTTGCGCCGGTATCGTGGTTTACATCATACACGCCGTTTTCCCCCATGGGAAACGAGAGCACATCTGTTTCCTTATCGATATTGCGGTACTGTTTATTTAATTTCCTGATCTCTTCATTATCCACGAAACGCACGGAGACCTCCGCAGAGCCGTCAAAATTTTCCAGCTGCAATACAGCATGGCAGCAGCGGCGGATCAGAAGACGGATCCCGGTTGGGATCTTCACTTTTTTCTGTGTGTTGGAGATGATTACTTTTACTTTGTTCATAGGATTATTTTCTCTCCTCACTCTCATACTTTTCATAGGCTTTAATGATCTCCTGCACAAGCCTGTGACGCACAACGTCTTTTTGCGTGAAGCGGCAGATCTCAATATCATCCACGTTTTTCAAGATGCGCAAAACACGCTTAAGACCGGATTTTTTACCGGTTGGAAGATCGATCTGGGTAATATCGCCGGTAACGACCATTTTGGAGTTAAAGCCCAATCGGGTCAAAAACATCTTCATCTGCTCCGGCGTTGTGTTCTGCGCCTCATCCAGTATGATAAAGCTGTCGTCCAGCGTTCTGCCCCTCATATAGGCAAGCGGCGCCACTTCCACTGTGCCGCGTTCCTGATATTTCTGAAAATTTTCCGCGCCGAGCATCTCAAACAGCGCGTCATAAAGCGGGCGGAGATAAGGATCCACCTTGCTTTGGAGATCGCCGGGCAGAAAGCCGAGTTTTTCACCCGCCTCCACGGCAGGTCTGGTAAGAATGATCTTGCTGACTTCCTTTGCGCGAAAAGCGGTAACCGCCATGGCGACGGCAAGATAGGTTTTGCCGGTGCCGGCGGGCCCCACGCCGAATGTGATGGTATTGTTTTTGATTGCCTCACAGTATTTTTTCTGCCCCAGCGTTTTGGCTTTTACCGGCTTGCCCTTGCTGGTGATGCACACCGTATCCGTAGACATGGAGGAAAGTTTATCCTCATTTCCCTCCCGGACAAGGCCAATGGCGTAGCGGATATTCTGCTCGGACAGTGTTTCGCCTTTATTGATCAGCACGAGCAGGCTGTTTACCGCGCGAACGGCAAGAGAAACGTTTTCCGCCTCGCCGACGACTTTCAGACTGGATCCCCTGCTGATAATGGAAACATCAAATTCCTTTTCTATGATCTTTATATTTTCGTCAAACGAACCGAACAGGCTGACCGCCTGCTCCATTGCGTCAAGATTGATGATCTGCTCTAACATATATTTCCACTTTCTTAAAATTTGTATTCATTATAATCTTTTTTAAAGTATTTGTAAAGTGCCTTGATTTAGCCGCCTTTTACGTTTATAATTTAAGAAACGGGAGAGATTGATTTATGAATCTTGAAATCAGCGAAATCGACGTTTGGGACACGCTTGCACAGGACGGCAAGCCGATTGCCGTTTACGGAATGGGCGACGCGGCGGAAAAGATCATTGCGATTCTGCATAAAAAAGGAGTAGAGATCAGCGAGGTCTTCGCAAGCGACGCCTTTGTACGCGGGCATTCGTTTTTGGGGCACAAAGTGCTGAAATACAGTGAGGTCTGTGAAAAACACAAAGATTTCAACGTTGTGCTTGGCTTTGCCACGCGCCTGGAAAACGTGATTGAAAACATTGAGCGGATCAACCGCGAACACCGCGTTTACGCGCCGGATATTCCCGTTGCGGGCGGCGGATTATTTACCGGGAAATATTTTAAGGAACACGAGGATGCGTTCCAAACCGTTTACAGCAGGCTGGCCGACGAAGAAAGCCGGCGTGTTTACGAAAATATAATCAAATTCAAGATCAGCGGAAAGATCGATTATCTGACCGATTCATCCGAGAACGATAAAAACAGGATCTATGCCGACCTGTTAAAACTTACCGATACGGAAAAAATCATAGACGCCGGCGCATATGACGGCGACACTATCCGGGAATTCACGGCTTTTACGAACGGAAAATACAGCAGCATAACCGCGCTGGAGCCGGATGAAAAAAATTTTAGAAAACTGGTTAAAAACACCGCCGGGATGAAAAGCATAAAGCTGATCAACGCGGCGGCGTGGGACAAAGAAGATACGCTGATTTTTTCCGCCCAAGCGGGGCGCAACTCAAAACTTTCCGCCGAAGGGCGGGCAGTACACGCCGCTTGCATAGACGATATTGCCAAAGATGGCGCAACGCTGATCAAGATGGACATTGAAGGCGCCGAGATGAAAGCGCTTTGCGGCTGTGAAAAAACGATTCAGAAGTACGCGCCGAAATTATACGTCTGCGCCTATCACAGAAACGAGGATCTGTTTGCCCTGCCGCTGAAGATTTGGCAGATGCAGAACGAATACAAAATCTATTTCAGGCACAGCACTTATATACCTGCCTGGGAAAGCAATTTTTACTGCGTTACGGAGGGATGAGCATGCCCGAGGCAATCACTGCCTTTTTTGAGGAATACGGATTTTATATCAACATAGCGTTCGGCGCGCTGATCTTTATAGGATTTACCGCGCTCAGGAACAAGATCGCCGCGTTTTTGCTAAAGATAATCGCAAAAATACTGTTTGCAAAAAAGCCGGAACGCCGCGAAGGGTTTATCAGCAGCCTGAAACGGCCGCTCGCGTTTTATTTTATCGTTTTGGGGTTATTTCTCGGCATCATCATAAACTATCACCACACGGCAATCGTGAGCACGTTCAAGATCGTTTCTATCCTGTTTGCCTGCTGGCTGCTGATCAGTTACGTTTCAGACAATCTGGAAAGCGTTTTAGGTGAAAAAAGCAAAAGCCCTGAGGTAAACAGCATAGCCGTAAAATTTATTGCAAACATCCTGAAAGTGCTTACGGTATGCATTGCCGTGATCATGGTTATCTCCGAACTCGGCTACAATATAAACGGTCTGCTGACCGGGCTTGGCGTGGGCGGACTTGCCGTCTCCCTTGCGGCGCAGGACACACTGCAAAGCATTATATCCGGCTTTGTAATCATGTTTGACCGGCCGTTTGACGTAGGCGATTTCATTGAAACAAAGGAATTTTCCGGCACGGTGGAGGATATCACCATGCGCTCCACAAGGGTCAGAAAAACGGACGACACCGTGATCGTTGTGCCGAACACCATTATTGCAGACGATCTGATCACAAACTATGCCAAACTCAACAAGCGGCTGGTGGACACCAAGATCGGTCTGCTTTATGCGACGTCAGACGAAACGCTGAAAGCATGCATCAACGCGATCCGGACTTATCTTGAAAGCCACGAAAAGGTGGAAAAAGAGAATATAAGGGTAAGATTTGTGGAATTTGACGATTCGGCGCTTACCATTCAGATCCGGTTTTATGTTGAGATCACGGGACTGGAGGATTACTACGCTTTCACCGAAGAAATGAACTTTGCGATTAAGAAGATTATTGACGAAAGCGACACCGATTTCGCCTACCCCACCAGCAGTATATTTATTGAGGAAAATACGCCTAAAGGCAGCGTGAAAGGATAAAAGGTATGAAAAATATTATTTTCTATTTTTCCGATCAGCAAAGATGGGATACCGTAAACGAAGAGGTAACGCCGAATCTGATGAAACTGGCAGATGAAGGCGTACTGTTTGAAAACAGTTTTACCTGCCAACCGGTATGCGGTCCGGCGCGCTCCTGCCTGCAATCCGGAATGTACGCAACGGAAACGGGCTGCTATACGAACGGTATTGCCCTGCCGCAGGACATTACGCCGCTTGCGGAATATTTTAACCGCGCCGGCTATCAAACGGCTTACATAGGAAAATGGCATTTGGGATCAGATAAATACCCCGGCATAGGCGTGCACTGCGAAAAAACGGCAATTCCGAAAGACCGGCAGGGAAAATATCAATACTGGCGCGCAGCGGACTGCCTGGAATTCACCTCACACGGATACGACGGCTATGTTTTTGACGGAGACGGAAACAAGATTGATTTTACCGGTTACCGCGCAGACTGCATCAACGATTTTGCCCTTGAATTTCTGGATAAAAGAGAGAAAGACAAACCGTTTTTCCTGTTTGTGAGCCAGCTGGAACCGCACCAGCAAAATGACAGAAACCGTTTTGAGGGGTACAAAGAAACGATTGAAAAATACAAAGACTACCCTCTGCCCGACGATCTGACCTTTTTGAAAGGCGATTACAAAGAAATGTACCCCGATTACATTTCCGCCATCAACCGGCTGGATTATAATGTTGGCAAACTGGTTGCAAAGCTGAAACAGCAGGGCATTTATGAAGACACGATTATTATTTATACAAGCGATCACGGCTGCCATTTTAAAACGCGGAATATGGAATACAAGCGCAGCTGCCACGAGAGCAGCATCCACACGCCACTGATTATCAAGGGCGGCGGATTCGAAGGCGGAAAACGCGACAACAGGCTTGTGAGCCTGATTGACCTGCCGCCGACGATGCTTTCCATGGCGGGGATCAAAACGCCGCCGAATTTTAAAGGCTATGACCTGACCAAAGAAACGGATGACCCGGAAACACGCCGAAAATGCGTATTTATGCAGATCAGCGAAAGCCAATGCGGCCGTGCCGTGCGCACTGACCGGTTCATGTATTCCGTAAAAGATCTGAACCCAACCGGTTATCTGCATGAGAACAGCAAGGTTTATTTTGAAGACTACTTATATGATCTGAAAAAAGACCCCATAGAAAAGCACAATCTGGTGAAAGACCCGAAATACGCCCACGTGCGCCGGGAACTGAAATATCTGCTTTTAGAAGAGATCAGAAAAGCCGGAGAAGAGGCACCGGTCATCTTTCCCGCGCTGATCACGCATAAAAAATAAATTCAATTTGCAAAAAGACAGCCGCCTTGAAAGACAGGCGGCTGTTGAACTGTTTATAAAGTCGGCTGAACCGAGCCGACGTATACTTTTAACATGCAAGCAAAGTATAAAGTTTCTATAATACGGCTTTACGCTTTCTTTCGTATCACGAAAGCGCCTGCAATTGCAGCAATTAAAGCAACCGGCGCTATTCTTGCAAACAACCATTCCAAAACATGAAACGCCGTTGCGAGAACAGCAAATTCAGGATTGCTTAAATTCCACCCAAGATAAGGGCTTTTCAGGAAATACAAGTCCACTGCAAGAACTGCTGTGACTGCACAAAATGAGATCAGCAGCCAAAAAAGTGTTTTTTCTTTAGCATTTTTCCGTTTTGCAAGCTGCAAATTGATAACCTCCAATTTTTCAGAAATGGCTCTTAACGGATCCGCCGGCGTTTCCATCACCGTTTCTCCCAGCAACGTACTTACAGGCGTTTCAAACACTTCAGAAAACGTAAGCAGCATATCCGCGTCCGGAACGGAAAGCCCTTGTTCCCATTTTGAAACCGTTTGGCGCACAACATTTAGTTTTTCGGCAAGTTCCTGTTGTGACAGCCCTTTCGCTTTTCTCATTACTTTGATATTTTCACTGAGCATACAGAGAGACGCCTCCTTTCTCTGCCGTCCACTCTATTGTAGGTGAAAATACAGGTTGCCGCAAGCAACGCATTTTAACATTGTTTAAAAACAGCAAACTGCCTTTAAATTTTACAGCAAAACTGTTGTTAGCTCCATTCTTGAACATCACGTTACGGCACATAGACATTATGCATAAGAACGCCACGTTCATAAACGATTCTACATGAAAGAAAACTCCGCCTGCGAACACAGGCGGAGTTTCTTTTACCCCTTAATTACCGAATAGATCGGTGATCATATAATTTATGCATTCTCAGATTCCGAACCGATCTGTTCCGCTTCTGAACGTTTTTTAATCAGTTCACCGAGGATTCTTTCGTGTTCTTTATCAGAAAGCGCATATTTTAAAGTTGGAATCGCAGAAAGGATCATGCCGATCGCAATGGGAACTGAGATCAGGAAGAACATGATCATAGCATATTTTCCGTCATTATATGTAACAAAACTTTCGCCGTTTGCAAGCGCTTCGTTCATAACGGCAATATTCTTATCCGAAAATCCGACTGCCGCATAGGCTGCAGACTGAATCAGCGCGGCAATACCGCCGGCAAGTTTTGTTATGAAACTCTGACCGGAGAAGAAAATTCCGTCCGGACGAATACCGGTATAATATTCCTCATAATCCACACAATCTGCGATCATAACAGACTGCATAACATTGATTCCGCCCATAGCAAAACTTGCGAAGAAAAGGAGAACGCCGGCAACGATAACCCAACCGATCGTGGTAAGATTGCCGTCTGCAAGGAAATAGGCAACAATCAGCAAGAAAAACGGAATAGCGCCGCCAATGGAATACGCATTGTAGATTGATTTATTTTCAAATTTCTTTGAAAGCACCGGCGTAACAGCCATGGCAATAAACTGACCGGCGAACACACCGATGGCGATGATAGCGATATTGAGAAGCATCATCCAGTTAATGCCGTCTTTAAACAGATTCATAAAGTCGCCGTTTGCATAGTAATAGGTAATAAAGGACATTGCAACCAGCATAAGAAGCTGTATGGGGCTTCTTAAAATACCGGAAATAAGAATCTGGCGGAACGGCTTACAGGTCCACATGATTTTAAAGTTTTCCTTCATGCTGCGGCGTTCTTCAGAACTTTTAACTCTTTCACGCGTGCCAATACCTGCAAGTTCAAACAGAAGTGTGCTGATGACCGTAAGAATAACAACAGTTATCAGCCAGCCATATTTATTGGCGGTATCAAGATCATAGCCTTTTGAGGTAAACATGCTGGAAACAACCTGCGCAATTTGAACAACAAGAACGCCGATTGCGCCGATTCCAGCAGCCATACGGGCAAGACCAAGCAACTGGCTTCTTTGATTCTGGTCTTCCGTCATCAGCGAAGTAATGCCCCAAAGAGGTATATCGCCAACCGTGAAAGACATACCCCAAAGTATGTAGGAAATCGCCGCCCAGGCAATAATAAGCCCCTGCTGGAAAGAAGACTGCGCTTCAACATAGTTTCCGTTTACAAAACACAAAATCGTTATAATGCCGATAATCGGAGGCGCAAACAACAAATACGGTCTGCACTTTCCCCACTTGCTCTTGGTTCTGTCTACGATTGTGCCCATCATCGGGTCATTAATAGCATCCCAGACACGCGCAACGGTTACAATAACACCGATCGCGGCAACCGGAATATAGATAACATATTGAAGATAGTAACTAACCAATCCGGTTGCAACAATGTTGTAGATCATGTTCTGACCGAACATTCCCGCAAGATACATATTGCGTTCTTTCGGGGTATATGTTCTCAGTTTTCTGCTTTCCATAATTCACCTCGTTAAAAAACAAAATCCGCCATTATTGTACAGGCGGCTTTTATTTTTCCTTTCATTATTTTTGCCATAAAATATTATAGCAGTTTACGTCCATTTATACAATTATGAAAAATCGCCAAATATTAGTCTCTTTTCATGTGTATATTGACGAAAAATACAGCACAAAAAAGCGCGCCCTAAGGCGCGCCTGTTTGTGCAATATAGGTAACGGATCAAGCCATAAAGCGGCGGATCACACTTTCCATATCCTTATAATCCATAATGACGGGAACAGGATAGCCGGGGTTGCCCTCTTTCAGCGCTCTGTTGATCAGAGTGGGCAGATCCTCTTCCTTTATCATATCAAATTTATCAGGAATATTCATATCTGCATTCAGTTTTTTGATTGCCTCAATAAACTTAACGGCTTTATCCGCCTGTGAGGAACCGCTGATACCAACAACATCGGCAAGCTTTGCAAGCTGCGGATAAATCTTGCTGCCGTACCATTCCAGCACATAAGGCAGGATAACGGCGTTTGCAAGGCCGTGCGGCGTGCCGTAAAGGCCGCCTAAATTATGGGCGATCGCATGCACGTAGCCCACATAAGCACGCGTAAACGCGCAACCGGCAAGATAGGAGCCTTTGAGCATATTTGCCCTTGCGGTATAATCCTTTCCGTTCTGATAAGCCTTTTCAATGTTATCAAAGATCAGTTTGGTTGCCTCTTCCGCCTGCGCCCTTGTCTGTTTAGTATTGCTCCTGCCGATATATGCCTCAACCGCATGCGTGAGCGCGTCCATACCTGTTGTCGATGTAATATGCGGCGGCAGACCTACGGTAAGTTCCGGGTCAAGCACTGCAAATTTCGGACGAAGGCAGATATCGTTGACTGCGTTCTTTTCATGGGTTTCGGGATCGGTGACTACGGCGGCTACCGTTGTTTCGGAACCGGTGCCGGCAGTTGTTGGCACCGCGAAGAACGGCGGCAGTTTTTTGAGTACTTTAAGATAGCCCCTCATCTTGCGGACGGTCTGATTGGGTTTAACGACCCTTGCGGCTGCAACCTTGGCACAGTCCATAGAAGAACCGCCGCCGAACGCAATAAAGCCTTCGCAGCCGTTTTTGATATACATCTCGCGCGCCTCTTCGATCTCGGGGATGGTGGGATTCGGCTGAACACCGTCATAAACAACGTATTCCACGCCGGCTTCCGTCAGCTTTTCAAACATGGGATCAAGCAAATGCAGACCCATAAGGCCTTTATCCGTAACAACAAGCACCTTATTGATTCCTTTGCTCTTGATAAATTCCGGCAGCCCTAAAACGGAGCCTTTGCCTTCCAGCAGATGCGGCTCAGACCAATCCAGGAAATTCATGGCAAGTTTGAAAGCGCCCTGGTATATACGATACCAGCACTTTTTCAGTTCCCAAAGCATCAAAATTCCTCCTTTTCTATAAAATTCATTACTATTTTACTAAAAAAAGGAACACTTTGCAATAGAAAACGGAAAGTTCCTGAAAAGACTTTGCATTGTTTCAAGAATATGCTATACTTAAACATAATAAAAAACAGGCGGGAATTCTTCCCGCGGAAAGGCGTTTTGAGAATGCGTGAGCCACAACTGATCTTCTGCGGCAGCAGCCCAGTTTACCTGAAAGAAGAATTAACCAAAAACAGCAATGCGGCAAACGGCGGCATTGCGTTCAGAATACCGAGCCTGATTAATGCCAACGGCACGCTGATTGCGGCAATTGACAGAGCCTCCACAGGTGAGGACTGGGGCTATATCGAACTTGCGATTCGCCGCAGCGAGGACGGCGGCAAAACCTGGAGCGATATTGAATCGGTTGCCGTTCCGCCGGCAAGGGAAACACGGATTTCCAGCGACTGCTATGCATCCGCCTTTTACATAGATCCCTGCATGGCGGTGGCGCCGAACGGCGACATCATCATGATCGCAGATTTCTGGCCGGAGTGCATGGGGCTTCACCGAAAGAAACTGCTGGACAAAAAGAAGATCCCCTATGCGATGCTCAACGGCCGGATGCGGCCGCTGATCTATGACCGGGACGGTAATTTTTATTACATTGCAGAGGACGGCAGCGTGCTGGACGCCAAGAAAAACGCAACGCAATACCGGATCACCGCGCCGACCGGTTCCCTTTACCGGGGAGACGAATATCTGGGCAATATTTACTTGAACGGCGCGATCGGGAAAAACGAGGCAGGCGCGAAAACAACATTCGGCGCGCCGCTGAAAGCGCCGAAACGGGGCTATGTGTTTATGCTGAAAAGTTCTGACGGCGGCAAGACCTGGAGTGAGCCGAAAGATATAACAAATATGATCTTAAACGAAGAGGACGGCACTTTCTTAGGCGTGGCGCCGGGTGTCGGCATTACCACAAAGGACGGGCGCGTGATCATGCCGCTCTATTCCACAAAAAAAGGCGCCGCGTCTATTTACAGCATTGACAACGGCGAAACCTGGCACAGGATGACGCGCTGCCCTTATGCCGAAAACCTGGACGAATGGCAGATGATTGAAACGCCAAACGGAGAGATACTTGGACTCGGTCGCCAGAACGGTTACGGAAAAACACCGGTCTCCCTCTCTGCCGACAGTTCAAAAACCTGGGAAAAATGCAGAAAGACCGCCCTTTACGCACCGAAATGCCAAAAGAGTGTGATTACGGCGAACGGCTATGTATTCTGCTCCCACGCAAGCCGGAAAACAAGGAGCGACGGTGTGATCTCCGTGGGCAAACTGCGCATGATCAAAGGCAGATACACCCATATTGACTGGTTTAAGGATGTTGAGATCAACAAAGGATTTTTTGCATATTCCTGCCTTACACAGATCGACGAGGATACGATCGGCGTGCTCTATGAATCCGAGCCGAGCAGCTATATTGAATTCCAGACCTTCAAAATCAGCGAGATCTGCAAATGAGCCGGACGGAAACCGCAAATTAACACTTGCAATGCCGGTAGATTTATATTATAATATATGCCATAAAGAAACGCTGTGACGAAGAAAAGTAACCCGGCAGGATCTTTTCCAGAGAGCGAAGGCATGGCTGCGACCTTTGCAAAGGCAAACCGGGCGAAGTTCCCTTTTGAGCGGCCGCGCTGAAAGCAACGCAACTAAGCGCGGACGAAATGAGCCCCGTTACCGGCTCAAAGAGTGTTTGCTTGGATCTATCTTTGCAAAAATTAGGGTGGTACCGCAGGTATTTACAATACTTGTCCCTGTTACGGGGGCAAGTATTTTTTTGTTCCCGAATCAAATACAAGAAAGGAAGATTAGATGAAAACTCAGCTTGAGGAAATCAGAAGCGCCGCCGCAGGCGCACTGGACGCGTCGCAGTCTGCCCAGCAGATCGAGGAAGTCAGAATCAAATACCTTGGCAAAAAGGGCGAACTCACCGCGATCTTAAAACAGATGGGCAAACTTTCGCCGGAAGAAAGACCTGTGATCGGTCAGTTTGCCAACGAGATCCGCGCGGATATTGAAAACCGGATCGCGCTCAAGAGCGCCGAGATCAAGAAAAACGAACTGGAAAAACGGCTGCTTGGCGAAAAAATAGACGTTACAATGCCGGGGACACTGCCGGAGATCGGGCACAAGCACCCGCTTTCCATTGTGCTGGACGAGATCAAGGAGATCTTTATGGGCATGGGATTTGACATTGCCGAAGGCCCGGAAGTGGAATATGATTACTATAATTTTGAGGCGCTGAACATTCCGAAAGACCATCCCGCGCGTGACACGCAGGACACATTTTATATTGACGACAACATTGTTTTGCGCACGCAGACCTCACCGATGCAGATTAGATTTATGGAGAACCACGAACCGCCGTTCAGGATGATCGCGCCCGGTCGTGTATTCCGCTCCGACGCCGTGGACGCCACGCACTCCCCTCTTTTCAACCAGATCGAGGGTCTTGTTGTAGACAAAGGCATTTCCATGGCGGATCTGAAAGGCACGCTGGAAACGTTTGCAAAACGACTTTACGGCGAGAACACAAAGATCAGACTGCGCCCGCACCACTTTCCGTTTACGGAGCCGAGCTGCGAAATCGACGTATCCTGCTTTAAATGCGGCGGCAAAGGCTGCCCCATGTGCAAGGGCGAAGGCTGGATCGAGATTCTCGGCGGCGGAATGGTGCACCCGAAAGTGCTGAAAAACGGCGGTGTGAACCCGGACGAGTACAGCGGTTTTGCTTTCGGCATCGGTCTGGAAAGGCTGGTTATGTTCCGCTTTAACATTGACGATATGCGTTTGCTTTATGAAAACGACCTAAGATTTTTAAGTCAGTTTTAAGGGAGGTGCAGCAGAATGATTTTATCAAGAAAATGGCTGGAAGATTATGTAAACACAAAAGATATATCCAACAAGGAATTCTGCGACGCGATGACGCTTTCCGGCTCTAAGGTTGAGGAATACAACGCAGAGGGCAGCGAACTGGAAAACATTGTTGTAGGCAGGATCAATACACTGGAGCGCCACCCCGATTCGGATCATTTATGGATCTGCAGCGTGGACGTGGGCAAAGACGAGGATTACCAGATCGTTACCGGCGCGCAAAATCTTTCCGTGGGCGATTATGTGCCTGCCGCGCTGCCTGGCGCAACGGTTTATAACCGGCATGAGCACTGCCTGGAAAAGATCAAAAAAGGCAAACTGCGCGGTGTGGAATCCAACGGCATGCTCTGCTCCTTTGACGAGCTGGGGCTGACGCACAACGATTTCCCCTATGCGGCGGAAGACGGTATCTTTGTTTTGGGCGAGGACTGCGACCACACACCCGGAATGGATATTCACGACGCGATCGGCTACAATGACACCTGCGTTGAATTTGAGATCACCTCAAACCGGTGCGACTGCATGTCCGTTACCGGCCTTGCGCGCGAGGCTGCGGCAACTTTTGACAGGGCGTTTCAACTGCACGAACCGGAAGTTAAACCCGGTCACGGAGATGTAAACGACCACCTGAAAGTGCAGATTTACGAGCCGGATAAATGCTACAGATATTCCGGCGCTGTGGTGGAGAATGTAAGAGTTAAGGAAAGCCCGCGCTGGCTTAGGGAAAGGCTGCGCGCAAGCGGCGTCAGGCCGATCAGCAACATTGTGGATATTACAAACTATGTAATGCTGGAATACGGCCAGCCGATGCACGCGTTTGACCTGCGCTATCTTGAAGGCAACGAAGTGAATGTGCGCAACGCGAGGAACGGCGAAAAGATCACAACGCTGGACGGCATAGAGCGCGAGTTGAACGACTCTATGCTTGTGATCGCGGATAAGAACAAGCCCGTTGCGGTTGCCGGCGTTATGGGCGGCGAATACAGCGGCATTATGGAGGACACAACGACCATTGTGTTTGAATCCGCCTGTTTCAACGGCATATCGGTAAGGCGCACCGCCAAGGCGCTGGGCATGAGGACGGAAGCCTCCAGCCGGTATGAAAAAGAACTTGACCCCGGCGCAACGATGCGGGCGCTGAAAAGAGCGCTTGAGCTTGTGCAGGAACTGGACGCCGGCGATGTTGTAAACGGCGTTGTAGACTGCTATGTAAAGCCGAAAGAACCGGTCAAAGTGAAGTTTGACTATAAATGGATCAACGATTTCATCGGAATTGATCTCAGCGAAGAAGAACAGAAAAAGATTCTGGAAAAGATTGAATTCACATTTGACGAGAACGGCAATGTGATTGCGCCGTCTTTCCGAAACGATATTGAGCATATAGCGGATATCTCGGAAGAGGTTGCACGCTTTTACGGCTACCACAACATTCCGAACAGAATGCTCAGCGGCGTAGCGATCGGAAAGCTGACGGACAGCCAGAAGTTCGTTCGCCTGATCAACGAAACCCTGCTCTCCTGCGGATGCAGCGAGATCTCCACGTTCAGTTTTATCAGCCCCAAGGCTTATGACAGGATCAGACTGCCCAAGGATTCTGCGCTGCGCAACTCGGTTGTGATCAAAAACCCGCTTGGCGAAGACACGAGCATTATGAGAACGACGGTTTTGCCGTCCATGCTGGAAGTGCTGGCAAGAAACTACAATCACAAAAATGACAGCGCATGCCTGTATGAGATCGGAACGGTTTATGAACCGACGGAACCCGGAAAACTGCCGGTTGAAAAGCAGAAAGCCGTGATTGGGCTTTACGGCAGCGGCGCAGATTACTACAAACTGAAAGGCATTGTGGAAAAACTGCTGGATATTTTAAACACAGCGGAATATGATATTATCGCTGTCAGCGACAACCCAACATTCCACCCCGGCAGAACTGCGCAGTTCAAGATCGGAGACGCAGTGCTTGCCACGCTGGGTGAAGTGCATCCCGAGGCAGCGGAAAACTACGGTATCGGAGTCAGGGTATATCTTGCCGAAATCGATGTGGAAACGGCATATGCAAACAGAATGCCGCAGAGGACACATAAACCGCTGCCGAAATTCCCGGCGGTAACAAGAGATCTTGCGTTTGTGTGCGACAGGGATATTCCGGTTCTTACCCTCGAAAAAGAGATTAAAGAAGCCGTTGGCAAAACGCTGGAAAACGTAAAGCTGTTTGACGTTTACGAAGGCGAACAAATTGAGAGCGGCAAAAAAAGCGTTGCCTTTAACATTCAGATGCGCAGCGCGGACAGAACATTGACAGACGAAGAGGCGGACGCTGCCGTTAAGCGCGTGATCAAGGCGCTTTCCAAGCATGGCATCAGCCTGCGTTCCTAACGAGCACAGTACCAAAATATACCCTATTTTTCAGATATTTTAAAATTTTTGTTGTAATTATCGTAAAATTTGTATATAATGGACTTGTATATTCCGTACAGGAGGTGGACTTTACTGTGACAGATAAAACGATGACGTTTAAGCTGGGCGACGACCATGAGGACTTTATGAGAGAAACACTGACCCAGGTGTTTGACGCACTGAAAGAAAAGGGATACAACCCGATCAATCAGATCGTGGGATATATTCTTTCCGAGGACCCAACTTATATTACAACGCACAACAATGCGCGCAGCCTGATCCGCAGAATAGACAGGGACGAGTTGCTGGCGGAAATGGTAAAGTCATATCTGAACACCTGATCTGCGGCGGAAATCTATTTAAAGGAGGGTTTACTTTGGCAGAAGAGAAAAGCACTTTGCTTACCTACAAGGGCAGACCGCTGGTAAGATGCGGCAAAGATATGTATCTTGGCAGTATGGCAGACCCCTATGTTGCGTGTTTTCGTATCCAGTCTGAAAAAGACTATAAGGATATAACCCTTTCAGGTAAAGTGATGATTCAGATCCTTAAAACAGACCCCACTCTGAGCCCGAAAGAAAAAGTTGTGAAAAAGACCGAAAAAGAAGGTCTTTACAACGCGCTTGACATCGGCTCCATATGGCTTGAAAGAGAACTGAAAAAGTAATGTAACTTTACTGCTTTAAGCAAAGAAACTCCCCGGCTTTTATAAACCGGGGAGTTTTTATATGCAGGTTTTTAATCAGGAAAGATCCGTAACGGACTTAAATTCTTCAAAAGACACAAACTGATGCGTAAAACCCGCCGCTTCGTCCCAAGGCTCCTGGCTGCCTCCGCCCATCACAATCACAGTGTTGTTTTCAGGCAAAACAACGGACGACATATAATATTGATCCCTATAATGATAAATTTTCTTTTCCCGTGCATAGAGGCAGGTATACAGCACCATCACAACGGATACCGCCGCGGCGCAAAAAGCGCTCAGCCTGAACAGATCAAACCCATACATTTTGCTTACATCACGCAGTGCAATAAGATATGCAGTAAGAAAGAAAAACAACATACAAATACAACAGCGATAACTGCCGGGATACACCACAAAAAGCGGACAAATAAAAAGGCCTGCGCGGTAAAATCCGTGCAGGTCTTTTTGCTTACATATAAACATCAGCAAAGGGAGCGGATAATGTTTTCCATCTCATCCATATGGTTTTCCATATCGGCAACAAGCGTAAACTGATTTCTTGCGCGAACCAGATTATGCTCCGGATAAGCCGTTTTAAAATAAGTGTCTCCATTGAGATAATCGGTCAGAAAACGCATGCCGCACTCAAACGTCATCAGCAATGCGGAAAAAGCAAGGTTGTCCTTTTCACACTGGGTAAGGCTCTCCCCCGCCTCTGAAAGAAAGCCCATCGCATATGCCCTGAAATAATCCAGATTGATGCCGACTTTGCCGAGGTCAGGCTCGTCCTCCTCCGCGGTATTGGCGCCGAAACGAATAGAATCGCCGAAATCATACAGCGCAAGACCGGGCATAACCGTATCCAGATCAATAACACAGACGGCTTTTGTGCTGAACGCATCAAACATAACATTGTTGAGTTTTGTATCATTATGCGTAACCCTGAGCGGGAGTTTTGCAGCCTTTATAAGATCCACAAAACGGCTGCAATAGGCTTTTCTGGAATTGACAAATTCAATCTCTTCCGGGCACGCGTTTACCCTGCCGGCAGCGTCTGCATTTACAGCAGGCAGAAATTCATGATCATACCTGAATTGTGTATTATGAAAGTTTGGGATCGTTTCATAAAGCGTATCTGCCGGGAAATCGGATAAAAGGCGCTGAAATTTTCCGAAAGCAACGCCGCTTTGCGCAAACAGCTCGGCGCTGTCCACGCTGTTGTAACTTACGGAATCCGAAACATAAACATAAGCCCTGTAACAATTGCCGTTAGCATCTCTGTAATATTTATTGCCGGTTTTGGTTTTGATAAAGTGGAGCGTTTCCCTGTTTTCATCGCCGCCGTTCTTTTTAATCTCTTTTCTGAGATAAGAAGTAACGCTGAAAATATTATCCATCAGATGATCTATATCTTTGAAAACATTGGGATTGACTTTTTGAACCACGTATTTCCATTCCCTGCCGTTATCATTATATTTGGCAAGATAAGTGGTATTGATATGACCGGAACCGAACAGTTCGCAATTTTCCAGTTCCCCTTTAAAATTAAACTGCGCTAAAACTTCATTAAGATCGCTCAAGCAAACTCCTCCTTTGCCTGCAAAACGCTTGTTTCATCATTTTAACATATATACACTGTTTTGTAAACATAAATTTATGATTTAAATGAAGAGATCCCCGCCGTACAGCAGGGATCCCTCGATGAAAGGAGATATAGAAATTACTCGCGTCTTAATGCGTCTATCGGACTCATTTTAGCGGCTTTTCTTGCAGGATAAATGCCAAAGAATAATCCAACGCCGCAGGAGAACAAGAGCGCAACAGAAATAATGCCGATATTGATATTCGGCTTGATATCAATGATGGAGCAGGCAAGATAGGCGCCTGAAATACCGATCACAAGCCCGATAATACCGCCGATCAGGCAAAGAATGATCGATTCCGTTAAGAACTGCAGCGTGATTGTTTTGGTTTTTGCGCCCAGAGATTTTCGTATGCCGATCTCGCGCGTTCGTTCCGTAACCGAAACAAGCATGATATTCATAACGCCGATACCGCCTACAATAAGCGAGATTGCGCCGACGCAGGCAATAAATGCCGTGAGCACGGATACGATAATATCTACCAGTTCAACATAGGTTGCCATATCTTCCGCGGTATACAAATTATCCGCATAATTGCCGTGCGCGGCTTTGAGATAGTTTACGGCAGCATTGCCGATTGCGTCATTATTTGCATCCTCTTCCCCGATTACAAATACTGAAGAAACGGTTGGCGCAGTGCCGGTCAACCTGGAAAGCGTGGTGCAGGGCACAAACAGGGCGATCGTTAAGCGGTCTCCCGTCTGGAACATCTCTCCGAAACTGCTGCTGCCGCCGCCAACACTGCTCACAAGCGAATCGATATCGGCAACACCGCAGATCCGCATCTTCATGGTTGAGCCGGAGGAGGAAACGGTCAGATACTGACCGACAACATCTTCATATCCGAACGCCATATCGGCGCTTGCAGTGCCGATCACCGCGATGGGGCTGGAGGCGTTATATTCTTCCTCCGTAAAGAATCTGCCGTATTTAGCGCCGTCCGGAAACATAAACTGCACATCGGAATTTACGCCGATGATCATAACGGTAGCCTCTTCTGCCGAAGAATCGATCGTGGCGTTTGCAAAGCCCATCATCATGGGAGAGCAATGATCCACGCCGTTTACTCTTTCTTTGATATTGTCAATATCATCAAGCGTAATATAATCATTATCCTGCGCCTGGGTTGCATCTACGGAAACCATCACGGCATTTGCGCCCATATCCTCTATAAGAGAAACGATATAATCACGAACGCCCGTGCCCGCGCCGATGATCATGATAACGGAACTGATACCGATGATGATACCAAGCATCGTCAGCAAAGAACGCATCCAGTTTGCGCGGATACACTTGATTGCAATTTTAAAACTTTCTGAAATATTCATAACTCTGCCCCGATTATTCCGTGGTTACCCTGACTTCAAAGGTATCTTCCTCATAATCGGAAGACGGTGTTGCCACGATCTGATCACCAACCTGAAGGCCGTTTGTTACCTGATATACGGAATCGGAAACAGCACCGGTTTCAATCAGCGTTTTGGTAACGGTTTCGTCTTCTGCATTATAAAGATAAACATACGTGCCGGTCTTTTCCAAAACGATCGACTCAATGGGAACGGTTATGATATTCTGATAGTCGCCGACCTGAATCTCTACATCCGCATCAAAGCCGGCGATAATATTTTCGTCCGCATTATCAACAGAAACCTGCACTTCAACGCCGGCACCGGTAGAAGTTAGACTGGAAAGACCGCTGATGCCGGCAATGGAACCAACGCTGTCCAAAACAGAGCCGGAGGAGCCGCCCGTTGCAACCGGCGCCTTGGAAAGGACTTCGCCAGTGTAAGTGCCGTAAGCGGACGTAATTGTAGCCGGCATGCCGACTTTTACTTTGTGTACATCGTATTCGCCGAGTGAAAGCGTAACCACCATGGTATCCAGATTCTCAAGCGTAATGCCGGAGGAAAGCAAACTCGTCTGCTCGCCGGGATAAATATCACATGCGGTAATCGTGCCGTCAAAAGCGGCAGTCCAGCCCGCCTCAAGTTCTGAGCACGCCTCCTTTACGGAATCCAGCGCACTCTTGGCGGTGTCCATAACCTGTTTTTTGGCATAAACCGTGGTATCTGAAGCATTGAGTTCATAAAGCTGCTTCTGGGCATAAAACGCGGCAAGGCGCAACTCTGCCGCAGTCAGCTGCACACTGGGGCTGTCGGCAAAAGATCTGCCTATGGCAGACCAGTCCACACCGGAAACTGCCGCCTCTATCATATCTACAGCGGCGCCGCTTTCGATCAGGAGTTTGGTTTCATCTATAATGCCCTGCTGGATCGCATCAGAAACCGCAGCGCCGACAGCCTCGGCGATCTTATCCGGGGAATAATTGCCGCTTTCCAGCTCCGCTGAAATCTGCTCCATAACAGTGCGCATCATTTCATTGGTCTGCTGAACGTCATCAGACAAGGCATTTATTGTTTCAACGAGGTCTGTAAGTGCCTGCATCGCGCCTTCAATCGTTGGCGGATATGTAACAGGCTCTGAAGTGGTGGATTCCGTTGTGGAAGTGGAGGTTTCGGACGGAAGTGTAGAGTCTTCTTCCGCCGGCTGGGTTGTGGTTGTTGTGCTTGGCAGTGTAAAACTCGGTCTTACGGTAGTATAAGCCGTTTCGCCGCCCAGCTTTTGCACCTCTTTTTCAAGATCGCTGATCTCCTTATTGAGAGCGGACAAGTTATTTTTTGCGGTTTTCTGATCGCTGACCGCCTGTTTATAAGAGTCTCTTGCCTGCCGGTATGTGCTGTTTAGGCTGCTCACCTGAGAATCCAGAGAAGATGTATCAAAGCTGGCAAGGAGATCGCCTTTTTTGACCTGGTCCCCCGTTTGCACGAAAACTTCTTTAACGGTTGCAACGGCGCCCACTTTATACTCTTTAGTGGAACCGGCGGAAACCGTGCCCGTTGCGCTGACCGTTTCATTGATCTCTCCGGTGCCGATCGTATTTAAGGTTACGGCAGTTTTGCCGCTGGAACCTGCAGCCACGCCGATCACGGTGCCGAGAATCGCAACAACAAGCACCACTGCAACAGCAATAATAATTTTTTTCTTTTTACTGGTTTTCTTAACTGTAGCCATTTTCAAGACCTCTGAAAACATAAAATAATAAGGGGCGAAAAGAAAAATGTACGCACTTCCCTTTTACACCCCTATAGTATAATTCCTATTTGTATAAATGTCAACAACTAATTGTAATTTTTTAGGATTTTTAACCGTTCGTTCACAATTAATTATTATTTTTCTCCAGCGCGGCAAGCGCACGCCTGCCGATATCTTTGCGGTAATGTTTATTTTCAAAATGGATCTGATCCACTGCCGCATATGCCTGATCCAGCGCAGTCTGAAGATCAGAGCCAAGCGCCGTTACGCCGAGCACTCTGCCGCCGGAAGTAACCAGTTTGCCGTCTTTCATTGCGGTGCCGGCGTGATAGACGGTAACGCCGTCCAACTGACCGTTTGCCAGCCCAGTGATCTCCAGCCCTTTCGGATAAGATTTCGGATAGCCGCCGGAGGCGATCACAACGCAGGCACAGGCATCGTCCGACCATTCTATATTCAGATCGGAAAGCGTTTCCTTCTCGATTGCCTCAAAAATATCTATAATATCCGTCTTCAGGCGCGGAAGAACAACCTGCGTTTCGGGATCACCGAACCGGCAGTTATATTCTATTACTTTCGGGCCTTTCGGTGTGATCATCAGACCGAAATAGAGACAGCCTTTAAAGGTTCTGCCCTCTTTGTTCATTGCCTCTATCGTGGGGATAAATATCTTTTTCATACATTCATCTGCCACTTCGGGCGTATAATACGGATTAGGTGAAACCGTGCCCATTCCGCCGGTATTCAGACCCTTATCTCCATCCAAAGCGCGCTTGTGATCCATGGAAGACACCATAGGTTTCACACATTTGCCGTCCGTAAACGCCAACACGGAAACCTCGGGACCTGTGAGGTATTCCTCCACAACAACGTGATTGCCGCTTTCACCGAAAATCTTATCCTCCATGATCTCCTTAACGCCCGCTTCAGCCTCTTCCATGTTTTCGGGAATGATAACGCCTTTTCCCAGGGCAAGGCCGTCTGCTTTTATTACCGTTGGAAATTCATTTTTCTCTTTAATATATGAGATCACATCCGCAGGATTGTCAAAAACTTTATATTCCGCGGTGGGAATATTGTATTTCAGCATCAGATTTTTGGAAAAAACCTTGGAGCCTTCAATGATTGCCGCCCTTGCGTTCGGGCCGAATGTTTTGAATCCTGCTTGATTGAGCGCATCCACCATGCCCATAACAAGCGGATCATCCGGCGCAACAACAACGAGATCCGCGCGGATCTGCTTTGCCAGCTCCACAACGCCGTCTATATCCGTTGCAGAAACAGGATAACACTCTGCGTCATAAGAAATTCCGCCGTTTCCGGGGCAACAGGCAATCTCCGTTACCTTGGGGGATTCTTTGATCTTGCGGATCAGCGCGTGTTCGCGGCCACCGCCGCCTACTACAAGTACTTTCATATTGAAACTGCCTTTCTTAAGATAAGTTTGCAAATAAAGATCCGGAAAATCACTTATTTTTATTCACGATCCTTGTTTCTTCCGTTTTGGTCTCCAGATCAATAAATCGTGTGAACAGAGAAACTTTATTCTCTGCATTCAGATGATCCCAGATTACAGCGGTAAACTCGTCTATATCGTTTGTATCTACGCTGACGGGGACAGGTTCGCCCTCAAAAGAGGGGATCGGATCACCGTCACACTTATACGTGTGAATAAAATGCGCCAGACCTGCCTCTGCCGGGTACTCGAAGAAGAACCGTAGGCACTGCGGCTTGCCCATATTGGATTTGAGGATGGAAAGCACATAATCGCCGTTTGGCTTAACAACGCCTGAAATTCTTGGTGTGTAATTCGGCGCGTCCGGCTCAAATTCTCGGGTCAGAAGCGCATGGCGGTAACAATGGCCGTCTTTCATATAATCATAGATCGTATCGGTTTGGTCTCCGTTTGTAACGATCGTTTTTCCGTCCAGTTTCAAAACAGGATTATAAATGATCAGGCTGGGATCCGTCATTTTAGATTCATCAAACGCCTTGGTGCGTATGCCGCCGCGGTCGTTTTCCTCAAAGACCCTGTTTCGGCTGTTTTCACTTCTGCCCATGATAAAATAGGCGATCACGGCATATTTGCCGTTTGGGCTTTTGCCGAGAACGATTCCCCTGCCGGGGTAGGAATTATCCGAAAGAAGTTTTGCAAGATTTTTAATTTCCATAAGTTCACCTTAAATAATTTCTGTTTTATTGCCTATGATGCGGATCCTGCCCTGACAGAACAGGGATACCGCCTCGGGCAGTATTTTCCATTCGCATTCCTGCATAACGCGTTTTTGCAGACTCTCCGGCGTATCTCCATTTAACACAGGCACTGCCTTTTGCAGGATGATCGGGCCGCCGTCGCACTCCTCGGTAACGAAGTGAACCGTTGCCCCGGTAAGTTTTACGCCCTTTTCCAGCGCCGCTTCGTGCACATGCAGGCCGTAAAAACCTTTTCCGCAGAAAGAAGGGATCAGCGCCGGATGCACATTCATCATTTTCCCGGGAAATGCCTTAACGATCTGTTCGTCCAGAATCGTCATAAAACCGGCATAAACCACAAGATCCGCCTTTCGGTTTAGCAGTTCCTTGGTGATTGCGGCAGTATAGGAACGGATATCCGGATATTCGCTGCGCGCAATGACCGCCGACGGAATATTCGCCTTTTCCGCCCGTTCCAGCGCATACACGCCGGGCTTGGAGGAGATTACGCAGGTGATTCTGCCGTTTATGATCTCTCCCCTATTCTGCGCGTCAATCAGCGCCTGAAGATTGGTTCCGCCGCCGGAAACAAGAACGGCAATATTCAGCATAGTTCAACACCCTTTTCGCCGGCTTTGATCTCGCCGATGACAGCCGCCTGCTCGCCGCAGGAATCAAGTATGCTTACAGCCTCGTCCGCCTTATCGGAATCAACTGCTATCACAAGACCGGTACCCATATTAAAGGTATTATACATATCTCTTTCAGGGATATTGCCGACTTTCTGAATCAGTTCAAAAACGGGCATTTTAAAGCATTTGTCTTTCTCGATCACGGCGGTAAAGCCGTCTTTCAGCATACGGGGCACATTTTCATAGAATCCGCCGCCGGTAATGTGGGAAATCGCGTTTACACGCACACTTTCCATAAGTTTCAGAAGAGGTTTAACATAGATCCTGGTTGGAGTTAAAAGTTCCTCGCCAAGCGGTTTTTCAAGTTCATCATATTTTTTGGATATAGTTTTTTCATTGATATCAAAAACTTTTCGAACAAGGGAAAATCCGTTTGAATGAACGCCGGAGGACGCAACGCCGATCAGCGCATCGCCCGCTTTGAGATTCTCCCCGGATACGAGTTGATCTTTCTCGCCGATACCTACGGTGAAGCCGGCAAGATCATATTCCTCATCCGGCATCAGACCCGGATGCTCGGCGGTTTCGCCGCCCACAAGCGCGCAGCCTGCCTGAACACAGCCGTCTGCCACGCCCTTTACGATCTGCTCAATTTTTTCCGGATAGTTTTTGCCGCAGGCAATATAATCCAGAAAGAAGAGCGGTTTCGCGCCGCTGCATGCAACATCGTTTACGCACATTGCCACGCAGTCGATCCCGATCGTATCATGCTTATCCATAAGAAAAGCGAGTTTAAGTTTGGTGCCGACGCCGTCCGTGCCGCTGACAAGCACGGGATTTTTATAATCCGAGGCGCCCAATTCAAACATTCCGCCGAATCCGCCGATAGAGCCGATCACGCCGGGGATCTCGGTTCTTTTCACATGTGATTTAATGAGTTCAACAGACTCATAGCCCGCCGTAACATCCACGCCGGCGGCAGCGTAACTATCGCTGAAACTTTTCTGCATATTTTCTGCCTTTCCCTACTCAGATTTCTTTAAGTTTTTCCTGAAGCGCTTTATCTTTTTCGATTACGGCGTCCGCCATCTCTTTGCGCATTGCCTTTAATTTTGCTGCAAGCGCTTCGTCGCCAACGGCAAGGATCTCCGCCGCAAGCAGCGCTGCGTTTTTAGCGGCGTTTACGCCAACAGTCGCCACCGGAATTCCGGGCGGCATCATAATGGTTGCAAGCATAGCGTCCATACCATCCAGCACTTTGGCAGAGCACGGAATGCCGATGACAGGAAGCGTGGTGCTTGCGGCAAGAACACCGCCGAGGTGCGCCGCCATACCCGCGGCGGCAATGATTACGCCAAAGCCGTTATCCGCGGCGTTTTCGGCAAATGCCTGCGCCTGTTTCGGCGTTCTGTGCGCGCTCATCACTCTGACTTCTGTTTCTATATTCAATTCCTTCAACTGTTTGATTGCCGGGGTAACAACGGGCAAATCGCTGTCCGACCCCATAATGACAGCCACTTTTTTCATGAAAGATACCTCCTTTTATACTGTAATATTTTACATGATATATACTTTTTTTTCAATAGATAATTAAAAAAAGAAAACGGGCAAAACAAAAGGAGCGTTCTATGAACGCTCCTTACTATTTTATACAAGCTCGATGAAACACATCTCCGCAGCGTCTCCGCGGCGAGGACCTGTTTTGATGATACGGCAATAGCCGCCGTTTCTGTCCTCATACTTAGGTGCAATCTCGTCAAAAAGTTTTTTCACAACGTCTTCCTTCGTTACATAAGCAAGAACATGTCTTCTTGACGCGAGTGTGTTTTCCTTGCCGAAAGTGATCATTTTCTCGGTCATGGCACGAACTTCTTTGGCTCTGGTAACGGTAGTCTCAATCCTGCCGTTTTCCAAAAGGTGAGTAACCATTCCTCTGAGCATAGCCTTTCTGTGATCAGTTGGTCTGCCCAATTTTCTGGTACCTGGCATAGAAATTCCCTCCTTTAGTCGTCATCATGACTGAGCGAGAAGCCGAGTGAAGCGAGTTTCTGAACCACTTCATCCAGGCTCTTGCGCCCAAGGTTTCTGACTTTCATCATATCTTCTTCGGATTTTCCGATCAAATCTTCTACTGTGTTGATGCCCGCTCTCTTCAGGCAGTTGAACGAACGAACCGAAAGATCAAGTTCTTCGATCGTCATTTCAAGAACTTTTTCTTTTCCGTCCTCATCCTTTTCCACCATGATCTCCTGATTGCCGACTTCTTCAGAGAGGTCTACAAACAGTTTCAGATGGTCGTTGAGGATCTTAGCGGCAAGCGACGCAGCTTCGTCCGCCGGGATCGTGCCGTCCGTTTCCACATCAAGAACGAGTTTATCAAGATCCGTCTGCTGGCCTACACGGGTATTCTCAACTGTATAATTGACCTTAAGAACAGGCGTATAGATAGAATCTATCGCAATGGTGCCGATGGGCAGATCCATAAGCTGCTTGTTGCGGTCACACGGAACGTAACCTCTGCCGCTGTTGGCAGTCAGTTCCATAACAACCTCGGCGCCATCCTCAAGATAAGCGATATGAAGATCCGGATTCAGAATCTCTACATCAGAGCCGTGTTCAATGTCACCGGCAGTGATCTCGCCCTCGCCGCTTGCTTTAATATAAAGCGTTTTCTGATTTTCATCATGTATCTTAAGAACAACGTTTTTCAGGTTAAGAACGATCTCCGTTACATCCTCCTTAACGTGGGGGATCGTGGAGAACTCGTGTAATACACCATCAATCTTAACGGAAGTGATCGCGTAGCCCGGAAGTGAGGAAAGAAGAACTCTTCTCATGCTGTTTCCGAGCGTTGTGCCGAAACCTCTTTCAAGGGGCTCGACCACAAATCTGCCAACGCTTCTGCTTCCCTGAGTAGATAAATCTACTATCTCGATATTCGGCTTATCAATTTCAATCATTTAAAAGCCTCCTAAAAAATATTTCTTCAAAATAATAGAAATGATTAACTATTATTTAGAATAGAACTCGACGATGAGGTGTTCCTCAACAGGCGTTACGATTTCTTCTCTTTCCGGTGCTCTGAGGATCTTGACCTGCATAGCGTCCTTATCCGCTTCCATCCACTGCGGAACGGGGCGGGAGCCGTTGCTTTCTACAAGATTCTTGAACTCATCGGTGGTTTTGCTTGTTTCTTTAACGGAAACAACATCACCTGCTGATACGAGATAGGAAGGAATATCTACCTTGTGCCCGTTTACAGCGAAATGAGCATGATTTACAAGCTGGCGAGCCTGCGCTCTGGAGCTTGCAAAACCGCTTTCATAAACAACATTATCAAGGCGGCTTTCACAAAGCTGAAGAAGGTTTGTACCGGTAACACCGTCTTTTCTTTCAGCCATAAGGAAATATTTGTGGAACTGGCTTTCGGAGATGCCGTAATAGCGGCGCGCGCTCTGCTTTGCGCGCAGCTGCATACCATATTCCGAAGCTTTTTTACGATTTTGACCATGCTGGCCGGGCGCATATGAGCGGCGCTCGATTGCGCATTTACCTGTATAGCATCTGTCGCCCTTGAGGAAGAGCTTTTTGCCCTCACGGCGGCAAAGCTTGCAGGCAGGTCCTGTATATCTTGCCATATCAAGTAACCTCCATTAAATACTATACGCGGCGTCTCTTAGGCGGACGGCAGCCATTGTGCGGGATAGGAGTAACATCTTTAATAAGAGTAACCTGAAGCCCTACCGTTTCCAGCGCTCTGATCGCGGATTCACGGCCTGAGCCGGGGCCCTTAACGTAAACTTCAACAGTTTTCATACCGTGCTCCATAGCGGTTTTGGCTGCTGTTTCAGCAGCGGTCTGCGCAGCGAAAGGAGTTGATTTTCTGGAACCCCTAAAGCCCATTTCACCGGCGGAAGCCCATGAAACGGCATTACCCTGCATATCCGCAATTGTAACGATGGTGTTGTTGAAGGTTGACTGAATATGAACTGTACCACGCTCAATATTTTTCTTTTCACGACGTTTACGTGTGGCAGTGGTCTTTTTGTTAGCCATACTTGCTGTTTCCTCCTACAATTATTTCTTCTTGTTTGCTATGGTCTTTTTAGGACCTTTTCTTGTGCGGGCATTGTTTTTGGAGGTCTGGCCTCTTACGGGCAGGCCCTTTCTGTGACGAATGCCGCGATAGCAACCGATTTCGATCAATCTTTTGATGTCAAAAGCGACGTCTCTGCGAAGATCGCCTTCAACTCTTACATTCTTATCAATGTAATCACGGATTTTGGAAACCTCATCCTCGGACAGATCTCTGCAGCGAGTGTCCGGATTGATTCCCGTTGCGTTGATAATCTGAGTAGCAGTAGTTCTGCCGATACCGTAGATATAGGTAAGGCCGATTTCTACTCTCTTATCGTTTGGTAAGTCAACACCTGAAATACGTGCCATATTACTGTTTACCTCCGATTATTAATTCAGGATCAGCCCTGACGCTGTTTGTGCTTTGGATTTTCACAGATGACCATTACTTTTCCATTGCGCTTAATAACTTTGCATTTATCGCAGATTTTCTTAACAGAAGGTCTAACTTTCATTTGGATATCCTCCTTTAATTACTTCGAGCGCCATATGATACGACCTTTGGTGAGATCGTAAGGAGACATCTCGATGGTTACCTTATCACCGGGAAGGATTCGGATATTGTTCATACGAAGTTTCCCGCTGATATGGGCTAAAACGATGTGGTTGTTCTGAAGTGAAACCTTAAAAGTTGTGTTAGGCAATACCTCAACCACGGTACCTTCAACTTCAATCATATCTGACTTAGACATCAATTTACCTCGCTGTATTTATACGAATATAGATGTTTTGCTTTATCTGGAATCACATCGCGGCGTAATCGCCAACAATTGATTGAACTGTCAGACTTTCGTCATGATGACGGGACCGTCAGTCGTGATCGCCACCGTGTGTTCAAAATGGGCGGAGAGTTTGCCGTCCGCGGTAACGACGGTCCAGCCGTCTGAAAGTTGTTTTACCTTATAGGTTCCCTGATTGATCATCGGTTCAATTGCCAATGTCATTCCGGGTAACAGTCTGATACCACGTCCTTCGTGTCCGAAGTTGGGTACGCTTGGGTCCTCATGAAGTTTCGTTCCCACGCCGTGACCGACAAAATCGCGAACCACACTGAATCCGCGCTCTTCGCAATACGCCTGCACCGCGTGACCTATATCGCCGATCCTGTTGCCGGGAACCGCCTGCTCGATGCCTTTATAAAGGCTCTCGCGGGTGGTATCGATCAGCCGCTTTGCCTCGGGAGAGCAAGTCCCTGCAACAAAAGTGGCAGCATTATCGCCGTTATAGCCGTTTTTCGCGGCACCCAGATCTATGCTGACGATATCGCCTTCCTGGATGATACGGTCTTTTTTCGGGATGCCGTGAATCACTTCATTGTTTATGGAAATACATGCAGTGGCAGGAAAATCATAAAGCCCAAGGAAATTCGGCGTTGCGCCTCTTTTCTTAATAAGATTATAGGCTATTTTGTCGATCTCCTTTGTTGAAACACCGGGCTTTACAGCTTCGCCCGCCACCATTAATGCTTCAGCTGAAATCTGGCAAGCCTCTTTCATAAGCTCCAGTTCTCTGCTGCTTTTAAGCACTACCATGTTAATCCTCCAACGCTTTGAAGACAAGGGCGGTTGTATCCGCAACCTCCTCCTGACCTTCAACAACTACAAGCTTGCCGAGATCACGATAAAAGTCCTTTAAAGGCTCCGTCATTTCGTGATACTCTTTAAGCCGTGCGGCAACTGTTTCGGGAGCGTCATCCTTTCTCTGAACAAGCTCGCCGCCGCAGGCGTCGCACACGCCCTCTGTTTTGGGCTTTTTATAAAGAATGTGATAGGAATTGCCGCACTTGGCGCAGACACGTCTGCCGGAAAGTCTGGCAGAAATTTTTTCATCCGGCACCTCGATATCAAGCACCTTATCGATCTGCACGCCCATATCCTCAAGCGCCTGCGCCTGAGGAATGGTGCGCGGAAATCCGTCAAGGATAAATCCGTTTACACAGTCTTTTTCTTTTAATCTGTCTTTAATAATACCGATCACAACATCATCGGGTACAAGCTGGCCGGATTCCGTATAGGATTTCGCCTTCATACCCATCTCTGTGCCAGCCTTAATAGCGGCGCGGATCATGTTGCCGGTTGAAACGGCGGGAATACCATACTTTTCAACAATTTTTTCCGCCTGTGTGCCTTTGCCGGCACCCGGGGCGCCGAGAAGTATTAAATTCATAAACCCAACCCTTTCAATTAATCAAGAAATCCTTTATAGTGACGCATCATCATCTGGGATTCAAGCTGACGAACCGTCTCAAGCGCAACGCCGCACATAATGATGATGGACGTACCGCCGAGTGAAACGGAGAATCCGCCGTCCTGACCGCCTTCTGTAAGCGGCGGGATCGCTGCATCGCAGATGAGAGACCAAATGATCGGCAAAAGCGCAACAACGGAAAGCATCAGAACGCCGATGAGTGTAAGCCTCATCAAAACCTTGAATATATAATCCGAAGTGGGTCTGCCGGGACGGATACCCGGAATAGAACCGTTGTTTTTACGCAGATTGTTTGCCATTTCGATGGGGTTGTACTGGATCGTGCTGTAGAAATATCCGAAGAAGATGATCAGCACGAAGTACATAGCCGCATACCACCAGGAATCGCTCTGGAACGCGTTAAAGAAACTCTCCCAGAAAGTACCCTCATACTTATCAGACGAGATAAACATCTGAACCGTACCGGGAAGAGAAAGAATGGAAGACGCAAAGATGATTGGAAGCACGCCGCTCATATTAACCTTAATCGGCATATTCGTGGCCTGACCGCCGTACATCTTACGGCCTACAACACGCTTTGCATACTGAATGGGAATTCTTCTTTCCGCATTATCCATAAATACGATATAAACGATCATAAGAAGGAATACGATCAGGATAGCCGGAACAAGGAAGTTGTAAACCATACGGCCGGTCTCCAGATAACCGATATACTGCCTGATGATCGTTGGGAATCTTGATACGATACCTGCAAAAAGGATGATGGAAATGCCGTTTCCGATACCGGAGATCGTGATCTGCTCGCCGAGCCACATAATAACGGCTGTGCCGGCGGTGAGCACGATAACGATAACGATTGCCTGAAATACAGCTGCGAAACCGGTGAACTGAGCACCGGAAGCGTCTGTCATAAGATAGTCATTCGCACGAAGGAAGAAATAATATGCGAGAGACTGGAGCAGGCCGAGCACAACCGTTACGACACGGGTGATCGAGGCGATCTTCTTTCTGCCTTCCTCACCCTCCCTCTGGAGTCTTTCCAGAGCGGGAATCGCAACAGCAAGCAGCTGCATGATGATTGACGAGTTAATATACGGTGTGATCGACATGGCGAAGATCGTGCCGTAGTTGAATGCGGAACCCGTCATAAGGCTCAAATACGTTAAGATGGTGTTTCCTCTGCCGACTTCGATCTCGCCGGCAATATCCAGAAAAGGAACAGGTATGAACGAACCGATCCTGAAAACAAGAATGATAAACGCTGTAAAGAGCAGTTTTTTTCTGATTTCAGGAACTTTCCAGGCGTTTACGATGGTTTTGATCATTTACAGCACCTCCACCGTACCACCTGCAGCTTCGATCTTTGCTTTTGCAGCCTCGCTGACTGCGTTTACTTTAACATTGAGAGCTTTGGTGAGTTCGCCCTTTGCGAGAACTTTGATACCGTCAAGCTCTTTTTTGATCAGACCGCACGCTTTAAGACTTTCTGCGTCTACGGTTGTATTTGCCTCAAATCTTTCCTCCAGGGAAGAAAGATTTACAACTGCATACTCTGTGCGGAAGATATTATTGAAACCTCTTTTGGGAACACGTCTCTGAAGAGGCATCTGACCGCCTTCAAAACCTGGGCGGCGGCTGTAGCCGGAACGCGCTTTGGCACCCTTATGACCCTTGCCGGCTGTTTTGCCCTGACCAGAGCCTGCGCCTCTGCCGATCCTTTTCACTGCTTTTTTTGAGCCCTCAGCAGGAGAAAGTTCATGTAATTTCATTTAATGCGCACCTCCTCTTATGCTTCCTGAGCTTCTACAAGATGAGAGATCTTTTTGATCTTTCCCTTGGTCTGTTCATTATCAGGCTGAACGGTTACATTGCCGATTTTACGAAGACCGAGTGAGTGGGCCGTGGCAATCTGATCCTTTTTGCAGCCGATAAGACTTTTTTTCAAAGTGATTTTAATATCTGCCATTTTCCACCCTCCTTATTCAAAGATCTTCTTAACGGATCTGCCGCGAACTGCTGCTACCTGCTCTGCAGTGCGGAGTTTTGAAAGACCATCCAATGTTGCTCTAACAACATTATAAGGATTATTTGACCTTATAGCCTTTGTACGAATATCAGAGATACCAACGGTTTCTACAACGGCACGAACGGGGCCGCCGGCGATAACGCCGGTACCTTGCGGAGCCGGCATAAGGAGCACTTCGCCCGCGCCGTACTTACCTTTCACTTCGTGCGGGATCGTGGTGCCTCTTAAAGCCACTCTCATAACATTCTTTTTTGCATCCTCTATACCCTTACGGATCGCGTCCGGAACCTCGCCGGACTTGCCAACGCCGAAGCCGACAAGACCGTTGCCGTCACCAACGACAACAAGAGCTGAAAATTTATAGATACGGCCGCCCTTTACGGTTTTTGATACGCGGTTAATTTTTACAACTCTTTCTTCAAGTTCCATTGAAGACACATCTATCTTTGTCATAAAGCATTATCCTCCTTCTTTAGAACTTAAGTCCGCCTTCACGGGCGCCGTCTGCAACAGCGGCAACACGACCGTGATAAACATAACCGCCGCGGTCAAATACGCACTGTTCAATGCCCTTTGCCTTGGCTCTTTCCGCCAGTGTTTTGCCAACAGCCTTAGCTGCTTCTACATTACCGCCGTAAGCGGCAAAATCCTTTTCAACAGTTGAAGCCTGCGCAAGCGTTACGCCGGCAACATCGTCGATAAGCTGAACATAAATATTGCTGAGGGAGCGATATACATTGAGCCTGGGACAATCAACTGTGCCGGAAATCTTTCTGCGTACTCTTTGATGACGCCTTTTTCTTGCTTTATTTGCATCCTGTCTTGAAACCAAAGTAATTCACTCCTTCCCTTATTTCTTACCTGCTTTGCCCTCTTTGCGGCGGATATGCTCGTCAGCATACTTGATGCCCTTGCCCTTATACGGCTCGGGCGGTCTCTTTTCGCGAACCTGAGCTGCGAACTGACCTACCGCCTGCTTGTCTGCGCCGGATATTACGATCTGGTTGGCAGTGGGGCATTCAATCTTGATGCCCTCGGGAGCAGTCATTGTTACCTGATGTGAATAGCCGAGGTTCATAACGAGGTTGTTGCCCTGCATCTGAACACGGTAACCAACGCCGTTTACCTCCAGCACCTTTTTGAAGCCGTTTACAACGCCCTCTACCATATTGGCGATCAGAGCGCGAGTAAGGCCGTGAAGGGCTCTGTTTTCTTTTTCATCGTTTGGTCTGGAGCAGTTGATCACACCATCCGCAACGCTTACGCTGATGTTCGGGTGCTTATCCATAGTAAGCGTGCCGTTTGGGCCTTTTACTGTTACGGCATTACCGTTTACAGCAACGTCAACTCCAGCCGGAACCGTGATGGGCTTTAAGCCGATACGTGACATACCTTACTGCACCTCCTTACCATACGAACGCAAGAACTTCGCCGCCGACATTCTGTTTGCGCGCTTCCTTATCGGTCATAACGCCTTTGGATGTGGAAATGATTGCCACACCAAGGCCTTTCATAACCTTGGGCATATCCTCTACATTTGAATAAATGCGAAGGCCCGGCTTGGAAACTCTGCGAAGACCTGTGATCACCTGTGATTTGCCTTCTCCGTATTTAAGGGTTACACGGATAACACCCTGTTTATCATCTTCGATAACCTTATAGGATTTGATATAACCTTCATCCACAAGAATCTGAGCAATTGCTTTCTTCATCTTGGACGCAGGAATATCTACTGTATCGTGTTTTGCAGAATTTGCGTTACGAATTCTTGTAAGCATATCAGCAATAGGGTCTGTAATATGCATTGATATTTCCTCCTTATAAATTTAGCAATTTCCCAATTCTTACCATGAAGATTTTGTTACTCCGGGAATCTCACCCTTATGAGCGAGTTCTCTGAAGCAGATACGGCATACGCCATACTTACGAAGATAAGCATGAGGTCTACCGCAGATCTTACATCTGTTGTAAGCTCTTGTTGAATACTTAGCCGGCTTTGCAGCCTTGACTTTCATAGATGTTTTTGCCACGATATTCCCTCCTTACTCTGAAAACGGAGCGCCCAGCATCTTGAGCAGCTCTCTGCCTTCTTCATCAGTTTTGGCAGTCGTTACCATAATGATATCCATACCGCGAACGGCATCGATCTTATCATAATCGATCTCCGGGAAAATCAACTGCTCTTTGATACCCATGGCATAGTTGCCGCGGCCGTCAAATGAGTTGGGGTTGATTCCTCTGAAGTCACGAACTCTGGGAAGCGCAAGATTAAAGAATCTGTCAAGGAATTCATACATCTTATCGCCTCTGAGGGTAACTTTTACGCCGATCGGCATGCCCTCACGAAGTTTGAAGTTTGCAACAGACTTCTTTGCGCGGCATACAATCGGTCTCTGACCGGTAATAATGCTTAAATCATTGATTATGGCGTCTACAACCTTGGAGTTGTCTCTTGCTTCGCCACAACCTACGTTGAGAACAATCTTGTCAAGTTTCGGGATTTGCATAACAGACTTGTACTCAAACTTTTTCATAAGAGCCGGAGCGATCTCGCTCTTGTAGGCTTCTTTTAATCTTGCAGCCATCGGTTATGTTCCTCCCTTTCTTAAAATTCGTTCGCGCACTGCTTGCAGACGCGCTTGCCGTTTTTATGACCTACACGGGTAGCCTTGCCGCATTTGGGGCAAACAAGCTGAACCTTGGAAGCATAAAGCGCAGATTCAACCGGAACAAGTCCGCCCTGCTCGCCCATTTTACGGGGCTTAACATGCTTGGTTACGATGTTTACCTTTTTAACGATAACCTTACCCTCTTTGGGGCTTACGGCAATGACTTCGCCTTTAACGCCTTTGGATTTACCGCTGAGTACCATTACGGTATCGCCGGTTTTAACAAACATTTTACTCATATTTCAGCACCTCCATTAAAGTACTTCCGGAGCAAGAGAAAGGATCTTCATATAATCCTTATCACGCAGTTCTCTGGCTACCGGTCCGAAAATACGGGTGCCTCGAGGAGTTTTATCCTCTTTTATAATTACGGCAGCATTTTCATCAAAACGAATGTACTGACCGTCGTCACGACGTACACCTTTAGTTGTACGAACGATGACTGCTTTAACAACTTCGCCTTTTTTAACAACGCCGTTGGGGGCTGCCTTTTTAACAGAAGCAACGATCACATCGCCGATATTCGCATATCTTCTGCCTGAGCCGCCGAGAACACGAATGCAAAGAAGCTCTTTCGCGCCGGTGTTGTCTGCAACTTTAAGACGGCTTTCCTGTTGTATCACAGCATTTTCCTCCTTCGTACTGCAAAATAACACTTTGCATCTTGCAGTTATTATTTTATAAAACTAAATTATTCTAAAAGCAATGTAATTCGTAATGATTACTTAGCCTTTTCAATAACTTCCACAACGCGCCATCTCTTATCCTTGCTGAGCGGGCGTGTTTCCATAATGAGTACCTTATCGCCTACGCCGCAGGCATTTTCCTCATCATGCGCTTTATATTTAACCGTGCGGTTAATAATTTTTCCGTAAAGCGGATGGCGAACCCTGTCCTTAATGGAAACAACAACGGTTTTATCCATCTTATCGCTTGATACGATACCAACTCTTGTTTTTCTGAGGTTTCTTTCGCTCATAATAAACTACCTCCTATCTTAAGAATTTGAGTCTGCAAGTTCGATCTCGCGCTCAACGGTTTTGATACGTGCGATATCTTTTCTTACAGCTTTGATTCTCATGGGGTTGTCGAGCTGGTTGATCGCCTGCTGGAAATGAAGATTAAAGAGCTCTTCTTTAAGCTCCGCAAGCTTTGCCGCGCGCTGCTCGGCGCTGAGCTTCTTTATTTCAGCTGCTTTCATTACTGCTCTCCTCCCTCTTCTTTAGTTACGAATTTACATTTGATAGGAAGCTTGTTTGCTGCCAGACGCATAGCCTCGCGAGCTACAGCCTCTTCAACGCCGCCGAGTTCAAACATAACTCTGCCCGGCTTAACCACTGCTACCCAGTAGTCTACATTACCTTTACCTTTACCCATACGGGTATCAGCAGGTCTTGCCGTGATCGGCTTATCGGGGAAAATCTTGATCCATACCTGACCGCCACGCTTTGTGTAACGGGTCATGGCGATACGGGCAGCCTCGATCTGCGCCGCTGTGATCCATGCAGGCTCTGTAGCCTGAAGGCCGAACTGGCCGTAAGTTACCTTATTGCCCCTTGTAGCCTCACCGGTCATGCGACCTCTGTGCTGCTTACGGTGCTTAACACGCTTTGGTAAGAGCATTAACGATTTCCTCCTTCCCTGCGCCTGCCGCCTCTGTTATTGTCCCTATTGTTATCTCTGCGGCGGGAGTAGTTATTTCTTCTCTGGGGCTTATTTCTGCTTTCGCGAAGAACTTCGCCCTGATAGATCCATGTTTTTACGCCGATACGGCCGTAAGTTGTGGCAGCCTCTGCGGTGCCGTAATCAATATCTGCACGGATGGTCTGAAGCGGAATCGTGCCTTCCTTATAGGTTTCGGAACGCGCGATCTCGGCACCGCCGATACGGCCGGATACCTGAACCTTGATACCGCGTGCGCCCCATCTCATGGTGTTTCGGATTGCCTGCTTAACAGCGCGGCGGAAAGAAACACGCTTTTCAAGCTGCGTAGCGATGCTCTGGGCAACCAGCGTTGCGTTGAGGTCGGGCTGCTTGATCTCTATGATATTGATGAAAACTTCTTCATTCTTCTTGCCGAGTTTCTTGGCGCATATAGCTTTGAGTTTATCGATCTCCGCGCCCTGCTTGCCGATAACCATACCGGGCTTTGCGCAGTGGATATTGATCCTTACGCGCTTAGCGTCACGCTCGATCTCTACTTTCGGAACACCCGCGCTTTTCAGGGTTTCAAGCAAATACTTACGAAGATTGTAATCTTCCACAAGTGTGTTGCCGAAATCAGCCTTTTTTGCGTACCAGCGGGAGTCCCAGTTCTTGATAACGCCGATTCTTAAACCGGTTGGATTACATTTCTGTCCCATTCAACTTTCCTCCTCGCTCAGTCTTCCATTTCCGAAACGGTAATGGTGATGTGTGATGTTCTCTTATTGATTCTGTAAGCCCTGCCCTGCGCTCTGGGGCGGATCCTTTTCAGTGTTGGGCCCGCTGTGACATTGCAGTAACTTACATAAAGTCTTGATACGTCCATATTATTGTTATTCTCCGCGTTTGCCATAGCGGACTTAAGAACTTTTGCAAGCGGCTCAGTAGCAGCTTTCGGAGTGTGCTTAAGGATTGCCATAGCCTTGTCGCAAGGTTGATTTCTGATTAAATCAAGAACGATCTGTACCTTTCTGGGAGAAATACGAACATATGTTGCTTTTGCTGTTGCTTCCATAGTTTAATTCTCCTTTCGATTACTTCGTTGTTTTTGAGCCTGCGTGGCCGCGGAATGTTCTTGTGGGAGCGAACTCACCAAGTTTGTGACCAACCATATCCTCAGTTACATATACAGGAACGTGCTTTCTACCGTCATGAACAGCAAATGTGTGTCCTACGAACTCAGGGAAGATAGTTGAACTTCTTGACCAGGTTTTGATAACCTGCTTATCGCCTTTTTCGTTCAGAGCGACAACCTTTTTATAAAGGCTTTCTTCTACGTAAGGGCCTTTTTTAGTACTTCTACTCATCTAATCTTCTCCTTTCCTCTTATTTACCGTTACGACGTCTTACGATCATCTTATTGGATGCTTTCTTTCTGTTACGTGTCTTATAACCAAGAGCAGGTTTGCCCCAAGGTGTAACAGGACCGGGACGACCGATCGGAGCCTTACCTTCACCACCGCCGTGGGGGTGATCGTTCGGGTTCATAACAGAGCCGCGGACGGTAGGTCTCCAGCCCATGTTGCGCTTACGGCCTGCCTTACCGATCTTAACATTTGCATGATCCGTATTGCCGACAACGCCGATCGTTGCCATACAATCTGCAGGCACGTTGCGAAGCTCGCCGGAAGGAAGCCTGAGCAATGCATAGGCGCCTTCAAGAGCCATAAGCTGCGCGCTGTTGCCGGCGGAGCGGGCAAGCTGAGCGCCTCTGCCCGGATACAGCTCAACATTGTGAATGATTGTGCCGACAGGGATATTTTTAAGCGGAAGCGCGTTACCTGCTACGATATCCGCCTCCGGACCGGCAACAACAGTTGCGCCGACCTTAAGGCCTTCCGGAGCGATAATATAGCTCTTAACGCCGTCTTCATACTGAATCAGAGCAATATGCGCGGAACGGTTCGGATCATATTCGATCGTTTTAACAGTTGCGGGCATATCAAACTTCTGCCTTTTGAAATCGATTACGCGGTATTTTCTTCTGTTTCCGCCGCCGCGGTGACGGACGGTTATTCTTCCGTAAGAGTTACGGCCTGAGTTTTTGCTGATGGGCTCGAGCAAGGATCTTTCAGGAGCAACTTTAGAGAGGGAAGAATAATCTGTTACCGACATGTTCCTTCTGGAAGGTGTGGTCGGCTTATAATTCTTAATAGCCATTATTATTTTTCCTTTCTGAATAACTTTGCGAAGAGATGGCACTCTTCATACCTCATCATTCGAAATTTCTCTAATATATAATGTAATAGATAAATGCAGGGTTGCGTTACATCATATCGTTGAAGAATTCGATCTCTTTGGAATCTTCCGTAAGTGTAACAATAGCCTTTTTCCACGAAGGGGTGTAGCCCTTGTTCATGCCCTGACGGCGCTCATGGCCGCGAACGTTCATTGTGTTTACCTTTGCCACTTTTGTTCCGGGGAACACTTCTTCGATCGCTTTTGCAATCTGGATCTTATTGGCATCCTTCGCTACCTTGAAGGTATACTTTTTAACGACAAGCCCGGTCATAGACTCTTCTGTAATGATAGGCTTCAGGATAATATCGTGAGCGGTTTTCATTACGCATATACCTCCTCTATCTTCTTGGCTGCGTCCTTAAGAACAACAAGGTTGTTGCAGTTAAGGATATCGTAAACGCTGAGTGTGTTTACCGTTGCAACCTTAACGCCTTGAATATTACGAGCGCTCTTATAAATGGTTTCATTGTTTTCCGGCAGAACAAGAAGAACTTTTTTGCCGGTTTTGAGTTTTGCAAGCATTTTTGCAACTGCTTTTGTTTTGATCTCTTCCAGTTCGATCTTATTGACTACAAGCATCTCGGACTCTGCAACTTTGGAAGAAAGAGCGGACTTCATAGCCAGTCTCTTTACTTTCTTGTTTACATTAACCTTGTACTTTCTGGGCTTGGGGCCGAGTGCGATGCCGCCGTGCGTCCACTGCGGGCTTCTGGTGGAACCCTGACGGGCACGGCCTGTGCCTTTCTGCCTCCAAGGCTTAGCGCCGCCGCCTGAAACTTCGGAACGGGTGAGAGTGGACTGTGTGCCCTGGCGCTGCGCAGCAAGATAACTTACAACAGCAAGATGCATTGCATATTTATTTGGCTCAATGCCAAAAACGGAATCCGCAAGATCAAGTTTTGAGGTTTTGCGGCCTTCCTGGTTATAAACCTGAACCTGTGCCATTATAATCTCTCCTTTCCTTAAGCCTTAACGGCGTCTGCGATAACAACGATTCCGCCCTTGGGACCGGGAACGGCGCCCTTGATAGCGATCAGGTTGTTTTCGTTATCTACCTTAGCAACCTTAAGATTCTGAACGGTTACTGACTCATGGCCGTAATGACCTGCCATTTTTCTGCCTTTGAATACTCTTGAGGGGCTTGAGCACGCGCCGAGCGAACCCTGGTGGCGTGCGTTCGGGCCGGTACCATGTGATTCACGGAGCCTGGAGAAGTTCCAGCGCTTGATGGCGCCTGCAGTTCCGTGGCCCTTTGAAGTGCCTTTTACATCCACGATCTCGCCCTCTGCAAAAGTATCTGCCTTAATGATATCGCCCACATTTACTGCGGAGCAATCTTCAAGGCGGAACTCCTTAAGCGTTTTCTTTGGAGCAACGTCATTCTTTGCGAAGTGGCCCTTGAGCGGCTTGTTAAGTTTGCTTACCTTAACATCGCCGAAGCCGACCTGAACAGCGTCATAGCCGTCATTTTCAACGGTCTTCTTCTGGGTTACCACGCACGGACCGGCTTCGATAACGGTAACGGGAATCACCTTGCCGTTTTCATCGAAGATCTGGGTCATGCCGATCTTTTTTCCGATAATACCTTTTTTCATTCTTTTTCCTCCTTGGTTATTGGTTGGTCTCCCAACTTGACCTCGTCAAGCGCGATTAAAGTTTGATCTCTATATCTACGCCTGCCGGGAGCTCAAGATTCGTCAGCGCTTCAACGGTTTTGTTTGAAGGTCTGAGGATATCGATGAGTCTTTTGTGTGTTCTCTGCTCAAACTGTTCACGGCTGTCCTTATACTTGTGAACGGCTCTTAAGATCGTGATAACTTCCTTTTCCGTAGGAAGCGGAATGGGGCCGCTTACCTGCGCGCCTGTGGCTTTTGCCGTTTCAACGATCTTTTCCGCTGCCTGATCAACAAGGCTGTGGTCATAGCCTTTAAGCCTGATGCGGATTTTTACTTTGCTTGCTGCCATTTACTTTTCCTCCTGAAAAATATTGGTGCGAGACTTTACCGGATTTATCATTCCACCCACCCGCGTGTTTCAAGGCCGCCCATTTAAAAACCGAATGACAGCATATCATTCGGGCAGCCTTCGCGCATCAGCAGACATACGCAAGCTATCTGCACAAAGGAATGAAAATCAGTATAATTTCGCCCGGTTTAAAATCGGACATACTCCGCCGAAATTCCCGCTCTGGGTAAAGCGCCACCTCCGGCATCATCGCATATCTTTGCGGAAATCTTATATTACAAATAATATAATAATATAAACCTTTCCGCAGACCCGTATATTATATATAAAGACATAGGATTTGTCAATACAAAATTTGAAAAAAATCAAAAAAATATTTTCGTTAATTTTCACAAACTTTTTAGCTGAAAATCGTGAATTTGCACAACGTTTTTATAATTCTTTAATAATAGCGGAAGTCATTAAAAAGCAAGCAAATAAAAAAACGCACTCCCTTTCGGAAGTGCGAAAACAAATATAACACTTGTTTTTTATTTTTAAAGCATAAACTTCATCATTGATTTGATTTTCTCAGATTCCGCCGATAAACAGAATATTCAGCGAAGACTCTTCCGCATTGAAATTGTTCATATTGGGAACCGCGTTAATCACAGCCGGAACCGAATTGATCACGACCGGAACAGAGATCACGGCAGTAACCGTTTGATTCGGAGCCAAAAAACTGTGCGAAAAGACTGCGCCGTCTACCGGGGAGCCGTTCTGATGGATCCGAACGGTATACGTGCTTGGAAAATCCGTTTTACACTTTGAAGAAACAACACTGTTGTAATTTATCTGATAAATGCCGGGCTCATTGATGATCACATCGGCTGAACCGTTGACATGGGAAAGTTTTGTTCCGGATAAGGTAGGTGTTGTTGCAAATGAATAAGGCACTGTTGCGCTGGAATTCTGGACCGCAAAATTATGCGCCGTAACCGCGCTTGAGGCAAGCGTTGCGCCCGTAGGGCCGGTTGCACCCGTTGCACCTGTGGCGCCGGTTGGGCCGGTAGCGCCTGTTGCACCGGTAGCGCCGGTAGGACCGGTGGGACCAGTTGCGCCGTTTGTGCCCGAAACGCCGGTAGCGCCCGTGGCGCCTGTTGCGCCCGTAGGGCCGGTTACGCCATCTGTTCCCGATGGACCGGTAGCGCCCGTTGCACCTGTCGGACCAGTAGGTCCTGTTGGGCCTGTCGGTCCGGTTGGACCCGTAGCACCGGTAACGCCTGTAGGACCTGTTGCTCCGTTTGTGCCGGACGCACCTGTGGCACCTGTTGCGCCGGTAGGTCCCGTGGAACCTGTTGGACCGGTAGCGCCGAAATCGCCGGGAATGCCGATTGGCCCCTGTGGCCCTACCGGACCCTGCGCACCGGTTGGGCCGGTTGCACCCGTTGCGCCGGTAGCCCCGGTGGCACCCGTTGGACCTGTAGCGCCTCTGACACCCATAGGGCCTGTAGCGCCGGTAGCGCCCGTTGACCCTGTGGGGCCGGTGGGGCCGCCGGCAGGGCCTTCAGGCCCGGTTGGGCCGGTTGCACCCGTTGCGCCTTTACAGCAAAAACTGCATGTGCACTCTTTGTGCTGTGTGCAGGCGGGGCAGACAGCGTCTCTGTCAAATCCTTTATAATAAGTCATCTTCTCTTAATCCACCCTGAATTTTTCAAATAGATACAAATGAATGTATCCGTTACCATTATATTATAGAAATCAATTTTCGTTACGGAGAACGGACTGAAAATAGGTTTTATTATAGAGATATTCCTTGGAATTCGGTCTGAAACTGCCCGCTATTTCATTATATCGGTTAGCTTTTTCTTTATTTCCAAGACGGTCATAACAAACCGCGAGCTGAAGCGCGGGCACAAAGCCGTAGGCGGATCTGTCAACAAATGCGCCGCTGTGTTCGGGCGGATCGGATGCAAGCGCCCGCTCAAACCAGAACGCGGCGGTTTCGAAATTTTCTTTTTCCATAAAAATGTTTCCGATCTCACAGCATATCTCAGCGCGCGGCGCGCCGTAAAGAAAGGAACGAAACAGCGCGCGCAAAGCAGCATCTTTGCCTTTTGTTTCTTTCAGGCAGAACGCCAGAAATTTGCATGCCTCTATATTATTTTCGACCCACCCGCCGCCTTGCTCCAGAAATTCCGTAAGCACTGCCGATGCCAGCGCATAATGCCTGTGATAATACAGTTCGCGGCCGAAATAGAACTGATCCCGCGGCGAAAACGGCTCCCCAAGTTTTTCCTGCTTTAAATAGATATTCAGATTGCGTTCGGAATACTGCTTTTTTATGCTTTTATGGGTTACGGCGGCATCCGAATAAACGATATTGCCGCCGTAAACGACCGCCTCATGCACCCTGCCCTGCCACCGAAATCCGCATTCCCGTTTAAAAATCCTTTCCCTGTAAAACGAAAACGAAGGATTGCCGTTATCATCAAACGCCGTATGATAGGGCATCATAATAACATCCTGACTGCCGTTAAGACTGTTTTTCAGGCGCAAGAGTTTATCCCTGTCCGCAGGCAGGATCACATCGTCCGCATCCAGCCACATCACATAGTCGCATACCGCTTTGGAAAAAGCAAAATTGCGCGCGGCAGAAAAATCATCACACCACGGAAAGGAAAAGATCTTATCCGTATACTGTTCCGCAGCCTTTACGGTACCGTCCGTACTGCCGGTATCCGCTATGATGATCTCATCAAAGATGCCAAAAACGCTTTTTAGGCAGCGCGGCAGTGTTTTTTTCTCATTTTTCACAATCATACAAAGGCTTAACTTATGCAAAATCATCACCCGTATCATACTATGAAAAAATAAGAAAAACGGAATTAAGATTCGCCTGTAGGCAAAATCTTAATTCCGCATCATGAAAACGCAAGGATCAACTGTCCTCGCCCATAAGCTGTTTCCAGTGGATCTTACAATATTCCCTGCCGTCTATCGGCGGATAATCTTCGTCATCCACACGCGCGGCATTATAACAGTTGTACTCTTCATCATAGGCGCAGCGTGTAACATCGCCCCCTTCGCTGAGACCGGGAATAAAGGAATACAGAAAGATCCCCACCACGGCAACGGCAACCACCGCCGCGCCTGCTCTGCCGGAAGTCCATTTCAGGAATTTGATCTTGGCAAGATCCAGTTTATCCATCGCGGTAAAGGGCTTCACATTTGCAATAAGATACATCAGGCCTTTCATAATATAATAGCCGGCAATGCCGGAGAGCGTGCCGATAATCATGCCGCCCAAAACATCCGTTGCGTAATGCACCATCAGATACACACGGCTGCCCATGGTGCATGCCGCCAGCACGGGAAAGACCCACGCGATCTTCTTTTTTCCGTCTGCTCTGAAAACGAGGAACATGGAAACGGCGATCTCAAACGCAGCCGTGGTATGGCCGCTGGGGAAAGAATAATCCGCTTCACTGAGCGCGCCGGCGCCGAGATACGCCTGCCAGTAAAAATCCAAATCCTGAAGCGTGTTATACGGCCGGATCCGCAAAACGGCAGGTTTGGCGATCACATTCGTAACGATTGTTCCCACAGCGATGGCAAAAACAAGCGCGAATCCGTATTTTCTTGTTTTTTTGAAAAGCATCAGCACAACGCCCAGAATGACCATGGGAATCACGAACGCCTCATCACCGAACGAGGTGAAGAATTTTGCCAAAACAGTCAGAAACGAGCACTGGATATCTGCAAAAAACTTAAACACGGCGATGTCAAAATTATAAAACACTTTATCAATGGAATCGCCGATCGTTAAAAGCATAAACTCCATAGAACAACCTCCGCAAATCGTTTTAATATACCCTAATCTTACCAAACGGCGCGGCAGATTGCAAGAGCGGATTTGCGGATTTGTTACAAGTTATTAACACAAAATCAATAATTATATGGTAACGTAATGAAAATCAAATTTTAAAGGGAGAAATATGATAACGAATCCTTATAAGGTGCTGGGCGTGCCTGACGGCGCATCGGAAGAAGAATGCGCAAAGGCGTACAGAAAACTTGCAAAAAAATACCACCCCGACCTTAATCCAAACGACAAGCATGCCGCTGAAAAAATGGCGGAAATAAACGCCGCGTTTGACCAGATCAAAAACGGCGGCGCAAAACAGGGTTCATACGGGTACGGCGCGTCTGAAAAAGGCAGAAGCAGATCGTCTTCCGCGCCGGATTATTACACCTCGATCGCGCAGTTTATCAATAACCGCCAGTTTACACAGGCGCTCAACCTGCTAAACAATATTGAGGACCGGACCGCGCAGTGGTATTATCTGTCTGCGCTTGCGAACTACGGCGCGGGCAGGCGTGAGATTTCGCTCTCCCATATCCAGCAAGCGTGCGCGATGGCGCCGGAAAACTACACCTACCGCGCTACGTATGACAGAATCCGAATGAGCACACAGGGCGGATTTGTTAATCCGTTTGGCGGGTTTGCGGAATTTGACGATACGGATGAGGAAAACACACACGGCAGAAGAGTTTACACAACAAACCGCGGCGGCTGTTTGTCCAGAATCTTCAAGTTCATTCTGCTCATCATCATCGTTCGCATCATTTTTTATCTGATCACGCTTGCGTTCAGCGCAGGCAACTGGGGATACAGAAATAATAACGGATACAATCCGCAGCAGCAGCCGCAGACCGATTACAGCGAAGATTACGACGATTCCGGCGAAACAAGCACAGCGGAGAACTACGAATATTATTTCGGCTCACGAACAGGCGATCAGCAGTTTAACTGACCTTATTCGGAGCCGAAAGCCGAATAAATCAAAATCCGTTTTGCAAAACAGCTGAAGAAGGAACATGATATGAAAAAATTTTTTGCAAACCTTGCTGTAAAATTTCAAAGGTTTATGTACGGCAGATACGGCATGGACCAGTTATACCGAGCGCTGCTGTGGTTTTACCTTGCGGCGATCCTGCTTGCCATGATCCTTGGCAGAGCGGTAGACGGCATATTTTATACCGTATTTTCCGTGATTGCATGGGGTATTTTTATCTTTGCCTTTTTGAGGGTATTTTCCAAAAAGACGGAGAACAGAAGACGTGAAAACGAAAATTGGCTTAAATTTACCGGAATATTCAAAAAGAAATTTAAACTTCTGGGCAACCGATGGAAATTCAGAAAGACCCATGTGTTTCGCACCTGCCCGGGGTGCAAATGTGTTTTGCGCATGAAAAAAGTAAAAGGAAAACACATGGCGCAGTGCCCCCACTGCGGCAAAAAATTCGAATTCAAGGTTTTGTTTTAAAGGATTTGAAAAGTAAACCGGTTTGTGCTAATATACTTATTTGAGGTGAGTGTATTATGCAGATAAAGGAGAGTGCTGAAAACTATCTGGAAACGATATTGGTGATCCACAATGAAAAAGGGTACTGCCGCTGTATTGACATCAGCAACAAAATGGGGTTCTCAAAGCCTTCCGTTTCCGTTTATATGAAAAATCTGCGAGAGGACGGATATGTTTCCATTGATGACAACGGCGATATCATGCTGACGGACAAGGGCCGTAAAATTGCGGAAAAGATATATGAACGGCACAATGTGATCGCAGGATTTCTGATGCAGCTCGGAACGCCGGAAGAAATCGCATATCAGGATTCCTGCAAGATTGAGCACGATATCAGCGAAGAGAGTTTTCAGCTTATAAAAGAACAGTATTACAAGCATAAACAAGAAAACTAAACTTACGAAGCCGTGCGGCAGTTTGCCGCACGGCTTTTTCTATACATGCAGAAAATGCTTGCGTGCAGAAAAAAGCCTCCTTTTCACAAGGAGGCTTGATATACGGATTACCGCTCGATTTGCGCGGGCGCGCCGAAATCACTGTAAAGGCGGCTGTTTTCATACCATTTCCATACCCGAACACGGAAATAGTAATCGGAAACATCGCCGTCCAGATCTATCGACGCAGAAGTGGAGCCGGAACCGGTGATAAACGCACCGCCCACATTCTCCGTGAACGCCGCGTCCGTTGCCCACTGGATGTAATAGCCGTGACCCGTTGCAACACTCCAGGAAGCCAAAGCCGTATCGCGGTCCACGCTTACCACTTTGAAATTCTGCGTTGCCGCAGGCGCCGCACATACTCTAAACTGGGAAGAGGCTGTGTTTTCCCCATTATAAGCCTCTACTACAACATCATATTCCCATGCGGGAACAAGATCTGTAAACACAAATGCGCTTTGCGAAACTTCGCCTTTTAAAGTCTTCGTGCTGTTATTTACAATATACACTCTGTAGCCGTCTGCGTTTTTAACATCGTTCCAGTCCAGATAAAGATCCGTGCCGCCGTCTCCGCGGGCGTAGACATGATAGCCGGCTGGTTTCCCGATGCTGTTTGCCGTGCTGAGCGGCTCCGAGAAATCGCCGTAAAGGCGGCTGCCTTCATACCATTTCCATACCCTTACGCGCACGTAATAATCCGCATTCGGATCTTCGAAAAGTAAAGTTTTGGAGGTGGAACCGGAGCCCGTAATGAATTCGCCGGAAACATTCTCTGTGAAATCTTCATCCGTTGCCCACTGGATATAATACCCATGGCATGCCGCAACATCCCAGGACGCCGTAAACGCACCGGAATCGGCTGGAGTCAGTTCAAAATGCTCCGCAGAAGCAGGCGCCGCGCAGATATGATAATCGGAGGACGCAGAACCTGTATCGTTATACGCAACCACCATAACATCATATTCCCACGCGGGAACAAGATCCGTAAATACGAATGTGCTTTCCGTTACACTGCCTTTCAGCGTGCTGGTGCCGCCGGAAACGATATAGACTCTGTAGCCGTCCGCGCCTTCCACATCGTTCCAGTCCAGATAAAGATCCGTGCCGCCGTCTCCGCGGGCATAAACGTTATATCCATCCGGCGCAGTCAGTTTATCGCCGGCAAACACAGCAGCGCTGTAATCGCCCCAGACTCTGGTATCTCCAAACCATTTCCAGGCGCGGGCGCGGAAATAATAATCCTTTATATCGCCGGGGAGATCAACATTGTTTAAGGTGTTGGAAGTATAGGTTCCGCCAAGATTCTGCGTAAAGTTTTGATCCGTTGCCCACTGGATGTAATAGCCGTGGCAGGATGCAGGATCCCAAGTGACCACAGCGGAATCCGAATCACTCAGATAAACGTTAAAGTGATTCAGCGGAGCCGGTGCGGCGCACACGGTGTAGGCTGCGCTCGGGGTCTTTCTGCTGCCGTTATAAGCCTCTACAATAACATCATATTCCCACGACGGGGTCAGATCCGTAAATGTAAACATTGTTGAAGCGGTTGTTCCTTTTAAAACTTTACTGCTGCCCGAAACGATGTAAATATTATAGCCGTAGGCATCGTCCACACGGTTCCATTTGAGGTAAAGATCCGTACCGCCGCCACCGCGGGCGTAAACATTCAGATTTTCCGGTCTGAAAAGGCTGTTTGCGGTGGAAAGCGCCTCTGAATAACCGCCGACGATCTCCTCATTACCGTATATGCGGCACGAGCGGATCCTTACGAAGTAATTTTTGCTGTACTGTGCGGTTGAAACTTCACAGTAACTCTTTCCGGCAGGAATATACTGCGTGCTGACATTTTTGGTGAAAGCGCTGTCCGTTGCCCACTGGATATAATAGCCCACGCCGGATTTTCCGTTCCATGACGCGCTGATGGTGTTTGCGGAAACGGCATTTACACTGAAGCCCTCAGGAGCCGAGGATGCGGAATACGTGCTGTACTGCGTTCTGGCGCTGACGTTGGACGGATCGCCTTTATACGCCTCAATCGCAAAAGCGTAAAACGTATCCGGCGTTGTTGCCACTCTGTAATTCGCCGTCATAGAGCCTTCCAGTTGGGCAATCTTTACCCAGCTTCCGTTTTTCTGCTGATAAAGATTATATCCGTCCGCGTTCAGTTTCTGCGTCCAGTTCAGAATGATTCCCGAACCGTCACTGCTTCTGCCGGACGCCGTGAAATTGGAAACCGCGTTTGGTCTGGTGCTGAAATAGGAAACAGAAGAGAAATAATTGGAATAGGTTCTGACATTGCCTGAATACGTAAACGCCCGGATACGGAACTGATACCGTATGCCTGGATTCAAATTGCTTACGGTGACGCTGGTGGGGCCGAACACATATCTGGATTCCCACTGTTTGCCGTTATAAAACTGGATATCATATCCGCGCGCGCCGGAAACAGAATCCCATTTCAGGGATATGGAGGTTTCGGAATTCGAGGTCATCGTTACGTTTTTAACCGCCGCGATGGAATTGGTATATTTGACCTGCATGGAAGACGCAGGATGATAACTGCTGCCGACTGCCTGCTGGATGCCCTTTGCAACATTCAGATAATTGCAGGCTGAAGGACTCTTAAATTCCACCAGAGCGGAACGGGCGCCTAAATTTGCGTTTGCCCAGCCGAAAATATAGCCCTGAGAAGTGCCGTAAGAACCGGTCTGATCCCTGGAAATGCCGTTGGTGCTTCTGAAGATATCCACAAGCGTGCCGTTACCAAGCACGGAATTCAGCCAGCCGTGAAAATCTATAAAGGTATCCATTTTATACCGTTTCATCAGATCGCGAAGCGCACGGCTCTCCTGCGCTTTAAACTGACCGGATATAAAATCCCGGTTCATATCCACGTGGGACGCCGTACATCTGCCGAACGCGGAAGATCCGGAGCGCAGATTATTTTTGCCGTCTATCGTTCCGTCCGGATTGGCGCAAGGCACGATCACGATCCTATAATCCTTTAAGCCGGAGGGATTCTGGGCAAAATAAGCAATCAGATCATTCGCGCACTCAACAAGCACTTTACCATCGTGCGCATAATTATCTTCAAATCCGTGAACCGCGAAGGTGCAGAAAATGGTTTTGCTGTTATTTCCGTTTCCGTTGATGACATAAGCCTCAAGGTCTCTGCCGCGAACGCTTGTGCCGTAGATCACCTTTTCCACATTATCATAATCCATTGCGATTTTGGCGGAGGATTTATTCAGAGAAATACCGCTTGTGGAATAAACATATACCGTGCAGCTGGTTCGAACATTGTTTTCCGCGATTGCCAAAACGACCGCCTTGCCCTCTTTGCGGGCAGTTACCCTGCCGGAGGAAGAAACAGACACGATATCGCTGTTTAAAGTCATGTATCTGATAGAACACGGATAGGCATTGGAATTCACCCTTGCGTTCAGATCAAAACTCTGCCCCTCATTTAAAGTTTTGGTTGTTGCCGAAACGGAAACAGAAGTCGGCATATTTTTAACCGTAATATTTATACTTTGACTGGAATTTCCGTCCGGAGAATACGTTATTTTTACAGTACCGGCTCCGGTTGCCGTAACAACGCCGCTTGAAGATACGGTTGCAACGGATTGGTTGGAAGAAGTAAACGACGGGGCGGACGGCTCGGCATCCGTATGAATCAGCGCCTGCAGCTGCTGCTTTGTGCCCACCGCCATTTGACTGTTATAATTCAGGTGATAGTCATTTGCGCCGATCACGGACTGCACGCTTTGGGTTGACGGCTCGTTTTCTGCAGCATATACGGAAACCCCAACCACACCTATTGCGGCAAAAATCAACACAGAAAAGATAAACGAAATCAACCTTTTTTTCATATAACCGCACCTCTGGAAATCTAATATAAATTTATTGTAGCATAAGATAGGAATTCTTTGCAACCTAAAAAGCAGAAAAGTTTTGGCCATAAATTAATTCTTATGGCAGTCTTTTTTCTACTTTATGTAAAATAATTCTGTTAAAATCAAGAAAAATGTGTTATAATAGGATTGTAAGCAATATTTTGGAAAACGTTTATACGTTATGTAATAAGCAGGAGGGAAATCATGTATAAAATAGGCGATGTATTCGTTTACGGCGCAAACGGCGCGTGTGAAATAACGGATATCAAAGAAGAAAAATTCGCAAGGGAAACAAAGATCTATTATATACTTTCCCCGTTTTTTGACGCAAGGGAAACGATCTTTGTGCCGGTAGACAACGAAGCCCTGACCGGAAAAATGAAAAAAGTGCTTTCCCGGGAAGAGGTTATGGATATGATCCGATCCATTCCCGAGGCGGAATCCATTTGGAACGACAACGCGAATATGCGCCGCGAAGAATACAGAAGAATCATCAATGCGGCAGACAGAAAAGAACTTGTAAAACTGCTTAAGACCCTGCATGACCAAAAATCCAAACTGGAAGAGATCGGAAAAAATCTTTCGGTTTCCGATGAGAAATATTACAGAAAAGCACAAAATATCATTCACAGCGAGATCGCCATGGTGCTGGAGCTGGAAATGAAAGAGGTTGAACCGTTTATAGAACAGGTGCTGAACGCCGCCTGAAAACTGCGGCGCAGGAAAGCAGCCTTTTGTTAGAATCAAGGCTTGAATTATCGCATAAACATATAAAACAGATTTGGTGCTTAATTAGAAAATCAGGCACTGCAAAGCATAGTTATCATTTTTTATCCGAGGTGGCACAATGGCTTTTTTCACACCCGTTTTAAAATTTTTTTGGAAAGAAAACGCAAAAAACGACTACAAAAGACTTAGCACACAGACGCCGGCAACCGGGGTGTATCAAAAAAACAACGTTCCCTATTTAGCCGATGATCTAAGCGAACACACGCTGGATATCTACTATCCGGAAGGCGCATGCCAAAAACTGCCCGTGATCATAGACATTCACGGCGGCGGTTGGATGGCGGGCAGCAAAGAGATCAATAAAAATTACTGCCTTGCGATCGCAAAGCGCGGATACTGCGTTTTTAATCTGAACTACCGCCTTGCGCAATCCGGCAAAAGCGGTTTCAAAGAACAGATTGAAGATATTTTTTCCGCTTTTGAATGGATCAGCCGCGCAGCCCAAAACTACCCGGCAGATCTTGACGCCTGTTTTCTGACCGGAGATTCAGCGGGCGGGCACCTTGCTTTCTGCGCCGCCGCGATATCCGCGTCTTTTATCCTGCGGCAGGATTTCTGCATCAGCGAACCGCTGTTCAAATTCAAGGCTGTGGGTGCCGTTTCTCCGGCTGCAGACCTGATCAGCCCGAACATCACCATGAACATCAATCTGCCGGAACTGCTCGGCAAAAAATACAAAAGCAGCCGATATTACAAATACATGGACACAAACCGGATTGCAGTTAAAAACATGCCGCCGTTTTACATTGTGACCTCCTCCGGCGATTTTCTGCACAGCCATGCGTATAAAATGAAAAAAACGCTGGACCGGGTGGGCGTGGAAAACAAGCTGCATGATTTTAAAGGCAAATATTCCGGCAGAAAACTGCCGCACGTATTTTCCGTACTGGATCCGTCCCCGTCCTATGCAAGAGAATGCATAGACGAGATGCTGGAATTTTTCGAAAGCGCTGCGGCGAAAGAAAAAGAACAATCCAGAACATAAAAATAAAAAAAGGAAAGGCACTGCCTGAGCGGAAACGCAGGCAGCGCCTTTTTTGATCTGTTAAAGAACTTTGGAAAGAAAGTCTTTTAATCTGGGGTTTTGCGGCGAATTGAAAAATTCATAGGGGGTATTTTCCTCCTGAATTTTTCCGTCATCCATAAAGAGAACTTTGGACGCCACTTCCCTTGCGAACCCCATTTCATGGGTAACAACAACCATTGTCATGCCCTCATCGGCAAGATCTTTCATAACCTGCAAGACCTCGCCCACCATTTCCGGATCCAGCGCCGAAGTCGGCTCGTCAAAAAGCATCACTTTCGGATTCATGGCAAGGGAACGCACGATTGCCGCCCTCTGTTTCTGGCCGCCGGAAAGGCTGGACGGATAAGCGTCCGCCTTATCCTCAAGCCCTACCCTCTTTAAAAGAGCAAGCGCTTTTTCGTTTGCCTCTTCCCTGCTCATCAGTTTATGATGCACGGGAGCAAGCGTGATATTATCCAAAATGGTTTTATTATTAAAGAGATTGAAATGCTGAAAGACCATGCCCATGTGTTTGCGCACTTCGTTAATATCGGTCTTTTTATCCGTGATCCGTTTCCCGTCAAACCAGATCTCCCCTTCCGTGGGGATCTCCAGCAGGTTGAGGCATCTTAAAAAAGTGCTTTTACCTGAGCCGGACGGACCGATCACAACGATCTTTTCATTTTTATGGATCTCATAATCTATGCCCTTAAGCACAAGATTATTACCGAAGCTCTTTTGCAGATTACATACTTTTATCACTTTTACGAAGGCTCCTTTCCATCAGCTTGATCAGCATGGAGATCACAAATACGATCACAATGTAGATCACCGCCATGATCAGATACGGCACCATGAATTCATAGTTGTTGGATCCCATTCTGTTGAACGCAACATAAAGATCCATTGCGCCAACAAAACTTACAACGGAAGTTTCCTTGATCAGAGAGATAAATTCGTTTCCGAGGGTGGGAAGAATATTTTTAATCGCCTGCGGGATCACGATCTTCATCATTGTTGTGCCGTAACTGAGGCCGACGGAACGGCCACCCTCCATCTGGCCGGGATCAACGGAAAGGATACCGGCACGCATGATTTCCGAAACATAGGCGCCGGAATTCATACCGAACACAACGGCGGAAACCGTTACCGGATTCATATGTAAGCCGAACAGGGGCATTAAAACATAATAAAACACAAGAAGCTGCACAACCATTGGCGTTCCCCGGAACAGGGAAACATACAATCCGCAAATCTTATCCAGCACCTTAATAAGCGGGTTGTTTTTCGGCACCACGCGCACGGCGCCGATCAGCGTGCCGAGGATGATGCCGATGATCAGACCGACAACGGCGATGATCATTGTATTTTTCAGACCGGTCAGCACATCATTATATCCGCCGCCGTCTATAAAACTCTGAAGAAAGACTTCAAATTTTTTATCAAAATTCTGCATAATAATTCCTTTGTATACTTAAAACAGCCCCGCCCCGTCATAGCGGGGCGAGGTCGCTTAAGTTAAGATTTCTGTAACGTAAGATCAGTTTACGGCGTTGATAGACTCCGTGATTGCATCTGCCGGAGCAGCGTCGATCATAACGTAATCCACATTGCCGTTGATCAGATTCTGAACAGCAAGAGAGCCGTTTGAATAGCCTACGAATTCAGCCTGAAGACCCGGGAAACCGAGATCTTCACTGCCCTGAACGTAAGACTGGCCGGTTGTGCCGTTCTGGCCGCCGATCTTAACGGAGGAATCAAAGCCGTTGAGGATCGCGTCTACATCCTCTTTGGTTTCGCAGTTATCAAACGTTGTGTCATCGCCTTTTACGATCAGCCTCTGGGAAGCCTCGTAATAAGACTCTGTAAAGTTAACCTGCTTTGCCCTTTCTTCCGATACGGTAAGACCTGCCATAGCAATATCGCACTTCTGCTGCTGAACAGAAAGAACAACCGCGTCAAAGTTCATATCCTGAATAACAAGTTCCTGGCCGAGACGGTCTGCAAGAAGTTTTGCGATCTCCATATCAATGCCGTAGAACGTATTGCCGTCCTTATACTCAAAAGGCTCAAATTCTGCGTTTGTAGCAACAACAAGCTGATCTTTGGAGGTATCCAGCGTTGCGGATTCTACGCCAACGGGAGTGCCGTCGCCAAAATAGTGATTGCAGATCTCATCCAGAGTGCCGTTTTCTTTGATCTCGGCAATAAGTGCATTCGCCTCTTCAAGAAGTTCGGGCTGGTTCTTATCCACGCCCAGCGCATACTCTTCATCAGAAAGATTGATATTGATTACTTTTACTGCCTGGGTATTGCCGCCTGAGCAAGCCGCGAAAGAAACCGTGATAACGGCAACCGCGAGAAGCACAGACATGATCTTTAATACTTTTTTCATCATTTCTTCTCCTTTTTATTTAATGATAAATAATTTTACTACAAAAATTCCTAAAATGCAAGAAAATATTAGTATTGATTGCGCCGGACAGAAATGTTATATTAAAACTAAGCGAAAAGAGGTAAAAAGTGAAAGAGATAAAACTGTTTGAAAACGTTTTGCCGCAGGAGGCAGAAATGATCAGAACCCGCGTTTTTGTGGAAGAACAGGGCTTTCACGATGAGTTTGACGAAACGGATCGAAACAGCCTGCACGCCGTTTTATTTATAGACGGAAAGCCTGCCGGAACGGCGCGCATGTTTACCGAAAACGGCGGCAGCAGTTACCATATCGGCAGAATGGCGGTTTTAAAAGAATACAGAAAGACCGGGCTTGGCAGCGACATCATGAACGCGCTTTGCAAAAAGGCAAAAGAACTGGGCGCGGAAAAATGCGAACTCTCCGCCCAGTGCCGCGCAGAAGGCTTTTACAAAACTTTGGGATTCACCGCCCATGGAAATACGTATCTGGATGAAGGCTGCCCGCACATCCATATGGAAAAGAGACTATAACCAAACGGCAGATCAGGAGTAGCGTGATGAAAATAACGATCGACCGCGCAAGCGCAAGGCAAACCATAAAAGGATACGGCGCCTCCGCCTGCTGGTGGAGCCAAAACGTGGCGCAGGAAAAAACGGCAAAAGAAATCAGCGCCCTGCTTTACGGCAGGGACGGACTGGGACTGAACATATACCGGTATAATATAGGCGCCGGGTGGGATGAAACCAACTGCCGGGTTGCCAACCCCTGGCGCAGGTGCGAATCCTTTTTTGTGCCGCAGGACGAAGAGAAAGAAGAGGATTTTAAAGGCAGTTATGATTTTGACCGAGACGGCAATGCCTATCGATTTCTCAAGCGCTGCCTGCAAATGGGATCGATCGACACGGTGATCCTGTTTGCCAACTCGCCGCATTATTCGTTTACATCCAGCGGGCAGGCAAGCGGCAGCCTGATGCACCACACCTGTAATCTGCCGTTTTCCAATTATGAAAAATATGCCGATTATTTTTTGGATATAACAGCGCATTTTTTAGAAGACGGGATTCCCGTTACCTACATCAGCCCCATTAACGAACCACAGTGGAAATGGGGCGGAAAAGAAGTGTGGCAGGAGGGATGCCATTATGAACCGCAGGAGGTTGCGGCGCTCTTTCACATTTTTGCGCAAAAACTGGAACAGCGCGGGCTGCACGGCATCTCCCTTTACGGGCCGGAAAGCGGTGAGATCGGCGGGCTGACGGACGAATATCTGCGCCTTTTCAAAAAAGATGAAAAGATCATGAAACACCTTGGCGTATTTGCGCTGCATTCCTACCATGCGGACAACGATACGGAGATCCGCAAATCATTTTATAAGCAGACGGTATCCGAAAACCAAGGCCTGAGATTTGATATGAGCGAATGGTGTGAACTGCCGTGCCTGCACGACGTGGATGACATTGGGGGCGCGCTCATCACGGCAAGGATCATCGGGCGCGACCTTTGCGACATGGGCGCGGAAAGCTGGTCGGCATGGGTTGCCGTAAACCAGATCTGCGACAGGGGCAACGGTCTTGACTATTCAGACGGCCTGCTGAGCGCAACGGACGGATTCTCGCATTACAAGATCTGCAAACGATATTACGCGATAAAACATTTTGCCGAATTCGCGCCAAAAGGCTCCCGCGTGCTCGGCAACAGCAAACAGGAAAACGGCGCAAGCGTATTTTTGTTTGAAACGCCGGACGGCGGAATCACCGCTATTGCGGTAAACGAGGGCGAAGAAACGACTCTTGAGATCAGCGGCGCCGGCAAATGCACCCTGCTTGCCGTTACAGATGCAGACAGCAATTTCAACACGCTGAACTCTGCGGAAATAGAAGAAGAAATAAAACTGAAACCGAGATCCATAACCGGGATCCGATTCAGTGGAGAGAAACATGGAGATTAAACCGATCGGCATTGTAAGGACCGACTTTAAGGAAAAATTCGGCATACCGAGGCAGAGCGGCAGAATCGAAGAAATTGAAGGAACGATTGAGTTTTACCCGCCGTACTGCGCAAAAGATTATTTTAAAGGAATAGAGCAGTATTCGCATCTTTGGATCCTTTGGGGGTTTTCAGAAAATGAAAAGAAGAAAAAGCACGCAACCGTGCGCCCGCCGCGCCTTGGCGGCAACACGCGCATCGGCGTTTTCGCCAGCCGCTCTCCTTTCAGGCCGAATGATCTGGCGCTTTCCTGTGTAAACCTGAAAGAAATGCGCATAAGCGGCGGAAACTGCACACTGATCATCGGCGGCGCAGATATGCTGGACAGCTCCCCGGTGTATGACATAAAGCCCTATATTGCTTACACGGACTGCATACCGAACGCAAAAAGCGGATTTGCACAGGAAAGCAAAAATCACGCGCTTGAGATCTGCGGCGATCTTTCCCAACTGCAAATACTGCCTGTGGATAAACAAAAAGCGCTTCTCAAAATCCTTGCCGACGATCCGCGCCCCGCGTATCAGGACGATGAAAACAGGATATACGGATTCGCTTACGCGGGTTATGAAATCAAGTTTCGGGTAAAAGGAACCCGGCTTGAACTGAAAGAGATTGCAAAAGAACAAAAGTAGCCTTTAGCGGAAAAGCGGATTGCACAAGAAAAAAGCTGCCGGGGAATCCGACAGCTTTCATTTTTTATTTATGTACCTGAACTGCAATATCTTACTCATCAAGTGACGGAGCGCCAACAGGGCAAACACTTGCACAAGAGCCGCATTCGATGCAGGTATCCGCATCAATTTCAAACTTTCCGTCTCCCTCTGAAATTGCGCTTACAGGACATTCAGCTGCGCAAGCGCCGCAAGAAATGCAATCATCTGAAATCTTATATGCCATTCTGAGTACACCTCCTATTCATTGTTCGAAAGCGTTTTGTTCAACTTTCATTACTAATATAACACAAAATATCTATTTTGCAAGAGCCAAATGCGGTTAGCAAAGACTAATTTTTTCCGTTTTCGCCATTGTTTTCGTTTTTGGAAGTTTTCTTGCCGGAATCGCGGCGCTTGGCGCCGGGTTCAGAAACAACAACGCATTCTTCCCGGTTCACCACAATCGGCGCGGCGCCTTCCACAGAACTGTCCAGCATCACTTTGAGTTTGCCGGTAACAAGGGAATAATCCACCACGGTTCCCCTGCCCTCTTTGCAATCCACAACACTGCCGCGGCGCGGCGTGATCTTTTCCAGATAATCATAGGAATTCTGCTCATACTGCAGGCAGCACATCAGTCTGCCGCAGCTGCCGCTGATCTTGCCCGGCGACAGGCTTAATCCCTGTGATTTTGCCATTTTTATGGAAACGGAATGAAAATCCTTTAAAAACGTGGAGCAGCAAAACGGTCTGCCGCAGATGCCGAGACCGCCGATCATCTTTGCCTCGTCGCGCACGCCGATCTGGCGGAGTTCGATACGGGTGTGGAAAGTGGAGGCAAGGTCTTTCACAAGTTCTCTGAAATCCACCCTGCCGTCTGCGGTAAAATAAAATGTGATCTTGGAGCCGTCAAACGAATATTCCACTTCAGACAGGCTCATATCCAGCCCGTGTTCTTCTATTTTACGGGCGCAGATATCATAAGCCTCTTTTTCTTTTATCCTGTTTTTTTCAAGGGTATCCAGATCCTTTTGCGACGCAATGCGCAATACGGATTTCAGGGGAGAAACGATCGTTTGATCCTCCACCGTTCTGTTGGAGGTAACCGCCTTGGCGCACTCCACGCCCCTTGCAGTCTCCACCACCACGAACTGACCTGCCTTTATTTTCAAATCACCCGGAGAAAAATAATATACTTTTCCCGAATCCTTAAAACGCACGGAAACAATTTCTGTCATTACAACACACATAGCCTTTCTGGCCACAAATTTATAAAAGATGACGGGCGCCTGCTGTAGCCAAACAGGCACGAACCGCATAACGCATGCAGGCATGAGAAAAACCCCTGCACAGCCGTAAAAAGCAATTTATCTGCCGGCGGCCTCTCGCAGCGTATAGCAGATCTTGGTGATCATCAGCTGCTGATTTGCATTTTTCAGCGCCATATCATAAAGGGATTCAGCCGCTGTAAAAAGGCCGAGCAGTTTTTTTCTTGTAAAAGCGCGCTGCAGCAGTTTCACGCTTTCTTTTCTGCCGGAAAGCGGTTCGCCGCCGGCAAGCGCGTCTCTGAAAACGGTTTTCAGCATATTCAGCAGCGCGGCAGTATCCTGCCGGCTGGAAGAAAGCGCGCTGAGTGTTTTTAAAAGTTCATATTCATTTCCGGCAGTAAGACCGCGGCAAACGCCGTCTGCAAGGGAAAGCATTTCCTCAAACCTGCCGCCGGAAAGGCTTTCCAGCGCTTTACCTATATTGCCGCCGAAAGTTAAAACGGCGCTGCACGCCTCATCATAAGAAATTTCGCTGTTGTGCTCCGTAATATATTCGGCGCCCTCGTCCGGGGATACGCCCTGAACGGACACGGTTGCAACTCTGGAAAGGATCGTTTCCAGCATCATGGAACGGTTTTCCGCCGTTAAAATAAACACGGCGTAAGCGGGCGGCTCTTCCAAAATCTTAAGCAGCGCGTTTTGCGCGGAGGCATTCATGCAGTGTGCGTTTCCAAGAATATAGATCTTATAATCCGCCTCATTCGGAATAACATAACAATCGTTGATGATCTCCCGCACGGTATCTATATGAAACGAATTGGCGCCGCCGGGCGCGCAGTATTCAAAAATATCGGGATGAACCCGGTTTAAGGCTTTTCTGCACTGGGCGCAGGAACAGCAGGGTTTTGGACCGCTGCCGCGGCATACGAGCGCGCAGGCAATCTCCCTTGCAAGCGTTTTTTTTCCAAGCCCCGCCTCTCCTTCGATCAGGATGGCGTGCGGAAGCCGGGAAGATTCCACAAGGGAGGAAACCCTGTCTTTTACATTTTGATTACCTTTAAAATATGTAAAAACCATATTTAAAACTTTTTAAATTCCTCTACATTTATAACAAAAGCAACGCCGCCGAACTCTTCCACATCAACAGGCTGCTTTAACAGCGTGCCTTTTAAAGTGCTCTGCACGCCGTGCTGCTTGACGATCCTTTTGGAAACGGAACTCTGAAGAACTTCAAAAGCTTCGTCCACTTTACTATCCTCCACGCCGATAAAAAGGCTTGTATGGCCGCCCTCCAGGAACTGGCCCATCGTGGAGATTTTAGTGGCGCGAAAACCGGCTTTGCTTAAATTCTCAAACACCTTTTCCACATCTTTATTGGAAACGATGGAGATTATCAATTTCATAACATCATAACCTTTCCGCCCGCAATCCGAAATACGCCGCGGCGCGGGCATACCCGGCGTACAAAATTAAAACAGCTGATTTAGATACATTATAGCGCAAAATCCGCGCGAAAGAAATCGAATGAAAAATAAATTAAAACAAAATTTACAAATAGGATAAATTTATTATCCTATTTGTAATATTTATTTTACAAAACAGACGAAATGGCAACCACAACCGGCATCGTTACAACGGAAAGCACGCTGGACTGCGCTGCGATCTCTGAGCCGAGGCCGGCGTCGTTCTCATACTTTGCCGCATACATTGCCGTATTTGTTGCAGTTGGCGCCGAGGCGGAGATTGCCATGGCTCTGAGCAGATCGCCGGTAACGCCGCACACCCGGAAAAACAGGGTCATAACAACGGGGATGAATACGAGCCGTAAAAACGAAACAAAAAACAGCTCTTTTTTGATAAAAAGATTTTTAAAATTCGCATTTGCAAGAAAGGTGCCGAAGATAATCATGGCAAGCGGCGAATTGATACCGCCGGCAAGTTCCATAGGATAATCGATGATATGCGGCAGTTTTATTCTTAAAAGGAACAGCGGCACACCGATGATAACGGAAATCGTGCCGGGGTTTAAAAAGATCTTTTTTATGCTGATTCCGGCTTTTCTTCCGCTGATCTCATGAATTCCGTAAGTGAAAGCAAAAATATTGAACACCCCGATATAAACGGAGCAGTAAAACACGCCCTCATCCCCGATCACGCTTTGGGCAAGCGGCAGGGCAAGAAAAGCAGCGTTGGAAAACACGGTGCCGTAATGAAAGATGCCCCGTTCCAGCAGGCTTCTTTTTCTGAACGTAAGCGCACAAACAGCCATTCCGAACAAATGCGTTGCGGCGGCACACAGAAATGCAATAAACAGACCCCGCACGTGTTCCGGGGAATACTCTATATGGGCAAAGCTGCGTATGACCGCAATAGGCAGTATCAGATTGAACAAAAGGTTGATCACGCGTTTTGCGTCCTCACGAGTAAAGATACCGAATTTATCTGCGGCAAAGCCGATCCCCGCAATCATATAAAGCATGAATACCTGAACGGCGATGGTTTTAAGGTTTTCAAAAAACAAGATCAAACCTTCTTTTTAAACGAGATACGCCAAGCGGCGGCAAATGCGAAAACGCCCGTAAACAAAAACGCAGGCGCGGAAAAATCCGGAAACGCAAGCCCCGCTCCGCCGATAAACGCGATCATGCGGGGAAGGGACAGAACAAAACTCAGCACACCGTAAGAATAGCCGAAAAACGCAAGCACACCCATACGTTTAAACTGGCTTTCCCTGGACGCGAAAAGCAGAAAGAAAAACACCATGCCAAAAATCAGGGAAAGATATTCCAGCGCCGAATCCACGTCAAAAACGATATTGCCGTACTCGGTAAGCCCCACGAGCACATTACAAAAAGTCCAGCAAAGCGGGGCAAGACGCAGCAGCCAAAGCCTGCCGAATTCAAAACGGCTGGAACGTGAACACTGGCACAGCACTGCAAAATAGGCACAGCTGAACAGTGCGAACACGGCGCACAGCGCCATCGGAACAATACGGTTTGCCGCAGGGAACGATGTTTTTGAAACATACAGATAGCAGTTGACGCACTGGTAAATAAAATCATAAAACATGCCTGCCGCGCAGAAAAGAGACAGCAAAAACATCCCTCTGCCGGGAACAAGTTCTTCGCCTGCATCCGCCCTTCCGATCCATGCCGCCAAAGCAAAAAGAACGATACTGACAGCAAGGCAAACATAAAGATCAAAAATGAGTTCCTTGCCGCTGCCGGTGACATAACCCGTTTGAGGATCGGTATAATAAAATAACTGAACACATCTTATAACGGCGGCGCCAACGGAAATACATGCGGCGCACAACGTTAGAACGATACTTTGAAACCCTGTTTTTTTCACTTTCTTTTGTTGAGAGGCGTATATTCTCTTCTTTGGGAAACGCTCTTATAAGCCGGTCTGATGATTCGTTTGCTGGAGGTGAGTTCTTCCAGACGATGCGCGCACCAGCCCACAACTCTGGAACCGGCAAACAGCGGTGTAAACAGATCTTCCGGAATGCCGAGCACCTTATAGCAAAGACCGGAATAAAGGTCTACGTTTGCGCAGATTTCCTTATCGTCACCCTTAATCTCATGGAGCAGATCCGGCGTTACCTTTTCCACATTTTCAAGTGTTTTAAATTCCTTTTCGTACCCTGCCTGATACGCAAGTTCCCTGGCGCTGTTCTTAAGGATCACGGCGCGGGGATCCGAAATGGTGTATACGGCATGCCCCATGCCGTAGATGAGGCCGAGGCCGTCTCCCGCCTCTTTGCGCAGGATCTTGGCAAGGTAATCCTTTACCTGGGATTCATCCGTTGAATCCGGAACATTTGCCATGATCTCATACATCATATTGGTTGTTTTAACATTTGCGCCGCCGTGGCGAGGACCTTTCAGCGAGCCGATGCCTGCCGCAATGGCGGAATAGGTATCCGTGCCGCTTGAAGTCAGCACTCTTGTTGCAAACGTGGAGTTGTTGCCGCCGCCGTGATCTGCGTGAAGCATAAGGATAATATCCAGCAGTTTTGCCTCTTCATCCGTATACTTTTTATCCGCTCTTGTTTGGCGGAGTATGTACTGCGCAGTGGAAAGCCCGCGTTTGATTGGGTGCAAAAACATCGTTTTGCCGTAAAACGCCCTGCGCTTAACCTGATAAGCAACCGTAAGAATGGTGGGAAACTGCGCGATGAGCTGCATGCTCTGGCGCAGAACGTTCTGCACGGAGATATCGTCCGGATTTTCATCATAGGAATACAGGCCCAGAATACAGCGGGCAAGTTTATTCATAATATCCTTGGACGGATTTTTGATCATCATATCCTCTATAAAATCATCGGGAAGAAAACGGCAAACGTCAATCACCTCATAAAGCGAGGTAAGCTGCGCGGGCGTGGGCAGTTCGCCAAACAGAAGAAGCCACACGACCTCTTCAAAACCGAAACGGTTTTCCGCCACGCAGTTTTCAACGATATCGTTTATATCATATCCGCGGTAAGAAAGTTTACCCTCTTTAGCTACCTTTTCACCATCCAGAATATAATAGCCCTCAACGGAACAGATACGGGTCAGGCCCGCCATAACGCCGGTGCCGTCCTCGTTTCTTAAGCCTCTTTTCACATGGTATCTTTCGAAATCACTTGGGCGTATTGAATTGTTTTTTTCCAGTTCACCGCATAACTTGGAGATGGCTTCCATAGAAATAGGTGAAATATATTTTGATGACATTTGTTTCACTCCTTTACGCCTGCTGGGAAAAGATAAAACGCTTTTGATCTATCTTTAACGCATATGTCATAAAAATCCAAAGTTTATTATACTATAAAATTATATATAAAGTCAAGGAGGCGAAGAAATGAAGAAAGCCGTTATCATTTTTCTGGTGCTGTTTGCCCTTTCCCTTGCGGTGCCTGCCGCAGCCTGCATAAATATAGACACAGGCACGGACAGCAGCACAAAAGAACTGGTTACGCTTTTCAATGACAGCGAGAGCGGCGATCAGTAACCGCTTGCGTTTTCATTGACCTTTTTGAGTTTGCAGTTGCTCTTTACCGCAAGTTTTACGGAAGAAAGCGCATCTTTCCAGTGATCGCTGAGCTGATCGTAAGCAGACGGTGAGCCGGCGGCAAGGCTCTCCCCGATTCTGAGGCAGTCGCTGCCGTTTTGAACACAGGAGAGAAACGCCTGACGGCACTTGTTTTCCAGTTCTTTTTCCGCCTCTGCCGCAATATTCTTAAGATCTTTTTCGGATATCATCGATTCGGCACCGTTTTGCAGTTCCTCTACAGACAGCGTGGAGGTGATCTCTACGCTGTAAACAACTGCGCCGTTTTCCGCGGATGCTTTGGTTTTGGTTTTGGAATCGGAGATTTCCGCTCCGATCTTTCCGTATACTTCGGATTCAAACTCAAAATAACCCGAATCGATCTTATCCGCAAGCAGCAGAAAGCCCATGATCTGCTCTTCCGACAGCACGCCGGCAAGTGCGCCGCCGTTATATAACGCAATTCCGGACACCGCAGCGCTTTCTTCATCTGCGGTAATGACGGGAAGATAGATATCAGAAGTTTTGTCCTTATACAAATTGAGCATTTCGCTCACGGTAACATATGATGCAAACCCCTCAGATTCGCCGTTATAAAGCAATTCAGACAGAGACTGCGCAGGCACGAGGGCATTTCCGAGTTTACTTGAAAGCACCTGTTCTGCGGATTCCGCCGCAATGCAAACGGCAAGATCCGGCCGGGAATCCGAATTACGGATCAGATAATCAAAGCAGGCATTCAGATCTTGTTTTGCAAGATCACTGCCGATCACAAGGATCTGGTTCTGCCCAAAAAACAGTTTCTTGGACAAACTTTCAGCCGTTTTCTGCACGGCGGCGGAAATATTGGGGCCGCTTCCCCCTGCGTTCATGGTGATATTGCCCGAAAGCGCTTCGGCGCCGGTGCCTTCTTTGGAAAGATTCAGGGTTTGAACGGTCACGCTGATCTGCCCGTTCTTAAGATCAATCCCCATGCCCTCGACTACGCTGAGATCTTTCAGATTTTCATTTCCTGCGCAGCCGGAAAACACAGCGGCGGCAAGCAAAACGCAAAACGCAGATTTAAATATGGCTGTTAACTTCTTCAATCTTATTCCTCTTTCTACCGAATATCAGATACAAAAGCGGCAAAACAAAAGCAAATACCGCAAAAGCGGGGTAAAGGATCTTTTCCTGATTGCTGTCAAACACACTGCCGTAAAGGAAAAACGCGCTCAGCGCAAACATGGCAGCGCCGCAGGACGAAAATTTGACCCACTTTTTTTTGAACGAAAACGATTCGCCGGCGCAGTAAAGAAACAGCGTGATCTTTAAAAACACGGCAAAGATCCACAGCGCAGTAAAGATCGCTTCCAGCCGTTCGCCGGAGCCGAGTTTGGAAAGCTGCGACACCTCAAACAGCGGATACGCGGAAAGCGACGCGGTATCGCCGAGCACGCCAATGGTAAACGCGATCAGCGCCATCATGACGAGATATGCCGCCGATAGCGAAAAATAAAAAGGCTTAGCCGTTTTTCCGTTTACTTTAGGCGCTAAGGCTATAAAAAGGACAAGTTCATTGGTGCTGCAAACGGAAAAAAGAATATTTCTAAGAACGCTTTCGCCCGGATTCTGCGTTATGGGAAAAAGATTCAGATAAGAGAAATCGCTTGCGCCCTCTGCCATGACGCCCACAGCGCCGATCAGAGTGATCACAAACACCATGGAACCAAAACGGGAAACCGCCTCTATCCCGAGTGACGCCGCATAGGTGCAGGCAAGGATCATAAACCCGGCAAGCACGGCGATCTTGGCGTTTTGGTTAAGTTCCGTGGAGGAGAATACGGCAAATTTTGCAACATTCACCGCGCCTGAAAAGATAAAATAAATTCCGTAAAGCACGCGCAGGAACCTGTGGTTCATGACGCTCTTGCCCTTTGCCGCGCAGATCACGGCAGGCAGGGAGATCAAAAACGTGATAAGCAGCGCAAAAAAAGTGCTGTAGACAAGATCCATGGAATAGCGGCTTTTCAGCGCTTCGCTGCTGACTGTGAAGCCGATGATCGTGCGGCTGACAAACAGCAGAAAAAACAGATTCAGCGAGGCGATCATGCCCTTTTTATACTTAATCATGATTGAGATCCGCACCCCTTAGATTCTGCACTCTGATATTGCGTTTTAAAAGTTTTTTCCAGTCTGCGCGATAAAAGATATCCACCATGCTCTTTTTATTCAGCGGAGAAATGGGTGAAGAATACGGCACGCCGTAAGGGTCGATCGCCGTAATATTTACGCAAAGCATACATACGCCGAGGATCACGCCGTATATACCCGTAAAACCGCCGAGCAGAATAAAAAAAATCCGCAAAACGGAAATGCTTTCATAAAGCGGATAGATAACATAGGACGCGATTGCCGTTACGGCAACGACGACGAGCATGGGCGCGCCGACGAGCCCTGCGTTGACGACCGCATCCCCGATAACAAGTGCGCCGATGATGGACACGGCATGTCCGATCGTTTTGGGCAGGCGCAGACCCGCCTCACGCATGATCTCATACAGGATCAGAACCATGACCGCCTCCTGCATCAAAGAAAACGGCGTAGACGTCTCCGCCGCCGCTATAGTATACATAAGCGAGGACGGCAAAAGCTCCTGATGATACGTGCCCACGGCTACATAAAATCCGGGCAGGATAACCGATATTACAAATGAAAAATATTTCAGCAGCCGGTTAAAAGTGGCGTAAAACGGGCGGTTGTTATAATCATCCACCGTAGAGAAAGAATCCGTAAACAGATAAGGCACATACACGGCATACGGCGAACCGTCCACAAGAACGGCGACCCTGCCCTCATTCAGCTTTGAACAAAGCGTATCGGGACGTTCCGTATTTCCGACGGCGGTGAACAGAGATTTTACACCGCTTTCCAGAAAGGCGGCAAGTTCGCCGTAATCGCAAAGATCGTCCACCGGGGCAGACAGGATCCGGTTTTCCACATCGGCAACCAGCCGCATATCCGCAACGGATTCAATATAGCAAACAACCACGGAGGTTTTTACATCCGAGCCGATCTTGAACTGTTTCATTTTCAGTTTGGGAGATTTTATTCTGCGATGAAGCGTTGCTTTATTGTCATTCAGCGTTTCCGTAAAGCACTCTTTTGCGCCTTTGATATCCGCCTCGTTCGTAGGTTCGCCCATTTTTCGCTTTTCAAAGCCCTGAATCCCCATAACAAGGCATTTGGAAACGCCGTCTATAAACACGGCGGCAAACCCGGAGGACAGATAAAAATATACATCGTCAAAAGTTTCCGCCTCGCTCATTTCCAGCGAATTAACGACCCGCAGTTTTATCGTTTTAAACAAATCATCGGGCTCGTCCGTTTCAAACTTATAATTTAAAAGCGGGCTCATGATCATCTGGGAAAGCTGGAGGGAATTGATCATGCCGTCCAGCACGCAGACGATACAGTTTCTGCCGCCAACGATACACTCGCGCAGCAAAAAATCAGAACAGTCTTTATAATCGCTGTTGAGTTTATCCATATTATCCTTTACGGACGGAAATATTTTTTCCATAGAATCACCAAAAAAATTTCTAAAAGTATTTTTTCAATATTTGCGGTTCTTATGCAAAAAATAATGGCGGTGATTGAAATGAGCATTGTTTTTATTAGAGCGGTGATTATTTATATAGCAGTAATCATTGCGCTGAGAGTGATGGGAAAAAGGCAGATCGGCGAAATGACGCCGCACGAACTTGTGATCACGATACTGGTTTCGCAGGTGGCAGTGATTCCGCTGCAAGATAACGCCATGCCGCTTGCAAATATGATTATTCCGATTTTGATCTTTGTATCGCTGGAGATCATAGTTTCCGCGCTTTCCATGAAAAGCATCGGTTTCAGAAACATCATTCAGGGCAAACCGATCTTTGTGATCAAAAACGGAAAGCTGGACGAAAAACAGCTGAGAAGGCTGCGGATCACAATAGATGATCTGATGGACGCCGTGCGTGAAAAGGGATTTTTTGATCTTTCCGAAGTGCAGGACGCGGTTGTGGAGACGAACGGCACCGTATCTGTATTGGCAAAAGCAAAAGACAGCCCCGTAACGCCGAGCCAGCTTCATCTTGAAGTAGATGAAAAATCAACGGCAGTGCCCGTTGTTACGGACGGAAAACCCGTTGCGGAATATTTTGGAGAAAACAAGATCAAAAACAGCGAGATTGAACTGCTTGTAACCCAAAGCGGCAAGCAGATCACGGATATCATGCTGCTTACGATTGATGACAACGGAAAGATCAACGTGATAGAAAAGAGGGGCAAATAAATGAAAAGACTTTGGTTTTCCGCCGTATTCATTCTTGCCGCCCTTTCGCTTTGCGCATTTGAGCAATTCTATGTTTACAAAGACTGCAAAGAGATTATTACCCATATTGACACTGCCATTGACGAAACAGATCTTGCGGCAAAAAAAGAAAAATGCGCGGCGATAGAGGATGAGTGGGAGGATTTTGACCGCCTTGCCACCTATATCACGGATCACGCCATTCTGCACAGCGCGGAGATTTCCATAGGCACGCTGAATGACCTGAACGATCTGAACGAAGAGGACACGAACGAGGCGCTGATCGAGGCAAAAAGCGAAATAGAACAGGTATACGATCATTCCAGAATAAACCTTTCAAACATTCTTTAGGCAAAAAAGAGCGCAGCCTTTACGGCTGTGCTCTTTTTGCAAAATCATTTTAGGTTTATAGTTTGGAACAGATCAGGCAATCGCCGGCGAAAACAACTTTTTATCCAGCCCGCGCTTAACGAAAACATAATAAAGAATCGTACCCAGCACAAGCATAACGCCGAGTTCGCCGAGCGCAACCAGGCCGCCCTGAACAAGAAAATCGGCAAAAATGAAATCGCCCTCCACAAAAAAGGTTTCGATTTCCCAACCCACGATCACGCCGTTAAAGACGGCGGGCATCAGCATGGAGATCAACGGATAAGACCCGATCTTAATCTTGCGGAAAAGGTAAATGCAAAGCGTTGCAAGCAGGGTGGCAAGCGAGCCGAAGATCATATCAAGCGGAAGGCCGGATCCGATATTATAGATATTGGACAGCACGCAGCCGATCGTCAGCCCAGGTATTGCCGCCGGCGTAAACAGGGCAAACACGTTGAGCGCCTCCGAAACGCGAAACTGCACGGCAGCGGAAGTTGTGCCGGGCAGAAGAAAATTCTGCGCGTAGGTAAGCGCGGCGTACATTGCGGCGATCACAGCCGCCTGAACGATAAACATCAGTTTTTTGTTTTTCATGATTCAATTTCTCCTTAATTTTGTTTTTAGAAGTTTCGCAAATGAAACGAAACTGGTCAGGATTTTGCGAACTGACAGAAAGTATTATAAAGCAACAACTTTTAGAATGCAACAGAAAATTTAAATTGTTGATAAGATAACACCGTTATGCTATAATGAAACGGAAATCAGGCGGCAACTGCCTAAAAACAAAGCAGAGGGATTGATTATGAAAGCATTATCACTGGACGGCGTATGGAAGATCACACTGGATTCAACGGGCGAATCCGTTGAGGCAGCTACGCCGGTAACGGATTTTAACGCGTTTTTCAAGAGCGGAAAGATCCAAGACCCGTTTTACGGCACGAACGAAAAGGATGTGCAGTTTATTGGTGAAACGGGAAAAACGTTTGAACGTACCTTTACAATCAGCGCCGATATGTGCAAGAGCAAAAACGTGGTTCTTTCCTGCGATATGCTGGACACGCTTGCCCGTATCTATATTAACGGCAAACTGATCGGAAAATCCGAAAACGCATATATCCGTTTTGAAAAAGATATTAAGAACGTGTTACAAGAAGGGGAAAACGAGATCCGAATCCATTTTGATTCCCCGGTTGCATACATTAAAACCAGACAGAAAGAAAAGCCACTGCCGAAAAACAACAACGGAACAGACGGCGCGCCCTACATAAGAAAACCCGCCTGCCATTTTGGCTGGGACTGGGGCATCAATCTGCCCGTATCCGGGATACTGGGCAAAACGCAGATCCTTGCCTTTGATGAAGAAGTGCGTGATTTCACGGTATTTCAAATCCATGAAAACGGCTGCGTAACGCTGGAGATCAAAACGGACATACCGTATGACGGAAAAGCCGCGATCACAGCACCGAACGGGAAACAGAGCGCATTTGAGATCAAAAATGGCACGGGAGAAATCCGGATCGAAAATCCCGAACTGTGGTGGACGCGTGAACTTTCCGGCAAGGAAAAGCAGCCGCTTTACACCATCAGAATCGGCAGCGCTGAAAAACGCATAGGTCTGCGCACGCTGAAACTGGACCGCGGAGCGGACAAATACGGCCGCAATTTCCGTTTCATTCTTAACGGTGTGCCGGTGTTTGCCAAAGGCGCCAATGTGATCCCCCCGGACGCAATGGCGGACAGAATTGATGAAAAAGCCGAGCAGAAGATCATTGCCGACTGCGTTGCGGCAAATTTCAACATGATCCGAATCTGGGGCGGCGGATATTACGGCAGCGATCATCTGTATGACCTTTGCGATGAGAACGGTATTCTGGTTTGGCAGGATTTTATGTTTGCCTGCCTGATGTATCCGTTTTATGAGGAAAAATATTTAAGCAATGTTTTAGGGGAAATCAAATACAACGTATGCCGCATCATGCACCACCCTTCCCTTGCGCTTTGGTGCGGCAACAACGAGATCGAATTCATGTTTACGTATCTGCCGGAGCAATCCGAGATCGTGAAATGGTATCGCAAATTCTTTTATGACATACTGCCTGCCGAGATCAGAAAGTATGACAGAAAAACGCCGTATATAGAAACTTCCCCGATTGGAGACGGCTTCAGAAAGAATATTACGGCGGACAAATGCGGCGACACACATATGTGGCACGTTTGGCACGGCGGAAAGAATCTGAAATATTACACCAAAAGATATACCCGCTTTATGAGCGAATACGGAATGGAATCTCTGCCGTCCACAGACTGCATAGAGCAGTTTGCAGACAAGGATGAGATGCACCTGTTTTCCAAAACGATGCTGCACCACCAGAAATGTCTGAGCGGAAACGCAAAGATGAAGTATTATCTGCTGGAACGGTATAACGAGCCGGACAAATTTGAGGATCTGATCTATCTGACCGGGCTGATCCAGAGCCAGTGCGTTGGCAACGCGGCGGAGCATTTCCGGCGCAACAAAGGCAGATGCAACGGTTCGCTCTGGTGGCAGCTCAACGACTGCTGGGGCTGCCCGAGCTGGTCTTCCGTGGACTATTTCGGCAAATGGAAACCGCTGATGTACGCAGCGAAACGGTTCTTCAGCCCCATTGCCCTTTCTGTTCGTGAAACGCACAGCGACGCAGAGATCTATCTGCTGAACGATACAATGGAAAGCGGCGATTATACCGTAAAGGCAAGGATCATGGATCTGGACGGCAAAACGCTTTCCGAAACGAATGAAAATGTACATTCCAAGGCAGGCGAACCGCTTAAAGCGGCAAGCATAACGGTTGCCGGCTTTGATAAAAAGAACTGTTTTTTATACGCCGAACTCTTTAAAGACGGGAAAAAGCAGTTTGAAACAACAGCTGTTTTTGTGCCGGAGCGGACGCTGAATCTGAAACGGGCAAAAATTAAGGCTTATGTTTCTGGCAACAAACTTACGCTGGAAAGCAGCACCTACGCAAGATCTGTTTTTGTGGACATTAAAGGAGAAAGCGCGCCCCTTTCTGACAACGCGTTTGATCTGATTCCCGGAGAGCAGAAAACAATCCGTCTTGATAAGGAATGCCGCATAGATCCAAAAAGCATTTCCGTAAAATGTGTAAACAATGTAAAATCTTCGCACACAGACGCCGAAAGAATCGCCTACAGGCTCCAATTCGCGGCGCAGCCGGAAAACATTGCAAATATGTTTTATTACACATTCAGTTGATAAAATATTGCGCACCAAAAAAACGCTTTTGAGAATACATCTCAAAAGCGTTTTTTCTGTTTTTTATTCTGTGCTCTATTTACGGCACGAGACGCAGGGTGTTGCCGCAGTCTTTCAGTTTAACGAACCGGGGGCGTTCCAATCCCGTCTGATTCGGCGAATGAAACGTCAGGATCAGATCGCTGCCGGAGCAAAAGAGCATGCCGTGGCCGCCGTCCTCGGTAATGAGGGGCGGCAGATGTTCAAAACTGCCCATGATACTGCTGTTTTCCGACCGCGCAATGCACTGCGCATATGTATGCTTTATAAAAGTGGACCAAATCATCAGGAGACTTCCGTTTGCTGAGCGGTACAGAAAAGGTCCGTCCGTAACATAATGTTCGCCCGGTGCTTTTTGATCCGCCCATTCGGGTGAAGATGCAGTAAATATCAGTTTTGCTTCCCCTGCGCTTTCTTTAAGATCAGATGAAAGCGGCATATAACAAATCTCTCCGTCCACGGCCTGCGTATGTTCATGGCAGAAAACAAGATACGGCACGCCGTTTTCATAATAAAATGTGCCGTCTATGCATTCCCATGCGTCCGGCGTGAGCGCACCGTTTGAATGGGGAATAAACGGGCCGAGCGGACTGTCCGCTTTAAGCGCATAAGTGCCGCGAAGGCCGTTTTCTCTGGTAAAAGAGGCAAACATATAATAACTGCCCTGATAGCAATGCACCTCAGGCGCCCAGTTGACTTCCCGGTTTAAGCCGAATCGTTCGGAATCAAAGCAGGCAAAAGGGCCGCTCCATTCCGCAAGATCCACTGAAACGTAAACGTCGAATCCGCCTGTTTTTCTGCCGAAATCAGCGGCACGTGTGCCGTAAAGATAATATTTTCCGTTTTCGGCAAGCACAAACGGATCTCTGATATTGATCTGATCCGCTCTCATTCTTCAGCAATCTTTTCCGCAATTTTTCTCATAGAGGCGCGGCATTCAGCACTGATCGGCAGGAACGGTTTTCTGCACTCGCCCATATCAACGCCGAGTTCGGTAAGAATCGCTTTTTCAGACTGGAACACACCGTATTTGCACATTTCGGTAATGATCTCATCCGCCTCGTTCTGCCCTTTCTGCGCGGCTTTAAGATCTCCGCTGAGAAAATCATTCATGATCTTTTTAAACTTTTTGCCCATAAAGTTATAGGTGCTGCCGATCGCGCCGTCCGCGCCCATGGCAAGCCCTGCGAGCAGCGTTTCATCAAAGCCGTTATAAACCACGATATCCCGATCCAGATGTTTGAATTTCTGAAGCGCGAACATATCGCTGGACGTATGCTTGATGCCGATAAATTTTTCATTTTTAAACAGATCGTTTGCGATATCTTTGGTAAGAGAAAATCCGCTTGAGTTCGGAAAATTATAGATGATCATCGGAAGAGAGGTGCTGTTGGCAATATCCTGATAATAGCCGAGGATCGCCTCAAGCGGAAATCCGTAATAAAACGGCGCAACGGCGGAAATCGCGTCATAGCCCAGATTCTCCGCGCACTTTGCCATTTCTATTGCGGAATCCGTGGAGATCGTGCCGACATGGGCAATAAGGGTTACTCTATCCCCTACCGCCTCTTTTACGCATTTGAAAACGGCCTCTCTTTCCTCATTGGTAAGCAGAAGCCCCTCGCCGGTGCTGCCGCCCACATAAAAGCCGTCTATACCGTTTTTGATGTTGAACTCAACAAGATCCTTGATGGATTCGAATTTGATGCCGCCGTCTTTATTAAACGGTGTGAGCAGGGCGGAAAATAAGCCCTTAAACTTTTTTAAATCCTGCATTTTTATTCCCATAGCCTTTCCGGCTACAAATAATATTTAAAAATTCCTAACGCCCTATTGTAGCCGGATAAGGCGTATAATGGGAATTTAGACATCTCAAAATTATGCCGCAGGCAAATTTTGAGGTCGTTACAATTGATGATAGTGTGATTTTTCACACTATTTCTCCTGTTTATCATAAAAATTATTTTTTTCAAAGACGCCTGCAAAGCGCTTTGTAATATCCATAGGTCTGGTGATCGCGCTGCCGATCACAACCGCGTAAGGATCACAATCCAGCACTTTCTGAAGCTGGGCAGTTTCCCATATGCCGCCCTCCGCGATCACTTTCGCGGATAACTCTGCCGTCATCTTTTTCAGCAGATCGTAATCCGGGATCGAAACGCCAGCCGTATACGGCGTATAACTGCGCATCGTGGTGCCCACATAATCAAATCCCATTTCGTCTGCCGCTTTTGCCTCCTCAAAATCAGAGCAATCCGCCATGATTTCCACACCGGGGGCATTTTCACGGATATACTTAACAAGATCCGCCAGTTTTTCGCCGCCCGGGCGCTCCCTTTTGGTTGCGTCCAGCGCAATGACCTCACAGCCTGTTGTTAAAAGCGCCTTAACCTCTTTTAACGTTGGCGTGATATAAACGTCGCTGCCGTCATATTCCGCCTTAATGATGCCGATCACAGGCACATCCACCTGCTGCTTGATCTCCTCTATATCAGAAACATAATTGGCTCTGATTCCCACTGCGCCGCCGAGCACGGCCGCGCGCGCGAAATGCCCCATCATATGCAGACCGTAAAGGGGTTCCCCTTTAACCGCCTGGCAGGAGACGATGAGCCCGCGTTTCAGATTTGCCATTTTATCACCGCCTTTATTTTTCTATATTTTAGCACAAGGCATAAGCCTTTTCAATAATAAACGGCATAAAATTATAGATAAATCAAACGGCAGTAAAACAATACGATTTAAATTCACGCAATTTGGAGGCAAATGACCAAAATATAAAAAATTTACATAAAATGCATTCAAATAACATTGCAATCTGCGCTGAAAAATGTTATATTAATATTGCTATGGCGTTATAGTTGACCCCGGTTGCTGGTCATGCAGGTAGGAGTTGCGGTAAAACCTGTAATGCAACAAGAGTAAGGCGAATGATATCTAAGCCATTTTACTCGGATAACGGGACTGTGCCTGAATAAAACGGGCGCAGTCTTTTTTTATTTAGGAAAACAGTTTTCCGATGGAATCCAGCAGCCGGTTTACTCCTTTGGAACTGTGGCAGGTTTCCAGCACGATCTCTGCCCGCAGCGCGCCAGAAAGCAGTTTCAGATTTACCGGCAGGCGCTTCTTTTTCTGATTTGCACAGCGGCACATGAGCAACACAAATCTTTTGGCTTTTCTGGAAAAGCGAAGCGCGTCAACCAAGTCCGTTTCCAGCCTGAACGGATGGAGCAGATAGATTACGCAGTCATATTCCGCCGCCGCGTCGGCAGGGCTGCCGGGCGGAAGGCAGGTAAGTAAGTATTCGTTGAACTTATAGTAATAGACCCCTTTAAGCGGCGTATCCGGAAAATCGCAGATGAAAGAGCCCGTCAGTTCCTCGAAAAGAAGAATCTGCGCCGCGGCGCACTGCCCGGCAATTGCCACGGTGCGAAACGGTTTATTTTTATGTGAACGCAAAAAAACACCCCCCTACTATCCTACGCCGCCCGGGCATTTATGTGAAATTGCACAATTCGGCGGCAATATCTTTAAGCACATTACGAATTGAAATCCGTGATTTTGGATGATAGAATAAAGATTGAAATTATTTTTTGAGAGGTAAAAATATGGAAAGACTTAAATATTTCGTAAACGGCGAGTTCAGGGAATCCAAAACGGATAAGTGGTATGACCTGCACAACCCGTCCACCGGTGAAGTAACCGGTCAGGCGCCCTGCTGCACGAACGAAGAAGTGCTGGAGGCCATTGAAGCGGCAAAAGCCGCTTATCCCGGCTGGAGAAACACCCCGGCAAGAAGGAGAACGCAGATCCTTTACAAAGTGCGCGAACTGCTGATTGAGCATATGGACGAACTTACGATGCTGGTATGCGAAGAAAACGGCAAAGCGTGGGGCGAAGCCGCAGGCGACGTAGGCAAAGCGCAGGAAGGAACGGAACTTGCCACGCAGGCGCCCTCCCTGATGATGGGTGAAAGCCTGATGGACGCCTCCACCGGATTTGACACGGTAAAATACCGCGAACCGCTCGGCGTTTTTGCAGGCATCGTTCCGGTAAACTTCCCGGCAATGATCCCGTTTGGCTGGATGACCCCCGTATGCGTTGCGTGCGGCAACACAATGGTGCTTAAAGCAGCGTCATTAACACCGAGAACCGCAATGCGCATCGGCGCGCTTTATAAAGAGGCGGGAATTCCGGACGGCGTTATCAACATTGTTACCTGCTCCAGAAACGAAATTGACACGATATTGGAACACCCGGATGTTAAGGGCATTACCTTTGTTGGCTCCACGCCTGTTGGTCTTAAAATCTATCAGAAAGCAGCGGCAGCCGGCAAAAGATGCCAGGCGCTCTGCCAGGCAAAAAACCATGCGCTGGTTATGGAGGACTGCGCGCTGGAGAGAACGGTTGCCGGCGTGATCAACTCCGCTTTCGGCTGCGCCGGTCAGCGGTGCATGGCGCTTTCCTGCTGCGTTGTTGAGGAATCCATTGCCGATAAATTCGTTGCGGAACTGAAAAACCAGATCAAATCCGTAAACTGCGGCCCTGCGTGGGATAAAAACACAAGACTTGGCCCGATCACGTATGAAAAGCACTACAAAGAAGTGCTTGCAGATATCCAGAAAGGCATTGACGAGGGCGCTGAACTCATTGTTGACGGGCGCAATCCCGAAGTGCCTGCGGGCTATGAAAACGGCTACTTCATCGGCGCCACAGTTTTTGACCATGTAACGGAAGATATGACGATCGGCAGGGACGAGATCTTCGGTCCCGTGCTTTGCATAAAGAGATGCAAGGATTTTGACGAAGGTCTTGCCATTATGAACGCCAGCCCTTACGCGAACGGCTCCGTGATCTATACCCAGAGCGGCTACTATGCAAGGCAGTTTGCAAGATATACGGACGGCGGCCAGGTAGGCATTAACGTAGGCATTCCCGTTCCGGTTGGATTTGTTCCGTTCAGCGGGCACAAGCAGAGCTTTTTCGGCGACCTGCACTGCCTTGGCAAAGACGCTTACCGCTTCTTTACGGAGAGCAAGTCCGTGACCCAGCACTGGTTTGACGAGGAAGAAAAGAAAGCAAAAGAGGTAGACACGTGGGACGGTCTGCTTTAATTCAATGATAAAATGAAAAAGATCTGCTGCCCTGCCGGCGGCGGATCTTTTTTTCTGCGAAAACGCACTTGACTTTTACCCTATTTAGATTAAAATATATATGTTTTCAAGATACTTAAAATTTTTGCGGGAAAGAGGAAGTGCAGCAAATGGGAAATCAATTTATCATGCCGGGCAAGATCGTTTACGGGGAAAACGCGCTGGCGCAGGCAAAGCCGCTGATTGCGGATCTTGGCAAAAAAGCGCTGATCGTGACGGACAGATTTATGGTGCGTTCCGGCAATGTAAGACCGGTTGAGGAACTGCTGGACGATCTGAATATCGGATATTCGGTATTTGACGGCGTAAACGCAGAACCGACAGATACGATTATTGACATGGGCATTCAGCAGTACAGAGACGAGAAATGTGATTTTTTGATTGCCCTCGGCGGCGGATCACCGATCGACGCTATGAAGGCAATCGGCGCAGTTGCCACCAACGGCGGAGAGATCGACGATTATTACGGCAAGATCATATCTATACCCACGCCGCCAACCGTTGCAATACCCACCACAAGCGGAACGGGATCTGAAGCAACGCAGTTTACGATCATAACAAACACAAAACGGGATATAAAAATGCTGCTGAAAGGGCCTGTTTTGATGCCGGACGTTACAATAGACGACCCAAAATTCACGCTTACGGCTCCGCCGTCCATTACAGCGGCAACCGGGCTGGACGCACTCTGCCACGCTGCTGAGGCATACACTTCCAGAAAAGCGCAGCCGCTTACGGATGATCTTGCGATCAGCGCAGTCAAAAGAATATTTAAGAATCTGCCTGTTTGCTATGCGGAACCGAAAAACATAAAAGCACGCGAAGAAATGAGCCTGGCGGCGCTTGAGGCCGGCGTTGCGTTCAACAACGCCTCCGTTACGATCATACATGGGATGAGCCGCCCGATCGGCGCGCTCTTTCATGTGCCGCACGGCATCTCAAACGCCATGCTGATCAAAGAGTGCTTTAGATTTGCAATCGACGGCGCATATTCCAGATTTGCAGACCTTGCAAGAGCAATCAAAGCGGCGCACCATGCGGATGATGACAGAACTGCCGCAGAGGCATTTTTGAACGCCTGCTGCGAACTTTGCAAAACCTGTGAGATCCCGAGTTTGGAAGAATACGGTATTGACAAAGGCAAATTTTTTGAGGCGATCGACAAAATGACGGATGACGCAATCGATTCCGGCTCGCCGGCAAACACAATCAAAAAAGTAACCAGAAAAGATATCATCCAGATCTACAAAAATCTTTGGAAATGATCTGAGAAAACAGCAAAAAGCACCGAAGACCTTGCAAAAGATCTGCGGTGCTTTTCATTTTTTAATCCGTATTTACAACAAGATCGCATCTGTTTTTCAGATCATACGCCGAAAAATAGGTTTCTTCCAGCGGGATCCATTTTTCTTCAAACACTTTTGCGCCGGATTCGCCGTTTCGTTTGCGGATTCTTTGCAGCTGCTCTCCGGGAGACACATGGAGAAACACGCGGAAAGAATAGAAATCAAACAGCGCTTTGTGCAAGCTGTAAGTTCCCTCCACGATCACACCGTTTTGCGGATTCGCGGAAATCTCCCTGAGAAAGCCGAGCGTATGACAGTCAAACGGGCGGAAATACGCAGTCTCCCCCCTGCTCAGCGGCAAAAGGACTTCGCTTTTAAATCGTTCCCAATCCACATTTTCTCCCGGTGTGGCGAGGCGCTGCTGCGTGCGCTGATAAGGCTGCAAAAAGAAATCATCCATATGGACAACCGCCGAGCCGGTGATCTTTGCCACTTCGTTGGCAAATGTGGTTTTCCCGGCGGCGCATCTTCCATCCACAGCAACAATATACGGCGCATGAGCGCCCTGCGCAGATAAGATCCGGTTTACAACTTCCTGTTTTGCAGTTTCAAGATTCATAGATTGCTTTCCATTTCACCGGATTTGCGATTTCTCTTTTTATACGGCACAAGACCCGTGCGGTTGAGCGCCGCCATAATTGCGGGAATCAGGATAAGTTGAATAACGATGCCGGGCACAGCGTTCAGAAACGCGCCGGACATGAATGCCGCCCAGGTAAATTCGCTGCCCGAAAAACCGAGCTGAATGACCTGAACAACGCCCCACACCGCTCTGCCTGCAAGCATGGCAACGATCAAACTTCTGTAAAGCGCAACAATGCACTGCCAACGGGAAAGGCCATACATCAGACCAGCAACCAAGCCGTAAGTCATCAGTTCAAACGCCATGGCAGTCGCTGCCGGAAACATAACGGGCGCGCCGAAAAGTGCCGAACGCAGCAAGGGCATAATAAAACCGACTACCGCGCCGTACTGCCAGCCGCAGATCAGCCCGCAGAGCATAACGGGAATGTGCATCGGCAGAAGCATGCTGCCGATCTGCGGAATCTGCCCCGTAAGAAACGGAAGAACCAGCCCGAGGGCAAGAAACATTGCGGATAAAGTCATATTTTTTGTAGCTTTTTTCACTAAAATCACCTTTGAAATCTCTTTTATTAAACAAACTGTGATCAATCAAAACCGCGCTAAGTTTCATTTTACACGGAATAGGAATAAAATTCAAATACCTAATTTGAATAACATGCCATTGCTAAAAACTATGGCAAAATGAGGCTGAAACCGGTTATTTCAAATCCCGGATGTAGCGCTCTTTTTTGCCGGAAACCGGATTACGAATGACCAGATCTGAAATCTGCACATTCTGTGCATGGCGGATAAATAAGCCGTAGGAAGGCAGATTTCTGAATCGGTTTGCTTCCGGATATTCGGACGCGTATTCGGGGATAAACAGCCGTTTATCCAAAAGAAAAGGTCTTTTGGTCACAGAGAGATCAATATTTTTAAGCGTTACGTTTTTCACGCGCTTTACTTTGCCTTTCTGACGAAAGCCGCAAATCATGATTGGAATCTCCGTCTCCACGGCGGTAAGCCCATCCACCGTAATATCGGTTATCTCGCTTTTCATATCATATCGTTTTTTATCGGCAGAGCCGCCTTTTTCCGCTTTTTGACCAAACTCAACCGCACGCGCGCTCTGCGCATTCACCTTTGCCGCGCGGTTTCTGTTTCCAAGGCGGATAAACAGCGGGCAGGAACAGCGCTCGGCATATATATTTTTGATGTTCACATCCGAAAGCTTCGTCCCGTCAACCGCCTCCAGCGCAATAGCGCTGACGGTTCCGGGATAAAGATCCGTCATAAACAGGCGGCAGTTTTCTATAAGAATATGGCTGATGTCGTGCGTAGTTTCCGTCCCCACTTTTATGGAATTTGTGCGCGAAATGATCTCGCAGTCTTTTACCGAGATATTGCGCATCGGGGTATTGCTCCCCTCCCACACGGCATTTTTGATCACGATGCCGTCATCGGCGGTGGATATAAAGCAGTGATCGATCACCACGTTGCTTGTGCCTACCATATCAATGCCGTCCGCGTTCGCAACATTTCTGTTATTATAGATCACAAAATTGCTGATATGCACACCGTTGCACTGATCCAGGCGAAAAGTCCAGTACGCGCTGTTTTCAATCACAAGATCGTGAACCTTTATGTTTTTACAGTTTTTGAGCACCAGCACACTGCCATATTTGCACGCATGGGCAAAACGCAGCTGCTTTCTGTAATCCGATCGCATCTTCACAACATCCACATATGTATCCGGCTTTGTCCTATTTGCGCCGGCGATTGGCTTTCTGCCGAAAAAATTCCCTTCCCCGTTGAGTGTTCCGCCGCCTGTGATCGTGATATTTTCCGCGTCTTCCGCATAAACAAGCGCTTTTTCCGGATAGCCATTGCCGTCTTTGCGCGCATGGACGGACGATCCCGCGGCAATAAAAAGCGTTATGCCGCTTTTTAAATACACTGCACCGGAAGTAAACTTTCCGCCACGGATCAAAACAGTGCCGCCGGTCTGCTCCGCTGCGTCGATTGCAGCGTTGATGGCATGCGCGCAGTCAAGATCTTCATTCTCCGGCACTGCGCCGAAAGAACGGATATCATAAACATTTTCCTGCGGCACACCGACCTTTTGAACATAATTTTCAAGCGGGTAATAAGACGAAAAATCAAACCGCCTTACCTCGCTGTATACGGCGCCCTGTGTCACCCGCTCATCCTTGTGAAACAGCAAGAGCCGCAGTTTTTGCAAAAGCGTGTGTTTGTAGTTTTTCATAACCATCACCGTATTGGTTATTGATTTGATATGAATATAACATATTTTTTAAGATTTTTAAATATTTTTGTTGATTTATTTTAAATGTTATGTTATATTATTAAAGCAAATTAAGTACGGGGTGTAGCGCAGGTGGTAGCGCACCAGACTGGGGGTCTGGGGGTCGCAAGTTCAAGTCTTGTCACTCCGACCAAGAAAAGCAGGATACTGATTGGTATCCTGCTTTTTTTATGCAATCAGCAAGACTTGAACTTGCGAACGAGTTTCCAAACGGCTAAATCTGTGCAAATATCGACTAAATAAAAAAGTGCGAAAGTATTTTACTCGTCTTTTTTATACACAATATATATTTTCAACAATGTTTTTTTTAGCAATTTTTTTATTATTTATGTATTTTATGTTGATATAATAAGACATATGTATTATTATGAAAGTAAAGGTAACTTTTATTGAAAATATTTTCTTGATTATATGATAAGGAGATTTGGATTATGGGTTTCAGGTTTCGAAAATCAATAAAGATTGCGCCGGGCGTAAAACTGAATTTCAATAAAAAAAGCACCGGTATAACATTCGGCGGCAAAGGGTTACATTATACCGTTAATTCAAACGGGAAGAAAACTACAAGCGTAGGTGTTCCGGGAACGGGACTTTATTACACTTCGACATCCGGCGGCGGAAACGCCGGTTTCGGAAATGGAGGCAGTAATGGCGGCGGAAATCATTACGGAAATAACTATAATATGCCCTCCGGCGGCAATTACGGCGGTGGGAATAACTACAATAACAATTACACGCCTCCGCAAAAGCCGCAAAAAAATTACACAAAGATTACGATACTGCTGCTGATTTTCTTTTTTCCGCTCGGTTTATATTTTATGTGGTCAAAAACGAGTTGGAATAAAATTGTAAAGATCATCATTTCGGTGTTTATCGGGATATATTGTCTGTTTTTTGCGGTTGTTCTTATGGCTGACGACAGTTCATCCCTTCCGGCGTCGAGTTCCGGGATTACAGAAATTTATTGTTACGAAGATACCATTCGACTGGATATTGCCGATAGTTTACAAGACCATAAAACCATCGATTATCATTTTAGGACTGCCAATGCAAGCGATGATCTTTTGAAAAGTGATTTTGTGATTGTTTTTGCAGATGAAAGCATTGCAGATGCAGAAGTGAATTATATAACGGATTATGCTAATGAAGTCCAAATCGCGGTTAAAGCTCTGAACGCCGGCACTACAACCATGCACGTTGAAACGATTGACGGAACGATCAAATCAGATGAAATCACCGTTGAAGTTATAGGAGAAAAGCCGGCTTATTCGCGGGAACGTGATTCCACAACCGAAACAAGAAGCGAAACAACAACGGAGACAACAACAAAGGAAACAACTACAAGAGAAACTACTACCGAGGAAACAACCAAAGACACAAGCCGCACGGTTTATATCACGCCGACTGGAAAGAAGTACCATTACAGCAAATCCTGTGCAGGAGATAATGCTATGGAAAGGACTTTAAATGAAGTTAAGGATAGGTATGAACCTTGTAAAAAATGCGCACAGTAAAGTTGCAAATCAGAAAAAGTCCGGTTAAAACCGGACTTTTTTTATGGACAGGATCCCCGGCTCATGATGGAACCGGGGATCTTTTTCCATCCTCTTTCAGGCGAATCATACAGACTTCAGAGCAAATATAGCCTGTTTATTGGTTTTGTGAGCCGAGGTGTTTTGCGTTGCTCTCTTTCACGAATTCATAAGACGGCTTTTTCTTGCCGTAAAGATCTACAGAGCCGTGGATTCTGCTGCGCAGTCTGCCGCTGCCCGTTTCGCCCACATGGGTTCTGTAATCATTCAGGCAGAAGAACACCCATCCGTTAAATCCGAGTTTTTCATACAAAGCGATCTTTGTTTTATAAATACGGATCCTGCGTTCGTCGCCGCCTTTATGCGCCGGCTCGCACAGGCCAAACTCCGTTACCATAAACGGCTTGCCGTTTGCCCTTTTGAGTGCCTTGCGCATATAACTTTCATAATCTTTTTCCGCACTTTTATACCATGTGCCGAGATATTCGTTCCACATACAGATATCCCCTGCCGCCGTAGCGTCCAAATCACGTTCGCTTTTCAGGAAATACGGATCATTTGCCATCGTATTAGAAACGTAATTCACAAGGCGCATAGAATCTCTGTTGTTAAAATATCGTTTCATTTCTTTAACATATTCAATCGTGCTTTTCCTATGCCCGCCGAGTTCATTTCCAACGCCCCAGCATACGATGCTTGGGTGGTTGAAATGATATTCCAGCATATCGTCCGCCTGATGCTGCGCAATGGCTAACTGCTTTTTGCCGGCTGCCTTAGGGGAACCCCAATACGGAATCTCCTCCTGCACCATTAAGCCGTTTTTATCGCACCAATCCAGCACATATTCCGCCTGCTGCCAATGAAATCGGGTAAAATTACAATTCAGGTCTTTCAGCATCTCCAGATTCTTTTTGAGTTCGCTTTCCGGTTCTGCCATGCCAAACTGCGGATTGCTGCCGGGCATCCATTCAATACCGATTAGTTTTGTTTTTCTGCCGTTAAGATATATTTTATTGCCGGCTGTTTCAATTTTTCTGAAACCAAAGGTAAAATTCTGAACGCTGCCGGCACATTTGACCGAAAGTGTATACAGGTGCGGATGCGCAGGCGACCACAATTTAATATTTTTGAGTTCGAAAGCAGCGTTATTTTGAAACTGAACTTCTGACCGAAAGACCGCGTTTTGGTCTTCATCCAAAACAGTGATCTCGCCCGCAAGCGGCTCTTTTTCCAGCAAAGAAAAACTACAGTTCACACGGCCGCTGCCGTTCTCGGGATCCGAAATTTCCGTTACCGTGCTCTCTATATGACAGTTCCGAACATCATTTTCGCTGTACTGAACCAAGTGCACGTTTCGGAGGATACCGCCGTCATTCGCCCAGTCAAAATCCTTTTTATGCGGCAGGGAATCCGCGGTATATTCATTGGTGCAATCCACAACAAGTGTGTTTTTACCCTCGGTAACAAAGGGAGAAATATTCAGGCGAAACGGCGTATATCCGCTTGCGCTGTGCGCGCCGGCAAACCTGCCGTTAACATACACACAACAGGAATGATAGACCGCCTCAAACAAAAGGTAGGTTTGAAACGCTTTTTCTGCTGTAAATTCGGTTTGATACACGGCTCTGCCGGAATACGTCTCGTACGGCGATTCCACGTTCCATGTATGCGGAATCTTAACAGGACGTTCACTGCTTTCAGGTTCAGTTTTCAGGCGAAACACAAAATCGGTAAGTAATTGCTTTTTTACCATCATCTTCTCCTAAACATTCTGCCGATAAAAACGCGGTCAGTTATTTTCTTTATCAATGGCGGCTGAATCCTCTTCTGCCGCTCTTAATTTCAGATCTTCGATCATCTGCGCCTGTTTTTTCTCGCTCATATCATAAAACAGCATCGGCACAACGCTTAAAACGCAGCTGATGATCGTTGTAATGATCATCACGTTAAAGATCGGCGTGCGCACTGCCTCGTTATACAATACCGTATAATCGTTTTCAAGCCCGTAGCGCTCATAAAACCAAGGCAGGATCAGATTGAGCAGGAGCCCGGCGCCCGTAACGAGCATACTGCTGAACTGGGTGATAAAGCCTTCCAGCCGCTTGCCGGTTTTCCACTGCTGATAATCAAACACATCCGCTGTAACCGCACCTGTCATAACGCCGTCCCCGCCGATGGCGAGCGTTGCAAGATACAGGAACACAAGAAAGAGGACAGGGCTGTCTGAAGTAAAGATCATAGCGGCGGCAAAGACCGCGCGCAAAACATTAAAACCGATCAGCGAAGCCCGCTTGCCGATCTTTTTTGCCAGCAGGGGCGCGAGCAGCATGCCGGGAACGGACGCGGTGCCGATCACAGAGTTCATAACGCCGAGCAGCGGCTCGTTTCTGAGGGCATAGACGCAGTACCACGAAAGAATACTGCCTATGCCGTATTTCAGGCAGCCGGCAATGTTATAAAGGGTCATCAGCCAGAAATACTTGTTGCTTTTTATCTCTGAAATGCCGTCTGTAAACTTCACTTTCTGCACATAATTTTTCGGCACAACAATCTTTTCTTTTGTGCCTTTAAACGCGAGCAGACCGAGCGCGATGCCGACAACGGAAAACACGGGGAACAGCACGCGGTAAGCGGTAAATCCCGTCATTCCGCCGGCGAAGAGCGCCGCCAGGATCGGGAAAAGCATATTGACGATAGACGGACCGAGGCTGTATACAAACTGGCTGATAGAAAGCAGTGAAGTACGTTCCTCACCGTTCGGCGTAAGCACCTGCGCAAGGCTTGTGAAAGCCAGCGCGTAAAGCGCTTGGAAGATCATCAGCGCGCCGTAAACCACACAAAGAAGCACGCATTTTAAGGTGTAATCTATCGAATTCGGAATAAAACTCATCAAAACGAGCAACACGGCAGTGGGCACACCGGTATAAAGGAGATACGGGCGGAACTTGCCGTATTTTGTATCCGTATTATCCACCAGCATGCTGATGAACGGCGTTTTCACAAGATTCAGTATATTCATGATCAGCTGCATCACGGCAAGATCCATGGGCGCAATGCCGTATGCCGAACCGAGCAGAAGGCAGTTTGCATTCAGCGCAACATAGCCGAAAAGCGAATTGATGGTATTGACACCGATTCCGCCAATAGAATACGCGGCAAATTCCTTATATGTAATATATCTGCCCTCCGGCGGCGTATCCAATGCTCTTTTACACCGGCAATGATTTTCTTTACACTGATTTCTTTCAGTTTCATAAATATATACCCCTGAATTGATTTTCCGTAACAAAACCTGCTTTCATTATAATGAATCCCAATCTGCAAATCTATCGAATTTCCGCCTTAAAATCAAGAAAAACAATCAAATGCTTTGCGGGTGTGCTTTTTGGAGTTTGCTTTATTGAAATTCCCCCAAGAATATGATAAACTGAAAACCAGCCAAAGAGAAAGGGATAAAGTATGAAAAACAAGGAACTTTATGAAGAAGAGGAAAGGATCATGATGCCGGAAATCTCTGCTGACGGCGCTCAATTTCTGCTGAAAAACCCAAACCGCGGACTTCGGGGAGAAACATACATAACGCTCGGAGAGCATTTAAGAGCCTACCCGGGAGAAAACGAAGATCCGTTTGAAAGAGCGAAACGGCTGATCCAAAAATATGAACCGGATTCGCCAACCGTATTTCAGGTATATATATATCTTTGCGATTACGCCGCAAAGCTGCTGGATGATCTGGCTTTTGCGCAAATGAAAAGATTGTTTGAACTGTTCAGAAAAAGCGGGATCCGAATCTTGCTGCGGTTCGCCTATTCCACGGAATCGCAGACGGACGCGCCCTATGAAACAACAAAAACGCATCTGAACCAGATCGGCAAATGGTTTCGGGAAAACGAAGCGCTGATCCGCGATGTGCTTTTCTGTATGCAGACGGGCGTCATCGGCTACTGGGGCGAGGGGCACTCTTACAGGAATTTTAAAAGACGGTATATAAAAGATGTGATCGCGGATGTTTGCCGCATCACGCCGCAGGGCATCTACAACCAGGTAAGAACATACAACATGCTGAAAAAAGTGCCGCTGGAATACCACACGATGGTGGGGATCCACGACGATTACATTACCGGCAACACGGCACACAAATGGGCATTTGTAAAAAGCACGCATAAAAAGCGGTATGCTGAAGTGATCAACCGGGCGCGTTTCACAGTGAATGACGGCGAGATGCCATGGGGCCGCGCCTATATGGACGACAAAAAAAGCGCCGGCCACTGCGATCATTTCAGCGGTACAGAAGTTTTAAAGCAGGTTGCGGCATACTCGCTGACCACCTTTTCCCTGGAGCATAATTACCGGGAAGACGAGGGAAAATTCTACAGCATGCAAAACTGGAAACATGAAATGCTCAGTTACGCGGACTGCGTTCAGCTGGGTATTTCCGCAAATCCGGCGCTGTTTCAAAACAAGGATAAGGAAAGCGTGAAACGGTCCGTTTTTGATATTTTGCAATTTCACCTTGGGTATCACATTGCCGTGAAAGACCTTTATATTTTGGAAAACGAACTGTTTTTCGCCCTGACAAACTATGGCTTTGCGCCGCCGCTTACTTTTGATTACTTCGCGGCGGTTTTTGCGGATGAAAACGGAAAAATCAAAGAAATCCCGTTTGAGGAATATAATAAAAACGCCCTGCTCAGCGGAAAGACCATATCTTTTAAAATGCGCATACCCTATGGGCACAAAGCGCTTGGGCTGAAACTGGAAACCAAAAAGGGCAGCGGCATCTGCGCGCGCTTTGCGAATGAATCCAGGTTTGAAAACGGCGTGCAGTATTTTAAATAACCCTTGCAAGAAATACACTTATATGGTAAAATGATTTGCGGTTTTAAGAATTAGACAGTGAGGAGTTGTTTTCATGAGCGGCCATTCAAAATGGAGTACAATCAAAAGAAAAAAAGGCGCAAATGACGCCGCAAGAGCAAAGATCTTTACCAAGATCGGGCGTGAACTTGCCGTTGCGGTCAAGAACGGCGGACCGGACCCGAATGTAAATACCAAACTGAAAGACGTGATTGCGAAAGCAAAACAAAACAATGTGCCGAACGACAATATTGAAAGAATGCTGAAAAAAGCATCCGGTGACAACGGCGGCGCAGACTATGAAGAGATCATTTACGAGGGCTACGGCCCGAGCGGCGTTGCCGTTATCGTTGAAGCGCTGACGGACAACAGAAACCGCACTGCGGCCGAAGTAAGGCACTGCTTTGACAAAGCCGGCGGAAACATGGGTACCTCCGGCTCCGTTATGTTCCTATTCAGCAGGCAGGGTGTGATTCTGATTGAAAAAGAGGATGTTGACGAGGACGCGCTTATGCTGGACGCGCTGGACGCCGGCGCAACGGATTTTATAACAGACGATGCGGATGTGTTTGAGATTCGCACAGAGCCGAATGACGTTGGCGCCATCCGGGATGATCTGGAGGCAAAAGGATACAATATTGTTTCCAGCGAAGCGGCATACGTTCCCGCAACCTATACACGGCTGGAAAGCGAGGACGACATGATGAAGATGAACCGCATGATCGAAATGTTTGAAGAAAACGACGATGTGCAGGCGATCTGGCACAACTGGGAAAACGAGGACGAATACGAAGGCTGATCAAAACAGCGTTAAGAAAAGGATCTGAACAACACGTTCAGATCCTTTTCTTTTTACAAATCCGCTTTTTAATGAACAGCTTGACCCGCCTTAAAAATCTGTTGCGCAATTTTCGCTTTAAGATACGCACCTGTTCTTCAAGCAGGGAATTTTCCGAATCCAGTTCGGCTATCTGCTTTTCCAGTTTTTGGATATCTTTTTCATAGCGGTCTCGCTTGATGATATGATTGTAACGCTCAAACCAATACTCGTTTGCGAATTGGGCTAAAATATTGACCTCTGTATCTGACGCGCCGTTTGAGAACGCAAGAAGGATCTCCAAAATCATTTTGAACAGCGAAACGCTGTCAAAAGAATTATGCGCATCGGAAACGCCCCATGCGGAATAGAGCCACGAATGGAAATTCGCATCAGAGGAAATGCCGTATTTCAGCGGCGCGTTGAAATGCTTTCTGTAATAAGGAATACTTCTCTCTGCATCTGATTTGGAAAAAACATTTGTGATCATCAAATACGTATTTTCCGGATGCCTTTTGATAATGCCGGCAAAATCATTTCTTTTTTGAAAATCCTTTGACGTATAGATATCGATTCCCGGGTGTTTTGCAAACTGATCGGCATAATAGGAATACGCATTGAGCGCAATCTGCGCATTGATGGAGCAGACGGATGAACCGGATATATAATCGGAAACGGCTATTGCCGCCGTACCGCCGCCCGATCTGCCGTATAAAACAATATGGTTATCCGGCACGCCCAATAGGGACGCGATCTTTCTGATCAGCACGGCGGTATATGATCTGTAATCTTCCCGATCATTGCCGTAATACCAGCCGATGACCATTTCAGGATAGGTTTTATACATAGGATCGTCTATGCAGAGAACAGAAACATTCAGATCCTTATACCATGACCAACTGGAAAACGTAGGATAAGGCGCAAGCTTTCCGCCTGCGCGGGATCTTGCACCAGAAAAAAAGACAACAAGATAATCCAGATCACCTTTTTTTAAGAAACATTCAAAATGCGCGGAATGTATATCTGTGTAAAACCGGTTTGGGGGCAGTTTTTCACTTTCAAGGGAAAACTTTTGCGGATCCGCCGACACAAGCGACGGATCCGCTTTTGTTTCTATTACGGATTTCACACGGTTTACCGTTTCCTGCCAACCGCCGTTTTCGGAAATTTCACGCGAATGTGTGTAACGGAGTTTCTGAATTTCATCAACAATACGATTCATAACAGTATTACTGCTCCGCATTCCGGGCGGCAGGATCCGATTTATCTTCTGCAACGGGCTTTGCCGCCGCTACTTTTTTGAGGATCTCTTTTTCCTCCTGCATGGCTTTTGCTTTGCTGTCCCGAACGCCGCTGGTCATTTCATCATAGATGGCAGATACCTCATTCACATCGCCCTGGGCGATGATCTTGCCGTGATCCAGCAGAATCGCGGTGTCACAAATTGCCTTAACCTGATCAATACTGTGCGATACAAACAGCACGGTAACGCCCTTTTCAAACATGGACTGCACTTTTTTAAGGCTCTTTGTTCGGAATTTGGCGTCACCCACGGAAAGAACCTCATCCAGAATAAGCACATCCGGCTCCACTGCCGTTGCAATGGAGAAGCCGAGACGGGCGCGCATACCGGACGAATAGTTTTTGAGCGGCACATTTATGAAATTGCCGAGTTCGGAAAATTCAACGATCTCATCATATTTGGACTGGATATATTCCCTGGAATAGCCGAGAATGGCGCCGTAAAGGAATATATTTTCCTTGCCGGAATAGTTAGGGTCAAAGCCCGCGCCGAGTTCAAGCAGCGGAGCGATAACGCCCTGTTTCTCGATCTTTCCGGAAGTGGGTTTATAAACGCCGACAATGGTTTTGAGCAGCGTGCTCTTGCCCGCTCCGTTAAAACCGAGAATGGCAAGATGCTCCCCTTTTTTTACATCAAAACTGATATTCTGGAGCGCGTGAAATTTCTTAAACTCAAGTTTATGGGTAATAAGTTTGATCACGTACTCCTTAAGATTATCAACCTTTTCCTTATTCAGGTTGAAAGACATGGTTACATTTTGAACCGATATGGCTACATCGTCACGCATGGCTGTACCTACCTTAAACTGATGGATTGGATCTGCTTATACGGCATAAGCCGCAACGCGATCAATCGTCAAAAACGGCTCCTTTCGCGCCGCTCGTTACGTGCTGGGCATATCTCTTGATATAACCTGTAAGCTCCTGAACGGGCGGATGCCAGTTTGCTCTTCTCTTTTCCAGTTCCTCGTCTGAAACATTTACTCTGAGAACTCTTGTGGGGATATCGATCTCGATCTCATCGCCATCTTCAACCAGTGCAATATTGCCGCCGGCTGCCGCCTCCGGGCTGATATGGCCGATGCAGGCGCCCCTTGTTGCGCCGCTGAATCTGCCGTCCGTCAGGAGCGCTACGGAATTGCCGAGACCCATGCCGATAATGGCGGAAGTCGGGGAAAGCATCTCTCTCATACCCGGGCCGCCTTTGGGGCCTTCGTACCGAATTACAACCACGTCGCCGGCTTTGATCTTGCCGCCGTTGATTGCCTCAATCGCCTCTTCCTCGCTGTTAAAGCACTTTGCAGGGCCTTTATGCTGCATCATTTCAGGCAGAACAGCGCCTTTCTTAACTACAGAGCCTTCCTCTGCAAGGTTGCCCCAAAGCACGGCAATACCGCCGTCCTTAGAGAACGGATCATCCAGCTTGCGGATAATTTTGCCGTCCGCATCCGGCGCTTTTGCGATTCTGTCTGCCACGGTGCCGCTTACGGTAAGCGCGTCCGTATTGATCAGACCGCCGCCGGCAAGTTCTTTCATAACCGCCTGCATACCGCCTACCTCATTCAGATCCGTGATAAACACGGAGGACGCCGGGTTAAGTTTGCAGATCTGCGGCGTTTTTCTGCCGTACTCGTCCAGTTCTTTCAGGTTGATATCGTGACCAGCCGCATGCGCAATCGCCGTCAAATGCAGGATCGTATTTGTAGAACAGCCGATCGCCATATCCGTGCGGATCGCGTTTTCAATCGATTTTTCAGTAATAATATCGCTGGGTTTGATATCTTCTTTCAGAAGTTCCATTACCCGTTCGCCTGTTTCCTTGGCAAGGCGCAGACGGGCGCTCATCACTGCTGGGATCGTACCGGAGCCGGGGAGCGACATACCAATCGTTTCCGTAAGGCAGTTCATGGAATTTGCCGTATACATACCGCTGCAGGAACCGCATGTGGGGCAGGCGGAAAACGCACAGCTTTCCAGATTTTCCAGACTCATATTACCTGCAAAGTATTTGCCGGAATATTCAAACATTTCGGAAAGACCGATACCCGTGTTGGTTTCCGTGCTCTTGCCCGGAAGCATCGGGCCGCCGGAAATAAAGATGCTCGGCAGATTCAGGCGGCATGCCGCAAGAAGCATACCGGGCACGATCTTATCGCAGTTGGGAATAAAAACAACAGCGTCAAGCGGGTGCGCAGTGAGCATGACCTCTATGGAATCCGCGATCAGTTCGCGTGAGCAAAGGCTGTATTTCATGCCTTTGTGGTTCATGGCAATACCGTCGCAAACGCCGATGGTGTTAAACTCAAACGGAACGCCGCCGGCATTGCGGATACCGGCTTTTACCTGCTCTGCGATCTTATCCAGATGCATGTGACCCGGAATATAATCGCTTTTTGAATTGACGACGGCTATAAACGGCCGTTTCATTTCCAGTTCGTCAATGCCGAGCGCTCTTAACAAAGAGCGGTGTGAAGCCCTGCCTGGCCCCTTTTTGATTAAATCTGATCTCATAATAAATACATCTCCTAATTAACCGCGCAATTGCGGAATTGCATTGCTTACGATTCATAAATTATATTTCTTACTGTGGTTAAGCGCCGGCTGCTTTCAGAAACATGGCAATAACAAGCGCCATAAGAACCGTTACAAAAAGGGAAACTCCGCTTGCGAAATAAGAAAAAAACGGGATCTCTTTTTTGTCAAACACCACAGCAAGGGGAATTGTGATTGCACCGAGGACGGCTGGAATAATCGGAAGAGGATATAATTCAGATTTATCGCCCCAGCCGTCTATACCGACACCGTTTGTAAAATGCGTGGGAACTCTATCCGGCAAACCGGAAGAAAGGCTGAAAAAAATAATCAACAAACACATGGGCAGAACAAATGCCACTATAGAAATCAAGACCGGTCTGCTGATAAACACCGTATGCTTTTTTTTCATTATATTTACTCCTTGAGTTTGAATCAAATACCTGTCGCCGGCTGCTTTATCTATTATTTAAGCACTGCTCTTTCGATAATCGACCGTTACGCACTTTGATTAGAGTTGAGCCCATAAAGGATTTACATTTTTTCTGCTGTAGCCGCGCAGGTGTGATATTTTTTATTGTCAAACAGGTTTCACTGCGGGTGCATAAGGGCCCGATTCTAAGTATTGCAAAAACAGTTGCTGCTTGGTTATTTTTTCATACCGCAGACAGTGCAATACTGATAATCAACGCGCTGTTCCTTATGCGTTACCGCAGGTACAGTTTTATAGGAAGTAATAATAGAATGATCATTTGTATACTGCGGATTACCGTTTTTATCATAGCCCTTGAACAGTTCCGGCGGCATATTATTTTCATAGCGGTATGTTTTCATCCATACCATCTTTTGTTTTTCCCAATCTTTAAAATCATCGGGATCCTCAGAAGTTTTCCAGGTTTTGCTGTCCCAGTAATACATTTTGTATGTCGTAACCTTTTTAGTCTGCGCGGGTTCATCTTCAACCGTAACCGTTACAACATGGTCTTTCCAGTTATGCTGATGTGAAGTTCCGGCGCTGCCGCTTGAAGAACCTCCCGACGCGGGCGTGCCGGATCCGGAACCTGCTGACGACTGGGAAGAACCGGCGCCGCCGGCAGATGCAGAACCTTGATTACCCGAACTATCGGCGTTTGCATTGCCGCCGCTGTTTGCCATGTTTGCTCCGCTGACAGCACTGCTGCCCGTACCGCTTACCGCGGCGCTATTCACTTCTGTAGCGCCGGCGGAATTGTTTTCTGCCGAAGTCGCATCTTCTCCATTCTGAGGATCAGACACCCCGGAAGTCTGCGAAATTGAATTCAGTTTAGCGGTGTCTGTTTCTTTAGATGGAACATGCAAAACAACAGCTACAATGACAGCAACTAAAAGAATCAAAACCAATATTGCACTAACGGCTATGCACATTTTTTTATGCTTATTGCAAAATCCTTTATTTTTTGCATACTTTCGCCTATCCTTTTCTACAACAAACATCCAAAAAACTGATAAATATTGAGCCTATTTATCAAGCGGTTTCATTGTGGGGAACAGCAAAACGTCACGTATGCTGTAGGAATCCGTAAGGAGCATAACAAGCCTGTCTATTCCGATGCCGAGGCCGCCCGTCGGCGGCATGCCGTACTCCAGCGCGGTAACGAAATCGTGGTCTATCATATTTGCCTCGTCGTCGCCCGCCTCACGCAGTTTCATCTGCGCCTCAAAGCGCTGCATCTGGTCTATCGGGTCGTTCAACTCGGAATAAGCGTTTCCGTACTCGCCGCCCATGATAAACAGTTCAAACCTTTCGGTAAGCACCGGGCAATCCGGTTTTCTCTTGGTAAGGGGACTGATCTCCACGGGATAATCCATAATGAACGTGGGCTGAACCAGATTCTTTTCCACAAATTCCTCAAAGAATGAATTCAGAACATCGCCCCAGGTTTCCTTGCCGTTTTGCACTTCTATGCCCTTTTCTTTTGCGATGGCAACCGCCTTTTCATTATCGGACATAAATTCGGCAAAATCAATGCCGGAGAATTTTTTAACAGCCTCTACCATCGTCATTCTCGCAAACGGGGTTTCCAGATCGATATCCGTGCCGCAGTACGTGATATGCAGTGTGCCGCAGGCGTCCTGCGCCGCCTGGCGGATCAGCGCCTCGGCGATATCCATCATACCGTGGTAATCCGTATACGCCTGATAGAGTTCTATACAGGTAAATTCGGGATTGTGGCGAACATCCATACCCTCGTTTCTGAAGTTTCTGCCGATCTCATACACTCTTTCCATGCCGCCCACGATCAGCCTTTTCAGATAAAGTTCCGTTGCGATGCGCAGGTACATATCCAGATTCAGCGTATTGTGATGCGTGATAAACGGCCTTGCCGCCGCGCCGCCGGGGATCGTATTGAGCATCGGGGTTTCCACCTCAATGAATCCGTGGCTGTCCAGATAATTCCGGATGGAAGTGATGATCTTGGAGCGTTTGATAAAGGTATCCTTAACGCCGGGATTCATGATCATATCCAGATAGCGTTTTCTGTATCTTGTATCCGTATCGGTTAAGCCGTGAAATTTTTCCGGCAGCGGAAGAAGAGATTTGGAAAGGAGACGAATCGTTTTTGCGTGAACGGAGATTTCCCCCGTGCGGGTCTTGAAAACATAGCCGCAGATCTCAACAATATCGCCTATATCCCATTTTTTGAACTCGGCATATTCCGCCTCGCCGATATCGTTCATGCGCACATAGACCTGGATTTTTCCTTCCCTATCCTGCACATCAATGAAGTTTGCCTTGCCCATATCACGCCAGGTCATAATCCTGCCGCAGATATGAACGTCTTTGCCCTCAAGGGCGTCATAATCGTTTTTGATACCGGCGCTTTCCGCTGTCTGCGTAGCCGTAGTGATCTCAAACGGATCTTTTCCCTCCGCCTGAAGCGCGCGGAGCTTGTCCACACGGATCTGCCTTAATTCGTTTTCAGACAGCACAACTTCTGCCACCGCCATCGGCGCGGCGTTTGCGTTGTTGCCGATGAATTCTATATTTTTGAGCGCCTCATCCTCCGTATCCGCGCTGCCTGTGCAGGCAACCGCGCCGGTCTGGAGAAAGAGGGTATATTTGACCTTATCCCCGTCCTGCTCAATCAGGTATTTTGGGTTGGTCTTTTCCTCGTCGTTTTGCAGGGTGTTCTGCACTTTCATGCGGCTGTTTTTCTTAACCGCCTTCACACCGCGCCTGCACTCCTCCTCCTTTTGGAACACGGGCGACGCGGCATATATTTTTTCATCCTCTTTAAAGACGAAAGAAAAAGTGTTATCGGCATTTTTGCTGATTTCAAACTTTCCCGCCATATATTCTACCTCTTATTCAATATTCAAAATTTCATATTCAAGATTTCCGATCGGTGCCTCTACGGTTACGGTTTCTCCTATTTTAGAGCCGATCAGCGCCTTGCCGACCGGGCTTTCATCAGAGATTTTGCCGTTGGACGGATCAGACTGCGCAAAGCCTACGATCTCGTAAACGGATTCATTGCCGTCTGAAAGGCGCTTTACGGTTACTTTTCTGCCGATCGTAACGGCGTCCGCATCCTCAACGTCTATGATCTCGGCATGATCGATCTGATACTCAAGTTCGGTGATCCTTGCCTCGATCTTTGCCTGCTCTGATTTTGCCTCGTCATACTCACTGTTTTCGGAAAGGTCGCCGTAAGAACGGGCAACCTTCAGTTTTTCGGCTATATCGATACGGCCCTCTGTTTTGAGCGCCTCCAGTTCTTTTTCCAGTTCCGCTTTGCCTGCTGCGGTCATTTTAAAGGTTTTAGCTGCCATAATAAAATGATACTCCTTTACCATATTTTAATCACTTAATTATATATTATAATATATAGGATGTCAAGTAAAGTAAAATGACGCGGTTGTAAACAATTTGAAATCAAAAAATTATATTTACAGCCTTAAAAACGCAATATGCACAAATTCTGCTTAAACTAATATCCCAAATCCTCATTGATCAGCAGGATCACGTATTCGCCGGTCATTGGCGGCGCCCAAAGAACACAAAGCCCGCGGCAAATCCTCTGCGAACTGTTACAATCATAGCATTTATCCGCCTTAACTGCGCACGGCGTTTTTGCGCCGACTCTTTTGGCGTTCAGCGGCGCCGCGATATTTCTTGCCCTAAACAGCGCTTCTTCATAAGTTTCTCTTATCTTGTTTCTGCCGATTACCAGATACACCTTTTCATGACCGTAAAGCAACGAGGCAACGCGGTTGCAATTGCCGTCTATATTAACAATCTCGCCGGTTTTGCCAGCGCATTTACGGAAGAAATATAAATATCGGCTGAATTTGCAAGTTGCCTGATTTTCGTATCGGATGCGCCGCCGGAAATTCTTTGATGCCAATAGACCGTATTGCTTTTAGATAAAATCTCATACAGTTTCATTTGTTCAAGCGTTACGGAACCTCCAAAGCCGACTGTTTTATTTTTTATCTCTTTTCCCAAATATTCCGCTGCGTCACGCGCTGTTTCAAACTCTGAAACTTTATACCCCAAATTCCGAAGTTTATCAGTAATTGCTGAGAAATCCATATTTTTTCTTTCCATTCTTTTAACCCGAACTACGCTGCAAAATACTATTTGTTAATGCAATACTTTAACACAAATCGCTAAAAAAAGCAAAAGCACAGCGGGAGAACCTGCTGCGCTTTTATAAAGATTCCGTTTGCAAACTGATCAGTCGTTGGGGATAAACGCCTTATGGACGGCGGAAACGGCTCTGTCCGCATCCTCAGCGGCGATGATGACGGAGATCTTGATCTCTGAGGTAGAGATCATCTGGATATTGATATTCTGGGCATAGAGCGCCTCAAACATTTTGGAAGCCGTGCCGGGGTGGGATTCCATGCCGGCGCCGACGATAGAAACCTTGGCAACATCCGTGGAGCATTTGATCTCCTTATCCCCGATTGCGTCCATTTCACGCAGCGCATCTATGGCAACGGGGCCGTTTGCCTTGGAAACGGTAAAGGTAAGATCTTTCGTGCCGTCCCTGCCGACGGACTGAAGAATAATATCCACATTAATATTTTTCTGGGAAAGTTTTGAGAACACCTTAAATACAACGCCGGGGATATCCTCAAGACCTACCACCGAAATCAGGGCAACATCCGTATCTTTTGTTACGCCTCTTATAAGCATTTTTTCCATTTTTACTTTCTCCTTAACAATTGTTCCCGGAACGGGGTTTAAAGATGACAGAACTTCAAGTTCCACAGAATATTTCTTCGCCATTTCAACGGAGCGGTTATTGAGCACCTGCGCGCCGAGTGTGGCGAGTTCAAGCATTTCATCATATGTGATCTCATCCAGTTTTCTGGCGCCCTCCACCTTGCGCGGATCCGCGGTATAAACGCCCTCTACATCCGTAAAGATCTGGCATTTATCGGCATGCATGGCGGCTGCGATGGCAACGGCGGAAGTATCCGAGCCGCCGCGGCCGAGGGTGGTGAGATCATCATATCTGTTGATGCCCTGAAAGCCGGCAACAACAACGATATTGTGCTTTGCGATCTCCGCCTGAAGTCTGTTTGTTTTGATATTTTTAATACGCGCCGCGCCGTAAACGGAATTGGTATTAAAGCCCGCCTGCCAGCCGAGCAGCGAGATAACGGGAAAGCCGAGGCTTTCGATTGCCATGGCAAGCAGAGAGATGGAGATCTGCTCGCCCGCCGCAAGGAGCTGATCCATTTCTCTTTTTGCGGCTTTCGGATTGATCTCCATGGCTTTTGCGATCAGGTCATCCGTTGTATCACCCTGGGCGGAAACAACAACCACAACATCGTTGCCCGCCTTATAGGTATCCGTAACGATGCGCGCAACATTCATCACGCGCTGTGCGTTCGCAACGGACGAGCCGCCGAATTTCTGAACTATAAGTGACATAAACTACGTATCCTCCGAATCAATAATTTGTTACTTTGATTACATTGAGCACCTTGGAATCGCCGAGTATCTCATAGAGTTTTGCCTGCGTCATGGAATCCGTGATAAAGGCGACCTCATCAGACGGCTGCCCTTTTCTGGACAGGAATTTCACATCGTTAAACATACTCATGACTTCGGTTTCCGAAAGTTTTGCCCGCACATAGAAAGGCATTTCCAGCTGCGTTTTATAATCCACAACATAATCCTCTTCGCCGGGGCCCCAGCCGAACACCTTTCTTCTGTCTATATGTTTGGCGCAATCCACCATATCGGCAACAACAGCGGATGCCGTGGGCAGTTTGCCTGCGCCCCTGCCGTAAAAGCACACGTCGCCGACCGCGTCGCCGCGCACAAGAATGGCATTGAAAACATCGCGCACACTTGCAAGCTGGCTGCCGTTATAAACAACGGCGGGGCTCACAAACGCGGCAATATTATTTTCGTCTATATATTTGATCTGCCCAAGCAGTTTGATCACGCCGTTTGCAGAATGAATATAGGAAACATCCTCCAGCGTGATATTGGAAATGCCCTCCGTTTCCACCTGCGAGGGATAAACATGTTTGCCGAACGCAAGAGAAGCAAGAATGCAGACCTTGCGGCAGGCGTCGTGCCCTTCAATATCAGCAGTGGGGTCTTTTTCCGCATAGCCGTTTTTCTGGGCGAGCTTGAGCGCGTCCTCAAAACTCATATCATCCTCAATCATCTTGGTAAGGATAAAATTGGTGGTGCCGTTTAAGATTCCCGCGATGCCCTCGATATGGTTTGCGGCAAGGCACTGCGACATCGGGCGGATGATCGGTATACCGCCGCCCACACTTGCCTCAAACAAATAATTCGTGCCGCTTTCTTTTGCTGTTTCCAGCAATTCCAGCCCTTTCTGGGCAACAAGCTCCTTATTTGAGGTAACAACGGATTTGCCGGCTTTAAGCAATTTCATCGTAAAATCATATGCCGGGTTTATTCCGCCCATGGTTTCCGCAACGACTTTGATCTCCGGATCGTTGAGGATCTCGTTAAAATCCTTAGTGAGTTCCTGTTCGTGCGCGTCGCCCGGAAAATCACGCAGATCAAGTATTTTCGCGATTTCAAGTTCGATACCGCCTGAACGTTTTGAAATTACGTCTTCATGCGTATCTATCACTTCGGCTACGCCGCTGCCAACAGTACCGTAACCCATGATTGCAACTTTCATATTGAACCTCCTGCATCAGTTGTTTAAATGAACGGCACGAACGCCGTTTACTGCATTCAAGCAATCCATAAGCGCATCCACATCCACGGACATTTCCGCCGTATAAACCGCCAAAGAAACATCCGCCACACCGTTTTTCGGCACGCTTTGATTAATAGAAAGCACATTTGCGCCCAGACGGTACAGTTCCGCTGTGACCGCGGAGAGAACGCCTTTTGTATCTTTCAGTTTGAGGGAGAGCGTGAGCATTTCTCCCCCGTTCTGCGGATCATACTCAAAAATGCCGTCTTTATATTTATAATATGCCGAACGGGATATTCCCGCCATTTTCGCCGCCTGCGTGGCGCTTGCGGCTTCGCCGGACGCGAGCAGGGACTTTGCGGTAACCACTTTTGCATATACCGCAGGCAAAAGTTCCTGATTGACCAGAAGGTACTTAAATTTCGCCAAATCTGTCCACCACCCGTGTACAACTGTTTTGCTGTGAAACACACTTTAGATATAATATCACTAAACCATAAAATATACAAGCATTTTTTTAATTTTTTTTAAATATTCTTGATTCTTGTTGATTAATGAACTATTATTGAATTAGAATATATAAAAAGAGGAAGTTAGAGGATCTTTTCATGACGGAAAAAACAGAAAAAAAGCGGGCGTTTCTGATCAACCTGCTCTTCATTGCGGCGGTGCTTGGCCTGATATATGTATTTTTTAAATATCTGTTTTGGCCAGTTGCGCCGTTTTTGCTATCCTTTTTCTTTGCCATGCTGCTGCAAAGACCGCTGCGATGGCTTACAAAAAAAACAAAAAACAAAGGCAGAGGGATCTGGTCTGTTGTGCTTGTGCTGCTGTCCATTGCCATTATCCTTGTGCCGGTCATTCTGATCATTTACAATTTGATCGGTGAACTCAGGGAATTTGTTTCCTATCTGATCCAGCAGCTTTCCGATTTTCCGAAATTCCTTGCGGATTTGCAGGAGATTCTGCTGAAAGCGATCAATTTCCTGCCGGACGGTCTTTACAGCACCGCAGCAGAAAAGATCACTCAGATCATCAGTTCCCTTACCACGGATTTTGACATCAGCGCCCTCGGGCTGAGTTCGGATACCGTTCGCAACACCATTACAAGCGGAGTCAGCGGAATATACAATGTGGCAAGAAACGTACCCTCAGCCGTTATCGGCATTGTGATCGGGGTCATTGCCTGGATCCTTTTTGCAAAGGATTATGACAAAGTTGTCGGTTTTATACAGCTGCAGCTGCCGGAAGGCAAAAAGAATCTGCTGGTTGAGGTCAAACAGGTATTCTCCAACACGATCTTTAAAATGGTTCGCGCCTATCTGCTGATCATGTTCATCACGTTCTGCGAACTCTCCATCGGCTTTACGATTCTGAGCGTTGCGGGAATCATGAACAACAGTTATATCTATTTAATTGCGCTTGCGATCTGTATATTTGACATTTTACCCGTTGCAGGCTCAGGCGGAATACTGATCCCGTGGGCGATCGTTTCCCTGATCATGGGCAACACGGCGCAGGCGATCGGACTGCTCGTGATCTATGCCGTGATCAGTATTATACGGCAGTACATTGAGCCGAAGATCGTTGGGGATTCGCTTGGAGTCAATCCGCTGATCACCCTTGCAGGGCTGTATTTCGGGCTGAAACTCTTTGGCGTTCTGGGCATGTTTATCGTGCCGATCCTGCTGATGACGTTAAAGGCGTTCAATGACACGGGCAGAATACACCTTTGGAAAACGATGAATCCGATTCCCGTGGCGGTAACGGCGCCAAAAGAGCCGAAAGCCAAAAAAAGTTTCTTTAAAAAACGCAGAAAAAAAGAGACGGAAACAGATCGTTCCGACGCTGAGCAAAGCGAACATGACGCACAATGACAAACATGCCGCCTGAACCAATCAGGCGGCATGTTTATGTTTAACTTTAATATAAAATGCAGAAAGATTTATACATTGAGCAGTTGGAGCACCTGTTCCTTGCTGATGAGGCCGATGCTTTTATTTACCGTTTGCCCGTTTTTAATGACCACCAGCGTGGGGATACTCTCGATCCCGAACATGGAAGCCAGATCTGACGCCTCATCCACATTGACTTTGCAGACTTTGACATCACTTAACGTCTCCGCCACTTCATCAATAACCGGGCTCATCATGCGGCAGGGACCGCACCATTCCGCCCAGAAATCGATCAGAACGGTCTTATCGCTCTGCATAACTTCTGTTTTAAAATTATTGCGGGTAAGATTTACGATTGACATAACGATCCGTCCTTTCCGGTCAATCCTTGGATTTGTAATAGAGCATACAATGGCAGAATCCCTCAAAATCAGGGTCCGCGATCTGCTCCCTGAACTCGCGGCACACACATTTGTTTTCTTCCGTGCGCTGCAAACGGCACGGGCAGTAGCCGCCTGTTCTTTTCAGCCCCTCTTTAACCGTTTTCACCGTTTCTTTATCGGGATTCAGTTTAACAGACAAAAGATCACGACCTTTGTAGATTTATTCTTCATAGCCCTGGAGAAATTCTTTGGTGCGCGCGAATTTAGGCGAATCAAACACCTGCTGCGGCGTGCCCTGTTCCAGGATCACACCGCCGTCCATAAAGATGACCTGATCGGAAACATCGTGCGCAAATTTCATTTCATGGGTTACGATCACCATGGTCATATTATCCGCGGCAAGGCCCTTAATAACTTTCAGGATTTCGCCGGTCAGTTCCGGATCAAGCGCGGAAGTCGGCTCATCAAAGAACAGCACACGCGGGGAAAGGCAGAGTGCTCTTGCGATAGAAACACGCTGTTTCTGCCCGCCGGAAAGCTCGCAGGGATAAGCGTCCTTTTTATCCGAAAGGCCGACTTTTGCAAGCAGCGAAGCGGCTTTTTCCTCTATCTGCGCAAAAATCTCTTTTTTATTATGCTTAAATTCAGGATCTTCCTTTGCAAGCAGTTTCGGCGCCAGAAGCAGATTATCCATAACGCTATATTGCGGAAACAGATTGAAATCCTGAAAAACAAGGCCGAAATTAAGGCGCATTTTTCTGATCTCCCTCTCAGAGACCCTGCCTTTCTGAGACGCGTCAAAAATCACATTCCCGTCCACGGCGATCGTGCCCTCATCCGCTCTTTCCAGAAAATTGAGGCAGCGCAGCAGCGTGGTTTTACCGCTGCCGGAAGAGCCGATTACGGAAAGCACCTCCCCTTCCTCAAGAGAAAAAGATATGCCGCGCAGGACTTCATTATTCCCGAATTTCTTTTTAATATTGTTGATTTCAAGAACAGACATAATGATTAACCCTTATAATAATCCATTTTCTTTTCAATATAGTTGAACAAAAGCGTAAGGATGCCGTTAAACGCGAGATAGAATACCGCGGTGTAAAACAGCGGCCAGATGATACCCTCCAGCTTGATATAATTCTGCGCCATCCAAATGACCTCATAAACGGCGATGATTCTTGCAAGAGAGGTATCCTTTACCAGCGTTATGATCTCGTTGCTCATAGGCGGCACGATCCTTTTGATCACCTGGAAGAGAACGACCTTGAAAAAGATCTGCGATTTGGTCATGCCGAGCACCTGCCCCGCTTCGTACTGACCGCGGGGTATTGCTTCGATTCCGCCCCTGTATATCTCTGAGAAATAGCAGGCGTAATTGATCACAAACGCGATCAAAACAGCATTGAAACGCTCCATCAGATCCCAGCCGAAGATCAGGCCGGGGCCGTAATATACAACGATCAGCTGCAGCATAAGCGGCGTGCCCCGGATAACCCAGACAAACGCTTTTGTTATAAACTTAAGCGGCAGGAATTTGCTCATGGAACCGAAACTGACGATAAGGCCAAGCGGAAGCGCGAACACAAGCGTGAGCGCAAACAGCTTTGCCGTCATTCCGAATCCCTCAAGCAGATCCTTTGTTACCGAGAGAAACAAATCCATATCCATAAGATCCATTTACCTTTCAAAGCCTGAGGGCAGAGAGATACCCCCCTGCCCTCAGAAGATATTTAAACGATATTCCGAATGCGTATCACGCGCCCGCATTAAGCAAGGGCAAGCTGATGCTTATCGGCAAGCTGCTGAAGGGAGCCGTCCGCCTTCATCTCTTCTATAATCTTATTTACTTCGGCGGTTACGTCAGAATCTTTTCTGAAACCGATGCCGTATTCCTCAGAAGTGAGGGCAAAGCCGGAGGCGAGATCCGCATAGCTTGTGCCGGCGCCCGTCATTGCCTTTGCCATAGTGCTGTCTATTACACACGCCTGAACGGAACCGCTTTCAACCTCAAGCAGCGCGTCAGACTGGGCTGTAACCGTTGTCATGTTATCGGCATAACCGGCAGCCTCGATCGCAGCAGCGCCTGCTGAACCGCTCTCCGCGGCAAACGTAACGCCTGCAAGGCTTGCGGCGTTCGGATAATTGCCGATCACATCGCTTTTCATAACCAGGATCTGTTCATTCTTTACATATGGTTCGGTGCAGTTCATCGCCGACATAACTTCATCCGTTAAAGTCATGCCGTTCCAGCAGCAGTCGATTGCCTTAGAATCCAGTTCAAAGATCTTATTATCCCAGTCGATCACCTGGAACTGCGCCTCAACGCCCAGCCTTTCGCAGACAGCCTGCGCAAATTCGGTGTCAAATCCCGTCCAGTTGCCGTTTTCATCCTGATAGTTCATCGGCTCATATTCCGTGATGCCGATCACCATAACGCCTTTATCTTTTATGTACTGAAGATCGCTGTTATCCGCATCCGTCTGCGACGCGGAATTCGAGCAGGCGGCAAAGCAGCCGGCTACGAACAAAACGGACAAAAGCACAGCCAAAAACTTTTTAAATTTTTTCATAAGATTTCCTCCGTATATTTGATATGATTATTTTATCGTATTAGCGTGCTAAAGTCAATAGTAAATCTGCTTATAAAATCCGTTTTAAAACCGCAGATATTTATTGCATTGGAATAAAAAATAAGATATGATAAAACCAGAACCTGAAATTTGATTTACGGGTGGCGTTATGAAAAACAGAAAAACAAAGAAAAATACGATTTGCATTGCCGCCGCGGCTGCAGCCGTTCTGCTGGCCGCCGGAATCGTAATTGCCGCCGTTTCTATGCGTGCAAGGCCTAAAATCAGCGATTCGGCATCCCCCTCTGAACGGACGATAGAATATAATGATAAGATCTACACGCCCGCTTTGCCGGTCAGTTTATGCCGGTTTGAAAAAGGCGAGTGTGTTTACAGGCATTTTGATTTATTTGCGACGTCAAAGATCTACACCGTTAAAAACGACACGGAAAATGAGTTTCTGGTCTACTATGAATGGGACAACAATATGCTGTTCACCTCCATCCCTGATTTTGAGGAAAAATACCCGCTCAACAACTATGAAAAAAGCAGGGCAACGGCGGTGGAATTCGCCAACGGTTCTGCCCTGAACGATCCTTATTACACGGAAGACAACGGCGTTATTGATTTTATAAATAACATGAAAAACCATTCAGACGGAACGCAGGCAACATACCCGCTGCGGGAGTCTGACGGATTTACGTGCAAAATATATATTTATATGGACGGCATGCCCGTTTCCGACTGCTGCATAGGCGAACTTGCGCACTATGGCGGCAAATGGATCTTTACTGATGTAAGCACCGAGTTCGAGGGCGAAGCCGGTCCGGACGGCGCAGACACAAGAACCTTTACAGGCATTGTGATAACGGATGAAAGCGCAATAGAATATTTAGAAGAATTTTGCGCCGAAAATCTGCCCTATATGCTTGAATCATAATAAATCTTTTAAAACAAGCGCCCTGAATCAAAGGCTTTTGATTCAGGGCGCTTGTTTTTTCATGACATGAAATTCCGTTATTCCTTTAATAATGTCAAGAGGGAGTAAACCCCTCCCCCGGAGCAAATATAGAGTTGCAAAGGGGGTGAGACAATGGACAATGTTATAATAATATTAACTTTAATCCTTTGCCTTCTCCTTACGGTACGGCAAGAGCATATAAAAAAATAACCACTACATAAAGTAGCGGCTACTTTTTAAACGCAATGCCCCGGGGTTTCCCTCTTGGCAACTCTATATTAACACAAACAAAATAAAAAGTCAATACAATGCAGACAGCAAAAGCTGCAAAGTTATTGAAGATGCTTTTTGCCGCCGCTTTCCAACAAGGAAAATTTTATTATCTTATTATGCTTTAAAATTTTAGTTTTGGTATAGGTGAGCATCCCCGTATCCCCAACCACAAAAACATTTTTACCTGGGGGCAGACTGAATGAAAGCCTTTCGCCGCTTTCCGTTTCAAAAAAGATGTTATCCGTCGTGTATCCGCTAACATAGCCGGAACTGTAATCCCCTCTGCCGAAGCTGCTGCCTGACATGGAATAATCCTGCGTTATTTTTATAACAGTGGCAAATACGGTTACAGGCGGATCACTCTGCCTGTTCAGGAAGTTGTCAAAACAACCTTTTTTAAACAGCAAAAAGAAGATCAAAAAGATAATAACCAATACGATCAAAAGAAGCAAGCCGACTGCGCGATACACTTTTAAGCCCCCATTACACAGGTTTCAAAAGCATTTTATCAAATCGATAAACGATTGTCAATCAAGGTACAAAAACAGGGACTGTTCTAAAACGAAGAACAGCCCCTGAAAAATTTTAGGATACTTCGGCTTAAAGCCCGGTATTCTCGGCAATATATTTTCTTGCCTTAACGGCGTATTCAAACGGGTTTGCTTTGGCGGGATCCTGTTCCGCCTCCACAACGACCCAGCCCTCATAATCATTATCGGCAAGGATATCAAAAATGGGTTTGAAATCCACATCGCCGTCTCCGGGAACGGTGAACACGCCGGCGCGCACCGCATCCAGAAAACTCATATGATTCGGCACAACCTGATTATTGTAAACATCCATTCGCACATCCTTAAGATGAACATGCTTAACACGGTTTATATACTTTTTAAGCACGGGCACGGGATCGATTCCGGCAAAGGTGAGGTGACCGCTGTCAAACAACAGATAAACCAGTTCGGGATCGGTCATCTCCATCAGTTTATCGATCTCCTCCACCGTCTGCACACCGGTGCCCATATGGTGATGCACGGTAAAATACATACCCTTAGAGCGCGCGTACGCACCCATTTCGTTAAAGCCTTTGGTTACAATTTCCCATTGTTCATCCGTATAATACGGTTTTTCGTCAAGTATGGATTTATCCAAACAGCCCTGAATGGAGTTGCCCTGCTCGGACGCGCCCACAACCTTGGCGCCGAGTTCACAGAGCATATCGCAGTGCTTTTTGAACGCCTCAATCGTTTCTTCATACGGCTTTGAAGTCAGATAAGAGGAGAACCAGGCATTACAAACCTGAAGGCCTCTGATATCCAGATACTGTTTCAGCACCTTGGGATCTTTGGGGTATTTGTTGCCGATCTCCGTGCCCTGAAACCCGGCGAGCGCCATCTCGCTGACGCACTGCTCAAACGTGTTTTCAGCGCCCAGATCGGGCATATCGTCATTCGTCCAGCCAATGGGAGCAATGGCGAGTTTTACTTTATTTTTATCCAGCATAATTTTTATTCCCTTTCAGAAGATTAATAATCGAATGTTTCTTTAATATGCTTTTGCATATCCTCATAGGCGGCGGCAACCGTTTTGCTCTTGGAGACTTCGGCAACGCCCACGCGCCACCAGGATTCGAATCCGGGCGTCATCGTCTTGGGCAACACCTTAATATCAAAAACTACGGTTTTGGTCTGCTTTTTGGCGTCCGCCAGCGCGGCTCTGAGCTCATCCGAAGTGCGGATCGTGTAGCCTTTTGCGCCGTAGCCTTCCGCGATCTTGGCAAAATCAACGGGGATCTCACCGCCGTCCAGCATACCTGTTTTGGGGTTTCTTGCGCGGAACACAGTGCCAAACGTATCCGTGCCCTGATTGTTCTGCAGATTTTCAATACATCCCCAGCCCATATTATCAAACACACAGATATTGAGTTTTAAGCCCTCCTGAAGGGAAGTATACAGTTCGGAATGCGCCATTAGGAAAGATCCGTCTCCGCAGAACGCGTAGACCTCCTTTTCCGGCTCGGCAAGTTTAACGCCAAACGCGCCGTTGATCTCATAGCCCATATTGGAATAGCCGTATTCCATATGATAGGTTCTGCTGTTTTTGGGTCTGAACAGGCGCTGCATATCGCCGGGAAGCGAACCAGCAGACGCAACGGCAATATCGCTGTCGCCCATAAATTCATTGATGATACCGAGCGCAAGCGTCTGATTCAGGCCGCCGGGCAGTTCGGTTGAATAATACTCGTCAACAATGGCGTCCCACTCTTTTTTAGCATTGGCGATTTCGTCTTTATATTCTGATTTATAGCCATCGCACGCGCCGGTGAGCGCTTTCAGAACTTCTCTGGCATCTGCCACGATCGCTTCCGCGTCCATTTTATATGCGTCAAACGGGCAGATATTGATTCCAAGGACTTTTCTGTTTTCATTAAACAGCCATTTGGACGAAGTGGTAAAATCGGTAAATCTTGTGCCCACGCCGATGATGAGATCCGCATCCCTGCCGATCACATTTGCGGCTTTGCCGCCGGTAACGCCGATACCGCCCAGATTGAGCGGATGATTCCAAGGCACAAGGCTTCTGCCCGCCTGGGTCTCGCTGATTGGGATAGTATATTTCTCGGCAAATTCCAGAAGTTCTTTCTCCGCGCCGCTGTAGCGAACACCGCCGCCGCAGACGATAATGGGCTTTTTCGCCGAGCGGATCAGGGTTGCCGCCCTTTCCAGCTGGGAAGAGGTGATCGATCTTCTGTCCATATGCCAAACGCGTTTTTGCAGGAAATGCTCCGGATAATCATACGCTTCGCCTTCCACATCCTGCGGCATTGCAAGGCAGACCGCGCCGGTATCCGCCGGATCCGTCAGCACGCGCATCGCGTTAATACACGCCGTCATCAGCTGCTCCGGTCTTACGATTCGGTCATAATAATGGCAGACGCCTTTGAACGCATCCGTAACCGTTCTGCCGTAATTATCAAAAAATTCCGCCTGCTGCAAAACCGGATCCGGCTGGCGGCACGCAAATGTATCGCCGGGAAGAACAAGCAGGGGGATCCTGTTTGCCGTTGCGCAGCCGCACGCCGTTACCATATTTGTTGCGCCGGGGCCGATGGAGGAAACGCAGGGTATGATGGCTTTTCGATCCATCTGCTTTGCATAAGCAACGGCGGCAAGCGCCATATTCTGCTCATTTTTGCCCTGATAAAATTTCAGGTTATGACCGCCCTGCTCCAGCGCCTGGCCCACGCCGACCACGCAGCCGTGGCCGAAAATGCCGAAGATGCCGGAAACGAACTTGGATTCCACGCCGTCACACTCAATATACTGATTGTCAAGAAAGCGCACAAGCGCCTGGGACATGGTTAATCTTTCTCTTTTCATGCTCAGCATCCCTCGATCTCAGAAAGTTTTACGGGTCTGTGTTCCGCAACGGATTTCTTTGCGGCAAGACCCAGACGAAGCGCCTCCAGCCCGTCATATACGGTGGTCTGGGTTGGCTTATCATTTATAACGCAGTCAATAAACTGGGTCATCTCATCCGTAAAGGACTGCATATATCTTTCCAGGAAGAAATAGAGCGGCTTATCGGAAACGCTGCCGTTCTCATCAATGAAGGCAACATTTGTAGGCGTGTCATTGACCGCGGACGCCTGACCTTTGGAGCCGAACACTTCCAAGCGCTGATCGTATCCGTAAGACGCCTTGCGGCAGTTATCGATCACGCCGATGGCGCCGCTCTTAAATTTAAGGGCAACAAGGGCGGTATCCACATCCCCCGCCTCGCCGATCGCGGGATCCACCATAACGGTAGCGTTGGCATAAACCTCTTCTACCTCGCCGCCGATAAAGCGCGCCATATCAAAATCATGCACCGTCATATCCAGGAACATGCCGCCTGAAACTTTAACGTAATCGATGGACGGCGGCTCGGGATCACGGCTCGTGATTTTGATCGTTTGGATCTTGCCGATTTTGCCGTCCTGCTCCAGTTTTTTTATGTAAGCAAAATTGTGATCATATCTTCTGTTGAACCCGATCTGAAGTTTGACCCCGGCTTTATCCACGGCGTCAATCACTTTTTTGATCTTTTCAACGGTAAGGTCAACCGGCTTTTCACAGAAAATATGCTTGCCGGCCGCGGCCGCCTCACACGCGATATCGGCGTGCGTATCCGTTGAAGAACAGATGAGCACTGCGTCGATAGACGGATCATTCAGGATCTGATGATAATCCTTATAATAATTCGGAATACCGAGTTCTTCTGCAACCTTTTTTGCGCCTTCCTCATAAATATCGGAAATTGCAACGATCTGTGCCTGCGGAATATGATAGGTGATTGACTTGGCATGAACCTGCCCGATTCTGCCGGCGCCGATAATGCCGACTTTGATCTTTTCCATAAATAAATACCCCTTTTTCTGTTATTTTACGGAAAAAGCGCGGAAAACAAACCCTGCAAGGCGGGGCAAGATATCCGCGGCTTTTCTGTTTTTTAAATTATTTTAATCATAGCACAAGGCAATATCCATTTCAAGATGAAAGTCGTGATAATTTTGATAAATTCAAAAATAAGTAATATTTTGTTATTGAAAAGGTATACAATATTGATTATAATTATAAAGTGTTATAATATATATTTTATTAATTATACATAAACAGGAAGTGTTGAAACGATGACCTATACCTATAAAACGCAGGGCACCTGCTCCAAACTGATCACCATTGATATAGACGAAGACGGGCAGACCATTCAGAATGTAAGTTACACGGGCGGCTGCAACGGCAACTTAAAAGGCATAGCGGCGCTTGTAAAGGGCAGAAAAATAGACGAAGTGAAAAACACGCTTGCCGGAATCAAATGCGGATTCAAGCAAACCTCCTGCCCGGACCAGCTTGCAAAAGCGCTGGACGAAATAGAAAAGAAAAACAACACGCAAGAATGAAAAGGAACTGAATATGTTTAAACTGAAAAGCAAAAAACTGGAAAGGGAATTTAATGTTACGGACGGCTTTTTATACGCCTCCCAGATCAAAAACACGTATTCCGGTATGGACCTGATCCCGGACGGCAGCGGCAGTGAATTTGAGATCAGATTTAAAGACGGAGATACCTTATCCTCCAAAAGTCTTGCCGTGGGCGAGGCTGTAGAACGGGACGGCAAACTCTTTTTCCGTTTTAAAGAAGAGATGCATACAACCGTAACGATGAGTTACCGTATCGGTTCTGACGGAGAAACGCTGGAAAAGCAGATTGCCATTGAGCAGAGCGAGCCGAAAACCATTGATTACGTTATGCTGGAAAACATCGGGATCGTTAATTCAAAAACGTCCTATACGACAAACGGCGGCGCTACCGAAACGGACGAATTTTACTCCAACCTTGGCCAGCCGTTTTATATTGACAGTTTATTCTTCGGCTGCGTATTTCCCGGAACAAAAAACGGCGTGTTCCACGGCAGAGGCGAGATCGTTTATTTTATCGGAAAAAGCGCGGAGCGCAAAATCGTTTGCCCCACCACGGTAATGGGCGCTGCAAAGAGCGGCATGATGGTGGATCTGAAAAAAGCGTTTTTTGAATATATTGACCGAATTGCCGTTAAATCGCCGTTTCGTGTGCAGTACAACACCTGGTATGACAGGATGATGGATATTGACGCGGACAACACACAGGCTGCGTTTTACAAGGTGGAAAGCAAACTCTCTTCAAACGGAGTTCCCCCGCTGGACGGCTATGTGATTGACGACGGCTGGAACAATTACAAAGCCGGATTCTGGAGTTTTAACCAAAAAAGATTTCCAAACGGCGTTTTAGACCTCAGTTATCTGACCAAATGCCTTGGCAGCAGCTTCGGGCTGTGGCTCGGACCGCGCGGCGGATATAATTTTAACTCCAAATTTGCAAAGCGGATCGAGCGCGCCGGAAACGGTTACTACAACGCCGAATCCGACGACATCTGCGTATGCTCCAAGACCTATCTGAACAAACTGAAAGATTTTCTGGTGCAGACGACTAGGGAAAACGATATTGCCTATTGGAAACTGGACGGATTTGCGCTGAAACCGTGTAAGAACCCAAAACATGACCATATTACCGGCGGCGACCACGATATGTATTACATTACGGAACTGTGGCGCAGATGGATCAAGATATTCAAGGCGCTCAGGGAAACGCGCAGCGCGCAGGGCAAAGATCTTTGGATCAACTTTACGTGCTATGCAAATCCGTCGCCATGGTGGCTGCAATATGTGAATTCCATCTGGCTGCAAAACAGCAAAGATATCGGCTTTGCTGAAAATTATCCGGAAGGTGAGCAATCCCAGGCGGACGCCGAAATGACCTACAGGGATTCTGTTTACTATGATTTCATCGTAAACCGCGGATTACAATTCCCGATGGGAAACATATATAATCACGAACCGATCTACGGCCGTGAGGCGCATCTGGACTACACGGACGCCGAGTTTGAAAAGGCATTTTTCTGGAACGCCTGCCGCGGCGCCGCGCTGAATGAACTGTATATTTCCCACTCCATGATGAATGATGAAAAATGGCGCATCCTTGCCCGCGTTCTGAACTGGCAGCGCGCAAACCATCCCATTTTGAAACACGCGATGATGCTCGGCGGCGACCCGGCGGACAACAATGTTTACTGCTACGCAGCGTGGACGCAGGACGGCGAAGGCATAATCGGGCTTCGCAATCCCACGCATGAGGCGGCCCCGCTGACGCTTACGCTAAACAAGCTAATGGGCTGCCCGGAAAGTTTAAAGGATGTGCGCCGTTTCAACGTTCTGAATAAAAACGGAGCAGAGAGTTCAGACCTGTATAACTATAACGACAAGATCAACCTGACGCTTGCGCCCTTTGAAGTAAAGATCTTCCAGTTTGGGAAAACGGACAAAAGATACACCGGCGCAGACGAAGGAAATGATTTTACCATTGTTTTTGACTATGACGGCAATGACGGCGTGATCTGCCAGAACGACGATATCCTGATACGCGTGGACAAAGGCATGATCACCGTGCATATGGGCACGCTGACACTGCGATCTGAAAACTCGATCCGTTCTTCCAGCCACACGGTTACGGTGGTGAGAGAGAAAAACAGAATGGTAAAATTATATGTTGACAGTTCGCTTGACTGCTCGGCATACGAAGAACGCGGAAAAGCCGTGCTTTCCTGCGAATTGACCAGCGGCGCAGAGGGATTCAAAGTGATCCATTCCGCCACGCCTTACAACGATATCGTTGAGATCGGCGGCATATTAAAGAAATCAAGAAAGAGGCGCAGAAACTAAATGAAATGCAAAAAATGCGGATTTGACGGCATTGAAGAAAGCGGCGACTGGATCACCTGCCCCAACTGCGGGGCAAAGTATTTTAACACCAGCATATCGCCCGAACTCAGCGCCACAAAACAGATTGACGCCATTGAAAATAAAATGGCGGGAAATTCCGAGCAAAAGCCATATGGAAACGATGATTCCGCCGGCTTAGGGGAAAGCGCGCAAACGGAGGAACCAAGCGGCGGCAAAAAAGGCAAAAAGCAGAAAAAAAAGAAAAGCAAATTCAGGGAAACGATCGATTTTCTGCTGCCGATCATTATTGCCGTAATTGTTGCGCTGCTGCTAAAAACCTTTGTTTTCGCCAACGCCGTGGTACCTACGGGATCCATGAAAAACACGATTGGCGAGGGAGACCGGATCATTGCCAGCCGTCTGGCGTATATAAACAGCGACCCGGAACGATACGATATCATTCTTTTTTACTTTCCGGATGATGAGAGTCAGATCTTTGTAAAACGTGTGATCGGGCTGCCCGGCGAAACGGTAACGATCGTGGACGGCTCCGCCTTTATCACCGATAAGGACGGAAACACCTACGAAACTGACCAGAGTTTCATTACGAACGGCGATCCGATCGGTGATTACGGTCCGTTCTATATTCCTGAAAAAGGCGAAACGATCACAACGGACGGTGTTTTCTGCTACGCTGAAAACGGTATGCGCGTTGGGTATTCGCAGTTCATTGATAAATACTGCGATGTCAGCGCAAGCGGCGAATACACCGTTGCGGAAAACCTGTATTTCTGTATGGGAGACAACAGAAACGAATCGCACGATTCCAGATTCTGGGACAACACCTATGTTGCTGAAAACAAGATTCTGGGCGAAGCGAAATTCAAATATTATCCCAAATTTGAAACGCTGAAATAAAGACACGCACAGAAAACCGGCTCTGCCAAAAGGCAGAGCCGGTTATTTTTTACAACTTATGATTCTTGACTTTCTTTTTCAAATTCCGCTCTCATTTCAAGCACTTTATTGTGGATAGTCTCCTTGCGCTTTCCGGTCAGTTTATAGAAGAAGAACGGTACGCCGGCAAGGAACATCATAATGCCGTGGAAAACGGTGTAGAAGAACAGCAGCAGTATTCTTGTTTGCAAACTCTGCTCCGGTTCCGGCACCAGATCTGTGGGCTGGATATAACCGATGATGGAATGATCACCGTAAAGTATAATAGGCGCAAGCGCCTGCGCGATCGTGCCGCTGATCATGGTAAAGATACCGATGACGAAAGGCAAAGTTGCGTCAAGCCGTTTACCACCCGTCTTTACTTCAATGTCTTCCAGCACATCAGCCTGGAACATAGACGGCAGCAGATTTGACGCGCCGAACTGAAGGCCGATCAGGAACAGGAATACGATAAACACGATCTGCAAAACCGTGCTTGGGTTGTTGAAATAAATATAGCCGACTGCAAAGGCAATGCCGTTTATGATTACGGAATAGATACCGCTTGCAATATAAAGCACTTTGGAGTTGAACTTTTTAAGCAGGAAGTTTATAGCAAGCATACCTACCGCCGTTCCGATACCGGTGGGCAGGCCGAACCAGAGAAACTGATCTGTACCGCCGAGAAGCGCCGCGGCAAGGAAAACGCCCATATATGTAGCGATCTGCCTGAAGTTCTTAAGAAACTCGGAAATAATGATGACCCACGCATACTTATTCACAAGTACGTCTTTAATTCCGATCAGCGGATTTTTCTTTTCACTGCTGTATGCTACGCGCTCTTTTATTGCTTTTGTGCCTACAAGCATAAGAATCGTGCCGATCGCGCCGCACAATGCCGCGCCTACAATATACTGCGTGCCCTCATCTTTCCAAATCATGCCGATAACAAGTATAATAACAAGGGGCGCCGAGTTACCGACGGCGGAACAGATACTTCTGAAAGAAATAACAGTATCTCTCTCCTTAAGATTGGGTGTAAGAACAAACGCAACTTTATTGATAGAATCGCCGAAGTTGGTTGCAACCGCCCAGAGAACGGCTATTGTTGTTACATACACAAGAAGCAGATTTCCCGAAAGCGCGGGCGGCGCCCAGAAACTTAGCACGAGCAGAACGCCGCACGGAATAGCAACTGCCAGCGCGAGCGGGCGGAATTTGCCCATTTTGCCGGGTCTTCTTCCGTCTATATACATAGTTATAAAGAAATTAAGAACAAACGGGATGATATTCACAAGCGTGTTAAAGAGCGAGACCTGGTTTTGATCCAGCCTAAGCACGTTAACAAGATAAGCGCTTCTGTAAGAGCCGATCATGCCCGTCATATTGGTATAAAAGAATACGGCAAACAGATACAGCACGAATTCTTTTGCTTTAACATATTTTTTGTCCTGCGCCAAAGGCGGCGCAACAGCATTTCCCATAAAAAATTACCCCTTAAACATTATTTTTTCAAAACCGCCTCATAATCCATCTGCTTTTCATCGCCGATCATGGACAGAACAAAACCTTTGATATCCGCGAGCAGCGGCTGATTTTTGCCGAGTTTGTTTTGAACGATCCGCAGCACCGGTGAAAGCCTGTCAAACAGTTTTGAAACCGCGCTGTACATAGGCGTGCCTTTTACATAAGGCTCATTGCCCACAAAAATATTTCTTACGAATTCTACGATCGTATCCTTAAGCAATCTGTGGCGGATAGAATCATCCACTTTAAAGCAGAAAATCCTGCCGACCCCGCCGAGCGTCAGTTTTTTCAGGATTCTGCCCGCTATGGTAACAGGCACTTTTAATTTTTTATTCTTCTCCGGGCCTCCGAAAAGCCGTGTGAAAAACGCAAAATCATCCGCCATAGCGTCCACGATATCGAGGATCATTCTGTCAAACCGCCACTGAAAATATTCTGCAGCAGTTCTGCCGCCCTTATCCCAGTTAAAATCATCAATGGTGAATGATTTTACCGTTACGTTTTCATCGTCAATGACAACGCGCCTGTAAGCGCACGGGCAGCCGACAAAACAGCCCGTTTGAATATCGGTTATCGTGTTGCCTTTTGCGGTCTTATATTGAGTAAGCGCCTGCGCGTGCATATGCCCGGTAAAGATCAGATTCATACCGGCATCGGCAAATTCGTTTGCGCGTTTTTCCCAATCTGTCAGTTTTGCATCGCCTATGAAATTCATAACCGGTGAAAACGGCAGCAGCGGATAATGGGTCATTGCAAATATGTAATCCCCGGCATGATGCGCCTTTTTGATTTCTTCAAGCGCCCACTGCATCTGATCATCCCAAAGGCCTTTAAAGTCTTTACAGTCGCCGTCACAATTCAGCGCCAGCAACCTGTAACCCGGCTGTAACTGAACCACATAAGACATGGAATTTTTATGTTCTGAAATTGCCTCGTCAAAGCCGAAATCCTTATAAAAATCACGCAGATCTTTGCGATCCATGCCCCTGACCGGGATCTCTTTTTCTCCGTCAAACTCAACGGGATTTTCCGCATAGTCATGGCGGGCAGTGATCAGGTAGATTCTTTTCCCCTGCTCTTTTAATTTATAAAGTTTTTCTCTGAAGCCAACATGACTCTGATATTCGCCTCTATAAACAAGATCGCCCGGAATAAGAATGATATCCGTATCCTTATCCGCGGCGATCTGGGCAAAGCCGGAATCAATGATTGCGCCTGTTTCGGCAACACATTTCTGATCCGTTCTGCTTCGTCTTTCATATGCAGGCCCGCTGGCCTTAAAAGAAGTATCATAATAATGAGTATCTGTAACAAGATAAAACGCAAGTTTTTCCATATAATCACCTTCTTTCCCATATAATATTCTAAACACTTGCGCATTTTAAGAAACCTTATATAATAAAGTATCACAAAACCACACATAAATCTTGGTTAAATATCACAAAAAGAGTATAATTTATCACATTTTTGCATTCAGCCTGAAATCTCTTGGCGAATATCCCGTGAATTTTTTGAAACAAATCGAAAAATATTGCGGATTAGAATAAGACAACGCATATGCGATTTCCGTTACCCTCATATTGGTATTCAGCAGATAATATTTAGCCAGATTAATCTTGCATTCCAGATAATACTGATAAGGCGTTTTGCCGAATTGCTCCGAAAAGACATTAATAATATGATTTTTTGAATAATTCATATAACTGCACAGGGCGTCCAGATTAAATTCGTCATCCAGATGATTATCTATATTTCGTTTGATCCTTTCGGCAAAATCAAGCTGACCGACCGCCTTTTTTTCATAAATGGCGGAAAAGATCTTAAACAGTTCTACCCGGAGCAATTGTTCCGCCTCCGCCAGATCTTCCGTATTAAAAGCAATATCAAATATATGGCTGAAGTTTTTTTCCAGAAAACAGCCTTCAAATATATACGTATCCGCGGGCAGATAGTTCTCTATCAGCGCATCTGCCAATTTTCCGTAAAAAGAAATAAAATATTTATGCCAGCCGTTTTCCTTTTGAGAATAGTAATGATGCTTACTGCCCATAGGTAAAAAGAAGATATCGCCTTTTTTAGGATGAAACACCTTGCCGTTGATCTCCAGCGTGCCATACCCATCCACAATATATTCAAAGGAAGTAAGATCGCTGCAATCCCTGCTGATATCAAATTTCTCATCGCAAAGCGTTTCGCCCACAAAGTTAATAGAAAGCGGATTCAGATTGATCTTATCCGGCGTGGGAATGGATATCCTTTTAATATTTTCAAACACAGCAATCACTTCCCAGCAAATGTATCCTTTACATTTTTTATATATAAAAACATTATAACAAAAACGGGACTTCTTGTGAAGTCCCGTTTCGTTGATTTTAACATATTGTTTCAACAAATTACATTAAAACTTGTTGATCTTTATGAATTATGCCAAATCAGTCTTTTTTAGGAGCGTAATACTCAACCGTGCGAAGAAGATCATTGTACTTAGCAACTGCATTTTCAGCAGCGATATTGAACAATTTATCCGCCTTGTCGGGGAAACTTCTTCTCAGGGAGGAGTAACGTGTTTCTCCGTTGATGAATTCGATATAATCTGCTGTAGGCGCTTTGGAATCCAGCGTGAACGGATTCTTGCCTTCCTCAACAAGCGCCGGATTGAATCTGAACAGATTCCAGTAGCCTGCTGCAACCGCTTTCTTCTGCTCCGCCTGGTTAAACGGCATCTTGATACCGTGGTTGATACAAGGCGCATAGCAGATGATCAGGGACGGACCGTTATAAGCCTCCGCCTCTTTAAACGCTTTCAGGCACTGGTTGTAATCCGCGCCCATGGCTACCTGCGCAACATAGATATAACCGTAAGACATAGCGATCTTTGCAAGATCTTTCTTCTTGGTTACCTTACCGGATGCGGCAAACTGTGCAACAGCGCCTGTTGGCGTTGCTTTAGAAGCCTGACCGCCGGTATTGGAATAAACCTCTGTATCAAATACAAGAACATTGACATCCTGATTCTGCGCAAGAACGTGATCCAGTCCGCCGAAGCCGATATCATAAGCCCAGCCGTCGCCGCCGAAGATCCACTGGCTCTTCTTGGCAGCATAGCTCTTATCCTTAAGGAAGTCCTCAGCAGCGGCTTTCTGCTCGCCCTCAAACGTTGTGGTTTCAAGAGCTTTGATCAGATCCTTTGCAGGCGCGTCATTGCCGCGTGTGGAATGGAATGTATCCAGATAAGCCTGCACTTTATCGCCGATGCCGGTATCTTTAAGCGCAAGCGCGTCTTTCGCAAGTCTTGCACGGATCTGCGTCTGCGCAAGGAACATGCCGAGACCGAATTCAGCGTTGTCTTCAAATAGGGAGTTTGACCAAGCCGGGCCGTTTCCGTTCTTATCTACCGTGTAAGGCGTTGAAGGCGCGGAGCCGCCCCAGATGGAAGAACATCCGGTAGCATTTGCGATATACATCTTATCGCCGTAAAGCTGGGTAGCAAGTTTTGCATAAGGCGTTTCACCGCAGCCTGCACACGCGCCGGAGAACTCAAGATAAGGCTTGAGATACTGGGTGGAAACGATCGTTTTATCCGACGCAACTTCCGGTTTCGGATCAATATCGCAAAGTGCGTCAAATACAGGCTGATTCTCCATCTGAGAAGCGATCGGCTTCATGGTAAGTGATTTTGTAGGACAAACATTTGCGCAGGATGCACAGCCGGTGCAGTCCAGCGTTGAAATGATGATTGCGTATTTCAGACCGGAATCCTTAGGAACTTTCAGATCTACTGCCTTGGTATTTGCCGGAGCGGCAGCAAGTTCCTCAGCCGTAAGGGCAACCGGGCGGATAACAGCGTGCGGACATACCATTGCGCATCTGTTACACTGCGCGCAGGAAGCAGGCTCCCACTCGGGAACATCTACAGCGATGCCGCGCTTTTCAAACGCAGAGGAACCCTGCGGATAAACGCCGTCTGCCATATCCACAAATTTAGAAACCGGGATCTTATCCCCTTTCTGGTGATCAACGGGATCCAGAATATCCTTAACGAATTTCTTCATTTCAGGACGGTCTGTATTCACAACGAGTTCTTTTTCCTCATCCACGGCAGTTTTCCAGCTTTCCGGAACGTCTACCTTGATAACTTCCTTGGAACCTCTGTCTATACCCTGATGGTTTGCAGCAACAACCGCATCGCCCTTCTTGGAGAACTTGGCAGTTGCCTTTGCTTTCATGAGTTCGATTGCCTTGTCTACCGGAAGAATACCGGAAATGGTGAAGAACGCAGACTGAAGGATCGTTGACGCTCTGCCGGCAAGGCCGACTTCTTCCGCGATCTTGATGCCGTTGATGATATAGAAATTAATATCGTTATTGGCGATATATCTCTTCATAGCGGCGGGGAGCTGCTTGTCAAGCTCTTCCGGAGTCCAGATGCAGTTCAAAAGGAATGTACCGCCGGGCACAAGATCCTGAACCATATCATATTTTGTTACATAAGACGGGCAGTGGCAGGCAACAAAGTTTGCCTTGTTAATCAGATAGGTAGAAGTGATCGGGCTGTCTCCGAAACGAAGGTGGGAAACCGTGATACCGCCGGACTTCTTGGAATCATAGAAGAAATAGCCCTGCGCGTATTTATCCGTATTATCGCCGATGATCTTAATGGAGTCTTTGTTGGCGCCAACCGTACCGTCTGAGCCGAGACCCCAGAATTTACAACTGGTTGTGCCGGCAGGCGTTGTATCCACATTTTCGCCGATCTCAAGGGAAAGATTGGTAACATCATCCGTAATACCAACGGTAAATACTTCCTTAGGCTCGTCCGCAGTCATATTGTTATAGATTGCAATGATATGCGCGGGAACAGTATCCTTGGAACCAAGACCGTAACGGCCGTGATAGATCGGGGTTGTCTCAAACTGAGAACCTTTGAATGCCGCAACAACATCCAGATAAAGCGGTTCGCCGATGGAGCCGGGCTCTTTGGTTCTGTCAATAACAGAGATCTTCTTTACGGTTGACGGAATAACGTCAAGCAGATATTTTGCGGAGAACGGTCTGTAAAGATGTACTTTTACAAGGCCTGTTTTAGCGCCTTTTGCATTGAGGTAATCTACGGTTTCAGCAATCGTGTCGCAAACAGAACCCATAGCGATAATGATATGTTCCGCATCCTCTGCGCCATAATAATTGAAAGGCTTGTAATCCGTGCCGATCTTTTCATTAACCATGTTCATATACATAACCGTGGTCTCTACGGCATCGTTATAATACTTGTTGCAAGCCTCTCTGTGCTGGAAGAAGATATCCGAGTTCTCGGCAGAGCCGCGAAGCGTAGGATGCTCAGGATTCAAAGCGTGCGCTCTGAAACGCTTAACATCATCCATATCCACCATATCTTTCAGATCATCATAATCCCAAACTTCGATCTTCTGGATCTCGTGAGAAGTACGGAAACCATCAAAGAAATGAAGGAACGGAACGGAACTCTTAAGTGTGGAGAGGTGCGCAACTGCACCGAGATCCATAACTTCCTGCGGGTTATTGGAGCAAAGCATTGCATAACCGGTCTGGCGGCAGGCATAAATATCCGAATGATCGCCGAAAATATTCAGCGCATGGGAAGATACGCAGCGTGCCGATACATGAATTACAGAAGAAAGAAGCTCACCGGCGATCTTATACATATTCGGGATCATGAGAAGAAGACCCTGAGACGCCGTGTAAGTGGTTGTAAGCGCACCGGCGGAAAGAGAGCCGTGAACTGCGCCGGCAGCGCCGCCCTCTGATTCCATCTCCTGAACTCTTACATTCTGGCCGAAGATATTTTTGGCGTTCTGAGATGAAAGAACGTCTGTTACTTCCGCCATAACGGAAGACGGTGTGATGGGGTAAATTGCTGCTACTTCTGTAAACGCATAAGAAACGTGCGCAGCGGCATTATTACCGTCCATCGTTTTCTTTTTTCTTTTTAACATTGTAAACAATTACCTCCTAGAACTTCAATGTTCATAAATTACTGTTTCAGACAAACGGGAGACGCACCGCACCGCGGCGCACAGACTTTTTAACAACTCTCCCCATAGCAAAGGGCGCACTACGCCCTTTCACAGTCCGCACCTATTTTAACACAACGATACTGATAATTCAATAAACATTTTTAATATTTAAAAATATTTTATTTTGCGTTTGATTGTATAATTCGCATAAAATAAACGGAAAAATAAGGAAAGACCAAAAACAAAAAATCCCGCCGCGAAATACCGCAGCGGGAATGGAAAAACAGGATCAAATCGCAGGCGCAAAATTCTCCTCAGAGCCATCCAGCGGAAGAACAACAACAACTTGTGAGCCGGTCTGTGTGGAGATCTGTGTAGCGCTTGTGCCGTAATTTTCAAGCCTTGCCTCAACAGTAACCACGCCCTCATAACTTTCAGAGGTGATACAGTAATAGTTTTTTCCGTTGAGCTGAACATCTATGCCGTTTTGCGTTTGCTGTTCGCCGTTTACAGAAACAAACAGCTTATCGGCAACATTGCCGTCATTCGGAAGGGTGATGTAGATCTCTATCTGCCTTGCCACGGGATCCTGACTGCCGGATCCGCCGGTATTTCCCGAATTGCCGGAATTCCCGGAGTTACTTCCGCTGCCGGAATTGCCCGAACTGCCCGAACTGCCCGAACTGCCGCTCTGACTGCCGGATGACGAACCGCCGCTTGAGCCGGAGCCTGACGAGCCGGACTGCTGATCACTGCTGCCGGAAGAACTTCCGGGCTGCGTTGTGGGCGCGCCGTCCACGAACACACCGTTTTCAATGCCCGGCGTAAGTTCGGAAGCCGGCTCCGTGCTGACCGGAGCATCCGTATATTCCTCTTTATCGTTGCCGCCCAGAGTGAGAGCGCAGACAACGGCAACCGCCGCGCAGATCACCACAGCAACAGCAACGCCGATGATGATCTTTTTCTTTTTGGAACCGCCGTTATCGCCTGTTTCGGCGATCTCTTTATATTCATCAGCCATAATAATACCCCTTTCTGACCTGTGGAATTATTCTATAAACGCACAAAAAGACGCGTCGCTCGGCATACGCCAATCCCCTCTTGGGGAAAGCGATACGGAGCCGACTTTGGGTGAATCCGGCACGCAGCTGCGCTTGAACTGGCTTATGAAAAAGCGTTTCATAAACACCAGCGCCCAACCGGAGATCACCTCTTTCGTATATTTTCCCTCAAACGCTTTCTGCGCAAGACGGATCAGTTTTTCCGAAGAAAAGCCGAACCGGACAAAATGATACAGAAAGAAATCATGCAGTTCGTAAGGGCCGATATTTTCTTCCGTTTTCTGCGCGATATTTCCGTTTTCATCCGGCGGCAGAAGTTCCGGCGAAACCGGCGTATCTAAAATATCATAAAGCACAGCCGCCGTCTCTTTTTCACTGACACAAGCAACATACTCCACCAAATAGCGCACAAGCGTTTTCGGCACGGATGCATTCACGCCGTACATGCTCATATGATCGCCGTTATACGTGCACCAGCCCATGGCAAGTTCGCTGAGATCCCCCGTGCCCACAAGCAGTTTACCGTGTTTGTTGGCAAGATCAAACAGCACCTGCGTGCGTTCCCTTGCCTGCGTATTCTCATACGTGATGTCATGGGTCTCGGGATCGTGCCCGATATCTTTCATATGCAGGATACAAGCATCCTTAATATCGATCTCTTTTATGGTTACGCCGAGATACTGCATCAGTTTCAGCGCGTTGTTATACGTTCTGCCCGTTGTGCCGAAACCCGGCATTGTAACGCCCAATATATCCGCATTGCTCTTGCCGAGCAGTTCCATTGCCTTTGCGCACACAAGCAACGCAAGCGTGGAATCCAGACCGCCGGAAATGCCGACCACCGCGCCGCTGGAACCAACATGTTCCAGCCGTTTCGCAAGCGCGCCTGCCTGGATCGAAAAGATCTCGCGGCAGCGTTCACGGCGTTTATCGTCATTTTCCGGAACGAACGGATGCGGATCCACATACCTGAACCGAAGATCGTTATGATCATTTTCCAGCTGCGCGTTTACGAGTTCCGCCGCACAGGCGCTGTTTTCAAAACTCATATTCTTGACGCGCAGAGCATTGAGTTTTTCTATATCCAAATCCGAATAAATAAGATTTGTTTGCCTTAAAAAGCGTTCGCCCTCTGCAAGCATGCCTCCGTTTTCGGCAATAAAGAGCGCGCCGCCGAACAGAAGATCGGTTGTGCTCTCAAACACGGATGCGCCGACATAAACATAGCCGCAGACACAGCGCGCGGACTGACCCGAAACAAGCTGCTTTCTGTACTGCGCCTTGGAAACATATTCATCGCTTGCCGAAAGATTGGCAATCAAATTGGCGCCGCTAACGCAAAGCGATCCGCTCGGCGGATCGGGCACCCAAAGATCCTCGCACAGTTCCACACCCAAAACAGCGCCGCTGCCGAGATCAAACAGCATCCTGCCGATCTTCGTTTTCTGCCCGCAGATCTCTATATCCCGCGGGCTGCCGAGATCCGCGCCGGATGCAAACCAGCGTTTTTCATAAAACTCATTATAATTGGCGATATGCGTCTTGGGAACAAGCCCTGCGATCACGCCGTTTACAAGAACGGCGGCGCAGTTATAAAGGCTGTTGCCGTACCGCACCGGAACACCAACAAGAACGGCGATGTTTTTGCCTTTCGTATACGCGGCAATCTCGCCGAGCGCAACTTGTGCGCGGTTCAGAAGTGAGGCGGCAAAGAAAAGATCGGCGCAGGTGTAGCCGGTTACGGAAAGTTCCGGCGTAACAAGCAGGCGCGCTTTATGCTGAACCGCCTCATCTATGGCTTTTTTTATTTCTTCTTTATTAAAATCCGGATCCGCGACTCTGAGTTTCAGCGATGCCGCGGCGGCTCTGAAAAATCCGTAATTCATAGTTCACCTATATCAAAGTAATCTTAAACGAGAACGACGCCTCACAGCCCGGGTCCAGAATTGTCATTCCGCGCTTATACTCAAAGATCTCGCCTTCATCGGAGCAGGTGGAAATCCCCGTCCACGGCTCAAGGGCAACGAAATTGCCTCCGTTTGCGGAAGACCAGATCAGCAGATTATCAAAATCCTGATAATCAATCCTGACTCCCCTGCCGCCGGCGCTGAGCGTTGCGGATTTCGGCTTTATATGATCAAATACCATGGCATCCAGATCAAACAGAGAATGATCAAGATCTATTTTATTCGGCGTATCCAGCACATCATAGCGCTTAGAGATATCGATCAGCCCCGTTTCCACATCCGGGCGCAGGCATTTCCGATCCACAGCGCCGCAAAATTCCACGCTGTAATCCTCAAACGCTTTGCCGGCCTCAAGCGGGCAGTTGAAAGCGGGATGGCCGCCGATCACGAAAGGCAGTTTATCTTTGCCTGTATTCCGAACGGTATATCTGGTGGTTACCGAATTTTTCAAGACAGTATAACGGATCTCCAGGGCATAATCAAACGGGAAGGCTTTTTTCGTTTCCGTATCGGAACACTGAAGAAAAGAAACGTAATTTGCACCTGTTTCGGCAATCTTAAACGGATGGATCCTTGCCACGCCATGGCGTTTCATAACACAGGGCTTTCCGAACGCCACGGCTTTTTCGTTTCTTAAAACACCCGTTATGGGAAAGCACACAGGCGCCTGGCCCGCCCAATACTGCGGATCACCCTGCCAGAGGTATTCCACACCGTCTTTAACCAGAGAATGGAGCATGGCGCCCTCCTGCAAACACTGCACCTTTACGCTTTCGCTTTGGATTTCTACAACCATTACGCACCGCCCTAATACACTTATTAAATCATAAATCATTATATATCATTATAATTTCCATTGCAATATTGAAAATGTAAACACAATGTTATAAAATAATAAACAGGATGATCAGAAAGGAGAACACAGTATGGATATTGATTCCTATGTTTACGACGCAATTTTCAGCGAAACGCCCAAACACACTGTCTTTTACAGCCTTTTGTGGGAGCAGTTTAAGGAGGACGGTTTTGTGATCACGGATGAGCCCGGGCATGAGATAGACTGCATCTTTAAGGCGGTTTCCATGCAGAACCTGATGGGCGAATTTATGTACAGGCTGTATGACGAAGTGAACGAGACCGGGTTTGAGGACGCAGTTGACTATATTGAGAAAGCAGGCTTCACGGAGGATGATATCCTGACATACTGCAAAAAAGACGAAGAGATTGAGATTGATGCAAGCGACATGGATATCACCGCCAAAAATGCGCTGGACCGCGTTACGGAACTGACTGCGGAAAAAATGCTGGAGGAATATTCGCCGGACGATTTTTTTGATATGATGTTTACGGCGGCGTACGACTTTGAGCAGGATTTTACGTTTGATTTTGAGGATTCGGACGAATTTTTGGCATTTGTGGACGCCAACACGGAAAAACTGGATCAGTACAAAGAGGAATACCCGGGCGTTATAAACTGGATTGAAAACGGCATGATCTGCTGATCGTTTTTCCAAAACCGAAATAAACAGATTGTTTCCGTTAAATTTTTTCTATTTTTCGCAGCCAAATTTATTTTATACTTTGGGTTTTGCAGAGAGAGTATGTTTAATAAGAAGAATCCCGTGCCGGCAATAACCGCCAGCACGGGATTTTTTTAAGGTAAAATTTGCTTATTCGGTCTGTTTTGACGAAAACCATCCGCGGCGGAGGCAAGGTTTGCCGGATTCAGTTCATCCAGTTTACGATTGCGGACGTTGTATCACCAAAGCCGATTATGTCAAGATCCATACCGGCAAGTTCGGGCAGGACCACATCATTTACGATATATTCGACCGCACCGTTCCACTCTATAGAACCATCATCATTCAAAGGTACTTTCCCGATATAGCCGCTGATCTTGGAAACCGTTTCCTGCAAAGCGGAGAGATCTATTTGTACACCAAGGGCACCTAGATTCGTACCCAAATTGCCTATCATCTCATTTAGTTTTGTAAGTATATTTTTAATTGCTGAATATAACTTAGCGTTATTTTCCGGTATCATCAGTGATTGTAGGATTCCGACTGCTTTGTCTACTGTATCTGGAATCAGTGTATCAATTATATTATAAAAATAATTTTTCATATTCACCAAATTTGTACCGGTCTGTTCCCCAGAATACATGCCTTCCATATCAAAAGCATCATAAAAAGACATTTCCTGTTTTACGCCCAGCAGACTACAAATATCATCTACCGAGCCAAAGAAAGATTCAAAATAACGAAAACTTTCTTCAACAGACCATTCAACTTCAGAACCCATACTAATTATAAGAAACAATAGAGTTCCTATTTCCGGAGTCAATAAAGAATCCACAAAAGATTTTACTGCGTTCTTAAAATCCTCACTTGACTCAATATTTGCAGGATATTCCGCAAAATAAGCGGAAAGGACATCCGCGTTCACGGTTTCTACGGAATTTTCTTCAACATAAGCCGGAAGATCTGCAAACAGATTCTCATTTGCGGCAGTATAAAATTCCGCTTTGCCTGATCCTAAATCCACGCCAAGGCCAGAAAGCAGTTCGTTTATCTGCGGCATCAGTCTCCAGCTTTCCTGCACGGTGTTTCCGTTAAAAGCCGCGTCTGAAAGAAGTTTATCAGCATCTGCCAAAATCGTTGAATAAACTTCTTTAGTGGCTTTCCAGTCATACTTAGCGGTATACGTAGGTTCCGCGGCGAACACGCTTACCGTGCCTGAGAGCAGCATGCAGAAAGCAAGCACCGCGCTGATCATTCTTACCTTAAATTTTTTCATAATTCCCTCCTTAATAAAAATGCTCCCTTTGTGTTATATAATGTTTAAACACCTCCTGCCAAAACAGACAATATGGGCAATTATAATAGTATTGCTCTTAGTTTATCTAATAGTACACATTGTTAATAAAAAATCAACACTTTCTTATAATAAATGTAAGAGGTGAAGTTTATGCCCCCAAAAAAGGAAATCAACATGCAAATTGGCGAAAGAATAAAAGAGGCATGCTTATCTGCCGGCGCAACGCAGGAAAGACTGGCGGAAAAGATCAATGTTTCCGTGCAATATGTATCGGATCTGGAGAGGGGCAAAGTGGGAACTTCGATTCCTACGCTGATAAAGATCTGCCGCGCGCTGCATACTTCCAGTGATTTTTTGCTGTTCGGAAAAAAAGACGAATCCGAAGAGCTGCAAGCGGCAGAGTCATTGCTTGCAGCCTAAATGAAGAACAACTCAAAATCGTTGAACAAGCCATTCAAATCACCCGAAAGGCTCTGGAATACGAGTCGGATGAATAAAAAAGCGCCCTGCATCAACAGGGCCTTTTTGGGTCAGTCAAAAAGCCGCCTGCAAAAGCAGACGGCTTGGAACGCGGATTTATTTTTTGATATTAAACAACAGCCTTTTTACGACCGGTATTTTCGAAAGCAGGAAAGAAAGAACAAGGGAAACGGTAAAAACAACTGCAATATAGATCAGCGTCTTCAACGGATTGTTGATATCCATCGCCTCAAAATATTTAAGAATATCCCTTAAAAGCGGCACGTGCATAAAATACATGCCGAAACTAACGCTTGAGATTGCCGCGGTAACGGGGATTCCTTTTTTTACAAGAGCTCGTTTTGTATTGATTCTGCTGAAAAGTTCAAACAGGCAAAAAGCGCACAAAAACAAAAACGGGAAATCGTACCAAAGGTGATAATCGTAACCGGCGCGCATCATAAAGAATATGAAAAGCGCCATTACGGCAAACGAGGCAACGGAGATCAGCAAAACAACAGCGGTTGGAATTTTTTTGAGCACACCCCTTTTGCACAGCGCGCCGGCAATCAAATAAATGCCGTAGGTTCCGCCCAAAAACGAAACATCCACCTGCCGTGTAACGGTAAACGGAAGATCAAATGCGTTTTGAAAAATTCCGTAAAACTGGAAAAGAAAAACGGTTACAAACACCAGCAAAACCGGAACGGCAAGCACTTTAGACGAAACATTGCGGATGGCGTTTGCAATAAACGGGACCGCGATATAAAAGCCGATGATCAGCGGAACATACCACATATGCCCCATATTGTGCGGACGGATAAACAGCATATCGCCAATCATATCCGCAACCGTATAGCCGCCTTCGCCGGTAATAAAATACCTTGCGGCATAGATCAGGATCCACATTTCCGCAGTAACGATGAGCGGCAGCAAATTGTGCTTGTAAAAAGAAAAGATCTTTTTGGAGGAGGAAAAATCCCGGTCCAGAAGAAGATAGCCGGTGATCATCAAAAACAGCGGCACACCGATTCTGCCAACCGTGAAAAGCACATTTCGGAACATGGGGGAAAACACACCCATCGTTTGCAGTTTATCAAAATCCATACTGTATATACGTTCCGTGCAGTGAACCACGATTACGCTGAAAATTGCAAAAGATCTTGCAATATCCAGCCACGCGATCCTTGTTTTTTGCAAAGCCCTCACCCCTTTACGATCTGATAGAAATATGCTTAGTATAAAAGCACGAAAGCGGTGCATCAAAACGGCGCACCGCTTTATCTTTTGCATTTTTTATTCCGCGTCAAAATTAAAGATGGTTGCCAAAACGGTTTTATAACCGGTTTCGATCGCCTGCGGATTCAGACGGTCATAACTGTCTCTGCGGTTATGGTAATAATCGGCAGGGGCAGGATCCATAGCAGCAAGGCAGGTTGCCTTGATGCCTGCCTGTGAAAACGCAGCGGCGTCGGATGCGCCGAAGAACAGATTTGCAAGTTGTGCGGAATCATAGCCCGCGTCTGCGGCAGACTTCTGAACGAGCTCGGAAAACGCAAGATCGTTCTTGACTGTTCCCGTCATATCCTTATGGTAAACATTCAGGTATTCCAGATCCGTAAGCGTATCTACACAAAGCACGGCAGTTTCCACGCCGTCATTTAAATATTCGTCTTTATGCGCCTTGGCAAAAGCCTTTGCGCCTCTTAAGCCTGCCTCTTCGCCGTCCGTAATCATGGCAACAACCTCAGTATGCTCAAGATCAACGCCTGCCATATCCAGCATACGCAGCGCGCATACCGCGGCATAGGTGCCGGTAAGGTTATCATTTGCGCCGGGCGAGATCCTGCCGAAGTTTACAAAGGTAAAGAGCAGCACCATGGAAACAGCGGTTAGAACATTAAAATAGAAAGAGTAATTCAGCATGAAATCGCCGAACGCGCCCATATCCACAAAATTCGCGATTACACTTAATACGGAAATGATCAGCGAGATCACGGCAGTGCCGATAGAAAGCCCCATCCAAAGACCCATGCCTTTATCCTTAAGCAGATAGATCGGGCGCCACTCGTAAGCAGCGTCTATATGGCCGCTGATTACGATCCTCTTTTTGACTTCGCCGCGCGGTTTTCTGGTTGCCACAAGGTTATGGGCGGTCACTTTTTTATACATACCGTCCATAAACTGCTTATACATCAAAAATTCCATTGCCGTAATGAACAGCCCGATGGCAACGCAGACGCCCACGATGCAATGCGCAATAAAGAAATTTTCAAAATTCAGCGCAAAAACAAGCCCAAAACCGATTACAACAGCGGCAATCACAAGCGCCGAAACCAATTTTGTGAAATGCAGGAACGCACGGGGCGCCATTTTATATTCCTCAAAATGGGTCTCGTCGCAAAACTGATCCAGTTCTTTTTTCAGATGCTTTTGAGCATCAAAGCACGCCTCATTGCCGGATTCACGCGGGCCGTACTTTTTGATTACATTGGTGATTTCTTTCACGGTATAATCCACATTTTCTTTTATGACCGCGTTCGGGAAGTCACTGATTTTCATGTTTCGTTCTCCTTTAATCTGTTATTTTCGTTAAATTCGTAATCCGGATCACCGGAGCGGAATTTACGGCACACCGAACCGCGCTTGAGCGGATTCTTCGGCATCGCAATTTTATCCACCGCAAAATTGATGCCGAGCGGCTTAAACACGCTTTGGTATGCTTTATATCTTTTAAGAAACTGCGCATAATCCCTTTTTTTTGCAGGGGTCCACGCAACTTCTGCAAGAGCCTCCATTCTGGGATGCTGGTGAAGCTGGACTTTGCTGAAGGAATCGATCCATTCCGTCCAAGTCTCACCCTCCACACCAAGTACGGAATCATAATCTGTTATGCCGTATTTTTCCGGCGCAAATTTATAAGTATTGGCAAGCGGATACTGCGCATAGGGCATATCGAAATAAAAGGATTTATGATTGCTCATAATGATCTTTCCGCCGGACGCGGCAAAATGCTTTGTATTTTTATCCTGCCCCGGCAGCCACTGCTGTATTACCATGCTGCCGTCCAAACGGTCTATGCCCTGATTGAGCACATCGTTCCAGGCAATCATATGCTTGCCTTTTTTCTTTAAATATTCACAGAGTTCGTTTGTCAGTTTCTTCTGCAGTTCTTTTTCGTTTTTGAATCCGTATTCCTTCATTGCTTTCTGGCAGTCCGGGCAGGTCTTCCACTCGGAAACATCGCATTCATCGCCGCCAACATGGAAATAGGAAAACGGGAAAAGCTCGCAGATTTCATCATACACGTCAAAGATAAACTGCACGCTTTCTTTTTTGCCAAGGCAAAGCGGGCGGTTCCAGTCCTTTATGCCCTCTTTTTTAAAGAGGATATCGCCCATACAGCCGAACACTTCCCTTTTCAGATTGCGGCAGGCAAGGTGCGGATAAGCGGCAAGCGCGGCGGCAAAATGCGCCGGAACATCAATCTCCGGCACGATATGAATACAGCGCTCTGCGGCATAATCCACAATTTCTTTGATCTGATCCTGCGTATAGAAATACGGGCCGTAAGGGGTATTGTCTGTTTTGGCGCATCCCCAGCCGCCGATATGCGTAAAACGGCGCTTGGAACCAATCTCTGTCAACAGCGGATATTTTTTAATCTCCACGCGCCAGCCCTGATCGTCCGTTAAATGCCAGTGAAAAACATTCAGTTTTAAACGGAACATATCATCCAGCAAAGACTTAACGTGTTCCATACCGAAGAAATGGCGGCTTTCATCCAAGTGGATACCGCGCCACTGAAACTGCGGCGCATCCTGAATCGTAACATAGGGGATCTCGTTTTTGCCCTCGTCGAATCTGCCGAGCATGCGCACGGACTGGAGCGCGTAATACGCGCCGGCACGGTCAGACGCTTTGATTTCCACGCCGTTTGCATCCACTTTTAAACGATATGCCTCTTTGCCCAGCGATTCCTCCCTGAAAATTTTAACGGGAGAATCCTTATCGCCCTTGTTTTTCACAAGCGGCAATTCAATCTCGGAATAAACGGCGCTGTCCTTTTTCAGCCTGAACACGCCCTTTGAAGCCCGAACTTCACGAGCCATCGGTATAAGATTGATCATTTTTTTAGTTCCCTCTCTAATTTTTTTTGATTATAACACAAATCTTCATTGACAACAATACTTTTAACGTAGTAAAATAAAAAACAGCCAAAATAATATTCCTGCCCGTAGCACAATGGCTAATGCATTTGATTCCGATTCAAAAGACTGGAGGTTCGACCCCTCTCGGGCAGACCAAAACCGCCGGAAGCACAATCTGCTTCCGGCGGCTGTTTTATTGTCTCTTCAGCAAAGAATAAACGAAAACGGTTCACCGAACCATTTTCTTTCGCCGTGACCCTCCCGGGTTCGACTCCCTTCGGCATCATATATAAAAAATAACGCGCACCAAAATGGTGTGCGTTATTTTTGGTGGAGCCGGTATAATCAAGGATGAACATTCCTCCGCTTCGTATCTTTGTAAAAGACTTATCGGGTAAAATATATCCGGAGGTAAAAAGAGATGAAGGAACGAATTTTAACTGAAAAAATGGTTGCGGATTTTTCTGCATATCTCAAGAGCGAAGAAAAAAGCGAAAACACTATAGAAAAATATCTGCGGGATGTGCGAGCGTTCTCTGTATATCTAAACGGTGATGAGATAACGAAAGAAGCGGTTATCGCTTATAAAAGCAAGCTGCTTTCCATGAATTATGCTGTCCGCAGCGTCAACTCCATGTTGGCATCCCTCAACAGCCTGTTTGCATTTTTAGGTTGGACAGATTGCAGGGTAAAATCCATCAAACTCCAACGGCAAATTTACTGTTCCGAAGAAAGAGAACTCACAAAAGCGGAGTATATGCGGCTGGTAAATACCGCCAAGCAGAAAGGAAACGAGCGGCTGAACCTGATTTTACAAACCATCTGCGGCACAGGGATTCGGGTAAGCGAACTGCAATACATAACGGTGGAAGCGGTAAAGTGTGGCGAAGCGATTGTTTCCCTCAAAGGCAAAACAAGAACAATATTTATTGTCCGTGAACTGCAAAAGAAATTGCTCCGCTATGCGGCGGAGCAAGGGATATCATCAGGTACAATTTTCATTACAAGAACGGGCAGACCGATGAGCCGCACCAATATTTGGCGGGAAATGAAAGGGCTTTGCGAGCAGGCAGGCGTAAATCAGCAGAAGGTGTTCCCACATAACCTTCGTCATTTGTTCGCAAGGGTGTTTTACGGGATTGAAAAGGATATTGCCAAGCTCGCCGATATTCTCGGCCACAGCAGTATCAATACCACAAGAATTTATATCATTTCCACCGGCGATGAACACCGCAGGCGTATGGAACATATGCGGCTGATTATATGAAAAAAGCCACCGAAATCGGCGGTAATGACATAATCGATATTATGTTGTAAACAATTAGAATAGCATAAAATTACAGGAAATATTATAGCATAATATTGGGCTTTTTGCAATATGTTTTATGGCGAAAAGTATGATTTGTAAGAGAATTGTCGAATTTAACACAACACAAATAAGCCTTCTCAAAGTCTGAAAATGAAAAGGCTTGGCTTTTTATACTCATTTTTAGTTGTCAGCGTTCACGAACGGATCGGGGTGTTTTTTCTTTGATGTAAATTACAACATAATATCGATTATGTTGTGTATTTTGAAATCTGAAAAAATTGTTTTCGCCGTTAAAATTACGGTTTTTATTTTGACTTTCAGTTCTCAAGATGTTGCGAATTTTGTTTTAGTTTGTATCAACTCATAAATTGGCAAGTGCAAGGACGGAACTGTTGGATTATAGTTTAGGTGTAAGTTTTATGAAAATCAGTTATAAAAAGTTATGGATATTGCTAATTGAAAAAGATATATCGCCTGCAACTTTACGAAAGGATTTGAGCATAGCTACAGGGACTATGACAAAATTACGGAAAAATGAAGAGGTTGCTTTATCTGTTTTACTGCGCATTTGCCAATATCTGCATTGTAATATAGGCGATATTTGCGATGCGGTAAGAACAGATAATGAATAGTCCGTGCTTTCACGAGGCTAATTTTATAATAAATTACGAAGGAGAATGGATATATGTGGGATACTCCAATTGGTTCAAACAATAGTCATAAAAAGTTTTGTCAATATTGTGGTACGAAGTTAGATGTTGGCGCCCGTTTCTGCAAGAGTTGTGGGAAGCCAATAGATCAAGGTGTTCATTCTGCCGCCGGATGTGTTTCACCGCAAGCAGATGAAACCTTTTCGCACAAGCAGTACACCGAAAGAAAGACCGTTTATGAAGGCCAGTTACATAAGTGCCCGAATTGCGGCGAATTGTTGGATGCTTTTAGAAGTCATTGCCCCTCTTGCGGATATGAAATTCGTGATGCACGTTCTTCAAGTTCTGTCAGAGAGTTAGCACAAAAGCTTGAACGAATTGAAGCTGAGCGCATGGCTCCGATCGAGGAGAAAAAATCCCTAATGAAGATGGTATTAGGTAAAGACTTGAAGGGCGAGGATGAAGAAGAAAAAGCACAGGAGAAATTTGATGAGCAAAAGAAACAGCAAAAAGCAAACTTAATTATCAATTTTTCTGTTCCAAATACACGGGAAGATATTTTGGAATTTATGATTTTAGCTTCTTCTAATATTGATGTCAAAAAAGGCATCAATGATGAAGTATCAAAAGCGTGGCTACAGAAACTTGAGCAAGTGTATCAAAGGGCACAAATAACAATTAGAAACACTAATGAATTTAAGCAGGTAAAGTTCATCTATGATAGCAAGCAAAAAGAGTTAGGTAATCAGAAAAAGAGAAAGAAAAACAAGATAATAGGCGGTGTTATACTCATAGGTGCAGGACTTCTATTATATATGCTAGGTATGATGTTAGGGGAATCTACAGGGGATTCTGACTCTTCATTATATTCAATATGCACGGTGGGTATTTTTGTTATGCTTGGTGGTATATTCTTACTACTTGCTACAATACCAAACGGGAATTAGACATTATATGATATGCATTAACTTGAAGAAGGAGGATTAAGTTATGCCATTCTTTGATAAAAATAACAAAACCGGCGGCTTTATGGATGAAATCCGCTGTGATGAGCCGTCGTATCTGATTTGGAAATGGCACCCGGCAGGCTCGCAGCCGGGAAACAACAACCGTGAAAATGCGATTCGTTGGGGTTCATCTCTGCGTGTAAAAGATGGAGAGGTTGCTGTCTTCGTTTATAAACAAAAGGACGGCACTATGCAGGATTTCATAGAGGGGCCGTTTGATGAAACGATCAAGACAAACAACTTCCCCGTGCTTGCAAGCATTGTCGGGCTGGCTTATGACGGTGGAACGCCGTTTCAGGCAGAGGTGTATTTCATCAATCTCGCCAATATTATTCAGGTGAAGTTCGGCGTGCCGTTTTTCGATATATACGACCCGCGCTTCTTGGATTTCGGTGTTCCGGTCGCCGTAAGAGGAACGATCAGCTTTAAAATCAGCGATTACCGCGCGTTTATTAAGCTGCACAGACTAAACACCTTTAATCTCATGGATTTTCAAGCACAAATTCGAGATGCCGTAACGAGATATGTAAAAGATACCGTTGCAAACGCCCCTGCCGCAAACAATATCCCGTTGATACAGATCGAAACGAAAACGGCGCAAATTACAGATGCTGTTGAGTATGATATAAGCGAACGGCTGAAAGAAAACTTCGGCGTTCAGGTTTCCGGTGTGGACATCGGTGCGATTGAGATTGATAAATCCAGCGCCGGTTACCGCCAGTTGATGGCTGTCACAAAGGATATTACCACAGCAAAAATAGAAGCAGAAACACAGGATTATGTAGAACGTCTGCGCATTCAGCGTGAGGAAGGGCAATACGCTATGCATAAGCAAACGCAGTCGTCCAATATCGGCGCCTTCCAAGTTGAAAAACAAGCTGAGGTTGGTGTTGCCGGAGCACAGGCTCTCGGTCAAATGGGCGCGAACGACGCCGGCAGTGTAAACTTAGGCGGCGACGGCACAGGCTTTAACCCGGCTGCTATGATGGCAGGAATGGCTGTGGGCGGTGCCGTAGGACAGAATATAGCGGGAACAATGAACAATATGATGCAGGGCACAAACCAAACCGCTATGGGAAATGTTGCCCCACCACCCGCTCTAACAGTTACTTACAATGTTGCGGTTAATGGTCAAGCAACAGGACCGTTTGATATTAACATATTAAAACAGATGACAATTGCAGGACAATTTAAGCCGAATAGCTTGGTGTGGAAACCGGGAATGGAAACTTGGTTAAGAGCCGATGCCGTTGAGGACTTAAAAGATTTATTCAACAATGTAATGCCGCCTATACCAACAACCGAAGAATAAAGGGGATGAATCAATTATGAAATGTTTGAAATGCGGAGCAGAATTAACTGACGATACAAAATTTTGCTCATACTGCGGGGCTAAAGTTGAAGGAAATACGGAAAGATCACCTATTCCTGAAGCAGCAGAAGAAGAAAATAACAACATAATTAAAAATGTCGGATTCGAGGATTCCTTTTATTCCGAGCCTATACTTTCACAAAAAAATGCGAGCAAACCCAATAAAGTTAAAGAAAAATGTCTCGAATATTGGAACAAATTAAGTAAATTTGACAAACTTGCAACAATAGGGATTGCTGTGTTCGTTATTTTGGCACTTGTCGCATTTTTTGCCGAAAGAATAGTAGCCGGCATTCTTTCAATCGTGCAAATTGCTATTGTTGTTGTAGCGATTCTTATGAAGAAGAATATTATACAAGTTCCTAAAAGTTGGATTCCCATTGTTGCGGTGGCATTATCCTTTGTTTTGATAATTCCTTATTTCGGTTTGTTTAAGATCAATTCGGCAGACTATGTGAGATATGACTGGAGTTCTGTTGTTTTAGCGGATATGCTACCTCAGCCGGAATCACCTTACGGAGAAATTATATCTAACTCCGAAGATTATCTTTCCTTGGATGTTACTAAGACTACCGAAGAGCAGTATAAAGAATATATTGAAGCGTGTAAAAATAAAGGCTTTACAATTGATACAGAAACCACCGGAAGTTTCTTCTATGCATACAACGACAAGGGTTATAAACTCTCATTGAGCCATTATGACTACAACAGCGAAATGCATATAAATTTGGATTCCGCTATGGAAATGGAAACGATAACTTGGCCGGACAGCGAAATGGCTAAGTTGCTACCCGTTCCTAAATCTACAACCGGGAAGATTTACAGCAATGATGAAAATAGTTTCTCTGTATATATTGGTGATACCACTATTGACGATTACAAGGCTTATGTAAAAGCTTGCGAGGAAAAAGGCTTTACCGTAGATGTCCAAAAGAAAGATAAAACATTCTCTGCAAAAAATGCAGATTCTTACAAACTTTCCGTTGATTACAAAGGCAATAATGTAATCTACATATCCATTGCTGAGCCTGAGTTTAATGTAACAATCGAGGTTGAATGTGTTGAAAATCTTATCTTCAGTAAATACAATGTTGACATGAGCATTGATGATGAATTTGAAGGTACTATTCCTCACGGTGACAAGGAAACCTTTGAAGTTGTACTTAAGAGAGGAAAACATACAATTTCTTTTGAAAGTGCCGAGGATAACACTCTTGACGGCGAAATCGAAGTAGAAATCACCAAGAACGAGACGATCGAACTTAAAATTTCATGCTCCAGTTCTGGGATCAATGCAGAGCTTATTTCCGGTACAGAGGTTAAGGATGAAAATGCTTCTGAAACAACAACTGAACCCGACAACACTGAGCCGACTTCTGACCCTAATAAAACGGATAGCTCATTCAAACCCGAGACATCTGAAGCAGATTCGCTCGCAGAAAATCTTACAATAGATAATTGTCCTGAACTTGCAGCTATTCTTTCCAATAAAGCTGAAATAGACCAATCGTATTCGGATTTTGCCTCAAAATATAAAGGAAGAATTATTGAGTTTGATGGCAGAATAGATTATTGTACTAAACACGGGAATTATAACACAAGATTTGACTATCTTGTAAGTGCAGGTGATTATGATCCCGATCACCAAATTGGTCCAGTCTTCAAATTTGAAGATGTAAATTACTATGATCTGAATACAAACTTGGATACTGTTAGTGTGGGATTAAACGTCCGCATAATTGCTGAAGTAGTATCCTTTGATAGTAATAGCGGTCTATTCTATTTAGAGCCTGTTTCGGTAACCAGCAGATAAGTATAAAGGCTATGTATTTCTTGCCGGATTACATAGCCTTTAACCTTTATATAAAAATCAGATCAGTGTTTATCACCTCTAACGATCTGTTTCGGATATTATTCATCCGACCAACCCATTCCATTTGATTTTCCGACTTAAGCTGCTCGGTCACACCTTCAAGTTCGGCCATCTGCTCTACGAGCCGAGAAAACATTTCTTCTGCCTGCTTGTCAATGTCTGCAAGGTATCCGTTCAGCTTCCCACTTGTCAAGAGGTTATAGTATAAAATTTTGTGGTTCTGTTCCAAATAGCGTGCGTGCCGCTGTCCCCATATACCAATAGGCTGATTTTCGGCAGGTAATATGAGATTTGGCAAAACATAATCTCCTTGCTGTGTGTATGTGCCACCCATTTGTTCAAATAATGATTTTTCCATTGTGTTTATCCTCCTGTTTTTTATTGTACTTTCATTTTACAGGAGGACAAAGAGTAACACGAATATGCCGATTGCAGGCATAGCAAAACGCCGTCTTGGAACAAATCCAAGACGGCGTTTTCTGCTTTGGTATCAGATTGAACATTTCACGGCGAAGCCGCCTGCGAAAAAGTAGGTGTTCGTCCAATACCTGTTTGGTGGACGCGAAGGTTTCGGCTGATGCAATTTAAAATCCGCATCAGCATGGTTCGCCGACCGAAATGCTTTGCATTTCAGTACCCGTCTCACCGCTCACGGCTAAAAACGGTTCACCGAACCGTTTTCTTTCGCCGTGACCCTCCCGGGTTCGACTCCCTTCGGTATTATATAAAAAATACGCACACCAAGATGGCGTGCGTTATTTTTGGTGGACGCGAAGGGAGTCGAACCCTCGACCTCTGCAATGCGAATGCAGCACTCTCCCAACTGAGCTACGCGCCCGTGCGCTATATATAATACTACATTTTTTCTCACAAAACAAGAGTAAATTTAAATTTTTTTACAGTTTGCGATTCACAGCGCATTTTGCCGGTATTTATCGAAGGAAATCAAGTAAGCACAGGTCTGTTGGCAGCTATAAAGGTCATTCTGTCCCGCTCATCCTGGGTGCCGTGCCTTCTGCCGTGCCCGCCGTGATCTGAAGTAATAATATAAAGCCAGTCCTCCTGCGCAAATTCGGGGCGCAATTCTATATACGCAATCAGTTCATAAGCATATCGGTCTGCGTTTGTAACGCCGGAAACATATCTATAGTCCTCCGGCCCGAAGCCGAAAGAATGACCGTTATGATCCGGAAATTCATTGATAGCGAACAAAATATCCACACCGTTATCTATTGCGGTCAAAACCGTATTCTGGAGTTCAGCTTCATCGTTTACCTGCTTAAACACGAACGGCAGATTTTTTTCTTTGGCTGTTTTGATCTCGTTTTTATACGTAACGGTAAAATGATCCGGCCATATAGAAGCAAACAAAGCGCTGATTCCGTTTTGGGCAGCCTGCATCAGTATGGTGGGAACGGAATCTTTTTTGGTAACATGCCTGACCACGCCGTTTTCCACACCCCACTTGCCGGTCAAAATGGACGCCCAGCCCTGCGCGGTGCTTGTTTCCTGTATCGTTTCCGGCAGGTTTTTGTCTCCGCCGGCATAGCTTAAAAACAGACCGCCTTTTTCTTTCAGATACGTTACGGCGCTGTAAGGACTTTTGCAGTTATAACCGGTTATCTTTTCCCGATTGCCCTGCACAAGATAAAACATAGAATCCGCGCGGGCACCGTCCAGCCCGTAAATCAGCACCTTTTTACGCTTGCCTGACTTTTCTTCCAGATGTTTTTTTATCATTTGATATACTGCGATCTGCGGGTATGCAGTGGAAACGGTGTTATCAAAAACGCCGCTCTGATCAAGCAGACCGAGATACTTTTGAGATACAGATTGAAAAAGCATATTTATTCCCTCTCTAAAAATAATTTTTCTTTAAATTGCTTTCTATTTGTATTATAATGAAGTTGAAAACACATTACAAGGGCAAAAAAATATATGAAAAAACGCTTTGGATACAAAAACGCATATAACGGCAGACTTTTTCTGCTTTGCTGGATCGCGTATTTTTCCACATACATATGCAGGCTGAATTTTTCCGCCGTTATGCCTGAACTGCTGGGCAGCGGCGCTTTTACGCAGAGTGAGACGGCGGCAGTATCTTCCGCTTTCTTTATCTGTTACGGCGCGGGACAGTTGTTCAGCGGCGTTCTTTGCGACAAAATTTCCGCACGACTGCTGATCTTTGCCGGCGTACTGTTTTCCGGCCTGAGCAATCTGTTTATATTCCTGTTCAGCGAGTCCTATACTGCGCTGCTCGTGCTGTGGGCGCTGAACGGAATTGCGCAGTCGCTTGTGTGGGCGCCGATTCTGAAACTTGCCGGGGATTATTACAACGAGGGCGAAAAAGTGAAATTCGGCGTAGATATCTCAACAACCGTACCGCTCGGAACGCTTGCCAGCTATGGCGTAAGCCTGGTTACCCTGCTTTTTGCAGAGTGGAGATATGTTTTCGCCGTGTGCGGCGCGCTGGTCATTATCGCCGCGGTATACTGGTTTATCGGAACATCCGGGCTGAAGAAGATACCTAAGGTAGAAAACCGAATGGATGAGGCAATTCAAACTGCGCCAACCGCCGTTTCCGGGAAAAAGCTTGTGAAAATCCTTTTGATCAGCGGCACGGCGGCACTGATGATCCCCATTGCGATCCAAGGCACGCTGAAAGACAGCGTTACGCAGTGGATCCCCACGTTTCTGGAAGGCAACTATAATATGGGAACGAGTCTTTCGCTGCTGCTGACGATGGTTTTGCCGGTCATCAACGTAACGGGCGCTTATCTTGCGAAAGCGCTGAACAAAAAGTTAAAGAACGAACTTGCCACCTCCGCTGCATTTTTCGGCATAGCGGCAGCATTTCTGATCCTTTTGATGACAGCGGGAACGAAGAGCGCCGTTCTTGCGCTGATTTGCATGGCCGGAATCACAAATTCCATGTTTGCGATCAATGTTATGCTGATCACGATGGTGCCGCTGCATTTTTCAAAATACGGCAGAACGGGAACGGTTGGCGGCCTGCTGAACGCCGTTGCATATATCGGCTGCGGGCTGCTGAATATGGGCGCCGGCGCAATACTGGAAACCGACGACGGCTGGCGCGCGCTGTTTATCCTGTGGCTTGCACTGGCTGCTGCGGCAGCAATCATTACAATTCTGTGCATAAAGCCGTGGAAAAAATTCACGCAAGCACAAGACTGAATCAGCAGGCAACATATACCCAACCCATACTTTACGGAAAATTTAAGTATTCATAATCTATATTTAAGAAACGGAGAAGAAATATGAAACTGAGTTTTAAAGGCGAGCGATTCAAGATCATGCAGATCGCGGACACACAGGAGGGCGCCAAGGTCAGCCCGGACACGTTAAATCTGATCAACACGGCGATCGATAAGGAAAAGCCGGATCTGATCGTATATTCCGGCGATCAGATCTGGGGCAAAATGAGTTTTAAGGGCAATGCGGAAAAGGTGGAGCGCGTTTTGCGCGAACTCACCTACCCTGCCGTTTCCAGAAAGATCCCGTTTGCCGTATGTTTCGGCAATCATGACAGGCAGGTGGGCCTTTCCAACAAAGAACAGTTTGAGATCTACAAAAAAATAGACTGCTTTATCGGGGAGGACACGCCGGGGATAGACGGCTGCGCCAATCAGGTGATAGAAATTGAGGATAACGGAGAGCCGAAATTTCTGCTCTATCTGATAGACAGCCATTCCAGCCTGCAGGTGGGTTATGATCACGTTCATAAAAACCAGATCGAATGGTACAAAAGCGTAAGAGACGCATATGAGAAAAAACTGGGGCATGTTGTGCCGTCCATTGTAATTCAGCACATACCCGTGCCGGAAGTTATGGAGCTTTTGCTTGAGGTAAAGAAGAACGTAAAAGGCGCCCAGCAGGGATTCCGAAACCACGCGGGCAAATGGTATATCCTAAACAGGGAAAAAGTGAATCCGGAAGGATTTATGAAAGAATCCCCGGCAGATCCTATGGAAAACAGCGGAGAATTTGACGCCATGGCGCAAAAAGGCGATGTAAAAGGTATCTATTTCGGGCACGACCACAACAATTCCTTTCACGGAACCGTGCGCGGGATTGACCTTGGCTATACCCAGGGCGCCGGGTTCCACGTTTACGGGCCGGGGCTGGACCGCGGCGTGCGCATGATCAGCCTAAAAAAAGACGGAACTTACGATACATACGATTTAAGATACCGGGATATCATAGGCAAAAAAGTGAAAGAAAAACTGCATTTCGGCGTTTTGCAGATTATGCCCACCAATATGTTTGACGCGGTAAGCAGAGGAATCAAGATCGTTGCCGTATTGGCGGCGATTGCCGTTCTCATCGCTCTGCTGGCGCATTTTTTAGGCTGAGCGGAAAGCATATCCTTTTTCCGTGCTGATAACGGAAAGCCGCTGTTAATCAAAGCGGAAATTTGACATTTTCAGCGCGACGGCGGTATGCTTAGATCAGGAGTGATGCAAAATGAAATATGATGAACTTCTGAGCATAAATTTTGTTTCCGACCAGTTATGCGGTTCGGCGGGCAAAACGGAAAACCGCAGTGCGCATACGCCCTACCGGGATGAGATTCGCCTGTTTTCCTGCATTGAGCAGGGCAATGTAAACCGGCTGATTGAAGAGATCAAGCGCCATGCCGACGGCGGTATTTTTGTTGGCACAATGAGTGAAAACAGCCTGATGCAGCGAAAATACATGGCGGTAAGCAGCATCACACTGGCAACCCGATATGCCATTCAGGGCGGTCTGCGCGAAGAAGAGGCGTATCTGTTTTCAGACCGGTTTATCAAAACCATGGATAAGCTGAACAGCGACGCCGAAGTGATGGGCTGCCTGTTAAAAAACATTTATGAACTGACGCAAAAGGTTGCAGAATCCAAGAAAGAAAACCGGTTTTCGCCGCATGTAAGAAGATGCGTTGCCTATATCGGCAAAAATTTAGGCAGAAAACTGACCGTTTGTGAAATTGCTGCAGAACTTGGCCTGTCCGCAGATTACCTGTCCCACCTGTTTAAAAAGGAGACGGGCACAGCGCTGGGCGCATATATTTTAAAGCAGCGGCTGGAGGCGGCAAGGACGCTGCTGTGGGAAGGCGCAAGCATTCCCTCTGTATGCAAAGCAGTATGTTTTAGTTCAAAATCTCACTTTATTGCCGCTTTTAAAAAAGAATACGGCGTAACGCCCGGCGCGTTTTCTGCCGCCGTTAAGCCGAAAAAATAAATAGGTTTGAATAAAAATGATTTATAAGGAGTGTGGCCATGCCGGCGCTGTCCATTATGATCAAGCCAGCATCCGCGCTGTGCAACCTGAGGTGTGCATATTGCTTTTACAGGGATGTGGCAGAAAACAGAACGCAAAATGAATATGGAATCATGACGCGTGAAACAGAACAGGCGCTGATCGAAAAAGCGCTGGATTTTGCAGACGGCGCACCCGTTTCCTTTGTTTTTCAGGGCGGCGAACCGACACTGGCGGGTCTGGATTATTTTAAAAACTTTGTTGACGATCTGAAAAAACGAAACCAAAAAAACAGCCCTGTTTTTTTGAGTATACAGACAAACGGAACGCTGATCAATGACGAATGGGCGGCGTTTCTTGCGAACAATAACTTCCTGACCGGGCTGAGCCTGGACGGCGATTTTGACGCAAACCGATTCAGAAAAGATGAAAGCGGAAAAAATGCCTTTTACAAAATTTTGAAAGCCGCCGAAATCTTAAAAAAGCACAAAGCGCAGTTCAACATTCTATCTGTTTTAACAGGTTATTCGGCAAAGCGCGGAAAAGAGATCTACCGTTTTTTTAAAAGCGAAGGGTTTCAAAACATACAGTTTATCCCCTGCCTGAGACCGTTCGGTTATAAGGGAGAAAACGATCTGTTTATGACGGAAAGCGAATACGGAAATTTCCTTTGCGATGTGTTTAAACTGTATGCATCGGACTACAAAAAGGGCAGATATATCAGCGTTCGCCAGTTTGACAACTGGGTGCGCCTGTACCTTGGCGGCGCCGCGGAGCAGTGCGGCATGAACGGCTTTTGCGCGCGCCAGTTCGTCTGCGAGGGCAACGGCAATATTTACCCCTGCGATTTCTACTGCACGGATGATTACCTGCTTGGAAACATCCATAAAAACACTTTTTCCGATATTGCGTTTTGCGAAACGGCTAAGCGGTTTATTGAAGAAAGCGGCAACGCTCCTGAAACCTGCAAAGCATGCGAATATTTCCGGCTATGCCGTGCAGGCGGCTGCAAACGAGAAAGGCAGAGCGCCGATTACTGCGGCGCCTACAAACGATTTTTTAAAGAGTGCCTGCCGCTGTTTCGGTATTTTGACGATCTGAAACAGCGATAAACATAAAAGCATACAGATAAAAATCCCGCAGACGGTCAAACCGTTTGCGGGATCGTTATATACAGCCTATTCTTCAATGCCCAAAATATCGTTTGCGGCATTTGTTTCCAGCGTTTCCACACTTTTCAGATTTTTCTGAATAATGGAATTGCGGTGATCCGCTTCATCCAGCGCTTTTCCTGCCGCCTCGATCTTATCCTTTGCCTTTTGGAGCAGCGTGCCGAATTTTTCATACTGCGTTTTTGCCGCGCCAAGCACTTTCCACACTTCGTTCGCTTTTTTATTGATGGCGATCGTGCGAAAGCCCATGGCAAGCGAATTGAGCAGCGCGGTAATGGTGCTTGGGCCGGCGATCATCACACCCTGCGCCTGCAGCGTTTCCGCAATGCCGCTTTTGCCGGATGCGATCTCAGCATAAAGCCCTTCCGTTGCCAGATACAAAATTGCAAACGGCGTTGTGTTGGGCGGCGCAATATATTTTTTAACGAGTTTTGCCTCGTCCTTAACCCTTGTTTCAAGCGCTTTTCTTGCCTTTTCCAGTTCGTCATAATTGCCGTTTTCGGCAGCGGCGGAAAGCCTGATATAATCCTCCATGGGGAATTTGGAATCGATCGGCAGATATGTGATCTCGTCGTTCTCCTTAGCCGGAATGCGAACGGCAAACTCCACACGCCCGTCATAAGCGGGATTCGTTTTCACATTGGTATCATACATATTGGGGATCGTTTCATCCAGAATATTTCCAAGCTGCACTTCCGCCCAGGTGCCCCTTGCCTTTACATTGGTGAGCACTTTATTCAAACTTTTTACATTATCCGTAACGCCGGAGGAGAGTTCTTTCATCTCCCCAAGGCTTTTATAAACATTGGAAAGCTGCTCGGAAACCGTTTTAAAAGAGGCGTTGAGCCGCTGGTTGAGCGTTTCGGCAAGTTTTTCATCCACCGTTTTGCGCATTTCATCCAGTTTTTTCTCATTGCTCTCCTGCATTCTGGTGATCGACGCGGAGATCTTTTCCGCCTGCTTATCGGAATTCTCCGTCAGCGTTTCGTTTACTTTGATCATCTGCTGATAATTCTTTTCCGTAAGATCCTGCATGCTTTTTGAAACTTCGCGCAGGGATTTATCCGTTTGGCTGGAAAGATAATCCAGCCTGCCGGAAAGATTATCCAGTTTTTCAGTTACAGGTCTGATCTTTTCGCCGGTATCCTCCCGCACCGGTTTATTCTTTAAAGCAACTACAAGTACCGCCGCGCATAAAACCACAAGCACGGCAAGCAAGATAAGAATTAAAATTTCCATAAAAACACCTCCGCTAAAACACCATATATTTTAGCATAAAAGCCGTGCATGAACAACAGATTTTTAAGAAAGCGCCGAAACAGAGTAAAAAACCGTACGCTCATCCGGCAGACGCCCTTGAAAACGCACCGGGATGCTGATATAATATCTTAGAGGTAAAACTATGAAACATGTATGGACAGATAATCTAAGAAACGTTGAGCCTTACGTGCCCGGCGAGCAAAGCAAAGAAAAAAACATTATAAAACTGAACGCAAATGAAAATCCGTATCCGCCGTCGCCCAAAGTGTTTGAGGCAATCCGCCGGTTTGACTGCGCCTGCCTGAAACTTTATCCGGATGCCAATGCAGCCGAATTCAAAGCGGCAATCGCAGCCTATTACGGCGTAAAAAAGGAAAACGTGTTTATCGGCAACGGCTCGGACGATGTGCTGGCGCTTTCATTTCAAACTTTTTTTAACAGCAATATACCGATCGCCTACCCCGATATCACATACAGTTTTTACCCCGTTTGGTGCGAACTGTTTGGAATTCCTTACAAAACCCATCCTCTTGGTGAAGATTTTCGGATCCGTATTGAAGATTACCGGGCGGAAAACGGCGGCGTGGTAATTCCAAACCCAAACGCCCCCACCTCGCTTGGCGAAGGCAGGGCGTTTATTGAAAAACTGATGGAATATAACCGTGACTGTGTTGTGATCATTGATGAAGCATATGTGGATTTCGGCGGTTATTCAAGCGCCGAGCTCACAAAAAAATATGAAAACCTGCTTGTTACCGCCACGTTTTCAAAAAGCCGCAGCCTTGCCGGAATGCGGATCGGCTGCGCAATAGGCAGTGAAAAACTGATCAGCGCGCTTGAAGCGGTAAAAAATTCCTACAACAGCTACACAGTAAACAGCCTTGCCATGGCGGCGGGAACAGCGGCAATCAACGATGTTGCCTATTTTAAGGAAACCGTTTCCAAAGTGATAAAAACACGCGAAAGAGTTAAAAGCGAGTTAAAGGATCTTGGCTTTGAAGTGCTGGATTCCCAAACAAACTTTTTAATGGCAGCCCACCCAAACAAGGATATGAAAGAATATTTTGAATATCTAAAGGCTCAAAAAGTTTTTATAAGATATTTCAATAAGCCGAGGATAAATAAATACGTGCGCATCACGATCGGCACGGATGAGGAAATGGATATCTTTCTTGATAAAACAAAAGCGTTTCTTGAAAAATAAGCGCAAAAAGCCCGGGATCTTAACTGATCTCGGGCTTTTGTTATACACCGGAAAACAAGATGAAAAACAGCCAAACAAAGAAAAGAATCACACCTGCTGAAATGATAAAGCCTAATCTGGACTTTATTACGCCGAGTTTATCGTTTATTTCAATAAGCAGGCGTTTTTCATCGTCAAAATCCAGATCTTTAAGCATCTTTTCTTTTTTTCGGTTTTCGTCTGCCTTTTTCATTTCCTGCTCAAATTCTTTATCTTTCATAAAAATCCCTCTTTTCATCTGAGAAAGCTTACCGCACTTTTAAAGTAACATAATCAGCCGTTAAAGTCAAACAAAAAGCAAATAAATGTAAGGTTTTTATAACAGATATGAATATCCGGAAAAGAAATTTTGACAAATAATTTTAATCCCCAAAAGAAACATCCGTATCGCCGGGTTGGATATCACCGCTGGTTGTAATCACATCCAGTGTTTGGAAAACTTCAATATTTGCAATCGGCTTAGTGTATTTTTCTTTCATGGTTATGCCTCCTTATTAAGCAGTTTTTCTACTGCATTTTTAGTGTTTTGATCTATCTCTTCATCTTGTAATACAAGGCTTGATACTTCTTCAAAACTGCCGTTCAGACTATTTGAGTAGAAGTACATTCCATCTATGCACACATAAGCTCTTACGGATATATTTGTATCGTAATTACTAGCCGGAATATCAGTAAATACGAGATTGAATACCGTTGTGCCTTCTGTTGAATGATCAAGATTGTATGCTGTTTTTTGCTTAATGTTATCTGTGCCGATATTTTCAACAGTCAATTGTGAAGAATCATAAGGCGTATTATCATAGTTATAATGATAAATGAAACCGTATTTGATGTCAGAAGCCAAATTTTCTATTTCAGGTATTTCATTCCAAGAGAAACCAAAACGAAGCCCTGTTTTCGTAACTCTTATGGATCTTCCTTTATCCTCAACATTAACAGGTGATGATAATGATGAGTCACGATAATCACTGGGTATAAAGTTGCATCCGTTTTCTTCCGTCCATTGTTTTGAATACGAATTTAAAGGTGCAACGATTGTATAATCATAATCAGGCGTAACCGTTATGGATTCGAGTTTATCAGAAGTATATAATGTTGCTCCGCCTTGTTGTTCAGGCAGGGAATCAAGTGATACCAAATTCGGAGCAAATATTTTTATGTTTACAGTATTTGAATCATCATAAAGGTTGTTTATAAACACACCTGAGGATATATGCGTTGCTGATGGCAAGTATAAAGTTTCAAGATCACTACAATCCCCGAAAGCATTTGTAGAAATCTCGGTAACACTGTCTAATTTTATTGATTTTATATTACTCATATAAAAAATTTCTTCGCCCAACACAACAACATTAGGAAGTTCTATATTTTCAATTGTAGAATAATTAAAAGTATTGTCAGGTAAATTAGTTAATTTTGGAGCGTTAAACTCTTTTAAATTTCTCGTAGAACTAAAACACATACTTCCTGTAATTTCGGTAAGTTCTGGCAGGTCAATCGATTCAAGCATATACATATGTGATAATGCACTCTTACCCAAAGTCTTTACTTTCGGCAGATTAACATATTCAGCATTTTGTAATGACCACAAACCCATAAGTCCTACAGAAGTTACATTTGGAAGGTCAATATAAATCGCATTATTCAAACTGTTAAATGAACATTTGTTTATAGTAGTTAATTTTTCGTTATATAGTGCAGGTATGGATGTACAATGGCTGAAAGCATATTCTCCTACCTCCTCAAGTTGGGTAAGGTCAATGGTATCCATCTCACGGCATAAATAAAATCCCCGTGTTTCAACGACTTTCAGATTATTGCAGTATACTGATTTAAGGTCACCGCAGCCCTGGAATCCGCCTTCTCCAACATATGTTAATGTATCAGGAAGTTTTATCATAACCAAATCGGACGCACTGAACACTCGCTTTCCGATACCTGTAACAACAATACCGTCTATAGTATCAGGGATAGTGAGGTAGTTATTGTTACCGTTGTATTCCGTGATGATACCGTTTGTGTCTATAACAAAGTTTTCCTCAGGGTCGGTTACGGTTATATAATAATCAGCAACCACCTGCAGACTCTTCAGTTTGTCACCTGAATAAGCGCAGGCATGAACCCTCGTTACCTTGTCTATAACTATTGGACCTGTATAAAGAATACCTGTTGCTTTCGATGCTCTGGAACCGTCCAGTGTATAATAAATTTCAGCATCCGGATCACTGCAAGTGATCTCGATCGTAACGCTGTCTGAATATCTGCCGCTTTCCACGGTGAATTCAGGCGGAGTCGCTCTATCCTGATTATATTCTGTTATTGTGCCGATATACAGAGCCATTTTGCCGTAAAGGCTGTCGATATGCTGATCATCATTCGTCCAGACACGCCCGTTATCTTCGAGTAGTCCACAGACTTCATCTGAATTTAAAGATGGATTCTTTGATAACAATAATGCCGATGCCGCCACTACGAATGGACACGACATAGATGTTCCGCTTAAAGTTTCATATCCGTTATCCATATATGTACTGTATACAGACACACCGGGAGCAACAATATCAACCATATTGCCCCAGTTAGCCCATATGGGTTTCTCATCATATTTATCAATTGCGGAAACGGTTATGCAGTTTTCTATTCCCGCAGGTGTGTATTTCGCGGCTTCTGCACCACTGTTTCCCGCTGAAACACATACAACAATTCCCGCGTCGGTAGCAGAGTTTACTGCTTCTTCCATTTCTTTGCTCTCGCCTTTTACGCCGAGACTCATGTTTATTACATTAACTCCATCGGTTATAGCATATTCCAAAGCGAGCGCAACTTTGCTTATTGTACCATAGCCTTCACTATCAAGTACTTTATATCCTTTTACCTTTACATTGGAAGTAGAATTGTCTACCACTATTCCGGCAACATGAGAACCGTGGCCGTCATCGTCCTTTTCATCGTTCTCATTTCCCGATGAACTGATATTGTAGTTAGAGCGAATGACTCTGTTTTTCAGGAACTCGTGGTCATAATCTATGCCGCTGTCAAGTATTCCGACAACGATCTCGGGCAATTCGTCAACAGACGGCAGATAGTCGATGTAATCATCCACGCCGATTGCCTCACTGCCCCAGGAAAGGTGTTCACCGTAGTTGATACCCATATTTTCATCCGCGGCGGTGGTTTCCACTTCGTCATATTCAGCGGCGGAAACTACAAGGTCGGGTTCTGCATATTCAACGCGATTTTGTTTTTCGTAATATTCCTGCGCCGCCTTTGCGCTTTCCTCGTTGTCAAACTGAACGATGTGCAGATCGTTATATCCCTCAACGATGGCAACGGAATCAAGCGGGTCAATATCGTACTTTGATTTAACGATGAGCCTTTGCGTTTGATAAGGCTGAGAAAGCGTTACGGTTTCATCATCAATATCCACTTCAAAGCCAAGGTCTTCGGCTGATTCTTTATCAAGTGTATCTGAGGATAGATCATTAACGGAAAAAGTGGAAATCCCTGTTTCTTCTTTTGGTATTACTTCATATTCCGCTAAGCCGTCAGTTGGTATCTCAAAATCATCTTCCGTAACCGTGGCGGTCTCTTCGTCCTCAACAGAGAGCGGCACCGCCTCATCGCCGACATGGCAGAACGCACTGCCGTCCTCTGTTGTGATCTCGGGTATATATTCGCTGTCATATTCTTCTGTTAAGGCATTCAGTTGCGCCGAAAACTCATCAAGTGAGATCTCAGGAGTGCTGCTTGCGGCGTATACTGTCATAGGCAGGCCCGCTATCACCACGCATATGGACAGGATTAACGATAGAATTCTTTTCATTTTAACACCCCTTAAATAAAACTAATAAACTTTATAATCTTAATATACTATTTTATTTTCGGCAAGTAAATATCTTATACAAAAAAAACACATTTTTCATGCAAAATTACACATCTATAATACAAAAAAGCCACCTGTAAAGTTGCTTGACTTTACAGGTGGCCCTATATTACTCGGCGGTTTCCGCCGGTTCCTTTTCAGCAGACGAAGAACCATCTGCGCTTTCAAACGTGAATTCGCCGTTTTTATAATCGGCAACATACCTGCCGCCGGAAACAACTTTCTTTTCCAGCATGCGTTCCGAAAGCGGATCCTCTATCTTTTGCTGGATGGCGCGGCGAAGGGGTCTTGCGCCGTAAACATCATCGAATCCCGCATCGGCAATTGCGCTGATCGCGTTATCCGTAAACGAAAGTTCAATGTCCATCTCCGCAAGGCGTTTATCCAGAGATTTGAGCATACGCTTTGCGATCTCCTTAATATCCTCTTTCTGCAAGCGGTTGAAAACAATGATTTCATCGATCCTGTTCAGGAATTCCGGCTTAAATGTGCGTTTCAGATCTTCCATAACCAGTTCTTCAATGTTCTTATTTTCATCACTGTTTTCACCGAATCCAAGAGAAGTATTATTACCGGTGATCTTGGACGCGCCAACATTGGACGTCATAATGATAATGGCGTTTTTGAAAGATACTTTTCTGCCCTTGGAATCTGTAAGCACGCCATCCTCAAGAATTTGAAGAAGCATATTGAACACATCCGGATGCGCCTTTTCAATCTCATCGAAAAGAACAACGGAATACGGTTTTCTTCTGATTTTTTCAGTAAGCTGGCCACCCTCTTCAAATCCCACATATCCCGGCGGCGAACCGATCAGTTTGGACACGGTATGTTTTTCCATATACTCGCTCATATCCAGTTTTATGATCGCATCCTCCGAACCGAACATCGCCTCGGCAAGGGATTTACATAGCTCGGTTTTACCTACGCCGGTGGGGCCAAGAAAGATAAACGAACCAAGCGGCCGGTTTGGATTCTTGATGCCTACCCTGCCGCGGCGGATCGCTTTGGCAACAGCGGAAACGGCTTTATCCTGCCCAACGATCCTTTCGTGGAGGATATTTTCCATATTGAGCAGCCGTTCCGACTCCTCTTTTGTTAGCTGTGTAACGGGAATGCCGGACCAGGAGGAAACCACATTCGCGATATCTTCGGTTGTTACAACCTTGATATCTTTGCCGGAACGGTTCTTCCACTTATCCTTTTCCTCATCCAGCAGGGTCTGCAAACTCTTTTCCTTATCCCTGATTTTGGCGGCGTTCTCAAAATCCTGACTCTTTACGGCAGAAGCTTTTTCCTGCTCTAAGCGTTTGATCTCCTGCTCCATGCTCTTTAGATTCGGCGGCGCCGTAAAGGCTTTAAGCCTTACGCGTGAAGCCGCTTCATCGATCAGATCAATCGCTTTATCCGGCAAAAATCTATCCGCAATATAGCGGGAACTCATTTTCACAGCGGATTCGATCGCCTCATCCGGGATCTTTACTTTGTGATGCGCTTCATATTTATCACGCAGGCCTTTTAAGATCTCTACGGTTTCTTCCTCGGTCGGCTCGCCAACCATAACACTCTGGAAACGGCGTTCAAGGGCAGCGTCCTTTTCAATATTCTTTCTGTATTCATCAATGGTGGTGGCGCCGATCACCTGGATCTCGCCTCTGGCAAGCGCCGGTTTCAGAATATTGGCGGCATCAACTGCGCCTTCGGCAGCGCCGGCGCCGATCAGAGTGTGCACCTCATCAATGAACAAAATCACATTTTTGGCGTTTTTAACTTCATCCATTGCTTTTTTGATACGCTCTTCAAAATCGCCCCTGTATTTTGTGCCGGCGACCATAGAAGTCAGATCAAGCGCAACGATCTTTTTGCCCGCAAGAAGTTCGGGCACTTCATCCTTAACGATCTTTAGGGCAAGCCCCTCTGCGATTGCCGTTTTGCCGACGCCGGGTTCACCGATCAGGCAAGGATTATTTTTGGTTCTTCTGGAAAGGATCTGAATGACTCTTTCAATTTCCTTTTCCCTGCCGATAACGGGGTCTATGCCGCCGTTGCGCGCTTTTTCGGTAAGATCTGTGCCGAACTCATCCAATGTGGGCGTATTGCTCTTACCTTTTTTGCCGTTTTTAGAACCTCTGAATTCCGCATTTGGCCTTGCAAGATCATTCACAAGTTCTTCTGTGAACGCCTCCGCATCCACATCACAGGCGCTGAGCAATTTAACTGCGCCGGAATCGCCCTCCCTGAGCAGGGCAAGAAGCAGATGTTCCGTGCCGACGAATGAATTTCTCATGCCCCGTGCAAGCTGGAAACTGACTTCCAGCACGCGTTTTGCCGTAGGTGTAAAATCATTCGGAGACAGCGCTGTGGGATTGCCCACGCCGGTGCTTTCCTTGATCAGTTCTTCAATCTTATCAAGCGTTACGCCCTTTTCCGTAAGAAGTTCCGCACCGTAACTTGTGTTTTCCTTAAGCACTCCGATCAGGATATGCTCTGTGCCAATATAAGTGTGGCCGAAATTTTCAGCCGCTTTGATTGCAAGATTTAAAACATCATTTGCTTTCTGTGTAAAACTATTAAACCTGTACATAATTTATTCCTCCTTAAATTGCCGGAATAAAGATATCCGCTGCCGGTTTGATCCAAATACAAAGAAGCCGCAACCGTTTTTGCAAATATTCAGACCGACAGATTTCTGACATCCTGTGCCCTGAGTTTCTGAACAGACTCCGGGGTTTCCTCGCTGCCGTGCGCGGTTAAAACATTGCCGTCCGCCATAGTATGGATCATGGCGGTTATCTTATTTATATCGCAATCGAAATAGCCGAGCGCAGCGCCGAGTCTGATATCTGAAGCAAGGGCAATGAACTCGGCATAGCTTAAACGCCTTGCCATTTTCAGTGTGCCCATACTTCTGTAAAGTTTATCCTCCCAAAACTCACTGTTTTTCATGGTTGCCCTTAAATTTCTTTCCTGCATGGCGATCTGGAGCGCAACGGACGCAATATTATCCATCGCCTCTTTTTCCGTTATGCCAAGGGTAACATGATTGGTGAGTTGGTAGAAAGGACTGCCCTCGCCGTAGAGCGGCCGAAGGGTGAGCCCGAGTTTGCCCACAAGGGAGGAAAGCCTGCCGATGGAGCCGTTTTCCTTAATTGCGGGCAGGTGCAGCCCGACGGAGATCTTCAAACCCGTTCCGAGATTGATGGGGCTTGCAGTTAAAAATCCGAATTTTTCATCAAAGGCGATAGAAAGATTTTTCAAAAAAACATCATCAATCTTATCCGCCTTTCGGTAAGCCTTTTCAACCTCCAGCCCGCTTGCAAAGGCGCTGATGCGGATATGATCTTCCTCGCAAAGCATGATGGTAACGCTTTCATCCTCCGTTGTGAGGAACGCGCCCTTTTCCCGCGCAAATTCCGGGCTGATCATCTGCCGCTCGGCATATGCCGCCGCCTGCGCGTTACTTTGATTTGCAAGATCTATCAGTTCAAATTCGCCGGCAAGTTCGGAGTTTTTAACGCAGGCATACAGTTTTTTTACCGTGCTGCGCTTGATCTCCGGGCTCAGTTTGTTTTTAAAAGGTGTATCGCTCAGATTCCTTGCGAGCCTGACTTTGGAATACAGGATCACATCATTATCTGCTCCGCCAAGGCTGTACCATTTGCTCATTTATTTATCCTCCCCGGTCATTTCCTTTATTTTATCCCTGAGAACAGCCGCGTCCTCAAACCTTTGCTCTTGAATCGCCTGCTGAAGATCTGCCTGCAGTTTTTCCAGTTCGCTCTTCGGCTGCGGTTGAGTTTTTTCGGCTTTCGTCTCTTCTTTATCGGGAACTTCCGTGTAGGTAATATTCTTGCCCACATGGCTTGCATTGCCGTGCAGTTTGAAGATGGACGGCTCAAGGCGATCGGCGAACTTGGAATAGCAGTCCGCGCAGCCGACAAGCCCGTTGTTTACGATATCGTTAAACGTGGAGCCGCAGGTTTCGCATCTGTCCACACCGGAAAGAATATTCATTGCCGGGATACCGGCGCCGAGCAGATTGCCAAGGAACGTATCGGCAAAGAAATTTTCCGGGTTAAACTCATTCATAACGCCGAGTTCCCTGGCGCAATCCTCGCAAAGATGCATTTCGGTAACATGGCCGTTTATATTCTGTTTAAAATAAGTGGTTGCTTCATTCTGATTACAATGTTGACATTTCATAATAAATTCAATCCTTTCCAAAGAAAAAATTTACATTTCATCGATTTACCGTCAGCCGATATACGCAAGAAGCATTTTTTTAAACTGCCTTGCGCGCACGGCGTCTCTGGTATTCTGCGGCAATTCTTTAAAATTCGAATCCGCCACAGCCGCACTCAGGATCTTGGCGCTTTTATCATCAATCAGATTCTGATAGTTGAGATTATAAATATTGGCTTTTGCAGAGCGCTCATCTATTGAATCCCCAACGCTGTTGATCAGCGCCATGATAGCGGAATTTTTTGAATTCGCGCGTGTAATGTAGATACATCCTCCGCCGCCCCGGCGGCTTTCGATTCGATAGCCCTGTTCCGGAGTAAAGCGCGAGGTGATCACATAATTTATCTGGCTCGGCACGCACCCAAGTTGTGACGCGAGGTCATTTCTTCTGATCCGGATGGTGGGATTATCATCGTCAAACATATCCAGGATCATGCCGGCAATGGCATCGGACATATTCACACCTGATCACTTCCTTCTTTATTGATAAGCCTTTTGTTTTGTCAAAGCGGATTTATTACTTTTGACTTTGACTTTCCTTGACTTTCTGAATTCATATTACCACAAAGGTCAAAGAAAGTCAAGAGGTTTTACAAAAAATTTTAAAAAAAATAATTTGCCCGTTTTTTGGCTTAACTGCGCCGTTTTTTTCCTGATGGCGCAGTTTTTTTCTAAGATTTTTTCATCAAATTTTAAAAAATTTACGCTTTAACATTTCAAGAGAAAGGTCAAACATATTTGCTTCAATGGTCAAAAAAACTGGCTCAAAGTCAAAAAGCGGCAAACAAAAATGCGCCCGGAAAACCGGGCGCACCGTTTGGTACTCATTTACTCAGCAACCGCAACCGCAGTCGTTGTTGTTGGAATAACCGCAATTGCCGAAGCCGCCGCAGAGGAGCAGGATTATGATAAGGATGATAACCCAAGAAGTTCCGCCGCAGCCGTTGTTACAACCGCAACCCATGATCGTACCTCCCTTCGCTTTTCTAAGTCATACTATGAAAAGCGAAGAAAAGTGTTACAATCAAATTACGATGCCGCCGCTGACGGAAATATCCTGCCCGGTGATATACGAACTGCCGGCAAGGAAAAAGACGGTTTCAGCAACATCATATGTGGAACCGAGTTTGCCGAGCGGCACTTCCTGCACCAGTTCCCGCTCACTGAACCGGGCGTTCATTCTTGTATCAATAATGCCGGGCGAAACACTGTTTACCGTAATTCCGCTTGGCGCCAGTTCTTTTGCCAGCGCCTTGGTAAGCCCGATGACCGCCGCCTTGCTCATGGAATAAAGCGTTTCGCACGACGCGCCAGTTTCGCCCCACATGGAAGCGATATTGATGATGGCGCCGCTGTGCACTTTCAGCATAAGATTTGCCGCCTCTTTACAGCAGAAATACACAGCCCGCGCATTAACGGACATCAGTTCTTCATAATCTTCAAAATTCGTGTCATTAATCATTTTGATCAGACTGACGCCGGCATTGTTTATCAGCACATCCAGCGTTTTGAATTCGGAAAACAGCGCTTTGATATCCTCTTCTTTTCTAAGATCACACGGAATCGGAGTTACGCAATCCAGATCCGGCTCTGATTCATGGCAAGTGATAAAAACATCATAGCCCTTTTCGGCAAAAAGACGGGCGCACGCACTGCCGATTCCGGTTGCGCCGCCAGTTATCAAAACTTTTTTCATCGTACCACCTGTTTCCAGCAATGAATTTTCCTTTGCACATATCTTAGCACAAAATATTGTTTTTTTCAACGAAGTATGCTATGATGAACAATAAGATTTAAAAAGAATGGTGATCTTATGGATTTTGATTTTTCAACGATTTCTCTTTATGTAGATAAGGATGAAAACCTGATTGGTATTCCCTGCGGGGAAAGCGAAAAATACGGCATTGCGGATATTGATACGGTTTTTCTGCTTAAAGCGCCCTACAGCACCAAGCAGGCGGAGGATTTTATTGAAAAGGTGTTTGACGCCTGCTTTACCAAAAAGCACAACGATGAGAACAATATTTCCACAATAGAAAAATACACAAAAAAGAAAGGCTTTGTAAACGCAACCGCTGATCTGACGCTGATCTCCCTTGTGAAAACAAAAGAATCCTATTCTATTATGCCCACATTTAACGATTATGAAAAAGGGCCGCTGTGTATTGACGACGATGAAAGAATCGTTTCCCTGCAGTATAAAGAAGGCGAACTGTTTGAGCATATACACGATATTATCATGGTATATATGAAAGCAAATGTTTTCTATAAGGAACAGCAGATCGCGCAGCAAAACAGAAAAAAGAAAGGGGAAAACCTCCATTAATGCAAAAAGCAGAGCGTTTTGAAGGCTCTGCTTTTCTTTTATCGGGTTACTGTCATTTTTGCGCGGCAATCAGCAGCATCATGGGACGGCGCATCTCATCCGCCATACCGGGAAGCGCCATCATTTCTTCCGGCGGCGCCGGCTCAGTTACGCGCCGCACGGTAAAGCCGCAGTCCAGCAGCGTATTGAGATACGTGGTTAACGTTCGGTGGTACTTGATTACCGTTTCGCCCAGAAAAACGGCGTTTCGCTCGCCCTCATAATAATAGTTATCCACCGGAAAATGCAGGATATTGCCGTTTTCATCATAATACCAATCCTGACTGCCCTGCGCCGTAAACACGGGATGCTCGCACGAAAAAACAAAGTTGCCGCCCGGCACAAGCCAGGAATAGATATTGCGGAAAAGCAAAGCGATATCCTGAACATAATGAAAAGCCAGCGAACTGATCACGCAGTCAAACGAACTGCACGCAAAGTGCAAATCCTCCATAGCTGCACGCTGATACACGATCTTTTCCCGCGCATTCTTGTGTTTTGCGGTTTCCAGCATTTTTACCGAAATGTCTATGCCGAGAACACTTTTTGCACCGTTATCCGCGGCATAGGCGCAATGCCAGCCGTAGCCGCACCCAAGGTCCAGCACACGTTTTCCGGTAAAATCAGGCATCATTTTTTTTAAAGCATACCATTCCCCTGCGCCGCTTAGGCCGTATTTGGAACGGCTCATCTCACTGTATTTTTGAAAAAATACAGCATCATCATATTTATTTTCTTTCATAAAACGCTTTCTGTTTAAAAAGATCCGGCAGATGATCTGCCGGATCCTATTTTTTTAAATGGATTTGAGAAGTGCCGGCAGGCGGGTAAGCGCGCCGCCAAGGCGCCAGAAGATCTTGTTGAAACCGGC